>Ga0308157_10000096_pt1 | contig 365054 bp, 310 predicted proteins | sample PhyBR1_FD_201035 | JGI IMG/M metagenome (GOLD analysis project Ga0308157, IMG submission 201035) | Phyllosphere microbial communities from UC Gill Tract Community Farm, Albany, California, United States - DLSLB.R1 | ecosystem: Host-associated > Plants > Phyllosphere > Unclassified | place...
TGCTCACCCAGGTCACCGACCCCGCCGTTCCGGCGCGGGGGTGGAGCGGGCACCGCGATCAGAACATCGACGTACCAGGAGACGACAGTGGCTGCTTCCACGTGTGACATCTGCGCCAAGAGCCCGCGCTTCGGCAAGGCCGTGTCCCACTCGCACCGCCGCACCTCGCGTCGCTGGAACCCGAACATCCAGTCGGTCCGCACTGTGATCAACGGCACCAGCAAGCGCGTGAACGTGTGCACCTCCTGCCTCAAGGCAGGCAAGGTCAGCACGCTCGGTGCCTGAGCGAGACCGCAAGGACTCATCTCTCGAGAGCCCCCACCCGATCGGGTGGGGGCTCTCGTGCGTCCGGGTACGCTCCCGGGCATGACGGCCTCCGCACCGACCATCCTCGCCACCAGCGCCGGGTACCGCCCGCACCCCCGCCTGCGCTTCGGCTTCGGCCCGATGATGGCCCTGGCCGTCGAGCTCGGGCGTGAGCGGACGCAGGCTGCCGACGGGCCGCCCCGGCTGTGCAACATCGGCACCGCGAGCGGTGACGACAAGGGCTTCCAGCGCGACATGGAGGAGGCGGCGCGGGAGGCCGGCTACGTGCTGCACCACCTGAGCCTGTTCTCCCAGCCGAACGTGGAGGACGTCGAGGCGTACCTGCGCACCTTCGACGTGATCTGGGTCAACGGCGGCTCCGTGGTCAACCTGCTCGCCGTGTGGCGGGCGCACGGGCTGGACCGGATCCTGCACCGCCTCTGGCAGGACGGGGTGGTGCTCGCCGGGATCTCGGCGGGATCGATCTGCTGGTTCGAGGGCGGGGTCACCGACTCCTTCGGCCCCGAGCTGCAGCCGGTCACCGACGCCCTGGGCTTCCTGCCCGGCGCGAACGGCGTGCACATGGACTCCGAGGAGGGCCGACGGCCGCTGCTGCGGCGCCTCGTGGGCGAGGGCGCGCTCGGCCCGGCGCTGTGCACCGACGACGGAACGGGGCTGCTGTTCCGCGGCACGGAGCTCGTCGAGGCGGTCTCGGAGGTCGAGGGCGCGCGGGTCACGCGCATCGAGCGCGGGACGGGCAGCGAGGTCGTGGAGACGGACCTGCCGGTGCGCCTGCTGAGCTGAGGCTCAGGGCACGTCGCGCAGCGCCGCGGTGATCCCGTTCGGGATCTCGACGAGGTGCACGGGATCGACCGCCTCGCGGCGCAGCGTCGCCAGCAGCGGCGCGGTGTGCGGGTCGGTCGGGTGGTTGTCGAGGTCGAGTGACGTCACTCCGGCGCCCCGGAGGTCCTCGAGCCAGGCGGCGAGGCAGAGCGCGAGGTCGGCGCGGGCCGTCGGGGCGGCCGCGTCGACCGCCTCGAGGGTGCCCTCCCGTGCAGGGCCGACGGGCTCGTCGTAGAGGTCCGCGAGGGCGGTGATGCGGCCGTCGCGCAGGACGGCCCAGGAGTGCTCGTGCACAGCGCCGCCCGCGAACTCCTCGCCGACGACGGGCCGGATCGCCTCGCGAGGCGCGGTGGGTGACCAGCTGGCGTGCTGCCAGGCGTAACGGGCTGTGAGCGCGTCGACGAGCTGTTCGCGGGGCAGATCGGTCCAGGGCACGGCGCGAGCCGCGCCGTCGTGGCCCTCCCGCGACGCGGCGCACCAGCGGGCGGTGCGGTCCGCGGCGACCTCGAGGCGCAGCAGCGGGACCTCGAGGTAGGTCACGGCGCCCAGGGAGCGCAGGAAGAGATCCCGCTCGGAGCCGGGCACCGCCTTGTCGCTCAGTGGATTGACGCTGTATCGACCGAGTTCGTGCATGAGCGCTGTGCCGTGGCCGCGGCGTCGGTGCTCCTCCGCGATCTCGATCTCGACCAGGTCCCGGACGGGATGGACGGGATTCGGGCCGATGCGGCCCACGCCGATCACCTCGCCGTCGACCTCCAGCACCAGGGCGCGGAAGCCCGCCCGCCACCGGTCCGGCTTCAGCCAGCTGAAGCGGTGGCCGTCACGTGCGACGTCGGCCTCGGCGGCGGGGCGGAACCTCCGCGACGGGGTGCTCACTCCGCGGCGGCGTCCGCGAAGGTCGCGGTGTCGATGACGGCGCGGAAGTGCACGTCGCCGGCGACCACGCGGTCGTAGGTCGCGTCGGCCTCGTCCACGGAGATCGTCTCGATCTTCGCGGCGATCCCGTGCTCGGCGCAGAAGTCGAGCATCTCCTGGGTCTCGGCGATGCCGCCGATGTTGGAGCCGGCCAGGACCTTGCCGCCGCCGATCAGGGCGCCGAAGCCGAGGGACTGCTGCTCCGGCGGGAGGCCGACCACGGCCATCACGCCGCGCGGGGCGAGCAGGCCGAGATAGCGGTTCACGGGGATGTCGGCGCTGATGGTGTTGAGGATGAGGTCGAACTCGCCGCGGTGGGCGCGGAAGAAGTCCTCCTCCGAGGTCGCGAGCACGCGGGTCGCGCCGAGGGCGAGGGCGTCGGCCTCCTTGCGCAGCGTGCGGGAGAGGACGGTGACTTCGGCGCCCATCGCCGCGGCGATCTGGACGCCCATGTGGCCGAGCCCGCCGAGGCCGAGGACGGCCACGCGCTTGGCGCGGCCGGCGACCTTCTCGCCGGCGCCCCAGCGGCGCAGCGGGGCGTAGGTGGTGATCCCGGCGCACAGCAGCGGGGCGGCCTGGTCGAAGGGCAGCGCGTCCGGGATGCGGCACACGAAGCGCTCGTTGACGACGACCTTCTGGGCGTAGCCGCCCTGGGTGATGGAGCCGTCGACGTCGGTCGCGTTGTAGGTGCCGACGTTGCCCTCGAGGCAGTTCTGCTCCTGGTCGGCGAGGCACTCCTCGCACGTCCCGCAGGAGTTCACGAGGCAGCCCACGCCCACGCGGTCCCCGACCTTCCAGTCGGTGACGTCGCCGCCGACGGCGGAGACGGTGCCGGCGATCTCGTGGCCGACCGTGAGCGGGAAGTGCGCCTCGCCCCACTCGTTGCGGATCGTGTGGATGTCGCTGTGGCAGATCCCGGCGGCCTCGATGTCGATGACCACGTCATCGGGGCGCGGATCGCGGCGCTCGATGGTGGTGACGCGGAAGGGCTGGTCGGGGCCGGTCTTCTGCAGGGCCTTGACGGTGATCGGCATGGGAGTGCTCCTCCGTGACGTGCGGGTCGGGCGCGGTCGCGCCGCCCGCAAGCCTAGACCTGACACGGCCCGCCGCGCTCAGGCGAAGTGGTCGAAGCCCTCGCCGCTGATCTCGGCGCCGTCGAGGGTGACGGCCGGCCCGCCCGCGCGCGGCGCGAGGATCCGGCCGATCGGGCGGAAGCCCGCGGGGACCGCGTCCGGGGCGAAGGCGGCGAGCATCGCATGCTCCTCGGCGCCGTGGAGCACCCAGGTCCAGGGGTCCTCGCCGAGCTCGGCGGCGAGCGGGGCGAGGGCGGCGACGTCGGGTGCCAGCGCCGCGCGGTCGAGGTCGACGCCGACGTCGGACGCCGCGGCGAGGCGGCCTCCGTCACGGACGAGGCCGTCGGAGAGGTCCATCATGGCGTGCGCGGCGCGACCGGAGCCCCAGCCGAGGGAGAGGTCCACCTCCGGGGCGTCGTGGTGGCGCACCAGGTCCGCGGTGCCGGGGGTGCGGAGCCCCTCGAGGGCGATCCGGCCCCCGGCGTCGACCTCTGCGCGGCCGTCGAGCACCACGGCGAGACCCGCGGCGGAGCGGCCCAGATGCTCCGTGCCGATCGCGAGCACGTCGCCGGGCCGGGCGCCGGAGCGGAGCACGGGCGCCTCGCCCGGTCCGAGGGCGCCCATCGCCGTGACGGCGAGGGTGAGGCGGTCCGCGCGCCCCAGATCGCCGCCGACGATGCTCGCGCCGTCGACTGCGGCGCGCTCGGCGAGACCGGCGCTGATCTGCTCGAAGACCTCCCGCGGCGTCTCGGCCGGGGCGGAGAGCGCGACGACGAGGGCGAGGGGTCGGGCGCCCATCGCGGCGACGTCGGCGAGATTCTGGACCGCGGCCTTGCGGCCGATCCAGCGCGGGCAGGTCGCGCCCGGGAGGAAGTCGTGCCCCTCGACGAGGGCGTCGGTCGTGACGACCAGTCGGTCCGAGGGCAGGCGCACCACGGCGGCATCGTCCCCGGGACCGATCTCGACGTGATCGGCGCTCGGCAGCTGCGGGAGGACGGCGGCGAGGATCGAGGCCTCGGAGAGGCCGCCGGGGCGGGGCGCGGTCATCGCACCAGTGTGCCGGATCGGACCGGTAGGCTCGCCGGGTGCTTCCTCGACGTGCCGCCGCGCTCTCGCTCACCGGTCTCCTCGCCCTCGGCCTCGCCGCCTGCGGGACCGTGCGGGTGCCGGCCGGGGAGGCCGCCGCGGACCCGACCTGCGCCGACATCGTGCTCGGCGCTCCCCCGCAGGTGCTCGGGCTGGATCGGGCGGAGACCTCGAGCCAGGGCACCGTCGCCTGGGGAAGCGGGGAGGACACCGTCGTGATGCGCTGCGGCGTGACCCCGCCCGGCCCCACCACCGACCAGTGCACCACCCTCGCCGACGAGAACGGCACCGAGGTGGACTGGATCGTGCGCGAGGGCGAGGGCGACACCTTCCTCTACACGACCTACGGCCGCGAGCCGGCGATCGACGTGTCGGTGCCCCGCTCCGCCGCCCCGGACCAGCCCTCGGCCGCCCCGCTGGACCTCACCCAGGTGATCACCCGGAACCTCGAGGCGACCGCGTTCTGCGTCGGCCCCGGGGACGAGGGCTACGAGGGCTGATCAGCGCTGGCCGAGGCGGCGCGAGGCGGCCTGGTCGATCAGATCCGCGATGAGCTCGGCGTAGTCCAGCCCCATCGACTCCCACAGCACCGGGAACATCGAGTACGGGGTGAAGCCGGGCATCGTGTTGACCTCGTTGACGATCAGGCGGTGATCGGCGGTGACGAACATGTCCACGCGCGCCAGGCCCTCGAGGCCGAGGGCGCCGAAGGCGCGCCGGGCGACCTCGCGCGCCTCCTCGAGCACCCCGTCGGGCAGGCCGGCGGGCACGTCGATGCTCACGGTGCCCTTGCCGAAGTACTTCGCCTCGTAGTCGTAGAAGTCGAGGTCCGCGCCGACCTTCACCTCGCCGGGAAGCGTGGTGCGGGGCTCCCCGCCGTCGCGGGACTGGAGCACGCCGCACTCGATCTCGCGGGCGACGACGCCCTCCTCGACGAGCACCTTGGGGTCCTCCGCGAAGGCGGTCTTCATCGCGACCTCGAGCTGCGAGGCCTCCTCGACGCGGCTGACGCCGAGGCTCGAGCCGGCGCGGGCGGGCTTGACGAACCAGGGCAGCGGGTGGTGCTGCTCGAGATGGGCGCGGACGCGGTCGGCGCCGTCGGCCCAGCGGTCCTCGTGCACCACGATGCCGGGGGCGCAGTCGAGGCCCGCCGCGCGCAGCGCGACCTTCGTCGCGGCCTTGTCCATCGAGGTGGCCGAGCCGAGCACGCCGGAGCCGACGTAGGGGATGTCGAGCATCTCGAGCATGCCCTGGACGGTGCCGTCCTCGCCGTAGGGGCCGTGCAGGAGGGGCCAGACGACGTCCACCTGCGCGAGCTGCTCGATGCGTCCCTCGCGCACGATGCGCAGGACCGTCGGCTCTCCGGGGCGGTGGGCGGAAGCGGGCAGGAGCACCTCGTCGCCGCCGGGGGCGACCTCCGGGGCGCGGCCGTCGACCATCGTCCAGTCCGTGGGGTCGGCGGAGACGTGGATCCAGCGGCCCTCGCGGGTGATGCCGATCGCGATCACGTCGAAGCGGGTGCGATCGATCGCGGCGAGGATGCCGCCGGCGGTGATGCACGAGATGCCGTGCTCGCCGCTGCGGCCGCCGAACAGGAGGGCGACGGTGGTGCTCATAGGGCGAGGGTAATCATTCGGGCCGCACCGAGCGCGACAGCAGGGCCGTCGTGACCTGGTCGATACGGGCACCGTGGTCCACGACCGCGACGACCGCGCGGGTGATCGGCATGTCCACGTCGTGGCGGGAGGCGATCTCGGCGACGGCCCGGGCGGTCGCGACGCCCTCGGCGGTCTGGCCCACCTCGCGCGCGGCCGCAGCGACGCCGAGGCCGTGGCCGAGGGCGAGGCCCAGGCGGTGGTTGCGGCTCAGCGGCGAGGAGCAGGTCGCGACCAGGTCCCCCATCCCCGCCAGGCCCGAGAAGGTCTCGCGCCGCCCGCCGAGGGCGACGCCGAGCCGGGTGATCTCCGCCAGGCCCCGGGTGATGAGGGAGGCGGTGGTGTTGTGGCCGTGGCCGAGACCGGTCGCGGCGCCGACCGCGATCGCGATGACGTTCTTCACGGCGCCGGCGATCTCGACGCCGACCACGTCGGTCGAGGTGTAGGCGCGCAGGTACGGCGCGGTGCACCAGGCGGCGAGGGTGTCGGCGAGCTCGGCGTCGCCGGCCGCGACCACGCTGGCGCAGGGGCGGCGCTCGGCGATCTCCCCGGAGAGGTTCGGACCCGAGAGCACCCCGACGAGGTCCTGCTCCGCTCCCCCGGCCTCGACCAGGATCTCGCTGATGCGGGCGTCGGTGCCGCGCTCGATCCCCTTGGTGAGGGAGAGGACCGGCACCGGCGGCAGGTCCGGCCAGGCCTCGAGGGTCGCGCGCATCGACTGGGCGGGGATCGCGACGATGACGCCGTCGGCGCCGTCGAGGGCCGCGGCGACGTCGGAGGTGGAACGCAGGCCCGACGGCAGCTCATGGGCGCCGAGATAGTCGCTGTTGCGGTGGTCGCGATCGATCTCCCGGGCGACCTCCTCGCGGCGGGCCCAGAGGGTGACCTCGGCGCCGCCGTCGACGAGGACCTGGGCGAAGGTGGTCCCCCAGCTGCCGGCGCCGAGGACGGCCAGGTGCGGTGCGGTGCTCATCGTGGGGGCTCCTCCGGGGCGCGGAATCCGGGCTGCGGCCGCCCGATCTCGGGGCGGTGCTCGTCGCCGCGAGGGTCGTGGAGCTCGGCGGGCGGGGTGAGGCCGCGCAGCTGCCCGAGCAGGGCCGCGATGCGGGCCATGAGGTCCTCGGTGACGCGCAGCGCGGCCTCGTGCTCGGTCTCCCCCTCGGCCGCGGCGACGGTGTACGGGGCGCCGACGAGCATCCGCACGCGCCGCCCGGGTGCGGGGCGCGGCAGCGGGGAGCCGACGGGCCACAGCCCGCGCCCGCCCCAGCTCGCGATCGGCAGCAGGGGTGCGCCCGTGGACAGGGCGAGGCGAGTGGCGCCGAGCCGGGCCTGCATCGGCCAGAGCGCGGGGTCGCGCGTATAGGTGCCCTCGGGGAAGATCATCAGCAGCTCGCCGCGGGCCAGGGCGTCTTTCGCCGCGGCGAGGGCGTCGGCGGAGCGGGAGGTGCCGCGCAGCACGGGGATCTGACGGGCGGCGCGCAGCAGGGCGCCGAGCCCGGGCACGCGGAACAGCGACTCCTTGGCGAGGAAGCGCGGGGCGACGCCGGAGGCCTGCAGGAGGTGCCCGTAGGCGAGCGGGTCGAGGGCGCTGAGATGGTTGCCGCAGGCGATCACGGCCCCTGCCTCAGGGATGTTCTCCGTGCCCTCCCAGCGCGGGCGGGTCAGGGCCGCGACGAGGGGACGCAGCGGGAGCTGCGCGAGGTCGATCACGAGCCCTGCCCGGCGGGCGGGGATGCGGGCGCCGCCCACGTCCCAGCTGCGCAGAAGGGACATCAGCGCCCTGTCGAGGATCCCCGGCCGAGGGCGCGGCGGGAGACCTGGCCGGTGAGCGAGGCGGCGCGGGGGTCGCCCGCGAGGGCGCGCCGTCGGATCGTGGTCGGCGCCCGACGGGCCAGGGTGTTCACCGCGGCGGCGTGCATGAGCCGGCGCGGGGCGAAGGCGAGCCGGCCGCGCACCGAGCGGTACTTCACGGCGGTGGTGACCTGGAGCAGGCGGCCGCCGGGCAGCAGGGCGACGCCGATGCGGACGGTGAGCTTCTCGTCGTCGTCCACGATGAGCGCCTCGGAGCCCACCACCTCGTCGGCCACGAACTCCTTCTGCGGCGGCGGGACCATGTCGAACAGGCGCACCGCCTCGTCGCGCAGGGCGCGCAGCCCGCGGGAGCTCAGCGGGGAGTTCTCGTGGGCGAAGATCGCCTCGGCCCAGACGCGCGGATCGGACTCCTCGACCCCGCCCGTGGGGACCACCACCACGTCGCAGTAGTCCGGGATCGGGATGTCGCGCAGGGCGAGGGAGCCGCTCGCGCCGAGCGCCGGGTCCGCGGGGCGGATCTCCGCGCCCGTCTCGTCCTCGCTGCTCACTCCTCGCCCTCCCAGTAGTCGGCGCCGAGCGCGGTGAGCTTGTCGCGGAAGGACTCGTAGCCGCGGTCGATCAGGCCGATGCCGCGGATGGTGGAGACTCCCTCGGCGCCGAGCGCCGCGATCAGGTAGGAGAAGCCGCCGCGCAGGTCCGGCACGGTGATGTCCGCGCCGCGCAGGGAGGTGGGGCCGGAGACCACGGCGGAGTGGTTGTAGTTGCTGCGGCCGAAGCGGCAGGAGGAGCCGCCGAGGCACTCGCGGTAGACCTGGATGCGGGCGCCCATGTCGTTCAGCGCGCTCGTGAAGCCCAGGCGGTTCTCGTAGACCGTCTCGTGGAGGATCGAGATCCCGTCGGCCTGGGTGAGGGCGACGACGAGCGGCTGCTGCCAGTCGGTCATGAAGCCCGGGTGCACGTCGGTCTCGAGCGCGATCGCCTTGAGCGGGGTGCCGGGGTGGTGGAAGCGGATGCCGTCCTCGCGGATCTCCAGCCCGCCGCCCACCTTGCGGAAGATGTTCAGGAAGGTCGCCATGGGCTTCTGCTGGGCACCGCGCACGAACACGTCGCCCTTGGTCACCAGCGCCGCGCAGGCCCAGGAGCCGGCCTCGATGCGGTCGGCCAGCGCCACGTGGTCGTAGCCGCCGAGCTCGTCGACGCCCTCGATGGTGATGGTGCGGTCGGTCTGCAGCGAGATGAGCGCGCCCATCTTCTGCAGCACGGCGATGAGGTCCTCGATCTCGGGCTCGACCGCGGCGCCCGTCAGCTCGGTGACGCCCTGGGCGCGCACCGCGGTGAGCAGCACCTGCTCGGTCGCGCCGACGCTCGGGTACTCCAGGTGGATCTTCGTGCCCCGCAGGCCGTTCGGCGCGGTGATGTGGATGCCCATCTCGCGCTTGTCGACGATCGCGCCGAAGCTGCGCAGCACGTCGAGGTGGTAGTTGATCGGCCGGTCGCCGATGCGGCAGCCGCCGAGGTCGGGGATGATCGCCTCGCCCAGGCGGTGCAGCAGCGGGCCGCAGAAGAGGATCGGGATGCGGGAGGAGCCCGCGTGGGCGTCGATGTCCGCGACGTGGGCCCGCTCGACGTTCGAGGGGTCCAGGCGCAGCTCGCCGCCGGCGACGTCGTGCTCGATCTTCACGCCGTGGATCGACAGGAGGTTCGAGACGATCCGCACGTCGGAGATGTCCGGGACCGAGCGCAGCACGCTCGGGCTCGTGCCGAGCAGTGCGGCGACCATCGCCTTGGAGACCAGGTTCTTCGCGCCGCGGACGGTGATCTCACCGTCGAGCGGGCGCCCGCCGCGCACGTGGAATGTGGAGCTCATGGTGTCCTTGCCTGGAGGGACGGACGTCAGCGCGCCCATATCTGACCGGCTCACCATACCGGAGCGGCCTGCCGTCCCTCCGGGCCCGGCTCAGACGGAGTCCGCGGTGCGTGCGGGCAGGGTCTTCGGCATCCAGCCCGGGCGCGTCGCCTCGAAGTCGGAGATGTCCTGCTCGTGGCGGAGGGTCAGGCCGATGTCGTCCAGGCCCTCCATGAGGCGCCAGCGGGTGTAGTCGTCGATGTCGAAGCGGAACGTCGACTCCCCGGCGTGCACCTGACGGTTCTCCAGGTCGACGGTCACCTCGGCGCCGGGGTTCTCCTCGAGGATCTTCCACAGCTGCTCGATGTCGTCCTGGGCGAGGATCCCCGCGACCAGGCCCTGCTTGCCCGCGTTGCCGCGGAAGATCTCCGCGAAGCGGGTGGAGAGCACGGCCTTGAAGCCGTAGTCGCGCAGCGCCCACACCGCGTGCTCGCGGGAGGAGCCGGTGCCGAAGTCGGGGCCGGCGACGAGCACGGAGCCCTTCGCGTAGGCGGGCCTGTTGAGCACGAAGTCGGGGTCGTTCGTGCGCCAGGCGTTGAACAGGCCGTCGTCGAAGCCGGTCTTGGTGACGCGCTTGAGGTAGACGGCGGGGATGATCTGGTCGGTGTCGACGTTGCTGCGACGCAGCGGGACGCCGATGCCGGTGTGGGTGGTGAAGGCTTCCATGGCGGGGCTCCTCAGGCGTGGGTCAGCAGGTCGGACGGGGAGGACAGGGAGCCGCGCACCGCGGTGGCGGCGGCCACGACGGGCGAGACGAGGTGGGTGCGTCCGCCCTTGCCCTGGCGTCCCTCGAAGTTGCGGTTGGAGGTCGAGGCGGCCCTCTCGCCCGGGGCGAGCTGGTCCGGGTTCATGCCCAGGCACATGGAGCAGCCGGCCTCGCGCCATTCCGCGCCGAATTCGAGGAACACCTTGTCCAGGCCCTCCTGCTCGGCCTGCAGGCGCACGCGGGCCGAGCCCGGGACGACGAGGACGCGCACGTCAGGATGCTTGGTGCGCCCCTCGAGCACGGAGGCGAAGGCCCGCAGGTCCTCGATGCGGCCGTTGGTGCACGAGCCCATGAAGACGGTGTCCACCCTGATGTCCTTCAGCGGGGTGCCCGGGACGAGGTCCATGTACTCCAGCGCCCGCTCGGCGGCGAAGCGGTCGGTCTCGTCCGCGAAGTCCTCGGGGGCGGGGACCGCGGCGGACAGCGGCAGGCCCTGGCCGGGGTTGGTGCCCCAGGTGACGAAGGGCTCGAGCGCGTCGGCGTCGATGACGACCTCGGCGTCGAAGGTCGCGTCCTCGTCGCTGCGCAGGGTCTTCCAGTGGGCGACGGCCTCGTCCCAGTCCGCGCCGCGCGGGGCGTGCGGGCGGCCCTTGACGTACTCGAAGGTGGTCTCGTCCGGGGCGATCATGCCGGCGCGGGCGCCGGCCTCGATGGACATGTTGCAGATGGTCATGCGGCCCTCCATGGAGAGCTCGCGGATGGCCTCGCCGCGGTACTCGAGCACGTAGCCGGCGCCGCCGCCCGTGCCGATCTTCGCGATCACGGCCAGGATGATGTCCTTCGCGGTGACCCCCGGCTTCAGGGAGCCCGTGACGGTGATCGCCATGGTCTTGAAGGGGGTCAGCGGGAGGGTCTGGGTGGCGAGCACGTGCTCGACCTCGCTCGTGCCGATGCCGAAGGCGAGCGCGCCGAAGGCGCCGTGGGTCGAGGTGTGGGAGTCGCCGCACACGACGGTGATGCCGGGCATGGTCAGGCCCAGCTGCGGTCCCACCACGTGGACGATGCCCTGGTCCTTGTCGCCGAGGGAGTGGATGCGCACGCCGAACTCCTCGGCGTTGCGGCGCAGGGTGTCGATCTGGGTGCGGGAGGTGATGTCCGCGATCGGCTTGTCGATGTCGATCGTGGGGGTGTTGTGGTCCTCCGTCGCGATCGTCTGGTCGATGCGGCGAGGGGCGCGGCCCTCCTGGCGCAGGCCGTCGAAGGCCTGCGGGCTCGTGACCTCGTGGAGCAGCTGGAGGTCGATGTACAGCAGGTCCGGTTCGCCGTTCTCTCCACGACGGACCACATGATCCGCCCACACCTTCTCCGCGAGGGTCCCCGCCATGACGATCCTTCCCTGCGCCCGTGGTCGGGCGCTGCTGCGTGCTCTGCGACGTCCGGGGTGCGGACGCTCGACTCATGGTGTGCCGGTCCACGATGCGACGCACTTGCGTCTCACTCAATAAGACGGCAGTATCGGAGCATGGACAACACCCCGGAGGAGAACGGCAGCGGTGTCGGCGTGCTGGACAAGGCCGCCGTCGTGCTCGGCGCCCTGGAGGCCGGCCCCGCCACGCTCGCCCAGCTCGTGCAGTCGACGGGCCTGGCCCGCCCCACCGCGCACCGGCTCGCGGTCGCTCTCGAGTACCACCACCTGGTCGCCCGCGACATGCAGGGGCGCTTCATCCTCGGCCCGCGCCTCGGCGAGCTCGCCGCGGCCGCCGGCGAGGACCGCCTGCTCGCCTCCGCGGGACCTGTGCTGGCCGCGCTGCGGGACCACACGGGCGAGTCCGCCCAGCTCTACCGCCGCCAGGGCGACCACCGCATCTGCGTCGCCGCGGCCGAGCGCCCCATCGGTCTGCGGGACTCGGTGCCGCTCGGCGCGGCGCTGACCATGCGCGCCGGCTCCGCGGCGCAGATCCTGCTGGCCTGGGAGGAGCCCGACCGGCTGCACCGCGGTCTGCTCGGGGCCCGCTTCACCGCGACCCAGCTCTCGGCCGTGCGCCGACGCGGATGGGCGCAGTCGATCGGCGAGCGGGAGCCGGGCGTCGGCTCCGTCTCCGCGCCCGTGCGGGGGCCGAACGGCCGCGTGGTGGCGGCGCTGAGCATCTCGGGCCCCATCGAGCGGATCACCCGTCAGCCAGGACGGCTGCACGCGGCGTCCGTGATGAGCTCCGCGAACCACCTCACCGAGCTGCTGCGGCGCGCCGGGGTCTGATCACTCCCGCTCGATCCACACCGGCGTGTTCGCGTAGCGCAGCACGTTCACGAGCTGCCGCGGCGCGGAGATCTTCCCGCCCGGATCGGCGCCCCGCTCCCCCGCCACGACCATGAGGCTCGCGTTCTCGCTGGCCTCGACCAGCTGTCGCGCACTGTCGGAGGTCGCGACCGTGACGTCCCGGACGAACACGGAGGGATGGCTGAGAGCGATCCGCTGCGCCACCCCCGCCAGGATCTCCTGGGCCTGCTCGGGCGTCGTGCCCGGCCGCACCACGAGGTGGATGTCCCGCCCGTAGGCCTCGGCGAGGTCGGCGGCGCGGGAGACGACCTCGGTCGCGGTCTCGTGGTGGACGAGCCCCACGGGACCCTCGCCGTCGATGTCGCCGCGCACGACCACGACGGGGCAGTGGGCGCGGGAGGAGAGCGCGAGGCTCTTCGAGCCGACGATGAGGGTCATCAGCCGCCCGAGGCCCCGGCCGCCGAGGACGAGCAGATCGGACTGCTCGCTGATGTGGACCAGCACCGGCACGGAGTTGCCGTCGATGACCTCGGAGGTGATCTCGACCTCGGGGGACCTCTCGCGGGCGAGCTCGGCCGCCTCGCGCAGCAGGGTGTCCGCCGCGCCGCGGAAGCCGGAGCCCGGCATCCCGGAGATGGGGTCCACGTTCACGTCGAGCTCGGTCCAGACGAAGGCGTGGACGAGATGGAGGGTGCCGCCCACGGCGGCGGCGTGTCGGGCGGCCCAGCGGACCGCATGGTCTGACTCGTCGGAGTCGTGCACTCCGACGGTGATCCTGGGTGCTCCTGTGTGGCTCATGTCACGACGATACTCTGCCGGGGCCGTTCCCGGCAGGGACCTGCGCCATCCCGTTCCGGACGACGAAGGAGCCGACATCCGATGGATGCCGGCTCCTGCTCGTACCCCGTACCGGATTTGAACCGGTGTTACCGCCGTGAGAGGGCGACGTCCTGGGCCGCTAGACGAACGGGGCGGGAGCGAGATCCGTGGATCTCGCGTCGTACCCCGTACCGGATTTGAACCGGTGTTACCGCCGTGAGAGGGCGACGTCCTAGGCCGCTAGACGAACGGGGCGCGAGCCAGGCAGCGGAGGACCGCTGCGAAGCGCTGGGGTACCAGGACTCGAACCTAGAATGACGGTACCAGAAACCGTTGTGTTGCCAATTACACCATACCCCATGGTGAGAAGCACTTTCCGCAGTGTTTTCCGTTCCGCTCCCCGGTGGTCTCCGTGGGCTTTCCGGACTGCTCTGCGTGCCGTACCGAGAGAAGACTCTACCGGCTTCCCGCGCCGAGCACAAAGCGAGAAGGGCCTTCGGGGCTGTGAGGCTCGGCACGCGGCGCGGCCGGGCCCCACAGCCCTCACGTCAGGCCTGGGCGGCCAGACGCTCGCGCAGGGAGCGCAGGCGCGTGAGCGAGGAGGGGCGGCCCAGCAGCTCCATGGACTCGAACAGCGGCGGGGAGATGCGCCGGCCGGAGATCGCGCTGCGCAGGGGTCCGAAGGCCAGACGCGGCTTGATGCCCATCTCGTCCACGATCGCGCCGCGCAGCGCGGGCTCGAGCAGCGCGGCGGTGAAGTCGTCCTCCGGCACCGCCTCGACCTCTGCGATCGCGCGGTCGAGCACCGCGACCGGGTCGTCGCCGAGCTTCTTCAGGGCGTCATCCTGGACCACGAGGTCCTCGTCGGCCACGAAGAGGAAGCCCATGAGGTCACTCGCCTCGCCCAGGAGGTTCATGCGGGTCTGGACGAGCGGGGCGGCCGCGACCACGAGCGCGCGCTGCTCCTCGGTGACGGTCTCGCCGAGCACTCCCCCGGACTGCAGGTACGGGATGAGGCGCTCGACGAAGACGTCGCCCGGCAGCAGGCGGATGTGGTCGGCGTTGATGGCGGTGGCCTTCTTGAGGTCCACCCGCGCCGGGTTCGGGTTCACGTCCGAGGCGTCGAAGCGCTCCACGAGCTGCTCGCGGCTGAAGATGTCCTCGTCGGCGCTGTACCCCCAGCCGAGCAGGGCGAGGTAGTTGACCATGCCCTCGGGGACGAAGCCCTGCTCCCGGTAGAGGAACAGGTCCGCCTGCGGGTCGCGCTTGGAGAGCTTCTTGTTCCCCTCCCCCATCACGTAGGGCAGATGGCCGAACTCGGGGACGCGCTCGGCGACGCCGATCTCGATCAGCGCCCGGTACAGCGCGATCTGGCGCGGGGTCGAGGAGAGGATGTCCTCGCCGCGCAGCACGTGGGTGATCCGCATGAGCGCATCGTCGATCGGGTTCACGAGCGTGTAGAGGGGCTTGCCGTTCGCTCGCACGACGACGAAGTCCGGGGTGGAGCCGGCCTTGAAGGTGATCTCGCCGCGCACCATGTCGGTGAAGGTGATGTCCTCCTCGGGCATGCGCAGGCGCCAGGTGGGCTCGCGGCCCTCGGCGCGGAAGGCGGCCCTCTGCGCCTCGGTGAGCTCGCGGTCGAAGCCGTCGTAGCCGAGCTGCGGGTCGCGGCCCGCGGCCCGGTGGCGCTCGGCGATCTCCTCCGCCGTGGAGTAGGACTCGTAGATGTGCCCGTCGTCCTTCAGCTTCGCGATGACGTCCTGGTAGATCTCGCCGCGCTCGGACTGGCGGTAGGGCCCGTGGGGTCCGCCCACCTCGACGCCCTCGTCCCAGTCGATGCCGAGCCAGCGCATGGCGTCCAGCAGCTGGTGGTAGGACTCCTCGCTGTCGCGGGCCGCGTCGGTGTCCTCGATGCGGAAGATCAGCTTCCCGCCGTGATGGCGGGCGTGGGCCCAGTTGAACAGCGCCGTGCGCACCATGCCGACGTGCGGGGTGCCGGTGGGGCTCGGGCAGAACCGGACCCGGACCTCGTCGGCGAGGGTCGGGGCGGGGGCGGGGGTGGTGGTCACGCGGGGGTGCTCCTCGGGGATGGAGGTGGATGCGGACTCGCGGCTCAGCGGCGCACGAGCGGGTTGGACAGGGTGCCGATGCCCTCGATCTCGACGTCGATCCGGGCGCCGGGTTCGACGGTGCGCACGCCGGCGGGGGTGCCGGTGAGCACGATGTCGCCGGGCAGCAGCGTGACGACGGAGGAGATTTCGGCGATCAGCTCGGGGACGCCGCGCAGCATGTCGGCCGTGCTGCCGGACTGGGCGGTCTCGCCATCGACGGCGCTGGTGATGGCGAGACCGGCGGCCGGATCGAGGTCGGTCTCGATCCACGGCCCGATCGGGCACGAGGTGTCGAAGGCCTTCGCGCGGAACCACTGCTTCTCTGCGCGCTGGGCGTCGCGGGCGGTGAGGTCGTTCGCGCAGGTGTAGCCCAGCACATGGTCGGCGACCTGCTCGGGGGCGAGGTCCTTGGCCATCCGCTTCATGACGACCGCCAGCTCGGCCTCGAGGCTCACCTCCTGGCTGTAGGAGGGGACGACCACGGGGTCGCCGGGGCCGACGACGGCCGTGTTGGGCTTGAGGAAGAACAGGGCCTGCTCGGGCACCTCGTTGCCGAGCTCGGCGGCGTGGGCGGCGTAGTTCCGGCCGACGCACACCACCTTCGAGCGCGGGATGACGGGGGCGAGCAGGCGCACGTCCTCGAGCGGATGGATCTTCCCGGTGGGGCGGATCTCTGTGTACAGGGGATCACCGGTGATGCCGTAGACCATGTCCTGGCCGTCCTTCTCCTGGACGATGCCGAACATGGGGTCTTCGCCGGTGGTGAATCGGGCGATGCGCATGCGCGCCAGTCTAGGGCGTCCGCCCAGGCTCACTCGTTGACGGCGTCGGCCACCTCGATATCGAACTGGACGTCGCTGCCGTCCACGGAGCTGACCGTGACGTCGACGTCGATGGTCTCGCCCCCGGCGCTGAGCACGCAGGTGATGCCGGCGCCCTCCTCGGCGGGGAGGTCCTCCGGGCAGGAGACGTCGTCGGGCTCCTGGCCGACGAGCTCGGTCAGCTCGCTGGTGACCTTCTCCTCCACCTCGGCCGCCGGGACGGAGCCGCCGCCGAGCATGCCGCAGCCCGCGAGAGCGGCGCCGGCGGTGACGAGAACGAGCGAACGGGCGATCATGCGGGGTCGAGCGGTCATGGGAGCCTCCTGCGGCGGGATCGAGCGGGTGCGATGCGTCCATGCTCCCGGGAGGTGGGCGGGAGGTCGATGGGGAGGAGTCCCCATGGGCCGCGCGGGGACCGGGATAGGCTCGCGCGCAGACGAACCGCTCGCGCGACGGAGCGCGGCGAGGGAGGTGGCCGACCGATGGATGTCGCAGGGAGCGTCGCGCTCGTGACCGGGGGCGCCTCGGGTCTTGGCCGCGCCAGTGCGCAGGAGCTCGCGGGGGCCGGCGCCCGAGTGGTACTCGTGGACCTGCCGGGCACCGGCGGAGAGGCCGTCGCCGAGGGGCTCGGGGACGGGACGCGCTTCGTCGCCGCCGACGTCACCGACGAGGGACAGGTGCGCTCGGCCGTGGAGCTGGCGAGCTCGCTCGGACCGCTGCGGCTCGTGGTCAGCTGCGCGGGCATCGTGCAGGCGAGGCGGCTGGTGGGGCGCGGCGGACTGATGCCGCTGGCGGGCTTCGAGCAGGTGGTGCGGGTGAACCTGCTGGGCACGGTGACGGTGATGGGCGTGGCGGCCGAGGCGATGCAGGACGTGCCGGAGCTCGGCGAGGAGCGCGGTGTCGTCGTGAACACCGCCTCGGTCGCGGCCTTCGACGGGCAGATCGGGCAGACCGCGTACGCGGCGTCGAAGGGAGCGGTCGCCTCGCTCACGCTGCCGGCGGCGCGGGAGCTCGCGGCCTCGCGGATCCGCGTCATGGCGATCGCGCCGGGCACCTTCGAGACGCCGATGATGGCGGGGCTCTCGCAGGAGGTGCGGGATTCCCTCGCCGCGCAGGTCCCGCATCCGAGCCGGCTGGGCCGGCCCGCGGAGTACGCGGCGCTGGTGCGACACATCGTGGAGAACCCCATGCTCAACGGCGAGGTGATCCGGCTCGACGGCGCGATCAGGATGGGTCCGCGATGACCGGCGAGGAGCTCGTCCTCGCCGACCAGCACGACCACGTGCGGGTGCTGACGCTCCACCGGCCGGAGGCGCTGAACGCGATCGACGGCGACCTCGCGACCGCCCTCGGCGACGCGGTCGCGGACGCCGAGGGGGATCCCGACACCCGCGTCCTCGTGCTCACGGGGGCAGGACGCGCCTTCTGCGCGGGGATGGATCTCAAGGCCTTCGCCCGCGGCGAGTCCGCCGTGTCGCGCACTCTTCCGGAGCGCGGCTTCGCGGGGCTGGTGGAGCATCTGGTCTCCCTCCCCGTGATCGCCGCGGTGAACGGTCCCGCCGTCGGCCTCGGAGCGGAGCTGGTGCTCGCGAGCGATCTCGCGCTGGTGGACCCGGGCGCCCACCTGGCCCTGCCCGAGGTGCGCCGCGGACTGCTCGCCGCGGCGGGCGGCGCGATGCGACTGCCCCAGCAGGTGCCGCTCAAGCTCGCGCTCGAGAAGCTGCTGACCGGGGACCCGATCACGGCGGAGCAGGCCCTCGAGTGGGGACTGGTCAATGCCGTCAGCGCTCCGGGCGGCGTGCTCGAGGAGGCGCTCGCGCTCGCGGAGCGGATCGCCGCGAACGCGCCGCTCGCGGTGCGGGCCACGAAGGATCTCGCGCATCGGACCGTGCACGAGGACAGCTGGGGAGCGCCCGTGTGGCAGCGGATCCGCGAGGCGCAGCGGCAGGTGTTCGCGAGCGAGGACGCCGCCGAGGGCGCCGCGGCCTTCGCGGAGAAGCGGGAGCCGCGCTGGCGAGGGCGATGAGCGGGGTGGACCCCGACGCCGCGACCCCCTATGCTTGAACTATCAACGATTCGAGCGGGGAGCGCAGACAGATGAGCATCGATCCGCAGGCCGTGACCTTCGGCCTGGACACCTTCGGCGACGTGACCGTGGACCACGCCGGCGCACCGGTCGCCCCGGCCCAGGTGATCCGGGACATCGTCGCCCAGGGCGAGCTCGCCGACCAGGTGGGCATCGACCACTTCTCGATCGGCGAGCACCACCGCCCCGACTTCGCCGTGAGCGCGCCGGACGTGGTGCTCGCCGCGCTCGCGCAGCGCACCGAGCGGATCACGCTGGGGACCGCCGTCATCGTGCTGAGCAGCGACGACCCGCTGCGCGTCGTCGAGCGCTTCTCGACCCTCGACGCCCTCTCGCAGGGACGGGCCGAGCTCACCGTGGGCCGCGGCTCGTTCACCGAGTCCTTCCCACTGTTCGGCTTCGCGATGCAGGACTACGAGACGCTCTTCGAGGAGAAGCTCGACCTGCTCGTCGCGGCGCTGTCCCGCGAGCCGATCACCTGGTCCGGCACCACCCGCGCGCCGCTGAAGGACCAGTCGCTCCACCCCGTGCTCGAACGAGATCTGCCCACCTGGGTCGCCGTCGGCGGGAGCCCGAACTCGGTGATCCGCGCGGCGCGCCACGGCCTGCCGCTCATGCTCGCGATCATCGGCGGCCCGGCGCAGCGGTTCGCCCCCTACGTGGATCTGTTCCACGAGGCCACGCGGAAGCTCGGCGTCGGCACGCTGCCCGTCGGCGTCCACTCCCCCGGGCACGTCGCCGCGACCGACGCCGCCGCCCGCGAGCAGCTCGCCCCGCACTGGATCCACAACCGCAACGAGATCGGGCGCGAGCGCGGCTGGGGGCCGTCGGGCATCGCGGAGTTCGAGGCGGAGGCGGAGCACGGCGCGCTCTACGTCGGCTCCCCGGAGACGGTCGCGCAGAGGATCGCGGCGACGATCACCGCGCTCGGCGTCGACCGCTTCGACCTGAAGTACGCCAGCGGGCCCATGCCCCACGAGCAGCTCATGGAGTCGATCCGCCTCTACGGGACCGAGGTGATCCCGCGGGTGCGGGAGCTGCTCGCGCAGGGGCAGGCCCCCGAGGGCTCGGCCTTCGACGAGGCCTGAGCCTCCCCGTCGCCGCTCACCCCTGCGGGCCGCGCAGCAGGAAGGCGCGGATGCGCAGCTCGGCCTCCTCCCGGGTGATGCCGCCCAGGAGGTCGCGCCCGAGTGGGCTCTCGCGCGTGGGGTCGGGGCCGATCAGCGGGCGGAGGTTCCCGCGGGAGTGCACGAGCACCGGCACGGGACCCGCCGTCTCGTATCCCGGCAGCGCGCTCGCGAGGCGGCCGGGATAGACGGTGCGATAGGCGTCGTCCCCGAGGTGATCGAGGATGTCGAGGACGTCCTCCTCGGCCAGTGACACCCAGGGCGAGCACTCCATGCGGCGCTCGGGGTCGTCGCGGATCGACAGGTGCATCGACACCCGTGCGAAGTACTCGGCGCCTGCGGGACGGTCGATCCAGCACAGGTCCTCGGTGATCTCCACCTCGCGGAGCTCGTGCGGGGCGAGCTCGAGGAAGGGATCCGGCAGGTCGAAGGACAGCACGGGCCAGGGCCGGTCCCTGGTGCCGTCGGTGCCGCGGTGGGTCACCGCGCAGGAATGGCAGTCGAAGTCGATGCCGGTCATCGGGGGCTCCTTTCAGAGGCGATGACCCGGAACGCTACGGACGGCGCAGCGCCCTCGCACCGACCCGACGCCCGATGTGGACGGCAGGGGCATGGGGAGGAACGACGGCACGGACGGGTGGGCGCCGTGCGGCATCATGGGGATCGTGTCGTCGCTCAGCCCCCGTTCCCCGGACGTGCTGTTCCGGGCACCTGCCCGTCCCTGGTCGCTCGTGGTGGCGGTGGTGGTCTCGGTGATCGCCCTGCTGCCCCTCACTGTTCTGGTCGCCGCGCGGGGAGCGACATCGGGCTCCACCGGAATGATCGTGCTCGGCCTCGGCGCGGCGCTCTTCATGCTGCTGGTCACGTGCCTGTTCATCATCTCCATGCGACAGCGCTTCACCGTGACCACGGCAGGGATCGAGGTCGCCTCGTATCTCAGCACGCGTCGTCTGCCGTGGTCGCAGATCCGACTGGTCCGTGTGGGGCCCGCGACCTTCCTCGCGCCGCGGGCGACGGAGATCGTCCTCGCCGACGGCTCGACGGTCCGCCCGATCGCGACCTCCATGAACTTCGCGCTGTGGCGGGGCGAGGTGCCCCTCGCCCACGGGCCCGACGGGACATCGCCGACCCGCTGCACGATCGCCGCGATCGACGCGCACCGGCGCTATCTGGCCGGGGAGTTCGGGCGGTGAGCGTGGACGACGGACTCCTGCTCCCCACGGAGGACTGCACGGTTCGCCGTAGGATCAGGCACCGAACCCCCTCTGGGGAGCACTCCCTGAGGGCCCACGCCCCCGCAGTCCCGAGGAATGCCTCATGACCTCTCTCCACGGCGGCCCCGAGGTCGTCCTGTACCACGCACCGCAGGTGAACGTGGCGCGGATCGCGGTGCTGGTCCTCGTGGGCATCCCCATCGTCCTCGTCCTCGGGATCGGTCTGCTGCTGCTGGTCGGTCACTCCAGGAATCCGGCGCTGCTGCTGCTGACCGCTCCTCCGTCCCTCCTCGTGATCGTGGCTGTACTGGTCCTCACCCGGCTGCGCTTCACCGTGGGCACGTCGGGGCTGACGATCATCAACTTCCTGGTCACCCATCGCCTGGACTGGCACGAGGTGCAGGTCATCAGAACCTCCGCGGACGTCTTCCTCCGAGGGGCGACGATCGTGCACACTCGGGACGGGCGCTCGCTCACGCCGCTGGTCACGACGGCGAACTATGCGATGTGGCGCGGCGAGAGCTTCTGGGACCACGGCGAGGACCTGCGGTCCGGCGGGCGGCCCGCCCATGCCGCCATCGACGCGCATCGGCGCTATCTGGCCGGGGAGTTCGGGCGATGACGGCGCTGACGGCCGCCGAGGCCACTGCCGCACGCGCCGCGCACGAGGACCGGGCCGATGCTCTGACCGCCGCGCACCGCGAGCGGAAGCAGCGCGGCGAGAAGCACGCGGTCGAGGACTTCCTGTTCACCTACTACCCCTTCTCCCCTGCGCGGCTGCGGCGCTGGCATCCCGGCTGGCGGGTGGGGTACGAGGCGTCGGCCGATGTCGACGCCGAGGGCCGGCCCATCATCGCGGACGTCGACGAGGCGGGCCGCCGGTCCTGGTACGTCGACTCCCCCGGCCCGGACACGATCCGGCGGGCCGACGTCGAGCGCTATCTGACCGAGCGTGCCGACGCCTTCTCCTTCATGACGCGGCTGCTGCGAGCCTCGACCCTCACGCGGCGCCGGCCGGAGTTCGGCTGCTTCGGACTGCACGAGTGGGCGATGGTGCACCGGATCCCCGAGGGCGGACAGCGCCACGAGGACCTGCCGCTGCGCCTGTCCTCCGCCGAGACCGACGCAGTGGTGCAGCGCGAGAACCTGATCTGCTCGCACCTGGATGCCTTCCGCTTCTTCACCCCGTCGGCCGCACCGCGGAACTCCATGGAGCCGACCCGCGCGACGCAGGTCGACAACGACAACCCGGCCTGCCTGCACGTGGGGATGGACCTGTACAAGTGGGCCATGAAGCTCACCCCGCTGCTGCCCTCCGCGCTGGTGCTGGACTGCTTCGAGCACGCCCGGACCACGCGCGTGCTGGACATGGAGGCGAGCCCCTACGATGTGCGGCCGCTGGGCTACGGCGTGGTGCCGATCGAGACCCCGCGCGGGAAGGCGGAGTACGTCAGGCGCCAGCGCCAGCTGGCCGCCGGGGCGGATGCGCTGCGCGAGCGGATCCTCGCCGAGCTCGAGGGGCTCGAGACGCCCTCCCGCTGAGACGCGGGAAGGGCCGGCACCCCGCGGGTGCCGGCCCTTCTGAGGGGTGGGGCTGCGCTCAGGCGGCCGCCTCCTGGTAGGCGCTCTGCGCCTCGGACCCGAAGTACGGGCCGTACATCACGTTCGCCTGGCCGGTGTAGCCGAAGCTGTTCACGGAGTTCTGCGCCCCGTCGTCGAGGAACCAGGGGCCACCGGAGGAGCCGCCGGTCATGTCGCAGGGGATGCCCTGGGAGAGGGTGTCGCCGATGGTGTCGTCGGTCGCGGTGCCCTCGCAGCTCTCGAGCGACTCGCCGTCGAAGGGCGAGGCGGCCGGATATCCGTAGGAGGTGTAGTGGGCGCCGCGCTCGCGGTTGAAGGCGATCGAGGTGGAGCCGACGGCGTCCTCGAGGGTGCCGCTGCCGCTCTCGGGGCTCACGGTCGCGAAGGCGACGTCGTAGCTGATGTCCTCGGAGGAGACCCACTCGTCGGTGGAGACGAGATCGGTCGCGGCCCAGGTGCCATAGGGGGCCGCGCCGTGGTCGTAGCCGGGCACGAAGACCCAGTTGGTGGCCCAGGTGCCGGCGTCGTTGACGCAGTGGCCGGCGGTCGCGACGGTCGAGCCGTTCGAGGAGGCGACGGAGTTGCCGGAGCAGACGTAGTCCTGGCCGCCCTGGGTGAAGAAGACCTTGCCGACGGTGTCCTTGGCCTCGGCGGCCTGCGTGTTCTTGCCCGGCGCCTCGGCGCTGCGGCCCTTGACGGTGACGGGGTCGCCCTTCTCCACGGCGTCGTGCGAGGGGGCGTCCTCGGGGGCGAGGTCGTCGGCGGGGATCGCGGCCTCCATGCGGGCGGAGGTCCAGTAGTCATGGGCCTGGGTCTGTGCGGTGCCCGAGAGCTCGGTGCGCTCGGCGTCGGAGCCGTCGGCGGTGGCGGCACCGGCGCCGCCGATCGCGAGGCCCCCGACGAGGGCTGCACCGCCGAGGAGTCGGGCGCAGCGTCGGAGAACGGTGGAGTGTGTCACGGGAGGACCTTTCGTCAGCGGGACACGGGGGTGGGATGACGACCCGCAGGGCCGTGACCGCACGCTATGTCACGTGATCGAGGTCACGCTGCCCGAGAGTTCCCCGTCGTCCCCTTCTGCCCGTTTCGCTCGTCCGACCGCTTACTACTCGTCAGTAGCTTTCTGACCACCGGAAGCTCTCGCCGCACCGCCGTCATCCTCGCAGGCCGCGCCGGGATCTCGACCGCTGGACGATGGGGCGACCGGTGAGCCGTCCCCGTCATTGTCACGATCAGGTAACGATCGCTCGAACGGGGCGGGTCGGGCGGCCGCGCGGGCGGCCTCGTCCCAGTGCTCCCGCGCCTCCTCGCCGGACTGCTCGGCGTCGGTGAGGGTCGGATCCTCGGAGCGTCGTGCGGGCATCGGCGTCCTTCCGTCGGCGGGGCCGGGCCTGTCGAGCGTAGCGCCGTCGACCAGCTGTGCACCCTGGCAGACTGGGCCCATGCCGAGCCTGACGCCCTTCCTGCCCCCGCGCACCGCCGAGAACGCTCAGGACGACATCGTCGACGGCTTCCTCTCCGCGCAGGCGTCCGTCGGCCGCACCCTCTACCCGCACCAGGAGGAGGCGCTGCTCGCGATCGCGGCCGGGGACCACGTGATCGCCGCGACCCCCACCGGCTCGGGCAAGACCACCATCGCCTACGCCGCGATCTTCGCGGCCATGGCGCGGGGCGAGCGCTCCTACTACACCGCCCCCATCAAGGCGCTGGTGAGCGAGAAGTTCTTCGACCTCGTCGCCCAGTTCGGCGCCGAGAACGTGGGGATGATGACCGGCGACTCGGCCGTGAACCACGACGCCCCGATCATCGTGTGCACGGCGGAGATCTTCGCCAACCACGCCCTGCGCGACGGTCCCGGCTCCGACGTGGGCCTGGCGGTGATGGACGAGTTCCACTTCTACGGCGACTCGCAGCGCGGCTGGGCCTGGCAGGTGCCGCTCGTGGAGCTGCCCCGCTGCCAGTTCGTGCTGATGAGCGCGACGCTCGGCGACGTGTCCTTCTTCGCGCGTGACCTCGAGGAGCGCACCGAGCGCGAGGTGACCGTGATCGACGACGCGCCGCGCCCCGTGCCGCTGGACTTCCGCTGGTCCCTGGAGCCGCTGCCGGACACGATCACGACGATCCTCGAGGACCGCGATGCCCCGGTCTACATCGTCCACTTCACGCAGAAGGATGCACTTGAGCAGGCGCAGGCCCTGCAGGGCGGGAAGATCCTCACCTCCGAGGAGAAGGAGCGGATCCGGGAGCTGATCGGGGACTTCCGCTTCTCGAAGGGCTTCGGGCAGATCCTCTCGCGCCTGGTGCGCGAGGGCATCGGCGTCCACCACGCGGGCATGCTGCCCAAGTACCGCCGCCTCGTGGAGAAGCTCGCCCAGTCGGGCCTGCTGAAGGTCATCTGCGGCACCGACACCCTGGGCGTCGGGATCAACGTGCCGATCCGCACGGTGCTGCTGACGGGGCTGGCGAAGTTCGACGGCAAGCGGATGCGCCTGCTGAACGCCCGCGAGTTCCACCAGATCGCCGGACGGGCCGGCCGAGCCGGCTACGACACGGTCGGCCATGTCGTGGTGCAGGCGCCCACGTGGACGATCGAGTTCGAGCGCGAGCGCGCCAAGCAGCACGCCCGGGAGGAGGCCGGCAAGGCCCCGAACAGCGCGAAGAAGCGCAAGAAGGAGCCCAAGCCCCGGATCCCCGAGGGAGCGGTGAGCTGGTCCGAGGAGAACCTCACCAAGCTCGTCGAGAACCCGCCCGAGGCGCTGCGCCCGCATCTGCGGATCACGCCCTCGATGGTGCTCGCTCTCATCGCGCGCCCCGGGGACGCGATCGCCGCGGGCCGGCACCTCATCATGACCAGCCACCAGACCCGCACGCAGAAGCTGAAGCTGGTGCGCGAGGCGGTGGAGATCTTCCGCGGCCTGCGCGAGGCGGAGATCATCGAGGTGCTGGACGAGGTGGACCATCTGGGCCGGCGCTTCGCCCTCGTCGAGGACCTCCAGCTCGACTTCACGATGAACCAGCCGCTGGCCCCCTTCGCGATCGCGATGATCGACTCGCTGGACGAGGACTCCGAGTCCCTCACCCTCGACACCGTCTCGATCCTCGAGGCGATCCTCGAGGACCCGCGCCAGATCCTGCTCGCCCAGCAGAACGCCGCGCGCGGCGAGCTGCTCGCCGAGCTCAAGGCCGACGGGGTCGAGTACACCGAGCGGATGGCGCGCCTGGACGAGGTGTCCTGGCCGAAGCCGCTCGAGGAGGACCTCGAGGCGGCGCTCGAGATCTACGCCCGCACCCGGCCGTGGGTGAGGGCCGAGGACCTCTCCCCCAAGTCCGTGGTGCGCGAGATCCACGAGACCGGGCAGACCTTCAGCGAGTTCGTGCAGCGCTACGGCCTGCAGCGCTCCGAGGGCATCTTCCTGCGCTATCTCTCCGACGCCTACCAGGCGATGCGGCGCACGGTCCCCCAGGACCTGCGCACCGAGGAGCTCGAGGACATGATCGAGTGGCTCGGCGTGCTGGTGCGCGGGATCGACTCCTCGCTGCTGGACGAATGGGAGGCGCTGACCCATCCCGATGACCTGGAGGACGGCGCCTCCGAGATCCGCCCCACGACCCCGCGGGGGCTCTCTGCCCAGACGAAGGTGCTGCGCACCATGGTGAGGGCCGCGATGTGGCAGCGCGTGGAGCACTTCGCCTTCGAGCGGGAGGAGCGCCTCGCCGAGCTCGACGGCGCCTCCGGCTGGGACCGGCCGCGCTGGGCGGAGGCGATGGACGCGTACTACGACACCTACGACGAGGTCGGGATCGACGCCCCTGCCCGCTCCCCGCAGCTGCTGCAGATCACCGAGGAGTCGCGACTGTGGCGGATCCGCCAGGTGCTCGACGACCCGGACGGCAACCACGACTGGGCGATCGAGGCGGAGCTGGACCTCGAGGCGACCGACGAGGCCGGGGAGCCCGTGCTCACGATCACGCACGTGGGGGACATGGCGACGCGCTGACCCCGCATCGGGGACGGCCCGCACCGGGGACGACGACGGCCGGCGCCCCTCGAGGGCGCCGGCCGCGGTCCGGGATCAGCGACGGGTCACTGCGGGTTGGTCTCGATCCGCTGGGGGTTCGTCTCGATCTTCTGCGGGTTCGTCTCGATCCGCTGGGGATTGGTCTCGATCCGCTTCTGCGGGTTCGTCTCGATCCGCTGGGGGTTCGTCTCGATCTTCTGCGGGTTCGTCTCGATCCGCTTCTGCGGGTTCGTCTCGATCCGCTGCGGGTTCGTCTCGATCCGCTGCGGGTTCGTCTCGATCCGCTGGGGGTTGGTCTCGATCGCGCCGGCGGCACCGGCGCCGGCGACGCCGAGCGCCCCGGCGAGCAGGAGACCTGCGGCGAACCGCGCGGCGCGGCCGGCACGGGAGAAGTTCTCGGACTGCGAAGGACGGGAGGTGATCACCGGACGGGTCCTCTCGGTGGCGACGGGAGCAGCGAGACGATATGTCCGCTTGGACCAGAGTACCGCCTGTGAACGCAATCACAAGCGGTCCGCGCGATGATCCCGCGCCTCACGCGCCCGTCCGGGAGCAGGTGAGCTCCTCCACCGCGGCGCAGGCCTCCTCGAGCCCGGCGCCGCGGGCCACCGCCGCTCCGACGAGGAAGGCGGAGATCGGCGCCATCGAGCGCTGGACCCCGTCGGCCACCACGCCCGTCATCAGGTGCACCCGGTCCACGTCGAGGTCGATGCCGCCCACCTCCAGCTGCGCGGAGATCGCCTGCAGCCAGGGCAGCAACTCGCTCTTCCAGTCGTCCTGGAGGGTCACAGGGGGCCTGGTCGCCATCAGAAGTCCACCTTCTCCCAGCCGCGGCGCGCGGACTCGCGGCGCGGATCCTTGCTGCGATACACGATGTAGGGCCGGGTCAGGTAGCCGACCGGTGCCGCGAAGACGTGCACCAGACGGGTGAAGGGCCACGCCGCGAAGAGCAGCAGGGCGCTGAGCACGTGGAGCTGGAAGAAGATCGGCGCCCGGCTCATCAGCTCCGTGGAGGGCCGGAGCGTCCAGAACTGCCGGAACCAGATCGAGACGCCCTCGCGGTAGTCGTAGTCCCCGAAGGTCGTGTGCACGACCGTGGCGAGGACCCCGAAGCAGATCACGGCCGTGAGCAGCAGGTACATGATCTTGTCCCCCGTCGTCGTCGCCCCGAAGACGCGAGTGTTGGTGCGTCGGCGGTACAGCAGGATCAGCAGCCCGCCCACGCAGGCGACCGCGGCGGCGAGACCGATCGTGACCGCCATCAGGTGGTAGACGTGCTCGGAGATGCCCACGGCGCTCGTCCAGGACTTCGGGATCCCGAGCCCCACGACGTGACCGAAGAAGATCCCGATGATCCCGAAGTGGAACATCGGCGAGCCGATCGAGAGCAGCCTGGACTCGTAGATCTGGCTCGAGCGGGTGGTCCAGCCGAAGCGGTCGGCGCGGAAGCGCCAGACGTGCCCGAGCACGAAGACCGCCAGCACCATGTAGGGCAGCACCACCCACAGCAGCAGGTCGAGCGTCGAGGTGTCGGTCATGAGGGGCGTCCTCTCAAGAGGTCCAGCGGGACGGGGCCGGGGGCAGAGGCCCGGGAGTCGCAGCCGCTCGCGGCGAAGGTCTGACCGGCCAGCGCCCCGGCGTCGGCGTCGAGGCCGTAGCCGTCCAGGCCCACGGCCTCCTCCTCCGGCCCCTCCTCCGCCAGGCGCAGCACGGCGGCGCGGTCGTCGGCGTCCAGGGGCGGGAGGGTGGCGCACAGCGCCACCAGGGCGCCGTGCCAGGGAGAGCCGGTCTCCGCCAGGTGCAGGCGGAGCAGCTCCACGCCGGGGCGGTTGGACCGCAGGATCTTCGCACCCCGGTCCGGGTCGTGCCCGGCGGCGAACTCGAGCACGAGCGGAAGGTGGTCGGGCAGCTCCTGCTCGTCGATCTCCACCCCCGCGGCGCGGAAGTCCTGCTTGATGCGCAGCAACGCCATGCCACGACGGCGGGTGTCGCCGTGACTGAAGTAGGTCAGGTGCAGGCATCCCCGTCGACGCGTGTCGAAGGTGTCGACATAGCGCTCCTGGAGGGTGACCGCGTCCTTCCCCGCCAGGGCCTCGACGGTTCCCTGGAGCCCGATGCGGACGGGGTCCGGCAGGTCCCGCACGAGGGTGCGCAGGTCGTCCAGTCGCGCGCGCACCTGGTCATCGGGATAGGTCAGCAACCAGGAGACCGCGAGCCAGCAGGTCCGCAGCTCCTGGGTCGTCAGCCCGGAGGCGTGCAGCAGGTCCTTCGGCGAGCGCGCCCGCTTCGGGGGCAGATCCTGGCCCGTCGGCCTGCTGAGCAGGCGTGCGAGGGCGCCCATCAGGCACCTCCCGTCGCGGGCTCGGGGAAGAGCCCGTCGGGACGGCCGCGGCCGTCCCAGTTCAGGAGGTTGATCCGCACGCCCTCGGGGCGGCCCGGTCCGTTCTGCTGGCGCTTGGTCGCGTAGCCGGGGCCGGACATGCCGAGGGACTCCTCCGGCAGGGACATGCCCATGCCGGGCCCGCCCGGGGAGTTCAGCGGGCAGTCGGTGCCGACGCCCTCGAGGTCGTGGGCGGACTCGTGGTGGCCGACGGGGATCACGTAGCGGTCCTCGTACTTCGCGATCGCGAGCAGGCGGTACATCTTCTGCATGCTCTCCCCGTCCATCCCGACGGCGTTCGCGATCCCCTCCCTCGGCTCCCTGCCGAGGTTGATGTCGCGCATGTAGGAGCGCATCGCCGCCATCCGGTAGAGCACCCGCTCCACGGTGGGGACGTCCCCGGCGGTGAAGAGGTTCGCCAGGTACTCCACCGGGATGCGCAGGGCGTCGATCGCGGCGAAGAGGTTCTCGGCGTCCTCCGCGTCGTAGCCGGTCTCCCGGACGACGTCGACCACGGGCGAGAGCGGCGGGATGTACCAGACCATCGGCATGGTGCGGTACTCGGGGTGCAGCGGCAGCGCGACCTCGTAGTCCTTGATGAGCTTGTAGGTCGGGGATTTCTGCGCGGCCAGCAGCCAGTCGTGCGGGATCCCGGCGGCCTTCGCGCCGGCGATCACCTCGGGGTCGTGCGGGTCGAGGATGATGTCGCGCTGGGCGCGGTAGAGCTCCTTCTCGTCCCGGGTCGAGGCGGCCTCGGTGACACGGTCGGCGTCGTAGAGGACCAGGCCGATGTAGCGCAGACGGCCCACGCAGGTCTCCGCGCACACCGTCGGCTCCCCCTGCTCGATGCGGGGGTAGCAGAACGTGCACTTCTCGGCCTTGCCGGTGCGGTGGTTGAAGTAGATCTTCTTGTACGGGCAGCCGGTGATGCACATCCGCCAGCCGCGGCAGCCGTCCTGGTCCACCAGCACGATCCCGTCCTCCTCGCGCTTGTAGATCGCGCCGGAGGGGCAGGAGGCGACGCACGTGGGGTTCAGGCAGTGCTCGCAGATGCGGGGCAGATAGAACATGAAGGTCTGGTCGAACTCGAACTGCACCTTGTCCTCGATGCCCTTGAGCATCGGGTCCTTGTCCTTGTGGAGGTAGGTGCCGCCGAGGTCGTCGTCCCAGTTGCCCGACCACTGGATCTGGGTGCGCTCCCCCGTGATCAGCGACTTCGGGGGCGCGGTGGGGATGTTCTCCTGCTGCCCGGGGGCGTTGAGCAGGTTGTCGTACTCGTACGTCCAGGGCTCGTAGTAGTCCTCGATGCCGGGCAGGCGCGGGTTGGAGAAGAGCTGCAGGAGCTTGGTGATGCGGCCCCCGGCCTTGAGCTTCAGGCGCCCGTTGCTCGAGAGCTCCCAGCCGCCCTTCCACTTCTCCTGGTCCTCGTAGCCGCGGGGGTAGCCCTGCCCGGGCCGGGTCTCGACGTTGTTGAACCAGATGTACTCCGTGCCGGAGCGGTTCGTCCACGCCTGCTTGCAGGTCACCGAGCAGGTGTGGCAGCCGATGCACTTGTCGAGGTTCATCACCATCGACATCTGGGCCATGACGCGCATGTCGTCTCTCCTCGTTCTCTCGGTGCTCAGTACTCGACGGGGGCGGTCCGCTTGCGGATCATCGTGACCTCGTCGCGCTGGTTGCCCGTCGGGCCGTAGTAGTTGAAGGCGTAGGACAGCTGGCCGTAGCCCCCGATGAGGTGGGAGGGCTTGAGCATGATGCGGGTCAGCGAGTTGTGGATGCCGCCGCGCATGCCGTCCCGCTCGGTCAGCGGCACGTTCACGGTGCGGTCCTGAGCGTGGTGCATGAAGGCGGTGCCCTTCGGCATGCGGTGGGAGACCACGGCCCGCGCGGCGACGACGCCGTTGCGGTTGGTGGCCTCGATCCAGTCGTTGTCGGTGATGCCGACGGCCTCCGCGTCCTCGACGCTCATCCAGATGGTCTGGCCGCCGCGAGAGAGGTTCATCATGAAGAAGTTCTCCATGTACATCGAGTGGATCGCCCACTTGTTGTGCGGGGTCAGGTAGCGCACCGAGATCGAGGTCCCCGCCTCGTCCTTCTCCCCGAGCGCCCGCTCCCCGAACAGGGCGGTCATGTCCAGCGGGGGCCGGAAGACGGGCAGCGCCTCCCCCATCTCGAGCATCCAGTCGTGGTCGAGGTAGTAGTGCTGGCGCCCGGTGAGGGTGTGCCAGGGCTTCTTCCGCTCGACGTTGATGGTGAAGGGGCTGTAGCGGCGCCCGCCGGACTCGGAGCCGGACCACTCGGGGCTCGTGATCACGGGGACCGGCGCGGCCTTCGTGTCGGCGAAGTGGATGCGCTTGCCCTCGTGCTCGGCGGCGAGGTCGTGCAGGTGCGTGCCGGTGCGCTTCTCGAGGGTCTTGAACCCCTCGGTGGCCATGTGCCCGTTGGTGGTGCCGGACAGGCCCAGGATGAACTCGCAGGCCTGCAGGTCCGTCTCGAGCTTCGGCCGGCCCGCGGCGGGGCCGGTGCGGTGCGTGCCGTTGAGGCGGCCGAGCTCGGCGACGTACTCCGTCACGTCGTAGGTGATGCCCTTGGTGGTCATCCCGAGGTTCTCGAGCAGCGGGCCGATCGAGGTGAACTTCGCGTGGATCTGCGTAAAGTCCCGCTCGACCTCCACGAGGGTGGGCATGGTCAGGCCCGGGACCGGCTCGCACTCCCCCTTCTTCCAGTCGCGGACCCTGCCGTGCGGGGTGGCGAGCTCGCCAGGGGTGTCGTGCTGGAGCGGGAAGGCGACGACGTCCTTGCGGGTGCCCAGGTGCGTCTGGGCCAGCTCGCTGAAGCGCCGCGCGATCCCGGCCCAGGTCTCCCAGTCGGTGCGGGACTCCCACGGGTTCGAGATGGCGGGGTTGAAGGAGTGGACGAAGGGGTGCATGTCCGTGGTGGACAGGTCGTGCTTCTCGTACCAGGTCGCGGCCGGCAGCACCACGTCGGAGTGGAGCGTGTGGCTGGTCATGCGGAAGTCGAGGGTGAGCATCAGGTCGACCTTCCCGATCGGCGCCTCCTCCCGCCAGCGCACGTCCCGGGGACGCAGGTGCTCCGGGGTCTCCTCCTCGGTGGCGGCGGAGTCGACGCCGAGCAGGTGGCGGAAGAAGTACTGGTCGCCCTTGGCGGAGGAGCCCAGCGTGTTCGCCCGCCAGATCGACCAGATCTTCGGGTGGTTCTGCGGGGCGTCGGGGTCCTCGGCGGCGAAGGAGATCGTGCCGTCCTTCAGCTGGTCGACGAGATACGGGATCGTCTCCTCGCCCGCGGCAGCGGCGCGGTCGGCGACGTCGAGGGAGGAGATGTCGAACTGGGGGTAGAAGGGCTGCCAGCCCAGTCGCTGGGAGAGGGCGACGGCGTCGGCCGTGGTGGTGCCCGCTAAGCGGCCCGCCCCGGTGGTCGCGGCGAGGGTGTCCGCGCCGAAGCGGTCGTAGCGCCACTGGTCGGTGTGCATGTACCAGTAGGTGGTCTGGGTCATCTGGCGCGGGGGCCGGGTCCAGTCCAGGGCGTTGGCGAGGTGGAGCCAGCCGCTGAGCGGGCGGACCTTCTCCTGGCCGACGTAGTGCGCCCAGCCGCCGCCGTTGACGCCCTGGGTGCCGCAGAGGTTCGTGAGCGTCAGGAAGGAGCGGTAGATGGTGTCAGAGTGGAACCAGTGGTTGGTGCCGGCGCCCATGATGATCATCGAGCGGCCGCCGGAGTCGATCGCGTTCTGCGCGAACTCGCGGGCGATGCGCGCCGCGGCCACGCCCGGCACGCCGGTGATGGTCTCCTGCCAGGCGGGGGTGTAGAGCGCCTCGGCGTCGTCGAGGCCCGTCGCCCACTTCCCTGGAAGGCCCTCCCGGCCCACCCCGTACTCGGCCAGCAGCAGGTCGAAGACGGTGGTGACGATCCGGCCGTCGATCTCGCGCACGGGCACGCCGCGCGCGACGTCGCCGCGGCCGCCCTGCCCGGCCGTGTCGAAGCGGGGCAGCAGCACCTCGGCCACGCCCTCGTGATGGCCCAGCAGGCTCAGCGCCGGGTCGAGGTCGCCGAGCTCGAGGTTCCAGCGGCCCTCCCCGTCGGCGCTGTAGCGGTGGCCGAGGGTGCCGTTCGGGACGACGACCTCGCCGCGTTCGCGGTCGAACATCATGGGCTTGAAGTCGGCGTGCTCGGTCGCGGCCTCGGCGGTGCGGCGCTCCCCCGCCTCGCTCGCGACGAGGAACTTCCCGGGCACGAGCGCGCCGTCCTCGCGCCGCTCGAGCTGCACGAGGAAGGGCAGGTCGGTGTACTGGCGCGAGTAGTCCTCGAAGTACGGCACCTGCCTCTCGACGTAGAACTCGCGCAGGATCGTGTGGCCCATCGCCATGGCGAGCGCCGCATCGGTGCCGGGATGCGGGGCGAGCCATTCGTCGGCGAACTTGACGCTCTCGGCGTAGTCGGGAGCGACGGAGATGACCTTCTGGCCGCGATAGCGGGCCTCCGCCATCCAGTGCGCGTCGGGCGTGCGGGTCAGGGGCACGTTCGAGCCCCACATGATGAGGTAGGCGGCGTCCCACCAGTCCCCTGACTCGGGCACGTCGGTCTGGTCGCCGAAGACCTGCGGGGACGCGGGCGGGAGGTCCGCGTACCAGTCGTAGAAGGACAGCATCGAGCCGCCGATGAGCTGGTGGAAGCGGGCGCCGGAGGAGAAGGAGACCTGGCTCATCGCGGGGATCGGCGAGAAGCCGGTGGCGCGGTCGGGACCGTACTCCTCGACGGTGTGGACGTAGGCGGCGGCGACGAGCTCCTCGGCCTCCTCCCAGCTCGCGCGCACCAGGCCGCCCTTGCCGCGAGCGCGCTTGTAGCGCATGGCCTTCTCGGGGTCGCAGACGATCGCCTTCCACGCCTCGACCGGGTCGCCGCCGGGCGCCTTCGCCTTCTCCTCGCGGAACATCCGCAGCAGCTCGGAGCGGACGTAGGGGTAGCGCACCCGGGTGGGCGAGTAGGTGTACCAGGAGAAGGAGGCTCCGCGGGGGCAGCCGCGCGGCTCGTACTCGGGCTTGTCGGGGCCGGCGGAGGGATAGTCCGTCTCCTGCGACTCCCAGGTGATCACGCCGTCCTTGACGTACACCTTCCAGGAGCAGGAGCCGGTGCAGTTCACGCCGTGGGTGGAGCGGACCACTTTGTCGTGGCTCCAGCGCTCGCGGTAGAAGGAGTCGCCGCCGCGGCCGCCGACGCGATGGGTCTCGCGGTTGTCCTCGCTGATCCTCTCGGAGCGGCTGAACATGCGCCGCGCACCGATCAGCGCGTCGAACACCGGCGAGTCCATGCCGGTCTCGCGCGTCTCGCGACGATCCTGATGGTCCTGGATGGTCATGGGGTTCTCCTCCTGGAGGCGGACGACGGGTCAGGCGGCAGCGGCGGTGCGACGGGCGTCGCGGGCGACGAAGAGGGTGACGACGACGGCGCCGAGGGTCGCCAGCAGCAGCAGGACGATCCCGAGGGAGTAGCTGCCGCTCTCGGCGTGGATCGCGGCCATCACCAGCGGCGGGACGAAGCCGCCGAGGCCGCCGGCGGCGCCGACGAAGCCGGTGACGGAGCCGACGAAGGACGGGTCGGCGGCCTGGGCGACCAGGGCGAAGACCGCGCCGGAGCCGAGGCCGAGGCCTGCGGCCATGACGATGAAGTCGATCGTGCCCAGCGGCATCAGCGCAGGCTGGAAGGCGAGCATGAGCGCGGCCAGAGCCACGGCGGCGTAGGAGATCAGCAGCGTGCGCACCGCGCCGATCCGGTCCGAGAGGATGCCGCCGAGGGGCCGCATGATCACCGCGACGATCACGAAGCCGGCCATGCGGAACGAGGCGTCCGCGGTGGTGAGTCCGTACCAGTTCTTCAGCATCGTGGGCAGGAAGACGGAGAAGGCGACGTAGCCGCCGAAGCTCAGGGCGTAGAGGTAGCAGGCCTGCCACGTGACCTTCTGCTGCATCGCGGTCAGGGTCTGGGCGAGGATCGACTTGGTCGAGGGGGTCCAGGTGGGGGCGTCGTGCATGAACAGCCAGGCGATCGCGGCGTAGGCGACCAGGGCGACCGCCGTGATCACGAAGGGGGCGGCGCTGCCGGCGGCGTCCACGAGGGGGACGGTGGTGAAGGCGCTGACCGCGGTGCCGCCCATCCCGACCCCGTAGATCCCGGTGGCCATGCCGCGCTTGGCGGGTGGGAACCACGAGTTCACGTAGGGGACGCCGATGGCGAAGGTGGTGCCGGCGATTCCGAGGAAGAATCCTCCGAGCAGGAGGGTGGAGTACGAGAACTGTCCGAGAAGGCCGAGGTAAAGCACCGGGATCACGGTCAGCAGCGACACTAGCGGGAACATGAGGTGCCCGCCGAAGCGATCCGAGAGGCCGCCCATCAGGATCCGGCCCAGGGAGCCGACGAGGACCGGAAGCGCCACGATCAGCGAGGCGTCCTGCGCAAGACCCTGCTCGGCGTAGACCGGTCCCAGAGGACTGAGCAGGGCCCAGGCCCAGAAGTTCACGCCGAACCCGAGGGTGACCAGCAACAGCGCTCTCCAGGCACCGGGCGGGACGGTGTCCTGGTGGCTGGTCGTGGCGGCGGAGGACGGGGACCCGGGCATCGAGACGCTCCTCGGACGTGTGCGGGCACGAGGGTCGAGCACTGCCCGATGACGCACCGCAGAGGCGAACTGAACGTCATAAGCATCCTCGGGCCGTGCGGCCACACTAGAGGACTTCCGTCCCACAAAGACCTGTTCTCGGAGAACTTCGGAGGTTACCGGTCGGAATGCAACGAATTCCGCGCCCCGAGGGTCACGGAATTCGTCAGCATCGAGCCCTCAGGGGCTCATTCCGGGGCGTCGAGCTCCAGGTCCACCATCAGCTCCGCGGCGATCGTCTCGAGCGCCTCGCGCACGTCCGCCTCGTCGGACTCGGTCGGGAGGCGCAGCTCGGCCTCGGCCTCGAAGAGCATGCCGCCGCCCTCGGGCGCCTCACGGGTCCAGGAGCGCAGTCCGTCGATCGTCGCGCCCTGCGAGCGCAGCGCTGTGGTGACCTCGCGGACCATGCCGGTGCGGTCCTGGCCCAGCAGGTGCAGGCGGAGGGCGCGGGCGGGACCGGGCGGAGCGGTCTGCTCGGCGACGGCGGCCTCCACCGCGAGCCCGACCTCGGCCTCGAGGCCCTCGAGCGCGGAGAGGAAGTCCTGGACCGCCTCGTCGGGGAGGTCCACCTGCACGATGCCGGCGAACTTCCCGGCGAGGAGCGCGAGCTGGCTGTCCACCCAGCTGCCGCCGTGCTCGTCGACGGCGGCGGCAAGGGCGGCGACGAGGCCCGGTCGGTCGTCCCCGATGGCGGTGAGCACGTAGGTCGTCATGCACCCAATCTAGCGCCGAATCACCCGAGTGATGGCGAGTGCGGCGAGGCAGGCCGCTCCGAGCAGCAGCAGCGCCCCTGAGTAGCTGCCGGTGCGCTCGAGAGAGGCGGCCAGCAGCAGCGGGGGCAGGAACCCTCCCAGTCCGCCGGCTGCTCCCACCAGCCCGGTCACCGCACCCACACGATCCGGGGGCGTCACCTGGGCGACCAGCGCGAAGACGGCCCCCGCACCGAGACCCGCACCGACGGCGATCGCCGCGAGGGCAGCCGATCCCGGCCCCCACAGCGGGGGGTGCACGGCCAGCAGCAGCGCACCCGGCAGCAGCGTGAGGTACGAGACGGCCAGCGTCGCCCGGCTCCCGAACCGGTCCGAGAGAACCCCTCCCAGCGGCCGCACCAGCACTGCGACCAGCACGAAGGCGCCCATCCAGAGGGACGCCGCGGCGCTGCCGAGGTCGTACCAGGTGGTGAGCAGCGTCGGCAGGGACACGCTGAAGGCGACGTAGCCGCCGAAGGAGACCGCGTAGAGGTAGGAGGCCTGCCAGGTGATCGGCAGTCGGGCGGCGGCCGCGCAGCGCGATGCCGCTCCCCCGGGGCTGGGGCTCCAGGTCGGGGACGTGGGCATCCAGCGCAGGGCGATCAGCGCATAGAGCACGAGCACCGCGGCCACCAGCAGGAACGGCGCCTCCTTCCCGACCGCTCCGACGAGGGGGACGGTGGTCAGGGCGCTGATCGCGGTGCCTCCCATCGAGGCGCCAAAGATCCCTGTCGCGAGCCCGCGCCGCCCCGCGGGGAACCACGAGTTCACGTAGGGGATGCCGATCGCGAAGGAGGTGCCGGCGATGCCGAGCGCGACGGCGCCGAGCAGCAGGCCCACCGCGGAGTCCTGCCCCACCAGCCCCAGGAACAGCACCGGGACCACGGCGGCGAGAGACACGGCCGGGAACATCACCCGTCCGCCGAGACGATCGGTGAGCGCGCCGACGGGGATCCGTCCGAGGGAGCCCACCAGCACGGGAAGGGCCACCATCAGGGAGGCCTCCGGGAGGGTGCCGCGGGCGACGATCACCGGGCCGAGCGGGCTGAGGAGCGCCCACGCCCAGCAGCTCAGCGCGAAGCCGAGGGTCGCCAGGACCAGTGCCCGCACGGCGCCCTCGGCCGGCGGGGCCGGGGCGCCCGGGACGGCGGTGGGCGCGGCGGATCGGGGGAGGACGGACATGGGGTGCTCCGCTCCGGGCGGGTCGAGCCGTCCGGGGGTCCGGACCGACCGACGGGCGATGTGGTGGTCGACGCCCACCCTGCCCGCGGCGCCGCCCACCGCCCATCGGTCACGACGTGTCGAGATCCCCCATCACGGTTCGGTCACGTCCGGTGCGCGGCCTTCACACACCCGACTTGTACAGCCCGTAGGTGTACGCGTCGTAGATCGCCTCCCAGGAGGCCTCGATGACGTTCGGTCCCACACCCACGGTCTGGAACTCCAGGCCGCGGCCCGAGGTGCGCACGAGCACGCGCACGGTCGCGTCGGTGCCGTGCTGGGAGTCGAGGATCCGCACCTTGAAGTCCTGTAGCTCGAACTCGTCGACCTCGGGGTGCCGCTCGCGCAGCGCCTCGCGCAGGGCGAGGTCCAGGGCGTTGACCGGGCCGTTCCCCTCGGCGATCGCGACCTTCCGCCCGTGCTCGCCCCCGCCGTCGGCCCGCAGCTTCACGGTCGCCTCGGTCTCGAGGGTCCCGTCGCGGCCGAGCTGCGAGGTGGCGCGCCAGGACTCGACCGAGGAGTAGCTCGGCACGCGGCCGAGCTCGTCCAGCAGGAGCAGCTCGAAGGAGGCGTCGGCCGCCTCGTAGGAGTAGCCGGCCGCCTCGCGCGCCTTCACGGTCGTCGCCAGGCGCGAGAGGAGCTCGGGATCGCCCGCGAGGTCGAAGCCGAGCTCGCGCCCCTTGAGCTCGATCGAGGCACGGCCGGCCATGTCGGAGATGATCATGCGCATGTCGTTGCCGACCTCGCGCGGATCGATCTGCTGGTAGAGATCCGGGTCCACGCGGATCGCGCTCGCGTGCAGGCCCGCCTTGTGCGCGAAGGCGCTCGCGCCGACGTAGGGAGCGCGCGGGTTCACCGGCATGTTCACGATCTCGCCGATCGCGTGGGAGATGCGCGTGGCATCGGCGAGGGTCTCGGCGGGCACCAGGTCCATGCCCATCTTGAGCTGCAGATCGGCGAGGAGGGTGATGAGATCGGCGTTGCCGGTGCGCTCGCCGTAGCCGTTCACGCAGCCCTGGACGTGGCTGATCCCGGCGCGCACGGCGGCGATGGCGTTCGCGACCGCGCAGCCGGAGTCGTTGTGGGTGTGGGCGCCGAGCCGCGCCGCCCCGGCCCCGGCCGCGACGAGTCGGCCGCGGAGCTCGTCGATGACCTCGGTGACCTGGTGCGGGAGCATCCCGCCGTTGGTGTCGCAGAGCACGAGCACGCCGGCACCGGCCTGGTGGGCGGCGACGAGCACGGAGGTCGTGTACTCGGCGTCGTGGAGGTAGCCGTCGAAGAAGTGCTCCGCGTCGACGAACACCTCGCGGCCGAGGCCCACCAGGTGCGCGACGGTGTCGCGGACCATGGCGAGGTTCTCCTCCGCCGTGGTGCGCAGGGCACCGGTGACATGACGCAGATCCGACTTCGCCACCAGCGTGATCGTCGGCGCGCCGGAGTCGACCAGGGCCTTCACCTGGGCGTCCTCGGCCACGTCGACGCCGGCCTTGCGGGTCGCGCCGAAGGCGGCCAGGCGCGCGGTGCGCAGCTCGAGCTCGCTCCCGGCGCGGGCGAAGAACTCGGTGTCACGGGGCACGGCCCCGGGCCAGCCGCCCTCGATGTAGGTCACGCCCAGCTCGTCCAGGAGCCGGGCGACGGCGAGCTTGTCGGCGACCGAGAGCGTGAGCCCCTCCTGCTGGGAGCCGTCGCGCAGGGTGGTGTCGTAGAGGTGGAGCGTCTCGAGGGGGGTCGTGGTCATCGCGGCCTCACACCAGACGGGTCAGCCAGCCGTGACGGTCCGGGAGCCGGCCGTACTGGATGTCCGTGAGCTCCTTGCGCAGGGCAAGGGTGACCTCGCCGGAGCCGCCGTCGCCGACGGTCCAGGAGCCGTGCTTCGAGCGGAACTCCCCGATGGGGTTGATGACCGCGGCGGTGCCGCAGGCGAACATCTCGGTGATCGTGCCGTCCGCGAGCTGCTCGGCGACCTCGCTCATCACGAGCGTCTGCTCGTGGACCTCGAGGCCGCGGTCCTCCGCCAGGCGCAGGATCGACAGGCGCGTGACGCCCTCGAGGATCGAGCCGGTCAGCGCCGGGGTGAGCAGGCGTCCGTCCTTCGTGATCGCGACGACGTTCATCCCGGAGAGCTCGTCGATGCTGGTGTGCGTCTCGGAGTCGAGGAAGAGCACCTCGTCGGCGCCGTGCTCGGCGGCCTCGCGCTTGCCCAGCAGGGAGGAGGCGTAGTTGCCGCCGCACTTCGCGGCGCCGGTGCCGCCCGCGCCCGCACGGGCGTACTCGTCGGTGATCCACACGACCAGCGGCTGCACGCCGCGCGGGAAGTAGGGACCGGCCGGGGAGGCGATGACGTAGTAGTCGACGCTCTCGGCCGCCCTCACGCCGAGGAACTCCTCGCTCGCGAACATGAACGGGCGCAGGTAGAGGGACTCCTCGCTCGTCGCCTCGGGCACCCAGGGCTCGTCGGCCGCGGCCACGGCCTTCAGTGAGGTCAGGAAGTCCTCCACGGGCAGCTCGGGCAGGGCGAGGCGCCGGGCGGAGCGCTGCATGCGCTCGGCGTTGGCCTCGGGGCGGAAGGTCCACACCGAGCCGTCGGCATGGCGGAACGCCTTCAGGCCCTCGAAGATCTCCTGGCCGTAGTGGAGCACGGCCGTGGCCGGGGAGAGCTGGATCGGGCCGTAGGGCACGACCTCGTCCCGTCCCCAGCCGCCGTCGGCGCTCCAGCGCGCGCGGGCCATGAAGTCGGTGTAGTGCTGACCGAAGCCGGGGGCGGAGAGGATGCGGGCGCGCTCGTCGTCGCCCACGCGACGGGTCGTGCTGGACTGGGGGAAGGCGAGTGCGCTCACGGGGATCTCCTCGGCGGGGGTCGGCAGGGTCAGTGTGTCAGGTGCGGGCGTTCAGCGCCCGGTGATCGCGGCGACGAGGTCGTCGCCGATGCGCGTGGTGCCGCGGCCGGCGAGCGACGGATCTGCCGCCCGGGCGGAGAGGTCGTTCTCGACGGCGGCGCGCACCGCGGCGGCCGGCTCGACGTGGCCGAGGTGGTCCAGCAGCAGCGCGACCGAGAGCACCGTCGCGGTGGGATCGGCCTTGTCCTGGCCGGCGATGTCGGGGGCGGAGCCGTGCACGGGCTCGAACATCGAGGGGAACGCGCCGGTGGGGTTCACGTTGCCGCTCGCGGCCAGGCCGATGCCGCCGCCGATGGCGCCGGCGAGGTCGGTGACGATGTCGCCGAAGAGGTTGTCGGTGACGATCACGTCGAAGCGCGAGGGGTCCTGGACCAGGTAGATCATCATCGCGTCGACGTGGGCGTAGTCGACCTCGACCTCCGGGTGCTCCGCACCGACCTTCTCGACGATCCGACGCCACAGGTGGCCGGCGTGGACCAGCACGTTGTGCTTGTGGACGAGCGTGAGCTTCTTGCGGCGCGCCTCGGCCTGCTCGAAGGCGTAGCGGACCACGCGCTCCACGCCGACGGCAGTGTTCAGGGAGACCTCCGTGGCGACCTCGAGCTCGGTGCCGGTGCGCATCGAGCCGCCGTTGCCGACGTAGGGGCCCTCGGTGCCCTCACGCACGACCAGGAAGTCGATCTCGCCCGGCTCCGCCAGCGGCGTCTCCACGCCCGGGAACAGGCGCGTGGGGCGGAGGTTCACGTAGTGGTCGAAGCCGAAGCGGAGCTTGAGCAGCAGTCCCCGCTCGAGCACGCCGGAGGGGACGCCCGGGTCGCCGACAGCGCCGAGCAGGATCGCGTCGTGCTCGGCGAGAGCCGCCATGTCCTCGTCGGTGAGCGTCTCCCCCGTGCGGTGCCAGCGCCCCGCCCCGAGGTCGAAGGGGGTCGGCTCGACAGCGACGCCGGCGGGCTCGAGGGCGGCGCGCAGCGCGCGCACGCCCTGGGGGACGACCTCCTTGCCGATGCCGTCTCCCTCGATGACGGCCAGGCGCAGGGTGCTCGGGGCGGGGGTGGTGCTCATGGGTGGGGCTGCTCCTCGGGAGGGGGTGGGATCAGTAGACGAGGTCGACGGCGTGGATGGAGCGCGCGTCGATCGCGGCGCCGAGCTCCTCGGCGAACTCACGGTCGACGGACTCGTCGAGGTCGAGGACCACGAGCGCCTCGGCGCCCTGGGCGCGGCGGGCGCGCGAGACCTGCATGCCGGCGATGTTGATGCCGGCCTCGCCCAGGCTCTGGCCGTACCGGCCGATGAGGCCCGGACCGTCCTCGTAGCGGATGATCAGCAGGTGGTCGCTCAGCGGCACGTCGAGCGCGTGGCCGAAGGCCTCGATGAGCTTGTGCTCCTGGTCGACGCCGCTGAGGGTGCCGGAGACCGCGACGACCTCTCCCCCGCGCAACGTGCCGCGCAGGGTGACCACGTTGCGGAAGCGCTCGGTGGACTCGTCGGTGACGAGCTGCACCGTGATGCCGCGCTCCTCGGCGAGGACGGGCGCGTTGACATAGCTGACCTGCTCGGTGACCACGGAGCGGAACATGCCGCGCAGGGCGGAGAGCTTCAGCGCGGTCACGTCGCGGGAGGCGATCTCGCCGTGGACCTCGATGTCGAGGAGCTCGGGCGCCTCTCCGGCCAGGGCGGTGAAGAGCTGGCCGAGGCGATCGGCCAGGGCCACGCCCGGGCGGACCAGGTCGTCGATCGCGCCGCCGGCGACGTTGACCGCGTCGGGCACGAGCTCGCCCGCCAGCGCGAGGCGCACGGACTTCGCGACCGCGACCCCGGCCTTCTCCTGCGCCTCGGCGGTGGAGGCGCCGAGGTGCGGGGTGAGGGTGACGTTCTCGAGCTCGAGCAGCTTCGCGGCGGTCTCGCTCGCCGCGGGCGGCTCGGAGGAGTACACGTCCAGGCCCGCCCCGGCGATCTGCCCGGTGACGAGGGCCGTGTGCAGGGCCTCCTCGTCGATGAGCCCGCCGCGAGCGGCGTTGACGACGTGGAGGTTCGGCTTCGCGAGCGCGAACTGCTCGGCGCCGATCAGCCCGGTGGTCTCGGGGGTCTTGGGCATGTGGACGGTGAGCACGTCCGCCTCGGCCATGAGCTCGTCGAGCTCGACGACGCGGGCGCCGAGCTCGGCGGCGCGGGCATGGTTGACGTAGGGGTCGTAGGCCAGGAGGTTCACGCCGAAGGGACGCAGGCGCTCGGCGACGAGCTGGCCGATGCGGCCGAAGCCCACCACGCCCACGGTCTTCTCCAGCAGCTCCACGCCGGTGAGCTGCTTGCGCTCCCAGCGCCCGGCCTTGACGGAGGCATCGGCGCGGCCCAGGTTGCGCAGGGAGGCGAGGATCAGCGCGATCGCGAGCTCCGCAGCGGAGACGATGTTGGAGGTGGGGGCGTTGATGACCATGACGCCGGACGACGTGGCGGCGGCGACGTCGACGTTGTCCAGGCCCACGCCCGCGCGGGCGACGACCTTGAGGTGGTCGGCCGCGGCGTAGACCTCGGCGTCGACCTGGGTGGCGGAGCGGACCAGGAGGGCATCGGCCTCCTTCACCGCGGCCAGCAGCGCGGAGCGGTCGGTGCCGTCCACGCTGCGGACCTCGACGTCGGGGCCGAGGACCTCGACGGTGGCGGGCGACAGCTCCTCAGCGATGAGCACGACGGGACGCGTCACGGAATCTCCTCCGGTGCGGATGGTGGTCGTCGCTCACGCCCTCGGGGGCGACGGGGTTCAGAGCACAGCGTAGTCGCGTGTCCGCCATGCGGGAACGCGGGCCAGGATGCGAGACCGTACGACGACGGCGGCGGCCCCACCGAGGTGGTGCCGCCGCCGCGGGAGAGGTGCGGGTCAGCGCGCGGCGCTGCCCTCGGTGTAGTCGTCGTCGACCGACTGGGCGCTCCAGGCGAACATCTTGCGCAGGTCCTTGCCGACCTTCTCGATGGGGTGCTCGGCCTCGGTCGCACGGAGCTTCTGAAACTCCTCGGCGCCGTTGTCCTGGTCGTCGATGAAGCGCTTGGCGAAGGCACCGGACTGGATGTCGGAGAGGATCTCCTTCATGTCCGCCTTGGTCTGCTCGGTGACCACGCGGGGACCGGAGACGTAGTCGCCGTACTCCGCGGTGTCGGAGATCGACCAGCGCTGCTTGGCGATGCCGCCCTCGTTCATGAGGTCGACGATGAGCTTGAGCTCGTGGAGGACCTCGAAGTAGGCGATCTCGGGCTGGTAGCCCGCGTCGGTGAGGGTCTCGAAGCCGGCCTGGACGAGGTGACTCATGCCGCCGCACAGCACGGCCTGCTCGCCGAAGAGGTCGGTCTCGGTCTCCTCGGTGAAGGTCGTCTTGATGACGCCGGCGCGGGTGCCGCCGATGCCCTTGGCGTAGGCGAGCGCGAGCGCCCAGGCGTTCCCGGTCGCGTCCTGCTCGACGGCGACGATGTCCGGGATGCCGCGGCCGGCGACGAACTCGCGACGCACGGTGTGGCCTGGGGCCTTCGGGGCGATCAGCAGCACGTCGACGCCCGCGGGGACCTCGATGTAGCCGAAGCGGATGTTGAAGCCGTGCGCGAAGGCGAGGGCCTTGCCCTCGGACAGGTGCGGCTGGATCGAGTCCGCGTAGACCTTCCGCTGGTCCTGGTCGGGGGTGAGGATCATGATGAGATCCGCCCACTCGGAGACCTCGGCGACCGTGCCCACGGTCAGCCCCTCCTCCTGCGCCTTCGCGGCGGACTTCGAGCCCTCGCGCAGGCCCACGCGGACCTCGACGCCGCTGTCGCGCAGGTTCAGCGCGTGGGCGTGGCCCTGCGAGCCGAAGCCGACGACCGCGACCTTCTTGCCCTGGATGATGGACAGGTCGGCATCGTCGTCGTAGTAGATCTCAGCCACGGTGTGCTCCTTCGATGGTTGCGTGTGGGCGTCGGGGCGATCGTATCGCCCCGTGTCCTGCGATATGAGAAACGGTCTTGCTATTCGGTCAACGAGGCGACTCAGGAGAGTAGCGCCCGGTCGGTGATGGCCCGGCCGCCGCGGCCGATCGCGACCTCGCCGGACTTGACGATCTCGCGGATCCCGAACTCCTCGAGCATGCCGAGCAGGGCGGAGAGCTTGTCCTGGGTGCCGGTCGCCTCGATCGTCACCGAGTCGGAGGCGGCGTCGACGACCTTCGCGCGGAACATCTGCACGATCTCGAGCACCGGGGTCCGGGTCGAGCTGTCGGCGGTGACCTTGATGAGGATCAGCTCGCGCTGCACCGTCTGGCGCGGGTCGAGCTGGACGATCTTCAGCACGTTGACGAGCTTGTTCAGCTGCTTGGTGATCTGCTCGAGGCGGTGCTGCTCGACGTCCACGACGACGGTGATGCGGGAGATCTCCGGATGCTCGGTGGGTCCCACCGCGAGCGAGGAGATGTTGTAGCCGCGCCGGGAGAACAGGGCGGTGACACGGGTGAGCGCACCGGGCTTGTTCTCCACCAGCACCGAGAGGGTCTGGCTGTTCGGCGACATGACGTAGTCGGGGGTCCCTGTGGGGGCCTGCTGCTGGTTCGTGGTCATGCTCAGATGTCCCTCTCCCACTCGGGGCTCATGCCCTGGGCGATCTGGATCTCGTCGTTGGAGACGCCGGCCGGCACCATCGGCCACACCATCGCGTCGGCGCTGACGGTGAAGTCCACGACCACGGGGCGGTCGTTGATCTCCATCGCCTGGCGGATGGTGTCGTCGATGTCCTCGTCGCGCTCGCAGCGCAGTCCCGCGCAGCCGTAGGCGTCGGCGAGCTTGACGAAGTCCGGGACACGGCGGGAGCCGTGGCCGGTGTTCAGCTCGGTGTTCGAGTAGCGCTGGTCGTAGAACAGGTTCTGCCACTGGCGCACCATGCCCAGCGAGCTGTTGTTGATCACCGCGACCTTGATCGGGATGTCGTTGATGACGCAGGTGGCGAGCTCCTGATTGGTCATCTGGAAGCAGCCGTCCCCGTCGATGGACCACACCGTCTTCTCCGGCATGCCCACCTTGGCGCCCATCGCGGCGGGCACCGAGTAGCCCATCGTGCCCAGGCCCCCGGAGTTGATCCAGGTGCGCGGGTTCTCGTAGTCGATGAACTGGGCGGACCACATCTGGTGCTGACCCACGCCCGCGACGAAGACGGAGTCCGGCCCCGAGATCGCGCCGAGGCGCGAGATCACCTTCTGCGGGGCGGTGAAGCCGTCCTCGGTCGCCGTCCAGCCCAGCGGGTAGTTCTCCCGGAGCATGCCCAGGGTGGACCACCAGGCCTGGTAGTCCCGCGGATCGGACTCCGCCAGGCGGGCCCGCAGCTCCTCGGTGAGGGCCTTCGCGATCTGCCCGGCCTGGCCGACGATCGGCACGTCCGCGACGAGGTTCTTCGAGATCTCGGCGGGGTCGATGTCCGCGTGGATGATCTTCGCCCCGGGAGCAAAGGAGTCCAGGCGACCGGTGACGCGGTCGTCGAAGCGGGCGCCGATGTTGATCAGCAGATCGGAGCGCTGCAGCGCCGAGACGGCCGCGACCGTGCCGTGCATGCCCGGCATGCCGAGGTGGCTGGGGTGCGAGTCCGGCAGGGCGCCGCGCGCCATGAGGGTGGTGGTGAACGGGATGCCGGAGGCGTCGACGAGCTCGCGGACCTCCGCGCTCGCATCGCCGCGCAGCACGCCGCCGCCGAGCAGGAACACCGGACGCTTCGCCTCGAGCATGAGGCGCACCGCCTCACGGATCTGCTTGCCGTGCGGGCGGGGCTCCGGCCGGTAGCCGGGCAGGTCGAGGGTCTCGGGCCAGACGAACTCCATCATGTCCTGCTGGGCGTCCTTGGTGACGTCCACCAGCACGGCGCCGGGACGGCCGGTCGAGGCGATGTGGAAGGCCTGCTTGATGACCTTGGGGATGTCCGCGGCGTCCTTGACCAGGAAGTTGTGCTTGGTCACGGGCATCGTCATCCCCACGATGTCCGCCTCCTGGAAGGCGTCGGTGCCGATGAACATCGATCCGACCTGGCCGGTGATCGCGACCAGCGGGATGGAGTCCATCTGCGCGTCGGCGATCGCGGTGATGAGGTTCGTGGCGCCGGGGCCGGAGGTCGCCAGGCACACGCCGACCTTGCCGGTTGCGTGGGCGTAGCCGGAGGCGGCGTGCCCGGCGCCCTGCTCGTGACGGACCAGCACGTGGCGGAGCTTCTTGGCGTCCATCAGCGGGTCGTAGGTGGGCAGGATCGCACCACCGGGAAGGCCGAAGACGACCTCTGCCCCGGCATGCTCGAGGGACTCGACCAGCGCCTGGGCGCCAGTCATCTGCTGTCCGGTCATCGGAACTCCTTCGTCGTCTCGGACGGTGGGCGTGGCGGTGAACTGTCTGCCTCCCCCGCCCCGCCGGTCACCGGGGCACGAAAAAGCCCCTCCGCCAGGGACTCGGGGAGGGGCGCGGATGACGTCTCGAAGCGACGAGTGGGCGTCAGCCGCGCTCGGTAACTACGAGAAGGATCGTCTGCATGCGCCCCACCATAGGCGCAGCGGCGTGGCCCGGGCCACCTGTCCGGATCGCGAGACCGGGCGAGAACCAAGGACGGCCGCCCGCCCCGTGCGGGGCGTGCGGCCGTCCTCCTCGGGCAGCTGCCCGGCGTCAGTCCAGCGGGCGGCGGGTCGCGCCGTAGGTCGCCGAGCGGACCAGGTGCGCGTAGACCTTCAGGGCCTGGGAGACCTGGCGCTCGCGATGCTCGGGCCGCCAGGGCAGCGGGCCCTTCCGCTCCCGGCGGCGGGCGATCTCGTCCTCGGGCACGTCGAGCTCGAGCAGGCGCTTGTCGACGTCGATGATGATGCGGTCGCCGTCCTCGATGAGGCCGATGAGCCCGCCCTCGGCCGCCTCCGGGGAGATGTGCCCGAGCGAGACGCCGCTGGTGCCGCCGGAGAAGCGGCCGTCGGTGATCAGCGCGCAGGTCTTGCCCAGGCCCCGCCCCTTGAGGAAGGAGGTGGGGTACAGCATCTCCTGCATGCCGGGGCCGCCCTGCGGGCCCTCGTAGCGGATGACCACCACGTCGCCGGCCTTCACGGTCTTGTCGAGGATCTTCTGGACCGCCTCCTCCTGCGAGTCGCACACCACCGCGGTGCCCTCGAAGTGGAAGAGGTCCTCGGTGACGCCCGCAGTCTTGAACACGGCGCCGTCGCGGGCCAGGTTGCCCTTGAGGACGGCGAGGCCGCCGTCCTTGGTGTGGGCGTGCGGGACTGCGCGGACCACGCCGTTCTCTGCGTCGAGGTCGAGCTCGTCCCAGGTGTTCGTGGTGGAGAACGCCTGGGTGGTGCGCACCCCGCCCGGAGCGGCGTGGAAGAGGGCCTCGGCCTTCTTCGAGGCCTTCCCGCCGCGCACGTCCCACTCGTCCAGCCACGTGGTGAGGTCCGGGGAGTGGACGGTGTGGACGGTGTGGTCCAGCAGCCCGGCCCGGTCGAGCTCGCCGAGGATCGCGGGGATGCCGCCGGCGCGGTGGACGTCCTCGACGTGGGCCGTGCCGTTCGGCGCGACCTTCGACAGCGTCGGCACCGAGCGGGAGATCCGGTCGATGTCGTCGAGGCCGAAGTCCACGCCCGCCTCGATCGCGACGGCGAGGATGTGCAGGATCGTGTTGGTCGATCCGCCCATCGCCACGTCCATGGCCATGGCGTTGGAGAACGCGGCCTTGGTCGCGATCGCGCGCGGCAGGACGGATTCGTCGTCCTCCTCGTAGTACTTCTTCGCGAGCTCGACGATCTTCCGCCCGGCCTCGAGGAAGAGCTCCTTGCGGAAGGCGTGGGTGGCGAGGGTGGTGCCGTTGCCGGGCAGCGACAGCCCGAGCACCTCGGTGAGGCAGTTCATCGAGTTCGCGGTGAACATGCCCGAGCAGGAGCCGCAGGTGGGGCAGGCGTTCTCCTCCACCTCGGCGAGCTGCGCGTCGGTGATGGAGTCGTCGGCGGACAGCGACATCGCGTCGACCAGGTCGATGCGGTTCTCGGTCACGCCCTCGACGGGCTTGCCGGACTCGGAGGGGCCGCCCGAGACGAAGATGACCGGGATGTTCAGGCGCATCGCAGCCATGAGGTGGCCGGGGGTGATCTTGTCGCAGTTGGAGATGCACACCAGGGCGTCGGCGGTGTGGGCGTTGACCATGTACTCGATCGAGTCGGCGATGATGTCGCGGCTCGGCAGGGAGTAGAGCATGCCGCCGTGGCCCATCGCGATGCCGTCGTCCACGGCGATGGTGTTGAACTCCTTGGAGATGCCGCCGGCCTCCGCGATAGCGCTCGCGACCAGGTCGCCCATGTTCTTGAGATGGACGTGGCCGGGGACGAACTGCGTGTACGAGTTCGCGATCGCGATGATCGGCTTGCCGAAGTCGCCGCTCTTCATACCGGTGGCGCGCCAGAGGGCGCGGGCGCCGGCCATGTTGCGGCCGTGGGTCGAGGTGCGGGAACGGAGCTGAGCCATGCCCGTCATGCTACGCCGCCATGCGAGATGGGGATGTCACCATCCGGACAGTGGTCGGCGGTCACCTCACGGCCGCGCCGACCCGGGCGACGGGGTTGTCCATCGTCCCGGCGAACAGCAGCGAGGAGGCCTGGTCGCCGAGGTCCACCATCTGCAGGGTGTTGCGCAGCTGCAGCCGGTTCAGGCACGAGTGGGCGAAGGAGCCGGTGCGCAGATCCACATCGCCCGCGAGTCCGCGGGAGAGGGCCGGGTGCTCGGCCTCGTACTCCTCGAGCACCTCCGCGACCTGGCGCCAGAAGCGGCCCGCGGGCAGGATCCCGTCGACGTCGAGGATGCCGGACAGATGCCGCAGCACCCCGTCGAAGACGTCGGTGAAGATCGACAGCGCCTTCTCCTCCCCCGGCACCACGGCCCGCACGCGCTCCATGCCCTCCGGCAGCGGGCGGTGCCCCACCACGGCCATCTCCTCGCCGATGTCCTTGTAGAAGGCGCCGATCACCTGCTGCTCCCGCACCCGCAGGATGAGGTTCTCGCCGTGGGGCATGACCACCACGTCATGGGCGAGGAGCAGGTGGACGAGCGGACGCAGGTAGGCGCGGAGGTATCCGGCGAGCCACTGCTCGGGCGGCAGTCCCGAGGCGCGCAGCATCGCGACGGTGAGGGAACGGCCCTCGTGGTCGCGGTGCAGCAGCGCCGCCATGGTGAAGGCCCGCTCCCCCGGCGCGAGCTGCGCGGCGGGGCTCTCGCGCCACAGCGCCGCGAGCATCTTGCGGTGGGGGTTCGTGGTGCGGGTGCAGTGGTAGGCATCGCCCGTGTAGCCGATCGCGGCGCGTTCGCGCAGCACGCGGAAGCCCTGGTCGACGAGCTCGGGATCGCCCGCGACGAGCGCGGCGAGCCAATCGTTGATCGCGGGGGTGTCGCGCATGTACTGCGGGGACAGGCCGCGCAGGAAGCCCATGTTCTGGATCGCGAGGGCGACCTTCACGTAGGGGGCTTCCTCGCGGGTGCGGTTGAAGAAGGTGCGCAGCGACTGCTGGGGCTGCATCTCGTCTCCGCCGGCGCCGAGCGGGACGAGGTCGCCGCGGGCGATGTCGGGCGCGAAGGTGATCGGCAGGCGGTGCGCGGCCTGCCAGGGATGCAGCGGCATCAGGTGGTAGCCGGCGGGGTCGAGCCCGCGGTCCGTGAGGCGAGCGGCGAAGGCGGCCCGCTCCTCCGCCGACAGCGACCAGGCAGCATGGCCCTCCTCGGTGAGGCCCTCGCCGAGGGAGAGGTGGGCGTGCTCGCGCCGCACCGCGACCCACTCCAGGCGTGTCGCCCGCCCCTGCTCGGGGGCGTAGGCGCGGTAGTCGGGCAGGGAGAAGCCGATGCGGCCGTTGTTCGCGAGGAAGCCGGGGTGGCCCTCGGTCATCGCCGCCTCGATCTGCGGGAGGTCCGCGTCCAGGAGGTCCTCGGCCGACGGCCGCTCACCGCGGCGGGCCGCGTCGAGGGTCGCGCAGCGGGCCGCGAGGGTGGAGGCGAGCTCCTCGAGATAGGTGGACAGGAGATCGTCCGGCACGCCGAGCACGTCCTGCAGCTCGGCCACGAGGACCTGCGCGTCCAGCGGGGTGGGCGTGCCGTCCTCGACGCGGGTGATCGAGGCGGGGTTCAGGAGCCAGTGCTCGAGCGGCAGCACCCGGGCGGTGAAGCGGTAGCGGACGTCGGTGCCGGGGACGGCGAGCTCGAAGTCGCCGTCGCCGCGGGGCTCCGGGGCGAGGACGCGCTCGTGGGAGAGCTCGGCGAGCGCCTTGGCGACGAGGTGGCGGTGGGCCTGGTCGGCGATGTCGGAGCGGAGATGGCCGGTGGGGGTCGTCCCGGGGCCGAGGGGCGAGGCGGCGAAGTCCGCGCGGGTGCAGATGCTCAGCGCGGCGCGCTTGGTGCCCTCCCCGTCGGGGATCTCCACGTGGCGGAGCACCCGGAAGCCGGCCGCCGCGTTCTTGGCGAGCACGGCGCGGTTGCGCTCGTCGGGCTCGACGACCACGCGGGCGGCGCCGCGCTCGTGCAGGCACCAGGAGACCACCTCCCCCATCACCGCGGCGGTCAGCCCGTGCTCGGGCGCGCCCGTCGGCGGGGCGATGAGCAGGTGCATGCCGAGATCTCCGGGCTCGGGGGCGAGCAGTCCCTCCGGAAGCAGCTGCGCGGGATCGTAGGTCTCGACGTAGACGAGCGGCTCTCCGCCGCGGGCGCCGATCCATCCCTGCTCATGGGCGGAGGCGGCGACGCTGTCGAGGTAAGCGCGCACCTGATCGGGGCTGTGCGCGGTCATGCCCCAGAAACGGGCGCGGTCGGTGGTGAGCCAGCCGTGCAGCAGCTCGGCGTGGGCGGCGGGGTCCAGCGGGGTGAAGGTCAGGTCCATCAGGTCTCTCCTGGTCGGTGCGCGGCCGGCGGTCAGTGCGCGGCCGGCAGGCCGAAGGTCTGGAAGGCGATCGCTCGCTCGATCGGGTAGGGCTCGTGGCCCAGCACGGCGGCGAGCACCACGGAGGCACGCCAGGCGCCGAAGCCGAGGTCCGGGGCGGTCACGCCGTGGGTGTGCTCCTCGGTGCCGAGGACGTGGAGGCGGCCGGCGTCGTCGACGGTGTAGTCGCGGGAGACGTCGAGCCGCCCCGCCCGGTCCCGTCGGACGCGTTCGCCGAGCGGGGCGAGGAGATCCGCGTCGCGCGGCCGGTAGCCGGTCGCGGCGACCACGGCGCCGGTGCGATGCTCGGCCGTCTCCCCCGTGAGAGAGTGGGCGAGGTCCAGGACGATCTCGTCGTCGTCCGTGCGGGCGCCCGTGACGGCGGTGGCGGTGAGCAGGCGCGAGGGGAGCTCGCGCCCGCCGGCGGTGAGGCCGTAGAGCAGCTCGTGGATCTCGTCGATCAGCTCCGCGCTGATGCCCTTGTGCAGGGCCCGCTGCTGACGGGAGAGGCGGTCCCGGACCTCCTCGGGCAGCGCCCGGTGCAGGTCGGTGTACTCCGGGGAGGTCATCTCGAGGGTGAGCTTGGTGTACTCCATCGGGAAGAACCGCTCCGAGCGGGTCACCCAGTCCACCCTGGTGCCGTGCGGGGCCGCGGCGGCGAGCAGGTCGCGGTAGACCTCCGCGGCGGACTGTCCGCTGCCGACGACGGTGACGGAGCCCGCCTCCAGCAGCTGCTGCTTCCGGTCGAGGTACTCGGCGCTGTGGAGCACCGACGCGGGACCGCCGGCCGCGGCGAGCGCCTCGAGCGGGGGCGGGAGGTGCGGGGCGGTGCCGAGGCAGAGCGCGACGTGGCGGGTGCGCAGCTGCTCGAAGCGCGTGGTGGCGCCGTGATCGTCGAGCACGGCGAGGGTGACCAGCAGGTGCTCGTCCTCCTCCTCGATCGCGAGGGCGCGGCGGCGCCAGCGCAGGGAGTCCAGCCGGCCTGCGACCCAGCGGCAGTACGCGTCGTACTCGCTGCGCAGCGGGGAGAAGGATTCGCGGATGTAGAAGGAGTAGAGGCGTTCGGTGGCCTTGAGGAAGGCGAGGAAGGAGTAGGGCGAGGTGGGATCCGCCATCGTCACGAGGTCGGCGAGGAAGGGGACCTGCAGGGTGGTGCCCTCGAGCATCATGCCGGGGTGCCAGGAGAAGCCGGGGGCCTGGTCGACGAAGACGGCGTCGAGGTCCTCGAGGGGCGCGGCGAGGGCGGCGAGCCCCAGGCCGAAGGGGCCGAGTCCGATGCCAACGAGGTCGTGGACGTGCTGAGGGGTGCGGGCGCTCATCGGGCGTCCTCCGTGGCGGCGAGGCGGCTGCCGGCGAGCAGGCCGCGGCCGGTCGCGCGGACGAGGTCGAGCACGGCTGCGACGTCCAGCAGCGTGGTGTCGGGGTTCAGGAGGGTGAGCTTCAGCCAGGGTGTGCCGTCGATCGTGGTGCGGGCGACCATGGCGCGGCCGGAGTGGAACAGGATCCGACGGATCAGGGGCTGCAGCGCATCGGTTCGGGCGTCGTCGAGCCCCTCGGGGCGGAAGCGGAAGAGGACGGTGGAGAGGTCGGTGGTGCCGAGCACGTGCAGGTCGGGATCCTCGGCGAGCAGCTCCCGCACCTCGGCGGCGAGGTCGCAGCAGGCGTCGACCATGTCCCCGATCGCGTCCGGTCCGAGGGAGCGGAGCGTCGTCCACAGCTTCAGCGCGTCGAAGCGGCGCGTGGTCTGGAGGGACTTGTCAACCTGGTTGGGCTCGGCATCCTCGGAGGCCGCTTCGGCGGCGGGGTTGAGGTAGTCGGCGTGGTGCGCGGTCGCGGCGAGGTCCGCGCTCTCCCGCACGATCAGGGCGCTGGAGGAGACGGGCTGGAAGCAGGTCTTGTGGTAGTCGACGGTGACGGAGTCGGCGTGCTCGATGCCGTCCAGGAGGTGGCGGCGGGTGCGGGAGAGGAGCAGGCCTCCGCCGTAGGCGGCATCGACGTGGAGCCAGGCGCCGTGGGCACGGGCGGCCTGGGCGATCTCGGGCAGCGGGTCGATGAGGCCGCGGTCGGTGGTGCCGGCGGTCGCGACGATCGCCATGGGCTGCTCGCCCGCCGCCTCGAGGGCGGCGAGCGACTCGCCCAGCGCGGCTGCGTCCATGCGTCCCGCGGCGTCGGCGGGGACGGCGACGACGGCGTTCTCGCCCAGTCCGAGCAGCCGCGCGGAGCGGGTGACGGAGAAGTGGGCGGCATCGGTGGCGAGGACCCGCAGACGGGGCAGCAGGGCGGCGCGGTCCTCGTCCGCCGCGCGCTCGGCGCGGGAGCGGGCGAGGAAGAGGGCCTGGAGGTTGGACTGGGTGCCGCCGGAGGTGAACACGCCGTCGCCGGCGGTGAAGCCGATCCGCTCGGCGGTCCAGCGCACCAGGCGCTGCTCCATCAGGGTCGCGACCAGGGACTGGTCAAAGGTGTCCACGGAGGTGTTGATCGCGGCGAGCATCGCCTCGGCGGCGACGGCCGGCAGCACGACGGGGCAGTTGAGGTGCGCGAGATAGGAGGGGTGGTGGAACCAGACGGCGTTGCCCGCGTAGAGGGAGTCGGCCTCCGTCAGGGCGGCAGCGTCCCCCACGCCGGGACCGTCGAGGTCGACCTCGGCCACGAGCTGCTCGAGTCGGCGGCGGTCGGGGCCGACGGAGGGGGCGCGCACCGTGCGGAGCCGCTCGGCGACGTCGCAGGTGACCTGGCCGAGAAGCTCCTGGTAGGCGTCGGCGGTGCGGGCGGTGAGCAGCCCGGTCGTCGCCGGGGTGGTCCCGTCGAGGGCTGGGGCGGGGCGGGTGGCGAGTGATGCCATGGGAGGACCTCCTGGGGCGGCGGGTCATCCGGACCCGCCGGGGTAAGGGTTGCCTACCCTAAATACGCAAGCGCGCCGTTTCGCAAACCCGGGAACTGCCCGGATGAGAAGGGCCACGACGGTGCCGGATCGGGCAAAAGCCGTGGACACGGGCCCGCGGAGGTGCTTGCACCAGGCGTCTCGTGATGGACGGATGTCCGTCACCCGTGCTCATGGCGAAGGGCCGCCCCGGTTCCTCCGGGACGGCCCTTGCGAGACGGGACGAGCGTGCGCTCAGACCCCGGCCGGGCTGCGCTCCGCCTGGGGGTCGCCATCCCCCTCGGGATCCTGAGCCCAGTCGTCGTAGTCCGTCTCCCCCATCGGCGAGGCGAGGTCCTCGTCGTGATGGTCGGCGCGGACGGGGAAGTCGGGGTCCTCGGCGAGCTGGCGGTGGAGGTCGGCCAGGCGCAGCTCCTCGGTCAGGGTGCGATGCTCCTCGGCGGCGACCTGCTCCGCCGTGGGCTCGTGGGAGCCCATGCCCACCTGGAGGTCCGGCTCAACCTCGGAGAGGGCGCCGACGCTCACTCGGTAGCGGTGGCGCAGGATCTCCAGGCGCAGCACACGGGCGAGGAAGTAGATGCCCAGCAGGTTCGGGACCGACATGAGGAAGAACATCGCGTCGGAGAAGGCGATCACGGAGTCCAGCGAGATCGCGGCGCCGACGATCACGGCGAGCACCCAGGCGATGCGGAAGGCGTTCTGCACCAGCGCGGAGCTGCCGAAGAGGAACGTGGCGCTGAGCTCGCCGTAGTAGGCGTAGGCCAGGACGGTCGAGAAGCCGAACAGGGCGACGGCGACGGTGAGGAGGGAGGGGAACCAGCCCGCGACGGTGCCGAAGGCGGCCGCGGTCAGCGCCACGCCGTCCTCCCCGCCGCCCTGGTAGACACCGGTGATGACGACCGCGATGGCGGTCAGCATGCACACGCCGATGGAGTCGACCAGCGGCTCCCACAGGGCGGTGAAGCCCTCGGTGGCGGGCTCCTTCGTCTTCGAGGCGCTGTGCGCCATGCCCGCGGAGCCGACGCCCGCGGCGTTGGAGAACAGCGCGCGCTGGATGCCGATGACGGCCACGCCGATGATGCCGCCGGTGACGCCGTCGGCCGTGAAGGCGCTGGTGAAGATCGTGGCGACCGCGGTGGGCAGCGCCTCGATGTTCACCAGGATGATCGCGAGCGTGCACAGCACGTAGAGCACGGCCATCGCCGGCGTGATCGCGGAGGTCCACCGGGCGATCTTCGTGACGCCGCCGAGGATCACGATCGCGGTGAGCACGGCCATGACCGCGCCGATCAGCCACTGGTTGCCGGAGAGGAACTCGCTGCCGGTGGAGGAGGCGACGATCGCGGCGACCTGGTTGGACTGGAAGAGGTTGCCCGCGCCGAACACGCCGACGAGGGTGAAGATCGCGTACAGCACCGCGAGCACGCGTCCCAGGCGCCTGCGGCCGATCTGCGCGAGGCCGTCGCGCAGGTAGTACATGGGGCCGCCCTCGGTGGTGCCGTCGGCGTTGACCTTGCGGTACATGACCCCGAGGGTCGCCTCGGCCATCTTCACGCTCATGGCGAAGAAGCCGAACAGCGCGATCCAGAGCGCCGCCCCGGGGCCGCCGGCCGCGATCGCGACGGCGACGCCGGCGATGTTGCCGAGGCCGACGGTGCCGGAGAGCTCGGTGGCGAGGGCCTGGAAGCTCGAGACCTCGCCGGGATCGGTCTTGGAGGTGTACCGCCCGCGGATCACCTGGATCGAGTGCTTGAGCCCGGTGATCGGCTGGAAGCGCAGCCATACCGTGAGGAAGATCGCGGCCGCCATCAGCCACACGACGATGATCGGCACGCCGCCGAAGATCGGGGCCTCGTAGAACACGACGGCGCTGAGGAAGGCGGCGATGGGGCCGAAGATCGTCTCGACGGCCGCGTCTATTCCAGGCATCTGAGGGGGCACTCCTTCGGCGGGGCTCCGCCGGATCGGGGACTCGGGGCCCGCGGAGCGCGCGTCACGGTGAGACCGGCGCCCGCAGCGGGCGACAGATGACTGTACCGAGGAGTAACCGGCGTACCCCGGCACTCCCGCCGCCCCTCACGCTGGGCGGAAGCTGTGCATGACATGGGCTTTCACCCATCGGCGCGGGGTGTTTGTCCGACACTCCGACACGCGGATCCTTTACCTGGTATTGACCTTCCTCGTGGACGCCCTCACATCGGCGCCCGCTCGCCGTCGGGGATCACGGCGGGTCGTTGCCCACCAGCCCGTCGACGGCCTCCCGCACCAGAGAGGTCTGTCCGGTGTGGAGCAGGTTCTCCTCGAGGATGTCCAGCAGTCGTCGCCGACGGCTGACGCGATATCCCGGGTCGTCCTCGCACGCCACGTCGAGTCCGCCGTCTCTCACCAGCTCGCCCCATTCGCTGCGGCACCGCGAGATCGTGCCGTACCAGAGCTCGTAGAGCTCCTGCGGGGCGACGTGCGGCGCGGTCTCCCATTCGGCGTCGTATCCCGCCCACGGGGCCTCGGCGGTGACCGGCCATCCGGCCTCGCGCCCTGCGGCGGAGGCGGTCCACATCTCCTCGACCTTCGCGAGATGGACCATCGTGCCGGCGATCGTCACGCCCGAGGGCGGATGGTGCATGCCGAGCTGCTCCTGCGTGAGCCCGCCGGACTTCCAGGCGAACTGGCGGTGCACCCGGTCCAGTGCGAACAAGAGCATCTCGCCCTCCCCGCCGAGCAGGCAGTCGGTCAGGGGGATGTCGGTGTAGTCCATGTCACGACGCTACTCCTAGCGTTCCGCGCCGTCGATGGCCACGACATGCAGGGAGCGCCGCACCCCGTGGCGAGGTGCGACGCTCCTGAACGCAGGATCGGGCGCCCTGCTCAGCTCACGCCGAGCTTCTCCATGATGATCTCGCGGACGCGACCGGCGTCGGCCTGGCCGCGGGTGGCCTTCATGATCGGGCCGATGAGCGCGCCGATCGCCTGGACCTTGCCGCCCTGGATCTTCGCGACCACGTCGGGGTTGTCGGCGATCGCCTGGTCCACGGCGGAGGTGAGCACGGAGTCGTCGGAGACGACGGCCAGGCCCTCGGACTCGACGATCGCGGCGGGGTCGCCGTTGCCGTCGAGGACCTTCACCAGCACCTGCTTGGCGATCTTGTCGTTGATCTTCTTCCCGTCGACGAGGCCCTGCAGCTCGGCGACCTGCGCCGGGGTGATCGTGAGCGCCTCGATCTCGACGTCGCGGTCCTTCGCCACGCGGGCCAGCTCGCCCATCCACCACTTGCGGGCGGACTGGGCGGAGGCGCCGGCGGTGACGGTCTGCTCGATGAGGTCAAGGGCACCGGCGTTGATCACGTCGCGCATCTCGAGGTCGCTGAAGCCCCACTCCCCCAGCAGGCGGCGCCGGCGGGCGGCGGGCAGCTCGGGCAGCGCGGCGCGGATCTCCTCGACCCACTCGCGGCTCGGCGCGACGGGCACCAGGTCCGGCTCGGGGAAGTAGCGGTAGTCCTCCGCGTCGGACTTCGGACGGCCCGAGGAGGTGCCGCCGGTGTCCTCGTGGAAGTGGCGGGTCTCCTGGACGATCTTCTCGCCGGCGTCGAGCAGGCCCGCCTGGCGGGAGATCTCGAAGCGCACGGTCCGCTCGATGGAGCGGAAGGAGTTGACGTTCTTGGTCTCCGTGCGGGTGCCGAGCGGGGCCTCGGGGTTCTCGCGCAGGGAGACGTTGACGTCGGCGCGGACGTTGCCGCGCTCCATCCGCGCCTCGGAGACGTCCAGGGCCCGGAAGATGTCCCGCAGGGTGCGCACGTACGCGGCGGCGACCTCGGGGGCGCGGCCCTTGGTGTCCGGGATCGGCTTGGTGACGATCTCGACCAGCGGCACGCCGGCGCGGTTGTAGTCCACCTGGGAGTGGGTCGCGCCGTGGATGCGGCCGGTCGCTCCGCCGACGTGGGTGTTCTTGCCCGCGTCCTCCTCCATGTGAGCGCGCTCGATCTCGACGCGCACGATCTCCCCGTCCTCGAGCTCGACGTCGACCCAGCCGTCGAAGGCGATGGGCTCGTCGTACTGCGAGGTCTGGAAGTTTTTGGTGAGGTCCGGGTAGAAGTACTGCTTGCGCGCGAAGCGACAGGTCTCGGCGATGGAGCAGTTCAGCGCCAGGCCGATCCGGATCGCGTACTCCACGGCCTTCGCGTTGACGACCGGGAGCGAGCCGGGCAGGCCCAGCGAGGTGGGGGTGATCGCGGTGTTCGGCTCGGCGGCGAAGATGTTCGGCGCACCGTCGAACATCTTGGTCGCGGTGCCCAGCTCGACGTGGACCTCGATGCCGAGAACCGGGTCGTAGCGGTCGATCGCCTCGTCGAAGTCGACGGGGGTGATGTCGGTGGTGGTCATCGGGCTGCGCCTCCTGCGAGCTCGGGAGCCTTGGCCAGCAGCGGTCCGCCCCAGGAGTCCTCGAGCAGCGCCTCGAGGGCGCCGCCGACCTGGTACAGGCGCTCGTCGGCGCGGGCCGGGGCGAGGAACTGGATGCCGGCGGGCAGGCCGTCCTCGGCGAGGCCGCTGGGCAGCGAGATGCCCGGGGTGCCGGCGAGGTTGGCGGGGATAGTGGCGATGTCGTTCATGTACATCGCGGTGGGGTCGTCGATCTTCTCGCCGAGGCGGAAGGCGACGGTGGGCGCGGTCGGCGAGGCGAGCACGTCGACCTTCTCGAAGGCAGCGGCGAAGTCGCGCTGGACGAGCGTGCGGACCTTCTGGGCGCTGCCGTAGTAGGCGTCGTAGTAGCCGGCCGACAGCGCGTAGGTGCCCAGCAGGATGCGGCGCTTGACCTCGTCGCCGAAGCCGGCGCCGCGGGTGGCCTTCATGACGTTCTCGGCGGTGGGGTGGTCCTCGGGGATCACCCGCAGGCCGAAGCGCATGCCGTCGAACTTGGCGAGGTTCGAGGAGGCCTCCGAGGGCATGATCAGGTAGTAGGCGCCGAGCGCGTACTCGAAGTTCGGGCAGGAGACCCGGACGATCTCGGCGCCGGCCCGCTCGAGCTGGTCGAGGGACTCGGTGAAGCGGGCGCGGACCTCGGGGGCGAAGCCTTCGCCCTCGAGCTCCTCGATGACGCCGATGCGCAGGCCGTTGACGTCTCGGCGGCGCGCCGCCTCGGCGTAGGGGCCGACGGGACCGGGCAGCGAGGTGGAGTCGCGCAGGTCGTGCCCGGCGATCAGCTCGTGCAGCAGCGCCGAGTCCTCGACGGTGCGGGTGACGGGCCCGGCCTGGTCCAGGGAGCTCGCCATGGCGATCAGGCCGTAACGGGAGACGGAGCCGTAGGTGGGCTTGACGCCCACGGTGCCGGTGACGGCGCCGGGCTGGCGGATCGAGCCGCCGGTGTCGGTGCCGATCGCGAGCGGGGCCTCGTAGGCGCCGACGGCCGCTGCGGAGCCGCCGCCCGAGCCGCCGGGGATCCGGTCGCGGTCCCAGGGGTTACGGGTGGGGCCGTAGGCGCTGGTCTCGGTGGAGGAGCCCATCGCGAACTCGTCCATGTTGGTCTTGCCGAGGATCGGCAGACCGGCGGCGCGCAGCTTCTCGACGAGGGTCGCGTCGTAGGGCGGGACCCAGCCCTCGAGGATCTTCGAGCCGGCGGTGGTGGGCTGGCCCTTGGTGACCACGACGTCCTTGACGGCGATGGGCACGCCCGCGAGGGGGTGCAGCTCCTCGCCGGCACCGCGGCGGGAGTCGACCTCGCGCGCGGTGGTGAGGGCCTCCTCCTCGCTCACGTGGAGGAAGGCGTTCAGGTCGCCGTCCACGGCCGCGATGCGGTCGAGGTGGGCGCGGGTGAGCTCCTCGGAGGAGGTCTCGCCGGCCGCGAGCGCGGCGGCCTGGGCGGCGGCGCTGCGGCGGATCATGTCGGGGGTGCTGGTGGAGTCGGTCATGCTCTCTCTCACTCCTCGCCCAGGATCTGCGGGACGGCGAAGCGGCCGTCCTGCGCGTCGGGGGCGCCGGCGAGCGCCTCCTCCTGCGTGAGGGTCTCGGTCACGACGTCCTCGCGGAAGACGTTCGTCATGGCAATGGGGTGGGAGGTCGCGGGGACGTCCTCGGAGGCGACCTCGGAGACGGAGGCGACAGCGTCCATGATGGAGTCGAACTCGCCGGCGAAGCGGGCGATCTCCTCCTCGGTGAGCTGGATCCGTGCGAGGTCGGCGAGGCGTGCGACGTCATCTCGTCCGATCGAAGGCATGGGGACAGTCTAGGACGGGTGCGCCGCCGCGGCCGACGGCGCCGCGGTCAGGGCCGGGCGAGGTAGCGGTACTCCCCCGCCGGGGTGAAGCGCTCGGCGCGATACAGGGCCCGGGCGGCGGCGTTCCCCGTCTCGACCTCGAGCAGGGCGAGTTCTGCCCCCTGGACCGCGGCGAAGGACAGCAGGGAGCGCACGACGGCGCGGCCCAAGCCCTCGCGCCGGCGCTCGGGGTCCACGGCGATCTGGTCGAGCACGGCGATCGTGCGCCGGCGGTGCGGGACGAGGGCGGCGCGGCCGACGGCGACCGGCGCCCGGGCGGCGGAGTCCGGGTCGTCCAGGGAGAGGTAGAGCGCTGGGGTGCCGGCCATGAGGTCGCGCAGGGTCTCCCGGGCCCCGTCCTCGCTGCGAGGGGCCAGGCGCCAGGACGCCTCGAGCCAGGCCTCGGGCGGGGAGCCGACGGAGATCGCGGCGCGCGGATCGGGGGCGGCGCGGTGGTCCGCGAGGGCGCGGTGCAGCACGTGGACCGGAGCGTGCTGTGCATGGCCGCGGTGCTCGAGGGCGCTGCGGACGGGCTCGTGGTCGATGCCCTCGCCGGTGAACAGTCGGTAGGTGGGCAGATCCCCCGCTGCGCCGAGCAGTCCCTCGATCCGGGTCAGCGCCGCATCGAGAGCCGCGGGATCGGTCGGCGGATCGAGCGGGACCACGCTGTTCGCGCGCCGGGTCACGCCGCGGGAGCGCTGCACCGCGAAGCCGTCGACGTCCAGACGGGACAGCGCCCGCCATCCGCCCAGCAGCGTCTCGACGAGCGCCGTGCCGGCGAGGGCTGGGGAGGGGCTGGGGCGGGACCGCTTCGGCATGGCGGCGAGTGTACGGCCGTGGGCCGGGAGGGTCCGCGGCCTCGGGCGGAGGGGTAGACTTCCGTCTCCGCCGCATCGCTCCGAAGGGATCCGCCATGCCCGTCGACCCGCACATCGACTACCTCGCCCACGATCCGGAGGACGGCGAGGAGCTCTCCGACAACCCGGCGGTCCGAGAGGCTCAGGAGCTCGAGGCCCGGATGCGTCGGGCGCTGGCCACGAAGGAGAACCCGCTGAGCGACTCCGAGTCCACCTCGGAGCGACTGCGCCGACTGGAGCGCGAGGGCTCCCAGTCCGCCGAGTCGGCTGAGGACCCCGCGGACTCCGAGTCCTGAGAGCGCTCATCGCCGCTCCGGCGGCGGCATGAGCACCAGCGGCAGGTAGAGCACCCCCGAGAGGTTGTAGGGGAAGGTGATCCGCATGATCACCTTGATCCCCCAGTGCATCGAGAAGGCACCGACGGCGAACAGTCGTCCGGGCCTGCGGTCCACGAGCGCGAACGGCGCCCCGAGCTCGAGCACGAGCGAACCGACCGCCATCACCGTGAACAGTCCGGTGTGCGGGCCGAGCACGCGCACCAGCGGGTTCGCGCTCTCGCCGAGCAGCTCCTTGCGCAGCGCGTCGACCGCGACGTGGCTGCGCAGCGAGGCGCCGCTCGCCCAGCGCATCCCGTCGGCGCCGGTGAGCTTCGCGAGACCGGCCAGCAGGTAGGTCAGCGCCACCGCGGCGTTCATCACGGTGGGCGTCGCCCCGTACATCCACGAGTGCCGACGGGGCAGCAGGGTCCGATCACGCACGAGGGCATCGACGCTCAGCGCGTCGGCCGCAGGGGCGGCGCCGAGCACCATCGTGTGCAGCAAGAGGTTGTTCTCGTGGTGGAACACCATCGACCACGAGTTGCGGTAGCTGAAGTTCCAGGTCTGCAGCGCCGCGTGCAGCGGCCCGGTGACCCGGTGACCGATCCCGGCGGTGAACAGCGCGCCGGTGACCAGGGAGGCGTCCAGCAGCGCATCGGCGAGGCGGGGCGGGAGGGGCCGCTTCAGCACCCGCGCCACGCCCACGGGATCGAAGCTCTCGGTCGCGGTGCGGTGCACGCCGCGGTAGAGCGAACGTCGCTTTCCCACGTGCCAGAGGTGGTAGCCGCCGACGGCGAGGCGCAGCAGGGCCGGGGCGGTCGGGGACGCGGAGGGCGCCAGATGGCGCCGGGCGGCGTCCGCGACCCGGTGCAGCAGGGTGCTCATCGTCCGGCGTCCGGGACGATTGCGGGGCGGCCCGGGACGGACGCGGCCCCGACCAGCTGGAGCCGCTCGGTGCAGTCCTCGAGGTCCCCGCCGCGCAGGTAGGTGTCGAGACGGTAGCGGCCGCGGACCATGCGCACCTCGAGGATCCCGCGGTCCTCGGCGCGGTCGCGGGCGGCGAGCAGCGCGGCGGCGTGCTCGGCGAGGTGCTGTCCGTCGCCGTCGCGCACCCGCCGGCGCACCTGGCGGCGCACGGCGTTGAGACCGCCGGTGCCGAGGTAGCTGTGGTGGAGGGGACGGGAGCGTCCCTCGGCGTCGATGCCGAGCAGGTGGGCGACCCGGTAGTGGGAGGAGCGTCGGGCCGAGAACATCGGGTAGTGGCTGAAGGGGAAGGAGTCGCGCGCCTCCCCCTCCGTGGCGAAGTGACGTGCGGGCAGGGCCACGGCGGTGAGCAGGGCTCCGGCCAGGAGACCTGCGAGCACTCGGGTGGCGGTGGTGTCCGGGACGGAGGCTCCGGCGGGGCGGCGGTGCGACGCTGAGGAGGTCATGGCCGGGAGACTAGGCGGAGCGGATAAGACCGCGGTCACCCGGGATGAGAGGTGCATGAGAGCTGTCTCAGATGTGCTCCCGTGACCGTTCCTCCCCATCGTGCCGGCGTCCACGTCGGCGCCGACCGGTCCTCGGTCGTCGGTCCGGCTTGCCACACTGGGTCCATGAGCACGACGCCGCATTCCCCCGCCGTCCCGACCGACAGCGCCGCACTGCGCGAGGAGGCCCTCGAGGCGCTGCACGCGCTGACCGGCCGGGAGGACGCGCGCTTCCATCCCGGCCAGTTCGAGGCGATCCAGGCGCTCGTCGCCGAGCGGCGCCGCGTGCTGGTCGTGCAGCGCACCGGCTGGGGGAAGTCCGCGGTGTACTTCCTCTCCGCGCTGCTGCAGAGGCGGCGCGGCGCCGGCCCGGCGCTGATCATCTCTCCGCTCATCGCGCTCATGCGGGACCAGGTCACCGCCGCGCGCAGGGCCGGCGTGCGGGCCGAGGCGATCAGCTCCGCGAACCCCACCGAGTGGCGCGACATCGAGGAGTCACTCGCCGCCGATGCGATCGACGTGCTGCTGGTCTCCCCCGAGCGCCTGGTCAACCCCCGCTTCCGGGAGGAGCAGCTGCCGCGCCTGGTGGACCGCTGCGGTCTGCTCGTGATCGACGAGGCCCACTGCATCTCCGACTGGGGGCACGACTTCCGGCCCGACTACCGCCGCCTGCGGGACCTCGTGGCCGAGCTCGGCTCCGAGGTGCCGGTGCTCGCCACCACCGCGACCGCGAACTCGCGCGTGGTCGCCGACGTCGCCGAGCAGCTGGGGACCGGCGGGAGGGACGGCGAGGTGCTCACCCTGCGCGGCTCGCTCACCCGGGAGTCGCTGCGGCTGGGCTCGCTGAGCCTGGCCGACGACCGACAGCGCCTGGACTACCTGGTGCGGCACCTGGACTCCTTCGAGGGCTCCGGGATCATCTACACCCTGACGGTCTCCGCCGCGGAGGACCTCGCGACCCTGCTGGACCGTCCCGATCGGCGCGTGCGCGCGTACACGGGCCGCACCGATCCGGAGGAGCGAGCCGAGCTCGAACGCGCGCTGAAGGACAACGAGGTCAAGGCCCTCGCCGCCACGAGCGCGCTCGGGATGGGCTTCGACAAGCCGGACCTCGGCTTCGTGATCCACCTCGGCGCGCCCTCCTCCCCCGTCGCCTACTACCAGCAGGTGGGCCGTGCGGGACGCGCGACGGACAGGGCGGACGTGCTGCTGCTGCCGGGGAAGGAGGACCGTGCGATCTGGGAGTACTTCGCGACCGCGTCCATGCCCACCCAGGAGTCCGCCTCCCAGGTGCTGACCGCGCTCGCGGAGTCCGGTGCGCCGCTGAGCACCCCGGCGCTCGAGGCGCGGGTGGACGTGCGCCGCAGCGCGCTCGAGCTGCTGCTGAAGGTGCTCGCCGTCGACGGCGCCGTCCAGAACGTCAAGGGCGGCTGGGTCTCCACCGGGGCTCCCTGGCACTACGACGCCGAGCGCTACGAGACCGTCGCCCGCGCGCGTCGCGAGGAGCAGCAGGCGATGCTCGCCTACGAGGCGCTCTCCGGCGGGCCCGAGCAGTGCCGGATGGTGTTCCTCGCCGAGCAGCTCGATGACACGACCGCCGTTCCGTGCGGGCGCTGCGACGTGTGCGCGGGGCCCTGGTACCCGGCGCCGGACGCGCCCTCCTCCGCCGCGGCCGGGCAGGACGGGGACGACGCCCGCGTCGCGGCCCTGCTGGAGCGGGTCGGCGTGCCGGTCGAGCCGCGCGCCTCTTGGCCCTCGGGCCTGGACCGGCTGCTCGGCGCGGGCGCGCCGAAGGGTCGGATTCCGGAGGGCGAGCGGGCAGCGGAGGGCCGGGTCATCGCCCGCATGTCGGACCTCGGCTGGGCGGTGCCGCTGCGGGAGCTCCTGCGCAGCGACGAGGAGGGCCGCCCCGTCGACGCGGTCGTGCCGGAGCGGATCGGCGCAAGGATCGTCGAGGTGCTGAAGGACTGGGACTGGGACCAGCGCCCCGCGGCGGTGGTCGCGATCCCCTCGACCACGCGTCCGCAGCTGGTGAGCTCGCTCGCCGCGGGCATCGCCTCCGTCGGTCGACTCGAGAATCTCGGCGCCCTCGATCTCGCCCCGGGCGCGAGCCCGCTGCGCGGCGGCGGGAACAGCGCCTTCCGCGTCGCGGACCTGTGGGAGCGCTTCGCCGTGGGCGAGCAACTGCGCGCTCGGCTCGAGGAGTTGGACGGCGCACCGATCCTGCTGGTCGACGACGTGATCGACACCCGCTGGACCGTGGCGGTCGCGGCGCGGCTGCTGCGCAGGGCGGGCTCCGGACCGGTGCTGCCGCTGGCCCTCGCGCAACAGGCGTGATCGCCGGAGGCAGGTCAGCTGTAGCCGGCCTGCTTCACGGCGAACACCGCACGGAATCCCTCGCCCTCGGTAAGAGACCAGAGCAGGTCGGGGCCGTCCGCGTCCTCCCAGTAGCTGATCGACTGTCCCCAGGAGACCCAGGGGTGGGTGGAGATCGATCCCTCGCCGGACCAGTAGTTCAGGGTCTTGTGGCGTGAGCTGTTGAACCACCAGCGCCCGTTGTGGGAGCCGACTCCGTTGAGGAAGTGCAGCGGCACCTCCAGCGCCTCGCTGGCGGTCGTGGACCCGGCGAAGGTGGGTCCTCCCTCCTGGAAGTCGAAGCGCACCGCACGGGTGGCGCCAGTGGGGTAGTTGTCACAGGTTTCATCGCAGCGGTACTCGGTCATCACGATCGACCGGGTCACCCTGTCGAGCGAGATCGTCGACCACACCAGCGGTTCGGTGCCCTCGTCCACCTCCGAGGAGATGGTCCCGACCTGCGGCAGGACGTAGGCATAGTTGTGCGCGTAGAAGGTGTCACCCACGCGACCGATCTGGTCCTTCGTGCCGCCGGTGTCCGTGGTGAGGATCTTGCTCATGTCGAACACCCGCATACCGCCGGGCTTCGCCGAGGAGTCCGCGACGTAGAGCAGGTCCCCGTACCAGGCGATCCCGCCGGCGTGGATCTCCACGTCCTCGAAGCTGGGCTCCTCCGCGGACCCGCTCGGTTTGACGAGCAGGATCCGTCGATACGCATTGGGATAGTTCGCGTCCCAGTCGATGAGGTTGATGCGACTGGATTTCGGGGAGTTGTTGTAGAAGCTGACGGCGATCACCTGACGCCCGTCGTAGCGACCGTCCCCCGCGGTGCCCACCGCATCGCGGCTGGTGGCGATCCCCTGCGGGAAGGCATCGGGGTCGTTCTCGTCGCTCGTGGCGAAGCGGAAGCCATGGACCTGGGTGTCGATCACCGAGGCGGGCCTGCGCTCATGGTTGGCGTCATCCATCACCCGGCTGACGCTCGCCCGCCCGGCCTGCTCGAGCAGCGCCTCGACCCGTGCGGTGAACTCCGAGTAGTCGGCGGTCAGCCGGAACGCGCCCGGATCCACCTCCGTGGGCGCCGCAGCGGCCTGGGCGGGAGAGAGCGCCGTCCCGGTCGCGGCGACAGCCCCGAGCAGGCCCGCTCCGCGCAGCAGCGTGCGTCGGTCCAGTCCGCGCTGCGGAGTCCGTGGGTGAGGGGCCGCGGTCGGGCCGGCATGCGGTGCGGGACGCTGGGCGCTCATGGTCGAGCAGCCTTCCTGTCGGGTGCGATGTGCATCACGCACCCTTCCATCACCTCCGGACGATGTCGAGACCGTCGGTGCGATCACTCCTCGAGAGCAGCGAGCGCCTGCGCCACCCGCTCCTGCTGCGCCGGGGCGAGCGGCCGCAGGGGGCGTGGCAGGACGGGCTCGCGGACCAGGCCCTTCTGACGTGCGACCTCGGCGACGACGCGGAGGCTGCCGCCGCACTCGGCGAACAGGCCCCACAGTCCGTCGAGTCGGGAGGAGAGCTCCTGCGCCTCCTCGGCGCGACCGTCGAGCACTGCACGCGTGATCGCGAGCAGCGGCTGCGGCAGAGTGCCGGCGAGGGCGGAGAACCACAGGTCCGCGCCGGCGAGCAGACCGGTCGCGCCGACGGCGTCCCCGGAGACGCCGAGTCGCACTCGCTCGGGGACGACCGCTCGCACGGCGTCGATGCGTTCACGGGCAGCCGCCGGATTCTCGGGCACCGGCGGGATCTTCACCGCGGCGACCTGCGGGAGGTCCGTGATGCGGGCGTACGTCTCGAGCGAGAGATCGACATGCGTGGTCGCCGGATTGTCATAGACGACGAGCGGCACGGACAGCTCACGGGAGACGTCCTCGTACAGTCCCACCACCTCGTCGTCGGTGAGCCTCTGGTAGGTGACGGGGGCGAGCAGCACCGCGTCCGCGCCGGCACGCTGAGCGTCCGCGGCGAGGGCCAGCACCTCGTCGGTGGCGCAGTGGCCGATGCCCGCCAGCACCGGCACGTCCCCGCTGCTCCGCACCGCGATCTCGACCGCTCGACGTCGCTGCTCCCGGGTCAGGTAGGTGTACGCACCGGTGGAGCCGAGCACGCCGATCGAGTCGACGGCGGCCTCCACGAGCAGGTCGACGATGCCTTCGAGCGCGACCTCGTCCACGTCCCCGTCGGCCAGCGGGGTGAGCGGGAACGCGCTGAGTCCGCGCAGCCAGGTGGTCACTCCTCGGGCCCCTCGGAGGTCTCGCCGCCCTCCGCCGACTCGTCCTCCGGCAGGGCGACGGCGTCCGGGCCGCCCTCGAGCAGGGCGACGAAGCCGGACTCGTCGAGGATCCTCAGGCCCAGGTCCCGGGCCTTGGTCTCCTTGGAGCCGGCGTTCTCGCCGACGACCACGAAGTCGGTCTTCTTCGAGACGGAGCCGGAGGCCTTCCCGCCGCGGGAGATGATCGCCTCCTTCGCGCCGTCACGGGAGAAGCCGTCGAGCCCGCCGGTGACCACGACGGTGAGGCCCTCGAGGGTCTTCACGAAGCCCTCCTCGACCTCGTCGGCCATGCGCACGCCGGAAGCGGCCCAGCCGTCGACGATCTCGCGGTGCCAGTCGACCTCGAACCACTCCACCACGGCCTCGGCGATGATCTGCCCGACCCCGTCCGTCTCGGCGAGCTGCTCCACGCCCGCCTCCCGGATCGCGTCCATCGAGCCGTAGGCGGTCGCGAGCGAGCGCGCCGCGGCGGGGCCCACGTGGCGGATTGACAGCGCCACGAGCACGCGCCACAGCGGCTGGTCCTTGGCCTTCTCGAGCTCGGCGACGAGCTCCTCGGTGGTCTTCAGCGCCGCGGGCTCCTTGACCTGCTTCCACGTGCCCTCGCGCTTGTAGTGGCGGAACTGGGGGCGGGTCCAGAAGGCGGGCTGGATGCGCCAGTCCCCCGTCGGCACCCCGTCGCGCCGCTCGGGCTGCCACACGACCACGTCGGCGAGGGCGTCGGAGGTGAGGTCGAAGAGGTCGGCTCCGGTGTCGATGACGGGCTGCTGCACCTCGGGCAGCAGCGGGTCCTCGGCGGAGGTGATGCGCAGCAGCGGCACCCCGTCGGTGCCCTGGACGACCTCGCCGTTCTTGACGACCACGAAGGCGTCCAGCTCGGTGTCCGCCGCGTCGCGGATCGGGAGGTAGATCGCGTGGTCCTCGGTCAGCGCGGCGAGCGCCTCGGGGCGGCGCTTGTCCGGGTCGGTCAGCGCGATCGCGCTCTCCTCGCCGAGGGACTCGATGTCGAAGGCGCCGCGGGAGCCGGCGTGCTCGACGCGCCCGGTGACCTGAGCGGGGCAGGTGCGTCGGTTCGGGCAGCGCCAGTCCTTGTCCCCCTCCTTCTCGGGCCGGATCTCGGTGCCGCAGGCGGGGCACTGCGTGGGCATGACGAAGGGGCGCTCGGTGCCGTCGCGCTTCGACTCGACGGGGCCGAGGATCTCGGGGATCACGTCCCCGGCCTTGCGCAGCACGATCGTGTCGCCGATCAGCACGCCCTTGCGCTCGACGTCGAACTGGTTGTGCAGGGTCGCCTTCTCCACGGTGGAGCCCGCGACCGTGACCGGCTCCATGATCCCGAAGGGGGTGACGCGCCCGGTGCGGCCCACCTGCACCTGGATGTCCAGCAGCTTGGTGGTCACCTCCTCGGGCGGGAACTTCACCGCGGTCGCCCAGCGGGGGGCACGGGAGGTGGAGCCCAGCGCCCGCTGCTGCGCGAAGGCGTCGACCTTGACGACGATCCCGTCGATCTCGTGCTCGAGGTCGTGGCGGTGCTCGCCGTGGTGCTCGACGTAGGCGGCGACGTCGCCGACCGAGTCGGCGACGCCGAGGTGCGTGCTCGTGGGCAGGCCCCAGGACTTCAGCAGCTCGTACATCTCGGACTGCGAGCCCACCGGCGGATCCGGCCAGGCGCCGAGCCCGTGGACGGTCAGGCGCAGGGAGCCCAGTCGCGCCTCCCCGGCCTCCCGCTCCAGGCCCTCCTTCTTCTCCAGCTGCTGGCGCAGCCCGCCCGCCGCGGTGTTGCGGGGGTTGGCGAAGCTCGGGAAGCGGCGGGTGGCGGCGAGCTGCTCGCGTGCCTCGTCGAAGGCGCGCCGTCCGCTCGCCTGCCGCGACTCCCAGCGGGTGCGGGCCTCGGCGACGGCGCGCTCGCGCAGCTCGAGCTGCAGGTCGTTCAGGCGCTCGAAGGCCTCCGTCGGCATGAAGACCTCACCGCGCACCTCCACCAGCGGCGGATGCCCCTCGCCCTCGAGGCGCTGCGGGATCCCCTCGATCCGCAGGGCGTTGGCGGTGACGTCCTCGCCGGTGCGGCCGTCACCGCGGGTCGCGGCGGTGACGAGCTCGCCGTCCTCGTAGCGCAGGTTGATCGCGAGCCCGTCGATCTTCAGCTCGGTGAGGAAGCGGACCGTGGCGCGCAGTTCGGCGGCGACGTGCTCGCACCACTCGCGCAGCTCCTCGAGGGAGAAGACGTTGTCCAGGGACTGCATCCGCTCGGCGTGCACGATCGTGGGCAGGCCGGCGGCGGGGGCGCCGCCGACGGTGCGGGTTGGGGAGTCCTCGGAGGCCAGCTGCGGGTTCTCGGCCTCCAGCGCCCGCAGCTCCTTCTCGAGCGCGTCGTACTCCCCGTCGGCCATGGTCGGGGCGTCGTGCTCGTAGTAGTCCGCCCTCGCCTGCTCGATCCGGGCGGTGAGCTCCGCGATGCGCTGCTGCGCATCGGCGGTCTCGTCGGTGGGACGGGGGGACTTCTCGTTCGTCGTCACCGGGACATTGTCCCGCACCGGGCCGACGGGCGACACCGCTCGGCGCGGCGGCGACGCGGCCGGTCTCAGTCCGCGACGCGCTCCGCCCAGGTCGGGGCGATCCGCAGCATCGCCTCGAGCGCGGACTCGTCCAGCAGCGTCGAGCGCTCGGGCTGCGCGGAGGGGTCGACGCGGCCGGAGTGCAGGGCGTGGGAGGCGCCGGTGTGCGCGATGACGGTGACGCCCGCGGCGTCGGTCTCGGCATGGCCGAGCCGCCGCCAGGTCTCCAGCATCGACTCGAGCTCGGGGGCCAGGTTCCCGCCGGGGCGGGGGTCGACGACGATCTCGAAGGCGCAGCCGTCGTCGGCCGCCTCCGCGATGCCCTCCCAGAGCACTCGCCCCTCCGGGGTGGACAGGGACGGCAGGCGGCGCGGGGCGATCGCCATGCGGCGCGCACCCGCCTCGCGGGCCGCGCGCAGCAGCGCGATGTCCGCGCCGACGCCGAGGGTCACGTCCCGGGCGTCCAGGCCGTACTCCTCGAGCGCGACGTACAGGCAGCGCCAGAGCGTGGCGATCTCCGGGGCGGGGAGCGGGTCGTAGCGGCGCCGCCCCGACGGGGTGGGGATGCGACCCTGATGGATCGCGGCGACCGCGTCCTCGCGCACGAGGACGTGCTGGTGCGCGCCGGGCACCCGCTCGCGCAGCTCGGTGAGATGGCCCACCAGGCCCTCGGCCAGCAGCATCGGCAGATCCCTCACCGCGCCGGGATCGGCGAGGGTGCGCTCCCCGGACTGCAGGAAGGTGGCGCCGGCCAGGGTGGCCGGCCCGAGGGTCGTGGCCATGACCGTGCCCTCGTATCCGAGCCAGGCGATCCGGGCGGCGTCCAGGAGGCGCGTGCGCAGCTCCCGGGCGTGCTGCCAGGCGCGTCCGGTGCCGGCGCCGAGCCGCCATCCGTAGCTGACCAGGTCGCCGGTGGTCTCGGCGAGCAGCGCGAGGGTCGCGGGCAGCAGGTGGTCAGTCTCGTCCACGCCGAGCGCGGAGGGCAGGTAGAGACGCGTGGCGATCTGCTCGTCGAGGTCATCGCCCAGCAGGGCGCGCAGGCGCATCAGCGCGGCCAGGTGCGGGTCCTCGGGCAGCTCGAGACGCAGCGACTCCTCGGCGCTCGGGGCGCGGAAGGTGCCGTCCCCGGTGAGGGTGAGCAGGGGGCTCATGGGCGACGCTCCAGGGTGGCGGCGGCGATCACGCGGTCGCCGTCGTAGAGGACGAGGGTCTGGCCGGGCGCGACGCCGCGCACCGGGGTGTCGAGGGCGAGGCGCAGCAGGCCGTCGGCGGCGGAGCCGCCGGCCTGCTCGGGAACTGCGAGGAGCGTCCCCGGCAGGGCTTCACCGTGCGCGCGGATCTGCGCGGTGACAGCGCGGCCGGGGGCGAGCGGCTCGAAGGAGATCACCTCGGAGGCGACCAGCTCACTGCGCGAGAGCAGCTCGGCCGCGCCGATCACCACCTGCCGGGAGCCGGGGTCGATGTCCACGACGTAGCGGGGGGCGCCGTCGGCGGCGGGCTGCTGGATGCCGAGGCCGCGGCGCTGGCCGACGGTGAAGCCGTGCGTGCCGCGGTGGGTGCCGAGCACGGCGCCGCCCGTGTCGACCACCTCGCCGGGCGTCTCGCCGAGATGCCGCTCGAGGAAGCCGCGGGTGTCGCCGTCGGCGACGAAGCAGATGTCGTAGCTGTCGGGCTTGGTCGAGACGCCGAGGCCCCGCTCGCGCGCCTCGGCGCGCACCTGCTCCTTCGTCTCGTCCTCCCCGAGGGGGAAGAGGGAGCGGCCGACGGCCTCCGGTCCCATCACGGCCAGCACGTAGGACTGGTCCTTGGCCTGGTTGCGGGAGCGGTGCAGGGAGGGGGCGCCGCCCGGACCGTCGGAGCGGACCGAGGCGTAGTGGCCCGTGCACACGGCGTCGAAGCCGAGGGCGGTGGCGCGCTCGAGGAGGGAGGCGAACTTGATCCGCTCGTTGCAGCGCACGCACGGGTTGGGGGTGCGGCCCGCCGCGTACTCGGCCAGGAAGTCCTCGACGACCAGGTCGTGGAAGTCGTCGGAGAGGTCCCAGACGTAGTACGGGATGCCGATGCGCTCGGCGGCGACGCGCGCATCGGAGGCGTCCTCGACGGTGCAGCAGCCGCGGGAGCCGGTGCGGGTCTGGTCGCGGCTCTTGGACAGCGCCATGTGCACGCCGACGACGTCATGGCCGGCCTCGGCCGCACGCGCGGCCGCGACCGCCGAGTCGACGCCGCCGCTCATCGCCGCCAGCACCTTCATGGTGCGCCTTCCCTCCGTCTGGTCCTCGTGCCCGCCGTCGCGGGCGCATCCCCCCGAGTCTACGGAGGACGAGCCGCTCCCCCGGCGCGCCGGGACGTGAGATGCGCCCCGTGCTCAGCGCAGCAGGGAGCCGACGGCGCGGGCCCGCTCGAGGGCCTCCGGCAGCGCGGCCAGCAGCAGCTCGACGTCCCGCTCGGTGCTGGTCCAGCCCAGCGAGAGGCGCAGCGCACCCCGGGAGGCGGCATCGCCGACCCCCATGGCGGCGAGGACCGGGCTGGCCTGGGTGACCCCGGCCGAGCAGGCCGAGCCCGCGGAGCAATCGACGCCGCGCTCATCCAGCAGGAACAGCAGCGCGTCGGTGTCCGCTCCGGGGGCGACGAGATGGAGGATGTGCCCGGACTGCGGCGAGTCCTCGGGGAGGGTGAAGCGCACGGCCGGGTCGATCTCGGCGATGCCGCGGCGCAGGCGGGCGACGAGCGCCCGCACCTCGGCGGAGCGGTGCTCCCGCTCGGCGAGCGTCTCCTCGAGCGCGGCGGCGAAGGCGGCGGCCTGGGCGGCGTCCAGGGTGCCGGAGCGGACCCCGCGCTGCTGGCCGCCGCCGGTGCTGGTCGCGGCGAAGGGGACGTCCGGCCGGGCCACGAGCACGCCGACGCCGACGGGCGCGCCGATCTTGTGCCCGGACAGGGACATCAGGTCCACCTCGGCAGTGGGCAGGGCGAGGTGGCCCGCCGCCTGGACCGCGTCGGTGTGGACGAGGGCGCCATGGGCGTGGGCCGCCGCGGCGAGCGAGGCGATGTCCTGGACGGCTCCGGTCTCGTTGTTCACCAGCGCCGCGCTGAGCACCCCGGTGCGGAAGCCGGCGAGCGCCGCGTCGACGCCCTCGGGGCGCAGCACCCCGCGCGCATCCACCGCCAGCTCCCGCACCTCGAAGGGGGCGGGGCCGTCGGCGAGGGCGCGGGCGGTGGCGAGCACGGCGGGGTGGTCGGTCGCGGCGACCGCGACCGCGCTGCGGGAGGGGTCCTTCGCCCGCACGCCGAGCGGGACAGCCCGCAGGGCGAGGTTGTCCGCCTCGGTGCCGCCGGAGGTCATGATCAGCCAGCTGCGGGGCACGTCCAGCAGCTCCGCGATGCGGGTCAGCGCCGCATCGAGCACGCCGCGGGCGCGCCGTCCCGCGGTGTGCACCGAGGACGGGTTCCCCCAGGCGGCCGAGGCCTCGAGGAAGGCCTCGCGAGCCTCGGGGCGCAGCACGGTGGTCGCGGCGTGGTCGAGATAGGCGCGCTCGCCAGGAGCCGGTGTCACCACGGGCGCTCCGGGTCCTGCGGGGAGCCGCCCGAGTCCTCGCCGTCGTCGCCGCCCTCCTGGGCGTCGCGGTTGCGCTGCTCGACCTCGTCGTCCTTGCCGTCCTCCTCGGAGGGGCCGTCCGTGGGCTTCTCCTCCTCGGGCCCGTCGCCCTCGGGATCGTCCTTCTTCGGATCGCCCGGGTCCTGCTGCCCCGGGGTGCCCTCCTGCTCCTCGCCCTCCTCGCCCTGCTCGGAGCCGCGCTCATCGGGGTCGTTGCCGGCCTCCTCGTCGGCCTCGCGGCGCTTCTCCTCGACGCGCTCGCCGTTGTCCTCGGTGGTCTCGGAGTCCTCATTGCCGGAGCCCTCCCCTTCGGACTCCTCGCCCTGGCCGCCGCCGCTGCCGCCCTCGCCCTCGCCGCCGCCTCCGCCGCCGGCGCAGGGGGCCAGCAGCTCCTCGGCCTCGAAGAGCCGATCGGCGCGGGCCTGGGGGTCCTCGATCCCGTCGGCCTGGCGCTCGATGGAGATCGCGAGGTTGTTGAGGATCTTGCACTGGGCGTGCATCGGGGAGTTCAGGTCCGAGTGGGAGGTCCACTCGTCCAGGGCCGTACGCAGCTCCTCCTCGGCGGCGGCGTCCTCGCCCTGCTGCAGCAGGGCCGTGCCCTTGGACAGGTGCGGGAGGTACGGCTCGAACCAGTTCAGCGTCTCGACCGGGGCGAGGCGCTCGATCGCCGCGGGATAGTCCTGCTCGCCGTAGGCGTCCAGGTGCGTGGCCTGCGCGATCGGCATGGAGAGGAACCTCAGCGCCAGCAGGGCGGGAGCCAGGATCGGCAGGGCCAGGATCGCGAAGACGATGATCCGCACCCGTCGCAGGCGTCGCACGTCCAGGCCGAAGTCCTTCGCGCTGCCGCGGGTGTCCTGGGCGAGGGCGGGCGGCGTCGCGGCGGTGTCGGGGCGCTTGTCCACGGACGTGCTCATCGCTGCTCTCCTCGCAGGTCGTGGCGGTCCAGTCGTCGCGGCAGACGGTAGGTCATCTCCCCCAGCTCCCAGATCAGCAGGGCCGCGAGCGGGATCGAGGCGAGCCAGTACCAGTCGTCGAAGCTCGCCACGCTCCTCTCCGACTCGATCGGGACTGGCTTCAGGGTGATGCCGTCCATGGTGCCCTCGATCGGCGCCTCGGGATCGGTGCGGTGCAGATAGGGCACGCCGAGCTCGCCCGCGATCGTCTCGAGCTGCTGCTCGTCGATCACGGAGATGCCCTGCTGCCCGTCGGGGCCGGTGATGTACTCGCCGTCCTCGGGACCGCCCTGGGCCTTCATCGGCCCGCCCTCGCTCGTGCCGTAGCCGAGCACGGCGCCGCCGTCGACGAACCCCGCCGCCTGGGAGAAGGACTCCGACTCGCGCCCGTCGGTGTTCTCCCCGTCGGAGAGGACGTACACGAGCACGCTCGAGTCCGGGTCCTCGCGCTTGGCGTCGGAGATCTCCTGGAGCAGGGTCTGCAGCGGACGATCCACGTTCGAGCCGGTCGAGTACGCGGTCGGCTCGGTGGTGAGGGTGTCGATCCAGGCGCTCGCGGCGCCGGCGTCGGTGGTCAGCGGCAGCTGCTTGGTGGCGGTGGAGTCGAAGGAGAGGATCGAGTAGCGCGCCCCCTCGGTCATCCCCATGATCCGCTCCATGTCCGCCTTCACGCCGTCCAGGCGGGGCTGCTCGCCGGCGTAGTCCTCGGCGTTCATCGACCCGGTGCGGTCCACGACGAAGAACACGTTGGCGTTCATGCGCTGGGTCTGCTCGCCCTCGATCGGCGTGACCGGACGCAGCGCCACGACCAGCAGCAGGAGCACCATCAGGGTGCGGCGCAGCCAGGCGCCGCGCTGTCGGGGCCGGCGCACAAGCATCACGACGCACAGCGTCAGCATCGCCCCGAACAGGGGGATGATCGCCCACAGCGGCCAGAGGAGCTCGAGATGCATCAGCGCGACCTCCAGCCCAGCACCAGGATGCCCACCAGGGAGAGGAACGTCAGCACGAAGCCGACGGCGGGATGGTCGGTGCGCACCACGGTCGGCGTCGCGCCGAGCACCTCGGCCTGGTTCTTCTGGATCTGGTCGATGATCGACGGGATCGCCTCGGGGTCCGAGGACTCGTACAGCTCCCCGTCCTGGTCCTTCGTGGCGGTCTCGAGCTCCTCGAAGCACCTCGGGCCGCACTCGTAGGCGCCGGGGTAGAAGGTGTACAGGTCGATCGCACGATCGGAGACGCGCTGGGTCGCCTCCTCGAGGGTGAACACCGGCTCGCCGTTGACCTCGTTGTCCGTCGCGAAGATGATCGAGCGGGACCGGTCCTCCTCCGCCTGGTCGAAGACCTGCGCGCAGGAGGCGAGGCCGTCGGGCACGATCGAGGCCTCGTCGGGGATGCCCTTGGTGCCCTCGACGAACTCGACGTACTGGCGCACCTTCTCCTCCGGGTAGTCCTTGTTCCCGAGGCGGTACCCGAACTCGTCGAAGTCGATCGCCTCCGCGCCCTCGCGCAGCTCCCGCTCCACGAGGTCGTAGTCGTTGGTCAGCGGGAACACGGTGCGGCTGGTCGAGTTGAAGATCGACAGCGCCACACGCTCCCCCTCGAAGGTGTCGACCAGCTCCGCGAACTTCGCGAGGATCTCCGTGTCGTACTCGTACATCGAGCCCGACACGTCCAGGCACAGCACGATGTCACGGCTGGCGAACTCGGGGGTCTCGATCCGCTCGCTCGCGATCCGGCCCGAGAGCAGGGAGGCCGCGATCACGGCGAGCACGGCGACGGCGACCTGCGCGGCCCGCACCACGCGGGCGGCGCGCTGGGCGCGGACGAAGCTCGGGATCCTGTCCATGTACTGCGAGTTCGCGATCAGCACCGGGGAGCGGCGCATCGAGCGACGGTTCCAGAACGTGATCGCCCAGACCACGATCCCGGCCAGCAGCAGCAGACCGGTCACCCACCAGAAGATCATGACCATGCCCGGATCACCTCCCGCGCGCGCCGCACGGAGTCGCGCAGCTCCCGGTCGGAGGCGAGCGCGAAGTCAGGCTCGTAGAGGTCCGCGATCAGCTCGCCGACGGCGCGGGTGCGGGCATCGGCGCGCAGGGTCGCGAGATCCTGGCTGGTCACGTCATGGCCCGTCGTGCGCTTCACGAAGCGTCGCATCACGCCGGTGAGCTCGTGATGGCCGGTGCGCGCCTCCAGCTCCCCGGCCTCGTGCCGGTCGGCGAGGTCGTTGACCGAGCGGAGGAACTCCGCCTTCAGCGCCTCGATGTCGCTGGGCCGGGAGCTGTAGGCGATCCGCTTCTCGATCGCGCGGGTGATCTTCAGCGTCCCCACGATCAGCGCGGCGATCACCAGGGCGCACAGCACGGCGAGGATCACCCAGGCGATCGAGTACTGAGGCGGGTCGATGATCTCGGCGGGCGCGGGCTCGGCGAGCATCCGCGCGGCCGGTCGCAGCAGGTCAGGCGCGGGCATGGCGGTACTCCCGGGAGCGCAGCATCGCGATCATGTCGTCCACCACCGTCGTCTCCCCGCGGGTGAGCAGGTGGCTGATGTGCAGGCGGTCGAGCATCTCGGAGATCCCCTCGCTGCGCGCGCGGCGGTAGGCCGCGACGTCGCGGGAGACCTTCGCCGAGGTCCGCGCCATCGAGGCGATCTCCCGCGGGACGTCGACGTCGACGACGTCGTGGTCGAGCTCCTCGCCCTGCAGCGGGTCCGCGTCGGCGATGCGGATGACCATCAGGTCGTGGCGGGTGGTCAGGCGGCGCAGCAGCGTGAAGTCCTCCACGGAGGGGTGGGCCTCGTCGGTGATCAGGGTCATCAGGGTGGAGCGGGAGGTGACGCGGAAGGCGCGCTCGAGCAGCCAGGCGCTGTCCGCGCTCTCCGAGGCGGTGGTGGTGCCCTGCTGGATGGTGCGCAGCAGCAGCTCGAGATGGCCGTCGCTCGAGCGGGAGGGCAGTTGGAGGGGGTGGGCATCGCTGCCGCCGACCAGCCCCACGAGGTCGCCGCTCTTCTGCGCGAGGAAGCACACCATCCCGGCGGCGAGGATCATCGCATCGCGCTTGGAGGAGCCGTCGGCGGCGGTGGCCGCCATCGACGAGGACGTGTCGGCCACGATCGAGAGGTGCCGCACCCGCTCCTCGTTGAAGCGCCGGATCAGCGGCTCCCCGGAGCGGGCGGTCGCCTTCCAGTCGATGTCGGAGATCTTGTCCCCGGGCTGGTAGTACTTCAGGTCGTCGAAGTCCTCGCCACCGCCCTTGAACAGGGATCGGCCGCGGCCCTGGACGAGGCCGCGCGCCCGGTTCGAGGTGTGCAGGTCCACCCGGGCCTTGACCCGGGTCAGGAGCGAGGTCGCCATGTGCCGCTCTCCGTGCTCGGCCGGCTCAGGGCATCGGCACGGCGTGGAACACCGCGTCGATGATCTGCTCGGGCTTGATGCCGCTGGCGAGCGCGTCGAAGGTGAGCACGAGGCGGTGGCGCAGCACGCCGTAGCGCAGGGCGCGCACGTCGTCGGGGGTGACGTAGTCGCGGCCCTGCAGCAGGGCGTGGGCCTGTCCCACGCGCATCAGCGCGAGGGAGCCGCGGGGGCTCGCGCCCACGCGCACCGACTGGGTGAGGTTCGGGACGGGCCGCGGGCCGGAGCCGCGCGTGGTGAAGACGAGGTCGATGATGTACCGCTTCACGGCCGGGTCGACGTAGACCTGGTCCACCATCTGCTGCAGGAAGCGGACGTCCTCGAGGGTCACGGTGCCGACCGCCTCGCGGGGTCCGGTGAGGCTCCCGGCCGTCGAGCGGTCGAGGATCTCGTGCTCCTCCGCGGGGCGCGGGTAGGTGAGGATCTCCTTCATGAGGAAGCGGTCCATCTGCGCCTCGGGGAGGACGTAGGTGCCCTCCTCCTCGATCGGGTTCTGGGTCGCCAGCACCATGAACGGCTCGGGCAGGCGGTGCACCTCGCCGCCGATCGAGGTCTGCCGCTCCTGCATCGCCTCGAGCATCGCCGACTGCGTCTTCGCGCTCGAGCGGTTGATCTCGTCCAGCAGCACCACGTTGGCGTGGACGGGCCCCAGCTGGGTGGTGAAGGTGCCCGAGCCGTAGTTGAAGATCTGCGTGCCGATGATGTCGTTCGGCATGAGGTCCGGGGTGCACTGGATGCGGGCGAAGGAGCCCGTGATCGAGGAGGCCAGCGCGCTCGCGGCCGTGGTCTTGGCCAGGCCCGGCACGGACTCCAGGAGCACGTGGCCGCCCGCGGCGAGCGCCGTCAGCAGCGACAGGCGCAGGTTCTCCTGGCCCACCACCCGCGACTGGAACACCTTCGTGATCGTCGAGACGACCGACGCGGAGCGCTCGAGGTCCCTCGGGGAGATGGCGCGGGAAGCGGGGGCGAAGCCGCCGCTGCGCGGCGCGGGGCGCCCCGACGGGGCGGGGCCGGCCGAGGGAGCGTGCCCGGCCGACGCCTGCCCGGCAGGCGCGGCAGGGGGCGCCGGGGGGCGCACCGGGGACCCGGGCGGCTGGGTGGGTGGAATGCTCATGCGCTGCGGATCCCCCGTCATGCGATCGATTCGTGCCGTCGGTGCTGGTCGCCGCCCCGTTGGGGGCCGGAGCACTCCGGCCCCTCCCCCGAGGCGGCCGGACGACGGTGCGTCCGCGGTCCAGCCGGCGGTGCCCTCCCGTCGGCGACGGGCGTGCACCACCGGCACGATCCTAGCGGTCCCGCGCCCCGGGTCGGGGACGTCGCCCACGACGGCGCCCGAGGGTCCGACGAGATGCGGCCCACGCGCAGTGGGAGCCGCCGTGCGGCTCTGGAACACTGGCCCGGTGCCAGATGACCGCTTCGACCGCGCGACCCCACCCGTCGCCCCGACCGCACCGGGTCTCGTCGTCGACGAGAGAGGGGACGGGACCTTCGCCGTCGCGGCCCCGCGCGCCCGCTGGGTGGACCTGTGCGTCCGCCAGGGGGCTGCAGAGCATCGGCAGCGCCTGCGCCACTACGACGGCGGCCTGCACTGGGACCACGTCACGGGCATGATCCCCGGCACCCGCTACGGCCTGCGGGTCGACGGTCCGTGGGAGCCCGATCAGGGGATGCTCGCCAATCCGCGCAAGCTGCTGCTGGACCCGTGGGCGCGCGGGGTCTCCCACTCCTCCCCGCTGCTGAGCGCGTTCTTCCCCTTCGAGGTCGATTCGATGCTGGACCGGATCGGCGAGCGGCCCGTGCGCAGCGAGGTCGACTCCGGGGAGACCGCCGTGTGGTCGGAGGTCGTCGCGGACTCCTTCGACTGGCAGGACGATCTGCGCCCGATGGTGGACTGGGACTCGACGGTGCTCTACGAGCTGCACGTCAAGGGGTTCACGCAGCTGCACCCCGCCCTGCCGCCCGAGCAGCGCGGCACCTACGCGGGGCTCGGGCATCCCGCCGTGACCGGCTACCTGCGCGAGCTCGGGGTCACCAGCATCGAGCTGCTTCCCGTTCACGCCGCGATGGACGAGCCGCACCTGACCCGGCGGGGGCTGACGAATTACTGGGGCTACTCGACGATGTCGTACTTCGCCCCCGAGCCCTCGCTCGCCACGGCCGCCTCCCAGCAGTCGGGGGCGCAGGCGGTGCTCGACGAGGTCAAGACCATGGTCCGCAGCCTGCACGCGGCCGGCTTCGAGGTGATCCTCGACGTCGTCTACAACCACACCGCCGAGGGCGGCGCCGAGGGGCCCTCGCTGTCCCTGCGCGGGCTCGACAACCTCGAGTACTACTGGACCGACCACGGCATCCCCCAGGACGTCACCGGCACCGGCGGCACCCTCGACCCGCGCTCCGTGCACACCATGGACCTCGTCCTCGGCTCGCTGCGCCACTGGGTGCAGGAGATGCACGTGGACGGCTTCCGCTTCGACCTCGCCACCACGCTGGGGCGCGACGACCGCGGCTTCCGCCCCGACCACCCGCTGCTGCGCGCGATCGCGACCGATCCGGTGCTGCGCGGCGTGAAGCTCGTCGCCGAGCCCTGGGACGTGGGCACCGGCGGCTGGCAGACCGGGAGCTTCCCGGTCCCCTTCGCCGAGTGGAACGACGCCTTCCGCGACGACGTGCGCAGCTTCTGGCTCGCCGACCGGGCCGCGCGAGAGCGCAGCGGGCAGGTGGCGATCGGCGGGGTGCGCGACCTCGCCACGCGGCTGGCCGGCTCGAGCGACTTGTTCACCCGGCAGGACCCTCCCGGGCTGCCGGCGGGGCGGAGCCTGCGCGCGCCCTGGGCGTCGATCAACTACGTCACCGCCCACGACGGCTTCACCCTGCACGACCTCACCGCCTACGAGTCCAAGCACAACGAGGCCAACGGGGAGGACAACCGCGACGGCACCGCGGACAACCGCTCCTTCCATCACGGCCACGAGGGCGAGGTGGACCCGTCGGACCCGCGGCGCGAGCAGATCGAGGCCGCACGGGGGCGCACCGCCCGCAGCATCCTCGCGACCCTCCTGCTCGCCTCCGGCACCCCGATGCTCACCGCCGGCGACGAGCGGGGTCGTACCCAGCGCGGCAACAACAATGCCTACTGCCAGGACAACGAGATCTCCTGGGTCGACTGGCGCCGGAGCCGGCCCGCGGAGCAGCTGCGCGAGACCGTCGTGCGCCTGCTGCAGCTGCGGGGCGAGCACCCGCAGCTGCGCTCCCCGCAGTTCCTGCGCCCCGCGGACCCCGAGGCGCTGGACGCCGGGCAGATCGCCTGGTTCGACGAGACCGGGGCGCCGATGGCGCACGAGGCGTGGATGGACCCCGCCCGGCACGTGCTGGTCATGCTCCGCCCCGCCGTGCACGGCCGCGAGGGCGCCGAGCACCTGCTGGTGATCCTCTCCGGCGCGGACGCCCCGACCGAGGTGCGCCTGCCCGCGGCCCCATGGCCGCAGGGCCCCGCGAAGGTGCTGCTGGACACCGCGCTCCCGTCCCCCGGGCAGCTCCCGACCGGTCCGGTCGCGGACCGGTCCGTCGCGGTCGCGCCCGGCAGCGTGGTGGTGCTCGGCATCGCCCCCTGAGTCACGCCGCACCTCCCCGAGCGGCTATCGTGAGGTCAGTCACCGCGAACGTCGCAGAGCACCCTGTGACCAGGGAGCGCTCAGGCAGGAGAGGCCATGTCCGAGACCACTGACCGCACGGGGCTGGACGCCGGGATCGGCCGCATCCCGATCATGGGGGTGCAGCCCGTCGTCGACGGCGGGAGGTTCCCCGCCCGCTGCGTCGAGGGCGAGTCGGTCACGGTGCGGGCCAACGCCTTCCGCGAGGGACACGACGCGATGGGCGTGCAGCTCGTGCTGGTCTCCCCCGACGGCACGGAGACCCGCCGGGCGATGACCTCCACGAATCCGGGACTGGACTTGTGGGAGACCACGATCCGGCCCGATGCGCAGGGCAGCTGGTCCTTCCGGGTCGAGGCGTTCTCCGCCCCGTACGCGACCTGGGCGCACGTGGCCGAGGTGAAGATCCCCGCGGGCATCGACCTCGAGCTCACCTGCGGCGAGGGCGCGCTCGTGCTCGAACGGGTGCTCGCCGAGGTCAGCGCCGGCACCCGCCCGGCCTCCGACGGACCGGTCGTCTCCGCCGCGCTCGAGTCGCTGCGCTCCCCCGACCTGCCCGCCTCGGCGAGGGTCGCCCCGGCGCTGGCCGCGGACCTCCGCGGCGTCCTCGCCGAGCGTCCGCTGCGCGAGGGCGTGACCGTCGCGGGGCCGTTCTCCCTCGAGGTCCAGCGCCGCCGCGCCCTGCACGGCTCCTGGTACGAGTTCTTCCCCCGCTCGGAGGGCGCGCACTTCGACCCCGAGCACGGCTGGACCTCCGGCACCCTGCGCACCGCCGCCCGCTCCCTGGACCGGATCGCGGCGATGGGCTTCGACGTCGCCTATCTCACGCCGATCCACCCCATCGGCACCACCTTCCGCAAGGGCCGCAACAACACCCTGGACCCGCAGCCCGGCGACCCCGGCTCCCCCTACGCGATCGGCTCGCCGGCGGGCGGCCACCACGCGATCCACCCCGATCTGGGCACCCTGGCGGACTTCGACGCCTTCGTCGCCCGGGCGAAGGAGCTCGGGCTCGAGGTGGCGATGGACATCGCCCTGCAGTGCTCCCCCGACCACCCCTGGGTCGCCGAGCACCCCGAGTGGTTCGTGGTGCGCGCCGACGGCACGATCGCCTACGCCGAGAACCCGCCGAAGAAGTACCAGGACATCTACCCGCTCAGCTTCGACACCGACTACGAGGGCCTCTACGCCGCGATCCGCGACATGCTCGAGCACTGGGTCTCCCACGGCGTGACCCTGTTCCGCGTCGACAACCCCCACACCAAGCCGGTGCGCTTCTGGGAGGAGCTGCTGGCCGAGTTCGCCGAGACCCACCCCGAGGTCATCTTCCTGGCCGAGGCGTTCACCCGGCCGACGATGATGCACACCCTGGGCAAGGTCGGCTTCCACCAGAGCTACACCTACTACACCTGGCGCGAGAGCGCCGAGGAGCTGCAGGAGTACCTCACCGAGCTCGTCGAGGCGGCTCCCTACATGCGGCCGAGCTTCTGGCCCACCACCCACGACATCCTCACCCCGTACATGTCCTCCGGCGGACGCCGCGCCTTCGTCCTGCGCGCGATCCTCGCCGCGACGCTGGTGCCCACCTGGGGCATCTACTCCGGCTACGAGCTGGTCGAGGACGTCCCCCGCCCCGGCGCGGAGGAGCAGATCGACAACGAGAAGTACGAGTACAAGCCCCGCGACTTCGCCGGGGCGCTCGCCCGCGGGGAGAGCCTCGAGCCGCTGCTGACCGCCCTGAACCGGATCCGGCGGGAGCACCCGGCGCTGCAGACCCTCACCTCGATCCGCTTCCACGAGGCGACCGACGACCAGGTGCTGGTCTTCTCGAAGCACCTCGAGGCCGCCGAGACCGGCACCGGCCGGCCCGACACGGTGCTGGTCGTGTCCCTGACCGCCCATGACCGCGACGCCTCGACCCCGCTGCGCCTGGACCTCGGCGCCCTCGGGGTGGGCGAGTCCTTCGAGGTCGAGGACCTGCTGACCGGCGAGCGGTTCCGCTGGGACCGGGAGCCGTTCGTCATCCTGAGCGCCGAGGACCGTCCCGCCCACGTGCTGCGCATCGTCCATCCCGAGGAGAGCTGACATGTCCGAGACCACACGGAGCTCCGAGAATCCCGTCCCGGTGATGCCGCTGGGCGAGCACGAGCTCGGCGCCACGGCCACGGGGAGCCACCACGACCCCCATGCGGTGCTGGGCGCCCACGAGTACTCCGGCGGCGTCACCGTGCGCACCCTGAAGCCCTTCGCGAGCGAGGTCGCGGTGCTGCTGCCCGACGGCTCCGCGCACGGGATGGAGCACGAGCACGACGGGATCTGGACCGTCGCCCTGCCGCTCCCGGAGGTGCCCGCCTACCGGATCCGGGTGACCTGGTCCGACGGCGCCGACTGGGTCGACGTCGAGGAGCCCTACCGCTTCCTGCCCACCGTCGGCGAGCTCGACCTCCACCTGATCGGCGAGGGCCGCCACGAGGAGCTGTGGCGGGCGCTCGGCGCGCATGTGCGCACGGTCGAGGACGTGGCCGGCACCGCCTTCGCCGTCTGGGCGCCGAACGCCCGCGCCGTCCAGGTGGTCGGCTCGTTCACCGGCTGGAACGGCCGCCTGCACGCGATGCGCTCGCTGGGCGGGTCCGGGGTGTGGGAGCTGTTCGTGCCCGGCGTCGGCGAGGGCGAGGTGTACAAGTTCCGGATCCTCGGGGCCGACGGCGTCTGGCGGGAGAAGGCGGACCCCATGGCGCGCGCCGCCGAGGTCCCGCCCGCGACCGGCTCGGTGATCACCTCGAGCGACTTCGAGTGGAGCGACGAGCACTGGCTCGCCGAGCGGGCCGCCGCCCAGCCTGTCTCCTCCCGGATGTCGATCTACGAGGTGCACCTGGGCAGCTGGCGGCCGGGCCTGGGCTACAGGGAGCTCGCCGAGGAGCTCACCGCCTATGTCGCCGACATGGGCTTCACCCACGTCGAGTTCATGCCCGTGGCCGAGCACCCCTTCGGCGGGTCCTGGGGCTACCAGGTCACCGGCTACTACGCGCCCACTTCGCGCCTCGGCTCCCCCGACGAGCTGCGCCACCTCATCGACACCCTGCACGGCGCCGGGATCGGCGTGATCATGGACTGGGTCCCCGCCCACTTCCCCAAGGACGAGTGGGCGCTGGGCCGATTCGACGGCACACCGCTGTACGAGCACGCGGACCCGCGCCGCGGCGAGCACCCCGACTGGGGCACCTACATCTTCGACACGGGACGCCACGAGGTGCGCAACTTCCTCGTCGCCAACGCCTGCTACTGGCTCGAGGAGTTCCACGTCGACGGGCTGCGCGTGGACGCGGTCGCCTCCATGCTCTACCGCGACTACTCCCGCGAGGAGGGGCAGTGGGTGCCCAACGTCCACGGCGGGCGCGAGGACCTCGAGAACATCGCCTTCCTCCAGGAGGCCACGGCGACCGCCTACAAGCGCGCCCCCGGCATCGTGATGATCGCCGAGGAGTCCACCTCGTTCCCCGGCGTCACCCGCCCCACCGACACCGGAGGGCTCGGCTTCGGCTTCAAGTGGAACATGGGCTGGATGCACGACACCCTGCAGTACCTGGGCCAGGACCCGATCAACCGCCGGCACCACCACGGCGAGCTGACCTTCTCGATGGTCTACCAGTACTCGGAGAACTTCATCCTGCCGCTGAGCCATGACGAGGTCGTGCACGGCAAGGGGTCCCTGCTGCGCAAGGCGCCCGGCGACGACTGGCAGCAGGCCGCGACCCTGCGCTCCTATCTCACCTTCCAGTGGACCCATCCCGGCAAGCAGCTGGTGTTCATGGGGATCGAGTTCGCCCAGGGGACCGAGTGGTCGGAGCAGTCGGGGCTGCCCTGGTGGCTGCTGGAGTACCCGCTGCACCGCGGCGCCCAGCAGCTGGTGCGCGACCTCAACGCCGTCCAGGCGGAGTTCCCGGCCCTCTACCAGCGCGACCAGGACCCGGGCGGCTTCGAGTGGCTGATCGGCGACGACGCCGACCACGACGTGGTCTCCTTCGTGCGACGCGACGAGGCCGGCGACCCCGTGGCCGTGGTCGTGAACTTCTCCCCCGAGCCGTGGCACGACCACCGGATCCCGCTGCCCGAGGGCGGGGACTGGCTCGAGGTGCTCAACTCCGACGCCCCGGTGTACGGCGGCAGCGGGGTCGGGAACCTGGGTCGGGTGCACGCCGAGCCCCTCCCCCAGCACGGGCGCGAGCACTCGGTGCGGCTGTCCGTGCCGCCGCTGGGCGCCGTGGTGCTGGTCCCGGCGCGTCTCCGCGAGGGCTGAGCCCCGGGCCCGGGCCGGGCCCCATCCCCCGGCCGCGCCCCTCCCGGGCTACCGCAAAGTCACGAGCCGCTGTGTTCCAGGAATGGAACACAGCGGCTCATGAGTCGGGGGGCTAGGTGTCGGCGCGGCGGGCGCGCGGCAGAGGGGCGTCGGCGCGGGTGCCCGGTCCCGCTCAGTACAGGAGGTTGGCGAGGCGCTTGCGGGCGGGTCCGACGCGGGGGTCCTCGGCGCCGGCGACCTCGAAGAGGTCGAGCAGCCGGGTGCGCACCGCGTCCTTCGTCTCCTGGTCCGCGCCGCGCAGCAGGTCCAGCAGGCGCGTGAAGGCATCCTCGACGTGACCGCCGAGCATGTCGAGATCGGCCACGAGCATCTGCGCCTCGAGATCGGCGGGGGCGTCCGCCGCGGCCTGGCGGGCCGCCGCGAGGTCGGCATCCTGGGTGCGGCGCATGAGCTCGACGGTGGCGAGCCCGGCCTTCGCCTCCGCGTCGGCGGGGCTCTCCTGGAGCTGGCGACGGTAGGCGGCCACCGCCGCGTCGAGGTCGCCCTTCTCGATCGCCTCGTAGGCCTCGGCCAGCAGCGGCGGCAGCGGCTCCTCGGGCGCGGCCTGCTCCTGGGCCTCCCCCTCGGGCAGCTCCATGCCCTGCTGTCGGGCGACCTCGAGTATCTGCGTGAGCAGGGGCTCGATCTCCGCCTCGGGGAGCACGGAGTCGACGATCGGCTGCAGCTGCCCCTTCAGGAGCAGCAGCAGGGTCGGCAGCTGCTGGACGCGCAGCGCCCCGGCGACCCGCTGCTGGGTGTCGGCGTCGACGACGGCCAGCCGCACCGCCCCGCCCTGGGCGTCGACGCCGCGGCGCAGCGCGCCGAGGTACGTCTCCCCCTCCGGGACCCGGTCGCTCGTGACCAGCAGGAGGGTGGGGATCGTCTGCGAGTCGGCGATGAGCTGCTCGAGGCCCTGCTCGGTGACGGGGACCTCGTGGGCGGAGACCTCTCCGGCCCCGGAGGAGCCGGAGCCGCCGGCGGGCTGCTTGAGCGCGGCGAGATCGATGATTCCGTACGGATCGGACACGGAGGAACTCCTTCGACGGGTGCGTGACCGCACCAGTCTAGGGAAGCGGCCGCGGACGGCGCGCCCGGCCCCGGCGGGACCGGACGCGGATCACTTCCCGGTGGCGTCGAGGGCCGTCTGGGTCGCGCCGATCGGCTGGATCTTGCCGCCGGCGTCCTTCGAGGGGATGTACAGCGCCACGTGGGTGCCGTACACGCGGACGTACTCCTCGGTGAACTCACGGGAGCCGATCACCTTGGTGTACTTGTTGTCCTCCGCGTAGCGCATGGTGGCCCCGTCCTTGATCGCGACCTTGCGCGAGGAGTCCAGGGTGCCCATGACGATCGCGCCGCCGTCCTCGGTGCGCAGCCCCGCGAACTCCTTCTCGCGGACCGTGTAGGTCTCCTTGATGGTGGCGGCCTCGTCCCGCTCCACGCCCTTGTTGAGCTCTTTGCGCTCGGCCTGGATGCGCTCGTGGGTGCCGGTCTGGAAGGGGTTCTCGGCCAGCTGGTCGTCGGGGTCGGCCTTGCTGCCGTCGGAGAGCACCTTCGCGTAGAGGGCGAGCGCCTTCTTCGGGGTCATCAGCAGGCCGTCGGCGTCCGCCGCGAGCGCCTCGGAGCCGACGACGACGCTGGGGACGGTGGGCATGTCCACGCCGACCGCCTGCTGGGCCCAGCCCCAGGCGGTGTAGTCGGACCTCGCGTCCTTCTGCGTGAGCGCCATGAAGTAGGGCACGCCGTCCTTCGCCGAGTCCTCGACCAGCGCGATCGCGACCCGGGGGAACTCGTCGGTCACCGAGCTCATGGGCACCAGCACCTTCTCGCCGGGGACCAGGAGCTCCTCCTCCCACTCGGGGTCCTTCTCGATCAGGGCGTAGACGGCCTTGCGGAACTCGGCCGCGGAGCCGGTGACGCGGGGGGCGAGCAGCTTCGCGTCCTTCTTCTCGTCGGCCTTCACGATCGCCGCGCTGACCTCGGGGACGATCGCCTCGAGCTGCTCGGTGGTCTGGACCGGGGTGGGCTCGGCGAGCTGCTTGCCCGTGGGAGGCGCGGGCGGGGCCTCGGGCTCGGAGCCGCAGGCGGCGAGGAGACCGGTGGTGAGCAGGCCGCCGGCTCCCAGCAGGAGTCCGCGTCTGCCGACGGGTCGAGTGCTCATCACGGTGTCCTTCCGCGCGGTGCCGCGCAGCGTCTTCTCGGGGGTGGTCATCGCTCCTGGTCCTCCTCGGACGCCGGGCGCTCCTGGTCGGGTTCCGCCTGGTCGGCGTCGTCGGCGCCGGCAGCGTCGGCGTCCGACGGTTCGACGCCGGATGCGTCGGCGGCCTCCTCGCCGCGGTCCTCCGCGCCGAAGGACCACACGTGCTGCTCGCCCACGGAGCGCGCACCCGGGGCGTCCAGCGGGTCCGAGGTGACGGCGGCGGCGCCTGCGGCGGCACCGGCGGCGGCGCCTGCGGGCTGCTCCTCGTCCGCGGAGGACTCCTCGGGCTCGGCCCCGGCATCGGGCGCGGCCGCGGCGATCTCGTCCTCGTCCTCGTCGCGTCGGCGGCCGAGGGAGACGACCAGCAGCACGAGCCCGATCACGGCGATCGCGGCGCCGCCGGCGTAGGCGTAGGGCACCCACTCGTTCTCGTCGTCCACCGGCCAGGTGATCGAGACCTTCTCGGCGCCGGCCTCGGTGCCGTCGGTGACGATCAGCAGGGCGCGGTAGACCTGCTCCTCCTCGCCGTTCTCCGCCGCCCAGAAGTCATGGACGTCGAGCGTGTGGGGGCTGGGCGAGGTCTCCACCGAGCGCCACAGGTCCGAGCTCGTGGGGTCGGAGATCTCGTCCTCGCCGTCGGCCTCGACGTCCTCGGTGCTGAGCGTCGACCAGTCGGAGGCGCCGGTGATCCGCGTGTGGTGGACGCCGTCGAGATAGGCGTCGATGTCGCTGTTCGAGGCGGTGATCACCGAGACGTCCGAGGCGCCCTCGATCGTCACCTCGCCCTGCTCGCCGCCCACGTAGAGCACGCCCGGGTCGATCACGACCGCGGGGCCCGGATCCTCCAGGGTCACGGACGCGGTGGTCTCGGTCTCGGGTGCCCAGGTGGTCTCGCCCAGACGGCCGAGCGCGAGCCCGATCAGTCCGACCAGGACCAGCAGGACGGCCAGGAGTCGTTGCACGGTGGATTGCTCCTTCGATGGGGGCCGTCAGGGCCCCGGACACGGGACCGCTCCACGATACGAGCCGCGCCCGCGCTCGACCAGGCCCGCGTGAGCATGGGCACGGGAGGTGAACCGGCTCTCACGCGCCTCTCATCCGCCTCTCATCACCGGTGCCCGTCTGTCGTACGCTGTCCGGGTGCGTCTCGTCGTTGCCCGCTGTTCCGTCGACTACACAGGTCGACTCACCGCCCACCTGCCCCTCGCGCCACGGCTGCTGATCGTCAAGGCCGACGGCAGCGTGCTGGTCCACTCCGACGGCGGCAGCTACAAGCCCCTGAACTGGATGAGCCCGCCGTGCACCCTGACCACCTCGCGCCGTGACGACGCCGAGGCGGCCGAGGACCCCGAGGGCGACTGGATCGAGCAGTGGGACGTGGTCCACGACAAGTCCGGCGACCGTCTCCGGGTGCGCCTGCACGAGGTGCTCGAGGACTCCTCCCACGATCTCGGCGTCGACCCCGGCCTGCAGAAGGACGGCGTCGAGGCGCATCTGCAGGCGCTGCTGGCGCAGAACATCGACACGCTCGGCGACGGCTGGTCGCTCGTGCGCCGCGAGTACTTCACGGCCATCGGGCCCGTCGACATCCTCGCCCGTGACGAGAACGGCGGCACCGTCGCGATCGAGATCAAGCGCCGCGGCGAGATCGACGGGGTCGAGCAGCTGACGCGCTATCTCGAGCTGCTCAACCGCGACCCGCTGCTCGCGCCCGTGCGCGGCATCTTCGCCGCCCAGGCCATCAAGCCGCAGGCCAAAGTGCTGGCCGGGGACCGCGGCATCGACTGCGTGACCCTCGACTACGACGCCCTGCGCGGCATCGACGACGCCGAGTCGCGCCTGTTCTGACCTCCGGGTCCCGGCCTGCGGGACCCGCCCTCGAGACCGGAGAGAGCATGCCCACCGCCGAGTCACCGCTGAGAGTCGACCTCGCCGTGCGCGGCACCGCCGTGCTCGAGCAGGGGGTGGTCCCCGATGCACTCGTCCTCGTGCGCGGCGAGCGGATCCTCTGGGCCGGTCCCGCCGAGCAGGCCCCGGAGCACGAGGCCGCGCGAGCCCTGGCCCATGACGGCCTCGTCCTCCCCGGACTCGTGGACCTCCACTGCCACGGCGGCGGCGGCGCGTCCTTCCCCGACTCCTCGACGGCGGAGGAGATGCTCACCGCGGTCCACGAGCACCGTCGCCACGGCACGACCTCGCTCGTCGCCTCCCTCGTCACGGCCGACGCCGACACGCTGAGGGACCGCGTCGCCCAGCTCGCGCGTCTCCACCGCGACGGGGAGATCGCCGCGATCCATCTGGAGGGCCCCTTCCTCTCCGAGGCGCGTCGCGGGGCGCAGAACCCCGCCCATCTGATCGGCGGCGATCCCGAGCTGGTGCGCGAGCTCGCGCAGCTGGCCGGCGGAGCGCTCGCGACGATGACGCTCGCCCCGGAGGCCGAGCGCGCGGACGAGGCGATCGATGCGCTGGCCGAGTCCGGCGCCGTCCCCTCCCTCGGCCACACCGACGGCGACAGCGCGCAGATGACGGCAGCGGTGGCACGCTCCGGCGCGGCGCTGCGCCGGGCGCGGGGACGCTCCCCGCTGCCCACGGCGACCCATCTGTTCAACGGCATGCGCCCCATCCACCACCGTGATCCGGGCCCTGCGCTGGCCGCGCTCGATGCCGCCTCCCGCGGGCAGATCGTGGTCGAGGTGATCGCCGACGGCGTGCACCTGGACGCGCGCACGGTCGCGCACGTCTTCTCGCTCGCGGCGGAGGACTGCGTCGTGCTGGTCACCGATGCGATGGCCGCGGCGGGGATGGCGGACGGCCGCTACCGGCTCGGCGCCCTCGACGTCACCGTCGAGGACGGCGTCGCGACCCTCACGGAGGGCGGGGCGATCGCCGGCGGGACCGCGCATCTCGTGGACGTGCTGCGCCTCGCCGTGCGCGAGGCAGGGGTGGACCTGGTCGCCGCGGTCCGTGCCGCCTCGACCGTCCCCGCCCGGGTGCTGGGGATGCAGGACGAGATCGGCTCCCTCGCCGCGGGGCGACGGGCCGATCTGCTGCTGGTGGACGCGGCGCTGCGCCCGGTCACCGTGGTCCGAGGCGGCCGCGAGGTCTGAGCCCGGGGACGCAGCGCAGGGCGTGCGCGCGGCGGGGCTCAGTCGGCGTCGCCGCGGACCGTGCCCGTCGGCGCCGCCTCGAGCCAGGAGTTCAGCGCCGCTCCGGGCACGAGGTCCACGATCGCGTGGATATCCCCGCGCCCGCGGAGCGTGAACTCCAGCAGGTAGCTCTCCTGCCCGCCCTCGACGCGGGAGGGCAGACGGCGACGGGTCACCTCGAGGATCTCACCGCGCCGGATCACCACCTCGGGGCCCGGCCGCAGAGAAAAGGCGCGGAACCAGCGCAGGCGGTCCGTGCCGAAGCGCATCATGCCGTGCTGCCAGCTCTCCCCGCCCAGGAGGCCCCGACGCTGCAGCGAGCACTCGAAGGCGCCGCGGATGCGGGCCACCAGAACCTGGCGCAGCACCAGCACGAGCAGCACCGCAACGAGGAGCATCCCGACCCCCACGAGGAGGATCGGGATGCTCAGGTCGCTCATCTCAGGGCAGTCCGCGGCTCAGGCGAGATCGGTTCGCGGGGCGGAGGCGTCCGCGTCGTCCACGCCGATCGTGACCACATCGGCGTCGACCGAGACGAAGCCGCCGCTGACGGTCCGCTCGTCGGCATGACCGTCCTGGTCGATGATCCGCACGACCCCGTCGCCGAGGATCGCGAGCGTCGGCTGCATCTGGGGCAGGATGCCCATCGAGCCGTCGATCGCGGGCACCACGACCTGAGACGCCTGCCCGGACCAGACGGTCCGGTCCGCGGAGACGAAGGTGACCTCGAGCGCACTCACGCTCCGAGCTCCTTGTCGATGCGGTGCTGGTTCTCGAGCACCATGTCGATGCCGCCCACGTTGAAGAAGGCCGACTCGGTGATGTGGTCGAACTCGCCGTCGCAGATGCCCTTGAAGCCCTCGATGGTGTCCTTCATGGGGACGTCCGAGCCGTCCACGCCGGTGAACTGCTTGGCGAGGTGGGTGTTCTGCGAGAGGAACTGCTGGATGCGGCGCGCACGCGAGACGATGACCTTGTCCTCCTCGGACAGCTCGTCCACGCCCAGCATCGCGATGATGTCCTGCAGCTCCTTGTTGCGCTGGAGGATCTGCTTCACGCGCACCGCGGTGTCGTAGTGGTCCTGGCCCACGTAGCGCGGGTCGAGGATCCGCGAGGTCGAGGCCAGCGGGTCGATCGCCGGGTACAGACCGCGCGAGGCGATCTCACGCGAGAGCTCGGTGGTCGCGTCGAGGTGGGCGAAGGTCGTCGCCGGGGCCGGGTCCGTGTAGTCATCGGCCGGGACGTAGATCGCCTGCATCGAGGTGATCGAGTGACCGCGGGTCGAGGTGATGCGCTCCTGCAGCACGCCCATTTCGTCGGCCAGGTTGGGCTGGTAGCCCACCGCGGAGGGCATGCGGCCCAGCAGGGTGGAGACCTCGGAGCCCGCCTGGGTGAAGCGGAAGATGTTGTCGATGAACAGCAGCACGTCCTGCGCCTGCTCGTCGCGGAAGTACTCGGCCATGGTCAGGGCCGAGAGCGCGACGCGCAGACGGGTGCCCGGCGGCTCGTCCATCTGGCCGAAGACCAGGGCGGTCTTCTCGATGACGCCGGACTCGGTCATCTCCTCGATGAGGTCCCAGCCCTCACGGGTGCGCTCGCCGACGCCCGCGAAGACCGACACGCCGTCGTGGTTGTTGGCCACGCGGTAGATCATCTCCTGGATGAGCACCGTCTTGCCCACGCCCGCGCCCCCGAACAGGCCGATCTTGCCGCCCTTGACGTACGGGGTCAGCAGGTCGATCGACTTGATGCCGGTCTCGAACATCTGGGTGGCCGACTCGAGCTGGTCGAAGTTCGGCGCCTTGCGGTGGATCGGCCAGCGCTCGCTGATCTGCAGCTGATCGGCGGGCTTGTTCAGCGGGGTGCCGATCACGTCGAACACGGTGCCGAGGGTCGCATCGCCCACGGGCACCGAGATCGGGGCGCCGGTGTCGGTCACGGCCTGGCCGCGGACCACGCCGTCGGTGGGCTTCAGCGCGATGCCGCGGACCATGCCGTCGCCGAGGTGCTGGGCGGTCTCGAGGGTCAGGGTCGAGGCCTCCAGGCCCGAGCCGGTGTCCTCGATCTCGATGGTCAGCGCGTTGTACAGGTCGGGGATGCTCCCCGGGGGGAACTCGATGTCGACGACGGCGCCGGTGACGCGCGCGACGCGCCCGGAGGCGGTCGGCGCCGCGGCGACGGGGGCCTGGCTGTCAGTGGTGGTGGTCATGTGTTCTCTCCATGTCGTGCCGACGCTGGGCGGGGTCGGCCAGATAGCTCGGCGGATGTCTCAGCGTTCGGTGCGGCCGGATCCCGAGAGCGCGTCGGCGCCGCCGACGATCTCCGTGATCTCCTGGGTGATCTCCGCCTGGCGGGCGGAGTTCGCCAGCCGGGTGAACTTGTCGATCTGCGTCTGGGCGTTGTCGGTCGCCGTCTTCATCGCACGCTGGGTGGAGGCGTGCTCGGAGGCCATCGCCTGGAGCAGGATGTTGGTGATCCGCGACCGGATGTAGCGCGGCAGCAGCTCCTCGATCACCGACTCCGCATCCGGCACGAACTCGTACAGCGGGTACGTGGGGCTCTCTGCCCCCTCCTCGGCCTCGACCAGGCCCATCGGCACCATGCGGACGGACCGGGTGTGCTGCAGGAAGCGGCTCTCGAAGGTCGTGCCGACCACGTACAGCTCGTCGAGGTGCACGGCCTGGTCCTCGTCCAGGAGGTCCTCGGTGAGCACGGACGCGATCTCGCGGCCGAGCTCGGGCACCTCGTCCTCCTTGTACGGCGTCCACGCGCGGTGCGGCGGCCGGTTGCGGAAGCGGTAGTACGACTCGCCCTTGCGGCCGACGACGTACATCACGGGCTCCTTGCCCTCGTCGCGCAGCGTGTTCGCGAGCTGCTCGGCGGCCCGGATCACGTTGTGCGAGTAGGGGCCGGTCATGCCGCGGTCCGCGGTGATCATCAGGATGCCGGCGCGGCCGGACTGCTGACGGTCCGCGTCCAGGAACGGGTGCGAGATCTCCTGGGAGTGCGTCGCCACCGATCCGATCGCGCGGGTGAGCGCCTCGGCGTACGGCGTGGTCGCCTCCACCCTGGCGTGCGCCTTGGCGATGCGCGAGGCCGCGACCATCTCCTTGGCCTTGAAGATCTTCTTCATCCCCTGGGCGGAGCGGATCCTCTGCTTGTATACCCTCTGCTGGGCTCCCATTGCTCTCCTCGTGCGAGATCGGTGCGTGGCCGGCGGGGGCCGCCGCCCGCTGCGGGGCGGCGGCCGCTCGTGTCAGCCTCGGACGATCTGCTCCTGCTCGATCTCGCCGGCGTCCATGCGACCGCTCTCGTCGGTGCGCGCGAGGCCATCCGCCTTGCCGGCGAGGAAGTCCTGCTTGACCTGGTCGAGGACGCTCGCGAGCTCCTCCTCGGTCGAGGACTCGAACTTGCCGGTGGTGCGGATCGTCTCGAGCACGCCGCCGTTGTGGCGCAGGTGCTCCAGCAGGTGGTCCTCGAACTCGCGGACGTCCGCGACCTCGATGTCGTCGAACTTGCCCTTGGTGCCGGCCCAGATCGAGACGACCTGCTCCTCCATGGGGAAGGGCGAGTACTGCGACTGCTTGAGCAGCTCCATGAGGCGGGCGCCGCGGTGCAGCTGCTGCTTCGAGGCGGCGTCGAGGTCCGAGGCGAACATCGCGAAGGCCTCGAGGTCGCGGAACTGCGCGAGCGAGAGCTTCAGCGTGCCGGAGACTGCCTTCATCGCCTTGGTCTGCGCGGAGCCGCCGACGCGGGAGACCGAGATGCCGACGTCGACGGCCGGGCGCTGGTTCGCGTTGAACAGGTCCGACTGCAGGAAGCACTGGCCGTCGGTGATCGAGATGACGTTCGTCGGGATGTACGCCGAGACGTCGTTGGCCTTCGTCTCGATGATCGGCAGACCGGTCATCGAGCCGCCGCCCATCTCGTCGCTGAGCTTCGCGCAGCGCTCAAGGAGGCGGGAGTGCAGGTAGAAGACGTCGCCCGGGTAGGCCTCACGGCCCGGCGGACGGCGCAGCAGCAGCGACACGGCGCGGTAGGCCTCGGCCTGCTTCGAGAGGTCGTCGAAGATGATCAGGACGTGCTTGCCCTCGTACATCCAGTGCTGGCCGATGGCCGAGCCCGTGTAGGGCGCGATGTACTTGAAGCCCGCGGGGTCCGAGGCCGGTGCCGCGACGATCGTCGTGTACTCCATGGCGCCGGCCTCCTCGAGGGTGGCGCGCACGGAGGCGATGGTCGAGCCCTTCTGGCCGACGGCGACGTAGATGCAGCGGACCTGCTTCTCGGGGTCGCCGGACTCCCAGTTGGCCTTCTGGTTCAGGATCGTGTCGATGCCGATCGCGGTCTTGCCGGTCTGGCGGTCGCCGATGATCAGCTGACGCTGGCCGCGGCCGATCGGGGTCATCGCGTCGATGGCCTTCAGACCCGTCTGCATCGGCTCCTTGACGGCCTTGCGCTGCATGACCGTGGGGGCCTGCAGCTCGAGGGCGCGGCGGCCGACGGTCTCGATCTCGCCGAGGCCGTCGATCGGGGTGCCGACCGGGTCCACGACGCGGCCGAGGTAGCCGTCGCCGACCGGGACGGACAGGACCTGGCCGGTGCGGCGCACCTCCTGGCCCTCCTCGATCCCGGCGAACTCGCCGAGGACGACGACGCCGACCTCGCGCAGCTCGAGGTTCAGGGCGAGGCCGAGGGTGCCGTCCTCGAAGCGGACGAGCTCGTTGGCCATGACGTTCGGCAGGCCCTCGACGCGGGCGATGCCGTCCGCGGCCTCGCTGACGCGGCCGATCTCCTCGCGCTCGGTGGCGCCTGCCTGGTAGGTGGACACCGCGGTGTCCAGGGCGTTCCGGATCTCCTCCGGGCTGATCGTGAGCTCCGCCATCTGGTGCTTCGCTTCCTCTCGGTCTCCCCTGACGGGGATGGTCTGGTCAGTGCTGGGGACGCCGGGGCGTCGAGGGCTGGGTCACGCCACCAGCGAGGACCGGGCCCGCGAGAGCCTGGCCAGCACCGTGGCGTCGTAGAGGTCGTCGCCGACCTGGATCCGGAGCCCGCCGACGACATCCGGGTCGACGTCGAGGTTCAGCTGCACCTCACGGCCGTAGATGCCGGCGAGGACCGCGGCGAGTCGGGTCTGCTGCGCCTCGCTGAGCGGGACGGCGCTGGAGACCTCGGCGAAGGCGCGTCGACGGCGGTCCGCCGCGAACCTCGCGAACTCCTCGACCCGGCGGGCGGGCTTGAGCGCGCTGCGCCGTCCGACGGCGCGGGCCGCGATGGCGAGCGCGAGCGGGTGCGCACGGCCCTCCAGCAGCCTGCGCAGCAGCGCGGCGCGACGTGCGGGCTCGTCCCTCGCACCGTCGAGGGCGGCGGTGAGGTCACCGCTGCCGTCGATCAGCCGGGAGATCTCGAACAGCTCCCCCTCGACCTGCTCCAGCACACCCTCGCGCAGCGCGAGGTCGAGGAGGGTCGAGACGCCTAGCAGCTCGAGGGCATCGAGGATGTCCTCCTGCTCGGACCAGCGCCGCTGCACGATCTCGAGGGTCAGCTCGAGGGTGCGCGGGGCGACCCGGCCGTCGAACAGCGAGCGCACGGTCTGCTCCTTGACGGCCGCGGGACGGCCGGCGTCGGAGAGCGTGCGCACGAGCTGGTTGCTGGAATCGATGGCGTCGGCCACCGAGAACAGCTCCTCGGCCGCGGTCTCCGGGGCGGTGCCGTCGGCCGCGAAGGCGGCCTCGGCCCGCTGGAGCACCTCGGCGAAGGAGGTGGAGGAGGTTCCTCGCATCACGGGTCCTTATCGGGTGGTGGTCTGGCTCGACTCGAGGTCGTCCAGGAACCGGTCGATCACACGGCGGGAGCGCTCGTCGTCGGTGAGGGACTCACCGACGATCTTCGAGGCGAGATCGCTGGCGAGGCTGCCGACCTCGCCGCGCAGCTCGGTCGAGGCGGAGATCCGCTCGGCGGACAGCTGCTGACGACCGGCGGCGAGCACGCGCTCGCTCTCGGCCTCGGCGCGGGAGCGCGCCTCGTCGACGATCTTCTGACCGTCGGCGCGGGCCTTCTCGCGGATGGACGCCGCCTCCTGGCGGGCCGCCGCGAGCTCCTGCTCCTGATCGTTCTTGAGCTGGTCGACCTGCTCCTGGACCTGCTCCGCCTTGCGGAGGCCGCCCTCGATCTTCTCCGAGCGCTCGTCCAGCACCGCGGTGAGCCGCGGCAGGATGAACTTCATGAAGACCAGCGCGAAGATCACCAGGAAGATGAACGACCAGATGATCTCCGAGGGCATGGGGACCAGAAGGCGCCAGCTGGGCACCGTCTGCTCTCCTTCGGCGAGAATCATGGGGGTGAGCCTCAGCCGAAGAGGAGACCGGTGACGATGGCGAGCAGCGTCAGGATCTCGGTGAAGGCGATGCCGATGAACATCGTGGACTGCAGGGCGCCGCGCAGCTCGGGCTGGCGAGCGGTGGCCTCAGCGGTCTTGCCGACGATGATGCCGATGCCGATGCCGGGGCCGATGGCAGCGAGGCCGTAGCCGATCGACGCGACGTTGCCTTCGAGCGCGGAGAGAATCATCGGGTCCACAGGGGGTTTCCTTTCGTTGTGCCGCCCGGGCGGGCGGCGGACAGGTCAGTCGGGGGTCGAGGGGTCGGGGGCAGGTCAGTGCTCGTCGGCGGTGGCCATCTGGATGTACACCGCGGCGAGGATCGTGAAGATGAAGGCCTGCAGGGCGGCGACGAAGATCTCGAAGCCGTAGATCCCGATCGCGAGAGCGCCCGCGAAGGGCGAGACCGCCACCAGCCAGCTCCCGGAGAGGAGCAGGCCCTGGGTCAGGCCGATGAAGACGACCATCATGATGTGGCCGGCGACCATGTTCGCCAGCAGTCGGATCGTCAGCGAGGCCCAGCGGATGAGGACCACCTGGAGGAACTCGATCGGCACCAGCAGCAGGTAGATGGGCTTGGGCAGCCCGGGCGGGGCGGTCTCGTGCTTGAGGTAGCCCGCGATGCCGCGCTTCTTCACGCCGGCGCCCACGTAGATCACGAAGGTCCACAGCGCCGCGAGCAGCGGCAGGCCGATCACGGAGGTGCCGGCGAGGTTCAGTCCCGGGATGACGCCGGCGATGTTCATCGTCAGCAGGAAGAAGAACAGCGTGATGAGGAAGGGTGCGAAGCGCAGGCCCTCCTTCAGGCCCAGCGTGTTCTTGATGATGCCGTTGTGGACGAAGTCGATGATGAGCTCGACGATGCTCTGCGCACGACCGGGCACGAGCTTGGCGCGGGAGGCGATGATGCACAGCACGATCAGCACCACGGCGATCATGATCAGTCGCACCAGCTGGACGCGGTTGAACTCGAAGGGGGTCCCCGCGAAGAGGATCGCGTCCGGGAAGAACTCGTCCAGGGTCGGGATGTGGAAGAGCGAATCGCCCTCGGCGTGCAGCGTGGGGCTGAGGTCTGCGGTGTTCAGCTCGATCTCCCGGGGTCTGGGGCCGACAGCGGGGTGTCCGGCCACGTTGTGAATCTCGATCCGTGCCGACCCGGGTGCGGCCACCATTGCGTGCAGCGATGGACGACGCCGTGGCGTCCGGGTGGTCGATCAGTGGTCGGGCCGATCGCGGTTATGCACCGTGATCAGCGCTCGAACACCTCGGAAAGCATAACAGAGGATCCCCTTCCCCCACGGTCCTCAGGCACGGTCCTCGGGGTCGCTCGGGGGCATGACGTCGAGCGGCTGGCGGGTGCGCATCAGCACCGTGGCCTCGACGACCATCGCCGAGACCGCACCGACCAGCAGTGCGAGCCCGATCCACTGCGTCGAGAGGGCGGCCATGTCCCTGACCAGGAGTAGGACCAGGATCACAACGAACATCTTCACCGCCCAGGAGCCGAGCACGGTGGCGGCCATGCTCACCGGGGTCAGGCGCGGACCGGCGAAGGCGATCGCGACGGTGGGCAGCACGATCACGAGCGTGAGCCCGGTGCCGACGAGCGCGCCGTACAGGGCGGCGCTCTCGGGTCGCGTCGCGGCGATCGCGAGGAGCACCACGTCCGCGACGAGGCCGACGCCGGCGGCGATCAGCGTCGCGCGCTGCATCGAGCGGTCGCTCGCGGCGCGACGTGTGGAGACGGGGCGACGCGCGCCGGACGTGGAGGGGGTCTCAGGCTGAGCGGGCATCGTGGTCCTTCCGGTGGCGGCCGGGCCGCCATCTGAGGGGGTCGAAGGTGAGCAGGACGGCGAAGACCATCCCGATCACCCAGAAGAGCAGGACGGTGCGCACCGACGCCACGAGCGGCAGCAGCAGCCCGACGGAGATCACGATCGTCCAGGTGTACATGATCAGCACGGCGGTGCGCTTGGAGTGGCCGAGGCTGAGGAGGCGGTGGTGGAGGTGCGCCTTGTCGGCGTGGAACGGGGACTTGCCGGCGCCGATGCGTCGCACGACGGCGAGCACGAAGTCGAGGAAGGGGATCACCATCACCCCGATCGGCAGCAGGATCGGGAGGAACTGTCCGAAGAAGTCCGCGCCGGACAGGCGCACGGGGTCCACCTGCCCGGTGACGGCGATCGTGCTCGCGGCGAGCAGCAGGCCCAGCAGCATCGAGCCGGAGTCGCCCATGAAGATGCGGGCGCGGGTGAGGTTGTGGGGCAGGAAGCCCAGACAGGCCCCGATCATCACAGCGGTCAGCAGCGCGGCCAGGGAGGAGTAGTCCGTGGTGGAGGTGCCGCGGGTGAGGGTGTACGCGTAGACGAAGAAGGCGGAGCCGCCGATGGCCATGACCCCGGCGGCGAGCCCGTCGAGCCCGTCCACGAAGTTCACGGCGTTCATGCTCACCACCACCACGAGCACGGTGAGGATGAGCGCGGAGCGGCCGGACAGGACGGTCACCCCGTTGATCGGGAGCGTCACGAGGCTCACCCCCTGCCAGGCGAGCAGGAGGGCGGCGAGGACCTGGCCGGCCAGCTTGGTGACCCAGTCGAGGTCCCATCGGTCGTCGGCGGCGCCGAGCAGGCAGACGAGCGATCCGGCGGCGAGGATCGCCCAGGGCTGGCGGGAGTCGTGGAAGAGCCCCTCGAGGAAGGGCACGTTGCTCGCGATGAGCATCGCCGCGACGACGCCGCCGAGCATCGCCAGTCCCCCCAGGCGCGGGGTGACCGCGTCGTGCACGTCGCGGTCGCGCACCGCCGTCATCGCCCCGGCGCGTCGGGCGAGCAGCCGCACCGCGGGCGTGACCAGGAAGGTCACGGCGGCCGCGAGCAGCAGCAGGAACAGGTAGATCCTCACCCGGGCGTGTGCTCCGGGCGGGCGGTCCCCTCGTCGGGGCGGTCCTCGGGTCGCGCCGGCGCGACCGGATCCTGCGCGGGGTCGCCCTCCGCCGCGGCGGAGAGGTCCAGCGGGGTCTCCTCTGGGCCGGGCGAGGCGGCGAGCTCGGGCTCGGAGGGGAGGTCGAGCACGGGGGCGGCCTCCTCGTTCGCGGCGGCGGAGTCCGTCACCGCGTCGGCGGGGGTCGTCGTCGCGGCGTCCTCGGAGCCCTCGGGGGCGTCCTCGGAGGCGTCGGGGTCGGCGCCCTCGGGGGCCGCATCCTCCTCCGGCTCGGGCTCGGGGGCGGTGAAGATGTCGCCGACAACGTCGATGATCTGCTGCTTCGTGATCGCTCCCTCGCGGACGATCTCGGCGGGGGTCACGGTGGCGTCGAGGATCGTGGAGCTCTCGCCGATCGGGGCGTCGCCGCCGTCGAGGTAGATCTCGACGGAGTCGCCCAGCTGGGTCGCGGCCTCGAGGACGGTGCGGGCGGCGGGCTTGCCGTGGCGGTTCGCGCTCGAGACGGCGAGCGGGCCGGTGCGGCGCAGGAGGTCGAGGGCGGTCTCGTCCTCGGGCATGCGCAGCGCGACGGTGCCGCGGGTCTCCCCCAGGTCCCAGGTGAGCGAGGGCTGGGCGGTGAGGATGATCGTCAGCGCTCCCGGCCAGAGCTCCTCGGTGAGGTCCTCGACGTAGTCGGGCAGGTCGGTCGCCAGCGCCATCAGCACGGCGTGGTCGCCGATGAGGACCGGGGGCGGGGTGTCGCGGCCGCGGCCCTTCGCCTCGAGCAGGGCCTCGACCGACTGCGGGGTGAACGCATCGGCGCCGATGCCGTAGACGGTGTCCGTCGGCAGGACGATGAGGCCACCGCCCCGCACGGCGTCGACGGCGGCGGCGAGGGCGTCCTCGCGGGATTCTGGGTTCTGGGTGTCGTGCACGCTCACCGTGACAGTCTCCCACGTCGTGCCTGCGAGTCGTCGCCGCGGCGGCGCGCGAGGAGGAAGCGGTCGCGTCCGGTGAGGTCCGCGGCGGTCTCGACCTGCGCGAAGCCGCCGTGGTCCTCGGCCAGCGCCCGGGCCTGCGCCCCCTGCACGTCCGCATGCTCCATGACGAGCATCCCGCCCGGTCGCAGCAGGCGCGCCGCCCAGTCCACGACCGCGCGCGGCACGACGAGGCCGTCCTCTCCCCCGCCGAAGAGCGCGCGATGCGGGTCGTGCTCGGCGACCTCGGGGTCCTGGGGGACGGCGCCGGCGGGGATGTAGGGAGGGTTGGACAGCACGGCGTCGACGGGGGCCGCCGCGGTGAGCTCGGGCACCTCGCCCAGGAGGTCGGCGCGCAGCACCCGCCCGCGACCGGGGCCGGCGAGCTCGAGGTTCTCCGCCGCGAGCGCCGCCGCGGTCTCCTCGACCTCGACGGCGAGGACGCGCGCGCCCGGGTGCTCGTCGAGCACGGCCGCGCCGAGCGCGCCGCCGCCGGTGCAGAGGTCCACGACGTGCTCGAGCGGCTCCTCGCTCCGCTGCCGCAGCAGGTCCAGGGCGAGCTCGGTCTCGGGGCGCGGGATGAACACCCCCGCGCGGACGCGCAGCTCGAGCCGTCGGAAGGGTGCACTGCCGAGGATCAGCTGCAGCGGCTCGCGCGCCTCGCGCCGCACGGCGGCCGCCTCGAGGCGGACGGCGAAGTCCGCCGGGAGCTCGTCGAGCAGCACGAGCGGACGCTCGGTGCGTGCGGCATGGGCGATCAGGGCGCGGGCATCGACGCTCGGGGAGGGCACGCCGGCCGCGCCGAGACGGGCCGTGGTCGCGGCGAGCGCCTCGCGCAGCCGCGGGCGCGGGTCGCCGCCCCGCCCGTCCTCCACGGCCCCGCCCCCTGCGGGCCCGGCCGTCGCGGCGCTCATCGCCGTTCCTGCGCGCTCTCGCCGGCCGCCTCGGCCAGCCGCGCCTCGCGCTCGGCGCGCCGGGCGGAGTCGACGAGCTCGGAGAGATCGCCGGCGAGGACCTGCGGGAGGTTGTTGGCCTTGTACCCGGTGCGGTGGTCGGCCACGCGCGACTCGGGGAAGTTGTAGGTGCGGATCCGCTCGCTGCGGTCCACGGTGCGCACCTGGGAGCGGCGAGCCGCGGAGGAGGCCGCCTCCTGCTCCGCGCGGCGCGCGTCCAGCAGCCGGGTGCGCAGGATCCTCAGGGCCTGCTCGCGGTTCTGCAGCTGGCTCTTCTGGTCCTGGCAGGAGACGACGAGCCCCGTGGGGACATGGGTGATCCGCACCGCGGAGTCGGTGGTGTTCACGCTCTGCCCGCCGGGGCCGGAGGAGCGGAAGACGTCGATGCGCAGGTTCGCCGGCGCCATCGCCTCGGCCAGCAGCTCTGACTCGTCGGTCTCGTCCGCCTCGGGGAGCACGAGCACCCCGACGGCGGAGGTGTGGATGCGGCCCTGCGACTCGGTGACCGGGACCCGCTGGACGCGGTGCACGCCGGCCTCGTGCTTGAGATGGGCCCAGACGCCCTCCCCCGGGGTGCCGGCGCCGCGGGACGCGATCGCGACGGTGACGTCCTTGAGCCCGCCGAGCTCGGTGGGCGAGGAGGTCAGCACCTCGGTGCGCCAGCCCCTGGACTCGGCGTAGGCGCGGTACATGCGCAGCATCTCCGCGGCGAAGAGCGCGGACTCCTCGCCGCCGGCGCCCGCCTTGATCTCGAGGATCACGTCGCGGGCGTCATCCGGGTCGCGGGGGGCGAGGAGGTCCTCGAGCTCGGCGTGCTCCGCGGCGAGGCGCTCCTCGAGCGCGGCGGTCTCGGCGGCGAGCTCCTCATCGCCCTCCCCCAGCTCGGCGAGCTCGCGCGCGGTCTCGAGGTCCGCGACGGTGCGGTCACGCCTCTCGGCGGCCGCGAGTATGGCCTCGAGCTCGACGTAGCGGCGGCCGACGCGGCGGGCGCGGCCGGGATCATCGTGCAGGGCGGGATCCGCCATGGACTCCTGCAGCCGTGCGTGCTCCTGGCGCAGGGGCGCCAGGCGGTCCCCGGACTCGTGCTCGCTCATCGATGCTCCTCCACCCGTCACGATGTCTGCAGACGACGACGCCGGTGCGCGCCCTGGGGCGCGCACCGGCGTCGGAGACGTGCTGTGCGCGGGTCGGCCGCAGGGGCGGCCCGGCCTCACGCCGCTGACAGCTCGGTCAGGAGCTCTTCTTGCCGTAGCGGGCCTGGAAGCGGGCGACGCGGCCGCCGGTGTCCAGGATCTTCTGCTTGCCGGTGTAGAAGGGGTGGCACGCGGAGCAGACCTCGGTCGTGATGACGCCGTCGGTCTTGGTGCTGCGGGTGCTGAACGAGTTGCCGCAGGAGCAGGTCACCTGGGTCTCGACGTATGCGGGGTGGATGTCAGCCTTCATGTCTCTCCTTGCTCGGGGTCGCTGGGTCGGCGCCCGGCGGGCGCCGTGAACCAGAACCGACGTCACAGTCTGCCACGCCGAGGCCCTCGGGGCGAGGGTCGGGAGTGCGGCGTGCGCAACATCGCACGGCGCCCGTCGTCGCCGGAGGGCGGGGCGGCCGTGCTCAGGTGGAGCCGCGCGCGACGAGGTGGTACTCCACCTCGCGACGGGCCTCGGGTCCGTGGTGCGGGACGGCCTCCTCGAGCATCCCCGCCACCAGGTCCACCGTCTGCCGGGCGATCTCCTCGATGTCGATCGCGAGCGTCGTCAGCTGCGGTGTGACCAGGGAGGAGATCTCGAGGCCGTCCACGCCGACGAGCCGCAGCCGCTCCGGCACCGCCACGTCGAGGTCGCGCAGGGCGCGCAGCAGGCGCACGGCGAGCACGTCGTTGAAGGCGATGAGGGCGTCCGCACCGGTGGCGAGGACCTCCTCGAGGAACTCCCGGTGCCCCTCGCGGGCGTCCACGGAGCGGATCACGGCGGGGCCGCCGTCGCCGAGCGCCGCGAGGGCGTCCGCGAGTTCGAGGCACCGCTCCGCCACGGGGCCGCCGTCGAGGTCGAGCACGATCGGGCGGCGCACCCCCGCCTCGGCCAGGTGCGCGGCCAGGGCGTCCATCGCGGGTCGACGCACCAGCTCGACGATCCCGATCTCGTCGAGCTGGTCGGGGCGTCCGTCCAGCTGGACGACGGGCATGCCGCCGCCCCCGGGGATCACCCCGGTCAGCACGCCGTAGCCGACGATCGCATCGACCCGCCGGGCGAGGTCGGCGACCACGGCCTCCGGGCGCGGGGCGCCGGCCGCTTCGGCGAGCACGACGTTCCAGCCGTGCGGGGCGCAGGCCCTGACCACGGAGGCGCCGAGCTCGGCGAAGTAGGCGTTGGAGAGGTCGTCGACGACGAGCCCCAGCGTGATCGGCCCCTGCTCGACCAGGCCTCGCCCGAAGCGGGAGGGACGGTAGTTCAGCTCCCTGGCCGCGTCGAGCACGCGGTCCCGCGTCCCGGCGCTGATGCCCGGGAGGTCGTTCATCGCTCGGGAGACCGTCTGACGGGAGACTCCCGCCCTCGCGGCCACGTCGATGATCGTCGCCCGGTGCGCGGGACTCATCGCGTCGGTGCCTTGAGGTCCAGCCAGGCCATCTCCTCGTCGCTGAGCTCGACCCCGAGGCCCAGGGTCGAGGAGCGCATCTCACCGATGCTGCGCGGCCCGAACAGGGGGAAGGTCGGGAAGTCCTGGTGGAGCACGAAGGCGAGGGCGATCGCGGTGGCGGGCACTCCCCGCTCGGCGCCGAGCTCCTCCGCACGGGCGAGCCGCTCGAAGTTGGCGTCGCTGTAGTAGCAGCGCACGAGCTCCGCGTCGGAGCGGTCCTCGGGGTGGGCGCGCCCGGTGAAGAACCCGCGGGCCTGGGAGGACCAGGGCAGCAGAGCGATGCCGCGCTCCTCGAGCCACGCCTTGGAGTCGGGGTCGGTGGCGTGCACGCAGCCTGCCCACGGCACGTCCAGCGCCTCGGCGAGGCCGAAGTGGTTGGACAGGATGGTGAAGCCGGTGCGGCCGTTGGCCTTCGCGTAGGCGTTGGCCTCGTCGACGCGGGCGGGCGTCCAGTTCGAGCCGCCGTAGGCGCGGATGCGTCCGGCGCGCAGGTGCTCGTCCATGACGTCGACGAACTCGCCCACGGGGATGTCGAGGTTGTCGCGATGCATCATGTAGAGGTCCGCGTAGTCGGTGCCCTGGCGCTCGAGGGACTCCTCGAGCTGGCGGGTGATCGACTCCGGGTCGCAGTGCGGGGTGTGCGCGCCCTTGGTGATCATGACGATGTCCTCGCGCACGCCGCGGTTGCGGACCCACTGCCCCACGAGCTTCTCGATGTAGCCGCCGCCGTAGATGTAGGCGGTGTCGAAGGTGGTGCCGCCGATCTCGTAGAAGGCGTCGAACATCGCCGAGGCGTGGGCGAGGTTCATCTGGTTGTCGCAGCCCATCACGAGGCGTGAGAGCTGCTTGTCGACGCCCGGGATGGTGCCGTAGGCCATGGGAACCCCGGCGCCCGTGGGCACGCTCGCGGCCGCGAGGGGGCGGCCGGTGAGGGTGGGGATGTCGGCGGTGTCGGCCTCGAAGGGGAAGCGCAGGGAGAGCTCCTCGCGCCAGGCGTCCAGCGCACGGGCCTGGCCCAGCGAGTTCTCGGCGGTCAGCTCGGGCACCTCCCCGCCCTCGCGGGCGGCGCGGGCGAGCGCATCGGCCTCGAGGGCGTAGGCGGAGGCCGCGGGGACCTCGATCCGGCGCGGCTCCTCCCCCGCCACGTCGAGCTCGATGACCTGCTGCGCGCCGAGGCCCCACGGATCGGCGAGGCGGATCACGCCGCGGGAGCCGGTGATCGTGGCGGACTGCGGATCGGCCAGGCGCACTCCCGTGCGCAGGCTCGCCGTGGCGCCGCCGGGGAAGGTCAGCTCGGCGGTCGCCCACTCGTCGACGCCGGTCTCGCCGATGGTGCCGCGCCCGGTGAGGGCGCTGGGCTCGAGGAACTCCCGGCCCGAGGCGGCGCCGGCGACGAAGCGGGCGAGCGAGAGGGGGTAGCAGCCGACGTCGAGGATCCCACCCCCGGCGGTGGCGGTGTCGAACAGGCGTCCCTCGCGGGCGCCGGTGTCGAACGAGAACGACGCGTCGACGTGGACGAGCTCCCCGAGCGCGCCGGAGGCGACGAGCTCGAGCACCTGCACGGTCTGCGGGTGGAAGCGGTACATGTACGCCTCCAGCAGCACCGTCCCGGAGCGGGCCGCGAGGTCGAGCAGCGCCATGGACGTGCCGGAGTTCGGGGTCAGCGGCTTCTCGACCAGCACGTGCTTGCCGGCCTCGAGCGCGGCGGCGGCGAGGCGGGCATGCCCGGTGTGGACGGTGGAGACGTAGACCGCGTCGACCTCCTCGGAGGCCAGCACCTGCTCGTAGTCGCCCACGAGGGCCGGCTCCGCGAGCGGGAACTCCTCGGCGAAGGCGCGGGCTCGCTCGGGCGAGCTGCTGCCGACGGCGACGAGGACGCCCTCGGCCGAGTCGGGCAGCTGGGAGGCGAAGCGGCGCGCGATGGAGCCGGGGCCCAGGACGGCCCAGCGGAACGGAGTGGTGGTGGTGCTCATGGGCGTGGAGTCCTTCGACGGTGGGGGACGCGATCCGTGAACGTTCACGGCTCGCACAACGCTAACCCGTCCGGGCCGCACTCACAAGCCGATCCGCCGACGGGGAGCGGGTCGGCCTCCGATCGCGTCCGGACCTCGGATCCGGGCGAGCCATTGACGCCACCACCCCATCCTGCCATGATCCACGTCACACGTGAACGTTCACGTGCTCTGTCGCCGCTCGATGAGGAGGGTGCCCATGTCCCCGCTGTCCACCGTCAGACCCCGTCGTCTCCCGCCGTCAGGACCGCCGGGCCCGCGTCCGTCCCGGCGCGCCCTCCTGGCCGGCGCCGCAGGGCTGCTGCCGCTGGCGGCCTCGGGCTGCGGCTCCCCGGAGACGATCTCCTCGGATCCCTCCGAGCTGGTGATGTGGTACTGGAACCGCTCGGCGAGCCCGGAGCTCCTGGACGTCGCCGCCGGCGGGATACCCGGCACGGACATGCACGTGCGCGCCGACGTGATCGGCACGAGCTTCGACACCAAGCTCCGCACGAGCCTCGCGGGGAAGGCGTACATCCCCGACATCACCTACATCAACTCCAACAACGCCCTGTACTTCACCAACGAGGACCTCTTCCTCGACCTCGGCGAGCTCGGGGCGGACGCGGTCAAGGGCGACTTCTACGAGTGGAAGTGGGACCTCGGCACCACCCCGACGGGACGGTTCTGCTTCTTCCCGCTCGACATCGGGCCCACCGGGTTCTTCTACCGCCAGGACGTGTTCGAGGAGGCGGGGCTGCCCTCCTCCCCCGACGAGGTCTCGGCCGCGATCACCACCTGGCAGGACTGGATCGCGCTCGGCACCGAGCTGAAGAGCGCGGCGGAGGCCTTCATGGTCAACGACGCCCAGAACATCTACGAGGGCGTCCTGAACTCGAGCCCGGAGCGCTACTTCGACGCCGAGGACACCGCCCTCTACCTCCAGGACGGCTCCGCCGTGCGCGAGGCCTGGGACGTCACGGTCGCCGCGATCGAGGCGGGCCTGACCGCGCGGATCCCGCGCGACCGCGGCACCGACCAGAACGCGGCCTGGTCCTCCGGCCGCACGGCGGGCAACATCGGCGCGGCCTGGTGGACCCAGGTCCTCGCCGAGTCCGCGCCGGACACCGAGGGCGCCTGGCGACTGGCCTCGCAGCCCGTCCGCGCCGGGAACAACGGCGGCTCCTTCGCCGCGCTCCCTCACACCTGCAAGGACCCCGAGGCCGCGCTGGAGTTCCTCATGTGGATCAACTCGCCCGAGAACCAGGCCCTGGCCTACGAGGACGTCCAGCTCTTCCCCTCGACCCCGGACTCGTTCACGGACCTGAGCTACTCGGGCACGTTCTTCGGCGACCAGGACCCTCTGGACTTCTTCTCGACCGCGGCGGAGACGGTGCCCACGAGCTTCATCAGCACCTGGGAGACGATGATCAGCGGGACGTTCACGTTCGAGATCACCAACGTCGAGACCAGCGGCAAGGATCCCGAGCGCGCCTGGGAGGATGCTCTGTCCCAGGCCGAGCGGGTGCTCACGAAGCGGGGTGTCGAGGCATGACCGCCGCACCTCCCGCCCTCGACGAGGGCCGCACCCTCTCCCCCGGCGCAGCACCGCGCGACCCGCGGGCACGCCGCCGACGCAGACGACGCGAGACGCTCCCGCTGTACCTCGCGATCTCCCCGTTCTATCTCCTGTTCGCGATCTTCGGGCTGTTCCCGATCCTGTTCTCGATCGTGCTGTCCTTCACCGACTGGGACGGGATGGGCGACATCTCGTTCGTGGGGCTCGCGCAGTATCAGTTCCTCGTCACCGACGAGCGGTTCTGGAACGCGGTCGGGAACACCTTCATCATCTGGTTCCTCTCCACCGTGCCGATGCTGTTCCTCGCCATGGTGATCGCGTTCCTGCTGCACCAGAACATCCGCTTCACGCCCTTCTACCGGGTCGCGTTCTTCCTGCCGAACGTCACCTCGATGGTGGCGATGGCGATCGTGTTCGGCTCCGTCTTCTCCGACACCTTCGGGCTCGTGAACTCGGCGCTGACGGCGCTGGGCCTGGACGCCGTGCCGTGGCTGTCGAGCCCCTGGGGCATCAAGGTCACCATCGCCGCGATGGTGATCTGGCGGTTCACCGGCTACAACGCGATCATCTACCTCGCCGGGCTGCAGTCCATCCCCACGGACCTCTACGACGCCGCGCGCGTGGACGGCGCGAGCCTCATGCAGGTGTTCTTCCGCATCACCGTCCCGCTGATGCGGCCGATCATCCTGTTCACCGTCATCACCTCCACCATCGGCGGGCTCAGCCTGTTCACCGAGCCGCAGGTGCTGCTCGGCAACGGCGGCGGCGCCGGCGAGGCCGGCATGACCATCGTCCTCTACCAGTACAACCAGGCGTTCACCCAGTTCGACTTCGGGTACGGCTCGGCCATCGCCTGGGCGCTCTTCCTCATCGCCGCGGTCTTCGCCGTCATCAACTGGCGCCTGGTCTCCGGGCGCGGTGACGGTCCCGCCCGGCGCCCCCGTGCCCCGAAGGAGGCCCGCCGATGACCGCCGCCCCGCCCCTGCCACGCACCACGCCGGACGGCCAGAGGCCGAGCGGCCGGGCTATCTCCCCTCACTACGGGGCCCCCTCCCTGGTCAGCAAGCTCGTGGTCCACCTGTGCGTGATCCTCGGCGTGCTGCTGTCGATCTTCCCGTTCTACTGGCTGGTGGTCATGTCCACCTCGACCACCTCGGAGATCTTCGGCTACCCGCCGAAGCTCACGATCGGCGACAGCTTCGTCGAGAACGTGCAGAACGTCGTGGCGAGCGTCGACATGCTGCAGGCGCTGATGAACACGGTCATCGTCTCCGGCGCCTGTGCGCTGCTGGTGATGTTCTTCGACTCGCTGGCCGCCTTCGCCTTCGCGAAGTTCGACTTCCCGGGCAAGAACGTGCTGTTCATCCTGCTGATCGCGACGATGCTCGTGCCCGGCAGCCTCTCGCTCGTGCCGAGCTTCATCCTCATGTCGGAGATCGGCTGGGTGGGCACGCTCCAGGCGCTCATCGTGCCCGGGGCGGCCAACGCCTTCGGCATCTTCCTGCTGCGCCAGATGGCGGCGGGATCGATCCCCGACGAGCTGGTGGAGTCCGCGCGCATCGACGGGGCGGGCTTCTTCACGACGTATCGGCGCATCGCCGTCCCGCTGCTGCGCGGCGGGCTCGCGTTCCTGGGGATCTTCACCTTCATCGGCGCGTGGAACGACTACGTCTGGCCGCTGATCGTGCTGGTGAACCCGGAGCGTCAGACCCTGCAGACCGCTCTGCAGAACCTCAACTCCCTGTATCTCACCGACTACGGGATGGTGATGGCGGGCGCGCTGATCAGCGTCCTGCCGCTGATCGGGGTGTTCATCATCGGCTCGAGGCACTTCATCGCCAACATCGCCGCCGGGGCGATCAAGGGCTGATCCTCCCGACGGGGACGGGCCGGGTCCGCTGCGCTGTGCAGCGGACCCGGCCCGTCCGTCGGTGTCGCTCCGGCGTCAGTCGCCGCTGCGCGCGCCGACGCTGGGGGTGTTCTTCTGGACCGTCATGAGGAACTCGGTGTTCGACTGGGTCTTCTTGGTCCGCTCCAGCAGCAGCTCGAGCGCCTGCTGCTGCTCGAGCGCGCCGAGGACGCGGCGGAGCTTCCACATGATCGAGAGCTCCTCCTTGCCCATGAGCACCTCCTCGCGGCGGGTGCCCGAGGCGTTGACGTCCACGGCCGGGAAGATCCGCTTGTCCGCCAGATGGCGGGACAGGCGCAGCTCCATGTTGCCGGTGCCCTTGAACTCCTCGAAGATCACCTCGTCCATCTTCGAGCCGGTCTCCACCAGCGCCGAGGCGAGGATGGTCAACGAGCCGCCGTGCTCGATGTTGCGCGCCGCGCCGAAGAACCGCTTGGGCGGGTAGAGCGCCGATGCGTCCACACCGCCGGAGAGGATCCGGCCCGAGGCCGGGGCGGCGAGGTTGTAGGCCCGCGAGAGACGGGTGAGCGAGTCCAGCAGCACCACGACGTCCTTGCCCATCTCGACCAGGCGCTTGGCACGCTCGATCGCGAGCTCGGCGACGATCGTGTGGTCCGAGGCCGGGCGGTCGAAGGTCGAGGCGATGACCTCGCCCTTGACCGTGCGCTGCATGTCGGTGACCTCCTCGGGGCGCTCGTCGACGAGCACGACCATGAGGTGGACCTCGGGGTTGTTCGCGGTGATCGCATTGGCGATCTGCTGCATGATGATCGTCTTGCCCGCCTTCGGGGGTGCGACGATCAGGCCGCGCTGGCCCTTGCCGATCGGCGAGACGAGATCGATGATGCGCGGCGCGAGGGCGTTCTGCGTCGTCTCCAGACGCAGGCGCTCGTCCGGGTACAGCGGGGTGAGCTTGGAGAAGTCGACCCGTTGGCGCGCCCGCTCGACGGGCATGCCGTTGATGGTGTCGACCTGCACCAGCGCGGCGTACTTGCTGTGGTTGCCGCCGCCCTTGCCGCGGCGGTTGCGGCCGCCGCCGTGGTGCTGCTGCTCGACGTGCTGCTCCTCGCCCTCACGAGGGGCCTTGACCTGGCCGGTCACGGCATCGCCCTTGCGCAGGCCGTTCTTGCGCACCTGGTTCATCGTCACGTAGACGTCGCTGGCGCCGGGCAGGTACCCGGTGGTGCGCACGTAGGCGTTGTTGTCGCGGATGTCGAGGATGCCCGCGATCTGCATCAGCTCGTCGCCCTCGCGGACCTCGTTGTCGTCCTGCGCGCCCTGACCGCCCTGGGAGCCCTGGCCGCCCTGGTCGTTGCCGCCGCGGCCGCGACGCTTGCGATCGCGGGAGCGGTTGCGGCTGCGGGAGCGGCCACGACGGTCGTCGTCGTAGCCGTCGCCGCCGGAGCGGTCGTCCTGCTGCTCGCCGGAGCGGTCGGGCAGCTCGATGTCCTCGAGCCGACGACGGGGCGAGCCGCCCTGGTCGCTGCCGCCGCGGCCGCGGCCCTGCTGATCGCGACCCTGCTGGTCGCGGCCCTGCTGGTCGCGGCCCTGCTGGTCGCGGTCCTGGCGCTGGTCGCGACCCTGCTGGTCGCCGCGGCCCTGACCGCGCTGCTGGTCCCGGTTCTGCTGGTCCCCACGCCCTCGCTCGTCGCGATCCCTGCGCTGCTCGCGGTCCTGCTGATCGCGACCCTGCTGATCACGATCCTGCTGATCGCGCTGCGCGTCGCGGCGGCCGCGCCCGCTGCGCGGCTCGGCCGCGTCGTCGCGGGATCCGCTGCGGTCCGGCAGCTCGATGCCGAGGTCCGGCGCCGCGTGCTCGGGACCCGGGGCGGAGGCCTCGCGGGTGCTGCGGGAGCGGGAGCGCTTGCGGGGACGCTCGTCCGCCTCGGCCGTCGACTGGGCCGACGGCGCCTCGGAGGCAGCGAGGCCGGTGGCGGTCGCGGGAGCGGAGCTCGTCGCGGGCGCGGGGCTCGTGGCCGGGGCGGCGGGGGCGCCGCCCCCGCGGATCGCCTCGATCAGCTCGCCCTTGCGCAGCCGCCGTGCCCCCTTGATGCCGAGCTCGGCGGCCATGGCCTGCAGCTCGGGGAGCTTCTTCGCCGCGAGATCCGCGCCGGAGGTGGTGTCGTTCACCCGGGTTCCTTCCTGTCGAGCCGGCCGCGCCGGCTCATGTCTGGTCTGGATGCCGCTCAGGGCCGGGGATCTGTCCCGGGCGCTGCGGCGGCGGGTCCGTGCAGGGGGTTCGCCCGCGGTGCGGGACGACCGCGACCGACCTGCCGGTGTGCTTCGGGGTGCGTCGAGGGCGGCGTACGGGACCATGGGACATCCCGCCAGGGAGATGCGGGGACCGTGCGCGGCACTGCTCGGCGGGCACATCGGGGGCGCGGAGATCTGCGCAGAGGATCCCGTCGGGATCGTGGTGCAGGGATCAGCGTCGTGCGATGCCGCCTGGACGCAGGCTCAACCTACCACAGGCGCCGAGGCCTGCTCACGCAGCGGGACCTCGGCGATCCGCCAGGCCCCAGGGTCGGCCACGAACCGTCGCACGAGCGGCGCGATCTCGCCGCGACGCCCGGCCAGCACGAGCACGGAGGGGCCGGCGCCCGAGATCACCGCGGGGTGCCCCTCCTGGCGCAGCACCCGCATCAGCTCGACGCTCTCGGGCATGCCCGGGGCGCGCTGCTCCTGATGGAGCCGGTCCTCGGTGGCCTCCATCAGCAGCTCGGGGGCGCCGGCCAGCGCGTGCACGAGCAGCGCCGAGCGCGAGGCGTTGAAGACCGCGTCGGCGTGCGGGACCTCGGCGGGCAGCAGCCCCCGGGCCCGGTGCGTGGACAGGGTCGTGGCGGGAAGCAGCACCACGGGGCGCAGCACGCCCTCGCCGTGCCGCAACGTTGCCGTCCGTGCCGTCGGCCCCTGCATCCAGGACAGGACCGGGCCGCCCAGCAGCGCGGGGGCGGCGTTGTCCGGATGCCCCTCGAACTCGGTGGCGAGCTGCAGCACGGAGCGGTCGTCCAACGCCTCGGGGTCCGAGAGCATGCCGCGCGCGAGCAGCAGGCCCGCCACGGTCGCGGCGGCGCTGGATCCCAGTCCCCGGCCGTGGGGGATCCGGTTCAGGGCGTGCAGGCGCAGCCCGCTCTGCGGGGCCCCGGCGTGGTCGAGTCCGCGGCGCAGCGCCCGCACCACCAGGTGCTCCTCCCCCTGCGGCACGGCTCCTGCGCCCTCGCCGTCGACGGAGATCTCGAGCCCGCCGGTGGTGGCCTGGACGGTGAGCTCGTCACACAGGTCCAGGGCCAGGCCCAGCGTGTCGAATCCGGGGCCGAGGTTCGCGGAGGTCGCGGGCACCCGCACGGTCACCTGCGTGTGCTGGATTCTCACAGGCCGATGGCCTCCGCGGCCGCGACGATGTCGACGGGCACCACCGTCGGGGTGAGGTCGTGCTGGGTGAGGGCCGTGTCGGTGTCCTTCAGCCCGTTCCCGGTCACGGTGATCGCGATGGTGGCGCCGGCGGGCACCTGGCCGCGCTCGGCCTGCTGCAGCAGTCCCGCCACGCCCGCGGCGGAGGCGGGCTCCACGAAGATCCCGACCTCGCCCGCGAGCAGCTTCTGCGCATCGAGGATCTGCTGGTCGGTGACCGCATCGATGAGACCGCCGGAGTCGTCGCGCGCCTCGACGGCCAGATGCCACGAGGCGGGGGCGCCGATGCGGATCGCGGTCGCGACGGTCTCGGGGTCCGAGATCGGGTGCCCCGCGACGAAGGGGGCGGCGCCGGCCGCCTGGAAGCCCCACATCGCCGGCACGGAGCCCGTGATCCCCTTCTCGCGGTACTCGCGGTAGCCCATCCAGTAGGCGGAGATGTTGCCGGCGTTGCCGACGGGCAGGACGTGGATGTCGGGGGCGCGGCCCAGCGCGTCGGCGATCTCGAAGGCGGCGGTCTTCTGCCCCTGCAGGCGGTAGGGGTTCACCGAGTTCACGAGCTCGATGGGGTGCTCCGCATCGAGCTTGCGCGCGATCTCGAGGCAGTCGTCGAAGTTGCCGTCGACCTGGATCAGCTTCGCGCCGTGCACGACGGCCTGGGCGAGCTTGCCCGCGGCGATCTTCCCCTGCGGGATCAGCACCGCGCAGGTGATCCCGGCGGCGGTCGCATAGGCGGCCGCGGAGGCCGAGGTGTTGCCGGTGGAAGCGCACACGACGGCGCTCGCGCCGTCGCTGACGGCCCGCGACATGGCCGAGACCATGCCGCGGTCCTTGAAGGAGCCGGTCGGGTTCATGCCCTCGACCTTGACGTGCACCTCCGCGCCGACCCGCTCGGAGAGCGCGGGGGCGGCCACGAGCGGGGTGCCGCCCTCCCCGAGGGTGAGGAGGGTGTCCCCCTCGGCGAAGGGAAGGTGCTCGCGGTACTCGGCGAGGACGCCGCGCCACTGGTGGGCCATGGGTCAATCTCCTTCGATGCGGAGGACGGAGTCGATGCTGAGCACGGTCGCGGTGGAGGAGAACATGTCCAGCGAGGCGGTCATCGCGCTCTCGAGCGCGCGGTGGGTGCTGATCCCGATGTGGGCCCGGTCCTCGCCCTGCTCCTCGCCGCCCGAGAGCAGCTCCTGGTGGATGGTCGAGATCGAGATGCCGTAGCCGGAGAGGGTCCCGGCGATCTCGGCGAGCACGCCGGGGCGGTCCTTGACGGTCAGCGAGACGTAGAAGGCGCTGCGCAGCTCCTCGAGCGGGATCGACTCGAGCTCGGCGTAGCGGGACTCGCGCGGTCCCACTCCCCCGTGCACGCGGGCACGGGCGGTGGAGACCACGTCGCCGAGGACCGCGGAGGCGGTCGGCGCGCCGCCGGCGCCCTGGCCGTAGAACATCAGCGACCCGGCGGCCTCGGCCTCGATGAACACGGCGTTGTACGCCTCGGAGACGGAGGCCAGGGGGTGGGTCTCGGGGATCAGCGCCGGGTAGACGCGGGCGGAGATCCGCTCCCCGTTCTCCTCCTCGATCCGCTCGACGATCGAGAGCAGCTTGATGGTGCGGCCCATCCGGCCGGCGGCGGCGATGTCCTGGGCGGAGACGTCGGTGATGCCCTCGCAGTGCACGTCCGAGAGCCGCACCCGGGAGTGGAAGGCCAGGGACGCGAGGATCGACGCCTTCGCCGCCGCGTCGTGCCCCTCGACGTCGGCGGTCGGATCGGCCTCGGCGTAGCCGAGCTGCTGGGCGTCGGCGAGCGCGGAGCCGAAGTCGGCGCCGGTGCGGGTCATCGCGTCGAGGATGTAGTTGGTGGTGCCGTTGACGATGCCCATGACGCGCCGGATCCGGTCGCCGGCCAGGGACTCGCGCACCGGGCGCACGAGCGGGATCGCGCCCGCGACGGCCGCTTCGAAGGAGAGGTCCACGCCGTGCACGTCGGCCGCCTCGTACAGGGCGGGGCCGTCCTGCGCCAGCAGCGCCTTGTTCGCCGTGACGACGCTCGCGCCGTGCTCCATCGCCTCGAGCAGCAGGGTGCGCGCGGGCTCGATGCCGCCCATCAGCTCGATGACGAGGTCCGCCTCGCGCACCAGCGCGCTCGCGTCATCGGTGAGCAGCGCGGCGGGCACGTGCTCGCCGCGGTCCCGGGTCCGGTCGCGCACGGCGATGCCGGTCACCTCGAGCCGGGCGCCGACGCGGTGGGCGAGCTCGTCCTCCTGCTGGGCGAGCAGGCGCAGCACCTCGGTGCCGACCGTGCCCGCGCCGAGCACGGCCACGCGCAGGACGGGGAGGGTCGACAGGTCCGGGGTCACCGGAGGCTGCGGGACGTGCTGGGACATGGGCGAGGGGGTCCTTCCACAGGGGCCGGGAGGCGGCCGGGGCGGGCTCTGCGCACTGTAGCCGAGGTCGGAGACGGCGCGTGACCGCATGTGAACGTGTGCGTCGGGAGGGCACGGGCGGAGGGGCCCGCAGCCCGTCCCGGTGCGGTCAGCCGACGTCGAGGCCGAGCAGGTCGTCCTCGGTCTCGCGGCGGATCAGGGTGCGGATCTCCCCGCCCTTCACCGCGATCACCGGCGGGCGCGGGACGTGGTTGTAGTTCGAGGCGAGCGAGTAGCAGTAGGCGCCCGTGACGGGCACGGAGAGTAGGTCGCCGCGGCGGGTGTCGGCGGGGAGGTACTCGTCCTTGACGACGATGTCGCCGCTCTCGCAGTGCTTGCCCACCACGCGCACCACCTCCGGCGGCTCGGAGGAGACGCGGCCGGAGAGGAGGCAGGAGTAGTCCGCGTCGTACAGGGCGGTGCGGACGTTGTCGCTCATGCCGCCGTCGACGGAGACGTAGACGCGGTGGTGGGGGCCGCCCAGGCGCACGTCCTTGACGGTGCCGACCGTGTAGAGGGTCTGCGTGGAGGGGCCGGCGATCGCGCGGCCCGGCTCGAAGGCGACGTGCGGGACCTCCAGCTCGAGCTCGTGGCACTGCTTCTCCACGATCCCGGCGATGCCGGACGCGAGCGCCTCGGGCGTGGCCGGGGTGTGCTGGGTGTTGTACATGACGCCGAAGCCGCCGCCGAGGTCCAGGTGGGCGATGGTGTGCCCGAGCTCGTCGCGCACCTGGGCGACGAGGTCCAGGACGCGCCGGGCGGCGACCTCGAAGCCGCCGGTGTCGAAGATCTGGGAGCCGATGTGGGAGTGCAGGCCGACGAGGTCCAGGTGCGGAGCCTCCAGGACCCGGCGCACGGCCTCGAAGGCGGCGCCCCCGGTGAGGGAGAGGCCGAACTTCTGGTCCTCGTGGGCGGTGGCGATGAACTCGTGGGTGTGGGCCTCCACGCCCGTGGTCACGCGCAGCATGACGGCGGCGCGCAGCCCCAGATCGGCCGCGATCCGGTCGACCTGGTCGATCTCGTCGAGGGAGTCCACCACGAGTCGTCCCACGCCGGCCTCGAGGGCGCGGCGCACCTCGGCGTCGGACTTGTTGTTGCCGTGCAGCGCGATCCGGGCGGGCGGGAAGCCGGCGCGCAGGGCGACGGCGAGCTCCCCGCCGGTGCACACGTCCAGGCCCAGCCCGTCCTCCTCGACCCAGCGGGCCACCGCCCCGCACAGGAACGCCTTGCCCGCGTAGTAGACATCGGACCCGGCGTGAGGGCGGAAGGCCTCGGCGAAGGCGTCGCGGAAGCGGCGGGCGCGGTGGCGGAAGTCGTCCTCGTCGAGGACGAAGGCGGGGGTGCCGACCTCCTCGGCGATGCGGCGCACGTCCACGCCGCCCACCTCGACGGCGCCGTCGGCGCCGCGGCGCGTGGTCCGGGACCAGAGGCCGTCGATGAGAGTGTTGACGTCACTGGGATAGGGCAGCCAGGTGGGGGCCGCGTCGTTGCCGTGGAGGGCACCGGCTTCGTGGGCGCGCATGGGGGCTCCTGGTCCTCGCTGGGGTCCGGGGGACGGGGTCGCGCCGTCGGCGCCCTGGGATCGTACGAGGCGCGGGGCGACGGAGGCGCGGGGGTCCGCACCGCGAACACGGCGCGCTCACCGCGCCGCTCCCCCGCAACTCGCGCCCACCGCTCGGTCGGTCCCGTCCCCGCAGGTCGGGGCGATGGCGCAGCCCGTGGAGAGTGCGCTGGTGGGGGCGTCGGCCAGCGCAGCGGGGCCGGACGCGTGAGGCATCGCACTTGATAGGCTCGCGGCGTCGGCGCGGGAGCCGCCACGGCCCGTCCTCGGTCGCCCGACGCATGCGCTCCTCGCCCAGACCCGATACAGCGAAGGAGTCCCGGTGTCCACCACCCCCGCACCCGACCATCCCGGCGGTCACGAGCTCGTCGTCGTCGCCAACCGCCTTCCCGTCGACTCCCGGACCCTCCCCGACGGGGCGACCGAGTGGGTGACGAGCCCCGGCGGGCTCGTCACCGCGATGGAATCCGTGATGCGCACCGTCGACTCGGGCGCCTGGGTCGGCTGGGCCGGCGCGCCCGGCGAGGCCCCCGAGCCCTTCGACGCCGACGGGATGAGCCTGTACCCCGTTCGGCTCGGCCAGGAGGACGTCGAGCGCTACTACGAGGGCTTCTCCAACGGGACGCTCTGGCCGCTGTACCACGACGTGATCGTCGACCCCGTCTTCCACCGCACCTGGTGGGACTCCTATCTCTCGGCCAACCAGCGATTCGCCGAGGCGGCCGCACCGGTCGCCTCCCGCGGCGGCACGATCTGGGTGCACGACTACCAGCTGCAGCTGGTGCCCCGGCTGATCCGGGAGCGCCGGCCCGATGTGCGCATCGGGTTCTTCAACCACATCCCCTTCCCACCGGTGGAGCTGTTCTCCCAGCTCCCCAAGCGCAACTCGATCCTGCGCGGCCTGCTGGGCGCGGACCTGCTCGGCTTCCAGCGCGAGAGCGACACGCTGAACTTCGTCGCCGCGGTGCGGAAGCTGCTGGGCTATCACGTCGACGGGACCACGATCTCGGTGCCCGGGCTCGGCGCGGCCCCGCGTCGCGAGGTCGAGGCGCGCACCTTCCCGATCTCCATCGACTCCGCCGCCGTCTCCGCCCTCACCGAGGACCCCGAGATCCGCGCCCGGGCCGCACAGCTGCGCCACGACCTGGGCGACCCGGACAAGGTGGTGCTCGGGGTGGACCGGCTGGACTACACCAAGGGCATCCGCCACCGGCTGAAGGCCTGGGGCGAGCTGCTGAACGACGGCTCGATCGATCCGAGCGATGCGGTGATGATCCAGGTCGCGACCCCGTCGCGGGAGCGCGTCGAGGCGTACCGGCAGCTGCGCGACGAGGTCGAGCTGACCGTCGGCCGCATCAACGGCGAGCACGCCCCGCTGGGACGCCCGGCCGTCTCCTATCAGCATCACTCCTTCGACCGCCGGGACATGACCGCGCTGTTCATGGCCGCGGACGTGGTGCTCGTGACCGCGCTGCGGGACGGGATGAACCTCGTCGCGAAGGAGTACGTCGCCTCGCGCCCGGACCTCCACGGCGTGCTCGTGCTCAGCGAGTTCGCGGGCGCGGCCGACGAGCTGCGTGCCGCGACGCTGGTGAACCCCCACGACATCGACGAGCTGAAGGCCGCGATCCTGAAGGCCCTGGCCATGCCGGCCGAGGAGCAGGAGGAGGCGATGCGCTCGCTGCGCCACCAGGTGATGGAGAACGACGTGCAGACCTGGGCGCACGACTTCCTCGACCATCTCGAGCACGTCGGCCTCGAGGCGCGGACCGCGGCGGCGGAGGTGCGGCTGCGCGGCGAGGAGCCCAGCGACCCGGCCGCGGTCGACGAGGCCCTGCGGGCCTTCGCCGACGTGCCGCGCCTGCTGATCGCCACCGACTTCGACGGGGTGCTCGCGCCGATCGTCGAGGACCGCGACGCCGTCCAGCCCGATGCGGAGGCCCTCGCCGCGCTGCGGGACCTGGCCGAGCTGCCCGGGGTCGCGGTCGCCCTCGTCTCCGGCCGCGCCCTCGACGACCTCGACTCCCACACGCGCATGCCCAGCTCCGTGGTGCTCGTCGGCTCCCACGGCGCGGAGGTCGGGGCGCTGCCGCCGTGGATGCAGGCCGAGGTGCTGGACCGCTCCTCCCTGACGATGACCCCGGAGAAGGAGGAGCTGCTCGCGACGATCACCGCCGAGCTGCGCCGGATCTCCCGCGCCCATCCCGGCACGGAGGTCGAGACCAAGCCGACCGCCGCGGTGCTCCACACCCGCAACGCCTCCGGCCGCGGCAGTCACAACGCCACCGAGTCCGCGCTCGAGTACGCGACGAGCCTGCCGGACGTGACCGTCACCCCCGGCAAGGAGGTCGTCGAGTTCGCGGTGGTGCACACCTCCAAGGGCGTCGCCGTCGATGCGCTGGCCCGGGCGAGCGCGGCGGACGCCTGGCTGTACCTGGGCGATGACGTGACCGACGAGTCCGTCTTCGCCGACGCCGGCGAGCGGGACGTGACCCTCAAGGTCGGCGCCGGGGACACCGCGGCGGGGCTGCGGATCGCGGACACCGTCGCGGCGCGGGAGATGCTGCAGCGCCTGCGGGAGCTGCGCACGCAGCAGAGCTGAGGCTCCCGGAAGGGCTCGAGCCGCGCCCCCGATCGGGGGCGCGGCTCGATGCTCGGTGCCCGCGACAGGATTCGAACCTACGACCTTCTGCTCCGGAGGCAGACGCTCTATCCACTGAGCTACGCGGGCGGACTCCAGGAGTCTAGCAACACCTGGGGATGGTCGAGCACGTCGGCGGCGCGAGCGACCGGGGGTGTGAGAGGGACCTCACCGCAGCAGCGGGAGCTGGGCGCCGTGCAACACCGCGGACGGGTCCGCGGCGATGGACAGCCCGCTCGGCTCCGCTCCCGAGCGCACCAGCAGGTCCCCGACCGCCGCGATCATCGCGCCGTTGTCGGTGCACAGGCGCGGCGGCGGGATGCGCAGCTCGATCCCCGCCGCATCGCATCGCTCCTGGGCGACGGCGCGCAGGCGTGCGTTCGCGGCGACGCCGCCGACGATGACCAGGGTGTCCAGGCCGCGTTCCTGCACGGCCCGCAGCGCCTTGGTGACCAGCACGTCCACGACGGCCTGCTCGAAGGAGGCCGCGATGTCGGCGACCGGCACGGGCTCGCCGGCACGCTCGAGGGACTCCACAGTGCGGGCGACGGAGGTCTTCAGCCCGGAGAAGGAGAAGGTGAAGGGCGCGTCCCCGGGCCGCAGCATGGCACGGGGGAAGGTGAAGGCGGCGGGGTCGCCGCCGACCGCGGCGCGCGAGATCGCCGGTCCGCCGGGATAGCCGAGGCCGAGCAGGCGGGAGACCTTGTCGAAGGCCTCCCCGGCGGCGTCGTCGAGGGTGTCGCCGAGGTGCTCGATCGGATCGCGCACGAGGTCGCCGACGGCGAGGATCGAGGTGTGCCCGCCGGAGACGATCAGCACGATGGAGCGCTCGGGCAGCGGCCCGTGCTCGAGGGTGTCGGCGGCGGCGTGGCCGGCGAGGTGGTGCACCCCGTACAGCGGCCGGTCCAGCGACCAGGCGATCGACTTCGCGGCCGCGAGGCCGACGTGCACGGCGGTGGCGAGACCCGGTCCGGAGGTCACGGCGACATGGGTGATGTCCCGGGCCTCGACGCCCGCGTCCTCGAAGGCGACCTGGAGGGTGGGCACCACGGCCTCGAGGTGCGCACGGGCCGCGATCTCGGGGACGACCCCGCCGAACATGGCGTGCTGGGCGGCGCTGGAGGCGAGGCCCTGACCGAGCAGAACCCCGTCGGAGACGATCCCGAAGCCGGTCTCGTCGCAGGAGGACTCGACCCCGAGGACGACGGGCGCGCCGACCGAGGTCACTGCAGCAGCGACATCGGGTCGGAGTAGTTGCCCGCGGTGTCCATCTTCGCGAAGTGCAGGTGGCAGCCGGTGGAGCGGCCGGTGGAGCCGACGTAGCCGATGGTGTCGCCCTGGGCGACGGTCGCGCCGACCGAGGTGTTGAAGCCCTGGAGGTGGTAGTAGCCGGTGACGACCCCGTTGCCGTGGTCGATCTTCACGCGGTTGCCGGAGGCGCTGTTGTACTCGACGGCGATGACCTTCCCGCCCTTGGCGGCCTTGGCGGGGGTGCCGCAGGCGGCGCCGAAATCGACGCCGTTGTGGCCCTTGAAGTAGCCGAGCACGGGGTGCACGCGGCCGCCGTAGCCGGAGGTGATCGGGCCGGAGGCGGGGCGGATGTAGCCGGAGTCGTTCGCAGGGGCGACCTCGCCCTCGGCGCCCTCTGCGGCGGCCTCGCCCTCGGCGACGACGGGCTCGGGCTCCGGCTCGGGAACCGACACCTCGATGCCGCTGGTCTCGGCATCCTCAGCCTTGTCGGCCTTCTCGGACGTCTTCTCGTCGGCCGGGGAGGTGCGCTCCTCGGAGCGGTCCGCGGCCTCGCCCTCGGCGGAGCGCGACTCGGCGGCGGCCTCGCCCGCACCGGGCAGCTCGACGGGGGCGGTCGCGGCGGCGGCCTCCTGCGCGGCGGGCTGCTGGGCGGCCTGCGCGACGGGTTCGGCCGGACCGGCCTCGTCGATGCCGGCGGCGGCGGCCGCGAGGGGGGCGGCGATCGTGGCGGTGGCGAGGACCCCGAGGACCCCGACCTTCACGGCGCTCGTGGGGAGCGCGGCGTCGCGGTGGGTTCCTCCGACCGCTCGGTGCTTGCGCACCGAGGCGCGTCCGTCAGCGCGATGATTCGCCACCTGTGATCCTCTTCCGTTGCGACTGCGTGTCTCGTCCGTGTGCGGTCTCCGCACGGCGCTGTCCCGTGCGCGACGCCGGACGGGGAAGTACGCGTCGCCGAACAACCTGCAACAACCTAGGCGCAGGTCACGACCCTGTGCGAGCCAACCGACCGGGACATTGCCAAGTTTTTGCCGAGCTGGCTGAAAGGTGGGGAGATCTTGACGGGAGGGGTCCGGACGAGGGGTGCACGTCACGTCGGAGGCCTCCGCGCGGCCCCGCGGGCGCCCCGTCGGGTCCTCGGCGAGGTCCCGGGGAACACGGGCGTCGCCCAGGGGTCGCCGTCTAGAGTGACCCCCATGTCGACCCCGGACCGCAGCACAGCCGCCGACTCCTCGCCCGTGCGCGTGGTGGTGATCGAGGACGAGCCCACGATCACCCGCGCGATCGCCGATCGGCTCACCGCGGAGGGCTGGGAGGTCTCCACCGCCCTCGACGGCCCCTCGGGGGTGCGCACCGTCGCGGAGGTGCGCCCGGATCTGGTGGTGCTCGACGTGATGCTGCCCGGCTTCGACGGGCTCGAGGTGTGCCGCCGCATCCAGGCGGACGAGCCCGTGCCGGTGCTCATGCTCACCGCCCGGGACGACGAGACCGACATGCTCGTCGGCCTCGGCGTCGGCGCCGACGACTACATGACCAAGCCCTTCTCGATCCGTGAGCTCGTCGCCCGGCTCAAGGCGCTGCTGCGCCGCGTGCGCCGTGCCGGACCGCCCGCGCCCGGCGAGGCCGAGAAGCAGGAGGCCCTCCAGTTCGGCGACCTCGTGATCGACCGGGCCGGTCGCCGTGTGATGCGCGCCGGCGTCCCCGCCCACCTCACGCCCACCGAGTTCGACCTGCTGCTGTGCCTGGCCAACGCCCCCGGCACCGTGCTCACCCGCGAGCAGCTCCTCGCGGACGTGTGGGACTGGATCGACGCGACCGGCACCCGCACCGTCGACTCGCACGTCAAGGCGCTGCGACGCAAGCTCGGGGCGGACCTCGTGCGCACCGTGCACGGCGTCGGCTACGCGCTCGAGATCCCCGAGGACGCGGAGGAGGACGACGGCGCGCAGGAGCCGGGCCCCTACGACCTCCACTCGATGCCCACTCCGGACGAGCCCACGGCACCGTGAGCCCGACCCGCGACGCCGACGGCGAGGACGGGGGCGCACCCGCACGGCGCCGGGTCCCCGACCGGCTCGACGTGCGCCCCCTGGACCGCTTCCGCTCCTTCAAGGTCAAGCTCGGGATCCTCGTGGGCGTCAGCGTCACGGTCGCGGCGCTGCTGACGCAGGTGAGCATCCGCGCCGGCATCGAGCCCCTGCTGTCCCTCCCGCTCGTGGTGATCGCGGCCCTGGTCTCCACCCAGCTCCTCGCCCGCGGCATGACCTCGCCGCTGCGGCAGATGACCGCCGCGGCCCGGGCGATGGCACGCGGCGACTACAGCGGGCCGGTGCGCGCCACCAGCCGCGACGAGGTCGGGCAGCTGGCCGAGGCCTTCTCCGCCATGGCCGCGGAGCTCGAGCAGACCGACCGCACCCGCCGGGACCTCGTCGCCAACGTCTCCCACGAGCTCCGCACGCCCGTCGCGGGACTGCGCGCCCAGCTGGAGAACCTCGTCGACGGCGTCACCGAGCCCGACCCGGCGGCGCTCGAGGTCGCCCTGACCGAGACGGAGCGGCTCTCCCAGCTGGTCGACCACCTGCTGGACCTCTCCCGGCTGGACGCCGGGGTGATCGAGCTCGACCTCGAGGAGTTCGAGCTGACCCCCTTCCTCCACGAGGTCGTCGACGCCGCGGCCCTCGCCGCCGGCGGCAGGGACGTGCGCTGGATCGTCGAGGTCGATCCCCCCGACCTCGCCGTGGCCGCGGACGCCGCCCGACTGCACCAGGTGATCCACAACCTCCTGGAGAACGCCGCGCGCCACTCCCCCGCCGGCGGCCGGATCCACATCCGGGCCACCCGCACCGGTCCCGACGACGGGGTGAGCATCGACGTGCACGACGAGGGCCCCGGCATCGCGCGGGAGGACCGCGACCGGGTGTTCGAGCGCTTCCAGCGAGGCGGCGCCGCCGACTCCTCCGGCGGGACGGGGCTCGGCCTGGCCATCGCCCGCTGGGCGGTGGGCCTGCACGGCGGGACCATCGAGGTCCTCGACGACCCCCGGGCCGCCGCCGCGCACGAGGGACGCTCCTCCCTCATCCGCGTCGTCATCCCCGACCCGGCCCGGCAGGCGTGATGTCCCCCACCACCGGCCCTCCGAGCCGCCCCCGACCTGCGCCGCGGCGCACGTCGTCCCGCGCGGCCCGTTAGGCTGGGGCCATCCGTATCTCTCGACCGTGAGAAGGCTGGCGATCTCAGAGTGTCACAGCAGACACAGGACTCCGATTCCGCGGAGTTCGGTCCGAATCAGTGGCTCGTGGACGTGCTCCGCGAGCAGTGGCGGGAGGACCCCTCGAGCGTCGATCCCAGCTGGGCGGAGCACTTCGCCTCCACCAGCTCGGCGCGCACCGAGGAGCCCGCTGCGGGCGGGTCCGACACCGGGACGGCGACGGAGCCGCCCCTGACGTCCGGATCCACCGCGTCCCCCTCCCCCGACGCGGCGCCCTCCGCACCCTCCCCCGACCCCGCTCCGGCCGCGCCCGCGGCCGACGCTCCCGCACCCACCCCGGCCGCGCCGTCGGCCGACCCGACGCCCGCGAAGGAATCCCCTGCCGTGAACGAATCCTCCGAGTCCGCCTCCCCGAGGACGCCGGCCGTCTCCACGACCTCCGACCGCCCGGCGAAGGTCCCCACCACCACCGCCCAGATCCCCGCGGTCGAGCTGCGCGAGCCCGAGGCCGTCAAGCTGCGCGGCCCCGCCGCCGCCGTCGTGCGCAACATGGACGAGTCCCTCGCGGTGCCCACCGCGACCTCCGTGCGCGACGTGCCCGTGAAGCTCCTGTTCGACAACCGCCTGGTGATCAACAACCACCTCAAGCGCCACCGCGCCGGGAAGATCTCCTTCACCCACCTCATCGGCTGGGCGATGGTCGAGGCGGTCACCGAGATCACCGACATGAACAACGGCTTCGACGTGGACGAGAAGGGCAAGCCCCTGCTCATGAAGCGCGAGGACGTCAACTTCGGCCTCGCCATCGACATGCCGCGCCCCGACGGCTCCCGCGGCCTCGTCGTGCCGAACATCAAGGCGGCGCAGCGCTTCGACTTCCGCGGCTTCTGGAAGGCCTACGAGGAGGTCGTGAAGAAGGCCCGCGCCGGCAAGCTGACGATGGACGACTTCACCGGCACCACCGTCTCGCTCACCAACCCCGGCGGCATCGGCACCGTCCACTCGATCCCCCGCCTCATGCAGGGCCAGGGCACGATCGTCGGCGTCGGGGCGATGGACTACCCGGCGCAGTTCCAGGGCGCGAGCCCCGCGACCCTCGCCGAGCTCGCGGTCTCCAAGGTCATGACGCTGACCTCGACCTACGACCACCGCATCATCCAGGGCGCCGCCTCCGGCGAGTTCCTCAAGCGCATCGCGGACAAGCTGCTGGGCAAGGACGGGTTCTACGACCGCGTCTTCGCCTCGCTGCGCCTGCCCTACCAGCCCGTGCGCTGGGTGCCGGACAACCCCTTCCGCCACACCACCTCGGAGCGCCTGGCGAGGGTGATGGACCTGATCCACTCCTTCCGCGTGCGCGGCCACCTCATGGCGGACACCGATCCGCTGCAGTACAAGGTGCGCAACCACCCGGACCTCGACGTGGAGACCTACGGCCTGACGCTGTGGGACCTCGACCGCACCTTCCCGACCCGGGGCCTGGGCGGCAAGGAGCAGATGACGCTGCGGGACATCCTCGGCGTGCTGCGCGACGCGTACTGCCGCACCGTCGGCGTCGAGTACATGCACATCTCCGATCCGGCCGAGCGGGCCTGGATCCAGCAGCGGATGGAGACCCCTCGGGCTCCGTTCGACAAGACCGAGCTGACGCACATCATGGACCGCCTCAACGCCGCCGAGGCGTTCGAGACCTTCCTGCAGACGAAGTTCGTCGGCCAGAAGCGCTTCTCCCTCGAGGGCGGCGAGGCCGTCATCCCGATGCTCGACGCGGTGCTGCACGGCGCGGCCCACCAGGGCCTGGACGAGGTGGCCATCGGCATGTCGCACCGCGGCCGCCTCAACGTCCTGTCGAACCTGGCCGGCAAGAGCTACGGCCAGATCTTCCAGGAGTTCGAGGGCAACTACGGCGCGAAGCTCGGCTCGGGCGACGTGAAGTACCACCTGGGCACCGAGGGCACCTACACCTCCCACGACGGGAAGAGCACCAAGGTCTACCTCGCCGCGAACCCCTCGCACCTCGAGGCGGTCAACCCCGTGCTCGAGGGGATCGTCCGCGCCAAGCAGGACCGCCTCGAGCGGCCCGAGGAGTTCCCGGTGCTGCCGGTGCTCGTCCACGGCGATGCCGCCTTCGCCGGCCAGGGCGTGGTGACGGAGACGCTGAACCTCTCCGAGCTGCGCGGCTACCGCACCGGCGGCACGATCCACGTGATCATCAACAACCAGATCGGCTTCACGACGCTGCCGGACTCCTCGCGCTCGTCGTTCTACTCCACGGACGTCGCGAAGTCGACGCAGCTGCCGATCTTCCATGTCAACGGCGACGATCCCGAGGCCTGCGTGCGGGTCGCGGAGATCGCCTTCGAGTTCCGCCAGAAGTTCCACCGCGACGTGGTCATCGACATGGTCTGCTACCGCCGCCGCGGTCACAACGAGGGCGACGACCCCTCGATGACCCAGCCGGAGATGTACAAGCTGATCAACGAGAAGGCCTCCACCCGCAAGCAGTACATGGAGGCGCTGATCGAGCGCGGCGATCTCACCGAGGAGGAGACCGAGGGCCTGGTCCGCAACTTCCAGGAGCACCTCGACGAGGCCTTCGCCTCGACCCGCCAGGACGCCGGCGGCGAGGCGAGCTCCGAGACGAACGTGCAGGGTCTGGACCTGCCCGTCTCGCAGCGCGGCGCCTCGGCCCCCGCACAGGCGACCACCTCCGTGGACGCCCGGGTGATCGAGCGGATCGGCCAGGCCCATGCGGAGATCCCGGAGTCCTTCGAGGTCCATCCCAAGCTCCGCCAGGTGCTCGAGCGCCGCACCCAGATGTCCGCCCAGGGCGGGGTCGACTGGGCCTACGGCGAGCTGCTCGCCTTCGGCTCCCTGCTCATGCAGGGCCACCGGGTGCGCCTGGCCGGCCAGGACTCGCGACGCGGCACCTTCGTGCAGCGCCACAGCGTGCTCATCGACCACGAGAACGGCGACACCTGGACCCCGCTGTCGTACCTCAGCGACGACCAGGCCCGCTTCAACGTCTACGACTCCTCCCTCTCCGAGTTCGCGGCGCTGGGCTTCGAGTACGGCTACTCCGTGGAGAGCCCGAACTCGCTGGTGCTGTGGGAGGCGCAGTTCGGCGACTTCGTCAACGGCGCCCAGACGATCATCGACGAGTTCATCTCCGCCTCCGAGCAGAAGTGGGGCCAGAACTCGAGCGTGGTCATGCTGCTGCCCCACGGCTACGAGGGGCAGGGACCGGACCACTCCTCCGCCCGCATCGAGCGCTTCCTGCAGCTGTGCGCGGAGGACAACATGCGGGTCGCCGCACCGTCCACGCCGGCGAGCTACTTCCACCTGCTGCGCAAGCAGGCGCTGACCGAGCCGCGCAGGCCCCTGATCGTCTTCACCCCGAAGTCGATGCTGCGCAACAAGGCCGCCGTCAGCGCCGTCGAGGACTTCACCACCGGCACCTTCGAGCCGGTGCTGGCGGACACGACGGTGGATCCCTCCGCGGTGCGCCGCGTGCTGCTGGCCTCGGGCAAGGTGTACTGGGACCTCGTCGCACGGCGCGAGAAGCTCGGCGCGACCGACACCGCGATCGTGCGCGTCGAGCAGCTCTACCCGCTGCCCGAGGGCGAGCTGCGCACGGTGCTGGACGCCTACCCCGACGCCCCGCTCACCTGGGTGCAGGAGGAGCCGCAGAACCAGGGCGCCTGGGGCTTCATGGCCATGAACTTCCCCGTCGAGGTGGGTCGCACCCTGCGGGTCGTGGCCCGTCCGGCCTCCGCCTCCCCCGCGACGGGGTCGACCTCCACGCACAAGGTCGAGCAGGAGGACCTGCTCACCCGCGCCTTCGAGGCCTGAGCGCCGGCGCGGGCCGCGGCTCCGCCCGCAGGTCGCGGTCACTCCGTGACCCGCGGGTTCGCCCGCGGCCCGCGCCGCCGTTAGAGTTGACCGACCCCGTCCCCTTCCAGGAGGTCCCGGTGCAGACCGTGCCCACTTCGCCCGTCCCGGATCCGGGTTCCAGGATCCGGATCATCGCGCTCGGCGACGAGCTCCTCGCCGGGATCGGCGACGCCCGCGCGCTGGGCTGGCTGGGCCGGGCCGTGGCCAGCGAGCAGGGCGCGGACTGCCGGATCGACATGTTCTCCGCGGCTCTGCCCGGCGAGACCTCGGCCGAGCTCGCCGAGCGCTGGGACGCGGACGTCAAGCGCCGCTTCTCCGAGCAGGGGCGCGCCGACGGCTCCATCGACCACCGCGTCGTGCTCGCGATGGGACGCGCGGACGTGGAGAACGGCATCTCCCTGGCCCGCTCGCGCCTCAACCTCGCCAAGATCCTCGACGGCCTCGAGCGGCTGCGGATCCCCGCCTTCGTGGTCGGCCCCGCACCGAGCCGCGACCCGGGCACGACCGCCGGGGTGCGAGAGCTCTCGGGCGCCTTCGAGGACGTCTGCTCCCGGCGACGCATCCCCTACGTCGACGCCGTCGGTGGCCTCATCGGCCACGACCAGTGGGAGAGCGACCTCGCCCGCTCCGCCGGGGACCATCCCGGCCAGACCGGCTACGGACTGATCGCCTGGCTCGTGCTCCACAGCGGCTTCGGCACCTGGCTGGGCACCTCCTCCTGAGCCGGACCGGGCGCAGCGCGTCCCTGTCCGCTCCAGGGCCCTCGCCCCGTCGGCCGAGCACCTCGCGTCACCGAGTGCTGCATCTGGAACGCTATCGCTGCTCCATAGCGGTCCAGATGCAGCACTCGTTGCGTCGATGCGCCGGGAGAGGTAGCCGCACCGGGTGACCTCGGACTCAGCCGTCCCCGCACGGCCTCACGACGCACGGTCCCCGTGCCCGGTGTGGCAGAATCGGGTGGTCGAATCAGGCGAAGGAAGGAGAGCGTGATGAGCAAGCGAGGACGCAAGCGCAAGGCTCGCCGCAAGAACAGCGCGAATCGCGGCAAGCGCCCCAACAGCTGACCGCGCCGTCGCCCCGTGCGACGCGAGAAGGGCCCCTCCCTCGGGAGGGGCCCTTCGTCATGTCCGGGCGGGTCGTCGCGGCGGCCTCAGACCGGCGGCAGGGTCCGTCGCGTGGTCGTCGAGCGGGTCACGCGCACGGTCGACCCGTCGGCCGACGTGCTCGTCACGGTGACGGTGCGGCACTGCACGGCGATGCGCTCGCGAAGGTCCGAGGGGGCGCGGTCCGCGCAGCTGCGGCGCACGAGCTCCTTCAGCCGGCGCAGGCGCTCCCACTCGTCGGCGCACTCGGGGCAGTCGTCGGTGTGGCGGCGCATCCGCTCGACCGTCTCGCGGGGCAGCTCCCCGTCCAGGGCCTCCTCGAGCCCGAAGCGCATGTCGCGCCCCGCCTCGGCCGCACGCCCCTGCCGGGCGCGGTCGTCCTCGCTCATCGTTCCTCCTCCCGGTCCGCGGTGCCGGTGCCGGTCTCGTCGGCGGCGTCCCCCGCCGGGGGCTGCGCACGCAGGAAGCCCGTGCGCCGGGCATGGTCGGCGAGCTTCTCGCGAAGCTGGCGCCGGCCGCGGTGGAGCCGGGACATCACGGTGCCGATCGGCGTGTCCATGATCTCGGCGATCTCCTTGTAGGCGAAGCCCTCGACGTCGGCGAGATAGACCGCCATGCGGTAGTCCTCGCGCAGCTCGGACAGGGCGTCCTTGACCGCGGAGTCCGGCAGGTGGTCCAGCGCCTCGGCCTCCGCCGAGCGCAGTCCCGTGCTCGAGTGGCTCGAGACCTCCGCCAGCTGCCAGTCCTCGACCGTGTCGGTCCAGGACTCCTTGGGCCGACGCTGCTTCTTGCGGTACGTCGAGATGAAGCTGTTGGTCATGATGCGGTACAGCCAGGCCCGCATGTTCGTGCCCGGGGTGAAGCGGTCCTGGGCGCGGAACGCCTTGACGAAGGTGTCCTGCACGAGGTCCTCCGCGTCGTGCGGATTGCGGGTCATCCGCAGCGCGCCGCCGTAGAGGGAGTCCAGGTGCGAGAGCGCCTCGGTCTCGAAGTCGAAGTCCTCGGGCGCCTCGGCCGGCGTCCCCAGCGCGGAGGTCTCCTCCGCGTCAGGCGGGCCGGACTCGCGGCCGGGGGTGGGCTGTGTCTGCGTCATCGTCCTCAAACCTACGCCACCCGGGGATCCGGGCGCGCGATCGAGCAGCGCTGCGCTCATGCTCCGCTCCCTCCCCGGCTCCCGCCGGCGTCCGCGACCGTCCGCGTCGGCGTCCCGACGGGGGCGCGGAACCTCTCCGCGCCGTCCGTCCCAACGCGATGGGCATGGCGGATGTTCCCCGGGCGGTAGTGTGGGACTCGGTGATCTGCCCGACAGGCAGGTCGCCGGACCGTCGACACCCGCTCAGAACGTGAGGACACCATGGCCCTGGTCCGCCGGATCGCACGACCGCTGCTCGCCGCCCCCTTCATCTTCGAGGGCGTGCGCACCGCGCTCCACCCCGAGCGCGAGATCGACGTCTACCCCCAGGCCTTCGACGCCGTCGACTCGGCGCTGGCCAAGAGCTCGGCCCCCGGCTTCGTGGACACCCGCGCCGTGGTGCGCGCCGCAGGCGCCGTCGCCGCGGGCGCCGGCGTCCTGTACGCGACCAACCGTGCGCCGCGCGCCGCCGCCGCGGCCCTGCTCGTGACCACCTCCGTAGGCTGGGCCGGCCGGAAGAAGGTCTGGGAGCTGCGCGGCGAGGAGCTCGTCGCCGAGGTGCAGTCGATCCTCACCGACGCCGGCCTGCTCGGCGGCGTGCTGCTCGCCGTCGTCGACCACGACGGCCGTCCCTCCCTCGGCTACCGCGCGAACAAGTTCGTCGAGCGCAGCCAGAAGAAGGCGGCGCAGAAGCAGCGCGAACTCGAGAAGAAGGCCGGGAAGCTGGAGAAGAAGGCGAAGGGCGCCGCCGACTCCGCGCAGAAGCAGCTCAGCAGCCAGCACGGCTGAGTCCGATGGGTTCCGAGGTGCTCTGGAACGCACCGGTCGCCGACCAGCCGGTCGACGCGCTGGTGCGGGTGCCCGGCTCGAAGTCGCTGACGGCGCGCTGGATGCTGCTGGCCGCCGCCGCGGACGAGCCCTCCTCCCTGCGGGGAGCGCTCGTCTCGCGGGACACGCGCCTGATGCGCGATGCGCTCGAGCGGCTCGGCGCCGCGCTCGAGGTGCGCGACGGGGTGCTGCACGTGTCCCCGATCCCGCCGGCCTGCGAGCATCCCGCCGAGCCGATCGAGATCCACACCGGCCTGGCGGGCACCGTCATGCGATTCGTCCCGCTGCTGGCGGCGCTGCGTCACGGGGACGTGCGCTTCACCGGTGACGACGCCGCGCTCGCACGACCGATGGACGCCGTGGTCCAGGTGCTGCGCGCCCAGGGCGTCGAGGTCACCGAGCACGGCGAGCCGGGCCGCCTGCCGTTCACGGTCCACGGCACCGGCACCCTGCCCGGCGGCAAGGTCGAGGTCGACGCCTCCGCCTCCAGCCAGTTCATCTCCAACGTGCTGCTGGTCGCGGCCCGGGCCCAGCAGGACCTCGAGCTCGTCCACGTCGGCGAGCAGCTCCCCTCGCTGCCGCACATCGACATGACCCTCGAGACGCTTCGGCGCGCCGGCGTGGAGGCCTCCCACGAGGTCGACGCGGAGGGTCGTCACAGCTGGCGGGTCGCGCACGGGCCGATCCGCCCCCTCGAGGTCGTGGTCGAGCCGGATCTCTCCAACGCCGGGCCGTTCCTGGCCGCGGCGATGGTCACGCGCGGCACGATCGCGGTGGACGACTGGCCGGGGACCACCACCCAGCCCGGCGACGCCTACCGCGAGCTGCTCGAGCGGATGGGGGCCGCGGTCTGGCGCGAGGACGAGTCCCTGGTCGTGCACGGCACCGGCGAGCTCCACGGCATCGAGGCGGACCTCTCCGCGACCGGAGAGCTCGTGCCCACGATCGCGGCGCTCTGCGCGCTGGCCGACTCCCCCTCCCGCCTCACCGGCGTCGCGCACCTGCGCGGCCACGAGACGGACCGGCTGAAGGCGCTCGCGACGGAGCTGACGAAGATCGGCGCGGTCACCGAGGAGCTCGAGGACGGACTCGTGGTCACACCCGGCCCGCTGCACGGCGCGGTCTTCGAGACCTACGAGGACCACCGCATGGCCACCGCCGGCGCGATCATCGGCCTCCAGGTCCCGGGCGTGCAGGTCGTCGACATCGGCACCACCCAGAAGACGCTGCCCGACTTCGTGGGGATGTGGCTGTCGATGCTGCACCCCGAGCCGGCGGAGGACGAGGAGTGAGCTCCGGGCCGCGCCGGCACGGGAGCCCCCGTGCCCTGCGCGGCGGAGGGAGCACGCCGTGGTGAGGCGCTCCGTGCGGGACTTCGACGAGTCCGACGTGCGGGTGCGCCCCAACCGGCGCGGCTCGCGCCCCCGCACGAAGGACCGTCCCAAGCACGAGGACGCGATCACCGCGCGCGTGGTCTCGGTGGACCGGGGCCGCTGGCGCACCGTCGTCGCCGAGGGCACCGAGGAGCAGCGCGCGGTCACCGCGATGCGGGCCCGCGAGCTGGGCCGCTCCCCCGTCGTCCCCGGCGACCTCGTCGGCCTGGTCGGGGACACCTCCGGCCGCGACGGCACCCTCGCGCGCATCGTGCGGATCCAGGAGCGCAGCTCCTTCCTGCGCCGCAGCGCCGACGACGACGACTCGACCGAGCGCCCGCTGGTCGCGAACGTCGACGTCATGGTGATGGTGACGGCGCTGGCCGATCCCGAGCCGCGCGGCGGCATGATCGACCGCTGCCTCGTCGCCGCCTACGTCGCCGGCATCGACGCGCTGCTGGTGCTGACGAAGGCGGACCTGCGCACCCCCGAGGAGTTCCTCGCCGCCTACGCCCCGCTCGGCCTGGAGCACGTCGTGACGAGACGGGAGAGCCCCGAGGGAGCGGACGACCCCGCGGCCGCGGGGATCGTCGGACTCGAGGAGCTGCGGGAGCGGCTCTCCGGCCGGATCAGCGTGCTGATCGGCCATTCCGGGGTGGGCAAGTCCACGCTGCTGAACGCCCTCGTGCCGGGAGCGGGCCGCGCCACCGGGCACGTCAACGACGTCACCGGACGGGGGCGCCACACGTCCTCCTCGGCGCTCGCGATGCAGCTGCCGGAGGACGACGGCTGGGTGATCGACACCCCGGGCGTGCGCTCTTTCGGCCTCGGCCACGTGGATCCCGACGAGCTGCTGGACGCCTTCGCGGATCTCGCGGATCTCGCCGAGGAGTGCCCGCGCGGCTGCACCCATCTGGCCGACGCGCCCGACTGCGCCCTCGACGACCTGGTGGCGGCGGGCCGCGCCGGGACGGCCGGGCCGAGCCGTCTGGCCTCCTACCGGCGCCTCGCCGAGGCGCTGCGCCGCAACGATCCCTGGGACATCTGAGAGCGGCCACCGGGCGCGGACGGCGACCGCGGGCGCCGCGTCGATGCGGCGCGCCCGGTGCACCTCCCCTTATCGTGGGGACCATGTCCAGCCGCTATGCCGATGACCTGCGCCTCGCCCACGTGCTCGCCGATGCCGTGGACCAGCTGACCGCCTCCCGGTTCAAGGCCCAGGACCTCGAGGTGTCCACGAAGCCCGATCTCACCGAGGTCACCGACGCGGACACCGCCGCCGAGCAGCTCGTGCGCGCCCAGCTCTCCCGCTCCCGCTCGCGCGACCAGGTGATCGGCGAGGAGTTCGGCACGACCGGCTCCTCCCCGCGCCAGTGGGTGATCGACCCGATCGACGGCACCAGCAACTTCGTGCGCGGGGTGCCCGTGTGGGGCACCCTGATCGGCCTGATCGAGGACGGCCGGCCCGTCGTCGGCCTCGTCTCCGCCCCCGCCCTCGGCCGCCGCTGGTGGGGCGGGGAGGGCGCCGGCGCCTGGACCGGATCCCGCCTGAGCAGCGCGAACCGACTGCAGGTCTCCTCCGTCGGCGCGATCGAGGAGGCATCGCTGTCCTACTCCTCGCTGCACGGCTGGGCCGACATGGACCGCCTGCCGCAGATGCTGAACCTCATGCAGCGCTTCTGGCGCACCCGCGCCTACGGCGACTTCTGGTCGTACATGCTGGTCGCCGAGGGGGCGGTCGACGTCGCCTGCGAGCCCGAGCTGAAGCTGCACGACATGGCCGCGCTGGTGCCGATCGTCACCGAGGCCGGGGGCCGCTTCACCTCCCTGGACGGTGAGCCGGGGCCCTTCGGCGGCAGCGCGGTGGCGACGAACTCGCTGCTGCACGAGGAGGTGCTCGAGGCGCTCGCCGCCCGGGAGAGCTGACCGGGCGCTCAGCGCACAGGCCGAGGGCCGGTCCCCGTGCGAGGGCCGGCCCTCGTGCATCGCGGTCGTGCGCGCTCAGCGACGCAGCCGCGCGCGCAGTGCGAGCGCGCCGCCGCCCAGCAGGCTCAGGCCTGCCGCGCCGGCGACCAGCGCCGCGACGCCCTGGGCGCCGGTGCGCGCGAGGGCGCCGGGACGGGAGGCGTCGGCGGAGGACCGCTCGCCCTCGCCCGCGGTCGAGGCGCCGTCAGCGGTGGTGCCGCCGTCCGCGGTGGTCCCGTCAGTTCCGGCCGCACCGTCCTCCTGACCGCTGTCGGCCCCATCGCCGCCCGGCGCGGGGTCGGTCGGCGCGTCGGCGTCGTCATCCTCGGCGGAGGGCGCCGTGGGCTCGTCGGACGGCTCCTCGTCCGGGTCCTCGGCGGGCTGCTCCGTCGGCTCGTCCGTCGAGTCCTCCGTCGGCTCCTCGGTGGGCTCCTCGCCCGGGTCCTCGTCGCCCTCCGGGGCGGGCGGCTCGGCCTGGATCCCGTCCGGGCCGACGAAGCCGGCGCGCGCGAAGAGGGTCTCGCCGCTCGCGTCCTCGAGCGCGTCGTTGTCGGTGACGATGACGACCTCGCCCTGCTCGGTGACCGCGAGGCTCTCGACCTTCTCCTGCGTCCAGCCGTTCGTGGACTCCAGCAGGGGCAGCAGGTCGTAGGTCTCGCCCTGAGACTCTGCGAGCGGGAGCTCCTCCCCGGTGGCGGCGCCCTCGCCCGGCAGGGTGACGGTGACGACGGACTTCATGGCGGCGTCGGGGCCGTTCAGGGAGTCCCGCTCGACGAGGGCGAAGCGGCCGTCGCCGAGGTCCGCGATCGCCGAGAGGCCGACCTTGTCGCCGTCGACCGAGGGGGCCTCGAGCTCGTACCCCCAGTAGCTCCAGGTCCCGGCCTCCAGGTCGTACCGGGCGATGCGCGCGGTGCTCTCCGGGTCGCCGTCGGCCACGCCCTGGATGACGGCGTACAGCGCCGGGCCGTCCTCGGCGATCGTGACGCCCTCGAAGCCCCGGCTCTCCAGCCCGTCGGCGACGTCCTCGGGCAGGGGCACGGTCTCGAGCACCTGGCCCGCGGCGTCCACGTGCATCAGCGAGTTCGGGAGCCCCCAGGTGCCGTCGTCCTCGCGCGCGCCCTCGGAGGCGACCCAGAAGGTGCCGTCGGCGAGGGCGGTGACGCCTTCGAGGTCGGACTCGAGCGGGGCACCGTCCTCGCCGGTCAGCTCGATCCGCTCGCGGATCACGGCAGGGGTCGCGGAGGCGTCGATGCGGAAGAGGGCGGAAGTGCGGTAGCCGGAGTCGCTCACCGAGACGAACTCCTCCTCAGTCCCGGGCACCGCGGAGAGATCGCTCAGCGCACCCCACGGGAGGGGCTTCCCGTCGGCGTCCGGGCCGGAGACGATCGTGCGGTCCTCGTCCGCCCCGGCGCCGAGCTCGTAGACCTGAACGGTCGCCCGGACCCCGGCCTCGGCGTCGTCCTCCTCGGAGGAGACGACGAGCAGGTCCCGCTCCGGGATCGGGAGCAGCCCCTCGGGGCCGGGCGTGGAGGACAGCGCCTGCTGGTACACGGGGGCCGACGGATCGGTCACGTCGTGCACCGCCACGAAGTTGCCCCGCTCGGAGCCGACGAAGGCGAGGGTGCGGTCGCCGTAGCGGGCCACGGCGATGCCCTCCGGCTCTGTGCCCTTCTTGCCCGAGCGGCCCTCGGGGTACTGGCCGATCCCGACCGCGAGATGGTCCATCTGCGAGCCCGAGCTCCAGGTGACCTCTCCCGTGGTGACGTCGACGATGCTCCAGGTGCGGGAGCCGCCCTTCCAGTCGCCCTCGTCCGCCGTCGCGACATGGGTGTCGTCGACCCAGGCGATCGCGTCGGGCTCGCGCTCCTCGGTGATCGTCCCGTCGAGGGTGATGTCGCCGTCCTCCTCCGTGTCCACGTCCTCGACCGTCGCCTCGCCCGCGGAGAAGGAGGTGATCACCTCGCTCGTGGCGACGTCCACGACGGCCAGGGCGTTGTTCTCCTGGAGGGTGACGACCACGCGGCTGTCGTCGGGGCTGACCTTCACGTACTCGGGCTCGGCGTCCTCGGCGGCGGCGAGTCCGGGCAGGCCCGCCATCTCGATGCGCTCCACGTCCCATCCCTCGACGTCTCCCGTGAGGTCGAGGTGGGCGAGCCAGCCCGTGGGCTGCTGGGGGAGGTCGCCCTCCTCGAGGCCCTCGGGGGCGAGCTCCTCGTCCCGCTGGTTCTCGATCGCGATGTAGGCGTCGGAGCCGGTGGAGGTGATGTCGATCGAGTCGGGCTGCCCGCCGAGCTCGATCGTGCGGACCACCTCGTGGGTGTCCGCATCGAGCACGGAGACATGGCCCGAGGGGTCGGTGAGATCCCCGTCGGTGGTGTCCACGACGACGAGCACGTGGTCCTCGAGGGCGTAGACCGAGGTGGGCTCCCCCTCGACCTCCACGCCGCCGAGCGGCTCGGGCGCGGAGGGGTCCGAGATGTCGGTGATCCCCACCCGGCCGCCTCCCGCATCGGTCGAGTACACGGTCATCCCGTCGGGGCTGACCGAGGAGATCTCGGCGACGGCCTCCTCGGAGACGTCGGAGCTCGCGTGGGCGGGCATCGTCGCGACGCGGGTGAAGTACGGCGCCTCGCCGTGGCTCTCGCCGGGAGCTGCGATGGCCGGCAGCACCAGTGCGCCGGTCAGGCCGAGGGCGCCGCAGGCGGCGAGGGCGCCGAGGCGGGCGGCGACGGGACGGGAGGCGCGGGACGCGCGAGGCATGGGCAGGCCTTTCTGCAGGATCCGCCGCGATGCGCGCCGCGTCTGGGCGCGGTGGGCGGAGGAGGGGTCGCGGGGACCGGGCTGGTGGGACGTCGCGCACTTCATCACGCCCCGATGACGCGGAGATGAACGGTGTCCGTCGGGACGTGCGCGGCGACGTGTCCGGTGCGGTCTCGGTACGATGAGCAGAACCCAGCGTCGCGGGATCGGCCCTGCCCTCCTGCGCGCCCGTTCCCGGACTCTCGGAGGTTCCGCCCTATGACCGTCAAGCGCGTCGCACTGCTCACCGCCGGGGGCTACGCCCCGTGCCTCTCCTCCGCCGTCGGCGGCCTGATCGAGCGTTACACCGAGCTGGTGCCTGACGTCGAGATCATCGCCTACAAGCACGGCTACTGGGGCCTGCTCTCCGGTGAGTTCTTCGTCGTGGACGACGAGGTGCGTGCGAAGGCGGGTCTGCTGCACGACTTCGGCGGCTCCCCCATCGGCAACTCCCGCGTGAAGCTCACCAACACGAAGGACCTCGTCGAGCGCGGGCTGATCGCCGAGGGCGAGAACGCCCTGGAGGTCGCCGCGAACAAGCTCAAGGCCGACGGCGTGGACGTGCTGCACACCATCGGCGGCGACGACACCAACACCACCGCCGCGGACCTCGCCGCCTACCTGCACGAGCACGGCCACGAGATGCAGGTCGTGGGCCTGCCCAAGACCATCGACAACGACATCGTGCCGATCCGCCAGTCGCTCGGCGCGAAGTCCGCCGCGGAGCAGTCCAGCATCTTCGCGCAGAACATCGTCGCCGAGCACGGCTCGAACCCGAAGATGCTGATCATCCACGAGATCATGGGCCGCGCCTGCGGCTACCTCACCGCGCAGGCGGCCGAGTACTACCAGGACTGGCACTCGAAGCAGGAGTGGCTGCCCGGGATCGGCCACAAGGCGGAGCGCTGGGACGTCCACGCCGTGTTCCTGCCCGAGCTGAAGCTCGACATCGAGGCGGAGGCCGCGCGCCTGAAGACGGTCATGGACGAGGCCGGCTGCGTGAACATCTTCCTCTCCGAGGGCGCGGGCATCCCCGAGATCGTCGCCGAGATGCAGGCCCGTGGCGAGGAGCCGGAGAAGGACCCCTTCGGTCACGTCAAGATCGACACGATCAACCCCGGCCAGTGGTTCGCGAAGCAGTTCGCCGAGAAGCTCGGCGCCGAGAAGGTCATGGTCCAGAAGTCGGGCTACTTCTCCCGCTCCGCGAAGGCGAACCCCGAGGACCTCCGGCTCATCAAGTCGATGACCGACTACGCCGTGCAGGTCGCCCTCGAGGGCGGCTCGGGCCTGATCGGCCACGACGAGGAGCGCGGGGACGTGCTGCGCGCGGTCGAGTTCGACCGGGTCGCCGGGCACAAGGCCTTCGACGTCTCCCAGCCCTGGTTCGCCGAGGTCATGGAGCGCACCGGGCAGAAGATCGTCCCGGCCGAGGCGCACTGAGCGCCTCGATGACCGACGGGCCGAGGATCTCGTGAGCGGTCCCCGCCCCCGCGTGCGCACCTGGCGCCGCACCCTGCGCGCGCTCGCCCTGTCGGGGCGGGCGCGCGTCGCGCATCCCGGGGCCGACACGGTCGCGCCTGCCGCGGACGGGACGGCGACCGGGGACGTCCTGCACCTCTCCCCCGGCCCGCACGCCGCCGCGCTCGCGCTCGACCGCGGCCCGCTCGCACCGCCCGTGCTGCGCCGTCCCCGGCAGGGGCGGCTCGGGGACTGCTGGGTGATGGCGCCGATGCTCGCCGTCCACGAGACGGCGCCGCAGCGGCTGCGGGCACTGGTGGGCAGTGAGGTGGACGGCGTCGTGCCCGTGCAGCTGCCCGGCCTCGCGGAGCCGCTGCGGGTGGACCGGAACCTGCCGGTCGACGAGCACGGCCGGTTCCTCTACGGGCGGCGCGACGGCGCGAACCCCGGCTGGGTCGGGGTGCTCGAGAAGGCGATCGCCGGCCATGTCGCCGGCGGCTACGGCACGCTGCAGCGCGGCATCGCCCGCTTCGGGCTCGAGATCCTGCTCGGCGAGCGGGTGCGCACCCACCTCTCGCTCCCGAGCGCCGCGCTGATCCTCCGGTGGCGGTCCGAGGGGCGGGCGATCTGCGCCTCGACGCATCCGCTGAGCCCGCGTGTGGGCTCAGCGGCCGGTCCCCTGCCGCCGAACCACGTCGTCGCCGTCGTCGGCGCGGACGCGACGAGCGGGCACGTGCATCTGCTCAATCCGGTGCGGCCCGGCGAGGTGCTGGTGCTGGATGCGCGCTCGTTCCGGCGCGGGTTCCTGTCCGTCGACGTCAGTGAGCCGCTGACCTGAGCGGACTGCCGCGCCGAGCCCTCAGTGCCGGACGGCGTCGAGCCAGGCGTCGGCGATGGCACGGTGTCCGATCGGGGTGGGATGCACGCCGTCCTCCGCGAACCGTTCGGGCGGCATCCCCGTCGAGAGGGCGCCCGCGAGGATCTGCTCGAGGTCGACGAGGGTGTGGCCGTGCTCGGCCGCGAGGCGTCGGATGATCGCGACCTTCGGATCGAGGTCGACGTGGATCCTCTTCACGTCCTCGGAGACGTCGGCGACGAACGGCACGATCATCACGACGGGCACGCCGGGAAGGCGCTCTGCGAGCTGGTCGAGCATCCACCGATAGTCCCGCTCGAAGGACTCCTCGCTCACGTGCTCGCGGCCCATCGTGTAGTGCCAGGAGTCGTTGACGCCCACGTAGATCGTCACCAGGTCGGGGGCGAGCTCGAGGCAGTCCTGCGCGAAGCGGGCGACGAGGTCCGCCGCCTTGTGGCCGCTGATGCCCCGGTTGATCACCGGCACAGGGTCGCCCGAGAGCGCGTGCTGCTCGGCGATCACCCGGACGTACCCGGAGCCGAGCCCCTCGGGGTCCTCGGCGCGATGGCAGTCGGTGATCGAGTCCCCGATGAACAGCAGCGTGCGCGGGGCGGGATCGGACGTCTCTGTCATGGGGGACATCGTGCCAGAGCGCGGTGCCCTCGGAGGCAGGACGACGGAGAACGAGCTGCTCGCCGCCCTCACCGATCCGCCGCGGGCCCGCCGGTGCCCTGGCCGCCTCGAGCCGGTCGCCACATCGGCCACATGTGCGGTCCCTGCGGCAGGGTGATCGGGGAGCCGAAGTCGGCGAATCCGTGACGCGCGTAGAGCCGGCGGTTGGCCGGAGAGGAGGCTTCGAGGTAGCCCGCGATGCCGCCCTCGTCGAGCTCGGCGAGGTGGTGCTCGAGCAGGGCGGTGCCCCGACCGCCGTCCTGGTGACCGGGGCGCACCGCGAGGAAGGCGAGGTGATGGTGAGGAGCGTGAGGATGGGCCTGGTCCATTGCTTCGTCGAGGGCCTCGAACCGCGCGGTCAGGGGGCCGCAGGCCTCGCGGAGGCGCTCCTCGTACCTGGCGGGCGCGGGGACCGGTGCGGTCAGGTCGACCCAGACCGCGACGGCGTACCCGTCCGAGGTCATCTCGACCTGTCCGTGGTCGAGGGCGTGGGCGACCAGGATCGAGAACTGTGCGCTCATCGACTCCAGCCGGGTCCGGGGATCGGCGGAGAGCCACGTCGCCACCTCCAGCTGATGGAACGCGGTGGCGATGAGGTGCGCGATGTCGCCCGTCGGCGCATCCTCGGCCCGCAGGCGGACGATCTCTGGACCGCTCATCGCCGCACCCCGATGCCCACGGAGTCCGAGGAGCGCTCTTCCGCTCGGCGCACGGCCTCGGGCCCCTCACCGAGGGTGGCGTACACCCGGGGCCGCGTCCTGGACAGCATCAGTCCCCACCCGATCCCCGCGCAGCCGGCGGCCACGTAGAGGATCGGGATCAGCCATGGCAGCACGGACCCCGCAGGCGTCCCGAGCAGACCGTCGAAGTTCACCAGCGCCGCCCCGAGGACGACGAGGAGCACCACGACGGCGCCGATCGGGGCGATGACCGTGCGCCAGGCTCCGTCCCCCGTGCGGCGCCGGGCGAAGAACCTCACGATGCCCAGCGCGGTGATCGCCAGGAGCATCAGCACGCCGAGACCGCCTGAGGTGCCGCCGTAGAAGAAGAGATGGACCAGAGGATCCAGGCCGGTCGCGGCGTACAGGATGATCACGATCAGGGCGATGGAGCTCTGGGTGATCGAGGCTCCGCGCGGTGCGGAGGAGCGGGGCGAGGTGCGCCCCAGCACCGCGGGCAGCACGCCCTCACGGCCCAGGGAGAACATGTAGCGCGCCACGGTGTTGTGGAAGGAGACGGCCGCGGCGACGATGCTCGTGATCAGCAGGACCTGGGCGATGTTCGCGACAGTGGCGCCCAGCTGCGCGCCAGCCAGACCGAAGAGGACTCCGATTCCCTGTTCGCGGGAGGCCTGCACGATCGCCTCCGGCCCCACCGCCACCGTCATCGCCCACGAGGCCAGCGTGTAGAGCAGGGCCAGGGCCGCCACCGACAGGTAGGTGGCACGCGGGACCGTGCGTCGGGGGTCGCGGCTCTCCTCGGCGTACACGGTCGCGGCCTCGAAGCCGATGAACCCCAGCACGGCGAGCCCCAGGATCGCTCCGGAGCCGGGCCCGACCAGTTCGGCGGGGGACAGCGCGGCGACGCTGATCTGCCCTCCTGCCGGGTGCCCGAGGTTGGAGAGGCTCAGAACCAGGATGATGCCGACCTCCGCGATCAGCAGGACCGCGAGCACCTTGCCGTTGACATCCACGGCCTGCAGCCCGAGCAGAGCGACGAACGCCCAGACGACCAGCGCCAGTGCCCACCAGGGCACGGCGAGGCCCAGCCACTGCTCCAGCAGCGGCACGGCCGACGCCCCCAGCAGCCCGTAGAGGCCCACCTGCAGAGCGTTGTAGGCGAGCAGCGCGATCCATGCCCCGCCCACGCCCACGGGACGGCCGATGCCGCGGGCGATGTAGGCGTAGAAGGCGCCGGCATTGGTGACATGGCGGGACATGGTCACGTAGCCGACGGAGAACAGCAGCAGGACGGCCCCGACGGCGAGGAAGGCGACCGGGATGCCGAGCAGGCCGGTCATGGCGAAACCGGTGGTGACAACCCCGGCGACGACGGTCATCGGGGTGGCAGCGGTGGCGATGAAGAAGACGACGGAGGCGACGCCGAGCCGGTTCCCGGCCAGGGCGGTGGTCGATGAGGGGGCGGTGGTCGATGCAGGGAGGGAGGGTTGGCGTCCGGAGGGCACGAATGCTCCTGGGGATGTCGCGGAACAGGGCAGGCAGCCGTATTCCCCGGCCGACGTGCGGCCGCAGCTTGCGTCCATGCCGCCTCTCGTGGAGCGGCGCCGCGGCATCGTCCGACCAGAGCGACCCGGCTGCGAGTGAGCGCCCTCGGCCGTGCCCCACCGAGGGGCACCTGACGTGCTTGTGATGCGGCGCACCATCCTGCCCGAGCGGCGCGGGGCCAGCAAGGGAATATCCCCGTTCCGTCGCCGGCAGCCGCTCTCCCCAGTGTGCGGGGATCCGTGCAGGCGCCCGCCCTCGGAGCACAAATAAAGATCCCCCACCAGCATTTCTGCTGGTGAGGGACCCTATTCGTAGCGGGGGCAGGATTTGAACCTACGACCTCCGGGTTATGAGCCCGGCGAGCTACCGAACTGCTCCACCCCGCGGCGACATCAGTAACTCTAGGACGCACCGCCGCCCGAGTCCAGCCGGAAACCGTCCGACGTGGGCCATGACACGTTCACGGGCGGTTCACCTGCGGCGGCGCCGCCCGGGAGGACACCTGGATGCGAGAACGCCCGCCCCCTCGCCGACTTCTGTCGACGACTGGACGGGCGTTCTGAGAGCCGGGGCCGGCTCGGGTCGGGTCAGCCCTCCCCGCCGTCGGAGGGCGCCGGGGTGCCGGTGCCGCCGAGCTCCTGGTTGGCCTCGACAGCGCGGTTCAGCGCATCGGCGAGGTCATCCTGCGCGTCGCCGTACGCCGCCCAGTCGCCCTCGGACATCGCCTTCTCGGAGGCCTCCACAGCCGTGTCCATGTCGGTCAGGGCCTGGTCGAGCCGCTCCTGCGCGCTGCCGGAGGCCGCCGGGGCCTCCTGCTCGCCCTCGCCCTCGTCCGCAGCGGCATCGCCCTCGTCGACGCTGCCCTCGCCGGTCTCGGCGTCGGCCGTGCCGCTCGGGGCGTCGGAATCGGTCACCTCGGCGTCGCCGGCAGAGGCGCCCGAGTCGCCGCCGAAGACCAGGTCGAGGGCCTCGTCGAGCGTCGGCGCGAAGCCGATGCGGTCGCCGAAGGAGACCAGCACCATCTGCAGCAGCGGGTACTGGGTGCCGCCTCCGGTCTGCGAGGACTGCAGGTACACCGGCTGCACGTACAGCAGGCCGTTGCCGACCGGCAGGGTGAGCAGGTTGCCGTTGATGACCTCGGAGGCGCCCTGCTGCAGCAGGTTCAGCGCCTGGGAGACGTTCGGCTCCGCGTTGAAGGTCGCCTGGACCTGACCGGGGCCGTTGACCGGGTTCGAGGCCGGCAGCACCAGCAGCGTCATGTTCCCGTACGAGTCGGCGGGATTGCCCGCGGTGCTGCCCGTCTCCGAGTCCACGGCGAGGAAGCCGGTGAGCACGTTCTGCCCCTCGGAGGGGATGAAGCTCGAGGAGAGCGTGAACCGCGGCGACTCCTCCTCCGGCATCTGCATGGTGAGGTACATCGGCGGCTGCGGGGCCTGCTCGCCCGCGGTGCCGTCGGGGTTGGTGGGCGCCGGGACGGTCGGATCCGGCGGCACCTGCCAGAAGTCCTGCTGGGTGAAGAAGTCGTCCGCGTCGGTGACGTGGTACGTCGAGAGGATCTCGCGCTGCGACTTGAAGTAGTCCGCCGGATAGCGCAGGTGGGACATGAGCTCGCCGCTGATCTCGGAGGCGGGCTGCAGCGCGTCCGGGAACACCTCGGACCAGGCCTTCAGGATCGGGTCCTCCGTGTCCCAGGTGTACAGCGTCACCGAGCCGTCGAAGGCGTTGACTGTGGCCTTCACGGAGTTGCGCATGTAGTTCGCGGTGCGCTCCCGGTCCGAGGCGGTGGAGTTGGGATCGGTCTGCGAGTCGTTGACCGTGTCGTCGAGGTCCACCGACTGCGAGTACGGGTACTCGGTCGTGGTCGTGTACCCGTCGACCACCCAGACCATCTCGCCGTCCACGACGGCCGGGTACATCTGCGAGTCCAGCGACAGGAACGGCGCCACCTCGCGCACGCGGTGCTGCGGGTTGCGGTCGTAGAGGATCTGCGACTCCTCGTTGAGGTAGTTCGAGATCACGATGTTCGGGTCGCGGAACTTGATCGCGTACAGCAGCTGGTTGAAGAAGCCGCCGACGGAGGGGCCGCCGTCGCCCTGGAAGGTGTTGTAGACCTGCTCGCCACCCTGCTCGTCGTCCGTGCTGCCCTGCTGGTAGTCGAACTCCTGCGGCTCCGCACCCTCGGGCGCGCCGACGATCGAGTAGTCCGGGGAGTGGCGCCCGAAGTACACCCGCTCCTCGTACTCGCCGAACGCGCCGTCACCGGGCACGCCCGACTGGAGGAAGCTCGGCTCGCCGTCGGAGTTGCGGCGGTTGCCGTGCGCGGCTGCGGTGCCGTAGCCGTGGGTGTAGGTGATGTGCTGGTCCACCCAGGAGCGGTCCGAGAGCCCGAACTTGTCGGGGCGCAGCTCGCGCACGCCGATCACGGTGTCCTGCAGCTGGTCGTCGATCTCGTAGCGGTCCACGCTGAGCACGTCGTCGAAGCCCCAGTAGCGGCGGTTCGCCTCACGCTGCTCGAAGGTCGGCGAGATGACGTTGGGGTCCATCAGGCGGATCTGCGCCGTGGTCGAGGCGTCCTCGCGCAGCGCGCCGGAGGTGGCGTCGGTGGTCGCCGTGTAGGGCACCTCCTCGACGTCGTCGAGGTCGAAGGCGGTGCGGGTCGCGTCGATGTTGTGCTGGATGTAGGTCTGCTCCAGCGCACGCTCGTTCGGCTGGACCTGGAACTGCTGGATCGCCCAGGGGTAGAGGTTGCCGACGGCGAGGGTCGACAGGATCATCAGCCCCGCGCCGATCGCGGGGATGCGCCAGTCCGAGCGGAAGATCCACACCACGAACAGGGCGGCGACCACGATCGCGGCGATCGCGAGGATCGTCTGCGCAGGCAGGATCGCGTGGACGTCCGAGTAGGAGGCGCCCTCGAAGCGGGTGTGGACGGCGGTGAGGAGGTCGTAGCGCTGGAACCAGTGCCCCGCGCCCAGCAGCAGCACGTAGATCGCAGCGAGCACGCCGAGGTGGCGCCGCGCGGTGCGCGTGACCTCGAGGCCGCTCTCCTGCCCCCAGCTCACCCCGCCGTAGACGAAGTGGCCGATGAGCGCGCCGACGATCGCGACCAGCAGCACGAACTGGCCGAAGGAGACCAGCAAGTCGATCACCGGGAGGGTGAAGACGTAGAAGGAGATGTCGTTGCCGAAGATCGGGTCGGACTGGCCGAAGTCCTGCGGATGCAGGAACAGCTGCACGTCCTGCCAGCGACGGGACAGTGCGAGGCCGCCGAAGGCACCGATCACGACCGGTGCGCCGTAGGTCAGGCCGCGGCGCAGCGGGTCCACCGCCGCGCGGAACTGCTCCAGCGCCTCCTGCTCCCTCGTGATCGGCGGATACACGGGGCGGCGCATGTAGGCGATGCGGAGGCTGAGGAACAGCGGCACCGCGAAGACCACGAACCCGGCCGCGAACAGGATCGCCTGCGTGATCCAGCGGGTCATGAGCACGTCGGTGAAGCCGAGCTGGTCGGTCCAGAGATACTTCGTCCACACCTCCGAGGCGATGACGAGAGCGACGATGATCGCGCCGAGCACGATCACCGTGATCATCAGCGGGGAGATCCTCCGTGGCTCGCCGGAGCCTCCGTCGGGGGCCGGTCGGGGTCGCGGCCGCGGCATGTCGCCGAACTGGGCGGAGAAACTCACAGATAACCTCTGGTGCCTCGATGTCGGAGCACAGTCCGGCCCCCGCGACGCCGTGGGGCCCGGACCTGCTCCGGGTACAGTGTGATGCCGCCGTCGTGCACGGCGGTCACCCCATTCTGTCAGGCCCAACCTGTGAGGGACCTCTCGATCCGATGACGACTCCTGCCCAGGACCCGCTGGACGCCCCGACCGCCGCTCTGGCCGCCGCCGTGCTCGAGGTCGCCCGGCACGTCGAGACCGGTCCCCTGACCGCCCCGCGTCTGTTCGCGCTCGCCCGCAGCACCGAGCTGATCGCCGCCTCCCCCGCGCTCGCCGCGCTGCTGGGCGCCGAGGGCGAGGGCGCGAACGCCCACGACGACCTCCATCTCACGCCGATCGACCTGGACGAGGGCGAGTCCTCCGCAACGGCCGCATCCGGCGCCACGGATCCCCTCGCCGCGCTCGAGTCCGTGCAGTGGCCGGATCTCGCCGCCGGCGGCGCGATCGCCTGCGACCTCGCCCCGTCGGCCTGGTCCGTCCGCACGGAGGAGAGCGAGGCCGGGGACTCAGCCCTCCCTTCCAGCCGGGCGCTGCGCGTGGTGGTCGCCGCGCTGATCGACGGCACGACCTGGTCGGCCGTGCACCGCGGCGACGAGGACGGCTACGTCCTCGGCGCCGCGCTGCTGCCCGAGATCTCCGACGCGCTGGTGCAGACCCTGCAGGCCGACGCCTGACCGCCGGCGAGGCGCTGCAGTCGGTGCGGCCTCGGCGAGGTCGGGCTCAGAAGGCCGGCGCGAGCGAGTCCTCGCCCTCCTCCGCCGCATCGGCGGCGTCCTCCGGGTTCGCCGATCCTGCCTCGGTGAGGATCTCCCCGGAGTTCGGGTCGACGTTCGGGACGTCCTGCGCGCGCAGCGGCTTGGTGAACTGGGACGTGCCGAAGGTGAGGTCGTGGCCGATGGACTCGGCCTGGAGGTTCAGGGAGTAGCGGGTGACGCCGTCGGTGCCCTGCCACTCCGAGGTGTTCAGCCGGCCCGTGACCAGCAGCGGCTGACCCTTGTGGACCGAGCGCATCACGTTCTGTCCGAGTCCGCGGCGGGCGAAGATCGTGATGAACTCGGTCCTGCGGTCGGAGAAGTCCTGCGTGGCGGTGTTGTAGTACCGCCCGGTGACGGCGATCCGCAGCTTGACGCTGGTGCTCCCGTCCTCCTGCCTGTGCTCGGTGGGATCGGCGGTCACGTTCCCCATCAGCGTGGTCTGGATGTCGCGCATGGCGCTGTCCTTCCTGGCTGCCGGGGAGCTCCCCGGCCTCGGCACCCTGCCGAGTGCCCTCAGCGTCGCCGGGCGGGGCTCTGCGCTCCAGGGCATCGTCGATCCTGTGGACGACGAGGGGCTGGGGAGGAGAGGTCGACGCCCGGCCCCGCAGATGACACCGGCCCGCACCTCCTGCAGCAGGAGGTGCGGGCCGGACAGTCCGGGCAGAGAGCCCGAGGGTCAGGCCTGCGGGACGACCAGACCGGTCGCGGACGAGCGTGCGGCCTCGAAGCGGGCCTGCACGTCGGCCCAGTTCACGATGTCCCAGACCGCCTTGACGTAGTCCGCCTTCACGTTCTGGTAGTCGAGGTAGAAGGCGTGCTCCCACATGTCCAGCTGGAACAGCGGGATCGTCGCCACCGGCACGCCGTTCTGCTGATCGTAGAACTGCTCGATCACCAGGTTCCCGCCGACCGGCTCGTAGGCCAGGACCGCCCAGCCCGAGCCCTGGATCCCCAGCGCCGCCGCCGTGAAGTGCGCACGGAAGCCGTCGAAGGAGCCGAAGTACTCATCGATCGCCGAGGCGAGCTCACCAGTCGGCTTGTCCCCGCCCTCCGGCGAGAGGTTCTTCCAGAAGATCGAGTGGTTCGTGTGACCGCCGAGGTTGAACGCGAGGTCCTTCGACAGCTGGTTGATCGACCCGAAGTCCCCGGCCTCACGCGCCGCGGCGAGCTTCTCCAGCGCCGTGTTCGCGCCCTTGACGTAGGTCGCGTGGTGCTTGGAGTGGTGCAGCTCCATGATCTTGCCCGAGATCGACGGGGCCAGCGCACCGTAGTCGTAGTCGAGATCGGGAAGCGTGTACTCCGCCATGTGGATCATCCCTTCGTGAGTTGTCCGCGGGACCAGCCGGTGCGGTCCCGCCGTGCGATCCATCCTGCCACGATGCGCTGTGCAGGGGCAGGGCGTGGCCGGGGAGCGGTCCGGGTCGAGGCCGAGCCGCGGCGAGGGCGTCCGTCCGTCGGCCCCGCGGTCCACAATGGTGCGATGGCCACGCCCGCCCCGGTGCTCCCCGCCTCGTTCTCCCCTGCCACCTCGGCGTGGTTCGCGGAGTCCTTCGTGGCGCCGACGCCCGCGCAGGCCGCGGCCTGGGAGGCGATTGAGCAGGGTGAGGACACCCTCGTCATCGCGCCGACCGGCTCGGGCAAGACCCTGGCCGCCTTCCTCACCGCGATCGACCGACTGGCCGGGTCCCCGGCCCCGTCGACGCCCGGGACGAGCGTTCTGTACATCTCGCCGTTGAAGGCGCTGGGCGTGGACGTGGAGCGGAACCTGACCTCTCCGCTCGTGGGCACGGCGCGCACCGCCGAGCGGCTCGGCGTCAAGCGTCGGCCGCTGAGCGTCGGGGTGCGCACGGGCGACACTCCCCCGGCCGAGCGACGCCGACTCGCGACCCATCCGCCGGACATCCTCATCACCACCCCCGAGTCGCTGTTCCTCATGCTCACCTCGCAGGCGCGGGAATCGCTGCGCGGCGTTCAGACGGTGATCCTCGACGAGGTCCATGCGGTCGCCGGTTCCAAGCGCGGCGTGCACCTGGCGCTGTCCCTGGCGCGCCTGGACGCGCTCACGGCGGCGCCGGCCCAGCGCATCGGCCTCTCGGCGACGGTCGAGCCGGTCGACGAGGTCGCCGCCTTCCTCACCGGCACGGGCCGCCCGCGCGAGGTGCGCGTGGTGCGGCCTGAATCGACCAAGCGCTGGGACATGCGCGTCACGCTGCCGGTCCCGGACCTGAGGGCGATCGAGCCGCCCGCCGATGCGGTCGACGACGAGGATGTCTCCGGCACGATCTGGCCGCACGTGGAGCGGGCCGTGCTCGCCGAGATCCTCGCCCACCGCTCCACGATCGTGTTCACGAACTCCCGCAGCCAGGCCGAGCGCCTCACCGGGAAGCTCAACCGCCTGCACGCCCGTCGCATCGCCGCGGAGGCCGCCGACGGCCCGGACGGGGAGGCGGAGGAACTCGAGGAGATCGAGGACATCGCCCGCGCCCACCACGGCTCGATGTCCAAGGAGGTCCGCGCCGGGATCGAGGACCAGCTGAAGTCGGGCACGCTGCGCTGCGTGGTGGCGACCAGCTCGCTCGAGCTCGGCATCGACATGGGCGCGGTGGACCTCGTGCTGCAGGTCGCCGCGCCCATGTCGGTCTCGAGCCTGCTGCAGCGGGTGGGCCGTGCCGGGCACGAGGTCGGCGCCGTCTCGGAGGGCTCGCTGCATCCGCTGCACGCCGCGGACGTGCTCCGCTCCGCGGTCGCCGTGCAGGAGGCGGTCGCCGGGAGGATCGAGCCGCTTTCCGTGCCGCGCAACGCCCTGGACGTCCTCGCCCAGCACACCGTCTCCGCCGCCGCGATGGAGGACCTGCAGGTCGACGCCTGGTTCGATCTGGTCCGCTCCGCGCATCCGTACCGGGCGCTGCCCCGCTCCGCCTTCGACCAGACGATCGACCTGCTCGCCGGCCGCTATCCCTCCACCGACTTCTCCGAGCTGCGGCCACGGCTGGTCCACGACCGGGAGACCGGCACGCTCAGCGCCCGGCCCGGGGCGCAGCGTCTCGCCGTCACCAGCGGCGGCACGATCCCCGACCGGGGCCTGTACCCGGTGCACCTGGTGGCCTCCGAGGGCGACACCCAGCCGCGCCGCGTGGGCGAGCTCGACGAGGAGATGGTCTACGAGTCCCGGCGCGGGGACGTGATCACGCTGGGCACCAGCAGCTGGCGGATCGAGGAGATCACCGCCTCCCGCGTCACCGTCTCCCCCGCCTTCGGGCTCACCGGGCGGATCCCCTTCTGGCACGGCGACGGCGACGGCCGCCCCGCCAGCCTGGGCCGCGCGATCTCCACCGCGCAGGCCGAGCTCGCCGCTCTTCCCCGCCCCGAGGCGGAGACACGGCTGGAGGAGCTGGGCCTGGAGGCGAACGCCCGCACCGTGCTGCTCGACCACCTCGCCGACCAGCAGCGGACCACGGGCACGGTCCCCGGCCCCGACCAGCTCGTCGTCGAGCGGTTCCGCGACGAGCTCGGGGACTGGCGCGTGGTGCTGCACTGCGCCGCCGGACAGCGGATCACGGCGCCCTGGGCACTCTCTGTCGGCGCGCGGGTCGAGGAGACCTACGGCCTGGACGGGCAGGTGATGGCGGCCGACGACGGGATCGTGCTGCGCATACCCCACGGCGAGCAGCCGCCCGGTGCGGACCTGTTCGTGTTCACCCCCGAGGAGATCGAGGAGGAGGTGCGTCGGCTCGTCGGCTCCTCGGCCCTGTTCGCCGCCCGGTTCCGGGAGTGCGCGGCCCGGGCCCTGCTCCTGCCGCGCCGGGATCCGAACCAGCGGGCGCCGCTGTGGCAGCAGCGTCAGCGCTCCGCGCATCTGCTCGAGGTGGCGCGCCCCCATCCCGACTTCCCGATCATGCTCGAGGCCGCCCGCGAATGCCTCCAGGACGTCTACGACCTGCCCGCGCTCGTGGACCTCATGACCGGGGTGAGCAGGCGACGGGTGCAGGTGCGGGAGGTCGAGACCGAGGAGCCCTCCCCCTTCGCGCGCTCCCTGCTGCTGGGCTACATGGCGCAGTTCCTCTACGACACCGACGCTCCGCTGGCCGAGCGGCGCACGGCCGCTCTGGCGCTGGACCAGTCGCTGCTGGCCGAGCTGCTGGGCACGGTGAGCCTGCGCGAGCTGCTGGATGCCGAGGTGATCGCCGAGGTCGAGCAGCGCCTCCAGGGCCTGACCGACGAGCGGGCGCTGCGCGGGCCCGAGCAGATCGCCGACGCGCTGCGCCGCCTGGGCCCGCTCACCCCCGATCAGCTCGCCGAGCGCGCCGCGGACGGCCTCGACCTCGACGCCGCGCTCGCCGAGCTCGAGGACGCACGACGCGTGATCCGGGTGCGGATCGCGGGCAGAGCGCATCTCGCCGCGATCGAGGACGCCGGACTGCTGCGCGACGCGCTCGGCACCGTGCTGCCGCCGGGCATCGCCGAGGTGCACCTGGCGGCGGCGGACCGCGCCGTCCCCCAGCTGCTCACCCGTTGGGCGCGCAGCCGCGGGCCCTTCCCCGCCGCGGCGCCGCAGGAGGCCTTCGGTCTCGCCCCCGGGGTGGCCCGGGCGGCGCTCGAGCAGCTCGTCGCCGAGCGGGTCCTCGCCCAGGGCGAGTTCACGCCCGGGCGCGAGGGCGCGGAGTGGATCGACGCGAAGGTGCTGCGGCGGATCCGCCGCGCGAGCCTGGCCGCCTCCCGTCGCGAGATCGCCCCGGTGGCCGGCCCCGTCTACGCGCGCTTCCTCGGACAGTGGCAGCACCTGGTGGGACGGCGCGAAGACGGCCGACGCGAGCGCGGCTCCTGGACGGGGCACGAGGGACTGCTCTCGGTGGTGGACCAGCTCGCCGGGGTGTCGCTGCCTCTGTCGGCCTGGGAGTCCCAGGTGCTCCCGGCCCGTCTGCCGGAGATGACGCCCGCCGTCCTGGACGCCGCCTTCGCGAGCGGGGAGCTGGTGTGGACCGGGCACGGCCGCCTCGGGGCCGACGACGGCTGGATCCGCCTCCACCTCGCCGATGCCCTCCCGCTGGGGCTGGACGCTGAGGCGCTCGAGGACGCCGCGGCCGCGCTCCCGGACGGCTCCCTCGCCGCGCGGATCCTGGAGCTCCTGCGCACCACCCCGGGCGCGCTGCGACACGGCGAGATCCTCACGGCGCTGGCCGACGACGGCGGGGCCGCACGCCCGCAGGACCTGCATGAGGCGCTGTGGGACCTCGCCTTCACGGGACTGGTCACCAACGACTCCTTCGAGGCGCTGCGCTCCTACGGCCGCGGCCCCGCGCCGACGCCCTCCGCCCGTGCCCCGGGCCGCTCCCGCACCCTCGGCCGGCGCGGCGCCGCCCGGCTCTCCGCCGCCATGATGCGCCAGGGGGCGAACAGCCCCTCGGAGCTGGTGACCGGGCCCGTCGGCGCGGGCCGCTGGTCCGCGGTGCGGGTCGAGCCGGTGGATCCCGCCGCGCGTTCGGCGGCGCTCGCGACGCTCCTGCTGGACCGTCACGGCGTGGTCACCCGAGGCGCGATGGACGTCGAGGACGTGCCCGGCGGGTTCGCGGGCGTGTACCGGGTCCTGTCCGTCCTCGAGGAGAACGGCAGCTGCCGCCGCGGCTACTTCGTCGACGGGCTCGGCGCCTCCCAGTTCGCCCCCGCCGAGGCGGTCGACCTGCTGCGCGACAGGGACCGGGAGGCCGAGGCCGCCCGGGACGCCGACGGCGCGGACAGCGCCGGCACCGGACCGTCCGGCGGGGCCGCCGTGGCGCTCGCGGCCACCGACCCCGCGAATCCCTACGGGGCGGCGCTGCCCTGGCCCGAGCTTCCCCTCGCCCCGCCCGAGGGGAGGACGGTGCGGCCCGCGCGACGCGCCGGCGCCCTCGTGCTGCTCGTGGACGGGCACGTGCGGGCCTTCGTGGACCGCGGCGGCAAGCACCTGCTGTGGTGGGCGGGAGCGGAGGCGACGGAGGAGGTCGCCGCCCAGCTCGTCCGCGCCGTGGCGGAGGACGCCCGCCTGCCCCAGCTGCGGATCGAGCGGATCGACGGGCACGGCATCGACACCGAGCCCGTCGCCCAAGTCACCGCCGCCCTCGCGGAGGCCGGCTGCTACCGCTCCCCGCGCTCGCTGCGCCTGCGGGCAGGTGACCGCTGATGCCCGAGGGCGACACCGTCGCACGCCAGTGCCGGATCCTCGACGACGCGCTCTCCGGCGCCGTGCTCACCAGGTGCGACGTCAGGGTGCCGCGCGCGGCGACCACTGCTCTCGCCGACTGGTCCGTCGCCGAGGTGCGCCCGCGCGGCAAGCACCTGCTGATCCGGCTCCTCCCGCCCGCGCCCGGGCCGCCGCCGCTGACCCTGCACAGCCACCTCATGATGGACGGGATCTGGCACGTGGACGGCAGGGCGCTGCGCTCGAGCGACACCAGCGCGGGGCCCCGGAACCCCGACACGATCCGGATCCTGCTCGAGGCCCGGCACCAGGACGGCCGCGAGGTGCGGGCGGTCGCCTACGACGTGAAGCAGGTGCGCGTGCTCCGCACGGCCGACGAGGAGCAGCTGCTGGGGAGCCTCGGCCCGGACCTGCTGGATCCCGCCTGGGACGAGGACCCCTCCCTGCGCGCCAGGGCGCTCGCGAACCTCGCCGCGGAGCCGGAGCGTCCGTTCGGGCTCGCCCTGCTGGATCAGCACGTGCTCGCCGGGATCGGGAACATCTACCGCAGCGAGCTGTGCTTCCTGCGCCGGATCCACCCCGCCGCGCCCGTCGCCGCCGAGCAGGATCCCGGCGCGCTCGTCGACCTCGCCCATCGCCTGCTGGTGCTGAACCGGGACCGGGAGGTGCGGGTCACGACCGGCGGGATGCTCGGCCGGGACGGCGACCTGTGGGTGTACGGCCGCGGCGGGGCGCAGTGCCGCCGCTGCCGCACCCGGATCCAGCGCGGCGAGCTCGCCGAGCCACGCCTCGAGGGCACCGAGGCGCGGGTGCTGTGGTTCTGCCCCCGGTGCCAGGCCGGGCCCGGGGTCCCCGCCCCGTCGGCGCCCCAGCGGCGTGGCCGACGTCGCTGAGAAGGACTGCGCTCCTGGCCGTGGCGGTCCCGCGGCCTCGGTAGACTCGTGCGCCGTCAGCCTCCATAGCTCAATGGATAGAGCAACGGCCTTCTAATCCGTAGGTTGCAGGTTCGAGTCCTGCTGGGGGCGCTTGAGCTGGGACCTCACCTCCGCGGACCACGTCGGCACACCGCAAGCACGACTCAAGAGCGAGACTCGTCCGTTGCTGTATCAGCGGATGACGGTCGCCGCATCGCACACGTCGACATGGCGATCCACGTGGGCCGACCATCACGTTGCGGGGTTGTGACTCCTCGCTGCCATGGTGACGCGCGCGTCGACGCCTGCGTCCATTGAGCTGGCGCTCGACGGACCGGAGGGGTGTATGTCGGATCACCCAGGGGAACCCGGCTCGGTCGGGGCCATGACGGTCTCGAAATCGATGTGGGGCACTCGTACCGGGCGGGCCCGGCGTCGGTGGCCGGGTCCTCTCGATCCGGCTGATGATCACGGTCCAGGGCATGCATGCGCACTAGGAGCACTCCCCGCCGAGCAGCTCGCCCTCGACGAGCACGGCGATCATCTCGGCGCCTTCGATCGCGTACTGGGCGACGTCCTCGCTGACAGGACCGCCGCCGAGAACGACGACGGCTGCGATGAGGTCGGGAGCGCGAGGACGGAGGCGCAGGAGGCGTGCCTCCCGCTGCAGCGATCGAACACCACCGCCCCATATGACGTAAGGCACAGTTGCGCGATAATTCTGCACCCGCCGCCCGGAAGAAGTCGCGCCCTCTAGCGTGGGCGCCATGTCCACGACGGGGTCGCATCAGGTTCCCGCCTCTGCACGCGAGAGGGAGGTCATCGAGGCCTTCCGTGCAGGCGGGGTGCTGACGCGCGCCAGGATCGCCGAGACGACGGGACTGGGACGTTCCACGGTCTCGGCCGTCCTGACCCGCCTGACGGACGAGGGCGTGATCGCAGTGGTCGGGCACGAGGAGCACGACGGCCGCGGTCGGCCCACCGAGCGCCTCGCGGTCGTTCCCGACGACGTGCGCGCGATCGGCATCGACCTCGCCCACGGCGCGGTCCGCGTGGTCGCCCTGAACATCCTCGGCGAGACGCTCGCTCAGGAGGAGCGGGCACACGAGGACGCCCTCGGCGTCGGCCCCCGCCACCGGATCGTGCACGAGCTTCTCGCCGGGCTCGAGCTCCCGGAGCACACCCCGGCTCTGCGCGGCATCGGCCTGGGCGTCTCCGGCCCTGTCTCCTTCACGCGTCCGGAGCGCGCCCCCTGGCGTCCCCTCGTCGCCGACCTCACCGCGCGTCACGGCGTTCCCGTCCAGGTGGACAACACCACCCGGTTCGCCGCGTTCGCGGAGCACATGGCGGGTGCGGAGGACCGCCGCACCACCCTGCACGTGCGCTGCTACCAGGGCGTAGGAGGGGCCGTCGTCCGGGAGGGCGCTCTCGACCTCGGCGCGGCCGGCATGGCCGGGGAGGTGGGCCATCTCCCCGTCGAGGACCCCGGCATGACCTGCCGCTGCGGACGATCCGGCTGTCTGGAGACGGTCGCCTCCACCCCGGCCGTGCTCGCCGCCCTGAGGATCCACGGGATCGTGCTGCGCTCCGCGTCCGAGCTGCCCGGTGCCCTCGCCGCTCACCCGAAAACCCTGCGGCCCGTCCTCGATCGCGTAGCACGGTCGATCGCGCGCGCCCTCGTCCTCGCCACCACGCTGGTGGACCCCGATGAGGTCATCCTCACCGGTGACCTCTTCGACACCGACGACCGCCTGCTCGACGCCGTCCGCCCTCTCGTCGCCGAGGGAACGGGGGAACGATTCCCGCTGGTGCCACTCGCCCGGGGCCGCCTCGATGCCTTCGCCGGCGCCGTCGGCGCCGCTCTCGTCGTGCTCTCTCCGCGAGGTCGCGGCGCGCAGGGATGACTCCCCGCCACGCCCCAACCGCTGCCGGCAGACGCCCCAACCTCCCTGTCGACCAGGAAAGGACCTGATCGCATGACCCGTCCGAGCCCCACTTCCACCGCCCCGCCCACCGCGGCAAGCCCGATGGTCCCTCGCGCCGCACGCCGCCGCGCAGTGGGCGCCGCGCTCGCCGCGTCGATCTCCGGTCTCATGTTCGGCTGGGACGCGATGGCGCTGAACGTCGTCAAGAACGCACTGGCCTTCCACACCGGCGCGAGCACCGGCCTGCTCGGCTTCGCCGTGGCCTTCGGCGTCCTCAGTGCCGTGCTCGGGGCGTTCCTCGCCGGGCGCCTCTCCGACCGGATCGGCCGTCGGGTGATCATGGTGATCGCCTCGATCCTGTTCATCGTCTCCTCCGTCGGCACTGCCTTCGTCGGCAGTTCGATGGCGATGTTCCTGTTCTGGCGACTCTTCTCCGGAATGGCGATGGGTGCGGCGATGACCATCGCCCCCGCATACGTCTCCGAGACATCGCCCGCCTCGATGCGCGGCATGCTCGTCTCGCTGCGCCAGTTCATGTTGATCATCGGGCTGTTCGTCTGCGGCCTGCTGGGAGACGCGATGCTCGGGGCCGCTCCGGCCCCGGCCGGGGACTCGCCGCTGTCGACCTCCCACCTGGGGGTCGCGGGCTTCGACCTCGAGGTGTGGCAGTGGGCCTTCCTCTCGGTCGCCGTCGGCGGCGTGATCTACCTGGTCGCCTCGCTCGTGACGCCCGAATCGCCACGCTTCCTCATCGCCCGCGGCCGCCTCGAGGAGGCCCGCGTGGTGCTCGTGCGCACCGTGGGCGAGCAGGGAGTCGATCAGCGCGTCGAGGAGATCAGGTCCTCGCTGGATGATCACGGCGGCGGCGGATTCCGCTCCCTGCTCACCCCGAGCGGATCGAACCTGCAGCGCATCGTGTGGGTCGGCATCGGCCTCGCCGCCCTGCAGCAGCTGGTCGGGATCAACGCGATCTTCTACTACGCGACCACGATCTTCTCCACCATCGGTTTCGACGAGCAGGACGCCCTCCAGCAGACCCTCGTGCTGACGGGCGTGAAGATCGCGGCGATCATCGCCGGCATGCTGCTTGTGGACCGGATCGGGCGACGTCCGCTGCTGCTGTGGGGCTCGGTCGCGATGTTCGCGGCCCTCGTGGTCACGGCGATCGTGATGCTCACCGCCCCACAGGTCGCTCAGGACGGCGGCGGTCTCGCCCCCGACCTCGCCTCGAATCCGATTCGCGGTGTGCTGGCCCTGGTGGCGCTGTGCCTGTACGTGTTCGCCTATGCGGGCACCTGGGGACCGATCATGTGGGTGCTGATCGGCGAGATGTTCCCCAACCGTCTCCGAGGCGCCGCGACCTCCGTCGCTGGCGGGGTGGAGTGGGCCTCGAACTTCGCCGTCACCCTGACCTTCCCGGTGCTCGCCGCCTGGTCCATCGGCACCACCTATGCCCTCTACGCCGCCGTCGCCCTCGCCTCGATCGTGTTCGTGCTGAAGCTCGTCCCCGAGACCAAGAACCTCGAGCTCGAGCAGATGGACGAGCTCGCCACCTCCCGTTCCTGACCCGCCGCACCGACCGGAAAGGCTCCGCATGTCCACCACCTCCTCCGCACCCGTCGCCGCCATCACCGGCTCCGCCGCGACCGATCCGCAGACTCGCCGCAGCATCCTCATGCTCATGACCGACCAGCATCGTGTCGACACCATGGGCTGCTACGGCAACACGATCTGCCGCACCCCGACGCTCGATGCCCTCGCTGCGAGCGGGACCCGCTTCGACAACTGGTTCACGCCGACGGCGATCTGCACCCCGGCCCGGGCCTCGCTCTTCACCGGCGCCGCCCCTTTCCGTCACAAGCTGCTGGCCAATCACGAGCGCAACGTCGGCTACATCGAGGACCTCCCCGAGGACCAGTGGACGCTGCCCGAGGCGCTGCGCGAGAGTGGCTACGAGTGCGGGCTCGTGGGCAAGTGGCACGTGGGCGAGAAGCGAACCGCCGCCGACTTCGGCTTCGAAGCGGAGCACTACCCGGGCTGGCACAACGCTGTCGACCATCCCGACTACCTCGCCTGGCTCGAGGAGCATGGTCATCCGCCCTACGCGATCAGCGATCGCATCCGCGGCACCTTCCCCAACGGAGAGGTCTCCAACCTGCTGGCTGCTCGACTGCATCAGCCGCCGGAGGCGACCTTCGAGCACTACCTCGCCGACCGCACGATCGAGATGCTCACCCGCTACGCCGAGGGCGCCCGCACCGGTGAGACCCCCTTCTTCGTGGTCTCCAGCTTCTCCGGCCCGCACCTTCCCTACGTGATCCCCGACGAGTACTTCGACCTGTACGACCCGGCGGATGTGGAGCTGCCGACCTCGATCGCCGAGGACTTCGCCGACAAGCCCCCGGTGCAGGAGAACTACTCACGGCACTGGGCCTTCGACACCCTCAGCGAGGAGCAGTCGCGCAAGCTCATCGCGGTGTACTGGGGCTATGTGACCATGATCGATCATGAGTTCGGGCGCATCCTGGCGGCCATGGAGGAGCTGGGACTGGCCGACACCACCGCCGTCGCCTTCAGCTCCGACCACGGAGAGTTCACCGGTTCCCACCGACTGCATGACAAGGGGCCGGCGATGTACGACGACATCTACCGCACCGGCGGCCTGCTGCGGGTGCCCGGGTGCCCGCCCCAGGTGCGAGAGGAGTTCGTGACGCTGCTGGACCTGCCGGCGACGTTCCTCGATCTCGCGGGGCTCGACACCTCTCCCGCGGTGGACTCACGATCCCTGCTTCCGCTCGTGCGCGGTGAGCAGGTGGAATGGGACGACCACGTGCTGTGCGAGTTCCACGGGCACCACTTCCCGATCGCCCAGCGCATGCTGCGCGGTCGCCGCTACAAGCTGGTCGTGAACCCGGAGTCCCGCAACGAGTTCTACGACCTGGAGACCGACCCCGACGAGCTCACCAACCGCTACGACGATCCGGAGCTCGAGGGGCCGCGTTCGGAGATGCTCGCCGACCTCTACCGGCGGCTGCAGGCGCGCGGCGACAACTTCTATCACTGGATGAGCTCGATGTACGAGGTGGGGCACCTCGACCACGACCCGACCATGTCGGGTCTGGACGAGGCGACCTACCAGGGGTAGCGGGCGGCGGCACAGCGGGCTGTGGAGCGGTCGTCGGTGCGGGTCCCGACGGCGACCGGCGGTGGGCCATGGGCTCGTCGCCGGACCAGGCCCAGTGACGCTTCCACACCGTCAGCCAGGGTCCGTGATCATCAGGGAGATCACGCCAGGCGATCCCGCACCGGTACCGGGAGATGATGCCCTCGATCACCTGCCGATGATCCCACCCGGGTCGACCTGACCAGGGGCGTCAAGCACGCAGTGGCGGCTCGTCGGCCTCCCGCTGAACATCGGCCCCACACCGCCTGCGGCGATCTGCCCCGGCCTCAGGTCTCCGCCCCGGCGCTCGTGCCCACCGGGACGGACCGTCCCGCGAGGCTCCGTCGTTCGAGGTGCAGCGAGACCTGCGCGGCCACCACGGTGAGGATGACGAGCACGACGCCGTAGGTGAGCACGCTGAGGACGTTGTCCATCGCCATGGACCCGGCGGCAGGGGGTACGAACCCCGTCACCTCGTTGGCGGAGGCGAGGGCGTCGAGCCACGGCAGGACAGCCATCAGCCCCGTCATGAACGTCATGAACAGCGACAGGGCCATCACCCACCAGGACCGACGGATCGCGAGCCACACGGCCATCGCCAGGAACATCGCCGGCACCAGCGGAAGGCTCGCCACCCAGGCATAGCCGGAGCCCACGGAGTACGGCGCATTCGCCAGCAGGTACATGGACACCAGCGTCCCCGGGAGCAGGATCACGAGGCAGAACGCCGCAGACCCTGCGAGCAGCGGCCAGCGGCGTCGCCCCTCCGGAAGCGCCAGGAGCGCCAGGCACACCAGGGCCAGGACGACAGGCGTGAAGAACCAGCGGGCAATGCCCATGGTGATGCCTACGAACAGGAACGCCACGGCGAACGAGGTGAGGAGTCCGACGAGCCAGATGACGCCTCCCAGCACCGCGAGCTGCGTCATCACCGCGCCGAAGGTCACGAAGGTCGGGGCGTCCACGACCTTCCAGTTCCCGTGGTTGTCACGGCTCGTGACGTCGTAGGTGTAGCCCGAGCGGGGCGATGTCCACAGCGTCGCCACGTCTCTCCCTCCGGACGGATGAACGCCCCTCGTCGGTCGCGCCTCGACGGGACGCGGTCCCGTCCACCGTAGCGGCGCTGCCGCGGCGCATGGGTGGTCGACGGACCGAGCGAGCGCCCTCGAGCACCACCTTCATCTCATCCTGAACAAGGTTTGCCTCACCTAACTTAGGTGATGCTAACCTTCCTTCGCTCCTGCCTTCCTCCCTGACGAAACGGTCCCCCTGTGAGAACACGCCAGCTCCTCCTCCCCTCCCTGCTCGCCGCCGCCGCGCTCGCGCTCTCCGCCTGCACCTCGAGCGGCGCCGACCCCGCCGATGAGCAGAGCACCGCCGACGCGGTGACGTTCACCCACCCCACCCTCGACGACCTCGAGATCGACTTCGAGGGGCAGCCTGACGTGCTGGTCATGGACTGCTACGCCTACAGCTCCCTGCACGAGTACGGCGTCGAGCCCGACGCCCTGTTCGGCTTCGACTGCGAGAACCCGTTCGTGATGGGCGACATCGACATCAGCGGCATCGAGCGGATCGGGCAGGACGGCGAGATCGACGTCGAGAAGCTCGCCGCGCTGCGCCCCGACGCGATCATCGGCCAGGGCGGCGCCGAGGGCTGGTCCTGGTTCGACAAGTCCGTGAACTCCCAGCTCACGCGCGTCGCCCCGTTCATCCCGCTGCCCGACGCCGAGACCGTGGACGAGGAGATCGACGCGACGCGCGACATCGCGGGCTTCCTCGGCGGCGACGTCGATTCCGAGGCCGTGGCGCAGGTCGACGAGGACTTCGAGACCGCGAGGGAGGACCTGCGCTCCGCGCTCGAGGGCGAGGAGGTCTCGATCATGCTCGCCAGCCCCACCAAGGAGATGCTCTACACCGCCGTCGGCTTCCAGCAGTCCGCCCTGCTGGAGGAGGCCGGTGCCACGATCGTCGGCGGCGAGCCGCCCGCCGAGGGCAATCCCTGGGGACAGGTCGCCTGGGAGGAGGCCTCCTCGCATCCCGCCGACATCATCCTCATCGAGGGCTACGGCGAGGGATGGTCCTTCACGGCCGACCTGTGGGAGGAGCTGCCCGCGGTCCAGGCCGACCAGCTCGGCAGCTGGGGGTCGAAGGGCGCCATGACCTCCCGCGCCTACGCGGACTGGCTCACCGAGGTCACCGCCCTCGTGGAGTCCGCGGACGACGTCGCCTGAACCCGCGATGGCCTCCTCGCAGCTCTCCCCCGCCGAGACGAGGGACCTCGCATCGGACGGGGCGGAGGAGACCGGGCACCGCCCGGACCTCCTCCGTCGGCGCCGCCTGCTGCTGTTCCCCCTCGCGCTGCTGTGCCTGATCGCGCTCTGCGCGAGCATGCTCGTCGGCTCCCGACCGATCCCGCCCGCCGAGGTGCTCCGCGCCGCGCTGCACCCCGATCCGGCCGACGAGATCTCGCAACTCGTCCATCTCTCCCGCATCCCCCGCACCGTGCTGGTGCTGCTCGCGGGCGCGGCGCTCGGCGTGGCCGGGGCGCTGATGCAGGCCGTCACCCGCAACCCGATGACCGATCCAGGGATCCTCGGCGTGAACTCCGGCGCCTCCCTCGCCGTGGTGACGGGCCTGGCGTTCTTCGGGATGAGCGACATCTCCCAGTACATGTGGTGGTCCTTCGCGGGCGCCATGGTCACCTCCGTGCTCGTCTTCGCGATCGGCACCACGGGCCCTGCCCGCGGCAACCCGATCCGGATGACGCTGGCCGGCGTCGCGCTCGGGGCGGTGCTCTCCGGGTTCTCCTCGGCCGTGCTGTTCACGCACTCCGAGGTGCTCGAGCGGATGCGCGGCTGGTCCGCCGGGACCACCGCCTCCCAGCCGCTCGAGGCGACGCTCCAGATCGCGCCGTTCATCCTGCTCGGCCTCGTGATCGCGGCGCTGAGCACGCGCGCTCTCGACGTCCTCTCCCTCGGCGACGCCGCGGCCGTGGCCATGGGCGCCCACCCTCAGCGCATCCGCGCCGTGGTGCTCGTCGCGATCGCGCTGCTGGCCGGAGGCGCGACGGCCGCGGCCGGCCCCATCGGCTTCATCGGGCTGCTCGCGCCGCATCTCGCGCGCATGGTCGTCGGCCCCCACCAGGGCTGGATCATGGCCTGCTCCGTGCTGATCGCCCCGACCGTGCTGGGCCTGGCCGACTCCCTGGGCCGGGTGCTCACCGCCGGGGAGGTCCCGGTCGGGGTGGTCACCGCCTTCATCGGCGCGCCCGTGCTGATCGGCATGGTCCGTCGATTCCGCGTCTCGGAGGCCTGAGCCGTGACCACCCTCGACCTCGGGCGCCCCGTGCTGCGCCTCGGCCGCGCTGGCCGCCCGCTCCTGCTCCTCGATGCCCGCTCGGCCGCCCTGTGCGCCGGGCTCTGGACCGCGACCGTGCTGCTGGCAGGATGGGCGGCGCTCTCCGGCGCCGCCGGCATCACCCCCGCCGACGGGCTCGCCGCGCTCCTCGGCCGCGGCGACGAGTACACGACGATGGTCGTCGTCGAATGGCGGGCGCCCCGGATCGTGATGGCGGTGCTCCTCGGCGCCTGCCTCGCGATCAGCGGCGCCCTGTTCCAGAACCTCACCGCGAACCCGCTGGGCTCCCCCGACGTGATCGGGTTCCAGACCGGCTCCTACACCGGTGCCCTCGTGGTGATGCTCCTGCTCGGCGGCGGCACCGCCGCCGTGATCACCGGCGCCCTGACGGGCGGCCTCCTCACCGCGGCGATCGTGTTCGCGCTCGCCTCCCGCCGCGGCGCGGTGCGCGGGGTCCGCCTGATCATCGTCGGCATCGGGGTCAGCGCGATGCTCGCCTCGGTGAACGTGTGGATCCTGCTGACGGCCACCGTGGAGGACGCGATCATGGCGAGCCTCTGGGGCGCGGGGAACCTCTCGGGCATGTCCTGGCCGCTCGTCGTGCCCACCGCGACGGTCTCGATCGTGTTCCTGGTCGCGGCAGCGCTGCTGGCCCGGCCGATGAAGGTGACCCAGGTGGGCATCCCCTTCGCCACCGCGCTGGGCCAGAACGTCCGCGCGGTGCAGATCGCGGCGATCGTGGTCGGGATCGGGCTGATCGCCCTGTCCACCGCGACAGTGGGCCCGGTGTCCTTCGTCGCGCTCGCCGCCCCGCAGATCGCCCGGCGCCTGGTGCGGGCCGACGGGCTCGCCCTCGGCCCCTCCGCGGCGATCGGCGCGCTCCTGCTGCTGCTGGCCGACGTGATCGCCCAGCGCCTGGACCCCGACTCCCCGCTGCCCGTCGGCATCGTCACGGTGTCCATCGGCGGCATCTACTTCCTGTGGCTCCTCATCCGAGAAGGGAGGACGCGATGACCCGCCTCCTCGTCGACGACGCGGCGCTCGGCTACGCCGATCACGTCGTCTGCCCGAACGTGTCCGTCACGATCCCCGACCAGCGCTTCACCGTGATCGTCGGTCCCAATGCCTGCGGCAAGTCCACGCTGCTGAAGAGCCTCACCCGGCTGCTCACCCCGAGCAGAGGGCGGGTGCTGCTGGACGGGGAGGCGCTGCACCGTCAGCCCACCAAGGCCCTCGCCCGCTCGATCGGCCTGCTGCCGCAGGGGCCCGTCGCCCCGGACGGGATCCGCGTCGTGGACCTCGTGATGCGCGGCCGCTACCCACACCAGCGGCTGTTCTCCCCGTGGTCGCCCGAGGACGAGCAGGCGGTGATCGCGGCGATGGAGGCCACGAGCATCCGTCACCTCTCCGGCCGGCTGGTCGACGAGCTCTCCGGCGGTCAGCGGCAGCGCGTGTGGATGGCCGTCGCCCTCGCCCAGCAGACCCCGATCCTGCTGCTGGACGAGCCGACCACCTATCTCGACCTCAGCCACCAGATCGAACTGCTGGACCTGTGCCGCACCCTGAACCGCGAGACCGGCACGACGCTCGTGGCAGTGCTGCACGACCTGAACCAGGCCGCCCGCTACGCCGACCACCTCATCGCGATGAAGGACGGCGAGGTGGTCGCCGCCGGGGGCCCGCACGAGGTGCTCACCGAGGAGCTGGTCGCGGAGGTGTTCTCGCTGGATGCTCGGGTGATCACCGATCCGGAGTCCGGCACCCCGCTCGTGGTGCCGCGCTGGCGGCGCTGAGAGGGCGGCACCGTCGGGTCCGGTGCGGGAGTCGACGCCCGGGCGGGCTCCGGCGCGGTGCTCCTCCGCAGGATCCACCGGTAGCGTGGGACGTCCGCCCGGAGCGGCCCTGCGCCGCACCCCACCGACGAGCAGGAGCCGTCCCGATGATCCTCAAGGTGCTGAGCTTCGGCGCGATCGCGCTGCTGATCCTGCTGCGCCTGGCCCGCACGTCCTTCGGTGCACGCCTGCTGGGCGTGTCGCTCCGGGTGCTGCACATCGTCTATCTCGCCGCGCTCGGCGTCGCCGGGGTGCTCGCGGTGATGTTCGAGCAGTGGATCCTGCTGACCGTCGTGGTGATCCTCCTGGCGATCAGCCTGGTCGAGGAGATCCGGCGGCGCTCCTCGGTGCGGGAGTGACGCCGCCCCTGTCGGGGAGCGCGCCGGGGCCGTAGCCTCGAGGCAGGGCGCGCCGCAGTCGTCGAGCCGACCGGTGCGACCGGCGGACCCGGGAGGGGAGCCGGCATGTCCCACACCGGCAGGACCTACGTCGTCACCGGCGCCGACAGCGGGATCGGGGCCCTCACCGCACGCACGCTCGAGGACCGCGGGGCCCGAGTGATCCGCTGCGGGCTCGGCGAGGAGCTCGACGTGAGCGCCGACCTCGGCGACGAACCGGGACGGGACCTGCTGGTGCAGGAGGTGGCTCGGCTCGCTCCCGGCGGGATCGACGGCCTCGCGCTGGTCGCAGGGCTCGGCGCCCCCACCTCGATGACCGTGCGCGTGAACTACTTCGGGACCCTGGCCGTGCTCGCCGGGCTGCGCACCGCGCTGCGGAAGCGGGAGGCGCCGAGGGCCGTGATCGTCTCCTCCGCCTCGTCCCTCTCCGCCGGCGATGGGGACGTCATCGGCGCCTGCCTGCGCGGGGACGAGGACGCCGCCGTCGCCGCCGCGGAACGCGCGATCGCCAGAGGTCGCGGGACGGCCCTCTACCGCTCCTCGAAGATCGCCCTGAACCGCTGGGTGCGGCAGTCCGCGGCGACCGACGACTGGGCCGGGACCGGGGTCCCCCTCAACATCGTCGCCCCCGGGATCGTCGACACCGAGACGGCGGGCGAGGAGATGCTCTCCGATCCCGACCGGGTCCGGGTGCTGTCCCTCGCGCTCCCCCAGCCGCTCGGCTTCCCCGGCCCGGTCCAGGCGGTGGCCGACGCGATCGCCTGGATGATCGGTCCCGAGAACTCTTTCATGGCGGGGCAGATCGTGTTCGTCGACGGCGGGGCCGACGCCGCGCTGCGCTCGGACAGGCCGTACCGGGAGGGCGTCCGCTACGGCCCCGTCGCGCTCGCCCGGATGCTGGGCTACTCGGCGCTGTCGACGCTGCGGTCGCGGAAGCGGCGCTGAGCGGGAAGAGGTGCCGTCCCGGGGCGGAGGCCGTCCTCGTCGAGGACGAGGCGGAGGTCGAGCCCGAGCCGCTCGAGGAAGTGCTCGTCGTGGCTGACCACGAGCAGCCCGCCTCGGTACCCGGCGAGCACGTCGACGAGCGCGTCGATGCTGCCCAGGTCCAGGCTGTTGGTCGGCTCGTCCAGCACCAGCAGCTCATGCGGCGGATCGGCGAGGACCAGACCCGCCAGCGCCACCCGGAACCTCTCCCCTCCCGAGAGGTCGCCGACGCGACGGTCGACGGCCTCGCCGCGCAGGAGAAGGCGCGCGAGCAGCGCCCGCAGCTCCCCGACCGGCGTCGCCGGAGCGCTCGCGCGGACGGACTCGAGGATCGTGAGGTCCTCCCCGAGATGGTCGAGCCGCTGGGGCAGCATCCCGATCCGGCGTGTGAACGGCCGTGCCCGGACGCCGCGGTGCGGCGCCGGGTCGACGAGCGTGCGCAGCAGGCGCGTCTTGCCGATGCCGTTGCGTCCGGTGAGCGCGACGCGCCGGGGTCCCTGCAGGAGGATCATGCGGCCGTCGGCGTCCTCGAGCTCGGCGAGGCGCCGCCCGGCGGGGACGGCCGGATCCGGCAGGTCGATGGTGATCCGGGCGTCCTCGCGCAGCGCCCGCTCGCGCTCGGCGACCTGCTCCCGGGCCGCGTCGACGGCGGCGTCGTGCCGTCCACGGAGCTTTCCCGCAGAGACCTGCGCCTCCTGCGCCCGGGTCTTCATGATCATTTTGGGCCTGCGCCGGTTCTCGAAGTCCGTGCGGGCGTAGCGCCGACGGCGGTCGAGCGCCGTCTGCGCCTCGACGCGACGCCGTTGCTCAGCACGCAGATCCTGCTCGGCGGCGCGGAGGTCCTGCGCGGCCGCCGCCTGGTCCCTCGCCAGCTGCTCGCGATAGCGGTCATAGGGCCCGCCCACCACCGTCAGCGCCCCGGCGTGCAGCTCCGCGGTGGCGTCCATCAGGCTCAGCAGCTCGACGTCGTGGCTGACCACGAGCAGCGTTCCGGGCCAGTCCCTGATCGCGTCGTAGAGCCGGTGCCGGGCGGGACGGTCGAGGTCGTTGGTCGGCTCGTCGCACAGCACGATGTCATCGCCGGCCAGACGCAGCCCTGCCAGGGCCACGAGCATCGCCTCCCCGCCGGAGAGCGTGCCGACGGAGCGGTCCAGAGTGATCCCGTCGAGCCCGCTGCGTGAGAGGGCGGCGAGGCTGCGGGCCTCGACGTCCCAGTCCTCGCCGAGCGCGTCGTACCGCGCGGGATCGCAGTCGCCGTCCTCGATCGCCCGCAGCGCCGTCAGACGCGTGCGGATGCCGAGCAGGTCGGCGACGGCGGCCCCGGTGCGCAGCGGGAGGTTCTGCGGGAGGTGACCGACGGTGCCGGTGGCGGTGACGGTGCCGGAGCTCGGCGCGAGCTCGCCCGCGATCAGTCGCAGGAGGGTCGACTTGCCCGAGCCGTTGTCGCCGATCAGGCCGGTGCGACCGGTGCCGAAGGTGCCCGAGAGGTCCTCGAGCACCGTGGTCCCGTCAGGCCAGGCGAAGGAGAGCCCGGCCAGGGTGATGGCGGGCGTGGGAGAGGTGGTCATGGGGCTCCTCGACGTCAGTGGGGGCGCTGACGGCGGGGCCCGGACACGGGCGACGGGCGGCGTCAGCGCGCGGTGGGCGCGGCGGGACGGTCGTCGATGAGCATGATGGTGCGGTCCTCGTGTCGTCGGGTCGGGGCGAGCAGGCTACCGGGCCGCTCCCTGGAGCGCGAGGGCTTTTCGGGGACCGCTCTCATAGCCCGGACAGCTGGGGTCGCCCGTCGGGCGGTCGCCCAGCTGCTGACGGATCGTCGTCGCGTGACCCATGATTCATCCGAGGTGTCCGGACCCCCGGGAGCTTCCACGGACTGCATAGTCCGCTCTTCCTGCATTGGTCGACCACTGCCGGAGGTCGATCCTTGACATTCATAGGACCATTCATCACGATGTGACGACGGCCATACGAGTCCGCGACAGAGGCCCCGAGCCTCGGCGATGCGCACCGGCGCCGCGCGCCCCGCGGACCCCACGACACCTGTCTGGAGAGCACCGACGATGCCCGCTTCACAGCCCACCGCCCCCGACACCGACTGGTTCGACCACGACCGCTTCGGGATGTTCATCCACTTCGGTCTCTACGCCCTGCCGGCCCGTCACGAGTGGGTGATGAGCTACGAGGAGCGCGAGGTCGAGGAGTACGAGAGGTACGCGCGCTACTTCGACCCCGATCTGTTCGACGCCGCGGCCTACGCGCGCATGGCGAAGCAGGCGGGGATGAAGTACGTGGTGCTGACCACCAAGCACCACGAGGGATTCTGCCTGTGGGACACGGCGCTGAGCGAGTACAGCGCCCCGCGCAGCTGCGGCCGCGACCTCGTGCGCGAGTTCGTCGAGGCGGTGCGCGCCGAGGGGCTCCGCGTGGGCTTCTACCACTCCGTGCTGGACTGGCACCACCCGGACTACACGGTCGACGAGCGCCATCCGCGCAGGAACCACCCCGATCCCTCCTCGCTCGATGCGGGCAAGGACCTCGCGCGCTACCGGGAGTACCTCCACGGCCAGGTGCGCGAGCTGCTCACCGACTACGGGCAGATCGACTACCTCTTCTACGACTTCACCTTCCCCGGCGAGTTCGGGAAGGGGCCCGAGGCCTGGGACGCCGAGGAGCTGATGGCGCTCACCCGCGATCTCCAGCCCGGGATCATCGTCAACGACCGGCTGGGCATCCCCGGGGACCTGGTCACCCCCGAGCAGTACCAGCCCGATTCCCCCATGACCGACGACACGGGCGAGCCGGTGCGCTGGGAGGCCTGCCAGACGATGAACGGCTCCTGGGGCTACGACCGCGACAACTTCGACTTCAAGAGCACGCACATGCTGCTGAGCATGCTCGTGGACTCCGTCGCGAAGGGCGGGAACCTGCTGCTGAACGTCGGTCCCGACGGTCGCGGGAACCTGCGCTCCGAGGACGAGCAGCGCCTCGCGGAGATCGGGCGCTGGATGCATCTGCATCGACGCTCGATCCGCGGGGCCGGGCCCGCGACCGCGCTGGCCGCCCCCGCGGGCACGGTCATGACCCAGCGCGGCGACCGCGTCTACGTGCACTTCCTGGCGTGGCCGCTGAAGCATCTCCACCTGCGCGACGCGGCGGGGAAGATCGCCTACGCGCAGCTGCTCAACGACGCCTCGGAGGTGCGCTTCGAGGAGACCGACCCGACCGCGAAGGCGTGGAACACCAACGTGGGCGGGCTCGCGCCGGGCACGGTCACCTTCACCCTGCCGGTGCAGCAGCCCGATCCCTGGATCCCCGTTCTGGAGATCTTCCTCGCGCAGTGACCCGGACGCGGCCCGTGATCGTCCCCGGCACCGGGCCGCGTCCCCGAACGCTGCGCGCGCACGCTCGGCCCGCCCGCGACGACCAAGGAGACGACATGCCCGCACCCACCCTCTCCCGCAGGTCGCTCGCGGCGGCCACGGCGGCCGTGACCGGGCTCGCGGCCTGCTCCCCACAGTCCCCTCCGGGAGGCCGCACCGATTCCGCGGGGCGCACCACCGTCTCCTGGACGATGTGGTCCGGCGGCACCGAGGAGAGGACCTCCTGGGAGCGCGCGGCCGCCACCGTCACGGAGGAGCACCCGGAGATCGGCGTCGAGCTGCAGACCACCGCCTTCCAGGACTACTTCACCAACATCGGCACCCGGATCGCCGGCGATGCGGCGCCCTGCGTGCTCAGCATGCAGAGCCTGCGGCTGGGGACCTTCGAGGAGGCGATGCTTCCGCTGGACGACCTGATCGCCGAGCACGGCCTGGACCTCTCTGCCTTCGACACGACCGGACTGGAGGCGCTGCAGTCGCAGGGACGCCAGATGGCCCTCCCCTATGACAACGGGCCGATCCTCATGCTCTACAACCGCGACGCCCTCGCCGCCGCCGAGGTGCCGGAGCCGCAGGCGGGATGGACGATCGACGAGTTCGAGGAGACGATCCGCGCCCTCACCTCGGGCGGACGGTTCGGGTACTCGGCCTTCCCCACCGGCGACACGATGCTGGCGATGCTGCTGAGCTTCAACGGCGCCACGGCCGTCACCGAGGACAGGCGGCTCACCCTGGACACCCCCGAGATGATCGAGGCCTTCTCCTGGTACACCTCGCTCGTGCACGAGCTCGGCGTCGCCCCGGAGATCTCCGGGAACACCGATGTGGCGCTGGACCAGTTCCTCGCCGGCAATGCCGCGATGACGCCGACCGGGCCGTGGGCGATCCTGAACGTCAACGCCCAGGCGGCCTTCGAGGTCGGGCTGGTGCCCCTGCCCGTGGGGACGCACGGCCCCGCCACGCTCTCGGCCGGCTCCGGCTTCGGGATCGCGGCGAGCTGTCCCGTGATCGAGGAGGCCTTCCTCGCCGTGACGAGCCTGACCGGTCCCGCCGTGCTGGAGGCGCTCGCCGCCGAGGGACGGGCCTTCCCCTCGCGGACGGCGCCCCAGTCCGCCTGGTACGCGAATGCGCCCGAGGGCTCCGAGGCCGCGCTGAGCGCGGCGCTCGAGACCGCGACCCCGCTGGTGACCACCGACAACTGGTCGCAGGTCGCCGACGGCATCGCCCAGTACTGCGGCCAGGCCTTCAACGGGGAGAAGAGCCCGGGAGACGTCCTGGCCCTGCTCCAGGACGAGTTCGGGGGCTGAGCCGCACCCGCCGCCAGGGCATGCGGCCGGACCGCGTCCCCGCTGCTCATCCCCTGTCCCGACCCCCGGAGGAGATTCTCGTGACCATGCTCTCGCCGGCTCCCCGCCGTCGGCCCCCGGGCCCCGGCGCCGGTGCGCGCCCGCGACGCCGCACCGACTCGGTCGCGGCCGCCGCATTCACCTCGCCCGCCGTCCTCGGCCTGACCGCCTTCACCCTGTTCCCCCTGGTGATGTCCGTCGTGGTGAGCCTCTGGCACTGGCCCGCGTTCGGAGAGCGGGAGTTCGCGGGGCTCGCGAACTACACCGATCTGCTCACCAGCCGGCACTTCGGACGGGTCCTGCTCAACACGATCGTGTACACCGTGCTGTACATCCCGCTGAACATCGGGGTGTCCCTGGGCCTGGCCCTGTGGATCTCCACGATGGGCCGGGGGAAGCAGACCCTCCGGGTGCTCTTCTTCCTCCCCGTGGTCACGCCGATCGTCGCGCAGGTGCTGGTGTGGAGACTGATCTACCAGCCGAACGGCGTGATCGCAGGGCTGCTCGCCCCGCTGGGGATCGACGCCCCGAACTTCCTGGGCGACAGCAGCTGGGCGATGGCCTCCATGGTGGTCATGAGCGTGTGGCAGGGGTTCGGCTACAACATGCTGATCTTCTCCGCCGCCCTCGACCAGATCCCGAGCTCCGTCCACGACGCGGCGAGCGTGGACGGGGTCTCCCCCTTCCAGCGTCTGCGCGCCGTCACGCTGCCGATGATCTCGCCGATGATGTTCTTCGCGACGACGATGACGCTGATCACCTCGTTCCAGGTGTTCGCCCAGCCCTACCTCCTCACCGGCGGCGGGCCGGGCAACGCCACCGAGACCCTGGTCCTGTTCCTCTATCGCGAGGGCTTCAGCGCCTTCTCCCTCGGCTCCGCGGCGGCGGTGGGCTGGTTCCTGTTCGCCCTGATCCTGCTGGTCACCATCGTCCAGTTCCTCGGACAGAAGAGGTGGGTGCACTATGACTCCTGAGGCCATGACCACCGCTGCGAGACCCGCCGCCGCGCATCCCCGTCGGCGCGCTCGGTCCGGTCCGCCCGGCCGACGCCGGCATCGACTGCGGCACACGCTCTCGGCGCTGCTGCTGTGGGCGACGGCGCTCCTGTTCCTCTCCCCGATCCTCTACGCGGCCGCGGTCTCGCTCAAGCCGGCCTCGGACGTCTTCGACATCCCGCCAACCCTGGTGGGATCAGAGATCCGGTGGGAGAACTACGTGGAGGCGCTGACGTACCTCCCGTTCCTGCGGTTCATCGCCAACAGCCTCGCCGTGGCCGGGGCGGGGACCGTGATCGTGCTGACTGTCTCGAGCCTCGCGGCCTACGCGTTCGCACGGCTGCGGTGGCCCCTGCGGGCGGCCGTGTTCCTGCTGTTCCTCTCGACGCTGATGGTCCCGCAGGAGGTGCTGGTGATCCCGCTGTTCATCGAGATGCAGCTGCTCGGATGGGTGGACTCCTACCAGGCGCTGGTGCTCCCGTTCGCCTTCACGGCCTTCGGCACGTTCCTGCTGCGCCAGTTCTTCCTGGGGATCCCCGCCGAGCTCGAGGACGCCGCCCGGATCGACGGGGCCGGCCATGCCCGCATCTTCGGCTCCGTGATGCTGCCGCTGGCGCGGCCCACCCTCGCGGTGCTCGCCGTGTTCACCTTCATCACCTTCTGGAACAGCTTCCTGTGGCCGCTGGTCATCACCCACAGCATCTACGAGAAGGGCGTGGTCCCGGTGGGCCTGGCGCTGTTCTTCAGCCAGCAGGGCAGTCAGTGGCATCTGGTGATGGCCGCGGCGCTGGTCTCGATGGTCCCGACGGTCATCCTGGTGCTGCTGCTGCGACGCCACCTGGTCAGCGGCATCGCGACGGCCGGTCTGGGAGGCCGCTGAAGGAGTTCCTCGTCCCAGTGCGCCGACGGGGCCCGCCGCCGGTCAGCCGGCGCTGACCTCGACACGGGTGGTCACGGGGGTCGGGTTCTGGAAGAGGTCGAGGACGGGGCAGTGGGCGTCGACGGCCGCGCGGAGCTCCTCGTAGCGCTCCTCGCTCTCCGGGCCGGTGAGGCGCACGAGCAGGCGCACGTCCCCGAACCCGGCCCGCACGGAATCGTCCTTGCCGAAGAGGCGCGCGGCGTCGAGGTCGCCCTCCGCGGTCACCTCGACATCGTCGAGCCGGATGCCGAGGGCATGCGCGTAGAGGCGATAGACCACGATCTGGCAGGAGATCAGAGCGCCGAGCGCGACCTCGACGGGGCTCGCGGCGAGATCGTCGCCCGCGAGGGCGGCGGGCTCGTCCACGGCGAACTCGTGGCGGCCGGCGCGCAACGTGCTCGCGACCGCGCCGACGCCCTGTCCGGTGACGGTGTAGGTGAGGTGGGCGGCCTCGCGGCGGGCGTCGATCCGCTCGCTCCAGGCGGTCCCCGCGGCGTCGAGACGGTCGGCGCGGGCGGAGGCGCTGTCGGCGAGGTCGGCGGCGGAGGGGACACGGGCGGCGGTCTCGGAGAGTGTCATGGCGCCACCGTAGGGACGCTGCGTGCTGCGGTCACGCTCTCCCGTCACAGGCCGTCATCCGTGCAGTCAGCGGCCGTCCTCGGACAGCGCCTTGCTGTGGGCCGAGGACTCCCGGTTCCAGTCACGCACCCAGTCCGGCAGCTCCAGGTCCTCGGGCGGCTGTCCGACCAGCTCCAGCACCTCGCTGACGTCGACGGAGCCGCCGGAGGTGCGCAGGAAGCGGGCGCGCACCACGGCGTCGGCGATGACGGCGTCGCCGCGGCGGAACACCTGCTCCATGTAGATCCAGCGCTCGTCGTACCCGATCACGCGGGTGGCGAGCTCGAACCTCTGCCCGAGGGTGAGGGACCTGCGATAGGTGATGGTCTGGCCGGCGACCACCGGGTACCAGCCGGCGTCGGTGATCTTCTTCCAGAAGCCGGAGCGGAGCATGAGGTCCATGCGGCCCAGGTCCATGATCGAGAGGTAGCGCCCGTTGTTCATGTGTCGCTGCACGTCGAGGTCGGCGGGGTTCACGCGGAAGCTGGCATGAGAGGTGTCCCAGATGCCGAGGCGGCTCTTCGCGCGCACTCTCAGCATGAACAGCAGCAGGCGGAGATACATGTTCACCGTGGGTCCCTCCCGGGGCTCTCGTCGGCTCCTCGTCGAGGCCGGATGACCACAGAGTAACTTCTCGGTGCCCCTCGGTCGACGCAGCTCCTTCCCCGCAGGCCCGGCGGGCCTGCGACGCTCGCGCTAGTGTGGTCCGGTGACCTCCAGCTCCACCCGTGCCATCAACGACCGCATCATCTGGGTCGACTGCGAGATGACCGGCCTCGACAAGCAGCGCGATGCGCTCGTCGAGATCGCCGTCCTCGTGACCGACGCCGATCTGAACATCCTCGGGGAGGGCGTCGACGTCGTCATCAAGCCCCCGGCGGAGTCCCTTCAGGGCATGGACCCCTTCGTGGTGAACATGCACACCGTCTCGGGCCTGCTCGAGGAGCTCGACGGCGGGATGACCCTCGCCGACGCCGAGGCGCAGTGCCTCGCCTACGTGAAGCAGCACTGCCCCGAGCCGGGCAAGGCGCCGCTCGCGGGCAACAGCGTCGGCACCGACCGCACCTTCCTGGACCGCGACGTGCCGGAGTTCGCCTCCTGGCTCTCCTATCGCACGATCGACGTCTCGAGCCTGAAGGAGCTGGCCAAGCGCTGGTTCCCCCGCGTCTACTACAATATCCCCGCCAAGCACGGCGGCCACCGCGCGCTCGCGGACATCCGCGAGTCGATCCAGGAGCTCAAGTACTACCGCGAGGTGCTGATGATCCCCGAGCCCGGCCCCACCACCGCCCAGGCCCAGGAGGCCGCGCGCCGCTTCGAGCTGCGTGACGGCGTCGACGCCGGCGCCGCCCCAGCCGCGCCCGCACCCCATGTGCCTTGGCTGGACCGCGCCTCGCACCGCCGCTGGCTCGAGGGCGAGGCCGACGAGCTGCTCGTCTTCGGCTCCGAATCGGTGCGCGAGGACGGCGGCTTCGCCTGGCTGGACGAGACCGGCGCCCCGGACCTCTCCCGTCCCTCCGAGCTGTGGATCACCTGCCGGATGACGCACTCCTTCGCGCTCGGCCACCTGCTGGGCCGGCCCGACTTCGGCCGCTTCGCCGATCACGGCATCGCCTCGCTGCGCGAGGTCTTCCACGACGACGAGCACGGCGGCTGGTTCGCCTCCGTGGCCGACGGACAGCCCGTCGACGATTCCAAGCAGGCCTACGCCCACGCCTTCGTGGTCCTCGCCGCCTCCTCCGCGACCGCCGCCGGTCGTCCCGGTGCGGAGCAGCTGCTGGACGAGGCGCTCGCGGTGCTCGATGAGAAGTTCTTCGACGCGGCCGCAGGGATGAGCGTGGACACCTTCGACCGCAGCTTCACCCGCTGCGAGGAGTACCGCGGGATCAACGCCAACATGCACACCGTCGAGGCGCTGCTGGCCGCGGCCGACGTCACCGGCGAGCGCCGCTGGCTGGACCGCGCCGTCGGCATCGCGACCCGCGCGATCGACGAGTTCGCGCGCGGCAACGACTGGGCGCTGCCGGAGCACTTCGACGTCGAGTGGTCCCCGCTGCTGGACTACAACCGCGACGAGCCCGCCCATCCCTTCCGCCCCTACGGCGCGACGATCGGGCACTGGATCGAGTGGTCGCGCCTGGTGCTCCAGGCCCGTGCGGCGCTGATCGCGCTCGACGGCGAGGCACCCGAGTGGATGCTCGAGGCCGCCACCGCCCTCATGGAGAAGTCCGCCGCGGCCTTCGGCGCCGACGGACAGCCCGGCTGGGTGTACACCGTGGACTGGGACGGCACGCCCGTCTCGAGCGAGCGGATGCACTGGGTAGCGGCGGAGGCCGTCGCCGCCGCCGCGGTGATGCACCGGGTCACCGGCGAGCGCGTCTGGGCCGAGCGCTACGAGCAGTGGTGGGAGTACATCTCCACCTACCTGCTGGATCCCGAGGAGGGCTCGTGGTTCCACGAGCTCGATGCCGACAACGAGCCGCAGGGCGTGACCTGGCCGGGCAAGCCCGACATCTACCACGCGCTGCAGTGCGTGCTGATCCCCCGGCTTCCGGTCGCCCCGGCGCTGTCGGCCGCGCTGCGGGACGGACAGCTGGACGGCGACCTCTGAAGGCCTCCTCCCCCGTGACATGACGACGACGCCGGTGCTGCACCGGCGTCGTCACGTCGGAGGCGGCCCGTGCCACGCTCGGGAGGGGCGCGGGGTCAGCTGCGCTCGAGGCGCTCGACGGCGGCCTCCATGCGCTCGATCTTCCCGTCGAGCTCGCCCTCGTGGCCGGGGCGGATGTCGGCCTTCAGCACGAGGGAGACGCGGGAGCCGTAGCGGCCCGCCTCCTCGGTCGCGCGCCGCACGACCTCCATCACCTCGCCCCATTCCCCCTCGATCTCGGTGAACATCGACGAGGTGCGGGTGGGCAGGCCGGATTCGCGCACGATCCGCACCGCCGCGGCGACCGCGTCGTGCACGCTCGCGGCGTCGGCCCCCTCCCCGAGATCGCGGGCGAGAGCCGGGTCGGAGGGGGCGCCGGTGGGCTGGACGGAGAAGGCGACGATCATGCCGCCAGTTTCCTCCTCCCCCACGGGCGCTGCAACGCGGGGCTCGGGGCTCCGTCGTCGCCCAGCGGTCCTGCACCCCCGCCGCCGACACTTCAGTAGCATCGATGCGGTGTCCGCCGCCGCGGGCACCACTCCTATGACCAGAGCAAGAACCATGACTGCACATCGCCTCGGAATCGTCGGCTACGGGGACCTGGGACGGGGGGTCGAGCTCGCCGTCTCCCTCCAGGAGGACATGGAGCTGGTGGGGGTGTTCACGCGACGCGATCCCGCGAGCGTGAGCACCGCGCTCGAGGGGACCGCGGTCCGCTCGATCGAGGCGCTCGAGTCGATGACGGGCGAGATCGACGTGCTCGTCCTCTGCGGCGGCTCGAAGTCGGACCTGCCCGAGCAGACCCCGCAGCTCGCCGGGAGCTTCACCGTGGTGGACAGCTTCGACACACACGCCCGCATCCCCGAGCACTTCGCGGCGGTGGACGCCGCGGCCCGCGAGGCCGGCACCACGGCGCTGATCTCCACCGGCTGGGACCCCGGCCTGTTCTCCCTCAACCGCGTCTTCGGCGAGGCGATCCTCGCCTCCGGCGACACCTACACCTTCTGGGGACGCGGCCTGTCCCAGGGGCACTCCGACGCGGTGCGCCGCGTGGACGGGGTCGCCGGCGGCGTCCAGTACACGATCCCCTCCGAGGATGCGATCGCGCGGGTGCGCGCCGGGGAGCGGCCCGAGCTCAGCACCCGCGAGAAGCACGTGCGCGAGTGCTTCGTGGTGCTCGAGGAGGGCGCCGACGCCGAGGCGGTGCGCGAGGAGATCGCGACGATGCCGCACTACTTCGAGCCCTACGACACGACGGTGCACTTCATCACCGCCGAGGAGCTCGCCCGGGATCACCAGGGCATGCCCCACGGCGGCTTCGTGATCCGCTCCGGCGAGTCCTCCCCCGGCACGACGCAGACCATCGAGTACCGCCTGCAGGAGGGTTCCAACCCCGAGTTCACCGCGAGCGTGCTGGTCGCGTACGCCCGGGCCGCCGCACGTCTTGCCGCCGCCGGAGAGCACGGGGCGAGGACCCCCTTCGACGTGGCGCCGGGCCTGTTCTCCCCGAAGTCGCCCGAGCAGCTGCGCGCCGAGCTGCTCTGAGCTGCGCCCCGCAGTGACCGCGGGAGGGCCCGGGCGGCAGGTGCCGCCCGGGCCCTCCGTCCGCGAGTTGTCGGGGCGCATCACCCGGCGACGCCGAGCGAGGATCGCGTGCGCCGTCGTGGCGCTGTCCGGGCCGCTGCCCCCGATGCAATGCGTCTCACACTCCTGCGGGCCGCTTCGGGGAGGAAAGCACCGCTCGGACCCGGTATGCTGATCTATCGTTGCAGGCCGTCAGGTCGCACATGGTGGGCGTAGCTCAGTTGGTAGAGCACCGCGTTGTGGTCGCGGTGGTCGCGGGTTCAAGTCCCGTCGTCCACCCCATGTGAAGTCTCTGGACATCGTTCGCAGATGTCTCGGGACATGGTTCACGGAGTAGGGCCCCGGTTCTCACCGGGGTCCTTCTTCTGTACCTGGTAGCCGGGGTCATGAGCTACTGGCCAGAATGTGTGCACGGTCAGGGCGTATCGCTCAGCCGCGCGGCACCTCGCGCACGACACGCGCCGGGGAGCCGGCGACGACGGTCCCGGCGGGGACGTCCTTCGTCACCACGGAGCCGGCGCCCACCACGGCGTCCTCCCCGATCGTGACCCCGGGCAGCACGGTCGCCTTCGCGCCGATCCAGACCCGGTCCCCGACGACGATCGGCGCCGGGTGGAGATCGGCGCGGCGAGCGGGGTCCATGTCGTGGTTCAGCGTGGCCATCACGACGTCGTGCCCGATCAGGCAGTCGTCCCCGATCGTGATGCCGCCCTGGTCCTGGAAGCGGCAGCCGGAGTTGATGAACACCCGCTCGCCGAGGCGGAGGTTCCGACCGAAGTCCGCGGTCAGCGGCGGGAAGACGGTGACGGTCTCGGAGACCTCAGTGCCGGTGAGCTCGGCCAGCAGCTCTCGCACCCGCGCGGGCTCGTGGTAAGAGCCGTTGAGTTCGGCAGTCACGCGCATCGCCTGCTGGCTCGTGCGATGCATGACCTCGTGCAGCGGGGAGCCGCCCTCGATCCGCTTCCCGGCATCCATCGCGTCCAGCAGGTCCTGCAGCTCCACGACTCTCCTCCTCGCTCCGGCGGCGCGGTGCGCTCCTCCGGCCCTTCTGCTGCTCACACCCTAAGCGCGAGCGCGGCGACCTCCCACGCCCAAGGCGACTCCCCGCGCGTCCCGGCGTGGCCGGCCCGCCTCAGCCGCGCCCGCCGAAGAGCCGCCTCACCCCGCGGAGGAAGCCGCCCGGCGCATCGACCGACAGCGGCTCGGGGGCCGAGGGATCATCGTCCAGGACGTCCAGGGCGGTGCGGGGGATGTCCAGCAGCTCGAGCAGCTGCGCGAGGGGATCGCCGTCGACGGTCCGCGCTGCGCACAGGTCGCGGAGGCGCTGCGCTCCCGCCCCCGCACCGAAGGCCTCGACCAGCGCGTCGCCGGTCCTGGCGCGCTCCACGGAGTCGTCGATCTGCTCCACCCAGCCGGTGTTCCACATGATGAGCTCCATGAGGTCCTCCCGGTCCTGGAGGACGGCGCCGGAGCCGCTTCCGCGCCACAGCACGAGCACCGGGTGGTCCTCGCCCGACTCGTCGTCGAGATCGAACGGCCCCGCGCCGATCGCCGGCGAGTCGGGAGAATGCACCGTGAACCAGCCCTCGCCGACCTCCGTGAGCACCCACCCCTCGTCCCCCCACGCGAACTCCTCGGCGAGGTCGCGGCGCCGCGAGGCGTCGCCGCGGTCCAGCAGGATCTCCCGGGCGGTGCCGTTCTCCAGCTCGGGCAGCCCGTGCACCGCACCGAGGGCCTCGGCGACCTGGGAGAGGGCGTGGTCCTCCTCCTCCGCCGTCGTCTCCCCGAGGAGGTGCTCCTCGAGAGCGAGGCGGAAGGACGCCTCGGTGCCGGGCATCCCGAGCGTCGCCGCGAGGGCGGCGGGGGCCTCCGCCGGGATGCTCCCGTCGTGGACGTCCCAGGCGAACCTCCGCTCCGCTCCCCCGGTGCGGACGCGCACCACGCGCGGATCCCCGACCTCACCGAGCAGCACCAGGTCCCAGGTCGCAGGCAGCGCCGCCTCCTCCTCGACCCAGGCAGCGGTCCACCCGCTCGACGCGGTGGGTCCGACGGTCCACATCCGGACTGGATCGTCGGGGACGGGAAGAGGGGCGAGGGCGGCGAGGATCTCATCCTGCAAGGCCCGGGCGATGAGCAGCATGCGCTGATCCTAGAGGACCCGCAGGTCGCAGCGGTCCACGCGGGGCCTTGCCACCCGGTCTCCCCGCATCGATCGGCCCCGCCTCCGGTCGGCGCTCCTCCGCCTCTGGTCAGCGGGGAGCGCGCGCGGCTACCGTGTGCGGACCAGCGGAGGTCGAGGAGGACACCATGGTGCAGCTGCCCCACAGCGCGGACGTCGTGGTCATCGGAGCCGGAGTGGTGGGCAACGCCGCGGTCGCCCATCTGGCCGATCTGGGCTGGCGGGGCATCGTCCAGCTCGACAAGGGCCCATTGCCCGATCCGGGCGGCTCCACCGGCCACGCCTCGAACTTCGTCTTCCCGGTGGACCACTCCAAGGAGATCACGGACCTCACCCTGGACTCGCTGCGCCAGTACACCGAGCTCGGCGTGCTCGACCACTGCGGCGGGATCGAGGTGGCCCGCAGCCCGGAGCGGATGCAGGAGCTGACGCGCCGCATGAGCTCGGCGATGTCCTGGGGCGTGGAGGCGCACCTGGTCTCCCCCGCCGAGATCCAGGATCTCGTCCCCTTCTGCGACGCCGATCTGCTGATCGGCGGGTTCCACACGCCGACGGCCGCGATCCTGGACCCGCTGCGCGCCGGGGAGCTCTTCCGGGACCGCGCCGCGCAGGCCGGGGCGCTCACCACCTGCGAGCACACCGAGGTGACCGGGATCGAGACCCGGGGCGGCCGGGTGGTCCGCGTCCTCACCGACCGCGGCGCGATCGAGACCGGCACCGTCGTGATCGCCTGCGGGGTGTGGAGCCCGCAGGTCGCCGCGCTCGCCGGGGCCTCGATCCCGCTCGCCCCCGCGGTGCACCAGATGATCGACGTCGGCCCGATCCCCGCGCTCGAGGAGACCGGCGAGTGGATCAGCTTCCCGCTGCTGCGGGACATGGACCGCCTGATGTACGAGCGGCAGCGCGGCTCGAGCCTCGAGATCGGCTCGTACGCGCACCGGCCGATGCTGCACCGCCCCGCGGAGATCCCCCCGGTGGACGACCATCCCGGGCAGGCCACCCCCACCTCCTTCCCCTTCACCGAGGAGGACTTCACCGCCCAGATGTGCCACGCCCGGGAGATGTTCCCGGGCCTGCTGGCCGATCCTGCGCTGCCGCGTCCCGTCGCGATCAACGGACTGCTCGCGATCACGCCCGACGGGGGCGCGCTGGTAGGCGAGCTGCCGGAGGTGCGCGGGCTGTGGTCCGCGGCGGCGGTGTGGATCAAGGAGGCGGCCGGGGTCGGGCGGATGCTCGCCGAGCTGCTCACCGAGGGCACCAGCGAGATCGACCCGCGCGGCTCTGATCCGGCGCGCTTCCACCCGGCGGCGCGCAGCGAGCCGCACGTGTGGGCGCGTGCGGCCGAGGGCTTCCCGAAGACCTACGGGATCTCCCATCCGCGCGAGCAGTGGCTCAGCGACCGGCCTTCGCGCACGAGCCCCGTCCATGCCCGCACCGACGCGCTCGGGGCGGAGTTCTTCGAGGCGGCGGGCTGGGAGCGCCCCCAGTGGTACGGCGCGAGCGTCCCTCTGCGCGACCGCTTCGCGGACCGTCTCGGAACGCGCGTGCACGAGTGGGACGCCCGCTGGTGGTCCCCGCTGATCGAGGCGGAGCACCTGGCGATGCGTGAGGGCGTGGCGATGATCGACCTGGCGGCCTTCGCGATCCTCGACGTGCGCGGCCCGGGCGCCCTCTCGCTCCTCGAGCGTCTCGCCGTCGCACGGATCGACGTGGGCGTCGGTCGCTCCGTGTACACCCCGATGCTCACCCCGGCGGGCACCTTCCGCTCCGACCTGACGATCCTCCGGCGCGGCGAGGAGGACTTCCGCGTCATCACCGGCGGCACCGAGGGCGGGCGCGACCTCGCCTGGCTCACGGCCCACGCCCCGGAGGACGGCTCGGTGCAGATCACCGACTCCACCTCGGCGGTGACCACGATCGGGGTGTGGGGCCCGCGGGCGGAGGAGCTGCTGGACGCGGTCACCGACGCCGACGTGTCGCTCGCCGCCTTCCCCTACGGCACCGCGCAGGACCTGCACATCGGGTCGATCCCGGTCTCGGCGCTGCGGATCTCCTACGTCGGCGAGAACGGGGCGGAGCTCCACGTCGCCGCCGAGCTCGGCCTGGCGCTGTGGGACCGCCTGTGGGAGGCGGGCCAGGAGCTCGGCGTGATCGCCGCGGGGATCGGGGTGTACGGCACGACGGGCCGGCTGGAGAAGGCGTATCGGCTGCTCGGGGCGGAGCTCACCGCCGAGCACGACCCGGTCGACGCGGACCTCGCCCTGCCGAAGGTCAAGCGCGCCGACTTCGTGGGCAGGCGGGCCTATCTCGCCGCGCGGGAGCGTGGCCCGCGGGCGATGCTGTGCACTCTCGCGCTCACGGATCCGCCCGAGGACCCGACGGTCGCCCGTTTCCCCACGGGCGGCGAGCCGGTGCTCTCCGCCGACGGCGAAGCCCTGGTCGACGCGGCCGGGCGGCGCTCCTACGTCACCTCCGCGGGCCCGGCCCCCTCGCTCGGGCGGTACCTGCTGCTGGCCTATCTGCCGCTCGCCGAGGCCGAGCTCGGCACGGAGCTGCTCGTGCAGTACCTGGGCACGCGACTGAACGCCGAGGTGATCGGGGTGGGGCGCACTCCCCCGTTCGATCCCGAGGACGCGCGGATGAAGCGGGCCGACGGCTCCGCTCCCTGACCGCTCGCGGAGCGCGCCGCGCTCATCCGACGTCGGGCGTGCGGTGGCCGAGCCGGCGCGAGATCTCCTCGGTCGCCGCCCGCAGCGCGACCGAGGCCTCCGGGAGGCGCTGCGGGGAGAGCCGGTAGGCCGGCCCCGCGGCGGAGACCGCGGCGAGCACCGTGCCCTCCGGACCCCGCACCGGGGCGGCGAGCGCGACGAGCCCCTCCTCGTACTCCCCGACCGCCTCCGTCCACCCGCGCTCCCGCGCCGCGGCCAGCTGCTCCTCGAGCGCCGCCGGATCGGTGAGGGTGCGCGCGGTGAAGGACTCCAGCGGGCCGCGCAGCAGCTCGCGGCGCTGGGCGGGCTCGAGATGGGCCAGCAGCATCTTCCCGCTCGAGGTCGCGTGCAGCACGGTGCGGTCCCCCACCCAGTTGTGCATCGCGACGGTGCTGCGGGCCTGCGCCTGGTAGAGGTTCACGGCGACCCCACCGCGCAGCACCGCGACGTTGACCGTCTCCCCGAGCTGCTCGGCGAGCGCCTCGCACACGGGGCCCGCGATCGCGGTGAGGTCACGGCGCGGCCGGGCCGCGGAGGCCAGGCGCAGCAGGCCCACGCCGAGCTGCACGGTCCCGTCCTCGGAGCGCTCGACGAGGTCGTGGTGCTCGAGGGAGGCGACCAGGCGCGAGGCGGTCGAGGCGTGCACCTCGAGTGCACGGGCGATCGCCGCGACGCTCGCCCCGTCCTGGCTCGCGATCGTCTCCAGCACCTGCACCGCCCGGTCCACGGACTGCACCGCACCGCTGCCGGTCATCCCTCGCTCCGTCCTCCCGCACCATGCGGGTCTCGTCCATGCCGTTGCGCATTGCGCACATCATTGCGCATCCCGCACGACGGTGTCAGAGTAGAGCACACCGCGGACATCGCGTCCCGTTCTCAGGAGATCCCCATGACGGTGAACCCCGACCCCGGAGTCCTGCTCTACCCCCGACTGCGCAAGTCCCCCTTCTTCTACGCGTCCCGGCAGCACGGCGTGGCGCTCTACAGCGTCTACAACCACACCTACCACCCCCGCCACTACGGCGATCCGCTCGCGGAGTACTGGGCGCTGCTGGAGGGGGTGACCCTGTGGGACGTGGGCGTGGAGCGGCAGGTCGAGATCTCCGGCCCCGACGCCTTCGACTTCACGAACCTGCTGGTCACTCGCGACCTCTCGAAGTGCAAGGTCGGGCAGTGCAAGTACGTCTTCCTCTGCGACCAGCATGGCGGGATCCTCAACGACCCGATCCTGCTGCGCCTGGAGGAGAACCGCTTCTGGCTCTCCCTGGCCGACAGCGACATCCTGCTGTGGGCCCGGGGCGTCGCCGCCTACGCCGGGATGGACGTGATCATCGAGGAGATCGACGTCGGCCCCGTGCAGGTGCAGGGCCCGAATTCCTATGCCGTGCTGCGAGACCTCGTGGGCGAGGCGGTCGCGGACATCCGCTACTATTACCTCCACGAGTTCACGATCGACGGCATCGACGTGATCGTCTCCCGCACCGGGTACACCGGCGAGATCGGCTACGAGATCTACGTGAAGAACGCCTCGCGCGACGCCGAGAGGCTCTGGGCGAAGGTGCTCGAGGCCGGCGAGCCGCACGGGCTGCGGGTGATCGGCCCCTGCCACATGCGCCGCATCGAGGGCGGGATGCTCGCCCACGGCGCGGACATCACCGTGGACACCAATCCCTTCGAGGTGGGGATGGGCTACGACTGGATGGTGGACCTCGGCCAGGAGGCGGACTTCCTGGGCAAGGAGGCGCTGACCCGCATCAAGGCGGAGGGGCCGCGGCGCATGCTGGTCGGCCTCGAGATCGGCGGCGAGCCGCTCGGCACTTACAACGACGGCTCGATGATCGATGCCTTCCCCGTGCTGCACGAGGGAGAGGTGGTCGGGAAGGTGACCTCCGCCTGCTTCTCCCCGCGGCTCGAGAAGAACATCGGCCTCGCCCTCGTGACGGCGGAGCTCTCCGCGCTCGGCACCGCCTTCACGGTCGACGTCGGCGAACGGCTCGGGGCGCAGCTGCCCTCGGGCCTGCCGCCCGTCGAGGCGGTCGTGGTGCCCAAGCCCTTCATCGACCCGGCGAAGGAGCAGCCGAAGGCGGACGTCGCGGCGCTCGCCGGGGGGACCGCCGCCGGTGGCTGATCGGGACGCCCGCCCTGCCGCGGCGCCGGGCCCCGGGGGATCCCCTCCCCCGGTCCCGGCGCCGGGGTGCGCCCAGTTCGAGGTGATCCCGCTGCCGGGCGTCGTCGAGCAGGTGCTCGAGCACCTCGGGCCCGGCACGCGGGTGACGGTCACGGCCTCACCCGCCCAGGGGCTCGACGCCACGCTCTCCACCGCGATCTCCCTCGCCGGGGCGGGGAGGATCGCGATCCCCCACCTCGCCGCCCGGATGGTCCCGGGACCGCGGGAGCTCGAGGAGGCGCTCGAGCGCCTGAGCGGGGCCGGGATCGACGAGCTGTTCGTCATCGCAGGCGATGCCGACCCGCCTGCCGGCCCTTACGACGCGGCGCTCCCGCTGCTCGAGGCGATCGCTCCCGCCCGGCGCGGACTCGCCGTCGGCATCGGGGCCCATCCCGAGGGGCACCCCTTCGCGGATCCGGAGGCTGCACGGGAGCTGCTGCGGCACAAGGCCGAGCACGCCTCCTATCTCGCCACGCAGATGCTGTTCGAGCCCGCGCCGCTGATCGACTGGGTCCGCGATCTGCGAGCGGCGGGCATCGACCTGCCCGTGCGGCCCGGGATCGCCGGACCCGCCTCGCGCACCCGGCTGCTGCGGATCGGGGCGCGGGTCGGGGTGGGCCGCTCCCTGCGCATGCTCACCGCCGAGGGCCCCGGCGTGCGCCGCCTGCTGCGCCCGGGCGCCTGGGACCCCGATCCGTTGCTGACCGAGCTCGCGGCCCTGGGGGCGCCGGGGCTCGTCGCCCCGCACGTGTTCACCTTCAACTCCCTCGCGGAGACTGCCGCGTGGTGGGAGGGGCGCACGGAGCAGGCCTGATCCCGCGGCGAAGCGGACGGTCCCGCATCGCGGATGGCGCGCGTCCACGTCCTGCCCAGGCCGCTCTGGCAGGATCGACTCCCCGAGCCCGGATCCCGCGAGGAGAGTCGACGGATGGACGCAGCACCTTCACCGCAGGAGCCCCCCGAGCACAGGGTCCGCGAGCTGGTCACGGCGCGCACCGCCGGCGGAGTGCCGACCGCGGCGGAGCAGGAGGAGATCGCCGCGGGGCTGCGGCAGGTGTACGAGGAGTTCATCGCGCTGCGGATGCACTACCAGTTCGGCATCGACGAGGTGCTGACGAAGGTGGAGATCCTCCGCAAGGAGTTCGAGCAGATGCACGACTACTCCCCCATCGAGCACGTGCGCACCCGGCTGAAGTCGGTGGAGTCGTTGATGGAGAAGGCGCTGCGCACCGAGGGCGAGATGACGGTGCGCGCGATCCGGGAGCGGATCCACGACATCGCCGGCATCCGCATCACCACCAGCTTCGTGGCCGACGCCTACTGGATCGCCGACATCCTCGCCGCCCAGGGCGATCTCGAGGTGCTCACGGTCAAGGACTACATCGCCTCGCCCAAGCCCAACGGCTACCGCTCCCTGCATCTGATCGTGCAGGTGCCGGTGTACCTCTCCACGCATGTCGAGCAGGTGCCGGTCGAGCTGCAGATCCGCACGATCGCGATGGACTTCTGGGCCAGCACCGAGCACAAGCTCTCCTACAAGTACGAGAAGAACCTTCCGCCCGCGCTGCGCGCCGAGCTCGACGACGCGGCCCGGGTCGCCCACGAGCTCGATCAGCGCATGGAGCGGCTGCGCGGGGAGATCCGCCCGCAGGCCGCGCCCGGCGGGGGCAGCGGCCTGTTCCCGGGCAGGCCCGGACCCGCCGCGCCGCCGACGGGCGGCGACGCGGCGGGCTGAGCGGGCCGGGCTGAGCGGACTCAGCCGCGGCGTAGAGCCTGGCGGAAGGCGCGGCGGTACTGGGGCGGGATGATCTCGTCGTCGCCGCGCAGCGCCAGGGCGGCATCGATCCCCCAGTTCGGCTCGCGCAGGAAGGCGCGGCCCACGCGCACCACGTCGGCCTGACCCGTGGCGAGCACGTGCTCGGCCTGGAAGGGCGTATCGAGCATGCCCACTGCGGAGACGGGCATCTCGGTGTGCTCGCGCAGATGGGCGGCCAGCGGCGTCTGGTAGCCGGGGCCGACGGGGATGCTGGCTCCTTCGGCGTTGCCGCCGGAGGAGACGTCGACCATGTCCACCCCGTGCTCGCCCAGCCAGGTGACGACCTCGGTCGCCTGCTCGAGGTCGAAACCGCCCTCGACCCACTCGGTCGCCGAGATCCGCACCAGCAGCGGCATGCCGGCGGGGATCGCGTCGCGCACCGCGTCGACGACGCGCAGCAGCAGGCGGGCGCGGCCGGCGAGCTCGCCGCCGTAGGAGTCGGTGCGGCGGTTGCTCAGCGGCGAGAGGAACTCGTGCAGGAGGTAGCCGTGGGCGGCATGGATCTCGAGGAGGTCGAAGCCCGCGTCGACGGCGCGCACGGCCGAGGCGGTGAAGGCCGCGACGACCTCGTCGATCCCGGCCTCGTCCAGGGCGGTCGGCGCGGTGAGCTGGTCGTACGCGATCGCGGAGGGGCCGACGGTCTCCCAGCCGCCGTCAGCCGCGGCGAGGGAGGCTCCGGGGTGCGCGGTGCCCCATTCGGGCTCGGTGGAGGCCTTGCGGCCGGCGTGGGCGAGCTGGATGCCGGCCGCGGCGCCGAAGGAGTGCAGGAGGTCGACGATCGGGCGGAGCGCCTCGCGCTGGGCGTCGTCCCACAGGCCGAGGTCCTGCGGGGCGATGCGCCCCTCGGGGACCACGCCGGTGGCCTCGAGGATCACGGCGCCGGCGCCGCCGCGGGCGAAGGAGCCGTAGTGCATGAGGTGGTAGTCGGTGGCGACGCCGTCGCGGGCGAGGGCCGAGTACTGGCACATGGGCGGCACCCAGATCCGGTTGCGGACGGTGAGGTCGCGCAGGGTGATCGGGGCGAGCAGGTGCTGGGTCATGGAGGGACCTCCGGATCGTCTCGGACGGGGTGGCGCCGCCGCGGCCCGGCCGCGGAGGCGATGCCGGGACGCTAGCCCTGCGCGCCATGCGAGGACCAATAGCAGGACTGATGGGAGGTATCCCTCGCCCTATGGACCGAGGTCGTCGCGGTGCGTACTCTCGCCGCTGTGACGACCTCCACCCTCGCTCCCGTCCAGGACCTCAACCTGCTGCGCACCTTCCTCGCGGTGCACCGCGCCGGCTCCTTCACCGGTGCGGCTCCCGCGCTCGGCCTCACCCAGCCCACTGTCACCGCGCAGATCCGCAGCCTCGAGGAGCAGCTGGGACGTCAGCTCTTCCAGCGTCTGCCGCGCGGTGTGGAGCCGACGGCCTTCGCCCGGGAGCTCGCCGAGCGGATCTCCGGGCCGCTCGACGACCTCGACGTGGTCGCGGGCGGGAACTGCGAGCTCGACGGGCGCACCGCACCGGTGCACCTGGCCGGGCCGCCGGAGCTGCTGTGCACGCGCGTGCTGCCGGCGCTCGCCCCGCTCGTGGCCGCGGGACTGCGCGTGCGCGTGGCGACCGGGGAGGACGAGGAGCTGATCGAGCAGCTGCGGGAGGGGCATCACGACCTGCTGATCTCCACGCAGCGGCCGCGAGGGCGCGCCCTCGCCGTCACGGAGCTCGCGGAGGAGGAGCATCTGCTGGTCGCGGCCCCGACCTGGGCCCGCCGCGTCGACTCGCGTGCGGACGGCGTGCCGGTCTGTGCGGCGCTCGAGACGGTGCCGCTGGTGTCCACGGCCGACGACATGCCGGTGGTGCGCCGCTACTGGCGCACCCAGTACGGCAAGCAGCATCCCGCCGTGGGGCCGGCGATGACGGTGCCGTCCCTGCACGCCGTGATCTCGGCGGTGAGGGCCGGCGCCGGGTACTCGGTGCTGCCCCGTTCGCTGTGCGAGGCGGACCTCGCCGCCGGCGCGCTCGTGCAGCTGGAGGTTCCCGAACGACCGCGCACCACGACGCTGCTGCTCGTGCAGCGGCCCGGTGCCGAGCAGAACCCCGCGACGGTGCAGGTGGCGGACGCGCTGCTCCGCGCGGTCCGGACGGCGGAGGATCCTCGCCCCGTTCCTGCGTGACCGGGGCCACGCGGCCCATACTGGGGCCATGACCCAGGACACCGCCCGACGACGCGTGCTGATCACCGGAGCCACCGGTGGGATCGGTTCCCACCTGACCCGGACCCTCGCGGAGGACTTCGAGCTCGTCCTCCACGGGCGCGATCCGGACAGCGCCGCACCGGATCAGGACCTGAGGATCGCCGATCTCGCCAACTTCGAGGCGGTGGCCTCGCTCATGGACGGCATCGACACCGTCGTGCACATGGCCGGGGCGTCCTCCCCGGAATCGAGCTGGGAGGCGGTGCTCGAGGCGAACATCATCGGGGTGCGCAACGTGCTCGAGGCGGCGCACGGGGCGGGCGTGCGACGGGTGGTCCTGGCCTCCTCGAACCACGCCTTCGGGATGTACGACCGCCACGAGCAGTGGCCTGTCTACCCCGATCAGCCGCCGCGGGCCGACTCCCTGTACGGGGTCTCGAAGGTCTTCGGCGAGTCCCTGGGCCGCTACTACCACGACGAGCACGGCCTGGACGTGATCTGCCTGCGGATCGGCTGGTTCAGCGAGGACCCGCTCGCCGCGCAGGAGGACATCCTGCGCGCCATGTGGCTCAGCCCCGGTGACTGCACCGAGGTGGTGCGCTGCGCGATCGAGGCGGAGGCGCGCTTCGGGCTCTACTACGCGATCTCCGACAATCCCAACCGCCGCTGGTCGATGACGAACACCCAGCTCGAGCTAGGCTACCGGCCCCGCGACGCCTGGACGTCGCTGCCCGGCGCGAGCGAGCACGTCGTCGAGGGCGGTGCGCCGGTGCGGGACTCCTGGCCGCGCGACTCATGAGCTCCGTGCACGCGGCCCTCGCGGCCCGGCTGGCGACCGCGGCGCTCGTGCTCTCGGCCCTGCTCGCCAGCACGGTCACCGCCGCCCGGGACGACACGCTCGCCCAGCACCTCTCCTTCTTCACCAACCAGTCGAACCTGCTCTTCGCGCTCCTGCTGCTGGCAGGTGCGGCGCTGGCACAGGTGCGGCGACCCCCGTGGTGGGACGACGTGCGCGGGGCCGCCGCGTTCTACCTCGCGATGACCGGGATCATCTACGCACTGCTGGTCGCGCCGCTGGACGAGCTGCTGCGGTGGGACATCGGCTGGACGGGGATCGTGCTGCACCGCGTCGCGCCGGTCGCGGCGCTGCTGGACTGGCTGGCGACCCCGCGGCGCCGTGCACCGTCGCCGTGGCGGATCCTGGGGTGGCTGGCGTACCCGATCGTCTATCTCGCCGCGACCTGGCTGCGCGGCGGCGCGACCGGCTGGTACCCCTACGCCTTCCTGGATCCGACCGCCTCGTCCTGGCCGCAGGTGCTGGCGACGACGGCGGTGGTGCTCCTCGCCTTCCTCCTCGTCGCCGCGCTCGTGCACCTGGCGGAGGGCCGGCTGCGCCGGCGGGACGATCCGGACGGGCGGGCCGGCCGGGACGGACCAGCAGATCCGGGCGGGCAGGCGGATGCGGACGGGCGGGCTGTTCCGGACGACGGCGTCGAGGACCGACCGCTCAGTCGTGCCCCTCGGCGATGAGCGTCTCGAGCTGGGCGAGGGCGGCGGAGTCCCCCTGCAGGGCCACGCGCTGATCCTCCTCGCCCAGGTGCTCGAGCGCCTGCTCCCGTCCCCAGGCCCAGAGGTCCAGCGCCTGGGCGGTGCCGGCGGCACGGGCGCGGGGCAGGTCGCCGGCGGGCTCGTCCGCAGGGAGGGCCCGGGCGACCGGGGCGTCGAACTCCTTCCCGTCGCGGGGCCGGGTGCCGCTCCAGCGGCTGATCTCGACCCACCGCGCGACGCCGCCCTCGGGGACGATCTCGACGGCGGCGACGGGACGGATCACGGCCCAGTCGGGGATCCACTCGAACCCGGCCGGCCACATCACCTCGAGCACGTGCGCGAGGCCGTCGGCCGCAATCTGCCGGGAGAGGGGGGTGACGGGGCGACCGGCGGTCAGCTCCGCGTCGACGCGGTGGATCGTCGCCTCGTGGGTCTGCATGCGGCGGGTGATCCCCACGCCCTGGACCTCGGAGTACCAGAACCAGGCGGGGTCCTCGTCCTCGTGCGCGGCGAGCTGGGTCAGGAGCGCGTCGGTCGCGGCGGCGCGGCGGGCGAGCAGCGCCTCACGCTCGGCGGGCCGCTCGGCCTTGCCCTCCTCGATGGCCATCACCTGCTCCTCCTCGGTCGCGCCGGACTCGAGGATCGCGGCCCAGAACTCGTGGACCTCGGCGAGGTGCCACAGGAGGTCGTCGGCCGTCCAGTCGGGGCAGGTGGGCACCCGCTGATCGGGGGCGGTGGCGGTGAGGGCGGCGACGGAGCGCTCGGTCTCCTCGCGGATGGTGGCGATGGCGTCGAAGGTCATGCCCCGTATCGAACCACCTCGGTGTGACTCGCGGCACCCATATGGTCTCTCCCGCCTTGCAATTCATACCCCTTGGGGGTATACCAGGAGGTGTCCGGATACCCCTCGAGGGTATCCCTTCCGCACGAGTGAGGAGTCAGCGATGAGCACGAGCACGACCGATTTCCAGGTGACCGGGATGACCTGCGGGCACTGCGAGATGTCCGTGCGCGAGGAGGTCGGCGAGGTTCCCGGCGTGACCGGCGTCGAGGTCAGCCACGAGACCGGCCTGCTGCGCGTCGGCTCCGAGGCGCCCGTGGACGAGGCCGCCGTGCTCGCCGCCGTCGAGGAGGCCGGCTACTCCGCCGTGCGCGCCTGAGCACCGCAGGAGCGCGGTCGACCCCATCGACCTGGCGTCGGTCGCACCCCTGTCCCACCGTCCCGCCCGCCGCAGCCCGGCCCCTCCGCGAGGAAGAAGGCAGAAGCCCGACATGTCCACCACCCAGCGCCCGCAGCCCGTCGACGCCGGCATCGAGCTCGAGATCGGCGGCATGACCTGCGCCTCGTGCGCGAATCGCATCGAGCGCAAGCTCAACAAGCTCGACGGCGTGAGCGCCTCCGTGAACTACGCGACCGAGAAGGCACGGGTCATGGCGCCCGAGGGCTACGACCCTCAGGAGCTCGTGACCACGGTCGAGAAGGCCGGTTACACCGCCGTCCTCCCCGCCCTGCCGACGGAGAACGCCGAGCCGGAGGACGCCGAAGGGTCGGAGGACCCCGAGCTGCGCACCCTGCGCGGGCGCCTGATCGGCGCCGCCGTGCTCACGATCCCGGTGATCGTGCTGTCGATGGTGCCGGCCCTGCAGTTCACGCACTGGCAGTGGCTGGTCCTGGCGCTGGCCTCCCCGGTCGTCGTGTGGGCGGCCTGGCCCTTCCACCGCGCCGCCGCGATCAACCTGCGCCACGGCGCCGCGACCATGGACACGCTCATCTCCGTGGGTGTGACCGCCGCCTACCTCTGGTCGCTGTACGCGCTGTTCCTCGGCACCGCGGGGATGCCGGGCATGACCCACGAGTTCTCCTTCACGATCGGCGCGTCCGATGGCGCGGCGAACATCTACCTCGAGGTCGCCGCCGGGGTCACCCTGTTCATCCTGCTGGGTCGCTATCTCGAGAAGCGCTCGAAGCGGCAGGCCGGCGCCGCGCTGCGGGCCCTGCTCGACATGGGCGCGAAGGACGTCGCCGTGCTGCGCGGCGGCGCCGAGGTGCGGATCCCCGTCCGCGATCTCGCCGCCGGGGACCTCTTCGTGGTCCGTCCCGGCGAGAAGATCGCCACCGACGGCGTCGTGGAGCAGGGCAGCTCCGCTGTGGACGCCTCGATGCTCACCGGTGAGTCCGTGCCCGTCGAAGTGGGCGAGGGCGACGCCGTCACCGGCGCGACTGTCAACGCCGGCGGTCGTCTCGTGGTCCGCGCGACCCGCGTCGGCGCCGACACCCAGCTGGCCCGCATGGCGCAGATGGTGGAGGACGCCCAGTCCGGCAAGGCCGAGATCCAGCGTCTCGCCGACCGGGTCTCGGGGATCTTCGTGCCGATCGTGTTCGTGATCGCGATCGTCGTGCTCGCCGCCTGGCTTCTGACCGGTCACGGCGCCGAGGCCGCCTTCACCGCGGCCGTGGCGGTGCTGATCATCGCGTGCCCGTGCGCGCTCGGCCTCGCCACGCCCACCGCGCTGCTGGTCGGCACCGGGCGCGGCGCGCAGCTGGGGATCCTGCTGAAGGGCCCCGAGGTGCTCGAGTCCACCCGCCACGTTGACACGATCCTGCTGGACAAGACCGGCACCGTCACCACGGGGCGGATGGCGCTCGCCGGCGCGATCCCCGCGCCGGGCACCGACCGGACGGAGCTGCTGCGACGTGCGGGCGCCGTCGAGGACGCCTCGGAGCACCCGATCGCGCAGGCGATCGCCAAGGGCGCTGCGGAGGAGTCGGGTCCGCTTCCCGCCGTCACCGACTTCGAGAACCTCGCCGGTCGCGGCGTGCGCGGCACCGTCGAGGGCACCGAGATCCTCATCGGCCGGGAGACCCTGCTCGAGGACGCAGCGCTGCCCGACGAGCTCGCCACGGCGAAGGCCGCCGCGGAGTCCCGCGGCGAGACCGCTGTGGTCGTCTCCTGGGGCGGCGAGGCCCAGGGCGTGCTCGTCGTCGCCGACGCCGTGAAGTCCACCAGCCGCGAGGCCGTCGCCCAGCTGAAGGAACTGGGCCTCACGCCGGTCCTGCTCACCGGCGACCACCGCGCGGTCGCCGAGCACATCGCGGCCGAGGTCGGCATCGACCAGGTCATCGCCCAGGTCATGCCCGAGGACAAGATCGCCGAGGTCACCCGGCTCCAGGAGCAGGGGAAGGTCGTCGCGATGGTGGGCGACGGCGTGAACGACGCCCCCGCCCTCGCCCAGGCCGACCTCGGGCTCGCGATGGGCACCGGCACCGACGTCGCGATCGAGGCCGGGGACATCACCCTGGTGCGCGGCGACCTGCGCTCCGCGGCCGACGCGATCCGGCTGTCCCGACATACCCTCGGTACGATCAAGGGCAACCTGTTCTGGGCCTTCGCCTACAACGTCGCGGCGATCCCGCTGGCGGCGCTCGGGCTGCTGAACCCGATGCTCGCCGGTGCAGCGATGGCCTTCTCCAGCGTGTTCGTCGTCGGCAACAGCCTGCGCCTGCGGTCCTTCCGCAGCCGCGCACACGAGTCCCCGTCCACGGGCCCCTCGTCCGCCGCCGCGGACACGGACCGCACCACCGCCCCGACCACGGCCTGACCACCCGCGCCGCTCTCCCCGACCGTCCGCCCCAGGAGGACCCCATGACCGCTGTCGAACCGACCGCCGCCGCAGCCGACCCCACCGTCGCCGAGGGCCACGAGCACCATCACGGCTACATCTCCGACAAGTCCCGCTATCTCGCGCGCCTGAAGCGGATCGAGGGGCAGGCCCGCGGCCTGCACCGGATGGTCGACGAGGAGAAGTACTGCATCGACATCCTCACGCAGATCTCCGCGCTCAAGAGCGCCCTGGACGGCGTCGCGATGGGGCTCCTGGACGACCACCTCCAGCACTGCGTCCTCGACGCCGCCCGCGCAAGCGGTGCCGAGGGCGAGGAGAAGCTCAAAGAGGCCTCCGACGCGATCGCGCGGCTCGTCCGCTCCTGAGGCCACGGCCCAGGGGCGGCGGTTCACAGCATGGACTAGGCTGAACACGTCGTGGGGTCGACCACTGAGTCGATCGCCCCGAGCAGACGCGAGATTCCGCCTCTGACCAGCGCACCACGAGGGAAGAGGAGCACGCCGATGCCCGGAGCCGCCGATGGACCCCCGCACCGCAACGACGGGGTGCACCGAGATGTCCAGACAGTTCTCCCGGACACGCATCCCGACGGGGAGCAGGTGCGCACACCGCCTCGAGCGCGCCGGGAGGAGATCCTCGACGGCGCGTCGGAGATGTTCGCCGAGCACGGCTACCACGGGTCGAGCCTGCGCGACATCTCCGCCCACATCGGCATCTCCCACTCGGGGATGCTGCATCACTTCGAGTCGAAGGACGCGCTCCTCGACGGCGTGATCGACCGGATGGAGGACCACGCCCAGTCCACGCTGGAGGGGATCGACGAGTTCTGCGGCAGCCGCGAGGACCTGCTGCGGGGGCTCGCCGAGGTCTGGCATCCCGCTTCCCTGCAGATTCGACTGCTGGCCACTCTCGATGCGGAGTCGGTCAGCGAGGACCATCCGGGTCGCTACCGGGTGGCGCGACTGCGCAAGGTCCACGAGCATATGCTGGAGACATGCTTCACCGGCCTCGCCGAGCAGGGTCCCCAGCGCGAGAAGACGGATGCGGCCTTCGCCGGCCGGGCACTGCTGGCCATGGTGCTGAACCTCGCCGTGCGCGAGAAGACCGTCCGGCACTACCAGCGCCCGAGCCGGGACGACGCACCGCTGACCGACCTGGCGCGCCAGGTCGACGCCCTGCTCGGCGCGGAGGACGCACCTGCCGACCACCAGGCGCCGCGGGCCGCACCGGAGGCTCCCGGTCCCGACGTCGAGACCCGCCGAGCCCTCTGAGACCGGAACCCGGGACGCTCAGACCCACCGGCGCGCCAGGGCCTCCTCGACCGTGATCACCTCGGCCTGCCGGTCCTCGACCAGGAGATCGAGGACGGTGCGCATGTGCTCGGTCCGCTCATCGGCGACCGCCTCCTCGACCACGGCGGCGCGGACGTTGTGGGCGTAGGCGTCCCGGGCCGTCTGGGCGATGCAGGCGTGGGTCGAGACGCCGGCGATCAGCACCCGGTCCACGCCCAGATTCCGCAGCCGCAGAGCGAGGTCGGTGCCGAACCAGGCGCTGTCACGGGTCTTCTCGATGCTGGTCATTCCCGAGGTGTCCAGCTCGTGCACCACGGCGGTGCTCGGATCGCCGTGGAAGAGGTAGCCCTGGTCGTCTTCCAGCATGCTCAGCGTCCAGGTGGAGCGATCGCGGCTGTGCTCGGTCGTGACCAGCAGGATCGGGGCCCCGGCCTCACGGGCTCCGTCGGCGAGCGATGTCACCGCGGCGAGCACGTCGGCGCGGAAGTCGGCGAGGGCGGGCACCTCGAAGAAGGCCTCCTGCAGGTCGACGAGCAGCAGCGCTGTGCGCGGGCCCGGGCCCGGCTCTTCGGTGCGTGTCGGGTGCTCGACGCTCACGGGGTCGGGCTCCCTCCCGTCACGGCGAGGGTCTCCCCGAGCACGTAGCTGGACTCGGAGGAGGTGAGGAACACGTAGGCCGGCGCGAGCTCGGTGGGCTGGCCGGCGCGGCCCAGCGGGGTGTTCTTGCCGAACTCGGGCAGCGCCTCCTTGGGCTGGCCGTCGGAGACCTGCAGCGGGGTCCAGATCGGTCCCGGTGCGACCGCGTTGACGCGGATGCCGCGCGGGGCGAGCTGCTGGGCGAGCCCCTTGCTGAAGTTGTTGATGGCCGCCTTGGTCGAGGCGTAGTCCACCAGCGTGGGCGAGGGGTCGTAGGCCTGGATCGAGGTGGTGTTCACGATCGTGCCGCCGGCGGGGAGGTGCTTCAGCGCGGCCTGGGTGATGCGGAACATCGCGTGGATGTTCACAGCGTAGGTGTCCACCCACTGCTGGTCCTCGATCTCCTCGAGCGACTCGACCGCGATCTGCCGGCCAGCGTTGTTCACGAGCGCGTCGAGACCGCCGAGCCCTTCCACGGCGTCCTCGACGAGTCGGCGGCAGAAGTCGGCGTCGGCGAGGTCGCCGGGCAGCAGCACGGCGGTGCGCCCTGCCTCCCGGATGACGCCTGCGACGTGCTGGGCGTCCTCCTCCTCCTGGGGTAGGTAGTTCAACGCGACGTCCGCGCCCTCCCGGGCGAAGGCGATCGCGACGGCCGCGCCGATGCCGGAATCGGCGCCGGTGATCAGCGCACGGCGGCCCTCGAGGCGTCCGGTGCCGCGGTAGGACTCCTCGCCGCGATCCGTGCCGGGTATCAGCTCGGCGTCCAGGCCGGGCTCGGCCTGGTCCTGCTTCGGCGGGGTGATCTCGGGGAAGCGCGTGACGGGGTCGGTGAAGGTGAGCTGGTCGGACATGGTTCCTCTTCTCGGTTCGGCGTCAGGGCAGGTCTGCGCAGCGGTGTGCTGGGGTCGGTTCAGGCAGTGGTCGGGGCGGGGGCGATCGTCGGGTCGAGGACGACTTTGATACAGCCGTCGTGCTTGCGCTGGAAGAGGTCGTAGCCGACCGCCGCCTCGTCCAGGGGCAGCCGGTGGGTGACCAGGTCGCCGACGCCGAGCGGGTCGTCCGGGTCCTCGACGAGAGGCAGCAGCGTGTCGGTCCAGACCCGCACGTTGCACTGGCCCATGCGCAGCTGGAGCTGCTTGTCGAACATCGTCAGCAGCGGCATGGGGCTGGCTGCGCCGCCGTAGACCCCGGAGAGGGAGACGGTCCCTCCACGGCGAACGAGGTCGATGGCCGTGTGCAGGGCGGCGAGCCGGTCCACGCCGGCGTGCTCCATGAGCGGTCGGGCGACCGCGTCGGGAAGCTTGCCGGCAAGGCTCTGGGCGAGCCCGGCGACCGGGCTGCCCTCAGCCTCCATGCCCACCGCATCGACGACGGCGTCGGGTCCCCGGCCCTGGGTCCGCTCCCGGATCTCGCCGACGGTGTCCTCGGCGAGGTCCAGCACCTCGATGCCGTGACGTTCGGCCATCGCCCGCCGCTCGGGGACCGGGTCGATGCCGAAGACCCGAGCTCCAAGATGACGGCCGATCCGGGCCGACAGCTGGCCGACGGGACCCAGACCGATCACCGCGAGGGTCCGATGCGCAGGGACTCCGGCGTACTGCACGGCCTGCCATGCGGTGGGGAGGATGTCGCTGAGGAAGAGGTAGTTGTCGTCGGGCAGCTCGGTGCCGACCTTCATCAGGCCGTAGTCGGCGTGCGGCACCCGGAGGTGCTCGGCCTGGCCACCGGGCACCTGGCCGTAGAGCTTCGAGTAGCCGAGCAGCGCCGCCCCCGAGCCGTGCTCTGTCACCTGGGTGGTCTCGCACTGGGACGGGAGCCCCCGCCCGCACATGGCGCAGCGGCCGCAGGAGATGGTGAAGGGGACGACGACCCGGTCCCCGGGACGCACCCCCGTCACCTCCGCCCCGATCTCCTCGACGATCCCCATCGGCTCGTGGCCGATGACGTCACCGGGGGTCATGAACGGTCCGAGGACCGAGTACAGGTGGAGGTCGGATCCGCAGATCGCGGTGGAGGTGATGCGGACGATCGCGTCGGTCGTCTGCTCGAGGACGGGGTCGGGCACCGTCTCGACGCTGACCTGCTCGGTTCCCTGCCAGGTCACTGCTCTCATGATCCCGCCTTCCAGTCGTCATCTCGGCGATGTCCCTCCACGCTAGGGGCGGGCATCGGGCCTTGTCCGCAGTGTCGACCGAAAGGTCTGCCTCGGCGGCAGCTCGGGGACCGGGGCGATGACGACGTCGTGCACCTTCCAGTCGAGCTCGTCGATCCGATCGCGCAGCGCGGCGATGCCCTCGAGGGTCGGCTCGGCCCCCGCGACGGGGACCACGAACACCTCGGCGTGGAAGACGTGTCCCTCGTCGCGCACACGAGCTGAGGCCTCATCCACCCACGACTCCGCTTCCGCCCGCTCCTCGATCCGGCGCGTCAGCGGATGCGGAGCAGACTCGTCGTAGGTCCGCGCCTCGCCGTCGGTGAGCCCGCCGATGGAGCCGCGGAGGTTCCTCACCCCGTCGCGGAGGATCGAGAGGGAGACCAGCAGCGCGGCCGTCGCATCCGCCCACCAGAGGCCGGATCCCACCCCGATCACGCCCGCGATGGTGGCGACCGCGGTGGACCAGTCGGCCTTGCCCATGTCCGCATCGGCGAACAGCACCTTGTCGTGCAGCGTCTCGGAGAGGGCGAGCTTCTTCCGCCCGAGGACGACCGGACCGATGCTGGTCACCACCATCACGGCCACCATCAGCCAGCCGGTCCAGATCGCGTGGCCGAAGAGGACGGTGAGTCCGATCGGCGGCCGTTCGACGGTCACCAGGGTCATCACGGAGTCGATCGCGAGATAGCCGCCCATGGTGAGCAGGGCGATCGCGGCGACCAGGTGGGCGACCCCGATCGAGCGGTGGAAGCCATAGGGGTGGCGGCGGTCGGGCCGCTTCCGTATCCGGCGCGCGGCGACGAGGAAGGCGATCGGGGGCAGGAGCGAGAGGACGTCCTCGGCCCAGGCCGCCCGCATCGCCTGGGACTGCCCCGCCACCAGCGCGACCAGGACGACGGTCACCGACATCCAGGCGATCGTGATCCACTCCAGACGCACGGCCCGGCGCAGCGCCTCGCGCTGCTGCTCGCCGAAGGCGTCGTGACCCGAGCCCGTCGCCTCCTCGCCGCCCTCTCCCTCGGAGGCGTTCACAGCTCCTCCCCTCGCTCGGCGAGGAACCGCTCGATGTCGGTCATCAGCGCGTTCTCGCCCGGCCGGACCCCGACGGCGATCTTCACCTCGGCGCCGTCGGGCCCGATGGTCGTGGTGTACGGGCGCGTCGTGGCGATCTCGGAGGTCCAGGGGACGTCGGAGGCGAGCCCGCCGACGACCACGTCGAGCTGTCCTTCCCGCATCATCGCCGCCAGGGTGTTCTCCCCCGCCGGCACCCATTCGACCTCCGCGTCGATCGTCTCGGCGTAGTCGGTGAGCAGCTCGACCTCGGAGCCGCCGACGGTGCCGTCGGAGGCCAACTCGGTCCACGGCGGGTTCTCGCTGACACCCACCCGGAGCACACCTCCCGTGGCCCGGACCAGAGTCCCCTGGGGGTCCGCGGGCAGACCGCCCTGGCAGCCGACCAGCAGCAGCGTCGCCGCCACCGACACCAGGAGCGCACGGAGGACTCGGGGATCGCTCATGGCTGCACCTCCGTCTCCTCGGCCTTCGGGGACGTCGCCGAGAATCGCCCGAGTCCGCACCGCTGCCGATTTGCCGCAAGGGCGAACCCCGTGATCGCGACACTACTCAGGGCTGTCCGGAGCGGGCAGTCCGATCGGTCGAGCCGCCCGGCCTGCAGGAGCGCCGCGGCACGTCGACCATCCTGGTGCAGGGCATGGGACGGCCGTGCGGTCGGAGCACGCTGAGGACCCCCTCAGCGCCGGCGCGCCGGGCCTGGCACGACGGGGCCCCGGCGCACTTCCCCGACGCATTCCAGGTGGGCTGGCTAGAGTGCACCTGGCCCCGTCCTCCGCGAGAAAGTCAGCGATGCCTGCTCCGACCTCCCTCACCGCCACCGCCCTGCACGCCGGATACCCCGGCGAGGCCGTGCTCGAGGGGGTTGACCTCGAGCTGGCCGCCGGCCGTGCGCCGCTGGGACTGCTCGGCGCCTCCGGTGCGGGCAAGACCACGCTGCTGGCGTGCCTCGCCGGAGAGCACCGCCCCAGCTCCGGTCGCGTCACCTGGGAGGGACGCGACGTCGCGAGGCTGCGCGGGAAGGATCGGCGCCGCTTCCGTGCCGCGGTCCGCTTCGTCTCCCAGTACGCGATGACGATCACCGATCCGCGGGAGACTGTCGGCTCCCGTCTCGCGCTCGCCGCGAAGGAGGCCCGCAAGGGCGGCCGCACCCACTCCGTCTCCCCCGCCGAGATGCTGGAGGGCGTCGGCCTCGAGGAGCACTTCCTGCCCCGCACCATGCGCACCCTCTCCGGCGGCGAGATCCAGCGCGTCGCGCTCGCGACCGCTCTGTCCACGCGCCCGGAGCTGCTCGTGCTCGACGAGCCGCTGACCGCCGTGGACCCCAACTCCCGCACCGACATCGCCCGCTCCCTCGGCGCCACCATCGAGCGGCTCGGCATCGGAGCGCTCATCGCCTCCCACGACATCGAGCTGCTGCAGCGGCTGTGCCCCGAGCTCGCGGTGCTCGGCCGGGGACGGATCCTCGCCCGCGGTCCGCTCGCCGAGGTGCTCGCCGACCCCGAGGACGAGGAGATCCGCGAGCTCGTCGCGGCTCACCCCGTCGCCGTCCAGCGCTTCTCCTGAACGCCACCCCCAGTCCCCGCCGCGCCGTGGCGACCGCGGAGGACGCCCCTCCGCCCACTCCCGAGGAAAGGGCCCGAATGGCCATCCAGCACACCGTCGTCTTCCGCCTCGTCCACACCCCCGGCTCCGCGCCCGAGCAGGAGTTCCTCACCACCGGCCATCGCACCCTCTCGGCGATCCCGGGCATCCAGGACTTCACGATCAGCTCCCAGGTGAGCGCCAAGAGCGACATGACCTGGCAGTTCTCGATGACCTTCGACTCGCAGGCTGAGTACGACGCCTACGACGCGCACCCCGACCATCGCGGCTTCGTCGCCGAGCGCTGGGAGCGGGAGGTCGCCGCGTTCCAGGAGTACGACTTCGTCGTCCACGACGGCTGACCCCTTGGTCGACGAGGCGGTTCGCGCACCCCGACGCCGCGACCCGTCCGGCGGCCCCGCCACACCCTGCGCTGTTTCCTCGCTCACAGGAGCGCCTCTCGAGTTGGACAGCGGGCGAGCGCGGGGTAAAGTTCTTCTTCGTTGGCGCCATTAGCTCAGTTGGTTAGAGCAGCTGACTCTTAATCAGCGGGTCCGGGGTTCGAGTCCCTGATGGCGCACCCGTGAGATGAGGCCCCACCGTCCAGGTGGGGCCTCTTCGCGTTCCAGGACTCCGCTGTCGCTCCTCTGCGCGATCTTCACGGTTCCTGCGCGTCCACCGGGACGTCCCGCGACGCGGGGACCTGCACCGGTCCCCTAGACTCGTGCCTCCCAGGAGAAGTCGGCGCGAGGGTCCGAGAGGGCCCCAGCGGAGGAGGTCAGCGTGAGGATCGCGGTCACCGGTGCCACCGGAGTGCTCGGCCAGGAGGCGGTCGAGGCGCTCATCGCCGCGGGCCACGAGGTCACCGGCATCACCCGCCGCGATTCCGGCGTCCCGATCGTCGAGGGCCGCGGCGGCGCCGCGATCGTCGCCGACGTCTTCGACCCGAGCGATCTGGCCCGCGCCTTCCGCGGCCACGACATCGTCATCAACACCCTGGCCCATGTCCCCGTCGGCATGTCGGGGCTGCGGCCGCTCGCGTGGCGGGAGGACGACCGTCTCCATCTCGAGGCGTCTGTCGCGATCGCGAAGGCCGCGGCGGAGGCCGGGGTGCGCAAGCTGATCCAGGAGTCCTCCGTCTTCCTCTACCCCGACAACGGCACGGACTGGATCACCGAGGACCAGTCCCTGTCCGTGCGGAACCAGGCGTTCCGGCCGCGCGTGCGGGAGATGCGGGCCGCGGTGGACTTCGCGACCGCCGGGCGCAGCGCCGTGGTGCTGCGGCTCGGCCAGCTGTTCGGCCGCGACCCGCAGTCCACCCACGCGCTGAAGGCCACGCGCGAGGGCGATCCGATCCTGCTGGGCAAGCCCGAGGGCTACATCACCCTGCTGCACCACAGCGACGCCGGGCGCGCCTTCGTCGCCGCACTGCGCGCCAACAGCGGCTTCTACAACGTCGGCGGCGAGCCGATCACGCGAGGCCGCTGGGCGAAGGACCTCGCGATGGAGGCCGGGGTCGAGTCCCCCGCGAAGTTCTACCCCGAGATCACCCAGGCGATCGTCGGCACCCGCCTCGAGGTGCAGCGCCGCTCGCTGCGCGTCTCCTCGGTGCGGTTCATGTCCGAGACCGGCTGGCGGCCGACCGTGGGACCGTCCACGAAGGGCTGGTCGCGCCGCTGATCACAGCGTGCGGATGACCTTCGCGGGGCTGCCGACGGCGAGGCTGCGCGCGGGGATGTCGCGGGTGACCACGGAGGCCGCCCCGATCACGGAGTCCTCGCCGATGCAAACCCCCGGCATGATGCTCGCTCCCCCGCCGATCCAGACATTGTCGCCGATCGTGATCGGCTCCCCCGCCTCCCAGCCGTCCCGCCGGGGTCCGGGCTCGAGCGGGTGGATCGGCGTGAGCAGCTGGATGTTCGGGCCGAGCTGGCAGTTCCGGCCGATGCGGATGTCCACGACGTCCAGCGCCGTCAGGGAGTAGTTCACGAAGGTGCCCTCGCCGATGTGGAGCCGGCTGCCGTAGTCCACGCGCAGCGGGGCCCGCACGTGCGCGCCCCCGCCGAAGGTGCCCAGCAGGTCGCGGAGGATCTGCTGTGCGGCGTCGGGATCCGCGGCGTACTCCCGCCCGAAGCGGTCCGTCTCGGCCAGGGCGTGGCGGAAGGCGGCCTGGAGTTCGGGGTCGTCGGCGCGGTACCAGTCCCCGGCGAGCATCCGCTCCAGCGGCGTGCGGGGGTCGTTCTCGTCGATCTCGAAGGGCGTCACCGCCCCAGGATAGGGCGGCCGGATCGGGTGCCCGGCCGCGGTGCGTGGTCTCTCACCTCGGCAGGCGCATCCCGAGGCTCGGGGCGGAGTCGACGAAGCCGAGGGAGCGGTAGAGGCGCTGCCCGGGCGGATCGGCGAGCAGCGTGATGTAGGGGGGCGGGGGCGCGGCCCGCTCGATCCGGCCGATGAGGTCCGCCATGACGGCGCGGCCCAGGCCCCGGCGCTGGTGAGCGGGGTCGGTGGCGATGTCGGCCAGGTGGAAGTACCAGGTGCCGTCGCCGAGGGTGCGGCCCATCGCCGCGAGCGCGCCGTCCGCGGTGCGGATCGTGGTCCAGGCCCAGCTGTTCTCGAGCGCTCCGGCGGCCTGCTCCGAAGTGCGCGGGCTGAGGCCGGAGACCTGTCGCAGGCGCACGTAATCCGCGCTCGTCGGCGGCTCGGAGGAAAGACGATAGCCGGTCGGGAGCGGAGCGGTGGAGTCGTCGTCGGTCATGCATCGATCCTGCCAGGGGCCGCCGACGATCGACGCCCTCGGCGCCCGGCACGGTCAGTGCCGACCTGCCGACGGGGATACTGGGAGCATGACCGGCTCCCCCGCTCCCCTGCCCGACGACGCCCGCTGCCCCTGCGGGAGCGGCGACGTGCTCGGTGTCTGCTGCGGCCCGGTGCTGCACGGGCAGCGGCGCGCTCCTACGGCGGAGGCGCTCATGCGCTCGCGGTACACCGCCTTCGCCGTGCGGGACCTCGAGCACCTGCTGCGCAGCTGGCATCCCTCGACCGCGCCGGCGCGGGAGGAGCTCGCCGCCTCGCTCGCGGAGGAGGTGCGCTGGCTGCGGCTCGAGATCCTCGGGACGGAGGCCGGCGGGCCCTTCGACGACGTCGGCGTCGTCGAGTTCAGCGCGATCTCGAAAGGGCCGGGCGGCCGGTCGGTGCAGCGCGAGCGCTCCCGCTTCGTGCGCGAGGACGGGACCTGGCTGTACCTCGACGGCGAGCTCGGCTGAGCCCGCCCCTGCCCGGACACGAGGACGCCTCGACCCCTTCCCGGGGCCGAGGCGTCCTCGATGAGGTGCGTTCCGCGGGTCAGCTGCCGCCGGAGGCGACCTTCTTCTCGGCCCGCTTGGCGGCCTCCTGGAGGATCGCGCCGAGCTCGGCGGCGTGCTTCTCCGCCTCCTTCGAGCGGGGCAGCGAGGACTTCTTCACGGACTTCGCGGCCTTCTTCGCGGAGCGCTCGGTGCTGCGCCGCGCCTCCTTCATGGCCGCCGCGACCTTCTCGCCACGCGTCGGCTCACGACGGGACAGCGCGACCGCGGTCGCGATCCCCGCACCGATCAGGACGACGCCGATGACGCCTCCGACGACCACCGGAAGGGTCGAGGAGGACTTCCCGTCACCGGCGTCCGAAAAACCCTTCACGGAACCGACCAGCTCGTTCTTCCACCGGGTCACGGCGTTCTTGGGATTCACGCGGTCGATCAGCTCATCGATGTCGGACGCGAGGTTGTCCTGACGCCGATAGGCCTCGTCGCGCATGTCGTCCAGGCTCTTCTTGTCTGCCACCACTGCCTCCGGTGTGCTCTGGGTCTGCTGTGCAGATCGTATCGTGGTCAGGTCCGTCGGCGGGACGATCCGTGCAGTGAGGCGCTCCCCCGCGCAGGGACGCCGCGCGCCGACAGGTCGGTCAGCCCCGGGTGCGGGCCAGGAAGTCCTCCGCGCCGCCGACGAGCTCGATGTGCCCGGTCTCGACGTCGGCCGTGGCCATCCTCGCCACCTCGGCGGCGAACTCCTCGACGGAGTACAGCTTCCCGGCCGCCTCGCGGCGCTGCTCGAGCGCGCCGGGGCGGGCCCGGTTCAGCAGGGTCGCGGTGACGGTGCCCTCGATCATGTCGCCGGAGACGACCACGAAGGAGACGCCCTTCTCGCGCATCTCCGGGAGGCGCTCGGTCAGCGCGGTCTCGCCGGCCCGCTTGGAGCGCGCGACCTGCTCGTACTCCGGCATCGTCTCGACCTCGTCGATGAAGTGCGCCTGGTGGCTGGTCACGAAGACCACGCGGCCGCCCGAGGGCAGGTGCTCGAGACCGGCCTCGAGCGCCGCGACCTGCGCATCGCGGTTCAGGCGCATGGCGTAGTCCTCGCCGAGGTCGGTCTCCATGCCGCCCGAGGCGTTCAGGACCAGCAGGTCGAGCCCGCCGAAGGTGTCCACGGCGGCGCCCATCAGGGCCTGCAGGCCCTCCTGGGTGGTGAGGTCGGCGCCGACGGCGACCGCCCTGCCGCCCTCGGCCTCGATCTCCGCGACGACCTTGTTCGCGCGGGGGGCCTTCTGGCGGTAGTTGATGACGACGTTCGCGCCCTCGGCCGCGAGCAGCTTCGCGGTGGCCGCACCGACCCCGCGCGAGGATCCGGTGACGACGGCGGTCTTGCCTGCGAGGGCGCTCATGAGGGGACTCCTGGGAGGTCGGGGATCGAGGTCCGTGACGGGTGGGGGCGCGCCGCCGGGCCGGGACCGGCCGGGACGTGCGCCGCCGACCGTGAAAGCCTACCGGAGCGTGCGGGCGCTCTCGTGACGGACCACGCGGGCGTGCCGGTTAGGCTGGCCCGGCGCGCGAGTGGCGGAATTGGCAGACGCGCTGGATTTAGGTTCCAGTGCCCGAGGGCGTGGGGGTTCGAGTCCCCTCTCGCGCACGCGATGTCCCGACGGTGGTGTCGGGAGGGGAGATGTCCGACGACGGAGGGACGCGAGATGAGCACCGACGGGTTCGAGTTCGTCGTGATGCTGCCCGACGACGAGATCGAGTTCGCCTCCACGGGGCCCGCGGCGACCTATCTCCTCGAGGAGGGGCATGCGAACGCGGACCGGGAGCCGCACTGGCACCTGCGGTGGTGCCTGGATCGGATGGCGATCGGCGAGGTCATGGACGTCGGCGAGGCACGGGTGGAGCGAGTCGCGTCCCGTCAGTGATCCCGGGGCCAGGGGACCCTGCTGGGTCCTCCCCGCATGAGCGTCTACGCTGATGGTCGTCCTGCAGCGGGCTCCGTGCCGCATCGCTCCGGGACGTCCCGCCACAACGGCGACGACCACGCACGGCTCGAGAACGAGGAGAGCGCTCCATGACCCTGTTCGGGCTCGTCCGCCACGGGCAGACGGACTACAACCTGCAGAACCTCTTCCAGGGGTCCTCCGACATCCCGCTGAACGACACCGGGATCGCGCAGGCGCACGCCGCCTTCGACGCGCTCCCGCCCGTGGACTGGGACGTGGTGATCACCTCTCCTCTGCGGCGCGCCGAGCAGACCGGGCGGATCATCGGCGAGGACCACGGCATCCCCTTCGGGGGCACGGAGGCGCGCCTGGTCGAGATCGACTGGGGCGCCGCGGAGGGACAGCCGGTGGAGGAGATGGAGGCGCGCTATCCCGGCCGTTCCTTCCCGGGTCGGGAGGACCACCAGGCCGTCGCCGACCGCGGCTACGACGCCCTCGAGGACCTCGAGACCCGCTACCCCGGTCAGAAGGTGCTGCTGGTCGCCCACGGCACCCTGATCCGCTTCCTGCTCTCGGGCGTCATCGAGCGCCCGCTGGACTCGATCCCGAACGCGACGCTGTCGCTCATCGAGCTCGAGGGCACCACCTGGCGGGTGCGGATGATCGCCGGCCAGAAGGTCGACCACGCCATCGAGGTGCCCTCCCGCGAGCAGAACCCCCGCTTCGTCGTCCACAAGGCGCAGCTCACCCCCGGCGCGCACGTCACCGGCGCCGCCGATCCCGTCACCGACTCCGCCACCATCCCGGGAGGGAACGCATGAGCAGCCGCACCGCCGTGGACTCCGAGGGGTCCTGGTTCGAGCCGGACCGCGTCGCCGAGCTGCGCCGCCACCTGCCGATCACCTATGTCGACGTGGTGCCGGTGCGCACGGACGTCGACGGCTCCGTCGCGGAGGTCGGCCTGCTGCTGCGCGCCTCCGGCGCCGGTCAGATCGTGCGCGCGATCGTCTCCGGCCGGGTGCTGATCCACGAGACGCTGCGCGAGGCGATCGCCCGGCACGTCGAGAAGGACCTCGGCCCGATGGCGATGCCGCGCATCCCCGTCTCCCCCGTGCCCTTCACGGTCGCCGAGTACTTCCCCACCCCGGGGATCTCCCCCTTCCACGACCCGCGCCAGCACGCGATCTCGCTGGCCTACGTGGTCCCGATCGACGGGGAGACCGCCCCGCAGGAGGACGCCCTGGAGCTGTCCTGGTTCGGGGTCGACGAGCTGCTCGGGGACTCCTCGCCGCTGGACGAGATGGACGGCGGGCGCGATCTGCTGGTGCGCCGGGCGCTCGCGTACATGGGCGCCGCCTGAAGCACCTGGCCGGGCCGGAGCCGCCGCTCGCCGCTGCTGCCCGGTCCTGACCTCCGGGCATCTCACGCCCGGCGACCCGCGACCCAGCACTCTCCCGCCGAGTGCCCCGCGACTCACCCCTTTCACGCATCGAGTGCTGCATCTCGACCGCTATCGGAGAGTCTTAGCGGTCGAAATGCAGCACTTGATGAGGTTCCGGGGCAGACCGGGCCGGATCAGCCCAGCAGACGGGCGACGTGCGGGGCGATGGCGCGGAACGCCTTCCCGCGGTGCGAGATCGCGTCCTTCGCCTCGGCCGTGAGCTCGGCGGAGGTGAGCTCCTCCCCGTCGGGCACGAACAGCGGGTCGTAGCCGAAGCCGCCCTCGCCGCGACGCTCCCGCAGCAGAGTGCCGACCATCTCGCCGCGCTCGACATGCTCCGCGCCGCCAGGGTCGACCAGCGCCGCCGCGCACACGAAGCGCGCGCCTCGGTGGGCGTCTGGCACGTCGGAGAGCTGGGCGAGCAGCAGGTCGTTGTTCGCCTCGTCGTCGCCGTGCCGGCCCGACCAGCGGGCCGAGAAGATGCCCGGGGAGCCGCCGAGCACGTCCACGGCCAGCCCCGAGTCGTCGGCGACGGCGAGCAGGCCCGTGGCTGCCGCGGCGGAGCGGGCCTTCAGCAGGGCGTTGCCCTCGAAGGAGACCTCGTCCTCGACCACGTCCGGGAGAGCGATCCCGGCCGAGGAGATCACCTGCTCGGGCGCGAGCCCGGTCACGGCCGCGGCGAGGATCCGCTGCAGCTCACGGAGCTTCTTGAGGTTGTGGGAGGCGAGGATGACCCGCGCCCCGGCGGGGACGATGCCGGAGGCGGCGCCGTCGGCCGAGGCGGAGCCCCCGTCGGCCGCGGGCTCGTCCACGCCGCTCATGCCTGCGCGGCGAGCACGTCGCGCTGGATCTCGGCCAGGCGGGCGCAGCCTGTGGTCGCCAGGTCCAGCAGGGTGCCGAGCTCGGCGCGGTCGAAGGGGGCGCCCTCGGCGGTGCCCTGCACCTCGACGAAGCCGCCGTTCCCGGTGACCACGACGTTCATGTCGGTGTCGGCGGTGACGTCCTCACGGTACTCGAGGTCCAGCAGCGGCCGGCCGTCGACGATACCGACGCTGATGGCGCTGACGGTGTCGGTGAGCACCCCGGAGGCGGCCGGGAGGTCGGTGTGGCGCTTCGCCCAGGAGACCGCGTCGGCCAGCGCCACGTAGGCGCCGGTGATCGCGGCGGTGCGGGTGCCGCCGTCGGCCTGGAGCACGTCGCAGTCCAGCTGGATGGTGTTCTCGCCGAGGGCGTCGAGGTCGATCACGGCGCGCAGGGAGCGGCCGATGAGGCGGGAGATCTCGTGGGTGCGCCCGCCGATCTTCCCCTTCACGCTCTCGCGCGGGGAGCGCGTGTTGGTCGCGCGCGGGAGCATCGCGTACTCGGCGGTGACCCAGCCGGAGCCGGAGCCCTTCTTCCAGCGCGGCACGCCCTCGGTGAAGGAGGCGGTGCACAGCACGCGGGTGCGGCCGAACTCGATCAGCGCGCTGCCCTCGGCCTGGTCCTGCCAGCCCCGGGTGATGCGCACCTCCCGCAGCTGGTCGGGGGTGCGGCCGTCGACGCGGTCGCCGACGAAGGTCTCGGTCTGGGGGCTCACGGGAGCTGCCTCCTCAGGGGTGGGTCAGGCGGTCACCTCGAGGATATCGGCCGGGCGGACCATCGTGATCGGGCCCGAGTGGACCTCCTGCGCCTCCGCGAGCGGGATCGCCGGATCGGTCCAGGCCGGGATGTGGGTGAGCGCGAGATGTCCCACTCCCGCGCGGGCGGCGGCCTCGCCGGCCCGACGACCGGTCAGGTGCACTCCGGAGAAGCGGTCGTCGCGCCCCTCGATGTATCCCGCCTCGCACAGGAACAGGTCCGCGCCGCGGGCGAGCTCGTCCAGCGCCTCGCAGGCGTCGGTGTCGCCGGAGTAGGCGAGGGTCGCGCCGCCTGCGGTGATGCGGAAGCCGTAGGCCTCCACCGGATGCAGCACGGCCCGGGTCTCGATCTCGAAGGGCCCGATCGTGAACCTGATGCCGTCCTCGAGCGCATGGTGCTCGAACGGGGAGCAGGTCACGCCGTCGGGGACGTTCCCCACACGGCTCAGCACGGCCGAGAGCCGGTCCGCCAGCGGCGCGGGCGCGTGGATCGGCAGCTGGCCGAGGTCGGTGCGGGAGTGGTACGCCCAGAACACCTCGAGACCGGTGAGGTCGAGGTAGTGGTCGGGGTGCAGGTGGGAGATGATCACCGCATCGAGGTCGGCGGGGTCGATCACGCTCTGCAGCGGGCCGAAGGCGCCGGAGCCGAGGTCCATGAGCACCCGCCAGGTGCGGCCGTCCTCGTCCTCGTGCTCGAGGAGGTAGCTGGAGGCGGCGCCCTCGGGGCCGGCGAAGCTGCCGGAGCAGCCGATGACGTGGATTCTCATGCGCTCACCACCGGCAGCGAACCGGTCATGTCCAGGGTGGGGCCGAGGAAGCGGCGCGAGAGCAGCGCGAACTGCTCGCCGCCGCGGCCCTGGGCGGTCTGCGAGAAGACGTGGCGCGGGGCGCGCTCGGACTCCCGCAGGCTGTCCGAGGCGTGCAGCTGGCCGAACACGTCCAGCGCCGTCTCCTCGGCGGAGGAGACGAGGGTGACGTCCGGTCCCATCAGGTAGCTGATGGGACCGGCGAGCATCGGGTAGTGGGTGCAGCCCAGCACCAGGGTGTCCACCCCGGCCTCGCGCACCGGGGCGAGGTACTCCTCGGCGACCTCGAGCACCTCGCGGCCGCTGACCACGCCGTTCTCGACGAACTCGACAAAGCGTGGGCACGCCTGGGTGATCAGGTCGAGATCGGGGGCGGCGGCGAAGGCGTCCTCGTAGGCGCAGGAGGTGACGGTGCCCTGCGTGGCGATCACGCCCACCTTCCGGTTGCGGGTCGCGGCGACGGCGCGGCGCACCGCGGGCTGGATCACCTCGATCACCGGGACGTCGTAGCGCTCGCGGGCATCGCGCAGCACGGCGGCCGACGCGGTGTTGCAGGCGATGACGAGCATCTTCACGCCGTGGGCGACGAGGTCGTCCATGATCTCCAGCGCCAGGGAGCGCACCTCGGCGATCGGGCGGGGGCCGTAGGGCCCGTGCTCGGTGTCGCCGATGTAGAGCAGCTCCTCCTGCGGAAGCTGATCCAGCACGGCGCGGGCGACCGTGAGGCCGCCCACCCCGGAGTCGAAGATCCCGATCGGCGCGTTGTTCATCCCCGCGAGCCTAGTGTCGACGACCGTCCAGGACAGTGACGGCGCGCTCACTGCGTGCCGTTTCACAGTTCGTCCACACTATTTGGCGGCTCAGTCCAGGGCCGGCTCAGTCCAACGCCCGCAGCAGGCTCTCCTGGAGCCAGCTCAGCAGCTCGTAGACCGCGATGACGATGTCGGAGCCGACGTGCTCGTCATCACCCGAGGACTCGGCGCCCTCGACCTGCTCCCCGATCTGCTGGAGCATCCGCACGGTGTCGAAGTCGCCGTCGCGCTGCAGGCCCAGCCGGTCCGCGAGCACGATCCGCACGTCGTTCAGGGCACGCAGCATCGAGAGCGCCTCGTCCTCGTCGAGGACCACCTCTCCGTGCTCGCCGCCGGTCGCGTCGAGGATCGACATGATGCGGCGGAGGTCGGCGATCTTCCCCTCGGCCAGGTCTCGCTGGCCCAGGCGCCGGTACTCCGCGGCGAGGTCGGGATCCTCCGAGGCGGCGGGGAAGAGGCGTCGGACGGCGGAGTCCGAGGGGGTGCGTGCCTCGCGCCCGGCGAACTCCGCCTCGAGCCGGCGCAGCGGGTCCTCGCTCTCGGCCGCGCGGCGCAGCGCGTCGCCGCCCGCGTCGATGCCGAGATCACCGCGGATCAGGTCCGCGGTCTCCTGCGCGACCTGGGCGATGATCGACTTCTCCTCGCCGTCGAGCCGGCACGCCAGGGAGCCGTCGGGGCGGCGTCGGAACGCATGCGCCATCAGTCCTCCCCCGCCCTCTCGATCGTGGACTGCAGGCCGAAGGAGTGCATGGCCTGCACGTCGGTCTCCGCCTTCTCGCGCGAGCCGCGGGAGACGATCGCGCGGCCGTCCTCGTGGACCTGCATCATCAGCTGCTCGGCGACGACCCGGGAGTACCCGAAGTAGCGGCGGAAGACGAACACGACGTAGCTCATGAGGTTCACCGGGTCGTTCCACACGACGGTGCACCAGGGTCCCTCGGTCTCGAGGGTCGTGCGCTCCTCCGGCGCCGTGTCGCTGCGGGTCCGCGTCCGCATCTCGGCCCGCGGCAGGTCCACCGGCATGCACATCCCTCCTGAGTCGCGCCGCGGCCCGGGGCACCGGGCGGGCGGCGCATCGAGTCTACGGGGCGCGCCGTCCCACCTGCCCGCCCGCCACGCACTACGGTGGACACCGTGACTTCCGCCCTGCTCACCGACCTCTACGAGCTGACGATGCTGGAGGCGGCCCGGGACGCGGGCACCGCCTCGCGCCGCTGCGTCTTCGAGGTGTTCACCCGCTCCCTGCCCGCCGGGCGCCGCTACGGCGTGCTCGCCGGGACCGGCCGCGTGCTCGACGCGATCGCGGACTTCCGCTTCGACGACGCGGACCTGCGCTACCTCGCCTCCACCGGGGCGCTGCGGGAGGACACCCTCGACCATCTCTCGCGCTACGAGTTCACCGGCGACGTGCACGGCTACGCCGAGGGCGAGCTGTTCTTCCCGAACTCGCCGGTGCTGCGCATCGAGGGCACCTTCGAGGACGCGGTCATGCTCGAGACCGTCGTGCTCTCGATCCTGAACCACGACTCGGGGGTCGCATCGGTCGGCTCGCGCATGGTCACCGCCGCGCGGGGCCGCGGCTGCATCGAGATGGGCGGCCGACGCGTCCACGAGGACGCCGCGATCGCCGCGGCCCGGGCCGCGTATCTCGTCGGCTTCGCCTCCACCTCGAACCTCGCCGCGGGCGCGCACTACCGAGTCCCCGTCGCGGGCACCTCCGCGCACGCCTTCACGCTCCTGTTCGACGACGAGGAGGACGCCTTCCGCGCCCAGCTCGCCACCCAGGGCGCGGGCACCACGGTGCTCGTGGACACCTACGACGTGGAGTCCGCCGTGCGCACCGCGGTCGCGATCGCCGGTCCCGAGCTGGGCGCGGTGCGCCTGGACTCCGGGGACCTCGGCGCGCAGGCGATCCAGGTGCGGGAGCTGCTGGACTCGCTCGGGGCCACCTCCACCCGCATCACCGCCACCGGGGACCTCGACGAGCACCGGGTCGAAGAGCTGAAGGACGCCCCGCTGGACGGCTACGGCATCGGCACCCGCCTGGTCACCGGAGGCGGCCATCCCGCGCCCGGCTTCGTGTACAAGCTGGTCGAGCGGGAGGGGGCCGACGGGGCGATGCACCCGGTCGGAAAGCGGTCCGCCGACAAGGCCACCCTGGGCGCCGGCAAGGCCGCGTACCGCATGGTCGTCGGCGACCGGGCCCGGGCCGAGCTGGTGCTGCCCGGCGAGGCGGAGGTCGCCGAGTTCGAGCGGGAGCTGACCGCGGAGCTGATCTCCGGCCCCTCGAACCCGGACTGGGCCCGCACGAAGCTGCGGCCGCTGCAGGTGCCGCTGATCGAGGGCGGCGAGGACCTCGCCCCGCAGCGCGCCCCCGCCCGGCTGGAGGCGGCGCGGAAGCGTCACGCGGCCTCGCTCGCGGAGCTCGGGCTCTCGGCCGACGACGGTCCCGACGGGGAGATCGCGATCCCCACCCTCACCGACGGCGCGGAGGCCGCGCGCATCCTGCGCTGAGATCGCGAGGGCTCAGCGGCGGCCGGCTGTGGTCGCCCGCCGGCGCAGGGCGCACCAGTACGGTCATATCGCCGTAGTGCGACGCCATGCGCCCGTACCCGACCATCAGCCCGCTCGACGTGGGCGGAGCCGGCGGCGAGACGGGCTCAGCGGCGGCCGACGAACCAGCCGCGCACGATCGAGATCCGCTCCTCGATCTGCTCCGCGCTGGCCTGCGCGACGGCGGGCCCGCCGCTGCGGGAGCGCAGCGTGTTGTGGACCGCGCCGTGCGGGGTGCCGGTCTTCTTCGCCCAGGCGGAGACCAGCGAACTGAGCTCCTTGCGCAGGTCCATGAGGCGGCGGTGGTCGACCACGCCGGGGGTCGTGGGCTGCTGGTCCGCGCCGCTCTTCTGGCGGCGGGCCTGCTGCTGGGCCTGCTGCTGCTGGAGCACCGTGCGCATCTGGTCGGCGTCCAGCAGCCCCGGGATGCCGAGGAACTCCTGCTCGTCCTCCGAGCCGATCATGCCGCCGGCGCCGTACTCGCCGCCGTCGAAGAGGACCCGGTCGAAGGAGGCCTCCGACTCGAGCGCCTCGAAGCTCATCTCCAGCTGGTCGCTGGCCTGCTCGGGCCGGTTCGCCTGCTCGATCAGGGACTCGTCCAGGCCGGTCTCCTCGTCCCCGTTGGAGGGGCGCAGATCGAGCACATGGTCGCGCTCGGCCTCCAGCTCCGCGGCGTGGGCCATGAGGATCGGCACCGTGGGCAGGAAGACGCTCGCGGTCTCGCCGCGGGTCCGCGAGCGCACGAAGCGCCCCACGGCCTGGGCGAAGAACATCGGCGTCGCGGTCGAGGTGGCGTAGACGCCGACGGACAGACGGGGCACGTCCACGCCCTCGGACACCATGCGCACCGCGACCATCCAGCGGTCGGTCGAGGCGGAGAACTCCTCGATGCGCTTGCCGGCGCCGGCGTCGTCGGAGAGCACCACCGTCGGCGCCTCGCCGCAGAGGTCCTGGAGCGTCGCGGCGTAGGCGCGGGCGGCCTTCTGGTCGGTGGCGATGACGAGCCCGCCCGCGTCGTGGACGTGGCGGCGCACCTCGGTCAGGCGGCGGTCGGCGGCCGAGAGCACCGACTGCATCCACTCGCCGCTGGGGTCCAGCGCCGTGCGCCAGGCCTGCTGGGTGATGTCCTTGGTCTCGAGCGCGCCGAGCTGGGCGGAGACCTCGTCGCCGGTCTTGGTGCGCCAGTGCATGCGCCCGGAGTACGTCATGAACAGCACCGGGCGCACGACGTGGTCGCGCAGCGCCTCGCCGTAGCCGTAGGTGTAGTCGGCCTTCGAGCGGGAGAAGCCCTCGCCATCCTCCTCGTAGGTGACGAAGGGGATCTGCGAGGAGTCCGAGCGGAACGGCGTGCCGGTCAGGGACAGGCGGCGCGTCGCCGGGTCGAAGGCGTCACGGACCCCGTCGCCCCAGGTGAGGGAGTCGCCGGCGTGGTGGATCTCGTCGAGGATCACCAGGGTGCGGTCGGCCTCGGTGCGGGCGCGGTGCAGCGCCGGATGCATGCCCACCTGCGCATAGGTGAGGGCGACGCCCTGGTAGTGGGAGCCGTGGGTTCCCTGGGCGTTGGTGAAGTTCGGGTCCAGGGAGATGCCCACGCGCGCGGCGGCGTCGGCCCACTGGGTCTTCAGATGCTCGGTCGGGGCGACGACGGTGATCCGCCGGACCGTGCCCTCGGCCAGCAGCCCCGCGGCGATCTGCAGGGCGAAGGTCGTCTTGCCGGCGCCCGGGGTCGCGACGGCCAGGAAGTCCTTCGGGGCGCGGGTGCGGTAGAGCTCGAGGGCCTCCGACTGCCAGGCGCGGAGCTTGGGGACGGTGCCCCAGGCGGCCCGCTCGGGGTAGGCGACGGGGAGCGTCCTGGCCGCCGCCTCGGAGGGCTGGCGCGGGTCGCTCTGGGAGAAGAGGGAAGGAGTGGTGTTCACGGCGTGGACCACCGTACAACCGGGGACCGACGACCCGCCGATGCGGCCGATGTGAGGAAGTCGCCGGGTGTGTCGCGCGGACGTGAGCGCCCTCGAGGGCCCCGTCCGCGCCGAGGGGTGCGCCGGTCAGCGCCCCCTCGGCGCACACGGACGCGTCAGCGGCGCCCGCCGAAGAGGCCGCGGAAGCCGCCGCGGCCGGAGCCGCCCTTGCCCTTCCCGTCGCCGCCGTCGTTCGGCTCGCGGATCCCCTCGTAGATCTCCTTGCACTCCGGGCACACCGGGTACTTGTCGGGGTCGCGCCCGGGCACCCAGACCTTGCCGCACAGCGCGATCACCGGGGTGCCGCCGAGGGCGGCCTGGGTGATCTTGTCCTTGCGCACGTAGTGGGCGAACCGGTCGTGGTCGCCGTCGTCGGTGGTGGCCTCGCGCTCCTGGACCTCGCGGTCCAGGACCGCGGTGGGCGCGGCCCCCGGGTCGTCTCTGTAGGGGTCCATCCGGGACGGATCGGACGTGGAGGACATGGAGGTCATGACTGCCTCCCTCACTTTCTCCCTCGGTCGCTGCGGTGCTCGTCGAAGCCTAGCGGCCCCGCCTCCCCGGCGACAGGACCACAGCCTGGGAGAATCCCGGCATGGACGCCGTCGCCGAGTTCCTCCGCCGGATCCCCGCCGAGATCGACCGGGCGGGCGGCTCCCTGCCCTGGCGGGCGGGTCTGCTGGCCCTCGCGCTGCTGCTGAACGTCGGCTTCTACCTGCCGTCCCTGCCCGAGGGCACGCCGGGCGCGGGGACGCCCGGGCTGGACAAGGCCGTGCATCTGCTGGTGTTCGCGCTGACCGTCTTCGCCGCCGGCCGGGTCCTCGCCCCGCGTCGACGCTTCCCGATCGGCTGGGTGGCGCTGGTCGCGCTCGTCCACGCGGTCCTGATCGAGCTCGTGCAGCTCGTGGCCATGCCCAGCCGCTCCGCCGACGGCGCGGACGTGCTCTTCGACGCGGTCGGCATCGCGCTCGGACTCGCGCTGTGGGCGGGCGAGCGGGTGCTGCGCCGGGCCGAGGCGCAGCGGGAGGCGATCAACGCCGAACTCCCCGAGGAGCAGCTCCGATGACCGATCGCACCGATCCCTGTGAGCTCGCCGCGTTCGTCGGGTCCCTGACCTCCGCCGCGCAGGCCGCAGCGCCGGCGGGGACCGAGGCGGCCTGCGCCGCCGTCGCCGGGATCGACCGGCCGGGCGCTGCGCCCCTCCTCGCCCACGGCGGCGTCACCGCCGCCTTCGACGCCGACGGCGCCGCCCTGCCCGCGGACTCCCCCGAGGTCACGCCCGTGCGGGAGGACACCCTGTTCGACCTGGCCTCGGTGACGAAGGTGGTCACGGCCCTCACCGCCGCGACCATGATCGAGGACGGGCTGCTGGACCCCGAGGCGCCGGTCGCCGAGCACCTCGAGGCCCCGCACCCCGCGATCACGGCGCGCCATCTGCTCACGCACACCTCCGGGCTGCCTCCCGTCATGCCGCTGTGGCGGATCGAGGGCTCCCGTGAGGACCGGCTCGCCGCGATCGGCCGGGCGGAGCTCGACGCCGCGCCCGGGACCGCGCACGCCTACTCGTGCATCGGGTTCATCCTGCTGGGCACCCTCCTCGAGCACCTCGGCGCAGCGCCCCTGCCCGAGCTCGCCCGTCGGCGGGTGCTCGGGCCCGTCGGCGCGCACGGCGCGGGCTGGGATCCGTCCCCGTCCGCCGCGACGGGCGCCGCCGCGACGGAGCACCAGACGGATCCGCCGCGCGGGCTCGTGCGCGGCAGCACGCACGACGAGACCGCGTGGTCGCTCGGCGGCGTCGGCAACGCGGGCGTGTTCGCGACCGCGGCCGACGTCCTGGCGATCGGCCGGGCGCTCATCGGCCGGGCTCCCGGCCCGCGGCTCTCCCCGCGCGTCCTCGCGCTGCTGGGCACGGACCAGCTCCCGCCCGGGGCGAGCACGGGCGCGCCCTGGCGGCAGGGCTTCGGGCTGCGCGTCGGCCAGGAGCTCGCGCCCGGCCGTCTGCTGCCGCGCGTCGTGGGCCATCCGGGGTTCACCGGCACCTCGGTGCTCGCCGATCCCGGGTCCGGGACCGTCGCGACGCTGCTGACCAACCGCGTGCACCCGCGCCGAGAGCGGTTCACCCTCGAGCGGGCGCGGCGCGAGCTGGCCCGCCTCGCCGCCGCCTGACCTCCCCGGGGAGCACAGAGCACCCCGGGGAGAGCACGGCGGGGCGGCGGGGCGCCCCTCAGCGCCAGCGGGCCTCGGGATCGGGAGCGGCGGCCAGCAGGCGCTGCGTGTACTCGTCCTGCGGGTCGTCGATCACGGAGCTGCTCGGCCCCGACTCGACCACCCTGCCGTGGTGCATCACCATCACCTGTTCGGAGTAGCGACGGGCGCTGCCGAGGTCGTGGGTGATGTAGAGGACGGCGAGGTCTTCGTCGCGGCGCAGCGAGTCGATGAGGTCGAGCATCTCCTTGCGGATGGTCACGTCGAGCATCGAGACGGGCTCGTCCGCGATGAGCACCTTCGGGGAGGCGGCCAGGGCACGGGCGAAGGAGACGCGCTGGCGCTCCCCGCCGGAGAGCTCGTGGGGGAAGCGGTCGAGGTACTGCTCCGCCGGGGTGAGGCCCACCCGCTGGAGCAGCTCGACGCAGCGCTCGTGCACGTCGGCGCCCGCCTGGTCCCGCTGGTGGAGGCGCACGGCCCGCCCCAGCGTGTACGCGATGCGGCGCAGCGGGTTCAGCGAGGCGAAGGGGTCCTGCAGCGTCAGCTGCACGTCGCCGACGTACTCGCGGTGGCGGGCCCCGCCCGAGGTCGGCACCTCCTGTCCCTCGAGCAGGATCTGCCCGGAGGTGGTGGGGATGAGCCGGGCGAGCATGCGGCCGAGCGTGGACTTGCCCGAGCCGCTCTGGCCCACGAGCGCGGTGACCCGCCCGCGGACCAGCTCGATCGAGACGTCGTCGACCGCGCGCATCGTCTCCTGGCGGCGCAGCAGTCCGCGCCGCTCCCCCACGGGGTACTCCTTCACGAGGTGACGTCCCTCGAGGACGACGCGGCCGCGGTCCGCTCCGGGGGCGGTGGAGGTGTTCTCTGTCGTGGTCATGCGAGGCTCCCGAGGTCGGCGAGCGAGGACAGCAGCGCCCTCGTGTACGGATGCTGGGGATCGACGTAGGTCTCACGGGCGGGCCCGTACTCGACCAGGCGGCCGTGGCGCATCACCGCGACGGTGTCCGAGATCTCCAGCAGCAGGGCGAGGTCGTGGGTGGTGAACACGATCGCGAACCCGTACTGCTCGCGCAGGCGCACGATCTGGTCGAGGACCTCCCGCTGGACCAGCAGGTCCAGCGCCGTCGTCGGCTCGTCCATGAAGATCACGTCGGGCTCGAGCACGAGCGCGATGGCGATCGCGACGCGCTGCTTCATCCCGCCGGAGAGCTCGTGCGGGAAGGCCTCGAGCCGGTTGGCGTCGATCCCGACCCGTTCGAGATGCTCTGTCGCGAGCTCCGTGCGCCGCGCCGGGCTCAGGCCCGGCCGGTGCACCCGGATCACGTCGTCGAACTGGGCGTGGATCGAGGTGACGGGGTTCAGGGCGTTCATCGCGCTCTGGAACACCACGGCGATCTCGTTCCAGCGCAGCGCCCTCAGCTCCCGGTCCTCGAGGTGCAGCAGGTCCGTGCCGCGCCCCTCCGAGTCCCGGTAGGTGATCTCCCCGCCGACGACGCGCGCCGGATCGCGCAGCAGTCGCGTGATCGCGTTGGTGAGCGTGGACTTGCCCGAGCCGGACTCCCCCGCGAGGCCGAGGATCTCCCCGCGACGCAGCGTGAGCGAGACGTCGCGCACGGCGTGGACGTCGCCGAAGGCCGTCGGGTAGTCGACCTGCAGTCCGTCCACCTCGATGATCGGCGAGCCCTCCATCTCGGAGCCGCGCAGTGCGGGGGCCGCGGGAGCGGTCTCCTCCCCCGCGTCGGCGTCGTCGGGCTCGACGGCGCCGGCCGCGCCTCCCGGCTCCGCATCCGCCGTCCGCGTCCCGGCGGCCTGCGCCGACGCCGCGGTCGCATCGCCGCCGGCGGCACGGCTGGTCGGCGCCGCCCGGCGCACCCTGGAGCCGGTGCGCAGGCGCGGGTTGGAGAACTCGTCGATCCCGAAGTTGATCAGCGCCAGCCCGGCGCCGATCACGGCGATCGCGAGGCCCGGCGGGACGTACCACCACCAGGCGCCCGCCAGGAGCGCCTGGGAGTTCTGGGCGAAGTAGAGCATCGAGCCCCAGCTGGTGGTGGTCAGGGAGCCGAGGCCCAGGAAGGCCAGGCCCGCCTCGGAGAGGATGCCGCCGATGACGGAGAACAGGAACCCGGAGGCCACCAGCGGCAGCATGTTCGGCAGCACCTCGAAGAACATGATCCGCATGCGGTTCTCGCCGGTGGCACGGGCCGCCTCGACGAACTCGCGGTTGCGCAGCGAGAGGGTCTGGGCGCGGATCACGCGGGCCGAGCCCGCCCACGAGGTGATCGCGATGACGATCGCGATGGCGAACAGGCCGCGCGAGGGCAGGTAGCCGGTCAGCACGATCAGCAGCGGCATCCCGGGGATCACCAGGAAGACGGCGGTGAGGATGTAGAGCAGGTCGTCGGCGGCGCCGCGGAGGTAGCCGCCGATCAGGCCGATGACCACCGAGACGACCTGGGAGACGATGCCGGCCAGCAGACCGACCAGCAGGGAGGTGCGCGCACCGGTCATGAACTGGGCGAAGACGTCCTGGCCGGTCTGGGTGGTGCCGAGCCAGTGGTCGGACGAGGGCGGCTCGAGCATGTCGAAGCTCGTGGCGTTGGGGTCGTGCTGCGCGACCATCGGGCCGAACACCGCGAACACCACGAAGACGGCGACGATGACCAATCCGGCGCGGACCTTCCCGCTGCGGGGGATCATGGAGGAGATCGACATGGCTCAGGCCCCCTGCCTGGTACGGGGATCGAGGAACACGTAGGCGGCGTCCGCGATGAGGTTCGCGACGATCACCGCCAGCGAGATGATCAGGAACAGCCCCTGCATGAGCGGGAAGTCCTGGGCGGAGACGGCCTGGAAGAGCGTGTACCCCAGACCCGGGTAGTTGAAGATGACCTCGGTGAGCATCGAGCCGCCGACGACCGCGCCGAGCGCGAGGGCGAAGCCGGTGATGCTCGGGAGGATCGCGTTGCGCGCCGCGTAGCCGAACAGGACCATGCGGCCGGGGAGCCCCTTCGCCTCCGCCATGGACACGTAGTCCTCGCCGAGGATGGTGACGGTCATGTTGCGCATCTGCAGCACCCAGCCGGCGAAGGAGCCGATCACGATCGTCAGCGCCGGGAGCGCCGCATGGTAGGCCACGGAGCCGAGGAACGGCGCGCTGAGCTCGGGGAACATCGTCCGGTCGTAGGCGCCGGCGTAGGGGAACCAGCCCAGGCCCACGGCGAGCACGAGCACCAGGATCAGCGCCATCCAGAAGTACGGGATCGCGTTGAGGAAGGTCAGCGCCGGCAGCACGTGATCGGACCAGGTGCCGCGCCGCCAGGCCAGGAGCACGCCGAGGCCCGTCCCGAGCAGGAAGCTGATGACGGTGGAGACGCCCACCAGCACGAGCGTCCACGGCATCGCGCCGGAGATGATGTCGATGACCGGCACGGGATAGTTGCTCAGCGAGACGCCGAGGTCGAAGCGTGCGAGGTCCGCGAGGTAGTGGAAGTACTGGACGATCAGCGGATCGTCCGTGAGGCCGAACTGGGCCGCGATCGCGTCCCGCGCCTCGGGGTCGATCTGTCCCTCCGAGCCGGCGATGAGCACGCGGACGGGGTCCCCGGGCATCAGCCGAGGGATCAGGAAGTTCAGGGTCAGCGCGGCCCAGGCGATGAACGCGTACAGGCCGAGCTTCTTCAGCAGATATCTCATCGAGCGCTCCTTCGCCTCAGCTGGTGGTCCGGGTCAGGCGCCGCAGCACGAGGATCCGGTCGGCGTTGCCCACCGGCGCCCCCAGCGCGTAGGGGTCCTCCTCGCTGGGGAACCCGGTCCAGTGCTCGGTGTTGTAGTTGAACCAGTTGGGGGCCGTGATGATGGGCAGGGTCGGCAGCTTCTCGACGACGATCCGCTGGAGGCCCTCGATCGCCTCGCGCTGCGCGTCCTCGTCGTCGGTGGCCGTGAACGCGGCCAGCAGCTCGTCGGTCTCCTCGTCGTACCAGCGCTGGAAGTTCGCCACCACGGGCTCGTCGCCCTCGGTGCGGTACTCGGAGGAGAGCATCGAGCGGTAGAGGTACCAGGGGTTCTGCCCCGCTCCGGCGGTCGAGATGGTGATGTCGAAGTTCCCGGTGTCGCGGGCCTCGAGCCACTGCTCGAAGGAGATGCCGCGCGGGGTCAGGGAGATCCCGACCTTGCTCAGCTGGGAGCCGAGGATCTGGCTGGTGGTGACCCAGTCGTTGTAGCTCGAGGGGATCGGGAGATCGAAGGCGAGCGGGGTGCCGTCGGGCGCGACCCGGATCCCGTCGGACCCGAGCGTGTAGCCCGCCTCGTCGAGGACGCGCGCGGCCTCCTCGAGGTCGACCTCGAACTCGAGGTCGCGGAACTCCTCGGCGATGAACTCCTCGTAGGTGGGGCGCGGCAGCCCGGTGGGGTGCGGCGGGCCGAAGTACTCCTGGTAGGCGATCTCGGCGATCTCCCGACGGTCCACGGCCAGGCTGATCCCGCGCCGGAGCTCGAGGTCCGCGAAGAGCTCGCGCTCGAGGTTGAGCGTGAGGTTCACGGTGCCGTTGCCGGGATACCAGTAGCCGCGGTGCTCGGGATCGCTGCGGATGAAGATCTCCTCGATGTTCGCGACGAAGCCGCCGGACCAGTCGAGCTCCCCCGCCTGCAGCGCGGTGTTCATGGTCTGGGTGGTGAAGGAGGGCCAGGCGAGACGCCGCGGCTCGAACTCGTCCGCCGCCCAGTGCTCGTCGTTGCGCACGAAGGTGTAGAGCTGGTCCGAGAAGCGCTCGAGGACGTAGGGGCCGCTCCCGACGGGCTCGGCGATCTGCTCCGTGCCGGGGTCCTCGAAGGCGGAGAACAGGTGCTCGGGGACGATCGGCCGGGTGCAGATGTCCGCCTCCTGCGCGAAGGAGGTCGAGCCGAAGGTGATCTCCGCCCGATGGGTCGAGAGCGCGGTCGCGTCCTTCACGTCCAGGGCCACGATGTTGGTGGCCGGGAAGTCCCGCATCATGCGGAAGGTGAAGGCGACGTCCTCGGCGTCCAGCGCCTCGCCGTCCGTGAAGCGGGAGTCCTCGCGCAGCTCGATCGTCACGACGGTGCCGTCCTCGTTCCACTCCAGCGAGGTGCCCAGCCACGGCTCGGACTTCCCCGGCTGCATCGCGGTGACCAGGAACAGGTTCTCGTAGATCAGTCCGCTGGCGCCCTGGAGCGGGACGCCGCCGTAGGGGTTGAAGTTGGGCTGGAAGGTGGTGGCGTCGTTGGCGTGGATCCGCACCGGGAGGTCCTCCTCGGACTCGGCTCCGCTCCCGCAGCCGGCGAGCGTCGCCATGCCGGCGGCGCCGACGCCGCCGAGCATCAGCGCCCGGCGGGTGAGCTGGTCTCTCATCGTGCACGTCCTTCCGGTGAGGTCGTCCCCGAGGTCTCGTCCCCGAGGTCGAAGCGGTAGGGGGTGAAGGTGCGCAGGGGCGAGAACCCTCGCGCGAGGTACAGGTGGTGGGCGGGGCTGTCCGGGGCGGTCCAGAGGAACCAGCCGTGGGCGAGGCCCTCCGCAGCCATCCGTCGCAGTGCACCGTCCAGGAGCGCCGCACCGGCTCCTCGGCCGCGGGCCGCGGGCACGACCCCGAAGGGGCCGAAGCGGGTGGGGTCGCGGCCGACGACGCCCCAGCAGGCGAACCCGAGCAGCGCGCCGTCCGGCTCCTCGGCCAGCAGGATCCGCTCGAGCGGCCTGCCCTCGGACGCGTACCGGCCGAGGGTCTCCGCCCAGTCGGGGGCGAGGTGCTCCGCGGTCGTCTCCAGCAGGGCGGGGACGCGCTCGGGCGTGCACTCGCGCACGCGCGGCGCGGACGGCTCCTCGGAGGATGCGGCCGTGCCCGGTCCGAGATCGTGCAGGGTGCGGTGCATTGCCAGGGCCGGAGGGCCGGCCTGCGCGCCGCGGGCCTCGAGGAAGCGGGCCGTGCCGGGATCCTGCTCGGCGTCGACGCCGGGCGCGGCGTAGCCCTGCGGGCGGCCGCTGATCCGCACCGTGCGCGCGCCGAGGGCCCGGGCCTCGTCGAGCGCCGCCCGCAGCAGAGCCCCGCCGACGCCCCGGCCGCGCTCCAGCGGGGCGACGGCGCCGCTGACGATCCAGGCCTCCTCCGCGCCGGCGTGCTCCGCGGCGAGGTGGACGTAGCCCACGGGCGCTCCGTCCCGCTCGGCCACGTGCACGGTGCAGACTCCCTGGCCGGGGGCCAGCAGCAGCTCCTGAAGCCGTCGCGGGCCGAGCGGGGCGGTGGGTGAGGTCGCGGTGAGGGAGCTGAGCGCGTCCAGGTCTCCGTCGCGCAGCCCCCGTCGCAGCAGGACGCGGCTCATGCGTGGAGCGGGATCGGCGCCGGGGAGGCGGCGAGGATCTCGTCGAGTCCCGCACCGTCCTCGATCCCCTCCCGGAAGGCCGCGGAGCCCCAGAGCAGGTCGATGAACGGGGGCCGGCCCGGGACCTGCTCCCGCCACAGCGGTCGGTCCTGGTGCAGGGCGGCGACGGTCGAGATGACGGCGTGGCCGATGGCGAGGGGGTCGAACGCGCCGAGGTCCCCCGCCGCGTCATGCGCGGGCAGGCGCAGGTGGAGCTGCGCGCCGTGGATCCGCTGCCCCGCGAAGGTGCCGTGGGTCGGGCGGACCACGGCCTCGCGCACCGCCACGCCGGGCAGGTCCAGCTCGCGCAGGCGGGCGGCGAGCTCCGGGCCGCACCACGGCGCCCCGAATATCTCGAAGGGCCGCGTGGTGCCGCGCCCCTCGCACAGCGTGGTCCCCTCGAGCAGCCCGGTGCCGGGATAGAGCGCGACCGTGTCGAGGGAGGGCATGTTCGGCGAGGGCGGGACCCACGGCGCCGTGCCGTCCTCCCCCGGGGCCTCGAGGACGTCCAGATCCAGCGCGGCCCCGAGATGATCGGCGGCGACGGTCCGCGCGATCGCGCCCAGCCGGGCGCCGTGGCGCAGCGGCACGCCGAGACGGCCCACGAAGCTCGCGCAGGCGGGGTCGAGGCCGGGGCCGGCGGCGAGGGCGGGCAGGGGCGAGGGCCGGTCCAGCACGGTGACGGGGAGACCCAGACGGGCGCTGGTCTCCATGACGTCGACCATGGACCACATGTAGGTGTAGAAGCGGCAGCCGATGTCCTGCAGGTCGACGACCACCTGGTCGATCCCAGCCGTGGCGAGGAGGTCCTCGAGACCGGCCGCGTCCTTCCCGTAGGCGTCGAGAACGGGCAGTCCCGTCGCGGCGTCGCGGTCCTCGTCGTTGCCGTCCCCGGCCTGGCCGGTGCCCCAGTAGCCGTGCTCCGGCGAGATCAGGCAGGTCACCTCCACACCGGCCCGACGCAGCGCGTCCACGCCGCGGTCGAGGTCCGCGGTGACGGCGGCGAAGTGGGTGAGCAGCCCGACCCGGCCCGGGCGCAGCAGAGCAGGGTCCGCGACGGCCCTGTCGAGACCTGATGTCAGAGGTGACGTAGGTGACATGCACCGCACGCTACACACATCACACCGTGATTACGAAACCCGGTTACGCATTTCGGACGCGATCCGGCGCGGGGCGCGGGCGGAGGCGCGGGCGGAGGCGCGCGCCGCATGCGGGCAGAGGCGCGCACCGCATGCGGACGGGGCGGCCCGGGGAGCCTCTGCTCCTCGGACCGCCCCGTCGGCGTGCGGCGCGCTCAGCCGTTCAGAGTGATCTCGTCGGCGTAGACCGCGGTCATCGCCCCGGTGATCGTGTCGACGGTGCCGGCGTCCTCGCGGGCGACCTGCTCGACGGCGCTCGCGACCGCCTTGGTGACCCCGTCGTGGAAGACGCTGGGGACGATGTAGGTGGGGTTGAGCTCCTCGGCGGAGACGACGTCGGCCAGCGCCTTGGCCGCGGCCAGCAGCATCCGGTCCGTGACCCGGGTGGCGTGCGCGTCCAGCAGTCCGCGGAACACGCCCGGGAAGGCGAGGACGTTGTTGATCTGGTTGGCGAAGTCGCTGCGGCCGGTGGCCACGACCTCGGCGTGCTTGACGGCCTCGGAGGGGTCGATCTCCGGGGTCGGGTTCGCCATCGCGAACACGATCGAGCGGTCCGCCATGGTGGCGACGTCCTCGGCGGTGAGGATGTTGCCCGCGCTCACGCCGATGAACACGTCGGCGCCCGCGACCGCGTCGTGCAGGGTGCCGGTGAGCTGACGGGGGTTGGTGACCTCGGCGATCCAGGGCAGTCGGCCGGTGAGCTGCTCGCGCTGCTCGTGGACGATGCCGTCGATGTCGGTGACGACGATGTCGCGCGCGCCCGCGGCGCGCAGCAGGCGGAGGATGGCGGTGCCCGCGGCGCCGGCGCCGGAGAGCACGATCCGGGCGGTGGCGATGTCCTTCTCGACCACGCGCAGGGCGTTGCGCAGCGCGGCGACGACCACGATCGCGGTGCCGTGCTGGTCGTCGTGGAAGACGGGGATGTCGAGCTCGGCGCGCAGGCGGTCCTCGATCTCGAAGCAGCGCGGCGCGGAGATGTCCTCGAGGTTGATGCCGGCGAAGACGGGCGCGATCGCCTTGACGTGGGCGACGATCTCGTCGACCGAGTGGGCGTCCAGGCAGATCGGGAACGCGTCGATGTCGGCGAAGCGCTTGAACAGGGCGGCCTTGCCCTCCATGACAGGCATCGCGGCCAGCGGGCCCAGGTCCCCCAGGCCCAGGATCGCGGAGCCGTCGGAGACGACGGCGACGGTGTTGCGCTTGATGGTCAGGCGGCGTGCGTCCTCGGGGTTCTCGGCGATCGCCTTGACCACGCGGGCCACGCCCGGGGTGTAGATCATCGAGAGGTCGTCGCGGTGGCGGATCGGGAGCTTCGACTCGACGGTGAGCTTGCCGCCGAGGTGGGCGAGGAAGGTGCGGTCGGAGACCTTGCCGAGCTCGACGCCCTCGAGGCCCTTGAGGGAGTCGACGACCTCCATCGCGTGGTCGTGCCCGCCGGTGAGCACGGTGATGTCGGCGCGCATGCGCTCGGGGCCGGAGGCGGAGACGTCCAGTGCGGTGACCGTCGCACCGTGCTGTTCGATCCGACCGGTGATGTCGCTGACCGCGGCGCTGCGGGCGGCGAACTCCAGGCGGACGGTGATGGAGTAGCTGACGGATGGCATCGGTGACATGCCGCCCAGACTAGCGAGGTGGAGGGCCCTCGCACGACATCTGGAGGTGCAGCCGACACGTGAGCGTTCACGGCGCCGACCTGCGAGGACCGGGCTCGTCCTGGGCCGGAGGGGCGGTGGGGACGACGAGGGCGCGGCACCGTGTCCCCGGTGCCGCGCCCTCCTGCCGCTGCGGGTCAGTCCGTGAACGGCTCGACGTCGTCGGCGTAGCGCTCCCAGAGGGTCTGCGCGGCGGGGACCTGCTCGGCGTAGCGCTCGGGGTGGGCGGAGCCCTGCACGTACTGGGCCGCGTCGCCCGGCGCCATGTCGTGGTAGTCGGTGCCCAGCTCCAGCAGGCCCGGCGCCTCGGAGTGGTCGCCCAGGCCCAGGAAGGCGTCGACCGCGCGCTTCTTGTGGCGCACCTCGTCGTAGGTGCCCCAGCCCATCGAGGGGCGCTGCTGGAAGAGGCCGCCGGAGTCGAGGTCGACGGCGGGCTCGTAGTTGCGCAGCCAGGACTCCACGATCGCGGTGGCCAGGGTGATGACCGCGGCCTCCTCGTCGAGGTCGTGCCCCTTGATCACGGCGATGATGAACTTGGTGTTGTCGATCTGCCAGTCGTCCATCGCGTCCAGGGCGAAGCCCTCGCGGGTCTCCGGCCGTGTCATGAACTCCTCCGTCCAGATCTCCTCGGCGCGGGCGGCGGGGGCGATCGTGCCGAGCGCGGCGAGGGAGGTGACGCCGAAGGCACCGGCGAGGAGCAGGTGACGACGGGAGAGCGCGGGGGCCAGGGAGGCGGGCATTCAGGGGTTCCTTCGGTGCGGAGGGCTCCGGGGACTTCGACCTCCCGGGGCGGGGTCCGGACAACGTAACGAGGCGATCTCGACCCTGTGAACCCCCTTCTGGTCACCCCGACGACGCTGCGACCTGCGGTTTGATCAGGACATGACCTCGTCATGGAAGTTCTCTGCGCGGCGCCCGGGAGCCCGTCCCGCCCGGTCGGACCCGCTCCTGGACGGCTGTCCGGCGGCCGGGACGGGGATCGCGGCGGCCCGTCCGCCCCCGCCCGGACGGATCAGGTAAAGCTTTCGTAGGTGCCCGGGGAGAGGCCCCGGAAGGGGTGCAGATCACGCCCAGGTCACGATGCGCAGGTCCGCGCGTCGGGGCGGACGCGCTCAGGCGGAGAGCTCGGCGATCGCCTTGCGGATCCGCTTGTCGGAGACGGTCTGCGCCGTGCCGAGCCTCTGGGCGAACAGGCTCACCCGCAGCTCCTCGAGCAGCCAGTCGATCTCCTGCACGGCGGGCTCGGCGCGGCGACGGGCGGAGAGCTTCTGCTTCTGCGTGGCCCAGTACTGCTCGAGGTCCCCGATCTGCCAGGCGAGCTGCTCGTCCTTGCGGGGATTCTCCGGCAGCTTCTCCAGGCGGTGCAGATCGGCCTGCAGGTAGCGGGAGAGGTCCCCGAGGTGGTCGATCCCGGTGCGGGAGATGAACCCGTCGCCCAGCAGCGAGGCGGCGTGCTCGCGGATCTGCGTGAGATGGGAGAGGACCGCGAGGGAGGTGGCCCGTCCCAGCTCCCGCTGCAGCTTGGCGTTCACGGCGAGCGCGGCGGCGGCGTCCTTCACAGCGCCCGCGGCGAGCTCGTCGTGGCGGGCGCGCACGCGCTCGAGCAGCTGCTCGTACTCGGCGCGGGTGCGCACCTGCGCGTCGCCCGCAAGGTGCACGGTCGCGGCGCGGGAGGCGTCCGCGAGCAGCGCCGCGGTGGAGGCGTACTCGGAGCCGGAGACGGCGAGCTTGGTCGGGTTCGGCAGCGCGTTCAGCACGCCGGAGAGGTCGCCCACGACCTCCCGGTCGATCAGGGCGATCACGCCCTCGCGGTGGGCGAGGCCCTGCTCGTCGGCGGTGGCGAGCACGGCGAGATCGACCCGCTCGAGGCGACCGTCCTTCCCGCGCCGGGCGACCAGCGACGGATAGCCGGTGACCTTCAGCCCGCCGACGGTGGACTCGTGCAGCGCCGGCACGCCGTCGGCCGGGAAGGTGGGCAGGCCGGTGCGGGCGATCTCGGTGGACCGGTCGGAGACCGTGGTGTCCACGCGCTGCTTCAGCCGGGCCTTCAGCGCCTCGAGATCGTCGCCCGTCCCGATCTGCCGCCCCTTGTCGTCCACGACCCGGAAGTGCATCCGCAGGTGGGCGGGCAGCTTCGCCAGGTCGAACTCGGGGCCGTACAGCGGCAGGTCCTCGGGGACGCCGGGCAGGGCCACGAGCTCGTCGGCGACCGCCTCGACGAAGGCCTCGCCCGTGCCGGGGTCGTCGTCGTGGAGGGTCGCGGCGACGGCCTTGGCCCGTTCGGGGGCGGGGACCAGGTGGCGGCGGATGGGCTTCGGCAGGGAGCGGATCAGCTCGGTGACCAGCTCCTCGCGCATGCCCGGCACGAGCCAGTCGAAGCCGCGCGGGGCCAGACGGTTCAGCACCGCGAGCGGGATCGTGGCGGTCACGCCATCCACGCCCTTCGCCCCGACCTCGCCGAAGGAGTAGCTCAGCGGCAGGGTGATATCGCCCTGCACCCAGGTGTCGGGGAAGTCCGCGGCAATCGCCTCGGCGACCTCCTCATCGGCGGCGAGGAGGTCCTGCTCGGTGAGGGTGAGCAGGTCCGGGGTCTCGTGGCGGGCCTTCTTCCACCAGGAGTCGAAGTGCCGACCGGAGACGACGTCCTTCGGGATCCGCGCGTCGTAGAAGGAGAAGAGCTGCTCGTCGGAGATGAGCAAGTCGCGGCGGCGGGTCTTCGCCTCCAGCTCCTCGAGCCGGGCGATGAGCGCGCGGTTGTCGCGGAAGAAGTGGTGGCGGGTGCGCCAGTCCCCCTCGATCAACGCGTTCTGCAGGAAGATGTCGCGCGCGGCCTCGGGGTCGATGCGTCCGTAGCCGACGACGCGGTCGGCGACGAGCGGCACGCCGTACAGGGTCACCTTCTCGTGCGCCATGGCGGAGGCGCGCTTGGAGGACCAGTGCGGGGCGGAGTGGGAGCGCTTGACCACGTGCGCGCCGGTCTCCTCGGCCCAGACCGGGTCGATGCGGGCGGCGGTGCGGCCCCAGAGACGGCTGGTCTCGACGAGCTCGGCGACCATGACGTAGTCGGGGCGCTTCTTCGCCAGCGTCGAGCCGGGCCACAGCGCGAAGCGGGCGCCGCGGGCGCCGGAGTACTCGCGGGTGCGGTCGTCCAGCAGGCCGACGTGGCTGAGCAGCCCGGCCAGCAGCGACTGGTGGATCGCCTGCGGGGAGGCGTCGTTGTCGTTGCGCGTGAGCCCCGCGTCCTTGGCCATGTCGCGCAGCTGGGCGTGCAGGTCCCACCACTCGCGGATGCGCAGGTAGTGGAGGTGCTCGGAGCGCACCTCGCGGCGGAAGGCGGAGGAGGAGAGCGCGTCGCGCCGCTCCTGCAGGTGGTTCCACAGGTTCAGGAAGGCGAGGAAGTCGCTGGTCTCGTCCTCGAAGCGCTTGTGCTTCTCCTTGGCATGCTGCTCCTGGCCGAGCGGTCGCTCGCGCGGGTCCTGGATCGACAGGGCCGCGACGATGACGAGCACCTCGCGCAGCGCGCCGAGGCGGCCGGCCTCGATGAGCATGCGCGCCATGCGCGGGTCCAGCGGGAAGCGGGCGAGGGTGCGGCCGACGCGGGTGAGGCGCCTGCCGCCCGGGGCCCGCTCGTCGGACTCGATGGCGCCGAGCTCGTCGAGCAGGCGCACGCCGTCGGTGATGGCGCGGGAGGCGGGCGGCTCGACGAAGGGGAAGGACTCCACGTCGCCGAGACCCAGGCTGGTCATGAGCAGCACGACGGAGGCGAGGGAGGTGCGCAGGATCTCCGGCTCGGTGAACTCGGGTCGTCCCTCGAAGTCCTCCTCGGAGAACAGGCGGATCGCGATGCCGGGGGCGGTGCGTCCGGAGCGGCCGGAGCGCTGGTTCGCGCTGGCCTGCGAGATCGGCTCGATGGGCAGGCGCTGCACCTTGGTGCGCTGGGAGTAGCGGGAGATGCGGGCGAGCCCGGAGTCGATGACGTAGGTGATGCCGGGGACGGTCAGGGAGGTCTCGGCGACGTTGGTCGACAGGATGATGCGCCGGTAGGTGCCGGCCTTCGGCGGGGAGAAGATCTTCTGCTGGTCCTGGGCGGAGAGCCGTCCGAACAGGGGCAGCACCTCCACCGGCAGGGCCGAACGGCCTCGGGTGCCGCGGGCCAGGTGCTTCTCGAGCGCGTCGGAGATCTCGCGGATCTCCCGCTCGCCGGGGAGGAAGACGAGCATGTCCCCGGGCCCCTCGGCGGCGAGCTCGTCGACCGCGTCGGTGATCGCCTGGGTGAGGTCGCGCTCGATCGAGTGGATGTCCTCGAGCTCGTCGTCCTCCTCGACCTCCGCCTCGAGCACGAGGGGGCGGTAGCGGATCTCGACCGGGTAGGTGCGCCCGGAGACCTCGATGATCGGGGCGGGCTGCTTCTCGCCCGAGGGAAGGGCCTGCGCGAAGTGCTCGGCGAAGCGCTCGGGGTCGATGGTCGCCGAGGTGATGATGATCTTGAGGTCGGGGCGCTGCGGGAGGATCTGTCGGAGGTAGCCGAGGATCACGTCGATGTTCAGCGAGCGCTCGTGGGCCTCGTCGATGATGATCGCGTCGTAACGCTTCAGCAGCCGGTCCCGGCCGATCTCGGCGAGCAGGATGCCGTCGGTCATCAGCTTCAGACGGGTGCCGCGGGAGGTCTCCTTGGTGAAGCGGACCTGGTAGCCGACGGTCCCCTCCCCCAGCTTCTCGCCGAGCTCGGCGGCGATGCGCTGGGCGACGGAGCGGGCGGCGATGCGTCGCGGCTGGGTGTGGCCGATGAGGCGTCCGTCCCCGCCGTAGCCCATCTCGAGCAGCATCTTCGGGATCTGGGTGGTCTTGCCCGAGCCGGTGGCGCCCGCGATCACGACGACCTGGTGCTCGGCGATCGCCGTCTGGATGTCCTCGCGACGCTGGGAGACGGGCAGGTCGCCCGGGTAGGTGATCCGGAGACCGCTCGCCGGGGCCTCGTCGGCGGGGCGCGGGGCGGCGGGATCGGGACTCGAGGAGGACGTGGTCATGGCGGAGCCACTCTACGTGGGAGCCCCGCGCGGCGTCGTGGTGATTCCGGGGAGGGGCGACGGGCCGCACAGCCTGCGCCGCGCGGGAGCCGTCGCACGCGGACGTCCTCGCGCGCCGCGCCGAGCGCCGCCGCCGTTCCCGCCGGGCGCCGACGGTTGGGAGGAACGGTCGCACAGCTCTCTGACCTGCACGGTGTGGACGGCCCCGGGGAGCCGCTCCGCATCGAGGGCAGGATCCGCGCCATGAGATATCGGATCGGATTCTGGATCGGGCCCACCCCTGCCGACGAGGAGTCGGCGTGCGCGGACCTGCACATGCGCCTGCACACCTCCGGGCAGCTGGTCGACTCGCCCGCCCCCGAGCAGCCTCCCTGCCCGCGGATCGCCCGCTTCGCCGAGGCGGTGCTCGCGGAGTTCCCCGCCGACCCCCTCGACGAGCGGTCGCCGTGGAAGTACGTCGACACCGCGGAAGAGGCGCTCGGGGAGACGTTCACGCCCGTGCTGCACGGGCCGAACCGTCGGGTGATCGGGCGCCTGACGCAGCTCGCGCACGAGCACGGGGTGCAGGCCTTCGACCTCTGCGCGCACCGGAGGCTCGATGTCCGGGACGTGCTCGAGCACGAGGACGGGCCGCTGATCAGCGGCCGCCTGGGCGGCGGCTGGGACGAGCCGGAAGACTTCGCCTGCCGCGGCCCGGAGATCGCTCGCGAGCGGCTCGGACTCGCCCCGTCCGCTCTGGTGGCCGAGCCCGTCGGCGAGGACTGCTGAGCCCTGGTCGGCGCCGCCGGGCCGCGCTGTCGTGCGGTGGGGCGTGGCGGGATCAGCCGCCCGTGGTCTCGCCCTCGAGCAGGTGGCGTCCGATCCGGCCCAGCTCGTGCCCGCCCGGATACGCGAGGGAGAGGCCGAGCGCCATGCGGGTCGCCCAGGCCCAGGCACGCGCCTGCAGCGCCTCCCAGATCCCGTCGTCCTCGACCCCCGTCCATGCCGCACGGCGACGGTAGGTCTCCAGCAGCGCGGGCGAGGGGGCATGGAGCAGGAGCCCGCCGAGGTCGCTGGCGGGGTCGCCCCGGGTGGTGTCGCCCCAGTCGATGAGCGTCGCGGGGCCGGGGGTCGCAGGCGGCGGGAGCACGACGTTGCCGGGGTGGGGGTCGCCGTGCAGGAGCAGCTCCCTGCCCTGCCACGGCTCGGCCTCGAGGCCTGCGCGCCAGCGCATGGCGGCGCGGTCCGCATCGGCCGTGACCAGCCGGGCCCGCGCGAGATCGGAGTGGAAGGCGTCGTCGCGGGTCGCCAGCGGCACGCCGCGCACGGGGTTGCGGCCGACCTCGGGTGCGGGACCGGAGTGGATGGTCGCGAGCATCGCGGCGAGGTCCTCGGCGGCGCCGGCCCGGCCGGACGCTCCCGCCTCGGCGACGGTCTCCCCCTCGATCCACTCCACGACCACGGCGTCCTCCGCCGTGGCGATCACCCGCGGCAGGCCCATCGGCAGCGTGGTGCCCAGGCCCCGCAGGCGTCGCAGCACCGTCACCTCGCGCCCCAGCAGGTCCTTCGAGGCGGTGCGCCGGGCGACCCGCAGCACGAGCGGACGCCCCTCGAGCGACCCGATCGGCCACAGCACGTTGTCCCAGCCTTCGCCGCGATGCCGCTTCCCGATCGCCCAGCTGATCGCCTCGAGATCCACGCCCTCCTCGGGGCGCAGCCGCGCGCACAGCAGCTCGACGCGGCGCAGGTCCACGGGCAGGTCGGCGGGAGGGAGGTTCGGGGCGACTTCCGGCATGCCGGTCATCGCTCCACCGTACCGGGCCGCGCGGGGACGGGCCCCTGATCCGAGGAAACCGCACCCGCCCCGGTGCAGGTCCAGGCGCTCACGTCGGGGCACGCGCTCCCGGCGGCAATCGGCGGGAAGGCCTCCGCGACCCGACGGGCCGCTGGGTACGGTGAGCGCGAGGCCGCCACCGCCCTCGCCTCCGTGAGGACGCCGGTGCGCCGAGCCGCTCACCACAGGAGGTCGTCGATGACACAGCAGGTCCCCCTCTCCAGCCGGGTCACGCAGATCATCGAGGTCGACGGACTGCGCTTCCGCGACCTCGACGGGGACGGACAGCTCACCCCCTACGAGGACTGGCGCCTGACCGCTGCCGAGCGCGCCGCGGACCTCGTGGCCCGCATGTCCCCGGACGAGAAGCTGGGCCTGATGGTCATCAGCTCCCGCCCCATGGGCATCTCCCAGCACGACAAGGAGCTCACCAGCCACGACGGGGCCCTCGACGAGCAGCACCTGCCGATCAAGCTCGACCCGCACACCAGCGCCGGCATCCCCTTCCAGGGCACCACCGAGATGATCCGCGGGATGCACATGCGGCACTTCATCATGCGCGAGGAGCCCACCGGCTCGAGGATCGCCACCTGGATCAACGCGATGAACGAGGTCGCCGAGGGCACCCGCTGGGGCATCCCCGTGATCGTCGCGGCGAACTCGAAGAACGAGTCCGGCGGCTTCAAGATGGGCGGCACCCCCGAGGACCAGCCCTTCGCGCAGTGGCCGGGCACGCTGGGCCTCGCGGCGACCGGCTCCCTCGAGGTCATCGAGTCCTTCGCGGCGCACTCGCGCCGGGAGTGGGTCGCCTCGGGCCTGCGCAAGGGCTACATGTACATGGCCGACGTGCTCACCGACCCGCGCTGGTTCCGCGGACAGGGCACCTTCGGCGAGGACCCCGAGTTCGTCTCCCGCGCGATCTCCGCGCTGGTGCGCGGCTTCCAGGGCGCGGACGGTCTGGAGCGCGACGGCGTCGCGCTGACCACGAAGCACTTCCCCGGCGGCGGCGCGCGAGAGAACGGCACCGACCCCCACTACGCCGAGGGCCGCTTCAACATCTACCCCACCCCGGGCTCGCTCGAGGAGTACCACCTCCCGCCCTTCCAGGCCGCGATCGACGCGGGCACCTCCTCGGTGATGCCGTACTACGCGATCCCCTCGGAGGAGAAGTCCTCCACCCCGCAGGGCCGGGTGACCGAGTTCGAGCAGGTCGGCTTCGCCTTCAACCGCGAGATCCTGGACCTGCTGCGGCAGATGGGCCACCGCGGCTACATCAACTCCGACTCCGGCGTGCTCTCGAAGATGGCCTGGGGCGTCGAGGAGCTCAGCACCGCCGAGCGGGTGGGCGCGGCCGTCATGGCGGGCACCGACATGTTCGCCGACACCAATGACGTGGAGTCCGTGCGCGAGGCCTTCGTGACGGGCCGGTTCACCCCGGAGCGCCTCGACGAGGCGGCGTCCCTGCTGCTCGAGGAGCTGTTCGCACTGGGGCTGTTCGAGGACCCCTACGCGGATCCCGAGGAGGCCGACCGCGTGGTCGCCGGCGCCGAGGCGACCGCCGCGGCCCTCGACGCCCACCGCCGCTCCGTCGTGCTCGCGAAGAACCACGACGCGACCCTCCCGCTGACCGCCGAGTCCCTGGCCGGCAGGCACGTATATCTCGAGCTGTTCGCCAAGGACCTGCTGGTGAAGGACCTCGACGCGCTGCGGCGTCGGATCGCCGAGGCGCATCCGGAGGTCGAGTTCACCACCGATCACCGCGGCGCGGACGTCGCGATCGTGCTGCTCGCCCCGTTCATCGGCAGCTACTTCGAGTTCGTCGGCATCGGCGACCTCGCGATCGACGACCACTCCCATGTCGACCTCGCGAAGGTGAAGGAGATCCGCGAGAGCGTGGACACGCTCGTCGTGGGCCTGGATGCGAAGTTCCCCTGGCTGCTGGACGAGGTCGAGCCCCTCGCCGACGCGCTCCTGGTCGGCTTCGACACCGACCGCGCGGTCATTGTCGACGCGGTGCTCGGCGCCTTCGCGCCGACGGGTCGCCTGCCGATCACCTTCCCGGCCGACGCGGCGGCGATCGCGGTCGACGAGGACGGGCGGTGCGCCTCCCCGAACGACGTGCCAGGCTTCGCGAAGGAGCAGCACATGGAGGGTCGGGCGTACGTGTACGTCGACGCCGACGGCAACCGCTACGAGCTCGGGCACGGGCTGAGCTACTCGGCCTGAGCGGCGGGGGCCCCGTCGCCGCGGCGGCGGGACCTGCCCCGCCGCCCCGTGGGCACGAGAAAGGCCCCCTCCCCCGCGCATCAGCGCAGGTGAGGGGGCCTTCTTCAGTGAGTGCAGCGGTGGAGCCGGCGGGAATCGAACCCGCGTCCGATAGTGCGGAGCGAGGGCTTCTCCGGGCGCAGTTCGCAATGACGCTTTCTCAGTCCCGACGCTCGTGCGAACGCGTCGTCGACGGACTCAGTCACTCTGAGGTGTTCACCCTTCCCCGGTGACCAGGGTCGGCAGCAGTGGCTCCTTTGATGATGGAACGATCCGGGTCAGGAGCACCCCCGGGGTTCCAGACTGCTAACGCTGATCAGGCAGCGAGAGCGAAGTCAGTGCGCTTGGGTTCGGCACTTATTGGTTTCCAGAGGACATTAACGAGATGACTCTGGGTTCTCGGCCCGCTTCCCCTCGCTGGACAACTACCGTCGAAACCGATCGGCCCCTTGCGTGGGTACAGCACAGACATCGGCGACCTTGCAGGTCACCCGTGCACTCACTCTTCTGTTCTCAAACACCCACTCGAAGCAGGTCTCCCCGCTCCGTGCCCGATCAGTCTAGCGCCCCGGCCCGAGGATCTGAAGCGAATATCGCTCAGCCCACGGCGAAGCGCCCGCGGCTGGACCCCGTCCGGAGACGGCATGAGGATGGGGTCATGACCAGCTTCGACCTCGCGGGCATCGCGATCCATCTCGACGAGGAGACCCAGCGCGAGATCGTCTCGGACCCGCAGGGCCTGCTGGCCTGGTGCCAGGCGCATCCCGCTGATCCGCGCACCGTCGCGGGCCTGCGGATGCTGGGCCGGCTCGACGAGGCGGCGATCGCGGGCCGCCAGGCCCTCGCGGAGGAGGTCAGCTCGCCGCTCATGCGGGCCGTGCGCCGCACCCGCTACGCCCATGTCCTGCAGTGGCAGGGCGCCTTCGTCGCCGCGGAGGAGCAGTTCGATCTCGCCGCCGAGGAGAGCGGGCTCGAGGACCCCACCTCCCCCTCCTCGCTCAGCATCCTCGCCTCCGTCTTCCAGCACCGCGCGAAGTGCCGCTTCGAGCACGCCCTCGCCGAGCGGCGCGATCGGCGACCGCTGGCCGCGGGCAGGCTGTGGGAGGCGGCGCTCGAGGACGCGCAACGGGCGCTGTACATGCGGGAGCGGCTCGGGGTCGCCGAGCGGGACGTGATCGAGTCGAGCCGACGGCTCGTCAGGCGCCTGGAACGGCGCGACCTGGAGGACTGAGCGGCGCGCCCTGGAGAGCTGAGCCGCGCGCCCCGGAGGACTGAGCGGCCCGGCGCTCAGGCGAGCTCGCGCTGACGCATGGCGCGCTGCGCCTCGCGCAGGTCCTGCTTCTCGCGCAGCGTCTGACGCTTGTCCCATTCCTTCTTGCCGCGGGCCAGTCCGATCTTCACCTTTGCGTGCGAGCCCAGGAAGTACATCTCCAGCGGCACGATCGTGAAGCCCTTCTCGCGGGACTTGCTGGCGAGCTTCTCGATCTCCTGCTTGTGCATCAGCAGCTTGCGCTTGCGACGCGCGGCGTGATTGGTCCAGGTGCCCTTCACGTAGGGGGCGATGTGGGCGTTGTCCATCCACACCTCGCCGGCGTCGACGTAGCAGTAGCCGTCGATCAGGGAGGCTCCGCGGTCGCGCAGGGACTTGACCTCGGTGCCGGTCAGGACGATGCCCGCCTCCCACGTCTGGTCGATGAAGTAGTCGTGCAGCGCCCGCTTGTTGGAGGCGATGAGCTTCTTCTGGGGTCCCTCGTTCGCGGCGGCCTTCTTCTTGTCGGCCTTCTTCGCGGACATGGGTCCTCCTTCTCTCCGTCTCCGGATGCTGCGCTGGGCGGTCGCCGGTGCGACCGGACGACCCAGCGTACGACGTGGCCGGGCGGGATCGCGACCGGTTTCTCCGCGGGCGCACTCCGCGCCCGCCGCCCGGCCGGCGGGCTCAGATGAACTTCGCGGGATTGACCGCGTTGCCGTCCTCGTGGGTCTCGAAGTGGAGATGGCAGCCGGTGGAGGAGCCGGTGGTGCCCACGTAGCCGACGGTGTCGCCCGCGGAGACCTGGTCCCCGACGGACTTCGCGAAGCCCTGCAGATGGTGGTACGAGGTCGTGACCAGGCGGCCGTTCATCATGCCGTGGCTGAGGATGATCTTGTTGCCCGCACCGCTGTTGTGGGTGGTCGCGATCACGCGACCGGAGTGGGCGGCGCCGACGGGCACACCGCAGGCGACCGGGAAGTCCACGCCGGCGTGCAGCTTGCGAGTGCCGTAGATCGGGTGGACGCGCCAGCCGAAGTTCGAGTTCAGGCGGGCGTTGACGGGGTAGACCCAGCCGCCGCCGGAGTTGGCGGACTTCGGGGCGCCACCGCCCCCGCCGCCGTTGTTCTTCTGGGCCTTCTCCTCGGCCTTCCTCTCGCGCTCCCGCTCCTGCCGGGCGAGCTCCTCGATCTCCTCGTCGAGGGTGGAGCTGCGGGTCTCGAGGGTCTTCTGGTCGCCCTCGTACTTCGTCTTCTTCTTCTCGAGGTCGTCGCGCTGGGTCTTCTGCGTCTCGTACAGCGCGTCGAGGTCCTCCTTCGCAGTCTTCGCCTTCTGCTCCGCGACCCGGGTGCGCTCGAGCGCCTCCTCGGCGTCGGTCTTGAGCTGCTTGATCTCCTCGCGCACGGCGGTGAGGCGATCGGCGGAGTTCTCCGTGACGGACTGGTCGGTGCGCAGGGCGTCCAGGCGGGAGCCCTGGGAGGCCATGGTGAGGCGGTAGTTCATCGAGCGGTCCACCGCGTCCTGCGGCGACTGGTTGCCGACGTAGACCGTCGAGGGGCTGGGCAGTCCGCCGCCCTTGTAGGCGGACAGCGCGACCGTGGCGAGCTCGTCGTCGCTGCGGTCCACCTCCTCCTGGCCCTCCTCGACCTGGCCGGAGAGCTCCCGCTCCTCCTCCTCGGCCTCGGTGAGGCGCTCGCCGATCTTGCGGTCCTCCTCCTGTGCCTCCTCGAGCGCGGCCTGCGCGTCCTCGAGGTCCTGCTGCGCCTGCGGGATCAGCAGCTCGGTCTCGGCCAGGGCGATGTAGGTGTCGGCGAGGTCGTCGTTGACGTCGTTCAGCTCGATGCGGAGGTCCTCGAGCTTCTGGTCCACCTCTTCGCGCTCGGCGATCTTGTCGTCCTTGTCGCCCTCGGCGGAGGCCGGGGCGACGGGTCCGATCAGCATCCCCGCGGCGGCGACAGCGGCGGCGGCGACCAGGCAGACGGAGCGGCGGAGGCTGCTGACGGACATGCTCACACCTTCAGGTAGCGGTTGAGGGAGACCACCGAGGAGGCGATCGACAGGACGGCGCCGAGGACGACCAGCAGGGGCGCCGCCCACAGCAGGTCCGCGGTCGAGACGGTGATCAGCTGCTCGCCGAGGGTCGGGGCGAGCCATCCCTGGACGAGATAGTGCAGGCCCAGCCACAGCATGCCCGAGGCGATGAGGCCGCCGATGATCGCGGCGACCGCCCCCTCGAGCAGGAACGGCAGGCGGATGAAGAGGTTCGAGGCGCCCACCAGGCGCATGATCGCGATCTCTCGCCGGCGCCCCGCGACGGACATCCGGATCGTGGTGGCGACCAGCAGCACGGCGGCGATGAGCATCAGCACCGCGAGCCCGAGCGCGAAGAGCGTGGACTGGTTCAGCACGTCGATGAAGGGGGCGAAGGCGCTGAGCAGGTCGGTGACCTCGTCCACTCCGTCACGGCCCTGGAAGAACTCGACCACGGCCGCCGAGTCGTCGGCGTCAGCGAGCGTGATGTGGAAGGAGACCGGCATGTCCTCGGCGGTGAAGTTCGAGACGAACGACTCCCCCGCGAACTGCTCCTGGTAGACCGCGAGCGCCTCCTCCTGGTCGCGCTCCTCGTAGGAGGCGATGTACGGCGAGAGGACCTCGCCGTCCAGCGCCTCGCGCACCGAGGCGATCTGCGCATCGGTCGCGGCGCCGCCGGCGCAGGAGGCGGTGGTGGAGTGCGGGGAGCACAGGAAGATCGTGACCTGGGACTGCTCGACCAGGGTCGCCTTCATGTCCATGATCTGCTTCTGCATGAGCGCGCCGGTGCCCACGAAGGTCAGCGACACGGCGGTGACGATCACGACGGAGATGACCATGGCGATGTTGCGCCACAGGCCGGTGAGGATCTCGCCGAGGATGTAGCGGGCCCTCATCGCTGCTCCTCCCGGTCCGTCTCGGTCTCGCCGTCGAAGGGATCGCCGAAGTCCTCGGCCTCCCGCACCTGCCGCGCCTCGCGCTCGTCGATCAGCTCCTCCTGGAGCACATCGCCCGTCGCGGGCTCGTCCGGCGCGCCGTGCGCGGCGGTCTCGTCGGCGGGCGGGTCCTCCGGGCGGGGCGCGCCCTCCTCCGCATCGGTCGCCGGCTGCTCGGGGGCGCCGTCCCAGTCGGCGACGAGCTCTTCGTCGTCCAGCGGGTGCTCCTCGCGGTGGGTGGAGTCGTCGGGCAGGTTCCCGGAGATCACGCTGACGGGGGCCTCGGACTCGTAGAGCCCTGCCGCCTCGTCGCGCACGACCTTCCCGCCGACCATCTCGACGACGCGGCGTCGCATCCGGTCCACGGCGGCACGGTCGTGGGTGGCCATGACCACGGTGGTGCCGCGCTCGTTGATCTCGGCCAGCAGGTCGAGGATGCCCTCGGCGGTCGCGGGGTCGAGGTTGCCGGTGGGCTCGTCGGCCAGCAGTATCGAGGGGCGGTTGACGTAGGCGCGCGCGATCGCGACGCGCTGCTGCTCGCCGCCGGAGAGCTCGTGCGGGAGCCGCTTGCCCTTGTCCTCCAGGCCCACCATCTCGAGCATCTCGGGCACGAGGCGGCGCACCACCTTGCGGGGGGTGCCGATCACGGCGAGCGCGAACTCGATGTTCTGGTACGCGGTCTTCGAGGGCAGGAGCCGGAAGTCCTGGAACACCATGCCGATGTCACGGCGCAGCGAGGGCACCTTCCACGACGGGATCTGCGAGAGGTCCTTGCCGGCGACGTAGACGGTGCCGCGCGTGGGCGCGACCTCCTTGAGCACCATCCTCATCAGGGTCGACTTGCCCGAGCCGGAGGCACCGACCAGGAACACGAACTCCCCGCGGGTGAACTCGATGTCGAGATTCTCCACCGCGGGGTGCTGGCCACGCATGTACGTCTTGGTGACGTCGTCGAACCGGATCACTGCTGCCTGTCACGTCGGGGAACGGTCGTGCCCCCTCAGGGTAGGGGCGCGACGGGAGGATTCCACGGCGCTGTGGACAGGGGTCTGGTCAAAACCTGGTCAAACCCGGGTGGGGCCGGTCACCTCGACCAGGCGGGATGCTCCACTCTCCTTCACTCCTGGGTCTTGCCCTGCTCGGCGCGCCAGCGGATGCCGGCGTCGATGAAGCCGCTGATCTCACCGTCGAAGACGGATGAGGGGTTGCCCTCCTGGTACTCGGTGCGCAGGTCCTTCACCATCTGGTACGGGTTCAGCACGTAGGAGCGCATCTGGTCGCCCCAGGACGCCTTGACGTCGCCGGCGAGCTCCTTGCGCTCGGCAGCCTCCTCGGCCTTCTTCAGCAGCAGCAGGCGCGACTGCATGACGCGCAGCGCCGCGGCGCGGTTCTGGATCTGCGACTTCTCGTCCTGCATCGAGACGACCGTGCCTGTGGGGAGGTGGGTCATGCGCACAGCCGAGTCGGTGGTGTTCACGCTCTGCCCGCCGGGGCCGGAGGAGCGGAACACGTCGATCTTCAGGTCGTTCTCGGGGATCTCGATGTGGTCGGTCGACTCGATCAGCGGGATCACCTCGACCGCGGCGAAGGAGGTCTGGCGCCGGCCCTGGTTGTCGAAGGGGCTGATGCGCACCAGGCGGTGGGTGCCGCCCTCGACGGAGAGGGTGCCGTAGGCGAAGTGACCGGCGACCTCGAAGGTCACCGACTTCAGCCCCGCCTCCTCGGCGTAGGAGGTGTCCATGACCTTGGTGGTGTAGCCGTTGTTCTCGGCCCAGCGCAGGTACATGCGCATGAGCATCTCGGCGAAGTCCGCGGCATCGACGCCTCCGGCACCGGCGCGGATGGTGATCACGGCGTCGCGCTCGTCGTACTCGCCGGAGAGCAGGGTGCGCACCTCGAGCTCATCGAGGGTCTTGTGGATGCTGGTCAGCTCCGCCTCGGCCTCGGCGAGGGTGTCGGGGTCGTCCTCCTCGGCGGCGAGCTCGACCATCACCTCGAGGTCCTCGATGCGGGAGGCGAGCTCGCTGATGCGGCGCCGCTCGGACTGCGCGTGGGAGAGCGCGGCGGAGACCTTCTGGGCGTTCTCGACGTCATCCCAGAGGTCCTGGGCGGAGGCCTGCTGCTCGAGGTCGGCGATCTTCGCGTCGAGGGCGTCGACGTCCGTCACCTGCTCGATCGAGGACAGGGTGGAGCGGAGCCGGGGGATCTCTTCGGAGAAGTCGATGGAAGCCACGATCGGGGAGTCTACGGCAGAGGGGCCGCCGCCCCCTGGGCATCGCCGAGCAGGGAGGGCAGCGAGCGTCCGATCTCACGGCCGATCCCGGCGAGCAGCTCCTGGCCGCGGGCGATCGCGTCGGCGACGTCCGCGGCGCGGGAGACGAGGTCGGGGGCGGCGGTGATTCCGGCGCCGCCGAGCTCCTCGTCGGTGAGGGTGACCGCCCCGGCGACGGCGAGGACGGGCAGGCCGGCCGCGGCGGCGCGGCGGGCGACCTCGGCGGGGCCCTTGCCCTGGAGGGTCTGTGCGTCGAGCTTCCCCTCCCCCGTCACGACGAGGTCCGCGCTCGCGAGCCGGGCGTCGAAGTCCGCGAGCTCGAGGACGACGTCGGCGCCGGAGCGCTGGGCCGCCCCGAGCAGCAGCAGGGAGTAGCCGACGCCGCCCGCGGCGCCGGCCCCCTCGGCCCGGGCCGCTTCGCCGCTCGGGTCGAGCAGGGCCGCGGCGGCGGCGAGGGTCCGATCGGCCGACGCGACCGCCTGCGGATCCAGTCCCTTCTGCGGGCCGTAGACCGCGGCGGCGCCGTCCGCGCCGAGCAGGGGGTTGCCGACGTCGTTCGCGGCGATGAGCCTCGCCCCGTCGAGAGCGGCGAGGGCGGGTGCCAGGTCGGCGCTCGCCAGCGTCTCCAGGCCTGCGAGGCCGGGGGCGATGTCGTCGCCGTCCGCGTCAAGCAGGCATGCGCCGAGCGCCTGGAGCAGTCCGGCGCCGGCGTCGGTCGAGGCGCTGCCGCCGAGGCCGACGACGATCTCGCGCGCCCCGGCACTGACGGCGGCGAGGATCAGCTCGCCGAGCCCGCGGGAGGACGCGGTCCGCGGGGCGAGGTCCTCGCTCGGGAGAGCCTTGAGGCCGACGGCGTCGGCGAGCTCGAGCACGGCGGTGGTGTCCTCGAGCGCCCAGACGGTCTCGCGCACCTCGCCGGTCGGGCCGGTGATCCTCGCCGGCTGAGCGATCGCGCCGGCGGCGAGTGCCGCATCGACCGTGCCGTCGCCGCCGTCCGCGATGGGGCAGGAGAGGATCTCCGCGTCCGGTGCGGTCTCGGCGATCCCGCGGGCGAGGGCGGCGACGACCTCGGCGGCGGTGAGGGATCCCTTGAACTTGTCAGGGGCGAGCAGCAGGCGGGTCATAGAGGCGTCCTCCGGATCAGGTCGCGTTGGCGGGTCGGGGAATACTCAGTCAGGTTTATCGGTGTCACCGTGCGCGGGCCTCGCCGGTCACGGTCAGCGGGATCGAGGTGCCGGTGCCGCGGGTGAACCAGCCGACCAGCGGCGGGTTCGTGCGGGCTGCGAGCACCACGTGCACGGTCCCGTCGGCGTCGACCGAGACGTCCTCGAGGCGGATGTCCTCGGTGCTGGTCGTGTCGTGGGGATAGGTGCGCAGATGCTGCTCAAAAATCATACCAAGTCCCCCAGACAGGCCATCGACTATCGAAGGACCGGGCAACAGAAAATACAAGCCGTACAACAAACGGGCGTCCGATCACTACAAAGGCGATGCGATGTAGATACTCATCACCTGCTCCCAAAACCATAACTCGGACGAATGTCGCCATAAGGGCTATGCATCACCGCAAAAACATCATCGACGATCCACCAATGCGAACTTTGCATCTGACCGACCCGAAGACGGATACGCACATCTTCGCAAACACAGTAATCGCCCACACGCAACGCCTAGACAAGCCCCCATCCACACCTCATGAGTGAATGAGTGTGCATCACATTAAGAGCTCCCGGCGAGGCCAACCCCCTCCACAGAAGGCTAGGCGTACGGCATCGCCCTAAGGGGCGTGGACTCCATCCAGTGACACACCCCCACGCGACCCCGCAGGCAGCCTAGACCCCCGTCTGCAAACCGCCCGCGAGTAGCGCCCGTGGAGATCCCTCGCTCAACGGACGATGTACACTCGGCCCAACACCCCGCGCGATCGCACCATCTTCGCACCGCGAGGGGCACGGCCATTCGCGCAAGACGATACTCACAAAATTGCGGCATCCAGACGCACGCCGACGGCGGAACCTTCGAGACGAACCAGGATAACCCGTGCCTGAACTTACATGGATCGGAAAATCAAAGATCGTGCGTCACGACCAAGAGGTTCCATACAAACTCCTTGAAACTCCAGCTAATCAGCCGGCGCCACCTCGAAATAGCGATGACGCCGAGAATCTCATCATTAAGGGCGATAACCTCGACGCCCTCAAAGCTCTTTTGCCAGAGTACCAGGGGCGCATTACCGCGATTTATATCGACCCACCCTACAATACCGGAAAGGAGCTCTGGGTTTACAACGACGCCGTGAATGACCCACAGATCCAACGATGGCTCGGCAAGGCAGTTGGAGCCCAGGGAGTCGACCTCACTCGCCACGACAAGTGGCTATGCATGATGTACCCTCGCCTGCGCCTTCTATGGCGCCTCCTCGCCGAAGATGGTGTCATATTCATAAGCATCGATGACAATGAGGTATCCAATCTAAGACTAGTGTGTCAGGAGATTTTTGGCGCAGCCAACGAACTGTCCACTTTCATTTGGGAAACCTCGGGAAATAAAGACAACCAGGACGACGTAACTCACGTCCACGAATACGTCCTTTCGTTCTGTAAGCGAAAGTCACAATTTTCCTCAGCTCGCGTGGTTGATCCAAACGTGCCCCCGGGCTCGAAGATCCTGCGCAATTTTGTTGAAAACTCAGTTGTTAAAAACGGTAGCAAGAATCCTGCGTCGGAGATTGAATTACCCGTAGGCTTCCCCGTACGCGTTCCCGAATTGCACCTGGCCGCTCATGACAGGTTTCATGAGTTGGCTTCTGCTGTCGAAGACAATGGCGGATGGGTGAAGCGGGATATGAAAGCCATCTATGATGTGTCGTTCCCCGCGCGCAGGGACGACATGGTCGCCGAAGGCGGCGTCCTCATCAAACCGTGCCGAGTTTTCACTGGTTGGGCAAACGCCAATAAACTTCGTCAGTTTATCGCGAACGATTGCAAGCCTCTTGTTACCAACGACGAGCAAACCACCTTCCATCTCACCAAGAACGGTGTCGTCGAGTATCGAAAAGAAGGTCGTGCAAGCCACTACGTCCAAACTGTACTGCGGAACTTCACTAGCACCGAGCTGCAGAAGAACGCTTTAGAGAAGATGGGCTTGGATTTTGACTACCCGAAACCGGTCGATCTTGTCCAGTATCTGCTGTCGATTGCTGACCAAGACGACGCCATCATCTTGGATTCTTTCGCCGGCTCCGGGACCGTCGGGGAGGCGGTACTTCGCATGAACGCTGCAGACGGCAAGAACAGGCAGTTCATTCTCGTGGAAATGGGCGACTATGCTCGTTCAGTCACGGCGCAACGCGTCGCGAACGTCGCAAACGGATTCGAGCACGGCAAGCATAGTTCAGTTGGTGTAGGCGGAACGTTCACATACAAAGAGCTGGGGCAGCCACTTCTTATCGATGGAGACCTGAACCCGGCAGCGCCCTTCGGTAACGTTCGTCAGTATATTTGGTTCACGGAGACTGGCCAACCATACCCGTCTGAAGTCCCCACCCATAAGTATTTTCTCGGTCGAAATCATGGTGTAGGATACTTCTTTTACTACAGTTCCGATTCGGCCACTGTCCTGGATCTTGAGTTTCTCCGAAGCATTACCGAGGATGAGAAGGCTGAAGAATACGTAGTGTATGCGGATTCCTGCGCGCTCTCGTCTGAACAGCGACGTAAATATCACGTCACGTTCCGAAAGATTCCTCGCGACATCACCAGGCTCTGAAGGGGGCAATCATGCAGGCTAAACAGTACCAACAGCGAGTACTTGATACGCTTGATACGTTCCTCACGCATCTTGACGAGCACTCCGACATCGCCGCAGCATTCTCCGCTGCGCAGGAAGCTTCGGATGGCGAGATCCCGAAGCCCTACAATCATGGGATCGACGGCGTTCCGCAGTTGACATACAAAGTGCCTACAGGAGGCGGAAAGACCTTCCTAGCCGCCGCTTCCCTTAAGCGCATTATGGAATCCATGCCAGCTGGGCGCCCTCGTGTAGTGGTCTGGCTCGTCCCGCGAGACGCGATACTCACACAGACACTGAAGGCTCTTAGAGATGAGACACACCCTTACCGTCAGAGGCTAAACCGAGACTTCCAGGGCCGCGTTGAGGTCTACTCCAAGGACGAGCTTCTCGCCGGCCAGAACTTTACCGCTGCGACAATCGCTGACCAACTTAGTGTAATGGTACTTTCCTACGACTCTTTTCGGAGCTCGGGCGAGGGACTGCGCGCCTACGAAGAGAATGGTGCGCTCATGTCATTCACGAACAGCGGCCGCCATGGATCCGATATTCCAAACGCGCACCCAAACTCGCTCTTTCAAGTGATCAATAACTTGAACCCGGTGGTGATTGTCGATGAGTCTCATCGCGCAACGAGTCCACTTAGTAGGTCGATGTTGCGAAACTTCAATCCGGCATTCACGTTGAGTCTGACTGCGACCCCGAACGCATCAGCAAACATCCTGGTCTTCGTGCGTGCCACGGAATTAAAGGCAGAACAGATGGTGAAGCTACCTGTTCTCGTTGTAAACCGAACTAGTCAAACTGAAGTCATTGGTGACACTATCGATTTGCGCGTGGCGCTTGAACGACAGGCGAAGAAAGATCAGGAGTCCGGCGCTGCATACTGTCGTCCCATCGCCCTAATCCAAGCTGAGCCAAAAGGAGAGGAGGATGCATTAACTTTTGAAGCCCTGCGTAAAAAGCTCCACGAAGCGCAGGTCCCACTCGAACATATTGCAATCAAAACAGCCACGATCGACGAGCTTGTAGGTGTGGACCTGCTCAGTCCAGATTGCCCAATTCGCTACATCATTACGGTCAATGCACTCGTTGAAGGATGGGACTGCCCATTCGCATACATTCTAGCCGCTTTGGCCAACAAGAACAGCGCGGTCAACGTAGAGCAGGTGGTCGGGCGCATCCTCCGGCAACCACACGCGCGGCAGTTCCCAAGTAAGACACTGAATATGTCGTATGTGCTTACTGCTTCAAACAAGTTCGAGACCGTAGTGACGAAGGTCGTTTCGGGCCTCAATTCGGCAGGTTTTACCCGGGACGACGTTCGCATAGATGACGCTATTGAGCATAGCTCACGTAATAGCGTTCCTAATCAGGTACCTCATTCTCTCGACCACGCCGATTCTCCGGCTGACATTGTGGGGACTGGGAGTGACGCTGAGGGCGAGGAGGGCGTGTTGGACTTCGATTCTTCTGCGGTTGCTGCCAGTTCAAGCCCGTCCTCGCCGGAAGGTGCTCGTACGGGGTTTGCCAACATCCTGCACGACGCCGCAACTGCGGCAGATGAGTATCAGGCACACGTCAGCACAGTAGAGGATGCTGAGCTGGCAAGTGAAGCTTCTTCTGGTAGGACTCCAGCTGTGGGATCCGAATCCTCGCCACGCGATACTTATAGTCAAAGAACCAAGTCGTGTGGTGAAACTGTCGCACGTAAGTACCGCTATATGATGAATGCCCAGTTTGTCAAAGACGCGATTACGATCAAGTTGCCACAGTTCGTGCAAAACGACCGAGAGTCCCTCCTTATTGAGGCCCAACCGCTACTCGAGCCGGCTACCCTTTCTGGGAATCTTCGTCTTCGAGGTCGCGACACGATTCTTTCCCTTGGAGACGAACGAGAATCCTTCCGTACGGTGGATGTTAATGATAGGAACGTTCCAACATGGTCTCTTGCGAACTCGAATGTTCAGTCGCTGGTTAGTCAGCACCTACACGGGCTTCCCGACGCGGCACGTATGGAGGCGTCTACAGCCCTTCTAGTGCAGGCGCTAGATTCGACGTTTGATTCACTTCCAAGTCGCGAGCTCCAGAACTATGTCAAACGCGTAGTTGAGGACATGAATGGCGATGAACGTGTAATGGTCGAAACCAAGACTCAGCTTGTAGTGGAAGCCTTAAGGTCTAAGATTCGCTCCTTTGTGGTTTCGCATTCCAAGGACGAGTTTAGGCTCCAGCAGGAGACGGGTGCCGTTACGGCGCAGCCCAGGTACGTTCTCCCGCAAGGATTCAATTTCTCGAATGCACGCGAATCTATCGAGAAGTCGCTGTACGAGGGTGAAGATTCCATGAATAAGCTGGAAGGTAAGCTCGCCACAAGAATGTCGTCAATGGACAATATTCGTTGGTGGCATCGCAATCCTTCTCGTACCGGGTTTCGCATCAATGGCTTCATTAATCATTATCCCGACTTCATCGTACGCACCGAGAGCGATCGAATTGTGCTCGTCGAGACCAAGAGTGGGCATCTCAACGTAGATGATTCCCGGCAAAGACTCGACGTTGGTATGGCTTGGGCGCATGCGGCGGGAGTTGGGTACCACTACTTCATGGTCTTCGACGACGGCGACGCGGTCCTGGAGAACTCCTACGAATTTACCGCATTCCTCGGCGTCCTTGAACGGCTGTGATGCTGTTATCTAGCGCAGCCATTTGCTTTCTGTTACTGTGCATAATTGGTGCAGGGCGGTCGCCATCAGGCACAACTAGGGAAATTTATTATGATCCGAAGATTTTTGGTTGCCGTGCGGCGCGTGATCAGCTCCGGCGACTCGCTCTCGATGATGGTGGCGGCGTCCAACGTCTCCCCTCCCCTGCCTACCGCCCGGTCCCTCCACCCGGCAGCGGTGTGACGCAGATCGCGACACCCGTGCCAGTCTAGGGCGGATCGCCGTATCCCGCGCGACGCATCCAGGGAATGTGGACAACTCTCCCCGCCCGCTCCCATGGCAGGATGACAGCAGTCCACGAGCCGACTCTCACGCAGGAGCTTCCCATGGCCGAGACCACCAGCACGGGCGAGGACGCCCCGAAGCTGTCCCGCCCCACCCTGAAGTACATGGCCAAGCGCGTGATCGCCGAGTTCACGCGCGACGGCGGCACCGACCAGGCCGCGAAGCTCACCTACTTCATGGTCCTCTCGATCGCGCCGACGCTGCTGGCGCTGTTCTCGCTGGCAACTCTGCTTCTCGCCGGGATCAAGGACCAGATCGCGGGACTGCTGGTGGACCTCGTCAACCAGGCTGCGGGCGGCAGCGGCATGGGAGCGGACAAAGCGATCGAGTCGACCGTGAACTCCCTCCTCGGCTCCGCCACCGGCGGCACGATCGCCCTGATCATCGGTATCGGCACGGCCCTGTGGTCGGCCTCGGGCTACGTGAAGGCCTACGGCCGCGTCGCCAACCAGATCTACGAGGTGCCCGAGGGGCGCGGCCCGATCCGCATGAACGGCACGATGCTGCTGCTGACCCTCGCGATGATCCTCGGGATCCTGCTGGTGATGGTCTCGCTGCTGCTCAGCGCCTCCCTGGTCGAGGGGCTCCTCGGACCGATCGCCTCGAGCATCGGGGCCGAGGGAGCGCTCACGTTCCTGCTGGACTCCTTCCTGCCCATCTGGGCCTGGGTGAAATGGCCGGTGATCCTCGTGATCGCCTTCGCGCTGATCTCGCTGCTGTACTGGGGCGCGCCGAACATCGACAAGCCCTTCCGCTTCATCTCCCCCGGCGGCGTCTTCGCGATCGTCGGCATCGCGGTCGCGGCGGTGGCGCTGTCGATCTACATGGGCACCGTCGCCGGCTACTCCAGCTACGGCGCGATCGGCGGCATCATGGCCGTGCTCTTCGCGCTGTGGATCATCAACATCGTGATCATCCTCGGCGCCGAGGTCGACGCCGAGTACGAGCGGGCCCGCGAGCTCGAGGCCGGCAAGCCCGCCGAGGACTCCCTGGCCCTCCCCATGCGCGAGAGCTCCGGCGCGGAGAAGGCCGAGGAGAAGCGCGAGGCGATCGTCGACGAGGGTCGTGACATCCGCCTGCGCAACCTCCACCACGATGCCGAGGCGTACACCGGCGAGGACGCCCGCCTCACCCCCCGTCAGGGCGTGCCCGTCGTCGACGCCTCGGACGAGGACGCCGGCAGCCCCGAGGACACGGCCGGGACCAAGGAGTCCTGAGATGTGCGGTCGCTTCGCCTTCTACCAGGAGATCGAGCCGCTGCTGGACGACCTCGGCGCCGTCGACTTCGAGGACCCCCGCCTGCGCTCGCGCTGGAACATCCCGCCCACCGCCCCCATCCACGTCGTCACCGAGTCGATCGACAAGGACACCGGCGAGGTGCTGCGCGCCCTGCGCGCCGCCCGCTGGGGACTGCTGCCGCCCTTCGCGAAGGACGAGTCCTTCTCCTCGCGCACCTTCAACGCCCGCCGCGAGACCCTCGGCGAGAAGCCCAGCTTCCGCGGCAGCCTCGGCCGGTACCGGGCGATCGTCCCCATGGACGGCTACTACGAATGGGTCCGGGACGAGAAGGGCACGCGCAAGCAGCCGTACTTCATCGCCCCGGCCGACGGCTCGCCCCTGTACATGGCGGCGCTCGTGTCCTGGTGGAAGGGACCGGGCGGCCACGAGGGACCGGCCGCGAGCGAGGACGGCGCCTTCCTGCTCTCGACCACGATCATCACCCGCGCGGCCACGGGCGATCTCGCCGACATCCACGACCGCACCCCGGTGATGCTGCGCCGCGAGGAGATCGACGCCTGGCTCGACACCGCGATGGACGACCGCCATGCCGCCGCCGAGTGGATCCTCGAGGACTCCCACCTGCTGGACGACGCGACGCTCGAGGTGCGCGAGGTCGATCCGGCCGTCGGCAAGGTCGGCAACGACGGGCCCGAGCTGCTCGAGGGGCCGCAGCGCCTGCTGTGACCGGTCCCGCACTCCCCTCGGCCCCGGGTCCGACCCCGGTCTGACGCCGCGCCCCCTCCCCGCCCGTACGCTCGTGGACATGACAGGACCGCACTCGCCCGCCCCGCCCCCGGAGCCCGCGCCCGCCCAGGAGGCGCCCGCGGAGCGCACCGGTGCACGCGGAGGCCTGCGCGATCCGTTCCGCTGGATCATCGAGAACCCGGGCACCGTCGATCTGATCGGCTTCAGCGCAGGGACCCTGCTCATGCTGCTGCTGAGCACCGTCTCGGGGGCATTCGGGTGGTGGATGCTGTTCTCCGTCCCGATGGTGCTCGCCGGGGCCGTGTGCCGGGTCCGGCCGCTGCTGGGCGTGATCGTGATCGGCGCCCTCGCCCTGCTGCACGTGGCCGTCGGCATTCCTGTCGTCGCGGGCGACGCGATGACCTTCTACGCGATGTTCTGCGCTGTCGCCTACGGCAGCACCGCCGTGCATGTGATCGGGGTGGCGGCAGGGATGCTCGGTGTGCTCGTGCAGGCGAGCTACTTCGGCGTGTTCGCGATGGTCGGCGAGTACGGCAGCGTCACCCAAGGCGCCATCACCTTCGTCGGCCTGAGCATCATCGGCACCATCACGATCGTCGCCATCTGGGCGCTCGCCAACCTGCAGCGAGCCCGGGTGCGGCAGCTCGCCCTGACCAGGGACCGCGCCGAGCAGGCCGTGCGCGAGCGGGAGCAGCGCACGGCGCTCGCCGTCGCCGACGAGCGCGCCCGCATCGCCCGGGAGATGCACGACGTGGTCGCCCACTCGCTCTCGGTGATCATCGCGCAGGCCGACGGCGGCCGCTTCGTCGCCGCGCAGAAGCCGGAGCAGGCGGCGGAGGTGCTCGGCACGATCGGCGAGACCGGCCGGGCGGCGCTCGCGGACATGCGCTCCCTGCTCGGGGTGCTGCGGAAGGAGGACGAGACGAGCTTCGGCCCGCAGCCCGGCCCCGAGCAGCTGCCCGACCTCATCGAGCGTGTCCGCGCCGCGGGGCTCGAGGTCACCTACGAGTCCGAGGGCGATCTCGACGCACTCCCCCAGGCGGCCGGCATGTCCGTGTTCCGCCTGACCCAGGAGGCGCTGACCAACGTCCTCAAGCACGCCGGCCCCGGCGCGAGCGCCCTGGTGCGCCTGGTCCGCGGCCCCGAGGACCTCGTCCTCGAGGTGATCGACGACGGACAGGGCACCGACCCCGACTCCGACGGGCTCGGCCACGGCCTCACCGGGATGCGGGAGCGGATGAGCGTGCTCGGCGGGACGCTGCACGCCGGCCCGCTGCCCTCCCACGGCTACCGCGTCCGGGCGACCGTGCCGCTCCCGGGCGGTCCCGGCACGGCCGCCGCCGCGACGCCCGACTCCCCGTACACGACCCCCGCGAGCACCCCGCAGACCGCGCCCGACCCCCTCCGCTCCCCCTACCCGACCCCGACTCCCGGCATGACGCCCGCCCCGGGCGCCACCCCCGACCCCGCCGTGACAGATCCTCGAGGAGAGACCCCATGACCGAGACCGCCGCCCGCCCCCTGCGCGTCGCCCTGGTGGACGACCAGCCCCTCGTGCGCACCGGCTTCGCCATGGTCATCGACTCCCAGGACGACATGGAGGTGGTGCTGCAGGCCACCGACGGCGCGGAGGCTGTGCGCGAGCTCTCCGCCCGCGGCGTCGACGTGGTGCTGATGGACGTGCGGATGCCGCGCATGGACGGGATCGAGGCGACCTCGACGCTGCTGGAGCGCCTGCCCGCCGAGCGGGCCCCGAAGATCATCGTGCTGACCACCTTCGACCTCGACGAGTACGTCGTCGCCGCGATCCGTGCCGGCGCCAGCGGCTTCCTCCTGAAGGACGCCCAGCCCGAGGACCTCCTCGGCGCGATCCGCACTGTCCACCGCGGGGACGCCGTGATCGCCCCGTCGGCGACCCGTCGGCTCCTCGAGCGGGTCGTCTCCACGCCCGAGCCCGCCGAGCAGGACACCTCGGTCCTCGCCGACCTCACCGAGCGCGAGCGCGAGGTGCTCACCCTCATGGGGCGCGGCCGCTCGAACCGGGAGATCGGCGCGCAGCTGTTCGTCGCCGAGGCGACCGTGAAGACCCACGTGGGGCGGGTCCTCGCCAAGATCGGCGCCCGCGACCGGGTGCAGGCCGTCATCATCGCCTTCGAGACGGGGCTGGTCACGCCCGGTGAGCAGTGAGCGGCCTCCGCGCGGTCCTCGCTGCGGGGCGCGTCATCCCCCGGTATGACACCCGCCCCTCCGCAGGTCCACCCGCGGCGACGAGGCCGCGACCGAGGGCTGACGAAGACGCAGGGCACGGCCGGGAAGACTCGGAGTCGACAGCTTGACCCCGCCAGGAAGGAACTCCGATGACGACCGCCGCCCAGGCCGCTCCCCCGCCCCCCGCCGAGACCTCCGGCGACCCTGTCGCCCTGCGCGCCCGCGCCGTCACCCGCACCTACGGCTCCGGCGAGGGGACCGTGACGGCGCTGGACGCCGTGGACCTCGACATCGCCCGCGGCGCGTTCACCGCGATCATGGGCCCCTCCGGCTCGGGCAAGTCGACTCTGCTGCACGTCCTCGCAGGCCTCGACGAGGTCAGCTCCGGATCGATCGAGCTCGAGGGCACCGAGATCACGTCCCTGCGCGACGACGCCCTGACCCGCCTGCGCCGTCAGCGGATCGGCTTCGTCTTCCAGTCCTTCAACCTGCTGCCGATGCTGACCGCGGAGCAGAACATCCTGCTCCCGCTCGAGCTCGCCGGGACCCGAGTGGACCGCGCCTGGATGGACACCATCACCAGCGCGTTCGGCATCGCCGACCGGCTCGACCACCTGCCCTCGCAGCTCTCCGGCGGGCAGATCCAGCGCGTGGCGATCTCCCGCGCGCTGGTGACCTCCCCCGCCGTGGTCTTCGCCGACGAGCCCACCGGCAACCTCGACTCCCGCACCACCGAGGAGGTGCTGGACTTCCTGCGCCTGTCAGTGGACGAGTTCGGGCAGACCGTCGTGATGGTCACCCATGAGCGCGACGCCGCCGAGCGCGCCGACCGGATCCTCACCCTCGCCGACGGGCGGATCCACGCCGACGAGGACCTGCGCGCCTCCCGCACCTCGGCGGCCGCGCACGACGGGCGGGAGCAGCGCTGATGGCACGCTCCACCGTGAAGCTGACCCCGTTGCGCCGGCACGTCGCCGCCGTCGTCACCATCGCCCTGTCCTGCGCCTTCGTCGCGGTGATGGTGCTGGCCGGGAATCTCATGCAGGACTCCCTGCGCTCCCAGGCCTCGCAGATCTACGAGGGCGCGGACCTCGAGGTCCAGCGCGAGCTGACCGACCAGGACTGGGCATCCGAGGAGCCGCTCGAGGCTCCCGAGGTCGAGGGCGCCGAGGCCGTGTGGCCCGCACCCCGCACCTACCTCGAGGCGAGCTCCACCTCGGGCAGCGGCTTCCTCGAGGCGGCGATGCTCCCGCCCGGCCAGGAGGGCGATCTCGAGGAGGGCAGCGCCGCGAGCGCGGACTCCGAGATCGTCCTGAGCCGCTCCGCGGCCGACACCCTGGACGTGGGCGTCGGCGACCCGGTCACCGTGGGCACCTCCGGCCCCGTCACGGGCACGGAGGAGGGCGCCGAGGAGGAGGCGGAGGAGACCCTCACGGTCTCCGGCATCGCCGCCGACCCCGACGGTGCCGTCTTCGGCGGCACGCCGCGCCTGATGCTCCAGGAGGAGAACGCCGCCGCCCTGCTCGGCCCCGCTGCCGGGACGGTCACCGACACCTGGCTGGCCACGGTCCCGGAGGGCGAGGACCCCGCCGAGGTGGCCGCGGCCGCCTCGGACTCCGCCGCCCCGGGGATCACCGTGCGCAGCGTCGAGGAGGCCGAGGAGGAGGCCACCTCGGACATGATGCAGGGCTTCGGCGTGCTCGGGATGATGCTCGGAGTGTTCGTGGTGATCGCGCTGTTCACCAGCGCCGTCGTCATCGCGAACACCTTCGCGGTCACCCTCGCCCAGCGCACCCGCGCCCTCGCCCTGCTGCGCACCCTCGGCGCGACCCGCGCCCAGGTCCGCTCCGTGGTGCTGCGGGAGTCGCTGCTGGTGGGCGTGCTCGGCGCCGTGATCGGCGTGCTCGCGGGGCACCTGCTGGTCCAGGCCGCGCTCGCGGGCGCCGCGGGCCTCGGCTGGCTGAACGGCATCGCGCCGGTGCCGGTGAGCCTGTGGTCCGTGCTGCTGCCGCTGCTGGCGGGCGTCGCGATCACGATCCTGGCGAGCCTGTCCCCCATGCGCTCCGCCACGCGGGTCGCACCGCTGCAGGCGTTGCGCCCGGCCCCGCCGGCCACCTCGCGCGGTCTCGGGGTGCGCGGCGTGATCGGACTGGTCGCGGCGGCGCTCGGCGTGGCCGCGCTCGTCGGCGGCACCGTGCTCGCCGTGAACGGCACCGCCGCCCTCGGCATCCTCGCCGCGATCGCGGGAGGCGTGCTGAGCTTCACCGGGGTGATGCTCGTGCTCGTCACGCTCACCCGCCCCCTCGCGGCGCTCGCCGCCCGGGTCGGTGCGCTGCTCGGCGGCCTTCCCGCGCGGATCGCCGGCGCGAACGTGGCCCGCAACCCGCGCCGCAGCGCCGCGACGATCGCGGCCCTGCTCATCGGCACCACGCTCATGACGATGATGACCGTCGGCGCGAAGACCGCCGAGGCGACGCTGACCTCGGAGCTCGACTCCCGTCGGCCGATCGACCTGGTCCTCTCCGCCGACGCGATGCCCGAGGACGCGGCCGAGCAGGTCGCCTCGATCGACGGCATGGACACCGCCGTCGCCGGACAGCGCGGGGACGTGGAGGTCGGCGCCGACGAGCCGATGACCCTGTACTCCGCGACCCCGGAGACGGTCGGCGAGGTCTCCCACCGCCCCGAGATGGCGGACGACCTCGCCGACGGGACCGTGCTGCTCGGCCAGGAGCGCGCCGAGCAGTTCGGGGTCCACGACGGACAGGTGCTCTCGATCGAGGGGGCCGACGGACAGAGCCACGAGCTGCGCGTCCACGTGGACGCGAACCTGCAGATGTCGCTGGTGACCCCCGGGACGCTCGAGGAGCTCCTCGGGGAGTCGACCTCCCCGGTCGTGCTCGCCGACTTCGCCGACCCCGGCACCCCCGAGCGCGAGGGCGTCGACGTGATCTCGCTGATCACCGCGGTCGACGAGCTCTCCGCGACAGACGGCTTCGAGGGCGCGAGCAGCGATCCCGGCGGCGCCGAGCGGGAGACCTACGGGCAGATCCTCGACATCCTGCTGGGCATCACGGTGGCGCTGCTGGCGGTGGCGGTGCTCGTCGCCCTGGTCGGAGTGGCGAACACGCTGAGCCTCGGCGTGGTCGAGAGGACGGGCGAGAACGCGCTGCTGCGGGCGCTGGGCACCACGCGCCGGCAGATGCGGGCGATGCTCGGCTGGGAGGGCCTGCTCCTCGCGGCGGTCGGCGCGGTGCTGGGACTGCTGATCGGCAGCCTCTACGGCGTGCTCGGCATCATCGCGATCCTGGGCTCGACCTACCCGGTCTCGATCACGATCCCCTGGGACCGCCTGGTGATCGTGCTGGTCCTGGCACTGGCCGCCGGAGCGCTCGCCTCGGTGCTGCCGGGACGGGCCGCCGCGCGCACCGCACCCGCGGCCGCGCTCGCCTCCGGGGACTGAGCACCTCACCGCTGCGCAGGCACCGGTGCACGGAGCCCGCCCCGTCGGACGCACGTCGTCCGGCGGGGCGGGCTCTCAGTCCATGCGCGAGGGCAGCGGCGTCGAGCGCACCAGGCGCGCCAGACGCACGAACAGCACGATCGCCAGCACGAGGGCGAGCGCACCCTGCCACACCATCCCCGAGCTGAGCATGCTCGCCCCGACGAGGGCCTGGAACAGCTGCCAGGTGATCCCGAAGCCGGTGCCGAAGCGCCCCTTGACCAGCACGGAGCGTGCCGCGACCGCGACGGCCACGGCGAACAGCAGCAGGAACAGTCCCAGGCCGATCCCGAGCCGTCCCGTCATCCCGCCGCCCACGGCCGCGAGGAGGAAGTAGCTCGCCGTCAGCAGGAGCAGCAGGGCCTCCAGGCCCAGCAGGAGCGCGGTGACGGGCCGCGCGCGCGGCGAAGGGTCCTCGGCGTCGGCGGGGCGGGAGGGACGTGCGGCGGTGGGCATGGAGGCACTGTATCGGGCACCGCATCGGCCCCTGCACCCGCCTCCGTGAAGCACCTCCGCGCCCTGCTGGCAACGGCTTCGTGCGAGGCATCACCTCCTCGTCCCCGCGGGTGGTCGGGGTGTGGGAAGTGCCACCAGGCCCGCGCATCCAGACCCTTGTCGACGCCACGAGGTCCCGCACAGAATGGACAGCGGCTCGTCCCGCCGAGGCCGACGGATGCGCGACGCATCCGGTCAGGGCGACGGCGAGCGGAGAACCCGAGAACGCCCCTCAGGGAGCGACCCTCGCCGCGCCTCGCCCCGCCCCGGGGCCGGGCGCGACGTCCTGGAAAGAGAGAGTGACGATGGACTGGCGCCACCGTGCCGAGTGCCTCAACCATGATCCCGAGCTGTTCTTCCCGATCGGGAACACCGGACCGGCGATCACGCAGATCCAGGAGGCGAAGGCGGTGTGCCAGAAGTGCGACGTCATGACGGCGTGCCTCAAGTTCGCACTCGAGTCCGGTCAGGACTCCGGCGTCTGGGGCGGTCTGTCTGAGGACGAGCGCCGCTCCCTCAAGCGCCGCAACGCGCGCGCCCGCCGCGCAGGCTGATCACCGCGGGCGACAGGTCCCGCACGCCGAACTCCGCAGGCTGAGCCCCGCCGCACCGGCGCGGGCCCCGCGAGCTCCGCTCCCCCTCGACCGCGGCATGCGCCTCCCGGCGCTGCCGCGGTCCCTCGTCCCCGACCTCGAGGACCGGGACCGCGCCGCTCAGATCGTCAGCGGGTCCAGATAGACGTCCACCACGGCGCGAGTGCCGCCCTCGGGACGGTCCTCCCAGGTGAGGGTTCCGCCGAGCTGTCCCTGCACGAGCGTCAGCGCGATATTCGTGCCGAGCCCGGTCGGCTTCGCGGCACCCATGCCGTTGCCGTCGTCCTCGATACAGATCACCAGGTGGGAGCCCGTGCGCTCGCTCCGGATCGTGAGCGTCCCCCCGGTCTCGGAGAGGCCGTGCTCGACCGCGTTGGTCGCCAGCTCCGTGACCACGAGCGCGAGCGGCGTCGCCTCCTCGGCACGGATCGTCCCGACCCTCCCGATCTTCTCCGTGCGCACCTCGACCTGCGCGTCCGCGAGCTGCGGGCTGCCCACGCGGTGCACGGTGGCGCTGGCCGCATCGACGGCGAGGCGCAGGCACCGGTCGATCACCTCGTCGAAGTGGACCGCCTCCTCCGAGCCCTGCAGCAGCGACTCGTGCACGAGCGCGATCGTGGAGACCCGCCGCATGGCCTCCGCGAGCGCCTCCCTCGCCTCGTCCGTCTTCATCCGCCGCGACTGCATCCGCAGCAGTGCCGCGACGGTCTGGAGGTTGTTCTTCACCCGATGGTGGACCTCCCGGATCGTCGCGTCCTTGGTGATCAGCTCCCGCTCCCTGCGCCGCAGCTCGGTCACGTCGCGCACCAGGATGACGGCACCGGTGCGCCGGCCCTCCTCGGTCAGCGGCACGGCCCGCAGGGAGAGCGTGCCGCCGCGCGCCTGCATGTCCGAGCGCCAGGCGGCCCGGCCCATGAGCACCAGCGGCAGCGACTCGTCCACGGGGCTGCGGGACTGCAGCACCTCGGTCGACAGCTCGGCGAGGGTCGTGCCGGTCATGTCCCCGTCGATGCCGAAGCGGTGGAAGGCGGAGCGGGCGTTCGGCGAGGTCCACCGCACGACGCCGGCGTCGTCGAGCTCGACCACGCCGTCGCCGACGCGCGGCGCGCCGCGGCGCGGCGGGATCGGGGCGCCCTCGATGGGGAACGCGCCGTTCTGCAGCATGCGCAGCAGGCGTGCGCCGAGCCGGCGCTGATGGATCTCGTTGTCGCTGGGGACCCCCTCGGCCTGCGGGGCCTCGGCGGCGAGGACCGCGAGGGTCTTCCCGTTCTTCCGCACCGGGACAAGCACGCCCGTGGCGCTGCGCCCCTCCCGCTCGATCGGCGTGGTCTCGTCAGTGGGGTCGCCGCCGGCGAGGAGGCGCGTGATCTCGGCGCTCTCGACATCGGCCTCACGGTCCCCGCCGGAGGCCAGGACGGTGCCGACCGGATCCTCGTAGTACACGGTCGAGCCGGTCGCCGGGCGGCAGTGCGCGACGGCGAGCGGCCCCTCGTCCTCGGCCAGCCACAGCACGAGATCGGAGCGCAGCAGGTCGGAGAGCAGGTTCCAGTCCCCGACGAGATGCTGGAGCCAGTCCGCCTCCTTCTCGGTGAGGTCGCGGTTGTCGGCGAGGAACTTGGACAGAGACGGCATGGGCACAGGATATGCGCCTGCACCCCCTGGCCCGCGAATCGCCGGCCGGGCCCGGGGACGCCGCGGTCGGCGTGCGGGCCCGGCTGATCTAGGCTTGCGCCGAATCGTCCCGAGGGAAGGACCCCGATGAAGCTCCGCGAGACCCTGCACCTGCCCCTGCCGGCCCGTGACGCCGCCGCGATGTACGCCGATGAGCAGTACACCGCGATCCGTCGCGAGACCCTCGGCGCAGCCGATGCGTCCTCCCAGGTCACGGGCGACCCGGCCGGTGAGTTCACGGTGACCACCGAGCTGTCGCTGCCCACCGACCGGGTGCCGGACGTGGTCCGCCCCTTCGTCGGCTCCTCGGTGACCGTCAAGGAGGTCCAGACCTGGTCGGCTCCCGCGTCCGACGGCTCCCGGACCGGCACGATGCGTCTGGACGTGGTGGGCACCCCGGCGGGGCTCACCGCGACGCTGCGCCTGCAGGCGGCGGACCAGGAGCGCAGCGAGGTGCAGATCGACGGCGACCTCGTGGCGAAGGTGCCGCTGCTGGGACCGCGGCTCGAGAAGGCCGCGGTGCCCTACGTGTCCTCCGTGCTGCGTGCCGAGGAGCGTTCGGCCGCCACGTATCGGGATCGCCGCAGCGCCTGAGCGCGAGGCCGGACGGTCAGCCCGCGGTCGCTGCCCCGTCGAGATAGGCGAGCGCGTCGGCGGCCTCCGCCGCGTCGAACCACAGCAGAGCCGGATCGGTGTCATCGGCCTCGGCTGTGGTCGCGTCGAGCTCGGTGACGTGGAGGCTCGCGATCCGGGCGGAGGCGGGTGAGCTCAGCAGAGCGCCGAAGGCCCCGCCGTCGGGCGCCTCGCCGAGCACGTCATCGGGCACGTCGGCCGCGAGGACGAGTGCCCTCGCGGTGGCATCGCCCGCGCCGTAGGCGACATGGACGGCGTCCTGCAGCGCCTCGTACTCGAGGTCCTCGAGGTCCTCGCCCGGGTAATCACGCCGCGCGGAGTCGGTGACGGCCCAGGCCGCGCGCCCCTCCGCGAGCTCGAGCCGGGTGCTCGCGAACTCGAGCGATGCACGATCCGTGTCGGTCAGCGGAAGGTAGATCCTCATGGCCTCATCCTCTCACCCGTGGCCCGCGTGCCCCGGAGGACCGTTCAGGCCATGCCCGCTTCCTCGCCATGCGCTGGGAGCTGCGGCACACCGGATGGCGCGTGACGGTGCTCGAGATCGGCTGATCAGCTCCCCGATGCACGAAGGCCCCTGCCGGGAGATCCTCCCGGCAGGGGGCTTCGTGGATCAGGCGGTGCGGTCAGCCCTTGCGGCGACGGCCCGCGCGGCGCTGGGCGCGGTTCATCCCGTCGCCCTGGGGTGCCCCTTCGGGCTTGTCGGAGACGGTGCTGCTCGTCGGCGCATCCCCGGTGCGGGCGCGCCGGCGACGCTGGGCACGGGTGAGCGTGCCGGCGTCCTGCACATCGCTGCCCTCGGCGGAGCTGTAGCGCAGCTGGCGCTCGTTCGGCCCGTCGTCGAGGCCCTTGGCGCGCAGCACCACGCTGCTCTCGGCCTCGAGCTGCTCGGCGCGGGGATCCTCGCCCCCGTCCGCATCGTCGGTCGCCACGGCATCGGCATCCTCGGAGGCCTTCTCGGAGGCGTCAGCCTCCACGTCCTCGGCGCCGGCCGACTCGACCGGCGAGGCGTCCGCGGACTCCGCGGCCTTCTCGTCGTCGGTCCCGACCGTTGCGGCCTCGGAGCTCGCCCGGCCCACGGCCGCGGCACGGCTCGCCGCGCCGCGCAGCAGGTTGCTGACGGCGGCGGGCACCACGGGCTTGGCCTTCTCGACCTGGACCTCGAGGTTGTAGACGTAGCCGACCACGTCCTCCTTCACCCCGGCCATCATGTCGTTGAACATGAGGTGGCCCTCGCGCTCGTACTCGATCAGCGGATCGCGCTGGGCCATGGCGCGCAGGCCGATGCCCTCCTTGAGATAGTCCATCTCGTAGAGGTGCTCGCGCCAGCGACGGTCCATCACGGACAGCAGCACGCGGCGCTGCAGCTGGGCGAGCCCCTCCTCGCCGAGCTCCTCCTCGCGCTTCTCGTAGGCGACCCGCGCATCGGCGAGGATCTCCTCCTTCAGCAGGCCGGCCTCGAGGTTCTCCTTGCCGCCGACCTCCTCGATCACGTCCTCCGGGGTGAGGGAGACCGGGAAGGCCGGGCGCAGCGCGCCCCACAGCTCCTCGAGGTCGACGTCCTCGGCGGGCTTGCCGGCGGTGTGCGCGTCGACCGTCCCGCCGATGACCTCCTCGATGAAGCGCTCGATGTGCTCATCGAGATCCTCGCCCTCGAGGATGCGCGAGCGCTCCTCGTAGAACTTCTTGCGCTGCTTGGTGAGCACGTCGTCGTACTTCAGCACGTTCTTGCGGATCTCCGCGTTGCGGGACTCGATCGAGTTCTGCGCGCGCTGGATCGCGCCGGAGACCATCCGGCCGGTCAGCGGGATCGACTCGTCCACGCCGCCGCGCGCGAGCAGCGACTCGGCGGCGCCGGAGTTGAACAGGCGCATCAGGTCGTCCTGGAGGGAGAGGTAGAAGCGGGACTCCCCCGGGTCGCCCTGTCGGCCGGAGCGACCGCGCAGCTGGTTGTCGATGCGACGCGACTCGTGGCGCTCCGTGCCCAGCACGTACAGCCCGCCGAGCTCGACGACCTCGTCGTGCTGCTCGGCGACCTCCTCCTTCGCCCGCTCGATCGCCTCGTCCCAGGCCTCCTCGTAGGCCTCCTGGTCCTCCTCGGCGTCCAGACCGCGCTTCTCGAGCTCGGCATGGGCCATGAACTCGACGTTGCCGCCGAGCATGATGTCGGTGCCGCGCCCGGCCATGTTGGTGGCGACCGTGACCGCGCCCTTGGCGCCGGCCATCGCGACGATCGCCGCCTCGCCGGCGTGGTTCTTGGCGTTGAGCACCTCGTGGGTGACGCCCTGGGCGGTCAGCAGCTTGGAGAGGTACTCGGACTTCTCGACGCTCGTGGTGCCCACCAGGACCGGCTGGCCCTTCTCGTGGCGCTCGACGATGTCCTCGACGACCGCGTCGAACTTCGCCTTCTCGGTGCGGTAGATCCGGTCGGCCTGGTCCTCGCGCCGCATCGGGCGGTGGGTGGGGATCGGGACCACGCCGAGCTTGTAGGTGTTCATGAACTCGGCGGCCTCGGTCTCGGCGGTGCCGGTCATGCCCGAGAGCTTCTCGTAGAGCTTGAAGTAGTTCTGGAGGGTGATCGTGGCGAGGGTCTGGTTCTCCGCCTTGATCTTCACCCCCTCCTTCGCCTCGATGGCCTGGTGCATGCCCTCGTTGTAGCGGCGACCGGCGAGGATGCGCCCGGTGTGCTCGTCGACGATCATCACCTCGCCGTTGAGGACCACGTAGTCCTTGTCGCGCTTGAACAGCTCCTTGGCCTTGATGGCGTTGTTCAGGAAGCCGATCAGTGGCGTGTTCAGCGACTCGTAGAGGTTGTCGATGCCGAGGTGGTCCTCGACCTTGTCGATACCGGACTCGAGCACGCCGACCGTGCGCTTCTTCTCGTCGACCTCGTAGTCGCGGTCGCGGCGCAGCAGCTTCACGACCTTCGCGAACTCGCTGAACCACTTGTTCGCGTCCCCCGAGCCGGGCCCGGAGATGATCAGCGGCGTGCGCGCCTCGTCGATGAGGATCGAGTCGACCTCGTCGACGATCGCGAAGAAGTGGCCGCGCTGGACCCGCTCCTCCGGGGAGAGGGTCATGTTGTCGCGCAGGTAGTCGAAGCCGAACTCGTTGTTCGTGCCGTAGGTGATGTCGGCGGCGTACTGCTCGCGCCGCTCCTCCGGGGTCATCCCCGACTTGATCACGCCCGTGGTCAGGCCCAGCGAGCGGAAGACGCGGCCCATGAGGTCGCTCTGGTACCCGGCGAGGTAGTCGTTGACCGTCACGATGTGCACGCCCTTGCCCGCGAGGGCGTTGAGATAGGCGGGCAGGGTGGCCACGAGGGTCTTGCCCTCGCCCGTCTTCATCTCGGCGATGCGGCCGCGGTGCAGGGCGGCCCCGCCCATGATCTGCACGTCGTAGGGGCGCTGGCCGAGGGTGCGGTGCGCCGCCTCGCGCACGGCGGCGAAGGCCTCGACCTGGATGTCGTCGAGGGTCTCGCCGTCCTCGAGTCGCTCGCGGAAGTGGTCGGTCTCGGCACGCAGCTCCTCGTCGGAGAGCTCCGAGAAGACGTCCTCCGCCTCGCCCACTCGCTGCGCGATGGATTCGAGCCTGCGGACCTCCCGGCCTTCGCCGGCGCGCAGGATCTTGTCGAAGAGGTTGACCACTCGTGTGCTCCCGTAGGTGTTGGGGACGTCCCCATGGACGGCTGATGCCGGACCCATCGTAAGCGTCACCGCCTGTGGAGCAGAGCACCTGCGGGTCTCCTCACCCTCGAGAGCCCGGCGGGAGGGGCGGCCGACGGTCGCTCCGGGCCCGCGTCCGGGGCGTTCAGCTCCCTGCGATCACCCGGGCGAGCGGCGCGGACAGGTCCCCGCTCCCCTGTCCCGTGGCGACCTCGACCTGGTGGAGGCCCTGCCAGCGGGCGGCCAGCTCGAGCTCCTCGGCCAGCGCCGTGAGGACGCGGTCGACGGCAGGCCGCTGCCGCGCGGGCAGGTGCGGCAGCGGCTCGGGGTAGACGCCGCGCACCTCGAGCACCCCGCGGCCGCGGTCGGCGCGGAGGTCGACTCGGGCGGGGATCACGTCCCCGAGCAGGAACAGCAGGGAGTAGTAGCCGGTGGTGCGCAGGGGTGCGGGGGTGTAGATCCCGATGCGGTACTCGACGTCGAAGAGGTGCTCGAGCCGGGGCCTGTGGAAGACGATCGGGTCGAAGGGACTGACCAGGGCGGCCGCGCGCAGCGGGCTCGGTCCGGGCGCGTCGCGGTGGAGCAGCATGGTGCGGGTGCCTGCGGGGTGGTCGACCTCGACCTCGGTCAGCTCGCCGGCGGCGAGCATCTCGTCGATCGCCGGTCGCACCTGACCGATCAGGAGCCGGAACCAGTCGGCGACCGCCCCCGGATCGGAGACTCCCAGGGAGCGCGTGGCGAGGGCGGTCAGGCGGGCGATCGCCTCGGCCTCGGGCACGGGCGGGCTCCCGCGGCGGGGCGCGGGCAGGTAGAGCCGCTCGAACTGGGAGTTGCGGCCGATGCAGTCCAGCTCCCCGCTGCGGAAGAGGTACTCGACCGCCCACTGGCTGCGGGTGCGGCGCCATCCCCAGCCCTCGTCGCGCTCGGTGTCGCCGAGATGGCGTGAGACCGCGGCCGCGCTCGCGGGACCGATCTCCTCCAGCGCCGCGCGGATGCGGGGGAACAGGTGCGGGGAGGTGGTGGCGATGTCGCGCAGCACGCTCCAGTCCTTCGTCGAGGTGGTGCGGCGGCGGAAGTCCAGCAGGCGGCTGACCTCCTCGGTCGCGAAGGCGGCCTCGTGGGCGAGGGTCTCGTGGACCAGGCGGTGCGGGCCGGGGCGGGAAGCGCGGTCCAGGGCGGCGGGGTCCCAGATCCCCGCGCGGGTGAAGACGGGCAGGTGGTGGGCGCGGGCGAAGACGCTGACGGAGTCGATCTGCAGCAGGTGGGTGCGCTCCAGGGTGCGGACCAGGGCGCGTCGGCTCGCGGCGGCGGTCGGCGCGGAGGCGCGGCGCGGCCCGCCCACCCCCTGGGCGCGCAGCGCGATGCGCCGGGCCGCGGTCCAGCTCAGCCTCTCGGTCACGGGCGGGTCCTCCTCGGGGCCGCGGCGGACGGGATCCGCAGGATCCGGGCGCGGGCCGGGCGCGCACAGGGGCGGGAGGGCATCCGGCGATGCCCTCCCGCCCCTGTGCGCAGGTCGCGGATCAGGACGCCTTCTGCTCCCCGTCGAGCTCGATCACGCCGTAGCTCCAGCCCTTGCGGCGGTAGACCACCTTCGGGTTGCCGGACGCGGCGTCGACGAACAGGAAGAAGTCATGGCCGACGAGCTCCATCCGGTAGAGCGCGTCGTCGACGCTCATGGGCTCTGCGGCGTGCTTCTTCTCGCGGATGATCACGGGGCTGCCCGCCTCGGCCAGGTCGGCCTCGCGGGTCCCGCCCTGCTCGAGGGGGTCCTCGTCGGCGTCGGCCGGGTCCTCGGCCGGACGCAGCGGTTCGGGCATCTCCTGGTCGGCGGGCATGGTGCGCAGGCTCGCGGCGGGGCCCTGGTGGGCGCGGTCGCGACCGCGACGATGGTCCTTGCGCCGGTCACGGGCGCGGCGGAGGCGTTCGAGGAGCTTGCCGTAGGCGATGTCGAGCGCGCCGTAGAGATCGTCGGCGCGGGCCTCGGAGCGGATCACCGCGCCGTTCTCGTGCACGGTGAGCTCGACCCGGTCGCTGAGCTCTGCCTGACGGGGGTTCTTCTCCTGCGAGATCTCCACGTCGACGCGGAGCGCCGCGGGAGCGAACTGGGTGACCTTGTCGAGCTTCTCGGTGAGATGGCGACGGAAACGATCCGGGACGTCCATGTGACGTCCGACGACATTGATCTCCATGAGTGATTTCTCCTCCTGTCCGGGTGCGGCCGCTCGGAGCCCGGCCGCGATGGCTCTTCGGCGGGGTGCGCACCTCCTGATCGAGAGGGACTCGCCCATGTGTGGCGAGGAACACCAAGCATGCCATGTTTCCCTCCGCGTTTCCTGTCCGTCGGTCCCCTGGACCGGACTCGTCCACCGCCCGGTCACGTCCTGCTGTCCGCTTCGTCCGCTCCGTCCCCCGGGCCGGCGGGATCACGGGTCCCCTCCGGCCCGGGCGCGGCCCCGCCCGCGGCGCGGGGAGCGGGAACCCGGGTCTCCTGCGGGATCCGGGCGGAGGCGATCACGACCGCCCCGATCACCTCGACCCCGGCCTCCGTGACCGCCTCGTGCATTCCGCGCAGGGTCGATCCGGTGGTGACCACGTCGTCGACGATCACGACGGGCGTCCCCAGCTCCCGAAGGCGCCCGAGCGCCCCGGGCCCGAGGCGGATCCGGCGGCGTCGTCGGGCACGCGCCCCCTGCCCCTCCTGGGCGGTGGTCGGCGAGGAGCGCAGCAGCAGCGCGCGGCCGGCGCCCTCTCGGGCCAGGGAGCGCACGAGCTCGCCCGTGTGGTCCTCGCCGCGACGCAGCCGCGCGCCGCGCCGGGAGGGGACGGGCACCAGCACCGGCTCCCCGGCACCCGCCTCCTCGGCGAGCCGGTCCACGGCCGGGACGAGGGCGGCCGCGAGCCGCGTGCACAGGTGCAGCATCCCCCCGTTCTTCCAGGCGAGGACGAGCCGCTGGAGATCCCCGCCGTACTCGCCGAGCGCGAGCACCGGGAGCAGCGAGGCATGGTCCACCCCGGCGGGCAGCACCTGCCCATCCAGGACCTGCTCCCGCACCCGTGCGGCGGTGAGCACCTGGAGCGCGTCGCAGCAGGCGTCCACGCGCAGCGGTGCGGACCCCAGCAGGGCCGCGCAGGCCGGGCAGAGCCAGGTGCCCTCCTACCCGCAGGGGCAGCGGCGCGGGGCCACGAGGGAGCACGTCTGGGCCGCGATCTCGGCGAGCGCGGAGAGCGCCGCCCCGGCGCGGGACCGGGCGGTGCTCGGCGTGCCGCGATGCCGCGGCGCCGTCCGCTCCTGAGCCCTCATGCGGTGATCCCAGCAGGTCCCGGTCGCCGGTGCGACCCTCCGTCACGGACGGTGGACGGGGGCGCGGTGTGGAGGGACGGTCCCGGCGCTCAGCAGCTCAGTAGAACGCGGGGTCCCGCCCGAGCACCTCGACCGCGAGCCATCCCTCGCCGTCCGTGCGCTGCAGCGCCCCGTCCTCGTCCGCCGCCCACACCGTCTCGGCGACCACGGAGCCCGCCAGGCGGACGGTGCCCGGCGCCGGGGCGGGAAGCTGCTCGACGGCGCCGGAGAGATCCAGCACCTGGGCGCGCAGCTCGTCGCCGGACGGGGCGGTGCCCAGCATCACCACGGACGTCTCGTCGTACCAGCCGATCTGGGTCACGTCCTCGAGGAAGGTGCGCACCGGCGTCGGCTCGGTGAGCGAGGTGGGGGTGCCGTCCGCCTCGCGCACCACCGCACAGAGCTCGAGCCGGGCCTCCCCCTTCTCGCCGGAGAGCACGAGCAGGCGGGTGTCGTCTGGGGCGACGTCGAGCGCCCGCACCTCGCGTCCGGAGAGCCAGGGCGCATCGACCTTCGCGTCGTGCTCGGCGCCCTGCCCCGACAGGGCCAGCATGGCGCCCGCGCTCGAGCCGACGGATGTCCACACCCAGCCCGCGCCGTCCACGCGCGGCGGGACGAATCCGGTGCCGGTCGCGGCCTCCCGCAGCGGGATCGAGCCGTCCGTCGAGGCGATCAGCACCGCCGCCCCGTCGTCGGCGCGTGCGGCCGCGATGCCGCCGCCCGGCGCGATGGCGGGCGAGGAGATCCTCGTGTCCGCGAGCTCGGGGACGAGCTGCGCAGGGGCGTCCGCGCCGCTCGCATCGGCCAGGGAGATCACGCCGGTCTCTCCCGCGGCGATCGGCCGGTGCCCCGGCAGGGCGCGCTCCACCCGTCCCTCCTCGGGGAGATCGATGTCCTGTCCGTCCTGCACCAGGCGCACCCCGGAGAGGCTTCGCAGGGAGCGCAGCGACGCCTCGAGCTGGGACAGCGCCGGCTCCCGCTCCTCTGCGGCGAGTCCCATGATCTCGGAGGGCACCTCGACCTGGGCGGTGCCGTCGGCCCCGCTCTCGATCGAGTCCTCGCCGATCGCGGCGTCGGCCGGGATGCGGCTGCCCACGGCGCCCTCGAGGAAGGCGGAGGGCCCGGCGGCGAGGGCCTCGAGGACGGCGACCGCCGCGCGTCGCAGCGGCACCCAGCGGTGATCGGGCACGAGATGTCTCTCGCGGGCGTCGAGGAAGTACAGCCTGGCCGGGGAGTAGAGGCTCTCGAACGCGGCCTCGGAGAGGAAGATCCCGTCGGGCACCTCGCTGAGCCGCCACTGGCCGTCGGCCTCCTCGACCGTGACGGCGAGCTCCTGCGGGGTGGGGCCGGCGAGCGCGCTGCGGATGCCGCGCGCATCGACGACCGCGACCACCTGGAGGGCGAGCACGAGATGGCCCTCGCTCTCCTCCCGCACCTGCAGCTCCTGGCTGCCGGAGTAGATCGTGATCCGAGCGTTCGGGTCCCAGTGCGTGCTCGCCTCCTCGGTGAGGTACTCGCGGGCCACCGCGAAGTCGTCCTCGGAGCCGACCCCGGCCTGGACGAACCCGGCCAGGACCTCCGGCGCGGCCGCCCCGGGGTCGGGGGGCAGGGCCCTCACGTAGGGCGCCCCGGGGTTGGAGCGCCCCGAGAGGGTGCGGCTGTCGATGCCGGAGTCGACCGGGATGCGGGCGCATCCCGCGCCGAGCCCGAGCAGGGCGACGGCGCCGAGAGCCTGCAGGACGGTGCGACGGTCGGGGGTCATCGCCTCTCTCCTTCGCTCGGGGCATCCTCGACGGGGTCGGCGTCCAGAACGGGCAGCAGGTCGGGGCCGATGCGGATCTCGCCCGTCGGCGTCGACGACACGGCCGCGTCGGCACGCTCGCGGTCGAAGGGCCGCTCGAGCCGCAGCGGGGAGCGGACGAGCTCCGTGCCGGGGCGGCGCGGCAGGGTCAGGCGGAACACCGCCCCCTCCCCCTCCTGGCCCCACGCCTGCAGCCAGCCGCCGTGGAGGTGCGCGTCGGAGACGGAGATCGACAGTCCCAGGCCCGTCCCGCCGAGGGTGCGGGCGCGGGAGGGGTCCGCGCGCCAGAAGCGGTCGAAGACCCGCCGGGCGTCCTCCGGGGAGATGCCGTGCCCGAAGTCCTGCACCACCACCGCGACCGCGTCCTCGTCGCTCGCGGTCTGCACGAGCACGGGCCCGCCGGCGCCGTGCTCGATCGCATTGGTCAGGAGGTTGCGCAGGATGCGGTCCACCCGCCGCGCGTCGACCACGGCGGTGGCGCTGCCGTCCCCGAGCCGCACGTCCAGCAGGCAGCCGCGCGCGCCGGCCAGTGGGCGCACGTCCTCGATCGCGCGCTCGACCAGCGCGTCCATGTCCTCGCGCATCGCCTCGAGCTCGGCCGCGCCGGCGTCGAAGCGGGAGATCTCCAGCAGGTCGGCCAGCAGCACCTCGAAGCGCTCCACCTGCGCGGCCAGCAGCTCCGTGGTGCGCTGCAGCTCCCCGGGGAGGTCCTCGCGGCGTGCGTCCAGCACCGAGGAGGCCATGCGGATCGTGGTCAGCGGCGTGCGCAGCTCATGGGAGACGTCGGAGACGAAGCGCTGCTGGACGTAGGAGAGCTCGGTGAGGTCGTCGACCTTCTGGGCGAGGCTGCGGGCCATGTCGTTGAAGGACTCCCCCACCCGGGCGAGCTCGTCGGCGCCGGCGACCTCGACCCGGCTGGACAGGTCGCCCCCCGCCATGCGCTCGGCGGCGTGGGCGGCGCGCTTGAGCGGGGTCGTGACCATGCGGGCGATGACGATCGCGATGCCGACGATGATGCTCAGCAGCACGAGACCGCCGCCGAGGATCACGCGCTGGACGAAGCCGAGGGTCTCCTGCTCCTCCTGGAGCGAGTAGATGAGGTACAGGTCGTAGGAGCCGGCTCCGGGCACCACCACCCGCGTGCCCACCAGCAGCGCCGGGCTCGTCCTCCCGTCGGGGCCCTCGCGGCCGATCGAGCGCCAGGAGACGGCGTCGGGCTGCTCGGCGACGGCGGCGGCGAACTCGTCGTCGACCTCGTCGAAGAGGGTGCGGTCCGAGGACGCGACCGGGAAGAGGGTTCCGGTGGTCTCCACCGGGACCAGGGCGACCTCGCGGCGGTCCCCGCCGCCCTGGCCGCCCGTGGACTGGACGAAGGCACGGACCGCGTCCTGCTGCTGGGTGCTCGTGGAGCCGGGAAGCTGGGCGAGGGACTCCCCGAGGTCGTCGCGCACCTCGACCGTCTCCTCGAGCACTCGGTCGCGGCGCTGCTCGTAGAGGCCGTCGGCGATGACGGTGGAGAGATACGCGCCGACGGCGAGCAGGGCGAGCGTGGAGAGCAGGGTCGCCACCACCACGACTCGGAGGGCGAGGGACCAGCGGCGCGGGTCCGCCGCCCGCTGCACCCGCTCCCACCGGCCGGCAGAGGGCGGGGCGTCGGGCTCCGCCGCGGGACCCTCCTCAGTGCTCACCGCCGCACCGGCACGCTCAGGACCCGCTCCCGGCCCGATAGCCGACCCCGCGCACGGTCACCACGATCGAGGGGTTCTCCGGATCCTGCTCGATCTTGGAGCGCAGCCGCTGGACGTGCACGTTGACCAGTCGGGTGTCGGCGCTGTGGCGGTAGCCCCACACGTCGCGCAGCAGCACGTCGCGGGTGTAGACCTGCCAGGGCTTGCGGGCCAGCTGGGTGAGGAGGTCGAACTCGAGCGGCGTGAGGGGGATCAGCTCCCCGTCGCGGCGCACCTCGTGGCCGTCCACGTCGATGGTGAGATCGCCGATGCTGAGCTGCTCGGTCGTGGCGGGCTCGACGCGGCGCACCCGCGCCTTGATCCTCGCCACCAGCTCCTCGGGCTCGAAGGGCTTGGTGAGGTAGTCGTCGGCCCCCGCCTCGAGCCCCTCGACCACGTCGGCGGTGTCGGTGCGGGCGGTGAGCATGAGGATCGGGACCCCGGACTCGCGGCGGAGCCGGCGGCACACCTCGATGCCGTCCATCCCCGGGAGCATGAGGTCCAGCAGCACGAGGTCGGGGCGCAGGCGAGGGAACGCCTCCAGGGCGGAGGCGCCGTCGGGGGAGGTCGCGACCTCGAAGCCCTTGCCGCGCAGGACGATCCCGACCATCTCGGCGATCGCCTGATCGTCGTCGACCACGAGGATCCGTGAAGGCGTCGTCATGGAGGTCATTGTGCCACCGGGCGGGCCCGTCGCCCTGCAGCCACTCTCCCTGGGGTGTCCGATCCGCGGCCGAGGGGTGTGCGGAAGATGCCGGGTCCTCGACGTTCGTCGGATCGGAGACGGGCCCTGCACTCCGTAAGGTCGGCTCCAGCAGTCCCCGCCCGGCCCGTCGTGGCGGGTGCGAGCACCTCGGAACGAAGGAGCACCGATGAGCAGTCCGTGGACCACCCCCGGCACGCACGAGCCGTCGACGTCCTCGGGCGCCGGCGCGCACGGCGGCTGGGGCCTGCCCGGGCCCTCCGCCCCGTCGGACGGCTCCGCGCCGCCGCCGGAGGGGACGCCGCCCGCGGGCCAGGGCGCGCCGCGCCGGGAGCTCGTGCAGGCCACTCCCCTGTTCCCCCTGCGTCCGCTGGGTCTCGGCGAGATCTTCGGGGCCGCGATGAGGATCTACCGGCTGCGCGCCCGCGCCGTGCTCGGCGTCTCCGCCGCCGTGTACGGCATCGCGTTCGTGCTCATCACGCTCACCACCGGGGCGGGGATGCTGCCGATGGTCGGCGACATGCAGGCGATCATGCAGGACCCGACCGCGGAGGCCGACATGCCCTTCATGGGCTCGGTCGGGGACATCGTGCTCACGATCGTCACGAGCGTGATCACGGGCCTGGTCACGTTGGTCGCCTCGTCCCTGGTGACCGTCGCGCTGACCCGCCTCGCGCTCGGCGAGGCGGTCGGCACCCCCGTGCCGACCTCCGAGATGTGGGCGACGATGCGGCGACGCGGCCTGCCCGCCCTGGGCGCGAGCCTCCTCATCGGGCTGCTGAGCGCGCTCCTGTTCACGGTGCCCTTCCTGCTCGGGCTGGCACCGATCCTCATCGTCCAGGAGCCGGGCTGGCTCACGATCGTCCCGATCATGCTGGGCACCGTCGTGGGGCTGCTGGCGATGCTGTGGCTGTGGGCCCGGACCGTGCTCGCGATCCCCGCGCTCGTGCTCGAGGACACCTCGGTGCTCGGCGCCCTCCGCCGAGGCTTCGCCCTCACCCGCGGCCGACGGCTCTGGCGCGTGCTCGGCATCGGCGTGCTGCTCTACCTGACGTACATCGTCGTGGTCCAGGTGATCACGGGGGTGACCGGCACGATCGCCGGCGTCGCGTACTTCGCGATCCTCCTGGTCAGCAGCTTCGAGGCGGTGCTGGCGGGGGTGGCGGTGCTGACGATCCTGTCGATGCTCGGCAGCTTCCTGGCGACCTTCCTGCTCGCGCCCTTCCTCTCGGCCGGCTTCACCACGCTGTACGCCGACATGCGCATGCGCGACGAGGCGTGGGACGTGGAGCTCACGCGCAGGGCCCGCGAGGCCTGGTCGGCGGACGGCGCCCGATGATCCCCGCGGCCCCGGCGCTCGGCCCCGACGAGGCGCGCGAGAAGATCCTCGAGGAGCTCTCGAAGGCGGAGTACGACGACTCCCCCGGCTTCGTGGACTGGCTGCTCGGGACGCTCGAGGACTGGCTGGCCTCCCTCATGGACGGGATCGACGGCTCCTCGGCCTCGCAGGCCGTGATCGCGGTGCTCGTGGTGCTGGCGCTCATCGCCGTGGTGGTGCTGGTGCTGCGCCGCACCGGGCTGCTCCGCCGCAGCCCCTCCCTCGCCGTCGAGGCGTCGCTGGACGCCGAGCCCGTGCTCAGCGGGGAGGAGCTGCGCGGTGCGGCGAGGGCCGCGATCGACGCCGGCCGCGCCGACGACGGGACGGTCCTCGCCCTGCGCGCCCTGGTGCGCGATCTCGAGGAGCGCACCCTGCTGGACGTCGCCACCGGCATGACCGCCCACGAGGCGGCGCACCGCGCCGCGAGCTCGTTCCCCGATCTGCGCGGCCGCCTCCAGCGCGGCGCGGACGCCTTCGACACCGCCGCCTACTCCGTGCGCACCGCCGGGCCGAAGCAGGCCGAGGACCTGCTGCGTCTGGCCGAGTACATCGCCGAGACCGCCCCCGATCTCACCGCGAGCGAGCCCTCCACGGCGCACGCCGCCGCGTCGACGAGCGCGGGGAGCCGGTCATGAGCTCCGCCCCCGCCCCCGCCGCGACGAGCCCGTCGACCGCCTCCCCCGTCCCCGGACGGCCCGCTCCGCCCCGGGACGGCGAGGAGCGACGCCGGCCCTGGCTCGCCGTCGCCATCGCCCTCGCCGTGCTCGCCGCCGTGGCGCTGTCCGTCGCGCGCGGCCTCTACCGCGACGGCCCCCTCGAGCCCGACGCTCCCACGGGGCAGGGCTCGAAGGCGGTGGTCGAGGTGCTCGAGGACCTCGACGTCGAGGTGGAGACCCGCCGTCACACCGCCGACGCCGCCGACGACCTCCGCGCGGGCGGGACCGTGCTGCTGACCGATCCCGGCCGTCTCGACGGCGAGCAGCTCTCGCACCTGGCCGGGGCCCGCGAGGAGGGCGGCGGCCGGCTCGTCCTCGTCCAACCCGATTTCGTGACCCTGTCCTATCTCACCAGCGGGATCACCCCCACCGGTGCGCTGCGCGAGCAGACGCAGGTCGAGGCGGGGCCGGGGTGCGGGGACCTCTCCCACGAGGCCCGCGCGCTCGAGGTGCCGGACGCCGAGGACGCCCTGCGCGAGCGCGCCTCGCTGTACGCCGCCCAGGGCGAGGGCGCCTCGAGCTGCTTCACGGCCGACGCGGGTGCGCTCGTGGCCGAGTCCGACGGGGTGCTCGTGCTCGGCAGCGCCGATCTGCTCACCAACGACGGCGTGGGCCGCGCCGACAACTCCGCCCTGGTCCTGAACGCGCTGTCGGCAGAGGACCGGCTCTCCTGGTACGTGCCCTCGTCGAGCGATCCGATGGGCACCTCCTCGCAGACCCTCCTGGACCATCTGCCCGACTGGGCCGGCCCTCTGGCCGCCTGGCTCGTGCTCGCCGCCGTCCTCGCCCTCCTCGCCCTCGGGCGCCGTCCCGGCCCCGTGGTCATCGAGCCGCTGCCGGTGACCGTGCGACCCCAGGAGCTCGTGCTCGGCCGGGCGCGCTTGCTCGAGCAGGCCTCCGCCCGGGACGCCGCGGCCTCCGCGCTGCGCGCCGCCGCGGCGACCCGGCTCGCCGACCGGCTGGGGCTGCGCCACGAGTCCGCGCTCGACGGCCTCGTCGCGGCGCTGGACCCCCATGTCGAGGCGAGCCCGGAGCAGCTGCGCGCCCTGCTCGGCCCCAGCCCCGTCACCACCGACCACGACCTCGTGCGCCTCGCCCACGACCTCGACCGTCTCGAGAAGGAGATCGACCGATGACCGACCCCGTCCCGCCGCGCCCCGACGCCCCCGCCCCTGGTTCCGATCCCGCCCCCGAGCAGGCTCCGTCCGGCACCGAGCAGGCCTCGCCCGGCTCCGCGGTCGACGTCGACACCCGCGGGCAGCTGCAGGGCCTCGCCGCCGAGATCCACAAGGGGGTGGTGGGCCAGGACGCGGCCGTCACCAGCCTCGTCGTCGCGCTGCTGTGCCGAGGGCACGTGCTGCTCGAGGGCGTGCCCGGGGTGGCCAAGACCCTGCTGGTGCGCTCCCTCGCCGAGTCGCTCGACGTGCGCATGCGCCGCGTGCAGTTCACCCCCGACATGATGCCCGGAGACATCACCGGCTCCCTCGTCTACGACAACACCACCAGCGACCTCGTCTTCCGCGAGGGTCCGGTGTTCACCAACCTCCTGCTGGCCGACGAGATCAACCGCACGCCCCCGAAGACCCAGTCGGCGCTGCTGGAGGCGATGGAGGAGCGGCAGGTGACCGTCGACGGGGCGAGCCGTCCCCTGCCCGACCCGTTCCTCGTCGTCGCGACCCAGAACCCGATCGAGTTCGACGGCACGTACACCCTGCCCGAGGCGCAGCTGGACCGCTTCCTGCTCAAGGCCGTGATGCCGCTGCCGGAGCGCGAGATCGAGGTGGACGTGCTGCGCCGTCACGCCGACGGCTTCGACACCACGGACCTGGCCGCGATGGGGCTGCGTGCCGTCGTGGACGTGTCCTCCCTGCACCGCGCCCAGGAGGACGTCGCCCGCGTCGCCGCGGAGGACCCCGTCGTGCAGTACATCGTGGACGTGTGCCGGGCGACCCGCCGCTCCCCCAGCTTCACCCTCGGCGTCTCCCCGCGCGGCGCGATCGCGCTGCTGCGCACCTCCCGCGCCTGGGCGTACCTCTCCGGCCGCGACTTCATCACCCCCGACGACGTGAAGGCCATGGCGCCGGCGACCCTCTCGCACCGCGTGCGCCTGACCACCGAGGCCGAGCTCGAGGGCACCCAGGTCGAGGCCGTGCTCGCCGCGACGCTCGCCTCCGTGCCCGTCCCCCGCTGAGCGCGCCGATGAGGATCTCGCTGACCCCGCGCGCGGCCCTGGTCGCGCTGCTCGCGCTGCCCGTGATCGTGCTGTGGCCGCAGTGGTGGGTGCTCCTGGTCCTGCTCGCGCTCTGGGCGCTCGTGGTCCTCGCCGATGCGCTCCGCGCCGCGGATCCTCGCCGGATCCTGGTGAGGCGCGAGGCGCCCGCGCAGGTGCGGCTCGGCGGCACCGTCCCCGGGCGCCTGCTGCTGACCAATCCCACCGCCCGACGGGCCCGGCTCGAGGTGCGCGACGCCTGGAACCCGACCGCGGGCCTGGACGACCAGCACAGCCGCCTCGTGGTCCCCCCGCAGGAGCGTCGCGCCGTCGCCCAGGCCTTCACGCCCACGCGGCGCGGCGAGCACCGCTGCCGGCAGCTGCTGCTCTCCTCGGTGGGGCCGATGGGCCTGGCCCGGCGCAGCGCCCGCGCCGAGGCGCCGGGGCGGATGCTCGCGCTGCACCCCTTCGGCTCCCGGCGCCACCTCCCCTCCCGGGTGCAGCGGCTGCGGGAGATCGAGGGCCTCGCCGCCATCCATCAGCGCGGGCAGGGCACCGAGTTCGACTCGCTGCGCGACTTCGTCGACGGCGACGACGTCCGCTCGATCGACTGGCGGGCGACGGCGCGCCGCCGCAGCGTCGTGGTGCGCACCTGGCGTCCGGAACGGGACCGGCACGTCCTGATCGTCGTGGACACCTCCCGCACCTCCGCCGGCCGGCTCGGTGAGGCGACGCGGCTGGACGCCGCCTTCGACGCGGCGCTGCTGCTGACGGCGCTCGCCGGGCAGGCCGGGGACCGGGTGGACCTGCTGTGCGTGGACCGCATCCCGCACGTCTCGGTGCTCGGCTCGACCCGCACCACGGTGCTGCACGACATGGTCGCCGCGACCGCCGCCGTGGAGCCGGCGCTCGTGGAGACCGACTGGGAGCGGGCCGCCGCCACGATCGAGGCCCGCACCCGGCGCGGCTCCCTGGTCGTGCTGATCACCCCGGTCGAGGCGCAGGTGCTGAACTCCGGGCTGCTGCCGGTCGCCGCCCGCCTGGCGAAGGACCATCCCGTGGTGCTCGCCTCGGTCTCCGATCCGGCGCTCGAGGAGCTCGCCGCCGGCCGCGAGGACCTCGAGCGCGTCTACCGGGCGGCCGCCGCGGAGCGCGCCCGCTCGGAGCGCACCGGAGTCTCGCGGGCGCTCGAGCGCGTCGGCGCGCATGTGGTCGACGCGCCGCCGGATCGGGCCCCGCAGGCCCTGGCCGACACCTATCTCGCCCTCAAGGCCGCCGGCAGGCTGTAGGGCTCGCCCGGGGAGCAGGCGACGGGCAGACTTGGCCCATGAGCGCCCCGGAGACCTCCCCGCCCCGCACACCGAGCCCGATCGCCCTGCTCGCCGCCTTCATCGACCAGCATCGTCAGATGCTCGCCGCGAGCCTCGACGACCTGGACGAGGAGGAGGCCCGCCGCCGCCTGGTCCCCTCGGAGACGACCCTGCTGGGCCTGGTCAAGCACGCGACCTTCGTCGAGAGGGTCTGGTTCGAGGAGGCGCGCACCGCCACCGCGCGCACCGAGCTCGGCCTCCCCGAGGACTCGGGCGACTCCTTCCTGCTCGAGGAGCAGGACACGATCGCCTCGATCCGCGAGGCCTTCCTCGCCGCCTGCGCGGCCTCCCGCGCCGTGACCGAGAACATCGCGGGCGACGAGACCTGGTCGGGCAACCGCCGCGGTCCGCTCCCCGTGCAGTGGATCCTGCTGCACGTGCTGCGCGAGCACGCGCAGCACTGCGGCCACGCCGACATCCTGCGCGAGCAGATCCTCGCCGCACGGCGCTGAGCCGCCCGCGCTACGCTCGCAGGATGCAGCAGCGCAGCGTCGACCGTGACTTCTCGGCCTACAACCGGGACCAGCGCGGTCGCCCCGTCCGCCCGCTGGCGCGCCGCGCCGCCGAGGAGGTCCTCGCGACCGAGCACGCCGCGGCACCGGTCGCCGTCGAGCTCGGCAGCGGCGCGGGGATCGAGGCGCGCTTCCTGGCCGAGAGCGGGTTCGAGGTCCACGCGATCGATGCGGACCCGAGCGTCGAGGCGGTGCTGGACGAGCTCGGGACGAGCCACGGCGTCCGCGCCGTCATCACCGAGCTCGAGACCGTCGAGAAGCTCCCCGCGGCGGAGCTGATCCTCTCCTGTGCCACCCTCCCCTTCGTCCGGCGCGAGGCGTTCGCAGCCCTGTGGGAGACGGTGCGCGCGGCTCTCCGCCCCGGCGGCGTCCTCGCCGTGGACCTGTTCGGCGAGCGCGACGACTGGGCCGGGACGGAGGGCACCTATCGCGCGCGCGCCGAGGTCGACTCCCTGCTCGAGGGGCTGGAGGTGCTCGATCTGTCCGAGGAGGAGCGGGACGGCCGCTCCTTCGCGGGGCCCAAGCACTGGCACACCTTCCGGATCCTCGCCCGCCGGCCCGCCTGAGCGACGCGGGAGGCGGCCCGAGCGCCGCCCGTCGCTCAGGCGGCGGTCGCGACGCGGGAGCCGACGAGCTCCTCGCTGAGGTCGCCGGTGATCCCGGCGCGGTGGACCTGTCGGCCCCTGCCGAGCATGAGCACGAGGAAGGCGAGCCATGCGGTCGCGCCGATCGCGATCCGCAGCGCCGGCGGCAGCGAGCTCGGGGTCACGAAGGCTTCGATGAACCCGGCGACGAGCAGCACGGGCACCAGCCCGATCGCGACGGTGACCAGGGAGCGGGCCGCGTGGGACAGCGACCACAGCCGCGGCAGGGCCCCCGGGCGCACCCAGGCCCAGAAGGTGCGCAGCCCCGCCCCGGCGCCGACCACGATCGCGGTGATCTCGAGCAGGCCGTGCGGGAGGATGAACACGAAGAAGGTGTCCAGGCCGCCGTAGGCGCCCATCACCCCGGCCGAGAGCCCGATGTTCAGCCCGTTCTGCAGCAGCATCACCACGGGCCAGAACCCTGTCACGCCGAGGACCACCGACTGCACCGCGATCCAGGCGTTGTTCGTCCACACGCGGGCGGCGAATCCGGAGGCCTCGCCCTCGAAGTAGTAGCGCACGAAGTCGCGCTGGGCGAGAGCTCGCTGCTGCGCCTCGGGGACCACGAGCTCGCGTGCGGTCCCGTCGAGGCCGAAGTACAGCCCGGAGACGAGCGAGGAGAGCAGGAAGATCCCGGCCGCGAGGGCGACGGCCCACCGCGCCTGGTACAGCGCCGCGGGCAGGTCCTCCCAGAAGAAGGTGCGCGCGTGCTTCCACAGCGGGATCCGCGCCCCCGTGATCCGCAGCCTCGCGCGGTGCACGAGGAGCGACAGCCGTGAGATGAGGGCTGGGTCCGGAACGGTCGAGCGCACCGTGGAGAGGTGGGTGGAGACCTCCTGGTAGAGCGAGAGCAGCTCGTCGACGCCGTCGGCGTCGAGGCTGCGCGCGCTCGTGAGCTCTCGCAGCCGCTCCCACTGCGGCCGATGCACGGCGATGAAGGCGTCGGTGTCCACACGGCCAGGGTAGGCGGACCGCCGCCGCCCTCACGGCCGACGAAAGTCGGAGGCCGCCCGGCCGGAAGCCGACGCTCGATGCTGACGGCGCGGTCGGCGCCCTGCGAGGATGGGGCCATGGCAACCACGGGCACCGCTGCGGCCGCCACCCTCTCGGGCGACCGGGACGCGCTGATCACCGGCGATGCCGTCCTGCTGGACCTGCGCGCCGCCTCCTTCGCGACCCGCCTGGTCTCCTTCCTGGTCGATGCCGTGCTGCAGCTGGTGCTGCTGGTCGGGGGGATCGTGGCGGTCGCCTGGCTCGCCGCCCGCACCGACCTCGACGACGGCTATGTCGCCGCCGGGGCGCTGCTCGCCTCGGTCGCGGCCTACATCGGGTATCCGGTGCTGTGCGAGCTGCTGCTGCGCGGCCGCTCGGTGGGGCGCCTGCTCATGGGCACCCGCGTGGTGCGCGACGACGGCGGCCCCGTGCATGTGCGCCAGAGCGTGCTGCGCGCGGTGATGGCGATGTTCGAGATCTGGGCGACCTCCGGCGCGGTGGCGATGACCTGCGCGGTCATCGACCGCCGTTCGCGGCGGGTGGGAGACCTCCTCGCCGGGACGATGGTCATCCAGGAACGCATGCGCACCCGGACCGAGCCGCGCGTCGAGGTGCCGCTCTCGCTGCGGGACTGGGCCCGCGGGGCCGACGTGGGCCGCCTGCCGCTGCCCCTGCTCCAGGACATCCGCGCCTTCCTGCCCAGGGCGGGCCGGATCAACGCCGAGTCCCGACACCACCTCTCGCGGGACCTGCTGCACCGCACCCTGCCGCACGTCGCGCCGGCGCCGCCGCCGGGCACGCCGCCGGAGGAGTTCCTCGCCGCCGTGCTCGCCGAGCGCTCGCACCGTGACGAGATGCGCCTGCGCCGGGCGCAGGAGCGCCAGACGGAGCTGGCCGCCGAGGTGCGGGCAGTGCCCTTCTCGGTCTGAGCGGCAGTCGGGATCTGTCGGCCGTCGGAATCCGTCGGCCGCCGGGATCAGTCGACCGTCGGCGCCTCGGCACGGCCGGCGATCAGCACCGGGATCCCGCCCTCGACCTCGTGGACGCGACCGCACGCGGTGCACTGCAGCGCCGCCTCGACGTCCCGCAGCTCGCCGCCGCAGTCCGGGCAGCGCAGGACGGCACGGACCCAGCCGGGAACGTCCGCGCCGCTCGCCCCGGCGGGCCGCAGCGCGGGACCGTCCTGCGGGGCCGGACCCGTCTCCTCGCCGTGCACGAGCGCGCGGACCTCCTCGAGCACCCTCTCCATCGTGGCCTGCTCCTCGGCCTCCACGTTCAGTCGCAGCAGCGACTCGGTCTGCGAGGGGCGCAGGGAGAGCCACCAGCGCTCCGCGGGGGCGAGATCCGACTCCCAGTGATGCACCGCGAGGCCGTCGAGCTCGTCGATGCGGGCGAGCGGCAGGGAGTCCGCGAGGGCGCGCACGCGCTCGGCGGCCGCGGCCGCGTCCTCGACGGGGAAGTTCCGCTCGCCGCTGGCCGCGTACGGGCTGTGCGCGGCGACGAGCTCGGAGGCGGTGCCGCCGGACTCCGCGAGGGCGGCGAGGACGTGGAGGGCCGCGAGCATGCCGGAGTCGGCGAAGAAGAAGTCGCGGAAGTAGTAGTGGGCGGAGTGCTCCACCCCGGCCACGGCGTCCTCCTCGGCCATGATCCGCTTGATGCCGGCATGGCCCACCGGGGTCAGCAGCATCTCGCCGCCGGCCGCGTCGATCACCTCGCGCACATGACGGGAGGCGACGGCGTTGACGGCCACGCGGGGCCGCTCCTCCCCCGCGGCGCGGGCGCGGGCGATCTCGCGGGAGGCGATCAGCGCGCCGATCGCGGACGGAGCCACCGGGGCGCCGGTCTCGTCCAGGACCACGCAGCGGTCCGCGTCCCCGTCGAAGGCGAGGCCGAGGTCGGCGCCTTCGCGGCGCACCGCCTCCTGCAGGTCGCGGAGGTTCTCGGGGCGCAGCGGATCCGCCGGATGGTGCGGGAAGGTGCCGTCGAGCCCGGAGTGGAGCGCGACGAGGTCGATCCCCTCGAGCGCGCCGAGGACGGCCGGGGCCGTCAGCCCCGCCATCGCGTCGGCCGCGTCGACGACGACCCGCAGGAGCCGGCCCGCGGGCAGGGGGACGAGGTCGTGCAGGGTGCGGACGTAGTCCTCGAGGGTCTCGAGCTGCTCGGAGCGGCCCTCGCCCCGCACGGGGATCTCCCCGGCGGCGAGGTACTCCTCGGCGCCGCGGCGCACCTGTTCGAGTCCCGAGTCGCGGCCGACGGGCCGCGCTCCCGGGAGGCACAGCTTCATCCCGTTGTCACGGGCGGGGTTGTGCGAGGCGGTGACCATCAGCCCCGCCGCCCGGTGCAGGCCCGAGGCGCAGTAGAGCTGGTCGGTGGAGGCCAGGCCCGCGTCGGCCACGATCGCGCCGCGGCGCACCGCGCCCTCGATCACGGCGCGGGAGAGCTCCGGGGAGCTCACGCGCATGTCGTGGGCGACGATCAGCTCGGGGGCCTCGAGGAGGTCCGCGAAGGCGGCGCCGAGGGCGCGGGCGACCTCGGCGGTGAGCTGCTCCCCCGCGACGCCGCGGATGTCGTTCGCCAGGACGATCGCGGAGAGGTCGGGGCGGGGCTCAGTCATCGCTGTTCCTGATCACGTGGAGGTGGCGTGCGGCGTCCCGGCCGGTGTGTCGACCGCTCGCGCGCTCGCCCGGGCGGGAGGCCGACGCGGGGCCGGGGCGTCCCGGCGCGGTGCCCGCTCCGTGCACCGCGGCACCGGGGATCTCGGGCGCGGGGCGCCGCACCGCGTCGGCGAGGGCGACGAGGTCGTCGCTGACCTCCTCGCCGCCGGCGACGCGCAGCAGCTCCCAGCCGCGGGGCGGGGTCATGCGGGCGGCGTGCTCGCGGCAGAGGTCGTAGGCGTGGGGCTCGCTGAGACGGGAGAGCGGGCCGAGCACGGCGGTGGAGTCCTGGTACACGAAGGTCAGGGAGCTGACCGCAGGTTCGGAGCAGGCTGTCCGGGAGCATTCACGTGCTGGCACGTCCAGCAGTGTACGCAGGTGGCGGGCTCGGCACGGTGCGGCGCGCCCGGCGCCCGGGCGGCGGCGGTGCCGGTGCGGGCCGCGGAGGGCACCACCCCTGGCGACGCGGCTAGAGTGCAGGCCATGGACCTCGAACCCGGCCGTCCCCCTGCCCCGCGCGGGCCGAACGGACCGCGCCGCCGGGACCGCCGCGGCCGCGGCCGGCGCTGGGACCTGATCCCTCCGCACCTGCCCGGCCATCGCACCCGCCGTGAGCGCTTCGACGATCTCGTGGCCGATGCCGGGGCGGCCCTCACCGAGCGCTTCCCCCGGCGCCTCGCGCATCTGCAGGTGCTCGTCGAGGAGGTGCCGCCCGCCGATCCCGCCCCGTGGGAGGACGCCTCGGTGGTGCTGGGGCGGGCGCTGCCGGGCACGCGGGAGCATCCGCCGCGGGTGATCGTCTACCGCCGCCCGCTGCAGACGCGGTGCGCGGGCGAGACCGAGCTCGAGACGCTCGTGCGCCAGGTGCTGTCCGAGCAGATAGGTTCGCTGCTCTCGATCGCCCCGGAGGACGTGGACCCGGAGGCCTGGGACCTCTGAGCCTCCGGCGCCCGTCGGCGCCTCGACGCTCCCGCGGCGGGGTCAGGGCCGGTCGTCGAGGCTGACCGTGACCGAGTCGCCGCCGTCGGCGGCGGGCAGGACGGGCAGCGAGGTGAGCAGCACGCCGCCGGCCCCGTCGCTCTGGCGCTGCATCCAGCTCGCGTGCACGGCCCCGGGCCGGTCGGGGACGATCGACAGCGCCGCGGCGCCCTCGTCCCCGATCTGCAGGTCGGAGTGGGCGAGGGCGGCGGAGGTCCCCGCGGCGACATCGAGGCCCACCGGCTCCCCGGCCGAGCCGTCGGCCGCGAGCGGGACGACGGTGACGCGGGTGTCCTCGGTCGCGGCGAGGGCGAGGACGCCGTTCGCGCCCTGCGCGGGCAGGGCGGTGACGGCATGGCCGCCGAGCGCGGGCGCCGGGGCGACGAGCGTGAAGTCGACGGGCGCGCCGACGGTGTCCCCGGACAGGTCCTTGCCCGTGCGGACGCTGCGCGTGACGGCGCTGAGCTCCGTCTCCGAGGTGACCTGCACCGTGTAGGTGCCGTCGGGGACATCCCCGAGCGCGGTGGGGAGCACGGCCCCGGCCGGGATCTCGACCCCCTCGAGGGTGGCCGCGTCGACCGGCCCGTCGGGCCCGATGACCTGGACCTCAGCGGTGGCGTCGGTGCTGGTGGGGTTCTCGAGCACGAGGGTGGGGGCGGTGCCCGCGACGTCCACGCCGGGCATCACGATCTCGGACGCCGCCTCGGGCAGCGGATCGAGGATCTCGGCGCCGCCGGGGGTGAGGCCCTCGCGCTCGGTGGTCTGGACGTGCATCGACAGAGGCGCGCCGAGCACCGCGACGTGCACGCCGACGGCCTCCTCGCCCGGGACCACGGACTCGAGCAGCACCCGCTCCTCGCCGCCGGGGGCGACGACCACCTGGCTGCGGCCGGCCATCGCGGCGGGGCCGTCGGCGGTCGAGGCCTGCACCGAGGCGGTCGCGGGACGGTCGGAGGGGTTGGACAGCACCAGCACGGAGCTGTCGCCGGTGCCGGTCGCGACGCCGAGGAAGGACGCCTCGGTGGTCGGCTCGGCGCAGCGGGTCGAGGCGAGGGAGCGGTAGTCGCCGCGGAGCGTCGAGGTGGACTGGACGACGTCGGCGACGGGACGGCCGCCCTCGGCGCTCTCGGCGGTGACCGACGGGACGGTGTCCACGCCCCGCAGGCTCTGCACGCTCACTCCCAGGTCCAGCGAGGCGGCCTCCCCCTCGAGGGCCTGTCCGTCGGCATCCTCGGCGGAGATCGCGGGGGCGGGGATCGCGCCCTCCTCGTCCTGCTGGGTGCTCGAGCCGCTGACGGTGCCGAAGAGCACGGAGGAGGCGGGCTCGACCGCGACCGAGCGCAGCGAGACCGACGGGGTGGGCGGGGTGACCGAGAGGTCCTGGTCGCCGCCGCTCTCGAGCGCCTCCTCGGGCAGCTGGAGCGGGCCGTGGCAGTAGCGGGTGCTCGCCCCGGGGCTCGCGCTCGCCTCGGCGGGCGCGGCGGGGACCGGCTCGGGGGCAGGACGCGTCGCGAGGGCGCCGCCGACCAGCAGCAGCGGCAGCAGCGACGCGGCCGCCAGCAGCGGCCGGGAGCGGCTGCGGCGGGGCGCGGGGTCCTGGGTGGGGCCGGAGGCCTGCTCAGCCATACATCTCCTCCGCGGTGCGGGTGCGGACCCGCCAGGGGATCGCGATCAGTGCTGTCACGGCGGTGGTGCCGTACAGCAGCAGCTGCCACACCAGGCGGGCCGGCTGCTCCCGGTGGATCTCGAGCTCGCCCTCGGCGCCGGCCGGGATGGTGAAGCCCTGCGCCCAGCCGTCGACCTCGGTCGCGGCGAGCTCGGTGCCGTCCAGGGTCGCCCGCCAGCCGGACTCGTGCCGTTCGGAGAGGACCGCCGTGCGCTCGGCCGAGGAGGCCTCGAGCGTGCCGTGGGCGTCGATCAGCCCGCTCTCGAGCGGGGCGGGCTCCTCCCCGCCGACGACGACCGCCCGGGGTGCCGCGTCGACCACGCGCCACAGGCCGCCGGTGGTGCCCTCGGTGACCTTCTCGAGCAGCGGGGAGCCGTCCAGCGCAGTCATCAGCCCGGACTGCGCCTGTCGGTCCCCCTGCACCACGACGTAGGAGATCGCGGCGTCTGCGGCGCCCGGGTCCGTCGCGGCGCCCGAGGCGCCGGAGAGCATCACGGCGACGTCCTCGCGCACCGCGGCGGAGGCGGCGTCGGCATCGGCGGCGGTGCCCCTGAGGACCGCCTCGACGTCGCGGGCGTCGGCGAGCGCGGAGTGCTGGAGCACGGAGTCCCCGCCGCCGACGACCAGGCTCGCCCGGACGCCGCCGTCCTCGTCCTGGCTCAGCACGAGCACGCGCTGGCGGGCGTCGGTGCGGCCCTGGTCCGCGGCGGCCGCCGGCACCTCGCCGGTCCCGGTGCGCTCCACCTGCAGCGCCCCGGGTAGCAGCACGACCCCGCCGACGAGGGTGACCAGGCAGGCCGCCGCGGTCAGCGCCCCGGCCGTGGAGGTGAGCAGGCGTCGGGCGCGGCCCATGCCGCCCTCGCGCCGGGCGAGGGCGTCGAAGGTCGCGGCCGCCCCGAGGGCGAGGCAGAGCAGGGCGGCGCTGAGCAGGGCGTGCAGCGGCGGGGTGAGCAGGGCGCCGTCCCCGGCGGCGGTGGGGACGCCGCGGGCGAGCAGCACCGCGAGGGCGACGCCGGCCGCGCCCAGCAGGCCGAGCCGTCCCGTGCGTCCCGCCGGGCCGGCCAGCAGCGGGGCCAGCAGCGCGCCGAGCAGGACCGGGGCGACCGGGAGCAGCACCAGGACCTGCCCCGCGACGGGGCCGATCCAGCTCGGCAGCGCCGCCGTGACGTCGGGCGTCACCGGCCAGAGGCCCAGCAGGTCGAGGCCGGCAGAGGTCCCGGAGCCGGCGGGGGTGCCGGCGACGGCCAGCAGGGTGCGGGGGTGGCCGACATAGGTCGGCAGGAAGGGTGCGTGCAGGGCGAGGGAGGGCAGCAGCACCCACAGCAGCCGGCGCCGGCGTCCCGGCACGGCGAGGGCGACGAGGACCAGCACGAGCGCGGCCAGGAGCACGAGCACGGGCTGCACGGCGCCGATCAGGAGCAGCACCAGACCGCCCGCGGCCGCGGCGGACACGCTGGCCTGGGAGACCTTGTGGGGCAGGCCGATCGCACGCCCCACGGCGAGGGCCAGCAGCGGCAGCAGCACGTGCACGGCCAGCAGCGGCCAGGCCCCGATCGCGAGGGCGGCCAGCAGCGAGGGCGCGAGCGCCCAGACGCAGGTCAGCACCAGGCGGGCGCCGACGGCGCGGGTGATCGCCCCGGAGGCCCACCAGGCGGTGATCGCGGCGGCCGGCACGGCCAGCAGCACGATCGCCTCGACCAGCAGCGAGCCATCGACCGGGAGCTGGCCGAGCAGCCGCACGAGGGCGTCGCCGGGGCCGCGCTCCCCGAGCCCGCCGGGGATCCAGCTGGACCAGGCGGCGGCCCAGCGGTCCGCGGCGCTGTCGGGGACGGGCCGCAGCCCCGGGCCGACGAGCTCGCCGCGGCCGAGCAGTCCGCGGAGCGTGACAAGGCTGAGCACCGCCGCGCCCAGCACGACCGCGGCGGTCCACACGATGTGGCGGCCGTAGTCGGCGTCGTCGAGGCCGTGGCGGGTCCCGGCGATGCCCCAGGTGGTGCGGCGGATCCGTCGGCGTCGATCGTCGTCGGCGAAGAACCGGGTGCCGACGTCGTCGATCCAGCGCCGCAGGCTCGCTCCGCGGGGCAGGTAGAGCGGGGCGAGGCGGCGGCGCGGCACCCGCGCGCGGCGACGGTCGCGGACGCCCCGGGAGAGGACCCCGCGCAGGCGGGGCAGCGCCGCGAGCACGGCCCGCAGCTCCATCATCGCCATCCGCGGCTCGGAGGCGATCAGGGCGCCGGCCATCCGCAGCAGCGTCTCCAGCGGCAGCAGCACCAGCGTGAGCAGGGCGTGCAGGAAGGAGCGGTGCTTGAGTACCACGAGCAGCCGCCCGGTGCGCTGGTCGCGGAGCCGCTCCAGAAGAGGTCTGGTCGGGTGCGGGTGGAGGACGCGCGCCCCGGACTGCACGGCGACCCGCTCGCCGGAGCGCCAGACCCGGTGGCACAGGTCGATCTCCGCCCAGGGGGCGGGGAGCTCGGGGTCCAGCCCGCCGAGCTCGCGCAGGGTCTGCTCCCGGATCAGCATCCCGGGCAGCGGGACGGCGAGCACGTCCTGGCGCCAGTCCGCCTGGCCCTGGTCGATCTCCCCGGGGTCCACCCCGGAGATGATGCGTCCGCCGTGGGTGAGGGTCAGACCCACGTCCACGAGGGCGTCCCCCGCCTCGGCGGTGAGGGGCAGCCCGGAGTCCTGCTCGGCATGGCGCACCCGCTTCGCGCCGACGACGGCGGTGGTCGGGGACGCCTCCACGCTCGCCAGCTCCTGCTCGAGGGCGTCCAAGGCGGGGATCTCGGGGTCCTCGAGGAACCACAGCCAGCTCTGGCCCTCGGCGCCCTCGGCGTGGCCGGCACGGCGGCCGCTGCGGTAGCTCTCCTCGCGCAGCCGGGCGGGCACGCGGGCGAGGTCCTCCGCCCGCTGGGTGCGTTCGCGCTCGACGGCGCCGGAGTCGACCTCGCGGGCGCGCCGGCCGCCGCGCGCGCCGCGCCGCCGGGACGGAGCGGGCTCCGCCGCGCCGACGGGGTCCTCGGTGCGCTCGTGCCGGGCGACGAGCTGGTCGAGCGCCTCCTGCACGGCGCCGGCGCGGGAGACGGAGGCGGGGACGTCGAGGAGGCGGTCGACCTCGCCGCGCGAGACCTCGGCCTCGAGGGCGCTGCGCACCTCGGCGTCGATCTCGGAGGGCACCACCGCGACCACGCGGTCGGGCCGACGGGTCTGGCCGGACAGCGCCGCGCCGAGGGCGGCCTGGGTCGCCGCGGTCGTCGCCCCGCTCAGCAGGACGACCGCGGTCACATGGCGCTCGTTCACCGGGTAAGGATGTCAGACCACCCGGCGCTTGAGCTTGCGACGCTCACGCTCGGAGAGACCGCCCCAGATGCCGAAACGCTCGTCGTTCTCGAGCGCGTACTCGAGGCATTCCGCGCGCACCTCGCAGGAGACGCACACCTTCTTGGCCTCGCGGGTGGAGCCGCCCTTCTCCGGGAAGAACGCCTCCGGGTCCGTCTGCGCGCACAGCGCGCGCTCCTGCCAGCTCAGCTCTGCGTCGTCGGAGTCCTGCCCGGCGAGGTCGAGCAGGGACAGCTCTGCACGTGCGTCGTCGTCGACACGATCCTCGTCCATGGCCACCACTCCTTCCACTGCTGTGTTGACCTGTTGCGACCAGCGAAGGCCCCTTGCGGCCCCTAAAGTACACCGGTGTAGTTATGGTGCGTCAAGCGGCGTCGGCGCGTCGCCTTGCACATCACGGCGCCGCGCCCCTGCACGTCGTCCCACGTCCTCGGCCCCGAGCCCTGCGCCGGAGCCCCTCCCCGGGAGGTCCCCGTGTCCCGCACCCCGTCGCCCTCGGCCCGCTCCGCCTCGCCCGTCCCGGGGGCCGCGCCCCTGCCGGTGTCCGTCCTCCCGCTGACCGGGCTGGGCGAGGTGCGCGAGGGCGCGGACCTCGCCGCGCTGCTCGCGGAGGCGCTCGCCCCGCTCTCCCCGCGCGAGGGCGATGTGCTGTGCGTCTCGACGAAGATCGTCTCCAAGGCGCTCGGGCTGCGCATCGCCCCCGAGGAGCGGGACGCGGCGATCGCGAGGGCGGCCGTGCGCACGGTCGCGCGGCGCCTGCACACCCGGGTGGTGACCTCGGTGGTGCAGATCCCCTCGGGCCCGGTCATGGCCGCCGCCGGGGTGGACTCCTCGAACGCCCCCGACGGGCCGCTCCTGCTGCCCGAGGACCCCGACGCCTGCGCGCACGAGCTGCGCGAGGGACTCCGCTCGCGCCTCGGCATCGCGCTCGGCGTGGTGCTCACCGACACCTCCTCGCGGATCTGGCGCGTGGGCGTCTCCGACATCGCGCTCGGCGCGGCGGGCGTGGCGGCGCTCGAGGACCTGCGCGGCGGCGTCGACGCCGACGGGCGCGCCCTGACCGTCACCGTGCGGAACCTCGCCGACGAGCTCGCCGCCGCCGCCGACCTCGTCAAGGGCAAGGCCAGCGGCGTCCCGGCCGCGCTCGTGCGCGGCGTCCCCGGCGCGACCGGGGCCGACGTGCCGGCCCGGGAGCTGTCCCGCACCGGGGGCGAGGACTGGTTCCGACGCCCCAGCCTGGAGTCGGTGTGGGTGGCGCTCGGGCTCGCCCCCGAGCAGGAGCCCGTCGCCCGGATGTCCCCCGAGCCCGCCGAGGAGCGGATCGTGCGGGCCCTCGAGGTCGCCGCCCTCCCCCGGGCCGGCCGCGGACCGTACCGGGCGAGCGCCGCGGCGGTCCGCGGGCGTTCAGGCACGACGCATATCGTGGTGGAGCGCACGGACGCCTCCGCCGCCTCCGTCGCCGACGCCGCCGCCCTCGCCGAGCGGATCCGGACCGCGCTGGGCGCCGAGTCGCTCGGCGAGCCCCTGCCCGAGGTGCCCGTCCTGCTCGTCCCCGACCCCGAGGAGGACCCCCGATGAGCTCCGCAGATCCGTCGCCGACCGCGCTCCTGCTCGACCCGCTCGAGGCGCTCGGGCCGCTGCCCGCGCTCGCCTGGCACGGGGAGTCCTCCCGCATCGAGCTGTCCGGCCACGTGCTGGCCAACTGGGTGATCAAGGCGATCGGGCACCTGCACGACGAGGTCGCGCTCGAGGTGGGCGACGTGGTCGTCCTGGACCTCCCGCCCCACTGGAAGCGGCTCGTGCTCGCCCTCGCGGTCTGGTCACTCGGCGGCGAGGTCGTGACCCTGCCCCGGAGCCTCTCGGGACGCCCCGGCCACGCGGAGCGCGACGAGGCGGCCGAGGCCGTGCCCGAGGGCGTCGAGGATCCCCGCGTCGTGGTCACCGACCGGCCTGGCTCGGCCCTCGCCGACTCGGCCGACGAGGTGCTCGCCGTGCAGGCCCTCTCCCTCGCCCCGCGCTACGACGGCGAGCTGCCGCCGCTGGTGCGGGACTGGGTCCTCGAGGTGCGCGGCAGCTCCGACCGGCTCTCCGTGCCGCTGCCCGCCTGGAGCGGCCCGGTGCCCCTGGCGACCGCGGGCAGCGCCGCGCGACTGCTGGTGGAGGCAGACGGCCTCGACGTCGTGCCGCGGCTGCTCGGCGCCTGGGCCGCGGGCGGCGGCGTCGTCGGCCCCGCCTCGGCGGTGAGCGACCACCGGGCGGCCGAGGAGGGCGTCACGGCCCGCGCCTGAGGTCGCGGGGCGCGCCCACCGTCCCGCCCGGCGTCGTCGGCCCACCGGGCGTCGTCGGACCGCTGGCCCCTCCGGCCCCGCTCAGCTCGCGCGGAGCGTCGCGACGGCCTCGGTGGGATCGCCGTCGAAGACTGTGCGTCCCTTGCGCAGCACGACCACGCGGGTGCAGAGTCGCTCGAGCATCTCCAGCTCGTGCGAGACCACGATCATGGTGCGGCCCGCCGCCTGGAGCTCGCGGATCCGCTCCAGGCACTTCTTCTGGAAGGGCTCGTCGCCCACGGAGAGGATCTCGTCGACCAGGAAGATGTCGGGGTCGGTGTGCACCGCCACGGCGAAGGCCAGCCGGAGGAACATGCCCGAGCTGTAGTACTTCACCTCCGTGTCGATGAACTCCTCGATCTCGCTGAAGGCGACGATGTCGTCGAAGCGCTCCTCGAGCTGCGCCCGGGACATGCCGAGGATCGCGCCGTTGAGGAACACGTTCTCCCGGCCCGAGAGGTCCGGGTGGAAGCCGGCGCCCACCTCGATCAGCCCGGCCACGCGACCGCGCAGCAGGACCCGTCCGGAATCCGGGAAGAGCACCCCGGAGATGGTCTTGAGCAGCGTCGACTTGCCCGAGCCGTTGAAGCCGATCAGCCCCACCGTCTCGCCGGCGTGGACGGTGAGGTCCACGTCGTCCAGTGCCATGAAGGTGTCGGCGAGCTTCTTGCGCTGCAGCGCCGAGAACACCAGCTCCTTGAGGGAGCGGTCGTGGCGCAGGGAGAAGCGCTTGGAGACGTGCTCGACGCGCACCATCTCCCGGTCGGTGGGGACCGCGGCGGAGCGGGGCACGTCCTCGATCTTCGGGGTCATCGCAGTCCTCCTCTCACAGTTCCTGGGCGAAGCGCCGCTTCGACCGCTCGAAGACCACGGTGCCCAGGGCGAACACCGCGACGGCGATGAGCAGCCCGGCCCACCACAGGCCGAAGGGCTCCCCCGGCTGGGCGAGGGTGTGGGCGAACGGGTTGTCGGTGGCGAGCTCGTCCACGACCGGCTTCGAGTACCGCCAGAAGGCGATGTGGAACAGCTGCACCACGATCGTGATGGGGTTCAGCTGGTACAGCCACCACCAGATCGTGCCGTCGATCGAGCGCTGCACCATGTCGATCCGGTACAGCACCGGGGACAGCCAGGTCGCGACCATGACGATGAGGTCCACGAAGTTCTCCACGTCGCGGAACGCCGCGTTCAGCGCGGCGGTCAGCATGCCGAGCCCCATCGTGAAGATCAGCAGGATGACCATGCCCAGCACGAAGGCGAGCGCCGCCGTGGGCGAGGGCAGCCATCCGTTCAGCAGCGCGCCCACCAGGAGCACCAGCAGCTGGGGCAGGAAGTGCACCAGGGCGACCAGCATGCTCGCCCAGGGGAACAGCTGGCTGGGCATGTAGATCTTCGAGACCAGCGCACCGTTGCCGGTGATGGACCGGGTCGCGTTGCCGAAGACCTCGCCGAAGAGGTTCACCACGACGATGCCGCTGAAGAGGTAGACCGCGTAGGCGGGAGTGCCCTTGTTCAGCTCGAGGAACACGCCCATGGCGATGTAGAACACCAGGAACTGCACGGCCGGCTTGACGTAGCTCCAGACCATTCCGAGCACGCTGCCGCGATAGCGGACGCGCAGCTCCTTCTTCACCAGCAGGTGCAGCAGGAACCGCTCCAGGAACGGGTTCAGCCAGCCCGCGTCCTGCCCCGGCGCGCGCCATCCCTCCGCCTGCTCCGCGGCCGACGGCGTCCGCCGCAGGGCTCGGCCGGACGTCGCCGTCACGCGGAGGCGCTCTCGGACGTCGCGCCGGAGGACTCCTCGGACCCGTCGCGGTCGTCGATCCCCGGGCGCACCGGCGCGGGGTGCGCCGCGAAGGTGCGCTCCCAGGCCGGGAAGGAGGTGATCTCGCCGGCCGCGGCACGGTACTCGTCGCGCAGCCGGTTCCAGTGGCGGTAGAGGTCCAGGTGCGTGCGGACGGAGCGGGCGAGCATCGAGCGCACCTGCTCGGGCCGGCGCTGGTACCAGGCCACCTTGGTGCCCTCGGCGTTCGAGACCACGGCGCTGTCGTAGTGGCTCAGCGTCCACCACTTCGCGTCCTGGTGGGCCACGAGCGCCTGCGGATGCCGGCGCGCGGTCGAGGACGGCTCGGCGAGCATCTGGCGGCCCATGGCCTTGAGGGTCCACAGGGGCAGCACGGCGCGATGGGGCGCGGAGAAGGGTCGGCCCTTGTGCGGGGGCTTCGTCACCTGCACGTCCGGGAAGGAGTCGGCGCCGGGGCGCGTGACGGAGTCGTCGTGCTCCGTCGCCATCGTGCGCAGCTCGGGCAGCTTCTCACCGATCTCCTCGTGCAGCACGCCCGGGCCGCGCAGCACGTCCGCCTGGGCGTACAGGCGCGCCGCCTGGGTGTAGTACTGCATGGACAGCAGGTGCTTCACGTCGATGCCCTGGGACTCCCCGAGCACCCGGCCGCCGCGCTCGTAGCCCGAGTGCAGCAGCGCGGTGATGATGCGGTTGCGCTCGTGGAAGTAGATCTGCCAGTCCAGCGCGTCGTTCTTGTCGGTCCAGGTGATGTGCCAGACGGCCGCGCCGGGCAGGGACACGGTGGGATACCCGGCCTTCTTCGCGCGCAGCCCGTACTCGGCGTCGTCCCACTTGATGAACACCGGCAGGCTGAGGCCGATCTCCCGCACGGTCTCCGTGGGGATGAGGCAGGTCCACCAGCCGTTGTAGTCCACGTCCGCGCGGCGGTGCATCCACGGGGTCGAGCGCAGCGGCGAGGAGCCGAGGTCGTGGCCCAGGGTGCTCTCCGGGATCGTCACCCGGGGCTGGATGGCCCACGGGTCGACGCTCTCGCCGAAGGCGTGCAGCACCGAGCGGTTGTTGAGGTCGAACATGTGCGCGCCGACCAGCATCGGGGTGCGCGTGTAGTCCGCGAAGGTGAGCAGGCGCAGCAGCGACTCGGGCTCGATGTCGAGGTCGTCGTCGCTGTTGATCACGTAGGTGGAGGAGCCGTTTGTGGAGGCCTCGTACATCCCGCGGGAGAAGCCGCCGGAGCCGCCGATGTTCCCCTGCTCGATGATCCGCAGCTGCTCGCCCATCGCCTCCTGCAGCGGGGCGATCTCGGCGTGGTCGCGCAGCCGGTCCGAGCCCTGGTCGACCACGTACATGACGTCGAGCTTCTCGCGCAGATCGGAGTCCTTGCTGATCAGCTCGATGTTGTCGAGGACGTAGGAGACCTTGTTCATCGTCGTCATGGCGATGGAGAAGGTGCCCTCGGTGCGGGCGTCGGCCGCGTCGGCGGTCCACTCCGCGCCCAGGATCGTCAGCGGGGCCTCGCCGGTGATGACGTCGAACCAGTACCAGCCGCCGTCGCCGAAGGCGGTCAGCGGGAGCGTGAAGCGGCTGGTCCCCTCGGACGTCACCGTGACCATGTCCTGGCGCTGGATGGCGCCGCGGGCGTTGGAGCGGTAGACGATGATCTGGCCGGAGCCGCGGGTGGAGATCGACAGGGTCACCTCCCGCACCGGGGTCCAGCGCCGCCAGTAGCTCGCCGGGAAGGCGTTGAAGTACGTGCCGAAGGAGCGCAGCGACTGCTCGGGCACGTACAGACCGAAGCGGGCGCTGAGCTCGTCGATCTGCGGCTGCCCGGAGGCCGGTGCCGGGGCCGGGGCCGAGGCGCTGTTCTCGTGCGACTCGAGCGGGGCGCTGCCGAGCCCGAAGGCCGCGGTGTGCGCGCCGGAGCGCGCGGCATGGGCCTCCAGGTACAGGGGGATGACGTCCGGGGTGGGCGAGAGCGGCATGATCAGCCGCTGCAGGATGCGCTGCGGCACCTGGCCCTCGGCCTCGTCTGTGGTCGCGCTGGTGGTCGTGCTCACGTCGGGGAACTCCTCGTCGTCCGCGGTCTCAGCCGCGCAGAAGGGCGGGCAGCTTGTTGTCGGCCATCGACAGTGCGGAGCCGATGGCCATGTGCATGTCGAGGTACTGGTAGGTGCCCAGGCGGCCGCCGAACAGGGTGCGGGGCTCGGCGTCGGCGCGCTCGCGGTAGGCGAGCAGCCGCTCGCGGTCGGCGCCCGAGTTGATGGGGTAGTACGGCTCGTCGCCGGACTCGGCGAAGCGGGAGTACTCGCGCTGGATGACGGTCGCGTCCTTGGTGTAGTCGCGCTCGGGGTGGAAGTGTCGCGGCTCGATGATGCGGGTGTAGGGCACCTCGGCGTCGGCGTAGTTCATCACGGACGTGCCCTGGAAGTCGCCCACCTCGAGGTGCTCGGTCTCCAGGTCGATCGTGCGCCAGCCGAGCTCGCCGAGCTCGTGGTCGAAGTAGCGGTCCACCGGACCGGTGTAGACCACCGGCAGGTTCCCGCGCACCGCATCGCGGTTCAGCGGCTGGGAGGTGTCGAAGTAGTCCGTGTCCAGCCGCACCTCGATGTCCGGATGGTCGGCCATCCGCTCGAGCCAGGCGGTGTAGCCGTCCTTCGGCAGCCCCTCGTGGGTGTCGCTGAAGTAGCGGTTGTCGTAGGTGTACCGCACCGGCAGTCGCGAGATGATCGAGGCGGGCAGGTCCTTCGGATCGGTCTGCCACTGCTTGCCCGTGTAGTTCTTGATGAACGCCTCGTACAGGGGGCGGCCGATCAGGGAGATGCCCTTGTCGTTGAGGTTCTCGGGGTCCTTGCCGGCGAACTCCCCGGCCTGCTCCGAGATCAGGGCGCGCGCCTCGTCCGGCGTGTACGCGGCCTGGAAGAACTGGTTGACGGTGCCGAGGTTGATCGGCATGGGGTACACGACGCCCTGGTGGGTCGTATACACCTTGTGCTGGTACCCGGTGAAGCTCGTGAAGCGGTTGACGTACTCCCACACCCGGTCGTTCGAGGTGTGGAAGAGGTGGGCCCCGTACTTGTGGACCTCGATCCCGGTCTGCGCGTCGGCCTCGGAGTAGGCGTTGCCGCCGATGTGGGAGCGGCGGTCGATGATGGTCACCTTCGCGCCGTGCTCGGCCACTGCACGCTCGGCGATGGTCAGGCCGAACAGGCCGGAGCCGACGATCAGGAGGTCAGGAGTCGACACAGGGGGTCCTTTCGATGCGGGCGGGATGTCCGCCGGGGACTCGATCACAGTAACGGAGGCCTCGGGCCCCCACCGCCTCTCGCCCCGGCGTGCCGGGGCTCGTGGCGTCGGTCATGCGGGGCGCCCGTCGTGCTCGACGAAGCGCCGGTACACCAGGCGGCGCGCCCAGCCCGGGGCGATCCGGTACACGCCCCGCTCGCCGAGGTTGCGCAGGAACCCGGTCGGGGAGGTGACGCGGTCGAGCACGAAGCGGCGCTGCAGGCGCAGATCGCTGGCCAGGAGGCGGCGCCCGCCGCGGCGGGCGAAGAGCTGCTCGTCCACGCGGTAGTCCACGAGGACGTCGGGGAGGTTCGCCATCCGCGCCCCGCCGAGCATCATCCGCTCCCACAGCCAGTAGTCCTCCAGCAGCGGGAGGTCGCGGTAGCCGCCGACCGCCAGCACCGTGGAGCGGCGCAGCACCATCGTGGGGTGGTGGAAGGGGCTGTGCCGCGGCAGGTAGCGGACGATCTCGTCATGGGTCAGCGGTCTGGTGCGCAGCGGCCCCGAGCCGGGCGGCACCCGGTCGCTGAACTCCTGCATCGCCGCGCCGAGGAGGTCGAGCCGGTCGCGGTGCATCCGCGGGATCTGCAGGGCGAAGCGCTCGGGGCGGCAGAGGTCGTCGGCGTCCGCACGGGCGATGAGCTCGTGCGGGGAGGCCTCGAGCCCGTCCTGGAGCGCCGAGGCGACGCCGCGGTGGTCGTCGTGGCGCAGCACGGTCGCGGGCCCGAACTCCCCGGCCGCGACCCGCGCCACGAGCGCGTCCAGCGGCTCGGGCAGGGTCCCGTCGACGGTGAGGACGAGCAGGTCGGGACGGAGCTCCTGGGCCTCGGTGGCAGAGTGGATCGCCTGCTCGACGCGGTCCGGGCGATCCTTCCCCCACAGCGGCATGAGCACGGAGAAGGGCTCCGCCTCGCCATGGGTCGGGGCGGCATCGGACGGCGCCGGTGCGGCGCGGTGCGGCTCCGTCACCGGCCGGCCGCCCGGTCGATCGCGCGCACGTCGGCCGCGGCCTCCCCGTCGGCCGAGAGCACGGCCGCGGACGGGCGGGGACCGCGGCGCAGCGCGGCCAGCAGTCCGCGCAGCCCCACCCCGGCCACGTCCCCGCGGTGGCGGACCAGGACCCGGAGCCAGCCGAGGCCGGTGCTCCCGCCGTGCACGACCTTCTCCAGCGGGGTGAAGGAGTCGGTGCGCAGCAGCGCCCACAGGCGGTTGCGCACGTCGTAGTAGAAGCGGCTGCCGGGGCTGGACTGCGCGTTGCCGAAGGCGGCGGTGCGATGCTCCACGACGGAGGCGGGCACCTGCAGGCCGCGGCCGTGACGCAGCAGTCGCCCGGTGTGCTCGAAGTCGTCGGACCAGATGAAGTAGTCCGCATGCGGCAGGCCGAGGCGGCGCACGTCCTGGCCGTTCAGCAGCGCGGAGACGTAGCTGGCGGTGCGGATGGGCCGTCCGCCCGCCCGGGCGGCGTCGCGCTTCTCGCGCGCGCTCGCGCCGAGCCGGGTGCGCTGGGTGTTCATGGGGTGGTCGCGTCCGTCGGTCCACACGGCGCGGGAGCTGAGCACGCTCAGCCGCACCGGGGAGAGGGACAGCGCCTCGAGCAGGGCGGACAGGGCCCCGGGTCGCGGCACCGTGTCGTCGTCCATCAGCCACACCCAGTCGGCGTCGTGGCGCACGAGGGCGCGGGCGATCCCGGCGGCGAAGCCGCCCGCGCCGCCGACGTTGCGGTGGAGGTGGACGACGTCGGCGCCGAGCGGGTGCTCGTCGGCGACGGCGCCGCTCGCGTCGGTGGAGGCGTTGTCGATGATGACGACCGCGTCGGGGCGGCGCTCCTGCGCGGCGAGGCCGTCCAGGCACTGCTGGAGCAGCTGCTCCCGGTTGTAGGTCACGACCACCGCGACCACGCGCTCGTCGCGGGCCCCCGGGTGGGCGCCCGACGCCGCGGGGACGGTCTCTCCGGCCGACGGACGGCTCCGGTCCTCGGGTGCGGTGCTGGTCACTGCGCCTCCTGCTGGTGGTCTGTGCCGCCTGAGCGGCGCCTCCACAGTGTACGGAGGTGCATGCCGTGCTCGGTTGCCGCTCGGGAACGGAGGTGTGAAGGTTCTCGGGAGGTTCTCCGAAACGTTGATGCCTGCTTCGTGCTCCGGGGGCGCGGCGGCCGCCCCGCCCGCTACTCTGACGAGCGCCGCAGACCCGGATCTCCCCACCGAGCGCACTCCCCCACGCCCGGATCCGGACTGCCGCGAGCCGCCGGGTCGCAGTGTCCCGGCCGGGAAGGAGACCGCTGTGAGCGATCAGCAGCCGCCCCGCTCCCCGCGCCCGGGCGGGCCCCGCCGCCCCAGCGGGCACCGGGCGCGCGCCGGAGGCAGCGCGCGGCCCGTGCCGCGCCGCGCCGAGAGCCGTCCCGCCGCCCGGCCCGAGAGCCAGGGTGCGGGACCAGCGCCCACGCGCCCGCTGCCTCGGGTGGACGCCGATCAGGGAGCGCGCCCCCGCGGCCGCGGCGCGGAGGGCGACCTCGCGCGCGCCGAGGCGTGGGGCGAGGCGCCCGAGCCGCTGCCGGGCGGCGACGGCCCCGCCGGCGCTCCCCGCACCGGGCGCCGGCGCTCCCGCGTCCCGCGGCCGGCACGGCTCGGCGCGACCCTCGCCGTGCTGCTGCTGGTGATCGTGCTGGGCTGGGGCGCGGGCCTCACCCTGTGGGCGAACAGCCGGATCGAGCACGTGGACGCGCTCTCCGGCGCCGAGGACACTCCCGGGACCACCTATCTCATCGCCGGCTCGGACCGGCGCGACGGGGACACGGTGGGCGACGACGGCACCGAGGGCGCCCGGACCGACACGATCATGCTCCTGCACAAGGCGCCGGGCGGGAAGAGCTACCTGATCTCCCTGCCCCGCGACACCCTCGTGGACATCCCCGGCCACGGCGGCTACAAGCTCAACGCCGCCTACTCCTTCGGCGGCGCACCGCTGCTGGTGGAGACCGTGGAGGAGTTCTCCGGGCTGACCGTCGACCACTACGTCGAGATCGGCTTCGACGGCGTCTCGGAGGTGGTGGACGCCGTGGGCCACGTGAACCTGTGCATCGACCAGGACGTGGACGACGAGAAGTCCGGGCTGAAGATGACCGAGGGCTGCCACGACGTGGAGGGCGAGCAGGCCCTCGCCTTCGTGCGCGCCCGCTACTTCGATCCGACCGCCGACATCGGCCGCCAGGCCCGGCAGCAGCAGTTCGTCTCCGCGCTGATGGACCGGGCGACCTCCCCCGCGGTGCTGCTGAACCCGATCGCGCAGGTGCGCCTGGCGGGTGCGGGCTCCGGCGCGCTGGTCACGAGCGAGGGCACCGGGATCGTGGACGTGGGACGGATGGCGCTGACCGCGCGCTCCGCCATGGGCTCGGGCTCCCTCTCGATCCCGATCGAGGACCCTGAGTACCAGACCAACAACTCCGGGGTCGCGATCCTCACGGATGAGGACGACATCGCGGAGTTCTTCGCCTCCGTGGCCGACGGCACCGCGGAGCCGTCGACGGAGGACCCGACCACGGAGGGATGAACGTGCACACGGGAGCCGACGCGGGGCGGCCCTCCCCCGCCGCGATCGACGAGCTGCTGCGGCACGCGTGCCTGGACCTCGACCGGGACCGCCGGGCGGACCCGGCGCGGGCCGCGGCCCTGCTGGAGGCCGAGCCCGCGCTCGCGGGAGCGGGGCTCGCCGCGGCGGCCGCCGCGGGCGATCTGCTCTCCGTCCGTCGTCTGCTCGTCACGGACCCCTCCGCGGCGACCCGTGCGGACAGCCCCTTCGGCTGGCCGCCGCTGATGCACCTCACCTACTCGCGGTTCGCCGGGACGCTGCCCGCCACCGCGGACCTCCCGGCCCGCCCCTCCGACCCGCTGGGCACCGCGCGGATGCTCCTGGACGCCGGGGCGGATCCGGACTCCGGCGTGCTCCACGACGGGCTCCCCTCCCCGTACACGGCGCTCACCGGCGTGTTCGGCGGCGGCGAACAGGGGGAGGTCCCGCACCCGCAGGAGCTCGAGCTGGCCTCTGTCCTGCTGGAGGCCGGCGCCGACGCGAACGACTCTCAGACGCTCTACGACCGCGGACTCGGGGACTCGCGCGGACCGCGGGACGACACCGAATTCCTCGAGCTGCTGCTGAAGGCCGGACTGGGCCGCGGGGACGGCGGCCCCTGGCACCGGCGGCTGGCCCCCGACCATCCCACTCCCCCGCAGCTGCTCGCCGAGGCCCTCCAGCACGCCGCCCACCACGACCTGGCCCGCCGCGCCCGGCTCCTGCTCGCCGCAGGCGCCGTCCCGGACCTGGGCGGCACCCATCCCCTGCACGGCGGGCGCAGCCCCTACGAGGAGGCGGTGCTGCACGGCGCCGAGCAGGTGGCGGCGATGCTCGCCGCGCACGGCGCCGACATCTCCGGACCTGATGCCACCGCTCGCCTGATCGGTGCGCTGCTGCGCGCCGGCGAGCTCGACCCGGCGGAGGAGACTCGTCTGCGGGCGGAGGCCGCCGCGGCCTCCCTGCCGTCGACGCATCCCGATCTCGTGGCGCGCGCCGCGGCACTCGGGCGACCGCAGGCGGTCCTGCGCTGTCTCGCAGCGGGCTTCCCCGTCGACGCGCGGACGCCCGAGGGGATCACGGCGCTGCACGAGGCCGCGGTGCGCGGCGACGGGGCGAGCGCCGAGGCGCTGCTGTCCCGGGGCGCGGACCCGACGCTCGCCGATCCGGTCCATCGCGCCTCGCCGGCGGGCTGGGCGGCCCATGCCGGCCACGCGGACCTCGCCGCACGGCTCGCGGACGCCGCACGGCGGGAGCGCTGAGGCGCTGCCCCGCGGAGATCAGCGGAAGAGCATGTCGATGACGATGTTCACGGAGTTCAGCATCGACTGCCCCTTCGAGCGGGAGTAGTCGGTGTAGAGGATGTGCACCGGGCGCTCGGCGACCGTGAGCTTGTGGCGCCCGATCTCCTCGACGATCTCGGAGGCGTGCGCCATCCGGTTCTGCTCGATGGCGATCTGCTCGCACGCCTCCCGGCCCAGCACGCGCAGCCCGTTGTGGGCGTCGGTGAGCTTCACCCCGGAGGTGAGGTTCGTATACCAGACCGCGGCGCGCAGCACCATCCGCTTCAGCAGCCCCGGTCGGGTGCGCGCGTCGAGGAAGCGGGAGCCGAGCACGATGTCGACGCCCTCGGCGTCGCGCTGGGCGATCATCGCCGCCGCGTCGTCGACCTGGTGCTGGCCGTCCGAGTCGAAGGTCACCACCTGCCGCATCGCGGGATCACGCAGGGCGTAGTCGATGCCGGTCTTCAGCGCCGCGCCCTGCCCCATGTTGTAGGGATGGCGCACCACGACGGCGCCGGCCTCGGCGGCGATCCGCGCCGAGTCGTCGAGGCTGCCGTCGTCCACGCAGACCACGAGCGGGTAGCGGGTGCGCAGGTCGCGGATGACGTCGCCGACCACCTCCCCCTCGTTGAACAGGGGCACCACGAACCAGGTGGAGTCGGCACCGGGGGATGCCGGCGATCCGCCCTCGTGCGGCGCGGGCTCGGTCGTGCTCACGGGCTCTCCTCCAGGGGGCCGAACGGGTGATGATCGCCGTCGCGGCGGCGGCGCGGGAGCAGGCTCCCGACCGGCCGATGAGGATACCCTGTCACGGTGGACCGCCCGTGGCGGTCCCCGACGCGCACGCGGTGCCCGCGAGGTGCCTCACGAGGAGGAAATGTGAAGACTGCTGTTGTCGCTCTGGGGAAGATCGGGCTGCCGCTCGCGGTGCAGTTCGCCGATGCCGGTCACGAGGTGGTCGGGGTGGACGTCAACGCCCGCCAGGTCGAGCTGATCAACCAGGCGACCGAGCCGTTCCCGGGCGAGGCCCATCTCCAGGAGAAGCTCTCCGAGCTGGTCCCGGCCGGGCGTCTGCGCGCGACCACGGACTATGCGGAGGCGATCCCGGGTGCGGACGCGATCGTGATCGTGGTGCCGCTGTTCGTGGACGACGCGTCGTGGGAGCCGGACTTCGGATGGATGGACGCGGCGACCGAGTCCCTGGCCCAGCACCTCACCCCGGGCACCCTCGTCTCCTATGAGACGACCCTGCCGGTGGGCACGCTGCGCGGACGGTTCGTGCCGATGATCGAGGAGATCTCGGGCCTCACCGAGGGGAAGGACTTCTTCGCCGTGTTCTCCCCCGAGCGGGTCCTGACAGGGCGCGTGTTCGAGGACCTGCGCAAGTACCCCAAGCTCATCGGCGCGATCGGGGAGGAGAGCACGCGTCGGGCGCGGGAGTTCTACGAGTCGGCGCTCACCTTCGACGAGCGTCCGGACCTGGCTCGCCCCAACGGGGTGTGGGACCTGGGCTCGCCCGAGGCGTCGGAGCTGGCGAAGCTGGCGGAGACGACGTACCGGGATGTGAACATCGGCCTGGCCAACGAGTTCGCGCTGTTCGCGCAGGACAACGGCATCGACGTGTACAAGGTGATCGAGGCGTCGAACTCGCAGCCCTACTCCCACATCCACCAGCCCGGCATCGCGGTGGGCGGGCACTGCATCCCGGTGTATCCGCGGCTGTACCTGTCCACGGATCCGGCCGCGCAGACCGTCCGCACCGCGCGGACGCTGAACGCGTCGGTGCCGGAGAAGCTGGTGGAGCGGGCCGAGAACCTGCTGGGCTCGCTGGAGGGCGTGAAGGCTGCGGTGCTGGGTGCGTCCTACCGGGCCGGGGTGAAGGAGACCGCGTTCTCGGGCGTGTTCCCGGTGGTGGAGGCGCTGCGTGCCCGGGGCGCGCAGGTCGCGGTGCACGACACGTTCTACGACGATGAGGAGCTGGCCGGGTACGGCTGGGACCCGTATCACGTGGGCGAGGACGCGCAGCTCGTGATCGTCCAGACCAACCATCCCGAGTACAAGGACCTCACCGCCGAGGATGTCCCCGGCGTGAAGCTGATCGTGGACGGCCGCAACATCACCACTGCCGAGAACTGGACCGGCACCCCCCGCCTCGTCCTCGGCGACGGCTCCGGCTCCACCCACCAGCAGGCCGAGGAGGCCTGAGCCGATGGACGGCCTCGACCAGCTGATCGCCCTGGGCCCCGCGCTCGGGGTGGGCAGCCGCACCTTCATCATCCAGCTCGTGCTGGTGCTGGGGATCGTGGTGATCGTGGGCTGGCTGTTCGCCACGCGCGGCGCGAAGCAGCTGGCCGTGCGCCGCCTGCTGGTCATCGCGTTCGGCCTGTTCGCGGTGGTGACGGTGCTCTTCCCCAGCACGCTCACCCGGGTCGCCCATCTCATGGGCGTGGGGCGCGGCGCCGACCTGCTGCTGTACGCGACGGTGCTCGTGCTGCTGGGCTTCCTGGCGCTGCAGGAGGCGCGGACCAAGGCGGCGGAGAAGCGCACCACGGTCCTCGCCCGCCGCCTCGCGCTCGACGAGGCGGAGCAGCCCGGCACGTACCGCGAGCGGGCACTGCGGGACGGATGACCGGCCTCTTCGCACTGCTCCTGACCATCGCGGTCGTCCTCGCGGCGACGTACCTGCCCGGGTACGCCGCCGCGCGGATTCTCCGCGCCTCGCCGCTGCTCGCCCTCGCGCTCGCCCCCGCCCTCGGCGCGGCGGTCGCCGGGGCGAGCGCGGTCGTGGCACCGGCCCTCTCCCTGCGCTGGTCGCTGCTGCCCTTCCTCCTCGGCGCGACCGTGCTGATCGCCGTGGCGGCGGGACTGCGGCGCCTCGGCGCGGTGCTGCCCGCGACGGTGCTGGACGGTCCGGCGGCCCCGCGGGGCGCGCTGCCGCTGCTGCCGCTGTGGCTCACGGGGGCGGTGGCCGTCGCGGTCGTGCCGATCGCGGTGCGGGCGGGGCGCGTCGACGCCGTCCTCGAGCGCTGGGACGCGCTCTACCACCTCTCCGCGCTCGCCCGGATCCGCGAGACCGGGAACGCCTCGAGCCTCGCCGTCGGTGCGGTCTCCAACAGCGCCGGGACCCCCACCCCGTATCCGGCGGGATTCCACGCCCTGGCCTCCCTGGTGCCCGGGGTCGAGATCCCGGTGATGCTCAACGGCGCCATGCTGGCGCTGGCGGTCGTGCCCTGGGTGCTGGGCACCGCCCTGCTGGCCCGTGCCGCGCTCCCCCGCATCCCCTGGGCCTTCGGGGCCGCCGCGATCGCGGCGGCGCTGATCCCGGCCGCGCCGCTGGACGAGTGGATCCACCTCTCCGCCATCCCGAACGTCGCGGGCGCCGCCGCGATCCCCGGGGTCCTCGCCGCCGCCGTCGCGCTGTGGGGCGCGCTGCTGCCCCGCCTCGGCGGGCGCGGGGACCTTCCCTCCGCGGCCGACGCCCAGGGCGCCTCCGGCACGGGGTCGACGCCCCAGACGGCGCCCATCCCCCTGCTCCGCGCGCTGATCGCATCCGCGGGCGTCCTGGCCGTCTCGGGCATCGGCCTCGCCCTGCTGCATCCCAACACGGCGGTCACCGTGCTGCTGCTGCTGGTCGCGCTGACGGGGGTCAGCGTCGCGCCGAGCCTGGGCGAGCGCCCCGTGCTGCTGGCCGTGCCGGTCCTCCTGCTCCTGCCCTATCTGGTGATGACGTACTCGCCGCTGGGCGGCCATGTCACGCAGTTCCAGGGCGGCCTGCAGGTCTCGCCGCTCACCGCGCTCGGCGAGATCGTGCTCGGGCTGCACACGGTGTGGCCGATGGCCTTCGGCGTCGTCCTCGCGCTGCTGTGGTGGCCCGGGCTCGTCCGCGCGGCGCGCCACCCCTCCACGCGCTGGCTCGTGGGCGCCTTCGTCGTCATCGCGGTGCTGTACTACGACGCCGCGGTCGACTCGACGGCGAACCTCTCCGCGCTGTACTACCGCGGCCAGGACCGGATCGCGATGACCCTCGCGATGCTCTGCGCGGTGCTGGTGGTGCCGGGGCTGCAGATGCTCGGCGAGGCCCTGCGCGCACGGCGCCCCGCCGCAGCGGGCGGGGCCACGGGCGACGGGACCGGATCCGCCCCCGGTCTCGGTCGGCCGCTGACCGTCGGCCTCGTCCTGCTCGCGGTGCTCGCCGCGGGCACCACGATCCCGGCCCGGCTGGACGACGCCGCCAGGAACCTCGTGGCGGACTACCCCGGCCGGGGCCGCTTCCTGCAGGACGACGAGCGGGCGCTGTTCGAGCACCACGCGCCGCAGATGGACCCCGACGGGGTGATCCTCGCCAGCCCCTACTCGGGGGCGGCGCACATGTACGCGCTCTACGGCCTGAGCGTGCGCCTGCCGGTGCTGGGCATGTCCTACTCCGACGAGGACCGCGACCTGCTGTACGCGGCGGAGATCGCCGACTCCGATCCGGCCGCGTGCGCGCTGCTGCGCGAGCACGACATCCGCTACGTGTACCAGGAGTGGCGCCCCTACCAGCATCACAAGACCTCCGACTCGGTGAACCTGGCCGGCGACGGCCTGGGGGTCGAGCTGTTCCGGACGGACCACTCACGCATGATCGAGGTGACCTGCGATGCCTCCTGAGACGCCCCGACAGGCCGCCCCGCAGCGGGCTGAGGACCCGGAGCCGGCGGAGCCCCCGGGGACGCGTCGGCGCGAGTACGCGCCGATCCTCGACGTCATCCGCGTCGTCGCGATCATCGCCGTGGTCGCGGTCCACGTGATCGCCGATCACGTGAGCCCCGACTCGCCGATCGCGGTGCTGCTGCTGCGCTCCCTGCTCGCCGTCGCCGTCCCCGCCTTCGTCATGATGTCCGGGGCGCTGAACCTCGACCCCGCGGCGATGCGGCACGGGACCGGGGCGTTCCTCGGCCGGCGCCTGCGCCGCCTGGTGCCGGCCACGATCGTGTGGACGGCCGTCTTCGTGCTGGCCTCGGTGCTGATCGCTCCCGCGCCGCTGACCGGCGAGGACATCGTGCGCGGCCTGCTGGAGGCCTCGACCTTCCCGCACCTGTACTTCCTGCCGCTGATCATCGGGCTGACCGTGATCACCCCGCCGCTGGTCGGCTATCTCGCGCGGTCCCCGCGCCGGGCCTGGGGCACGGGTGCCCTCGCCGCGGCATGGGCGAGCGCGGTCATCGCGATCGGGCCGCTCACCGCGGGGCTGATGGACGAGCCGCTCGCCCCGATCCAGCTGGGCGCGCTGACGTACTTCCTGCCCTATGTGGGCTACTACGTGCTCGGGCGCGCGGCCTGGGTCGATCCGCCGCGGCGGCGCGGGACGCTGATCGCCCTGGTCGTGATCGGCGCGGTCATGACGGCGGCGACGGTGCTCGCCTACGCCTCGCCGTGGACCCAGCAGCCCCCGGGCGCGGTGCTGCTGCCGACCTACGTGGCGCCGTCGGTGATGGTCATGGCTCTCGCCTGGGTGATCCTGCTGCTGGCGGCGGGCCGCTCGTGGCGGGTGGGCGAGCGCACGCAGCGGCGGCTGCGCGAGCTCGGCAATGCGACCTTCGGGGTGTTCCTGGCGCACTTCGCGGTGCTGCTGCCCCTGCGGGCGGCGGGATTCCCGCAGGATTCGGCCCTCGGGCTGCTACTGCTCGTCGTGGTGGTCACCGCCGTGTCCTTCGCCCTCGTGCTCCTGGGGCGGCGCGTGCCGGTGGTGCGCGAGATCCTCTGACCCGGACGCGCCACGGCGCGCTCCCCGGGCGTCAGGCTCGTCGGCCGGGGGGCAGCGAGCCCAGCACGGCCTCCGCGGCCCGGGCGGCGCAGCCCGCGAGCGAGGCATGGGCGAGGGTCCACTCCCTCAGGTGCTCCGCGCTCGGCCGATCCTCGCCCGCCAGCGCGCGCCCCATCGCCTCGGCGACGTGCTCGGCGTCGTGGTCGCAGGCCCAGCCGAGGCCGTTGTCGCGGATCCGGTCGTGCGCGGCGCCCTCCCCGGCGTGGATGACGGGGGCGCCGCTCGCGGTGGCGGCGTAGATCTTCGTGGGCAGCGCGAACTCGTAGCCCTGGCCCGGGGTGATGGAGGACAGCCCCGCGACGGCGCCGCGCAGCTGGGCGGCGACCTGCGACGGCGGGATCTTGTCGCGGAACTCGATCCCGTCGATGCCCTCGCGGCGCACCTTCGCCTCGAGCTCGTCCCGGCCGCTGCCCTCGGAGAAGAACAGCAGGCGCGCCTCGGGGTGCTCGGCGCGCACACGGGCGAAGGCGTCGACGAACACCTCGGCGCCCTGCCACTCGGAGACGGTCCCGGCGTAGACGAAGTACGGGCCGGGCTCGCCGGCGTCGGCGCCCTCCGGGGTGAAGGTGTCGGTGTCGATGCCGTTGCCGACCATGACCAGCTGCGGGCGCGCGCCGACGAGCTCCTCGACCCGGTGCTGCACGCCCGGGGAGATCGTCAGCACCCGGGCGGCCCGGCGCCACACCGTGGTCTCGGCGAGGCGCATGGCGGTGCGCACGAGGGTCGGGACGCCCTCGACGCTGTCGACAGCGTCGGACCACACGTCGGCCGCGTAGAAGGTGTACGGCGCGCGGCGCAGGGCGGCGGCGACCATGCCGACGAGCCCCGTGGTGGGCGGCGGCTCGAGCACGAGCGCGTCCATCCGGCGCCGCAGCAGCAGGCGCAGGGCGAGCGGCACGTCGAAGCTCATGTAGGAGACGTAGCCGCGCACCTGGCCCTGCGCGTCCCGCTTCACGGGCCAGCGGGAGACGCGCCGGCGGCCGGAGCTCTCGCCGCCGCGGGCGCCCGAGGAGCGGGTGGTCAGCACGGTCACCTCGGCGCCGGCACGCTCGAGGGCGTCCACGAGCGCCTGCTGGCGGAAGGCAGCGGCGACCGGCTCGGGCGAGTACACCCGGGTCGCGACGACCACATGCGGAGGCCGCGTGCCGCTGCGGCGGCCGGCGAGTGCGCGGGCCATCAGGCGCGCTCGCGGAGGGCGTCGACGGAGGCGAGGGCGGCGGTGCCGTCGCCGTAGTGCGGGGGTCGCTCGGCGGTGGGGCGGGGGCGGGTCACGGCGGCGGTGAGCTCGGCGGGGTCGACGACGAGGCGGTTCCAGTCGTTCTCGAGGGTCTCGACCCATTCGGTCTCGGTGCGGACCGTCGAGCACGGGGTGCCCAGGAGGTAGGCCTCCTTCTGCAGGCCTCCGGAGTCGGTGACGACCGCTGCGGCGTGCTGGACGGCGTTCACGAGCTCGGGGTAGGCGACGGGCGCGCCGACGTGGACGGCGCCGCCTGCGAGGTCGATCCCGGCGGCCTCGGCCTTGGCGACCAGGCGGGGGTGGGCGAACAGGGCCAGCGGCATGTCCAGGCCCTGCAGCGCGGAGATGATCGCGGCGAGGCGGGCGGGGTCGTCGGTGTTGTCGGCGCGGTGGATGGTCGCGACTGCGTAGTCGCTCCCGGGGTCGATCCCCTCGGGCAGGGCGACGGGGGCGTCCTCGACGGACGCGGCGACGCGCAGGCACACGTCGGTCATCACATCGCCCGTGACGATCGTGCGCTCTGCCAGGCCCTCGGCGGTCAGGTGCTCGCGTGCGACCTCGGTGGGGGCGAGCAGCAGGTCGGCGGCGTGGTCGGTGAGGACGCGGTTGTGCTCCTCGGGCATACGGCGGTTGAAGGAGCGCAGCCCGGCCTCGAGGTGGGCGACCTTGAGGTGCATCTTCACGGCGGACAGGGTGCCGGCGAGGGTGGAGTTGGTGTCGCCGTAGACGAGGGTCCAGTCGGGGCGGTGCTCCTCGAGGACCTCGTCCATCCCGGCGAGCATCGCGCCGGTCTGTCGGCCGTGGGAGCCGGAGCCGACGGCGAGGTTCACATCCGGTGCGGGGATCCGCAGATCGGCGAAGAACACGTCGCTCATCGCGGCGTCGTAGTGCTGGCCGGTGTGGACGATGACGTGCTCGACATCGTCCCGCTGCGCGGCCGCATCGGCGATCGCGGCGAGCTTCACGAACTGCGGGCGCGCGCCCACGACGGACAGGATCTTCACGAAGCGGACTCCTCCTCGGCCGGTGCCCGCCGCGCGGCCGCGCAGGACCGTCGTGGCGCACCGTGGGACCGGGATCTCGCAGGTACAGTGATCGTGCTCCACCCTAGCTGTCGGCCGGCCCCGCCACGCACCGTGCGACACGGCCCGTCCCGCAGGCGCACAGCCCGGCACCGACCGGGCAGGAACGGAACATGCATGACGTCTCACCAGGGCACGCAGGAACCTCGCGTCGCCGTCCTCGTCTACAACGACTGCGCGAACGACTCCCGCGTGCTGAAGGAGTCCGCGACGCTCGCCTCGGCGGGGCACATCACGCGCATCGTGGCGGTCGAACGGCGTGAGAAGGGCTACATGGCCGGGCGCGGGGCGCTGTCCGAGCGCCTCGACCTCGAGCGGGTCCCCGAGTTCGCGATCGAGCGGATCGTCCCCGCCCTCGCCCCGCTGTGGCGCAACCTGATCCGCCAGGGCCAGGTCCCCGCCGACGCCACCGAGCCGCCCCGGCGGCCCTCCCCGCCGGCCGCCGGGCTGAAGGTCTCGGCGCTGCGGGCCCTGCGCAACGTCGGCGAGCGCGCCTATCGCACGATCGCGCTGGGCACCTACTGGGTCAACGCCACCCGGTCCGCGCTGCGCTTCTCCCCCGACGTCGTCCACGCCAACGACGGCAACACGCTCGTGCCGGCGATGGCCGTGCGTGCGCTCTCGCGCCGCCGGGTCGGGATCGTGTATGACTCCCACGAGCTGTGGCTGCACCGCAACATCCGCCAGGACCGCCTGCTCGCCCCGCTGGTCGAGCGGCTCTCCGAGGCGCTCGGGGTGCGGCAGGCCGACGGGGTCATCACCGTCTCCCCCTCGATCGCCCGCTGGCTGCAGGAGACGTACTCGCTGGCCGAGGCGCCGTCGCTGGTGCGCAACGTGCCCGCCGAGGGGCCGCTGCCGGACACCTCGACGGGAGTGCTGCGCGAGCGTGCGGGACTCTCCGCCGAGGACAAGGTCATCGCCTACGGCGGGCGGATCACGAGCTCCCGCGGCATCGAGGAGACCATCGCCGCGCTCCCCCATCTGCCCGATGAGGTGCACTTCGTGCTGCTGGGCTACGGCGAGCCGGACGCCCTCGCCTCGGTGCGTGCGGAAGCCGCCTCCCACGGCGTCTCCGAGCGGGTGCACCTGGTCGGCGCCGTCGCGCCCGACGAGGTCTCCCGCGCGCTGGCCGACGGCGACGTCGCCGTGGTGCACGTGCGCCCGGTGTGCCTCTCCTACCGCTACGCGCTGCCGAACAAGCTGTTCGAGTCGATCCGCGCCGGCCTGCCGATCGCGGCCGCGGACCTGCCGGACATGCGCGAGGTCGTCGAGCGGCTCGGCGTGGGCGAGGTCTTCCACGGCACGAGCGCCGAGGACCTCGCCGCCGCGCTCGTCTCGATCCTCGAGGACCCCGAGCCGTACCGCGAGCGCGCCCGACGGGCCGCTCCGACGCTGACCTGGGAGCTGGAGGCCGCGCGGATGCTCGAGCTGTACGACCGCGTCCTGGCGGGCCCCGCGCCCGTCCCCGGGACGGAGGAGGCCTGATGCGCGTCGTCGCCGTCACGACCTGGTTCCCCACCGAGGTCGCGCCCTCGCGCGGCTCCTTCGTCGTCCGCGACCTCCACGCGATCGCCCGTCACGCCGAGGTGTCGCTGGTCCACCTGGTCCCGCCGGCCGACGACGACGGCACGCGCCGTCTGGTCCACGAGGGCATCGACGTGCTGCGGATCCCGATGGACCCCAGGCGCCCGGACCAGGTGCTGGCGGCCTCCCGCACCCTGTCCCGGGCGCTGCGCGGCGCGGACCTCGTGCACTCGATGGCCTTCTCGTCCCTGCTGCCGCTGGCGCTGCGCCGTCCGCGGGCGCCGTGGCTGCACACCGAGCACTGGTCGGCGCTGACGACCCCGTCGACCCTGCCCGCGCTCGCGCGCGCGGGCATGCCGGCGCTCACCCGGCTGCTGGCCCTGCCGGACCGGGTCACCGCGGTGTGCGAGTTCCTCGCCCGGCCGATCCGCGCTCTCCGCGGCCGGAAGGAGACCGCGGTGGTGCCGTGCATCGTCGAGCCCGGCGAGCTGGTGCCGCGGCGGGACCGCGGGGACGGCGCGCTGCACCTGGTCTCCACCGGCGGGCTGATCGAGCGCAAGGACCCGCTGCTGGCCGTGGAGGTGCTCGCGCGCCTGGTCGAGCAGGGCGCCGATGCGCACCTCGAGTGGCTGGGCGAGGGCCCGCTGCGGGAGGCGACCGAGGAGCGTGCCCGGGAGCTCGGCGTCCAGGATCGTCTGGCGCTGCCGGGGAACCGCTCCTCCGCGGAGGTCCGGGAGGCCCTCGGCCGGGCTGATCTGTTCTTCGGGCCGACCCGGGCGGACAACTTCTTCGTCTCCGCCGCGGAGGCGATCGTCGCGGGGCGCCCGGTGGTCCTCGGCGCGACGGGCGGGCAGGGCGAGTACGTCCGGGACGAGGTGGGCGCCCTCGTGCCCCGCCAGGACGTCCGGGAGTACGTCGAGGCGATCCTCGACGTGGACCGGCGCACCCGTGATCTGAGCGCACGCACGATCGCGGACACCATCGGCGAGGCGTTCTCCTCCGCGACCGTCGGCGCCGGCTATGCCGCGCAGTACGCCGAGCTGCTGGATCGCCCCGCCCGCTCGACCGCTGCGGCGCAGTCCGGCCCGGCGCGAACCGGGGCGACCGGGGACGCAGCGCACGCCGAGCAGGCTGGAGAGCGCCCGGTCGAGGTGATCATCGCCTGCCACACGCCCGAGCGCCCGGTGGGCCGGGCCGTCGCCTCGGTGCTGGACGGGAACGCCGCGCACGCCTCCGTCGCCGTCGTCTGCCACAACATCGCCGCCGAGGAGATCGCGCAGGCGCTGCGTCCCGAGCACCGCGCCCGTGTGCGGCTGCTCGAGCACCGCGACGAGCATCGCAGCGCCTCCGGCCCGTTCAACGCCGGCATCGCCTCGAGCGAGGCGGAGTTCGTCGCGATCATGGGCTCGGACGACACCCTCGCACCGGGCGCCGTCGCCTCCTGGCTCGCGGTGCAGGAGCGCACCGGGGCGGAGCTCGTCCTCACCCGCCTCGCCCTCGGCGCGGCCTCCGACGGCGTCCCCACCCCGGTCGCGCGGATGCATCGCGACGGCCTCGTGGACCTGGTCGCCGACCGGCTCGCCTACCGCTCCGCCCCGCTGGGCCTGATGCGGCGGGCGATGCTGGAGCGCACGGGCATCTCCCTGGTCGAGGGCGCCACGGTCGGCGGCGACGTCGCCATGGTGACGCAGCTGATGGCGACCGAGCCCACTGCCTACGACCGCTGCGGCCCGCCCTATGTGATCGGCGAGGACGCCGGGGACCGCGTCACCTACGTGGTGCGGCCGATCACCGAGCAGCTCGGCTTCGTCACCCCGCTCCTGGAGGCGGGGTGGTTCGCCGCCCTCTCCGCGCGGGCACGCGCCGCGATCGGCACGAAGATCCTGCGCATCCACGTGTTCGGGGCGGTGTTCTACCGGCCCGACGAGGAGATCTGGACCGCCGGCGAGCGCGAGGACCTCGCCCGCCTCACCGCGGGGATCCTCGAGGCCGCCCCCGGGGCGCTGCACCCGCTCTCCCTCGCGGACCGGCGCCTCGCGGACGCCTGCCTGGACCCGGCCGTCCCGGCGCGGGAGCTGATCGCCGCGGCCCGCGCGCGTCGCCGTCACGGCCGCCCCGCGACCCTGCTGCCGCGGGACCTGGCGTGGACGCTGCACCGGGAGGCGCCGCTGCGCTTCATGGCGGCGTCCCTCGAGGTCAAGCTGCTGCCCCGCCTCGCCCCGCGCCCGGCCGGGCGCCGGGGCTGAGCGCGCTCAGCTCCTGGCGGCGAGGGCGGAGACGGCCTCGTCCCAGGCGGTGATCTGCACCTCGGCGGAGAGCTCGTGCGCGGCGCGGTCCGCGGCCTGCTTGAAGGCGTCCACGCGCGCGGCGTCCAGCTCCTCGAGCGCGGCGCGGAGCGAGTCCGCATCGGCGCCCTCGGTGACCAGGCCGATGCCGTGCTCGCGCACGAGCTCCGCCATGTCCGGGGACGGGCCGACGATCACGCCGGTGCGGGCCTGGACGGCCTCGAACAGCTTGTTGGGCAGGCTGTGCTCGAGGTTGAAGGTCGTGGCCGGGAACATCACCACCGACATGTCGTATCCCGCGACCGCCTCGACCAGCTGCGCGTAGGGCACGGGGTCGCGGAAGGACACGGCGGGCACGTCCGCGGCACGCTCCTGCAGCTGCTCGATGTAGCCGGGCTCGCTGGGCACGAGCATGAAGTCCAGCGTGATGCCCTCCGGCCCGCCGGCCAGCGCGTCGACCATCGCCTCGAGGCGGCGGTTGGCGCGGGCGACCCCGGTGTGCAGGAGCCGGATCGGCGCGCCGGTGGGTCGGGGTGCGCGGTCCTCGTGGGCGGCGGCGTTGGTGACGATCCGCATCGGCACGGCGAACTCGCGCTCGTACTCCGCGGCGAGCCCCGGGGAGACCGTGGTCGCGGAGTCCACGCGCGGCAGGCAGGTGCGGCAGATCCATCGCTGGTAGGGGGCGACGAACCAGCGCCAGGTGCGCACGTGCTCCTTCTCGCGCGGCGCGTACTCGTGCAGATCGGCGTGGATCCCGCTGCGCGGTGAGAGCCACAGCGCGAGCGGGAGGGTATTGACGTCGTTGGCGAGGACCACGTCCATGCCGCCCCGCTCCTCGGCGAGCAGCTCCCGGGCGGCGCGCACGGCGCTCATGTCCCAGTACGCCTGCCGGTGGCGACCGGTCAGCAGATGCTTCTTGCTGCTGGGCCACGCCCTCGTGCCCTCGGGCACCCGGAGATGGCGAACTCCCGGGTGCGGCGCCGGGCCGAAGCCCACGGTCGTCACCTCGTACTGCGCGGCGAACAGGTCGATCTGGCGCTGCACCCGCGGATCGCGGACGAGCTCGGAGAAGGACAGGATCATCAGCGAGGTCATCGCGGTCCCTCCTCGGCGCCGGGCGTGCGCCCGTCGAGCGCGCCGGCGCCCGCCAGGCCCGCGAGGGCGGCCTGCTCGGCGAAGGCGGGCACCGCGGAGACGACCTCGTCGAAGGTGCCGGCGGCGACCACGGTCCCCTCCCCCATGTAGAACACGATGTCGGAGTGCTGGATGGTCGCCAGGCGGTGGGCGATGGTGATCGTCGTGACCTCCTCGCCCAGGCCGCGGATCGCCTCGGTCACGGCGGCCTCGGTCTTGGTGTCCAGGGCGCTGGTCGCCTCGTCCATCACCAGCACGGACGGCTCTCCGTAGAGGCCGCGGGCGATGCCCATGCGCTGGCGCTGACCGCCCGAGAGCGTCATGCCGCGCTCGCCCAGCCGGCCCTGCAGGCCCTCGGGGCGGGCCTCGATCACCTCGAGCATCTGCGCCCTCTCGAGCGCGGTGCGCACCTTCTCCTCGTCGACCTCGTCCGGGTTCCAGGTCAGCGCCACGTTCTCTCCCACGGAGACGTCGAACAGCGAGACCTCCTGGGGGACGTAGCCGACGTGGGAACGCCACTGGCGCAGCACCGTGGTCATGTCGATGTCATCGATGAGGATCCGCCCCGAGCTCGGGGTCAGCAGGCCCAGGAGCAGGTCCACGAGGGTGGACTTGCCCGCGCCGGAGCTGCCCACGAAGGCCACCGAGGAGCCGGCAGGGATCCGCAGCGAGACGCCGTCCACGGCGGGCTCCTCGCGCCCGGGATAGGTGAAGGTGACGTCCTCGAGCACGATGTCGTGCAGGCCGGGTTCGAGGGTCCCCGAGTCCGGCGCCTCCTTGCGCTCGACGGCGGAGCGCGCGAACTCGATGTCGTCGATGATGTAGTCCGCGAAGGCGGCGTTGGTGAGGATCCGGTTCTGGGTGGCCTGGAAGCGGGTCAGCGAGGGGACCAGGCGGAAGCCGGCCACGGCGAACAGCGCGACCGAGGTCATCGCGGTGGTGGCGCCGTCGCCGGTGGACATGCCGCTGAGATAGCCGACGCCGCCGACGACGACGAAGCCGCCGACCAGCCCTGCGTCGAGCACGAAGCGCGGCATCTGGTTGTAGTACTGGGCGAAGGCGCGGGTGCGCGCGGCGGACGAGCGGCGCTCGGCGACGATGTCCGCGACCTCCTGCTCGTTGCCCTTCAGCGTGAGCTCCTTGAGGGCCGCGAGCACCTCGCCCAGGAGTCGCACGACCGCGATCGAGTTGTCGCGGTTGACGGCGCCGTTGTCGACGGCCAGCGGGCTCACCACACGCGAGAGGAGCAGGGCGATCAGTCCCAGATAGGCGAAGGTCGCCAGGGCCGTCTTCCAGTCCATGAGCAGCAGGCCCACGCTGATCACGCCGATGGTCGCGAACTCGGCCACCACCGTCATCGAGGGCATCAGCACGTTGGCGACCACGGCGGCGACGCCCGAGTCGACCATGCGGATGATCTCCTGGGTCGACTTCGAGGTGCGGTCCACCCAGGAGGCGGACATGTAGGAGCGGAAGAGGGTCTGCCCGATCGTGACCTCGTGCTGGGCGAAGCGCTGGGTGGCGATGCGGATCGTGAGCAGGTTCAGGAAGCTCTTGACGATGATGAGCACGACGAAGGTGCCCACCAGCCACAGCATCTCCTCGAAGGTGCGCAGCTGCCAGCCGAGGACCGGGATCGTCACCGTGCTGCCCGGGCTCATCAGCCCCGGCACGACGATCGCGATCGCGCCGAGGGCGATGACGTCGAGCAGGGCCAGCGCGCTCATCACCGCCCCGAAGGTCACCAGGAACCGTCGGGAGCTCCTGGGCAGCACGGACAGCGTGCGTCCCACGATCCTGATCGTCTGCTTCACCGGTGGTCTCCTTCTCCGGGCCCGCCTGCGCGGGGCCCCTGGTGGATCCGTCCTGCGCCGCCGGCGCTCAGCATGGCGGCGTGAACTCGTACAGAGCGTACGGCCCGTCCTCGGCCACGACCTCCAGCAGGTGGTCCGGGACACGGTGGACGCCCTCCCAGGGCGCCGAGGCCTCGGGATCCAGCCGCTTCCCGGAGAACTCCGAGGTGTCGCGGTACAGATAGGTGGGGCGTTCGCGCTCGAGGGCCTCGCAGACCCGGCCGTGGTCGTCGGGATCGGTGAGATAGCGTCCGATGAGGCGCTGATCGGTGGTGATCGGGGAGGCCATCGTCGGGTACACCGTGCGGACCTCGCCGAGCGACCAGTACAGGGTCGCGCCGTCGCGGGGATCGGCCAGCACCACCGCGTCCCCCGGCAGCTCCGCGGCGGTGCGCTCGATGAACTGCCGCTCCTCCTGGGTGACGTAGGGCGAGAGCTGGACGCCGTAGGCCGTGTAGGCCAGGGAGCCCAGCAGCGGCAGGCGACCGGGCACGAGCAGGCCGGCCGCCACGCTCGCCCACAGCAGCGCGGTCGCCGCGAGCGCAGCGCCGCGCAGCAGGCGGGTGCGCTGGGCCATCAGGGCCGCGAGGCCCCGGGCCATGAGCAGCAGGAGCATGCACATCATCAGCGGCGCGATCCGCTCGCGGGCCCCGTACCAGGGGTTCACCAGCGCGGTCATCAGGGTGCCGCCCAGATCCGTGGCGAGTCCCAGCAACACGGAGACGCCCAGCGCGACGAGCGCGGAGACCAGCACCGCCTCGCGCCGCCGCACCGCCGCGACCCCGCCGAGCAGGGCGAGCGGCCACACGACCGCCAGCGGCCAGAGCGCGGCGGTCAGCGCGGGGATCCGCGGGGTGTCGGTGAGGATCTGCCGCAGCAGCTCCGTGCGCGGGATGCCGGCGGGGCGGGTGAGGTCCATGCCGGCCAGGGCCACCGTCGAGCCGACGACGAACACACCGGCGGCGAGGGCCGCCGCCGCCAGCAGGACCAGTCCGCGTCGGGTCCTGCCGCGCAGCAGGTCGACGATCCCGTGGCCGATCAGGGCGCATCCGCCGACGACGGCGGCGGAGAACATGACGGAGGGATGGGCGAGGGCCGCGCCCGCGACGACCACCACGGCCAGCAGCACCTCGTCGCGGCGCGCCCGGGAGCCGCGGGATCCCACCCGCAGCACGGCCGCGACGGCCGGCGGCAGGCACACGGTGCCCAGCACGATGGGCCACAGCCCCATCACCAGCCCCATCGCCGCGGTGCTGAGGAACAGGGTGCTCGCACCCGCGGCGCACATGGCGAGGACGGGACCGCGCAGGCGGTCCCCGACCAGCGCCGCGACCATCGAGGCGACCCCGACGGGGAGCGCGGCGAGGCACGCCAGCATCAGCGCGTTGGCGGAGGTGATCGGGTCCCACGGCAGCAGGGCGGCGAGGGAGTCGAAGGCGACCGGGTAGAAGGTCGGCTCGCCGTAGATGCCCTGCAGGGCGGTCAGCGGGAAGGCGTCGCCGTCGGTGCGGAGGAAGGTGATCGCGGAGAGGTGGAAGAACGAGTCGTAGCTGCCGTTGAGCGTGCCGAGCCCGTCGATGCGCTGCGAGGCGGCCGCCGCGGTGAGCAGCCCCATGAGGACGCCGACGGCGGTGGCGGCCGCGGCGCTCGAGCGGGACCAGCGGGCGCGGGTCGCGGGAGCTTCGTCTCCGGCGGGCGCGTCGGCGGCGTCGGGAGCCTCGGCGGCGCCGAGAGCGACGGGTGCTCCGGTCTCGGCGAGCTCGGCGGGAGCGGCGGCGAGCGTCCGGCGACGGGCCAGGAGCAGTCGCGCGCCGAGCACGACGAGGGCCGCGAGCAGCAGCCCGACCAGCAGGGACCCCGCGGACCAGCGCACCCCCAGCAGGTGCAGGACGGCCCCGAGCACCACGGCGAGCACGACGGTGACGGCGGGGGCGATGCCCCAGCGCAGCGGGTTGCGCGCACCGGCGAGGACGAGCAGCAGATGGCCCGGCACCGACAGCAGCGCCCAGGCGATCAGGACGGGCAGGAGCATGCTCACCTGGTCCGGCATCCGCCGACAGGTCCGGACGTCTCCGCGCTCACCGGCTCTCCCCCAGCTCGAGGCCCTCCGCGTAGCCGGCGAGCACCCGGTCCGGGTCCCGCTGCGCGACGGCGAAGGCACGGGCGGCCCGGGAGGCCTCGGCCAGCACGGCGGGATCGGCGAGCCGGCGGATCCGCTCCACGGCGGCGTCCTGGTCGGCGACGACCCAGCGGGAGTCGTAGATGGTGGAGGCGCCGCCGTAGGCGGCCGTCTCCGGCCAGTCGCGGACCACGGCGGCGCAGCCCGCGGCCATTCCCTCCATGATCGCCTCGTGCGTGCCCTCGTGCCTCGAGCTCGACAGCACGATCCCGGCCTCGGCCAGCAGGTCCGGGACGTCCTCGCGGCGCCCGAGGATCTCGACGGCCTCCGGGGCGATGCCGGCCAGGCGTGCCCGGACGCGTCGCTGGTGGGGCGTGTCCGCACCGGGGTCGGCGGGCAGGGCGGGGCCGATGAGGCGCAGCCGGTAGCGCTCGTCCTCGGCGCGCAGACGCTCGAGCACGTCGAGGCTGAACATGACGTCCTTGATCTCCCGCAGCCAGCCGACCTGGACGATCAGGTGCGGGTCACGGTCCGTGCCCGGCTTCGGGCCGAGCCCCCGGGTGAGCAGGTTCCCGACCTGCCGGGCGGGGACCTGCGCGAAGGAGGGAGCGATGCGGCAGAGCATGGCCCGCACCGGCGGCGAGACGTACAGCAGCCGGTCGATGCGCGAGGCCTCCGTCAGCAGCGGGAACGGCGTGAACGCCTCGAAGCGGTGCAGCCGCACCGCGAGATGGCGCGGCGCCCGGTCCAGGAGCGTCACCCAGGTCAGCACGTGATGGGCCCACTCCACGAGCACGACGTCGGCCCACTCGAAGCCCTCGGCGAGCTCCGGCGGCGTCTCCAGCAGCTCCCCGCCCTGCAGCGCGTCGTAGCGTGCGCGCAGGATCCGGTCGCGGTCGGCGAAGCCGGGGGCGGCGAGCTCGTCCACGTCGATGGTGCGCACCTCGATGCCGAGCCGCGCGCTGAGCTCGTCCAGGAGCGGCCGGATGAAGGTCCAGTTCTCCTGCGCGATCACCAGCAGGCGCGCGGGGCCGTCCCCGCGCTCGCGCGGCGCCGGGCGGAGGGGCTCGCGCGGCGCGGGCGGCGCGTCGGGGAGCATGATGCGACCCGTGCGCGACAGCCGTGCGGCGCGCAGGAAGCCCTCAGGGTCCGCTGCCAGCGGCGAGGCGCCCGCCTGGTGCAGGGAGCCGTGGAAGCTGATGCGCAGCGCCTTGTCGAACCAGCGCAGCGCCGCGTCGATGCGCCCTCGGCTCAGCGCCGCGTCGGCGCGCCCGAGCAGCACGTCGACGTCCTCGCGCCAGGGAGAGGACTGCGGGTCCTCGGCGATGCGGTGCTGGGCCCAGAAGTAGACGCCCATGCCGCCGACCGGGCCGGGGAGATGACGCACGGCGCGCGCCCCGGCGACGATGGCGCGCTGCGTCAGCGCCGCGCGGTCAGGCATCACCCGTGCCGATCTGCACGACGGCATCGCGGCGGGCGCTCTCCAGCACCGCCTCGACCGTCCGCACGGTGTGGAGCCCCTCGCGCATCGTGACGATGTTCGAGGCATCGCCCAGGACCGCGTCCCGGAACGCCTCGTGCTCGGTGGCCAGCGGCTCCTTGCGCTGCAGGGCGTAGGTGATCGAGTCCCCCTCGCTCACGCCGCGGAAGGAGGCCATCGACTCCCACAGGTTCGTGGGGGCCTCGCCGTTGGCGTGGAAGGTGAGGTCGGCGTTGAGGGTGTCGCCCACGAGCGCCCCGTTCTCGCCGGTCACCACGGTCACGCGCTCCTTGAACGGGGTCAGCCAGTTCACGAGGTGGTTGGTGATGGTGCCGTCCTCGAGCCGCCCGGTGGCCGAGACCATGTCCTCGTCCTCGCGGCCGGAGCGGCGGGTCGAGGTCGCGGCGACCTGCGCGTACTGCGACTGGGCGACCCAGGCGGTGAGGTCGAGGTCGTGGGTGGCGAGGTCCTTGACCACGCCGACGTCCGCGATCCGCGCAGGGAACCCGCCCTGGCGCCGGGTGACGATCTGGTAGATCTCGCCCAGCTGGCCGTCGGCGATGCGTCGCCGCATCTCCTGCAGCGCGGGGTTATACCGCTCGATGTAGCCGACCGCGCCGACGAGGCCCGCGGACTCGTAGGCGGCGGTGATCTCCTCGGCCTCGCCGATGTCGAAGGCCAGCGGCTTCTCGACGAGGGTGTGGATGCCGGCGCCGGCGAGCGCGAGCGCGACATCGCGATGGAACTGGGTGGGCACTGCCACGACCGCGTAGTCGATGCCCGCCGCGATCAGCGCGTCGACGTCGGGGAGGACCTCGAGGCCGGGTGCGGCGCCGTGCGGATCGCCCTGGGCGTCGGCGACGGCGACGAGCTCCACCCCGTCCAGGGAGCGGAGGTTGCGGGCGTGGTGGCGGCCCATCATGCCCAGCCCGATGAGGCCGGCGCGCAGGGTCTTCGTGCTCATCTCAGGCTCCTGCCGTCGCGACGGTGTTCACGGCCTCGACGATCCGCTCCCTGTCCGCCTCGCTGATCGAGGGGTGCACCGGCAGCGAGAGGACCTCGCGGGCCAGCAGCTCGGTGACGGGGAGGTCGAGGTCGATGCGGAAGGTCTCCAGACGGTGCACCGGGGTGGGGTAGTACACGCCGCAGCCCACCTGGTGCTCCTCGCGCAGGGCGGTCGCGAAGGCGTCGCGCTCCGCGGCGCTCGCGCCCTCGATCCGCACCGTGTACTGGTGGTAGACGTGGGTCGCGCGCTCGCGCACCACGGGGGTGATCACGCCCCGGAGGTGCTCGTCGAGGAAGGCGGCGTTCTCCTGCCGGGTCGCGGTCCAGCCGGCGAGCTTGCCCAGCTGGACGCGGCCGATCGCGGCATGGATGTCGGTCATGCGGTTGTTGTACCCGGCGATCTCGTTCGCGTACTGCGTCTCCATGCCCTGGTTGCGCAGCAGCCGCACCTGGCGGGCGGTCTCCGCGGTCGCGCAGCCGACCATGCCGCCCTCGCCGGAGGTCATGTTCTTGGTCGGGTACAGCGAGTACATGACCGCGTCCCCGAAGGTGCCGACCTGGGCGCCGTCCCAGGTCGCGCCGTGCGCCTGGGCGGCGTCCTCGAAGAGCCACAGGCCGTGCCGGGCGGCGATGTCCGCGAGCGCGTCCATCGGGGCGGGGTGGCCGTAGAGGTGGACGGGCTGGATCCCGACGGTCCGCTCGGTGATCGCGGCCTCGACCGCGGCGGGGTCGAGGGTGAACGTCTCGGGGTCCACGTCCACGAAGACGGGCACGCCGCCGGAGACGGCGACGGAGTTCGCGGTCGCGGCGAAGGTGAAGGAGGGCACGATCACCTCGTCGCCGGGCGTCAGGCCCAGCGCGAGCATCCCCAGGTGCTGGCCGGAGGTGCCGGAGTTCACGGCGACGACCTCGCGGCCGCCGACCAGCGCGGCGGAGAACTCCTGCTCGAAGGCGGCGACCTCCGGCCCCTGCGCGACCATCCCGGTCGCGAGGACACGGTCCACGGCCGCCCTCTCCTCGGCGCCGATGATCGGCTTGGCGGGAGGGATGAAGTCGAGCTGCGTGCTCATGCGGCGGGTCCGTCCTGTGCGTCGGTGTCGTCGGAGTCGTCGGCGTCGTCGAGGCCGGTGGCGCGCGGCGCATCGGTCGGCGGCGTCGTGGCGAGGGAGAGCCCGCCGGTGGAGTCGTCGGGGACGTACCACTCGCCGGTGGTGGGGCACACCCAGGAGTCGGTGCCGTCGGAGGCGGGGACGAGCTTCTCGCCGGCGCGCCCGACCCAGCCCAGGCGCCGTGCCGGGACCCCGGCGACCAGCGCGTGCGGGGGCACGTCCTTGACGACGGTCGCGCCCGCGGCGACCATCGCCCAGGCGCCGATGGTCACGGGGGCGACGCACACGGCCCGCGCCCCGATCGAGGCGCCGGTCTCGCAGACGACGCCGACGGGCTCCCAGTCCGAGGCGGACTTCGGGCTGAGGTCGGGGTTCACGGCGCGGGGGAAGTGGTCGTTGGTGAACACGGCGGCGGGGCCGACGAACACCCCGTCGGCGAGCTTCGCCGGCTCGTACACCAGGGCGTGGTTCTGGACCTTGCAGCCGTCGCCCATCTCGACGCCGGAGCCGATGTAGGCGCCGCGGCCGACGATGCAGTCCGTGCCGAGCCGGGCCCCCTCGCGCACCTGCGCGAGATGCCAGATCGCGCTGCCGTCGCCGATCGTCGCGTCCTCGGAGATGTCCGCCCCCGGGGCGACCCGGTAGGAAGGGGTGTCAGTCATGGCCTCGACGATACCGCGCACCTGCGCGGCCGACCGGGAGGAACTCCCCGGCGCGGACGGCATGGGGCATGTTGCACAGAATCCTCACCTCGACGTCGCCGGGCGGACACCAGGGCCGCGCGGGACGGCTCAGCGCGAGGCCCGCAGCGCCTCGCCCTTGCGGTGCGCGATATCCCGCAGCTCGTCCTGGAAGGCGACCATCCGCTCGCGGAGCCGGGCGGCCTGCGCGTCGGACCCGGCGGCGAGGATCCGTGCGGCGAGCAGCCCGGCATTGCGGGCGCCGCCGATCGAGACCGTCGCGACCGGCACCCCGGCGGGCATCTGCACGATCGAGAGCAGGGAGTCCATGCCGTCGAGGTGCTTCAGCGGCACGGGCACGCCGATCACGGGCAGCGGCGTGAGGGCGGCGAGCATGCCCGGCAGGTGGGCGGCGCCGCCGGCGCCGGCGATCACCACGCGCAGCCCGCGCTCGGCGGCGCCGCGGCCGAAGGCGACCATGTCCTCGGGCATGCGGTGGGCGGAGACCACGTCGACCTCCACCTCGATCCCGAACTCCGCCAGCGCCTCCTCGGCGGCCTTCATGACGGGGTAGTCGGAGTCGGAGCCCATGACGATCCCCACGAGGGGTCGGGGCGCGGTCTGCTCGTCGGTCATCGGGGCTCTCCGTCGGTGGTGGGGGCGGTGGTCTCGGGGCGTCCGGCGGGGGCGGCGGCCGCCTCGGGCCCGTCGATGATGAGGCGCTCGGCGCGGTGGGCGCGGGCCAGGAGGTCCTCGGCGTCGTCCCCGAGGAGGGTGACGTGGCCGATCTTCCGGCCGGGCCGCACGGACTTCCCGTACAGGTGCACCTTCAGGCGCGTCTCCTCGGCGAGGGCGGCGGCGGTGCCGGGGGCGAGGTCCTGCGCGGACCCACCGAGAAGGTTCACCATCACGGCCACGGGAGCGAGGGGCTCGGTCGCGCCGAGCGGGAGGTCCGCGGCGGCGCGCAGGTGCTGCTCGAACTGTCCGGTGACCGCGCCGTCCATGGACCAGTGGCCGGTGTTGTGGGGGCGCATGGCCAGCTCGTTGACCAGCACGCGCCCGTCGGCGGTCTCGAACAGCTCCACGGCGAGCATGCCCGTGACGCCGAGGTCCTCGGCGATCGCGAGGGCGAGCTGCTGGATCCGGCGCTGGGCGGGCTCGTCGAGGCCCGGCGCGGGGGCGACCACCTCGTAGCAGACGCCGTCCTTCTGCAGGGACTGCACGACGGGATAGGAGCGCGCCTCTCCCCCGGGCCGGCGGGCGACCTGGGCCGAGAGCTCGCGGGTGAAGGGCACGAGCTCCTCGGCGAGCAGCTCGCCGTGCACGTCCAGCCACTCCTGCGCCTGCTCGGCGCGCTCGACGACCATGACGCCGTGGGCGTCGTAGCCGCCGCGCGGGGTCTTCACCACGAGCCTGCCGCCCGCCTCGGCGAGCGCGTCCGCGAGCGCGGCGGCGGAGTCGATCCGCCACCAGCGCGGGCAGGGGTGGCCCAGCGCCGTGAGCCGCTCGCGCATGACGAGCTTGTCCTGGGCGTGGACGAGGGCGGAGGGCCCGGGTCTCACCGCGGCGAGTCCGTCGCCCTCGATCTCCTCGAGGATCTCGGTGGGCACGTGCTCGTGGTCGAAGGTGAGGGCGTCGACCTCGGCGGCGAGGCCACGCACCGCGGCCGGGTCGTCGTGGCGTCCCAGGCGCACCGCGCCGGCGACGGCGGCGGCGCTCTCGGCCGCATCGGTGGCGAGCACCTCGAGCTCGAGGCCCAGCTCGATCGCGGGGCCGAGCATCATGCGGGCCAGCTGGCCCGCGCCGATCACCCCGATCCTGCGGGCGGGAGCGCCCTCGGGCGCGTCGGTCAGGTCCTGGCGGGGCGTGGTCTCGGGCACGGCCGCCAGTGTACTGAGGTCAGGAGCGGGGACGCGGGCGTCTCCGCACCACGGACCCCTGCGGGAGGGAGTCGAGGTCGTCGCCGCCGGAGGCGTGACGCGCGCCCGAGACGCCGCTGGGGGTCATGTCCGCGCGCTTCTCGCGCGGGCGCCTGCTCGCGCGCCCCTCCCGCCGCTCCGCGCCGAGCACCAGGTCCTCCTCCTCGCCGCCCTCCTCGCCGGGTGCGGAGATGAGGAACACGCCGAAGGTCGCGGGCGTCTCGGTGAGCAGCTCGAGGCGGCCGCCGTCGTCCTCGACGAGGGTGCGGGCGAGCGCGAGGCCGACGCCGGTGCCGCTCGAGGACCGTCCGGAGACGGAGCGCTCGAAGACTCGCGCGCCGAGCTCGGGGTCGATGCCGCCGCCCTCGTCGGTGACCTCCACGACGGTGGAGTGGTCGTTGCGGCGCACCTTGACCGCGGTGCGCCCGTCCCCGTGGACCAGGGCGTTCTCGATGAGCGTCGCGACGACCTGGGTGAGCGGTCCGTTCGAGCCCCAGACGGCGGCGCTGCGCGGCACCTGGATGCTCAGCTCCCGGCCGGCACGGCGGTAGGCCGGGGACCACTCCTCGCTCTGCTGCGTGAGCACGGTGCGCAGCTCGACCACGCCCGGGGTGCGGCGCTGGGAGGAGCGGGGCGCGTTGATGAGGTCGTGGACCACCTCGGTGAGGCGATCGATCTGCTCGAGGGAGATCCGGGCCTCGTCGCGCACCCATTCCTCGGTGCTGGTCGCGAGGATCTCGTCCAGGCGCATCGAGAGCGCGGTCAGCGGGGTGCGCAGCTGGTGGGAGGCGTCGGAGGCGAGGCGGCTCTCGGCCTCGAGGCGCTCGTTGAGCATCGCCCCGGAGCGGGAGAGCTCCACGGCGACCTCGTCGATCTCGACGATGCCGGAGGACTGCCAGGGCCCGCGAGCACGCCCGGAGCCCATCTCCTCGGCGCGCCGGGAGAGCCGCGCGAGGGGCAGCGAGATCCGCTGCGCCTGCCACAGCGCGACGGAGACGCCGATCGAGAGCGCGGCCAGGGCCGCCACGGTGATCAGCACCCAGGCGCTCGCGTTGTGGGCGCGCACGTCGGACTGGGGGATGAACACGGTGATCAGCTGCCCGGACGCGCCGGAGGTGCTGGACTTCCGCGGATCCTCACCGGGCGGGTCGCCGGCGGTGATGGTGTCGCCCTCGAAGACGACGGTCACGGCGATGTTCAGGTCGGTCTGCTCGTCGACCCGGCGCTGCAGGAGCGCCTCGTCGAGGGTGCCGCCCTCCTGGAGGCGCGCCTCGGTGTCGATGCGGACCTGGTCCAGGATGACGTTGGCCTGGTTGCCCAGGTTCTGGTCGGTCAGCTTCAGCCACGAGATGCCCAGCGGGATGCCGAGCATGAGCACGACGAGGATCACCGTGATGATGGTGGCCTGCAGCACGCGCTGCCGCACGGGTCAGCTCTCCGTGCCGGTCTCGAAGCGGAAGCCGACTCCCCTCACCGTGGTGATCCGCCGGGGGTCCGTGGCGTCGTCACCCAGCTTGCGGCGCAGCCACGAGATGTGCATGTCGAGGGTCTTGGTCGAGCCCCACCACTCCGCGCCCCAGACCTCGCGCATGAGGTCGTCGCGGGTGACGACGCTGCCGGACTCGCGCACGAGCACCGTGAGGAGGTCGTACTCCTTCGCGGAGAGGCTGAGCTCCTCCCCGTCGACGTAGGCGCGGCGGGCGGCGACGTCGAGGGTGACGCCGTTGACGTCGTAGCTGTCGCCGCTCTCCTCGGTCGCCTGCGAGCGCCGCATGAGGGCGCGGATGCGGGCCTGGAGCTCGCCGAGGCGGAAGGGCTTGGTGACGTAGTCGTCGGCGCCGGCGTCCAGCCCCACCACGGCGTCGACCTCGTCGGCCCGGGCGGTGAGGATCAGGATCGGGGACTCGAGCCCGCCCTTGCGCAGACGCCGCGCGACCTCGAGGCCGTCCAGATCGGGCAGGCCCAGATCGAGGATGACCAGGTCGATCGGGTCCGGTCCGGCGGCGATCCCGAGCGCGTCCATCCCTCGGGAGGCGCGCGAGACGGTGTACCCCTCCCGGTCCAGGGCCCGGGAGAGCGGTTCAGCGATGGCCGAGTCGTCCTCGACGAGAAGCAGTCGTGTCACGTCAGCCATAGTACGTCCCGCCTCAGAGGCCGAGGTCCAGGGGGGCCGAGCCGTCGCGCCCCATCTCCTGGACCTCGACGATGCCGATGCCGTGCAGGTCCACCTCCTCGCCCTCCCCGAGTGAGAAGCCCCCGGGCAGCGCCTGGGCGACGGCGGCGGCCGTGTCCGCGTCCACGAGGACGGCCCCCGGCCGGGCCACGGACTCCATCCGCGCGGCGAGGTTCACGGTGGGGCCGAAGACGTCCCCGTAGCGGGAGAACATCGAACCCCAGGACAGGCCCACGCGCACGGGCGGCAGGTCCCGGTCGGCGGTGATCGTCTCCGCGAGGCTCACCGCGATCTGGGCGCCGTCCTCGGGCGTGTCGGCCAGGAACATGATCTCGTCGCCGACGGTCTTGACCACGCGCCCGCCGCCGACGGAGATGATGTCGCGGCTGAGCTGCTCGAAGCGCCCGACCATGTCGGCGAGCGCCGTGCCGGGGAGATCCTGGGCGAGGCGGGTGAACTGGACGAGGTCCGCGAAGCCGACGGCCCGCTGCAGCGGGAACAGCTCGTCGGTGTCGCGGTGGAGCACCTCGCTGCCGGCGCGGGCGGCGTAGGCGGCCAGCTGCCTGCGGAAGGTGAACATCACCTGAGACTCGAGGGTCTCCAGCAGCTCGGGGATCTCCTCGAGCATCTGCTGGCGGGCGCGGGCGTCGTCGAGGCCGTCGGTGTGCTTCGCCTCGTCGACCAGCGCCTCGGTGATCCACATGGCCAGGCGCCCCATGTGGAAGCCCATGCCGCGGGAGATGCTCGCGAAGGCCCGCTCGGAGAGCACCCCGTCCTCGACGATCGCGGAGAGGTCGCCGATCGCCTGGGCGTCCTCGTCGGTGAACACGACGGTGTCCTCGTCCACGGGCGTGAACCCCAGGGAGCGCCAATACACGGAGGTGAGGCGCTCGGCGATCCCGTGCTGCTCGGCGAGGTCGCGGCGGGAGTAGCGGCGCGGCCCCTCCAGCAGCACCTTCTCGAGCGCGCCGACGCTGCGGCGCACCGAGGCGAAGCGGCGGTTGAGGTCGAGGATCTCCTTCTCGTCCAGGGACGTGAGCTCGGCGTCCTCCGCCGAGAGGTCGGGGAGCTCCTGGGTCTGCGTCGGGACGACGTCGACCGGTCCCGTGGCGACGCTCGTCTCGCGGGACGGGTCCTGACGGGAGCCGTCCTGGTCGAACTGGTCCATCCCCTCGGTCACCGTGCGGGTCCTCGCTTCTCCATGCTGCTCTCCTGCTCGTGGTCCGCCTCGCGGCGCTCGGGTGCGGCCTCGTCGGCCGGCGGCGGCGCGTCGGGCCGCAGATGCCTCACGTCGCCGACGTCCACGGCGAGCTCCCCTCCCCCTTCCGCGAGGTCGAGCACGAGACGTCCGTGCCCGTCGATGTCCCGGGCGGTGCCGCGCAGGGCGGGATCCTCGTCCCCGCCCCGGTCCATCCCGCCGAGGGGATCGACCCGCACCGCACGCCCGAGTGTGAGGCAGGTCATAGTGTAGCGCCGACGGAGGCCGGCCGCGTCACCGTCCCCGCCGGCGGACTCGAGCGCCCCGAGCTCCTCGGCGAGCGCGGCGACCAGCGCCTCCTCGAGCGCCTCGCGCAGCGGGGCGCCGTCCCCGGGCACGCTCCCGGGTCGCTGCCCGTCCGGGCCGCGCAGCCAGGCCGCCTCCGGCACGGCCGCGCCGTCGGCGGTCAGGACCGGGCCTGCGAGGTTCATGCCGATGCCGAGCAGGAGGTCCCCCTCCCCGCGCGCCTCGACGAGGATGCCGCCGAGCTTGCGGCCGTCGGTCGTGTGGAGGTCGTTGGGCCACTTCAGCCCGATGCTCCGCCCGTCCTCGCCACCGGGCACGACGCGGGCGAGGGCGGTGAGCACGGCGAGGCCGGCCGCCAGCGGGAACCAGCCGCGGCGCGTCGGGGCGAGGGACGTGCGGTGGGCGTAGGACAGGGCCAGGCTCGCGCCGTCGGGGCTCGAGAAGGGACGGCCGAGCCGGCCGCGGCCGGAGTCCTGCCGGGTCGCGGTCACCGCGAAGGGCGGCCGCTGCCCCTCGCGCAGCCGGGCGGCGGCCTCGTCCTGTGTCGAGGAGACCGCCCCGAGGCGCTCGAGTCGCACGGCGGGGGCGCCGCCGGGCGCCCCGGAGTCCCCGCGGGCGGCGGCGGGCGAGCTGTCCTCCATGCGCTCCTCCTCCTGGGTCCCCGCGGCGGGCGGGATCCTGCGTGACGGATCGCTCCATCCTCACGCCGTCCACTGCATCGTTCCTGGGAGCGCGATGCATGCGCGGTCCATGACGCGCCCGCCCCGCGGGTCGGGATCGGCCGGTGTCGGGCCTGCGTAGCGTAGTATCCCGGTGTTCGATTTCCCGTACAGCTTCAGGCGGCCGCGCAGGCCGTCGCAGGAGGTCCCGTGACCGACGCCCCGCGGCCGCTCACCACCGCACAGCGACTCGAGGACCTGCGTGAGCGGGATTCCGCGGCGGTCTCCGCGGCGGACGACCTCGCCGTCCAGAAGCAGCATGCGCGCGGCAAGAAGACCGCCCGCGAGCGGATCGCGGACCTGCTGGACGACGGCTCCTTCGTGGAGACCGACCGCTTCGTCACCCATCAGTCCCACTCCTTCGGCCTCGAGCGCAAGCGCCCGGCCGGGGACGGCATCGTCACCGGCTACGGCACGATCGACGGCCGCCAGGTGTGCGTGTACTCGCAGGACTTCACCGTCATGGGCGGCTCGCTCGGCGAGGCCCACGGGAAGAAGATCCAGAAGATCCAGGACCTCGCCCTCTCCACGGGCGTGCCGATCATCGGGATCCTCGACGGCGGCGGCGCCCGCATACAGGAGGGCGTCGCGTCGCTGGCGATGTTCGCCGGGATCATGCGGCGCAACACCCGCGCCTCGGGCGTCATCCCGCAGATCTCGCTGATCATGGGCCCGGCCGCGGGCGGCGCGGTCTACTCCCCGGCGCTCACCGACGTGATCGTCATGGTCGAGAAGACCTCCCACATGTTCATCACCGGTCCGGACGTCATCCGGACGGTCACGGGCGAGAACGTCGGCTTCGAGGAGCTCGGCGGCGCCCGCACCCACTCGACCCGCTCGGGCGTCGCCCACTACATGGCCCCCGACGAGTCCGAGGCGATCGAGTACGTCAAGGACCTCCTCTCCTATCTCCCGGCGAACACCCTCAGCCCCGCCCCGAGCTTCCCCGTCCGCATCGAGGAGCAGCCCACCGCGGAGGACCGCGCGCTGGACACCCTCATCCCGGACTCGCCCAACCAGCCCTACGACATGGGCACGGTGCTGCGCACGATCCTCGACGACGGCGAGTTCCTCGAGCTCCAGCCCGGCTTCGCGCAGAACATCATGGTGGGCTTCGGCCGCGTGGAGGGCAGCAGCGTCGGCATCATCGCCAACCAGCCCTCCCACTTCGCAGGCACCCTCGACATCGACGCCTCGGAGAAGGCGGCCCGGTTCGTGCGCCTGTGCGATGCGAACAACATCCCCGTACTCACCCTCGTGGACACCCCCGGGTTCCTGCCCGGCACCGACCAGGAGTACGGCGGGATCATCCGCCGCGGCGCGAAGCTGCTGTACGCCTACGCGGAGGCGACGGTCCCGCTGGTCACCGTCATCACCCGCAAGGCCTACGGCGGCGCCTACATCGTCATGGGCTCGAAGGACCTCGGCGCGGACGTCAACCTCGCCTGGCCCACCGCGCAGATCGCGGTGATGGGCGCCCAGGGAGCGGTGAACATCCTGCACCGCCAGACGCTGAAGCAGGTCGACGAGACCGGCGGCGACGTCGAGGCCGAGCGCGCCCGCCTGCAGGCCGAGTTCGAGGAGCAGTTCGCGACCCCCTACGCGGCCGCCGAGCGCGGCTGGATCGACGGGGTCATCGAGCCCTCGGAGACCCGGGTGCAGGTCGCCCGCGCCCTGCGGGCGCTGCGCACCAAGCGCGACTCGCTGCCCGCCAAGAAGCACGGGAACATCCCGCTGTGAGCGCGGGCGAGGACGCTCCCGCCGGCGCCGACGTGCGCCTGGTCGCCGGCCGCCTCGCGGCCGACGAGCTCGCCGCTATCGCCGTCGTGGTCTCGACCATGAGCGTGACCAGCCGGCTCGAGGCCGAGGAGCGGTCGCTGGCCGAGGGCCGGCACGGAGCGAGCGCCTGGACCTCCCCCGTGCACACCCACGGCGGCGCCCATCACGAGCGGCTGCGCCCGTCGGCGTCCTGCTGGATGTTCGCCGACCGCTGAGCGGCGCGGAGGATCCGGCCGGCCCCGCGGGCACGGGCGCTCCCGGCACCCGGCCGGACCCGCCGGCCCGACCGCTCCCGGCACCCGGCGTCGGGGCCACGACCTAGACTTCCGGGCATGCCCTCCCACGATGCCGTGACCCCCTCCCGCACACCGTCCGCGCTGGATGCGCTCGCGAACGACTACGTCGACCGCCTCACCGCGAAGGACCCCTTCCTCGCGACCTCGCTCGGGATCCCCGGGCACGACGCCGAGGTCACCGACCACTCCCCCGCCGCCGTGGCGGAGCGCACCGCGCTGGCCCGGGACCTGCTCGCCGCGATCGACGAGGTCCCCGACGCCGACGCCGTCGACGCCGTCACCCGCGCCGCCCTCCGGGAGCGGCTGGGCCTCGAGCTCGAGCGGGCCGAGCAGCACCTCGACATCGCCGCGGTGAACAACCTCGCCTCCGTGCTCCAGTCCCGCGACGTGCTCGACCAGATGCCCGCCGACACCGCCGAGGACTGGGAGGTGCTCGGCGCGCGGATGGCGGGCTTCCCGACGGCGCTGGGGAGCTGGGCCGAGTCTCTGCGCGAGGCGGCCGCGGCCGGCACCGTCGCGGCGCGCCGCCAGCTCGTGCTCGGCGCGGAGCAGGCCCGCGGCTACGCCGCCGACGGCGGCTTCTTCGACACCGTCGCCGGCGAGGCCGTCGGCAGCGAGGCGCAGAAGGCGCAGGTGCGCGAGGGCGCCGAGGCGGCGCGCACCGCCTACCGCGAGATCGCGGACGTGCTCGAGTCCCTGATCCCGCAGGCACCGGAGGCCGATGCGGTGGGTCGCGAGGCCTACCAGCTCGCCTCCCGCACCTTCCTGGGCACCGAGATCGACCTCGACGAGACCTACGCCTGGGGCATCGAGGAGCTGCGCGGCATCATCGCCGAGCAGGAGCAGGTCGCCTCCCGCCTCAACGAGCGCTACGGCACCGGCGGCGGCACCTCCGTCGCCGCGGCGAAGCAGGCGCTCAGCGCCGACCCGGCCCGCCTGCTCCACGGCACCGACGCGCTGCAGGCCTGGATGCAGGACCTCTCCGACACCGCGATCGCGGACCTCGCCGGCACCCACTTCGACATCCCCGAGCCGCTGCACCGCCTCGAGTGCCGCATCGCCCGCACCGGCTCCGGCGGCATCTACTACACCGGTCCCAGCGAGGACCTCACCCGGCCCGGCCGCATGTGGTGGGACGTGCCCGAGGGCACCGAGGAGTTCCGCACCTGGGAGCAGACCACGACCGTCTACCACGAGGGCGTGCCCGGCCATCACCTGCAGGTGGGCATCCAGACCCTGCAGTCCGAGGCTCTGAACCGCTGGCGCGCGATGCTCTGCTGGGTCTCCGGCCACGGCGAGGGCTGGGCCCTGTACGCGGAGCGGCTCATGGAGCAGCTCGGCTATCTCGAGGACGACGGCGACCGGCTCGGGATGCTCGACGCGCAGCGCCTGCGCGCCGGCCGCGTCGTGCTCGACATCGGCCTGCACCTGGGCCTGCCGATGCCGACCGGGCTGCCGGGGGCCGACGGCGGCGCCTGGGACGAGCGCACCGCCTGGGAGTTCATGACCGAGAACTGGGGCGTGGAGGAGGCCGAGCGCCGCTTCGAGCTGCACCGCTATCTCGGCTGGCCCGGCCAGGCCCCGTCCTACAAGCTCGGCCAGCGCACCTGGGAGCAGCTGCGCGAGAGGGCCACCGCCGCCGACTCCTCCCCCGCCGCGGTCCGCGACTTCCACCGCCGCGCCCTCGAGCTCGGCAGCCTGCCGCTGTCCGTCCTGGAGGAGGCGCTGTGAGCGCCGCCGCGCACGACGCGTCGGCAGTCCCCTCGGGCGCCGAGGCGCAGGAGCACGAGCCGCTGCTCCTGCTCGCCTCTGCCTCGGCCGGGCGCCGCGCGACCCTCGCCGCCGCCGGCATCGAGCACTCGACGCTGCCGGTCGACCTCGACGAGGACGGGATCCTCGCCGCGGCCCGCGAGGCGGCCGGGGACGCGCCGCTCGCCCCGGCCGAGGAGGTGCTGCTGCTGGCCCGCGAGAAGGCGCTCGCGGCCACGGCCCGCAGCGAGGGCGGCTACGTGGTGCTCGGCGGCGACTCGATGCTGGAGCTCGACGGCGAGGTCATCGGCAAGCCGCACGAGCCCGCACGGGCCGAGGCGCGCTGGCGCGCGATGCGGGGACGGACCGGGGTGCTGCACTCGGGGCACTGGATCGTGGACGACCGCGATCCGGAGGACGGCGGCACCGGCGCGACCTTCGGCGCGACCGCATCCTGCGCGCTGACCTTCGCGGACATCTCCGACGAGGAGATCGACGCCTATGTCGGAACCGGCGAGCCGCTCGGCGTCGCGGGCGGCTTCACGATCGACGGCCGGGGCGGCCCCTTCGTCGAGTCGGTAGAGGGCGATCCGCACGCCGTGGTGGGCCTGTCCCTGCCGCTGCTGCGCCGCCTGCTGGCCGACATCGGACTGGGGATCCACGAGCTGTGGGCCCCGGCCGGGGACGCCGCGCCGGGACCGTCGGACCCTGGCGCCCGCTGAGGCGTCGCGGTACTAGACTCGGCCACTGCTGATCTCCCGGAAGGAACCTCCGCCTCATGGCCCCTCGCTCCGCCAAGTCCCGCCCCCTGTCCACGGTGCTCATCGCCAACCGTGGGGAGATCGCGGTGCGCGTCGCCCGGGCCTGCAAGGACGCCGGTCTCCGGTCGATCGCCGTCTACGCCGACCCGGACCGTGACGCCCTCCACACCACGATCGCCGACGAGGCCTACGCCCTCGGCGGCACCACGGCCGCGAGCTCATACCTCGTGGTCGACAAGATCCTCGACATCGCCCACCGCTCGGGCGCCGACGCGATCCACCCCGGCTACGGCTTCCTCTCCGAGCGCGCCGACTTCGCCCAGGCCGTGATGGATGCGGGCCTGACCTGGATCGGTCCGCCGCCCGAGGCGATCGAGAAGCTGGGCGACAAGGTCTCCGCCCGCCATATCGCGCAGAAGGCCGGGGCCCCGCTGGTCGCCGGCACCAAGGACCCGGTCAAGAACTCCGACGAGGTCGTCGACTTCGCCCGCGAGCACGGGCTCCCGATCGCGATCAAGGCCGCCTTCGGCGGCGGCGGGCGCGGCCTGAAGGTCGCCCGCGAGGAGTCCGAGGTGCGGGAGCTGTTCGACTCCGCGGTGCGCGAGGCGGTGGCCGCCTTCGGCCGCGGCGAGTGCTTCGTCGAGCAGTTCCTCGACTCGCCCCGGCACGTGGAGACCCAGTGCCTGGCCGACGTGCACGGGAACGTCCAGGTCGTCTCGACCCGCGACTGCTCCCTGCAGCGCCGCCACCAGAAGCTCGTCGAGGAGGCGCCGGCCCCCTTCCTCACCTCCCAGCAGCGCGCCCAGCTGGTCTCCTCCTCCAAGGCGATCCTGCGCGAGGCCGGCTACGTGGGCGCCGGCACGTGCGAGTTCCTCGTGGGCAAGGACGGCACCATCTCCTTCCTCGAGGTCAACACCCGCCTCCAGGTCGAGCACCCCGTGACCGAGGAGGTCGCCGGGGTGGACCTCGTGCGCGAGCAGCTGCGGATCGCGGCCGGCGAGACGATCAGCGAGGAGGACCCCGTCACGCGCGGCCACTCCTTCGAGTTCCGCATCAACGGGGAGGACCCCGGCCGCGGGTTCATGCCCTCCCCGGGCAGGATCCAGCGCTTCGAGGCCCCCTCGGGCCCGGGGGTGCGCGTGGAGACCGGGGTCCGCTCGGGCGATGAGATCTCCGGCGCCTTCGACTCCATGCTCGCCAAGCTCGTCGTCACCGGCGCCACGCGCCAGGAGGCGATCGAGCGCTCCCGCCGTGCCCTCGCGGAGTTCCGCGTCGAGGGGATCCCCACCGTGCTGCCCTTCCACCGGGCGGTGATGGAGGACCCGGCCTTCACCCCGCAGGACGCCGAGGAGCCCTTCTCGGTGCACACCACCTGGATCGAGACCGAGTTCACCGGAGACCTGCCGGCCGCGCCGCTGCCCGCGCAGCCGGAGGAGCCCGAGGACCGCGAGTCGGTCGTCGTCGAGGTCGACGGTCGCCGCGTCGAGATCAGCCTGCCCGCCTCGCTGCGCGCCCCGCAGGCCGCGGTGCGCCAGCCCCGCAAGCGCCAGCACGGCGGCGGCTCCGCGGCCGTGGCCGGCGGCAACAGCGTCTCGGCCCCGATGCAGGGCACGATCGTGAAGGTCGCCGTCGAGGAGGGCCAGTCCGTCGCGGACGGCGACGTGCTGGTGGTGCTCGAGGCGATGAAGATGGAGCAGCCCATCACCGCGGCCCGCTCGGGCGTGGTCACCGGCCTGAACGCCGAGATCGGCGCGACCGTCTCCGCCGGCGCCGTGCTCTGCTCGATCGAGGACTGACCCCGCCCCGTCGGCCCTGTCGACGGGCTCGGACCGGCGGACCCGCTCAGGCGTCGTGCGCGATGACCTGCCGCCGGGCGACCTCGGCGAGGGAGCCGGTGAGCGAGGGATAGATCGTGAAGGTCCCCGCGAGCTGCTCGGCGGTGAGCCGGTGGGCGACGGCGAGGGTGCAGGGCAGGATCAGCTCGCTCGCCCGCGGCGCGACCACCACCGCGCCGAGCACGGTGTGCGAGTCGGGCCGCACGATGAGCTTCACGAACCCCTCGGTGAGGCCCTGCATCTTCGCGCGCGGGTTCGTCTCGAGCCCCAGCACGAGCACCTCGGCGCGCACATCGCCCGCGGCGACCTCCGCCTCGCTCACGCCCACCACGGCGATCTCGGGGCTCGTGAAGATCGCGGAGGACACCTGCGCGGCTATGAGCGGGGAGACCGCGTCGCCGAGCGCGTGGTGCATCGCGATCCTGCCCTGCATGGCCGCGACCGAGGCGAGCGGGTACACGCCCGTGCAGTCGCCCGCCGCGTAGATCCCCCGCACGGAGGTGCGCGAGACCCGGTCGGTCTCGATGTGGCCGCTCTCCCGCACCCGCACCCCCGCCGTCTCCAGGCCGAGGTCCGCGGTCCACGGGATCCCGCCGAGGGCCATGAGCACGTGGCTGCCCGCGATCTCCTCCCCCGAGGTGAGGGTGACGACGACCCCGTCGGCCGTGCGCCGGGCGCTCGCGGCCCGGGAGCGGGAGCGGACGGTGACGCCGCGGCGCGCGAAGGCGTCCTCGAGCACGTCGGCGGCGTCGGGGTCGGTGCCGGGCAGCACCTTCTCGCGCGAGGAGACGAGGGTGACCTCGCTGCCGAGGGCCCGGTAGGCGCTCGCGAACTCGGCGCCGGTCACGCCCGAGCCGACCACGATCAGGTGCTCGGGCAGCGCCTCGAGGGAGTACAGCTGGGTCCAGTTCAGGATCCGCTCGCCGTCGCAGGGCGCATCGGCCAGCTCGCGCGGCCGCGCGCCGACGGCCAGGAGCGTCACGTCGGCCTCCACGGTGCGGACCGCCCGCCCCTCCGCATCGAGCACCTGGACGCGGCCCGGCCCGTCGAGCCGGCCCCGCCCCTGGACCAGCTCGACGCCCGCCGCCTCGAGGCTCGCGCGGATGTCCGCGGACTGCGCCTCGGCGAGGCGGCGCACCCGGGCGTTGACGGCGGCGAGGTCGACGTCGAGCGTCTCCGCGGTGGGGGCCGTGCCGTCGTCGGCGTCGCGGATCCCCAGCCGGGCGGAGCCGCCGACGAGGTCGAGCACGTCCGCGGTCGCGATGAGCGTCTTGCTGGGCACCACGTCGGTGAGCACGGCGGCGCCTCCGACGCCCCGGTCCTCGACGAGCACCGTCCGGGCGCCGTGCCGCGCGGCGGTGAGCGCGGCCTCGTAGCCGCCGGGCCCGCCGCCGACGATCACGACCTGCGCCTCGTCGCCGGCGCGGGGCACGCGGCGGGGGTCGGCGGGCAGGGCGGTGCTCGGATCTCTCACACGATCATCGTGGCACGTGCTGTGACGTCAGGGGCGGATTCCCCGAGGCCGCCCGTCGGGTCTGCACGGGGGCCGAGGCTGCGCTACCTTCGGTCCATGACTGCATCGACGCCCGACCCGTACCAGCTCTCCCGTGACGCCGCCGCCGCGATCGCGGAGGCCAGCGGGGTCCCCTCCCACGACCTCGCCCTCGTGCTCGGCTCGGGCTGGTCCGGCGCCGCGGACCTGCTCGGCGAGACCGTGTGGCAGGCCGACGCGACCTCGATCCCCGGCTTCCGCCCGCCCGCCGTCGCCGGGCACGTGGGCACCCTCCGCTCGCTCCGCGTCGAGGGCACCGGCGCGCGCGTGCTCGTGCTCGGCGCCCGCACCCACTTCTACGAGGGGGCCGGCGTGGACGCCGTGGTCCACGGCGTACGCACCGCCGCCGCGACGGGCGCGCGCACGATGGTGCTGACCAACGGCTGCGGCGGCATCGACCCGTCCTGGCGCCCCGGGACGCCTGTGCTGATCCGCGACCAGATCAACTTCACCGGCGCCACTCCCCTGGTCGGCGCGAACTTCGTGGACCTCACCGACCTGTACACCCCGGCGCTGCGCGAGATCGCGCGCGAGGTCGATCCGAGCCTCGACGAGGGCGTGTACATGCAGTTCTCCGGCCCCACCTACGAGACCCCGGCGGAGGTGCAGATGGCGAGGACGATCGGCGCGCACCTGGTGGGCATGTCCACCGCGCTCGAGGCGATCGCGGCCCGCGAGGCCGGGATGGACGTGCTGGGCATCTCGCTGGTCACGAACCTCGCCGCGGGCATCTCCGGGGAGAAGCTCAGCCACGAGGAGGTGCTCGAGGCGGGCCGGGAGGCGGGCCCGAGGATCTCGCGCCTGCTCGCCGAGACCGTCCGCCGGATCACCACCGGGACGGACGGGGGCGCGGCGTGAGCCCGGCCCCGCCCGTCCCCGCCGACGGAGCGGCCGGGGAGCCGCCCGCCGCGCTGGACGCCGCGCTGCGCACACGGGTCGAGCAGTGGATCGCCGACGACCCCGATCCCTCCACCCGGGTGGCGCTCGAGAACCTCCGGGAGCAGGCCGACGCCGGCGACGAGGCCGCCGCCGAGGAGATCCGCGACGCCTTCTCCGGGGACCTCGAGTTCGGCACGGCCGGGCTGCGCGGCCGCATGGCCCCGGGCCCGGCGCGGATGAACCTCGCCGTCGTCTCCCGCGCCGCACGGGGGCTGGCCGATCACCTCACCGGCGACCTCGGCCTCGAGGAGCCGGTCGTCGTGATCGGCTTCGACGCCCGCCACAACTCCGAGGCCTTCGCCCGCCGCTCCGCCGCGATCATGACCGCGGCCGGCTGCCGGGTGCTGCTGCTGGAGCGCTTCGGCCCCACCCCGCTGGTCGCCTTCGCGGTCCGTCACCTGCAGGCCGACGCCGGCATCGTGGTCACCGCGAGCCACAACCCGCCCGCCGACAACGGCTACAAGGTCTACCTCGGCGGCCGCGCCGCGGAGCCGTCGGGGCAGGGCGTGCAGATCGTCCCGCCCTCGGACACGCAGATCGCCGCGCGCATCGCCGCCGTCGGCCCCGTGGCCAGGATCGAGGTCGCCCCCGAGGGCTGGGAGCTGCTGGGCGAACAGCTGCGCGAGGACTATCTCGCCGCGATCTGCGCGCTGCCGGATCCGGAGGGGCCGCGCGAGGTCCGTATCGTGCACACCGCCATGCACGGCGTCGGCACCGAGACCGCGCTCGCGGCCCTGCACCGCAGCGGGTTCGCCGAGGTGCACCCGGTCGCGAAGCAGGCCGACCCGGACCCGGACTTCCCCACCGTCGCCTTCCCGAACCCGGAGGAGCCCGGCGCGATCGACCTCGCGCTCGAGCTCGCCCGCACCCTCGAGGCCGACGTCGTGATCGCCAACGACCCCGACGCGGACCGCTGCGCCGCCGCGGTCGCCGACCCCCACCTCGGCGACTGGCGGATGCTCACCGGCGACGAGCTCGGCGTGCTCCTCGGCGACCACCTGATCCATCACCACGGGCTGAGCGGCACGGTCGCGAACTCGGTGGTCTCCAGCCGCTGGCTGGGCCGGATCGCCGAGGCGGCGGGGCTGCCCGCAGCGACCACCCTCACCGGCTTCAAGTGGATCACCCGCGCCGAGGGGATCGCCTACGGCTACGAGGAGGCGATCGGCTACTGCGTGCTGCCCGAGGTGGTGCGCGACAAGGACGGCCTCTCCGCCGCGCTCGTCGTCGCCGAGATGGCGGCGCTGGCGAAGGCCGAGGGCACCACCCTGGTGGCGCGGCTCGACGAGCTCGCCCGCACCCACGGCCTGTTCGCCACCTCGCAGCTGTCCCTGCGGGTCACGGAGCTCTCCGAGCGGGACGTGATGATGGCGCGCCTGCGCGCCGAGCCGCCACGAGAGCTCGCCGGCCACGAGGTCACGGCGGTGCAGGACCTCGCCGAGGGCTCGCTCGCGACCACGGGGCTCCCGCCGACGGACGGGGTGCTGCTCGCCACCGCGGACGACGCCCGCGTGATCGTGCGCCCCTCCGGCACCGAGCCGAAGCTCAAGTGCTATCTCGAGGTGCGCGAGGAGGTGCCCGCCGGGGCCGACGAGGCCGCGCTCGGGCAGGTGCGCCGCACGGCCGCCGAGCATCTCGAACGGATCGAGGAGGACATGCGCCGGGCTCTCACGGGAGCGTGAGCGGGGCGCCGGGTCCGAGTGCGCCGCGGCTCAGCCCCGCGCGCGTCGCCGCATCCGGAGCGCGGCGACCAGGGCGGACGCCGCCACGCCGAGGGCGAGGACGGTGATCACCCCGGCGGCCACCAGCAGCCAGCCGACGGGAATCCCGGCCACGGTCACGGTGTGGGTGACGGTCTCGGTGGGAACGACCCACTCGGCGTCCGGGTCCTCGGCGAAGACGAGGTCGGTGGTGAAGCTCTCCGGCTCCCCGCGGATCTCGAACTCGGTCACCACGCCCGGGAACCGCTCGCCGTTCGGGCTGGCTCCGTGCTCGGCGAGCTCGGTGCCGGTGAGCTCGCGAAGGGTCGCGTCCGTCCACACCCAGTCGTGCACTGTCGGGTCCGCGATCCAGGGCCGCTCGACCTCCTGGTGCGCGGCGGAGGCATCGGTGCGCCGCATCGGCTCCTCGCCGAGCACGAACAGGTGCAGGGTCTGCCCGGACTCCGCGGCCTGCGAGAAGCGCACCGGGTAGATCAGCTCCTCGCTGGCGAAGTCGAAGCGCAGCGGCTCCACCTCGCCGCTGAGCTCGGCATCCTCGGCGTAGCGGATCGCGGTGAAGGTCCAGCCCTCCTCGGCGTAGGGATCCAGCAGCGCGGAGACGGGCTCCGGAAGCTCGTAGCCGTTCTCCCCGAGCCAGTCGCGCACCCCGTCGGCCTCGCCGCCGAGCACCGCGACCTCGTAGTCCCCCACCCGGGACTGCTCGTGCACGGTCACCTCCGGCGCGCCCGTCGGCGCGCCCCCATCGGCGCCGGCCCCGGGACCGGAGAAGGGATTCGTGCCCCACAGGTCCAGCTCGACCTCCTCGCGCGGAGCGGTCGCGGCCTGGATCTCGCGCAGGGTGCCGGCCTCGGCGGCGCTGACCTCGGGCACGGTCGGGGTGGGCATGAGGAGCGTGGACCCGGTGCGCTCGGCGTCGAGCTCGAGCCCCATCACCACGGTCTGCGTGCCGCCGGACAGAGCGAGCACGGCCGTCTCCTCGAGCACGTTCGCGCCGGTGCGCTCGTCGGCCGGGTCGATGAAGGCCCCGCAGGCGCAGGCGCCGGCGGGGCTCGTGGCGCCCAGCAGGAGCTGGGCGAGCACGAGCGCCCCGGTGAGCGCGACGGCGAGGAGCCGCCGTCGGCCCCGCGCCGTCGCCTCGGACTCTCGGCTGTGGTCGGTCATCACGATCCCCCTCGTGGTCACTCTCCCGCGCACCCCCACGACGCGCAGGCCCTTCTCTCGGGCCGGTCGGCGCACTGCGTCGCGCGCCGAGCGGCCCGAGGTCGTGCTCAGTAGCCGGAGCCGGTGCCGCCCTCGAGGATGGCCTTCGAGGAGGACAGGCCCAGACGGCTCGCGCCCGCGGCGACCATGGCCTCGGCGGCCTCGCGGGTGCGGATGCCGCCGGAGGCCTTCACGCCGAGGCGGTCGCCGACGGTCTCGCGCATGAGCGCCACGGCGTGCTCGGAGGCGCCGCCCGCGGAGTGGAAGCCGGTGGAGGTCTTCACGAAGTCGGCGCCGGCGCGCTCGGCGGCCTCGCACACGCCGACGATCTGCGCGTCGTCGAGGGCGGCGGACTCGATGATGACCTTGAGCAGCACCGGGGCCTTCGCGACATCGCGGACCGCGCGGATCTCGTGCTCGACCTGCTCGTACTGCCCGGCGCGGGCGAGGCCGACGTTGATCACCATGTCGATCTCGTCGGCGCCCTTGTCCACGGACTCGCGCGCCTCGAAGGCCTTCACCTCGGCACTGTGCTGGCCGGAGGGGAAGCCGCAGACGGTCGCGACCTTCACGGCGGTCTCGACCGGGAGCATCGAGGGCGAGACGCAGATCGAGTACGTGCCGAGCGCCTCCGCCTCGCGGGCGAGGGCGTCGACATCGGCGCGGGTGGCCTCGGGCTTGAGCAGGGTGTGGTCGATGAGCTGGGCGAGCTGAGTGTTCTCGAGAGCGGTCATGGACGAGATCCTCCCACGTGCCCGGGCGCGGAGGACACCGCGCCCGACCTCTCCACCTATCTGATAGGTTCTCGGGGTCCCAGCGCGAGGCGGCCGCCGCTCCGCGCTCCCCCCGCGACAAGGAGAACGCGTCGATGACGACGTCCCTGCAGCCGAGCGCGACCGATCCCGCCGGTCCCGCCCCGGACACCCCCTCCGCCCCCGTCCTCGCCAAGGGCGTGGACCCCTACGTGGTCGACGGCTCCCAGACCGCCGAGCCGCCCACCGGCTTCCTCGGGAAGCTGAAGTTCCTCGGCCCCGGCATGATCACCTCCGCCGCCGTCGTCGGCTCCGGCGAGCTGCTGACCGCGACCGCGCTCGGCGCGACCGTCGGCTTCATGCTGCTGTGGCTGGTGCTCGTGTCCACCTTCCTGAAGGTGTGGGTGCAGATCGAGCTGGCCCGCTGGTCCATCTCCACCGGCCGCACGGCCGTGGACGGCTACGACGACGTGCCCCCGCGCCTCGGGAAGCGCGGCTGGATCGCCTGGCTGCAGCTGCTGATGATCCTGCAGTTCTTCATCGGGCAGGCGGGCGTCATCAGCGCCTCCGCCTTCGCCTTCTCGAGCCTGCTCCCGATCGGCGGCGAACCCTACTCGCTGCTGTCGATCGGGGTCTGGGTCGCACTGCTGGTGGTGGTCGCGATCGCGATCCACTCCCTGAACCGCTACGCGGTGGTCGAGCGGATCTCGACCGTGCTGGTGCTGCTGGTGACCGCCTTCGCGATCGTCATGGTGTTCCTCCTCCAGGGCACCGAGTTCGCCTGGAGCGCCGGCGACATCGCCGGCGGCATGCGCTTCCAGCTCGCAGCCGGAGCGATCGGCGTCGCCATCGCCATGTTCGGCATGACCGGCGTCGGCGCGGGCGAGACCACCGCCTACACCTACTGGGTCGTCGAGAAGGGCTACGCCGCCTGGACCGGCCCGAACGACGGCTCCGAGGGCTGGGTCTCGCGCGCCCGCGGCTGGATCTCCGTGATGAAGGTCGACGCCTGGGTCTCGTGGGTCATCTACACCGCCTCCACCGCCGCGTTCTACATCCTCGGCGCCGCGGTGCTGCACCCGCAGGGGCTCGTCCCCGAGGGCAACGAGGTGATGGTCACCATCTCCTCGATCTTCGACTCCGCCGTCGGCACCTGGGGCGGCGTGCTCTTCCTCATCGGCGCGGGCCTGGCGCTGTTCAAGACGATCCTCGCCAACGTCCCCAGCCTCAGCCGCATCTCCGGCCAGACCCTCGCCGTCTTCGGCGCGTACGACTGGAAGGACCAGATCGCGCGCGACCGCTGGCAGCGCGTCATCATGATCGTCCTGCCGATCGGCTGGGGCCTGCTGGGCACGATCGCCTCCTCCCCGCTGCTGCTCGTGATCATCGCCGGCATCCTCAACGCCGTGTACCTGATCGGCGCGGCGATCGCGACGGTGTACCTCGCCCGCACCCAGACCGACCCGAGGATCCGCGACGGCCGACCCACCGAGGTCATGCTGTGGATCTCCGCGGCCGCGATCGTGGCCGTGGGCGTGATCGGCCTCGTCAATGCCTTCTGAGCAGGCACCGACCCCGGACCTGGGCGACACCGCCTGGCGCTGTCTCGCCGCGCCGCCGGAGGCCGCGGGCACCGCGCTCAGCCGCGAGACCCTCGTGGGACGGGCCCGTCAGGCGGTGCTCGACCTGATCGACGACGAGGGACTGGGCGCCGGGGACCCGCTCCCCTCCGCCGGCGCCCTCGCCGAGCGGTTCGAGGTCTCCAAGGCCGTGGTGCGCGAGGCGCTCAGCGCCCTGGACGCGCTCGGGATCGTGGAGATCTCCAACGGGCGCGCCGCGCGGGTGCGCCCGGCGGACAGCTCGCTGCTGCGCTTCTCGCTCGCACGCACGATCCGCACCTCCTCCGGCGAGGGCTTCGCCACCCTCATGGACCTGCGCTCCCCGCTCGAGGTGCACGCCGCCGGCCTCGCCGCCCGGCGGGTCGGCGCGGAATCCTCGGGGGACGCGCCGGCCGAGGAAGTGTGCGAGCTGCGCGATCTGCTCGCGCAGATGGGCGAAGCCCTCGGCGACTCCGTGGCCTACCCGCGCCTGGACCTGCGCCTGCACGCCGCGATCGCCTCGCTCGCCGACAGCCCCGCCCTCCAGGCCGTGCTCGACGCGGTCAGCGCCCCGCTGTTCCGCGCCATGCGCGAGCTGCGCGTCACCCGCGAGGCCCGCGGGCTGGTCGGCGCCGAGCACGCCGAGCACGTCCGCATCGTCGAGGCGATCCTCGTCGGCGACGAGGAGGCGGCGAGCGCCGCCATGGCCGAGCACATGCGCGCCGTCGAGGCCGTGGACCACTCCCCCGCCGTCCCGCAGTGACCTCGACGGCGGGCCCGCGGCCGTAGAATCGTCCTCCATGACCGGCCCCTCCGCGCTCCCCCGTCCACCGCGCCGCATCGTCCTCGTCGCCGGTCCCTCGGGCAGCGGGAAGGGGCTCATGTCGCGCCGGGCCGGGCTGCCCACGGTGCCGCTGGACGAGTTCTACCGCGACCACGACGACCCCTCCCTCCCCTGCCGCTTCGGCATCGTGGACTGGGACGATCCTGCCTCGTGGAACGCGGGGGCCGCGCTCGAGGCGCTCACCGCGCTGGCCCACGACGGCGCCGCCCAGGTCCCCCGGTACTCGATCCCGCTCTCGCAGCGGACCGGCACCACCACGCTGGACGTCGCGGACGCGGAGCTGATCATCGCCGAGGGCATCTTCGCCGCCGAGCTCATCGCGCCGCTGCGAGCCCTCGGCCTGCTGGCCGACGCGATCGTGCTGCAGCGTCCCACGCCGGCGGTGTTCACGCTGCGCCTGGTCCGCGACCTGCGCGAGGGTCGCAAGCCCCCGCTGACGCTGCTGCGCCGCGGCTGGGGCCTCGCCCGCGACCAGCACGATGACCTCGAGCGCTGGAAGAGGGCCGGGATGCGGCCGGTCGGCCTGCACGAGGGCACGGACCTGCTGCGACGCCTGACCTCCCTCGCCGCGTCCGAGCGGCGCCAGCGCCCGGTCTCGGCCGGGGCCGGAGCGCTCCTGCGGATCACGGCCGTCGCCTTCCTGCGCGAGGGGCCGCAGGGCCAGGAGCTGCTCGCGGTGCGCAAGCGCGGCACCGGCTCCTACATGCAGGTGGGAGGCAAGCTCGAGCCGGGCGAGTCCGCGCTCGAGGCGGCCGTGCGCGAGGTGGACGAGGAGCTCGGCGTGCGGCTCGATCCGGACGGGCTCGCCCCGCTCGGCGACTTCGAGGCGATCGCCGCGAACGAGCCGGGCACGCGCGTGCGCTCGACGGTCTTCGTCTGCCGCCAGGAGCTCCCGGAGCCGCTGACGGTGCAGGCGGAGCTCGCCGACCACCGCTGGTTCCCGCTGGCGGGGTCGCCGGCGGGCGTGCGGCTCGCCCCGCTCATGACCGAGCACATCCTCCCGGCGCTGCGCCGCACCTGAGCCCGCGGGCGGCGCAGCGCGGACGGGCTCAGGCGATGCGGTCCATGACGATGCGGCGCTCGGGCAGCGAGGTGCCGGGGGCGGCGAGCGTCCAGGAGCCCTCGAGCGCCTCGAGCGCGCGGCCCATCCGCTCGGGGGTGTCGGTGTGGAGGCGGGCGAGGACGTCGCCGGCCCTCACCTCCTCGCCGAGATGCTTCTCGATCTCGACGCCGGCGGCGGCCTGCACGGCCTCGCCGGGACGCGAGCGGCCGGCGCCGAGGCGCCAGGCGGCAACGCCCACCCCCATCGCGTCCAGGCCCGTGACGACGCCGTCCTCGCTCGCGCGCAGCTCCTCGACGTGCTTCGCGACGGGCAGCGGCGCGTCCACGTCCCCGCCCTGGGCGGCGATCATGCCGCGCCAGGAGTCCATGGCGCGGCCGTCGGCGAGAGCGGCCTCCACGTCGGCGTCGCGGACCCCGGCGGCCTCGAGCATCTCGCGGGCCAGCGCCACGGTCAGCTCGACCACGTCGGCGGGGCCGCCGCCTGAGAGCACCTCGAGGGACTCGCGCACCTCGAGGCCGTTCCCGGCGGTGCGGCCCAGCGGCGCGGACATGTCGGTGAGCAGGGCGACGGTGCGCACGCCCGCATCGGTGCCGAGGTCGACCATGGTGCGGGCGAGCTCGCGGGCGTCGGCCTCGTCCCGCATGAAGGCGCCGGCGCCGGTCTTCACGTCGAGGGTGAGCGCGGCGGTGCCCTCGGCGATCTTCTTGGACATGATCGAGGAGGCGATCAGCGGGATCGCCTCGACGGTGCCGGTGACGTCGCGCAGCGCGTAGAGCTTCTTGTCGGCGGGGGCGAGGCCGGAGCCGGCCGCGCAGATCACGGCGCCGACGCCCTCGAGCTGCGTCATCATCTCCTCGTTGCTCAGCGCGGCGCGCCAGCCGGGGATCGCCTCGAGCTTGTCGAGGGTGCCGCCGGTGTGACCGAGGCCCCGGCCGGAGAGCTGCGGGACGGCCACCCCGAAGGAGGCCACGAGCGGGGCGAGCGGCAGGGTGATCTTGTCGCCGACGCCGCCGGTGGAGTGCTTGTCGGTGGTGGGCTTGGCGAGGGCGGAGAAGTCCATCCGCTCGCCGCTGGCGATCATCGCGGCGGTCCAGCGGGAGATCTCGTCCCGCTCCATGCCGCGCACGAAGATCGCCATGGCGAGGGCGGCCATCTGCTCCTCGGCGACGACGCCGCGGGTGTAGGCGTCGATCACCCAGTCGATGTGCTCGGGGGCGAGGCGGCCCCCGTCGCGCTTGGTGCGGATGACGTCGACGGCGTCGAAGGGCTCGACGGCGGGGGCGGGGGCGTCGGTCATGGCGTTCTCCTGGGTCAGCGGGCGAGGTCGGAGGGGCCGAAGGCCTGCGGCAGGACCTGGTCCATGCTCCGCGGTCCCTCGGGGGTGAGGACGACGAGGTCGGCGCCGGCGTGCTCGGAGAGCAGCTGGCGGCAGCGGCCGCAGGGCATGACCACGTCGCGCTCGTCGCGGGCGATGGACTCGTCCCCGCCCACGCACACGAACCGGCGCAGCCTCCCGCCGCCGCCGGCGATCAGCTCGCTGATCAGGCCGCATTCGGCGCAGAGGGTCACGCCGTAGCCGGCGTTCTCCACGTTGCAGCCGCGCACAAGACGGCCGTCCTCGGTGAGCGCGGCGGCGCCCACGCGGAAGCGGGAGTACGGGGTGTAGGCGCGCTCGGCGATCTCGCGCGCCGCGGCGAGCAGCTGCTCGAAGCCGTCCTCCGTGACGGGGGCGGGTCTGTGCGATGCGGTCATGGGCACGATGCTCTCAGGTCGAGGGGCGGGTCGCATCCGCCGAGGCGCTCGCGGTGCGCACGGCGTCGCGCGCACCGCGGGCGGTCACTGCTTGATGTAGGGCTGGCCGTCGGCGGCGGGGACCCGCACCCGGCCCACCACGCCCGCGACCGCGAACAGCGCCACGATGTACGGGAGCATGAGCAGGAAGTCGCCGGGGATGGAGACCCCGCCCTCGGCGGCGGTCATGGTGCCCAGCCGCAGCTGGAGCGAGTCGGCGAAGGCGAAGGTCAGCGCGGCGAGCAGGGCGCCGACGGGGTGGTAGCGGCCCAGGATCATCGCGGCGAGCGCGATGTAGCCCTTGCCGGCGCTCATCTCCTCGCCGAAGGCGACGCCGGTGCCGATGGTGAGGGTCGCCCCGCCCAGTCCGGCGACGGCGGAGCCGAGCAGCACGTTCTTCCAGCGGGTGAGGTTCACGGCGATGCCGACGGTGTCCGCGGCCTTGGGGTGCTCGCCCACGGCCCTGACGCGCAGTCCCCAGCGCGTGCGGAAGAGCGCGACGGTGAGCCCAGCGACGATGATCCACATGAGGTAGACCAGCACGTTCTGGTCGAAGAGCACCTTGCCGATCACGGGCAGGTCGGCGAGCAGGGGGATGCGCAGGGTGGGCAGGCGCATCGCGGCGTTGAACTGCGAGGGGTTGTCCCGCATGACGGTGCCGAAGAAGAACGAGGTCACGCCGATCGCGAGCACGTTCAGGACGACGCCGACGATGATCTGCTGGACGTGATAGCCGACGGCGAACAGCGCGAGCAGCGCCCCCATGACGAGCGCCATGAGCGGGGCGGCGACGAGGCCCACCCACACGTTCCCGGCGAGGGAGCCGATGAGCGTCGCCCCGAAGGCGCCGAACAGCAGCTGGCCCTCGATGGCGATGTTGATGACGCCGGCCCGCTCGGAGAGCACGCCGGAGAGGGCACCGAAGGCGAGCGGCACGGCGAGCACGATCGTGCCCTGCAGCAGGGTCGTCACGTCGAGGGTCCTCTGGGAGATCACCCAGGTCATGAAGGCGAGGATCCACGCGATCGCGAAGACGACGATCAGCGTGATCCGCAGCCGGGCCGGGGGCCTGGCGCTGCGGGCCTGCAGCACCCACAGCGCGGCGGAGACGGCCAGGGCCAGGAGCGACAACGCGACCGCGCCGCCCTTCGAGGGCAGGGTGATCGTCTCGGGCACGATGCCGAACGGGTTGAGATCGCTCTCGCGGGCGAGCACGAAGGCGGACTCGACGCCGGGGATGCCGCGCAGGCCGAAGAACGCCAGCGCCACCAGGCCCAGGACGGTGGTGGTCACCGGCAGGTGCCACCAGCTGGCGGGGCGGGTGTCGTCGAGCCTCCGCTCGACGGCGGAGTCGTCGGCGACCACGACGGGTGCGGTGCTCATCGCTCGTCCTCCTGCGGATCGGCGCCCTCGGCGCGGTGGGTCGGCGCGGAGTCGTCCGACGCCCCGGCGCTCTGGGGAGGGGCGGGCTCGTCGGGCGGCCCCTCGGCGCGGTGGGTCGGGATGGGCTCCGCGTCCCCGTCGGTGGTCCCGTCGGCGGCCGCGGAGGTCTCCGCGGCCGAGCTCCCGGCGGGGACAGTCCCGGCGGTGGCGGCGGCGCCCGCGGCGACCGCGACCTTCTGCTCGGCGGTGCGGGCCCGTCGGGCGCTGCGCACGCGGGCAGACGCCCCGGGGTGGTCGATGCGGCGCAGGCCGATCAGGGTGCGCACGAGCGGCGGGGCCGCGATGAACAGCACCACGAGCACCTGGATGACCTGCACCAGGTCCAGCGGCACGCCCTGGCTGGACTCCATGAAGCGCCCGCCCGTGGACAGCGCCGCGAAGAGGAGGCCGGCCAGCACGATGCCGACCGGGCCGGAGCGGCCCAGCAGCGCGACCGTGATCGCGTCGAAGCCGATGTTCCCGGCGACGCCCTCGGTGAGCCGCTTCTCGGTGCCGAGCACGTGCACGGCGCCGGCAAGGCCCACGAGCGCTCCGGCGACCGCGAGGACGAGGAAGGAGGTGCGGGCCGGGGAGATGCCGGCGACCTGTGCGGCGCGCGGGTTCGAGCCGACGGCGCGGAAGTGGAAGCCGATCGTGGAGCGGCTCATCAGCCACCACAGCAGCACCGCGGCGCCGGCGGCGAGGAGCAGGCCGGCGTGGAGGCGGAAGCCGTCGCCGAGCAGCGGCGGGAGCACCGCGTTCTCCCCGATCGACGGGGAGGTGGGCTGGGACTGGTTCGCACCGGTGAACGCCTTGGTCTTCAGCGCGAAGAACAGCAGGTAGGTCGCGATCCAGTTCAGCATGATCGTGCTGATGACCTCGTTGGCGCCGAAGCGCGCCTTGAGGAAACCGGCGATCCCGCCCCAGATCCCGCCGGCGACCACGCCCGCGACGAGGCAGGTCAGCAGGTGGATGACGACGGGGAGATCGGCGGTGAACCCGATGTACCCGGCGGCCATGGCGCCGACGATCAGCTGGCCGGTGCCGCCGATGTTGAACAGGCCTGCCCGGAAGCTCACGGCCATGCCGGCCGAGGCGATGATCAGCGGGGTCGCGACCGTGAGGGTCTCGGTCAGGGGCTTCAGCCCGGCCGAGGCCGCGGGGATCAGCACGTAGGTGCCGGAGCCGCCGGCCTCGCGGACCGACTCGGCGGCGCGCTGCCAGCCGATGCCGTCGAAGATCGCGCCGCGGAACATGGCGCGGTACGCCTCGCTGACCGACTGCCAGATGGCCGTCAGCGCGTCGGCGGGGCGGGCGAGGAAGTACCCGAGGGTCTCGCGGACCTCCTGGTCCGCGATGACGATGAGCACGGAGCCGATGAGGAAGGCGAGGACGAAGCTCATCACCACCACGAGCAGGTCGCCGCGGGCGATGCGCTGCAGGGTGCGGGCGAGCGCGCTCTCGGCGGTCTGCTCCGGGGGCGGCGGGGCGTCCCCGGAGCCGGAGCCGATGCCGGGGGCGGAACCGGTCGCGGCGACGTCGACGGTGCTCATCGGGTGCTCCCCTCGTGCCGGGTGCTCGTGGTGCGTCGGTCGGGCGTGGTCATGCGATGTCCCCTTCGTCCGCGAGCTGGGAGTCGGTGGTGCGGGCGCCCGCGGCGACGGCCTCGCGCGCCGCCTCGACGGTGTATCCGGCCATCATCAGGCCCAGCACGTCGCGGTCCTCGTCCCCGGGCACGATGCCGAGGATCGTCCCGCGGTACATCACCGCTATCCGGTCGGAGAGCTGGGTGACCTCGTCCAGCTCGGTGGAGACGATCACGACGGGGGTGCCCTTGTCGCGCTCGTCGAGGATGCGGCGGTGGAGGAACTCGATCGAGCCGACGTCCACGCCGCGGGTGGGCTGGGAGGCGATCAGCAGCGCGAGCTCGCGGTTCAGCGCCCTCGCCATGACGACCTTCTGCTGGTTGCCTCCGGAGAGGGTGGAGACGGCGGAGGCGGAGGAGCCCGTGCGGATGTCGAACTCGGGGATGAGCCGAGCGGCGTTGTCCCTGATGGCGCGCAGCCTCATCGCGAGCGCGCTGCCGAAGGGCGGCCGGTCGTGCTGGTCGAGCACGAGGTTCTCGGCCACGGAGAAGTCGGCGACGAGCGCGTCGTGGGTGCGGTCCTCGGGGACGAAGCCGACGCCCGCGTCGAGGACCTGCTTGGTGCTGAGTCCCACGAGCTCGCGGCCCTCGAGGCGGGCGGAGCCGTGGACGGCGTCCTGCAGCCCGAGCAGCGCCTCGGTGAGCTCGGTCTGTCCGTTGCCCTGCACGCCCGCGATGCCGAGCACCTCGCCGTGGCGCACGTCGAAGGAGACGTCGTCGAGCACGCGGGTCCCTGCCTGGTCGGTGACGCGCAGGTCGGTGACCTCGAGCGCGACCTCTCCGGGGCTCGCCTCGGCCTTGTCCTGCGCGAGGGAGACCTGGCGACCCACCATGAGGGACGCGAGCTCGGCCTGGTCGGCCGACGGATCGGCCTCGCCGACGACCTTCCCGCGGCGGATCACGGTGATGCGGTCGGAGACGGCCTTGACCTCGCGGAGCTTGTGGGTGATGAAGACGATCGAGGTGCCCTCGTCGCGCAGCTGGCGCATGATCGTCATGAGCTCGTCGGTCTCGTGCGGGGTGAGCACGGCGGTGGGCTCGTCGAGCACGAGCACCTCGGCGCGGTGGCTGAGCGCCTTGATGATCTCGACGCGCTGCTGGGCGCCGACGGGGAGGTCCTCGACGAGCGCGTCGGGGTCCAGCTCGAAGCCGAAGCGGGCGGAGATCTCGCGCACCAGGCGGCGGGCGGAGGCGATGTCGAGCAGTCCGCGGCGGGTCGGCTCGTGTCCCAGCACGAGGTTCTCGGCGACGGTGAAGACCGGCACGAGCATGAAGTGCTGGTGGACCATGCCGATGCCGGCGGCCATCGCATCGCCGGGATCGGCGAAGGAGACCGGCTCGTCGTCCAGGAGGATCTGGCCGCCATCGGGCCGGTAGAGCCCGAACAGCACGTTCATGAGGGTCGACTTGCCGGCCCCGTTCTCCCCGAGCAGGGAGTGGATCTCGCCGGGCTCGACGACGAGGTCGATGGCGTCGTTGGCCACGAAGCTCCCGAAGGTCTTCGTGATCCCGCGCAGTTCGAGCTTCACAGCACTCGCTTCCGTCGGCGCCGGCCTGTTCGGGCCGGGCGGTGGGTGGACACGGGGCGCGGCCCCCGCCCGGCGGGGCGGGGACCGCGTGCCGTGCGGCGGGTCAGGCCGCCTCGGGCGAGGCGTCGGACTCGACGGTGACCTTGCCGTCGATGATGTCCTGACGCAGGGCCTCGACCTCGTCCTGCAGCTCCGCGGGCACCTCGCCCTCGAGGTCGTGGTACGGGGCCAGGCCCACGCCCTCGTTCTCGAGGGTCCCGACGTACGGGGTCGCGTCGAACTCGTCGCCGGAGGCGCCGGTGATGACGTCCTCGACCGCGACGGACATCTCCTTCATCACCGAGGTGAGGATGACGGCCTGGGCGTCGGGGTCGGAGGAGTTGGTCTCGTAGCCGTCGGCGTCGACCCACACTACGTAGCGGCCCTCGCCCTCCTTCGCGGAGGCGACGGTGCCGGCGCCGACGGGGCCGGCCACGGGCATCACGATGTCAGCGCCCGCGTTGTAGAACTCGTCGGAGACGGCCTTGCCCTTGGACTGGTCCTCGAAGTCGCCGGTGAAGGAGCCCTCCTGCTTCTCCTTGTCCCAGCCGAGGGCCTGGACGTCGGTGTCGTGGACCTCGTTGTAGTGGGCGACGCCGTCCACGAAGCCGTCCATGAAGATGGTGACGGTGGGGATGTTCATGCCGCCGTAGGTGGCGACCTTGCCCGTCTCGGACGTGCCCGCGGCGACGTAGCCGGCGAGGAAGGCGGCCTGGGCGGTGTCGAACTCGATCGGCTTGACGTTCTCGACCTCGATCGGGTTGCCGTCGGCGTCCTGCGCCATGGAGTCCACGATCGCGAAGTCGGTGTCCGGGTTCGCCTCCGCGGCCTTGCCCGTGGTGGGAGCGAGGAGGAAGCCGACGGTGACGACGAGGTCGCAGCCCTGGGTCACCATGTTGTTCACGTTCGGCTCGAAGTCGGAGACCGCCTTGGACTCCGAGGTGGCCGTCTCGATGCCGAGGTTCTCCTCCGCGGCGACGAGCCCGTTGTGGCTCGACTCGTTGAAGGACTTGTCGTCGAAGCCGCCCGAGTCGGAGACCATGCAGGCCTTGTAGTCGCTCGAGGCGCCGCCGGCGTCGCTGCCGCCGCCGGCGGACTCCTCGGGCGGGGTGCCGCAGGCGGCGAGGGCGAGGGCCCCGGCGCCGGCGAGGGCGAGGGCGCGCGTGATGCTCTTCATGGGTGGTTCCTCCGGTGGGAATCGGGGCCGGGAGCGCCCCGGTGGTTCCGTGGCGACGTCGCTGTCGCGGTGCGCTCAGGACATTAGCCCCGCCCGGCCTGCGGAGGGCGTGTTCCGTCCCACGTCGTGGAAACCGTTATGAAATCGACGCGGTTGTGACGTAAAGGCCCGCGGGGTCAGTCCTCGCGGAGGTCGCGCTGCACGCAGGCGGCGGCGAGCACGCTCGCCCCGATGTCGATGGCGCGCTCGTCGATCATGAGGTCGCCCATGTGCAGGTCGTAGGTGCGCCCGCCGGGGGTGCGGGTGCCGAGGCGGGCGAGCGCCCCGGGCACCTTCTCGAGGTACCAGGCGAAGTCCTCGCCGCCGAGGGACTGGGCGGTGGGGTCGAGGTTCTCCCGGCCGAGCACCCCGCGCACCGCGGCGGCGAGCACCTCGACGCTGGCGGGGCTGTTCGAGACGGGCGGGACGCCCCGGTCGTGGGAGACGCGGGCCTCGACGCCCCAGGGGCGAACGAGATCGGAGAGGACCTCCTCGAGCAGCTCCTCGGCGCGGTCCCAGGCCTCGTGGTCCAGGCAGCGCAGGGTGCCCTCGAGGGTGCCGGAGCTCGGGATGGCGTTGAAGGCGGAGCCGGCGTGGATCGCGCCCCAGGTGAGGTTCACGCCGGAGCGGGGGTCCATGCGCCGGGTCAGCGCGGCGGGCAGCTGCGTCGCGATCGAGCCGAGCGCGTAGACGAGGTCCTGGGTGAGGTGGGGGCGGGAGGTGTGGCCGCCGGCGCCGCGCACCTGGATCCGCACCGGGTCGGTCGCCGAGGTGATCGGTCCGGACTTCAGGCCCACGTGGCCGACGTCGACCCCGGGGTCGCAGTGCAGGGCGAGGATCGAGTCGACCCCGTCCAGCACGTCCTGCCCGATCAGCTCGAGGGCGCCGCAGGGGTGCATCTCCTCGGCCGGCTGGAAGACGAGGCGCACGCCGCGGCGCAGCGCGCCCTCCTCCGCGACCCGCACCAGCGCGGTCGCGGCGCCGAGGACCGCGGTCATGTGGACGTCGTGGCCGCAGGAGTGGGAGACCCCCTCGACGGTGGAGCGGTACGGGACGGTGCTGAGCTCGGGGATGCCGAGCGCGTCCATGTCCGCACGCAGTCCCATGAGCCCGAGCGAGGGGTCGGAGCCGGGGATGTCGCAGATCAGCCCCGTGTGCGCCATCCGGCGCGGGGAGAGCCCCAGGGCGGCGAGCTGCTCGGCGATGACGTTGGTGGTGGCGTGCTCCTCGTGGGAGAGCTCGGGATGGCGGTGGAGGTGGCGGCGCACCTCGCGCAGCGCCCCGGAGCGCTCGGCGACGGTGCGGGCGATCAGGCCCTCCGGGCCGAGCATCGCCCGCTGCTGCGAGGTCTCCGGCAGCACCTGCTGAGACTGCTCCACGCGTCCGCTCCCGTCCTGGGTGTCCGGTCCCGGAACCCTGTGGCCCGGGAGGTCGTCGCCCGGCCCGGCGGGCCGGCGGGTCCGCCGCACGCGACGGTCCGACGGGGCGAGGTCAGCGCAGGCGGTCCAGCCCCTGCGCGTCGAGGCGGCCGACGAGGCGCTGGAGGGCCTGCGCCTGCTCGTCGGCGAGCACCAGCAGCGCGTCCTCGGTGTCGACGATGCTGATGCCCTGCAGCCCGACCAGGGCGATGTGGCGATCGGTCGCACCGTACACCGTGGCCCGGGAGCAGAGCGCATCGACGCTCGCGCTTCCCACGACGTGGACCTCGGTGCCGTCGTCGTCGCGGAGCGCCCGGCCCTGCCGGCGCCGCAGCTGCCCGGCGAGCGCCGCGAAGTCGCCGACGTCGTCCCAGTCGAACTCGGCCGGGACCATCGCGACCCTCCCCCGCGCGGCCAGCGGCTCGGCCAGCGCGTGGTCGATCGCGATCGCGGTCATCGCGGGCCAGACCCTCTCGAGCACCTCCTGCTCGTCCGCGGTGCCTCGTGCGGCGGCGATCTCCCGCGCGCCGGCGGACAGGGAGGGGATCTGCACGGCGAGCTCGTCGAGCAGCACCTGTGCGCGCACCACGAACATCCCGGCGTTCCAGCGCATCCCGGCGGCGACGAACTCCTCGGCGCGCTCGCGGTCGGGCTTCTCGACGAAGGCAGACACGGGCTGGGCCCCCACGGCCCGCAGGCCTACGGCGAGGTCGCCGTCGGCCGGGTCCTCCGCGGCGCGGAGATAGCCGAAGGCGGTGGAGGGCGAGTCGGGGGTGATCCCGAGGGTGACGAGCAGGCCCAGCTCGGCGGCGTTGCGTGCGGCGGTGACGGCGCGCGCGAAGGCGGCCTGGTCCTCGATGAGGTGGTCGGCGGCGAAGGAGCCGATCACGGCGTCCGGCGCCTCCCGCTCGACGACGGCGGCGGCGAGGGCGATCGCGGGCATTGAGTCCCGGGCCGACGGCTCGGAGAGCACCCGCACCGCCCCGTGCTCCGCCCCGGGTCCCGCCGCGGGCGCCTGCCCGTCGGCGTCCAGCTGCTCCCGCACGGCCCGGGCATGAGCTCGCCCCGTCACCACGATCGGCGCCCGGTCCGCGAGCGGCGCGAGGCGGTCCAGGGTCTGCTGCAGCAGGGAGCGCCCCCGGCCGGTCGGGTCCAGCAGGAACTTGGGGCGATCTCGGCGTGAGAGCGGCCACAGTCTGGTGCCGGACCCTCCGGCGGGGACCACGGGGACGAAGGGGGCCTCAGGCATGAGGCCAGCGTATCCAGTCCGGACGCTCCCGCCGGGGCGTCGGTCTGGCCGCGTCGCGGTGCGCCGCCTCGCCTCCTGCCTGGTGCTACGCTGAACTCGCCCCTGTCGGGGGCGATGATGATGTCGCCGTGTCGCGAAACGGCCGCCCGTGCGGTGGTCCAGCGCTGCGACGGCCCCGGGGGCCTCCGCCCGCCGAGGCCCCGCGCCACGCGCCGCGGAGCACCGTCCCCGCTCCCGGCGACACCTCGACGCTTCTGGAGGAACTCCGTGGCTTCCGCCCAATCCGGGACGCTCTATCGCGGACGCGAGGGCATGTGGTCCTGGGTCGCCCATCGCATCTCAGGAATGGCGATCTTCCTGTTCCTGCTCGTGCACGTCCTGGACACCGCGCTCGTGCGCGTCTCCCCCGAGGCGTACAACGAGGTGATCGGCCACTACAAGACCGTCGTCTTCGGCCTGGGCGAGGTCGCCCTGGTCGGCGCCGTGATCTTCCACGCCCTCAACGGCCTGCGCATCATCCTCGTGGACTTCTGGTCGAAGGGGACCCAGCACCAGCGGGGCCTGTTCTGGGGCGTCGTGATCGTGTGGGTCGTCCTGATGGCCGGCTTCCTCCCCCGCCACCTCATGCACATGTTCGGAGCGTGATCCCCATGTCGACCTCCACCACCTCGATCCCGGATCCCTCCACCCGCTACCGCCGCACCGGCCAGCGGGGCATCAACGCCGAGATGCTCTCGTGGATGTTCATGCGCGGCTCCGGCGCGCTGCTGGTCATCCTCGTCTTCGGCCACCTCTTCGTGAACCTCTGGCTCGGCGACGGCGTCAAGGGCATCGACTTCGCCTTCGTCGGCGGCAAGTGGTCGAACCCCTTCTGGCAGGTCTGGGACCTGCTGATGCTGTGGCTGGGCCTCATCCACGGCGGCAACGGCGTGCGCACGATCATCAACGACTACGCCCGCGGCGACCGCACCCGCATGGTGCTCAAGGCGCTGCTGTACATCGCCGTGGTCGTCACGATCGTGCTCGGCACGCTGGTGATCTTCACCTTCGACCCCTGCCCCGTCGGCGCCGAGCCGAGCCTGCTGCCCTCCTTCTGCGAGGGCTGACGCCCCGGGGCGGCCGGAGCGCCGGCCGCCCCTCCCCCTCTTCCCAGCACTTCACGGTCCTCCAGGAACGGAGCAGTCACCCGACATGCAGACCCATAACTACGACGTGGTGATCATCGGCGCAGGCGGCGCCGGGATGCGCGCCGCGCTGGAATCCTCCAAGCGCGCCCGCACCGCGGTGGTCACCAAGCTCTACCCCACCCGCTCCCACACCGGCGCGGCACAGGGCGGCATGTGCGCGGCCCTCGCCAATGTCGAGGACGACAACTGGGAGTGGCACACCTACGACACCGTCAAGGGCGGTGACTACCTGGTCGACCAGGACGCCGCCGAGGTGATGGCCAAGGAGGCCATCGACGCGGTGCTCGACCTGGAGAAGATGGGCCTGCCCTTCAACCGCACCCCCGAGGGGCGCATCGACCAGCGCCGCTTCGGCGGCCACACCCGCGACCACGGCGAGGCGCCGGTGCGCCGGTCCTGCTACGCCGCGGACCGCACGGGCCACATGATCCTCCAGACCCTCTACCAGAACTGCGTGAAGCAGCAGGTGGAGTTCTTCAACGAGTACTACGTGCTCGACGTGCTCATGACCGGCGACCCCCGCAGCGACGAGGGCGTGCGCGCCTCCGGCGTGGTCACCTACGAGCTCGCCACCGGCGAGGTCCACGTGTTCCGCGCGAAGTCGATCATCTTCGCCTCCGGCGGCTTCGGGAAGATCTTCAAGACCACCTCGAACGCCCACACCCTCACCGGCGACGGCCCGGCCATGGCGTTCCGCCGCGGCATCCCGCTGGAGGACATGGAGTTCTTCCAGTTCCACCCGACCGGCCTGGCGGGCCTGGGCATCCTCCTGTCGGAGGCGGCCCGCGGCGAGGGCGGCATCCTGCGCAACAGCGAGATGGAGCGCTTCATGGAGCGCTACGCCCCGACGCTGAAGGACCTCGCCCCGCGCGACGTGGTCGCCCGGGCGATGGCGAACGAGGTGCGCGAGGGCCGCGGCGCCGGACCGAAGAAGGACTACGTCTACCTCGACCTCACCCACCTCGAGCCCTCGCACATCGACGCGAAGCTCCCGGACATCACCGAGTTCGCCCGCACCTACCTCGGCGTCGAGCCGTACACGGACCCGATCCCGGTCTTCCCCACGGCGCACTACGGCATGGGCGGCATCCCCACGAACATCCGCGGCGAGGTCCTCGCCAACGCGACCGACGTGATCCCAGGCATGTACGCGGCCGGCGAGACCGCCTGCGTGTCCGTGCACGGCGGCAACCGCCTGGGCACCAACTCGCTGCTGGACATCAACGTGTTCGGGCGCCGTGCCGGCATCGCCGCCGCGGAGCACGCCGCCGAGGTGGACATGCCGGAGCTGCCGGACGGCGTGGAGACCCCGACCGTCGAGCTGCTCCAGCGCCTGCGCGACCGGCCCGCGACTGAGGACCGCATCGCGAACATCCGCACCGATCTCCAGGAGCTCATGGACGCGAACGTCCAGGTGTTCCGCACCGAGGAGACCTGCCGGACGGCGCTGGCCGGGATCAAGGACCTCAAGAAGCGGTACGAGACCGTCGCGATCCAGGACAAGGGCCGCCGCTACAACCTCGACCTCATGGAGGCCGTCGAGCTCGGCTTCCTGCTGGACCTGGCCGAGATCGTGGCGCTCGGCGCGCTGCACCGCAAGGAGTCCCGCGGCGGGCACTTCCGCGAGGACTTCGACAAGCGCGACGACGCCAACTACCTCGAGCACACCATGGCCTACCGCACCCTGCCGGGTGAGGAGGGCGCCGAGGGCACGCCGATCCGCCTGGGCACCAAGCCCGTCGTGATCACCCGCTACGAGCCGAAGGAGCGCACGTTCTGATGACTGCCGTCGCCGAGAAGCCCCAGGCCGATGCCGGGGAGATCCCCTCGTTCGAGGTGACGATGCGCATCGCGCGCTTCACCCCGGAGAACGACAAGGGCACCCACTGGGAGGACTTCACCGTCACGATGCACGGCACAGACCGTGTGCTCGACGCCCTGCACGAGATCAAGTGGCACCTGGACGGGTCGCTGACCTTCCGCCGCTCCTGCGCGCACGGCGTGTGCGGCTCGGACGCGATGCGGATCAACGGCCGCAACCGTCTGGCCTGCAAGACGCTGCTCAAGGACCTCGACATCTCCAAGCCCATCACCGTCGAGCCCATCAAGGGCCTGCCGGTCGAGAAGGACCTGATCGTCGACATGGAGCCGTTCTTCGACTCCTACAAGGAGGTCATGCCCTTCCTCGTCGCGGGTGGCCAGGAGCCCAGCCGCGAACGGCTGCAGTCCGCGGAGCAGCGCGAGCGCTTCGACGACACGACCAAGTGCATCCTGTGCGCGGCGTGCACCTCGTCCTGCCCCGTGTTCTGGACCGACGGGCAGTACTTCGGCCCGGCGGCGATCGTGAACGCGCACCGCTTCATCTTCGACTCGCGCGACGACGCCGGCGAGCAGCGTCTGGAGATCCTCAACTCCAAGGAGGGCGTGTGGCGCTGCCGTACCACCTTCAACTGCACCGAGGCGTGCCCGCGCGGCATCCAGGTGACCAAGGCGATCGCCGAGGTGAAGCAGGCCGTGATCCGCGGCCGAGTCTGAGACCGGCAGGCGGACCGTCCGCACAGTGAAGTCCCCCCACGACTCGTGGGGGGACTTCTCTGCCTCCGGGGGCGGGCCGCAGCGGCGCGGTCGGGGACGGGACCTGTCGAAGAGCGCTCAGTCGCGTCCCGCGAGCACCTCGCGCAGCCGATCGGCGAAGGCTGCCGGGTCCCCGGGGTCGGCCGGGTTCTGGCGGGTGAAGCCTCCGTGATCTCCTGGGAAGACCACGGCCTCCTGGCCGAGCTGCGCAGCGAGCCCCCGGGCGGTGCGGGCAGTGATCGACTGACCGGTCTCCTCCCCCACGGCGAGGACGATCGTCGCCGGGGAGGTGCGCAGCGTCTCGAGGTCCGGGACGTAGTCCATGACCGGGGCGCTCGTCCCCGACAGCAGCGGGTCGTCGCGCGAGCCGTCGTCCTGGGGAGGCAGCCCGAACTGCGCCGCATCCGGCAGCGGCTGGGCGAGGAACGCCTCGGTGAACTCCCCCTGCCACATCGACATGGCGAGGAAGGCCGCGAAGCCCGCGCCCCAGCCGCGCTCCTGGTAGGCACGCGCGACGGCGGCGTTGGCCCGTCCGGCGAGCTCGGCGTCCGGGAGCGCCGCCAGCACGGGCGGCTCGTGCGCGACCAGCATGCGCACGTCCTCGGGGTGGGCGGTGACCAGTGCAAGCCCGGCGACCGCGCCGCCGCTGCTGCCGAACACGTCGACCGGTCCCCCGATCTCGCCGATCAGGGCGTGGAGGTCCTCCGCATGGATCCGCGGATCGTTGAGGTCGCTGCCGTCGCTGCGCGTGCTCTCCCCCAGCCCGCGCGGGTCGTAGGTGATCACCGTCCGCCCCGGCATCTCCTCGGCGAGCTCGGTGAAGCCCTCCGACGTCATCGGCTGGCCGATCATGAGCAGGGCGGGTTCGCCGTCCGCGGGCGGCAGCGGGCCGCGGAGGTGGTGGACGATCTCGGCGTCGGACAGGGACAGGGTGCGTCGCTCGGCCATGGGTTCCTCCTGGCGTCCTCCGTCCCGGCGTTCCGGGGCGTCGTGCGCCCACCGTAGAACAGGGGGCGGTCGACGGGAACCGTCCCGTCCGGGCGCATCGCCCCGTGCCGGGGCGTGCGCCCGGTGTCGCCTCAGGAGTAGGTGACCACCAGCGGCGCGTGATCGGACCAGCGGGTGTCGTAGCTGGGAGCGCGGTCGACCTGCGCGGCCGTCGCCCGCTCGCCGAGCTCCGGGGTGGTCAGCTGGTAGTCGATGCGCCAGCCCGAGTCGTTGTCGAAGGCCTTGCCGCGCTGCGACCACCAGGTGTACGGGCCGGGCACGTCTCCGGCGAGGCGGCGCTGCACGTCCACCCAGTCCCCCTCGACCAGGAGCCGGTCGAGATACGCCCGCTCCTCGGGCAGGAACCCGGCGGACTTCAGGTTGCCCTTCCAGTTCTTGATGTCGTTGTTGGCGTGGGCGATGTTGAGATCGCCGGTGAGGACCACGTGGCGGCCGTCGGCGCGCAGCGCGGCCAGACGCTCCATGGCCACGTCGAGGAAGGCGTACTTGTCGGTCATGGTCTGCGGCTTCTCGGTGTTGCCGGAGTGCATGTAGCAGGAGATGACCGTGAGGTCCTTCCCGTCGCCGAGCGGATCCTCGAGGTCGGCCTCGAGCCAGCGCCCTGTGTGGGTGGGCTCGGTGAGGCCGGGCAGTCCCCGGCGCACGCCCTCGAGGTCGATCCGCTCGAGCGAGGTGCGGGCGGCGATCGCGACGCCGTTGCGGCCCTTGAGCTCCGAGGCCAGGCCGACGATCGTCCAGTCCTCCCCCACGAGATCGGCGAGCAGCTCGTCGGGGGCGCGGACCTCCTGCAGGGTGATGACGTCGGCCGCGGTGGTCGCGAGCCAGTCGGCCATGCCCTTGCGGGCGGCGGCCCGCAGACCGTTGACGTTGACTGTGGCGAGGGTGAAAGTCATGTCCACCAGTATGTCAGCGGGCTGTCACGGACGGAGGCCCCGCCCGGGCCGCCGGATCTCAGATCTCGAGCCCGGCGGCGTGCTCCGCGGCCTCGACGACGTTGCTCACCAGCAGGGCGCGGGTCATGGGGCCGACGCCGCCGGGGTTGGGGCTGATCCACGCGGCGACCTCGGCGACGGCCGGGTCCACGTCGCCCACCAGCTTCGCCTTCCCGCCCGCGGGGTCCTCGCGGCGGGAGACGCCGACGTCCAGCACGATCGCGCCGGGCTTGACGTCCTCGGGCCGCACCAGGTGGGCCACGCCGGCGGCGGCGACGATCACGTCGGCGCGGCGCAGGTGGGCGGGCAGGTCCACGGTGCCGGTGTGGGTGAGGGTGACGGTCGCGTTGATGCTGCGGCGGGTCATGAGCGCGCCGATCGAGCGGCCGACGGTCACGCCGCGGCCGATGACGACCACGTCCTTGCCCTTGAGGTCCAGGTCGTGCCGCATGAGCAGCTCGATCACGGCGCGCGGCGTGCAGGGCAGCGGCGTGTGGATCGGGGCGTAGGCGTTCAGCACCAGGCGGCCGAGGTTCGTGGGATGGAGGCCGTCGGCGTCCTTCGCCGGATCGATCCGCTCGAGGATCGCGTCGGTGTCGATCTGCTCCGGCAGCGGGAGCTGGACGATGTACCCGGTGCAGGCCGGGTCGGCGTTCAGCTCGTCGACGACCGCCTCGACGTCGGCCTGGGTGGCATCGGCCGGGAGGTGCTTCTGGATCGAGTTCAGCCCGATCTGCTCGCTGTCGCGGTGCTTGCCGCGCACGTAGGCGGCGCTGCCCGGATCGTCGCCGACCAGCACGGTCGCGAGCCCCGGGCGGGGGTGCCCCGCCTCGACGAGCCGGTCGATGCGCTCTGCCAGCTCCTCCTTGATGGTCTTCGCGGTGGCCTTGCCGTCGAGGATCTGGGCGGTCATGACGCTCTCCTTCGATGAGGTGGTCGGGGTGCGGGCCGGGGCGAGGGCCGCGGCGGCGGAGGTCGCGGCGCCGCGCACGGGGGCTGGGCCGGCACCGGGACGGGCGGGGTCCGAGCTCGTCGGACCCCGCCCCGGGGGATCAGTGCTGCTGCAGCTCGGCGTACAGCGGCGTGGCCTCGGCGAGCTTCGCCGTGCGGGCGCGCAGCGTCTCGACGTCGGCGCCGCCGGTGAGGGCCAGCGCGATCACGTCGGCGACCTCGGTGAACTCCGCCGCGCCGAAGCCGCGGGTGGCGAGCGCCGGGGTGCCGATGCGCAGGCCGGAGGTGACCCGCGGGGGCCGGGGGTCGTTGGGGACCGCATTGCGGTTCACGGTGATGCCGACCTCGTGGAGGCGGTCCTCGGCCTGCTGTCCGTCGAGCTCGGAGTCGACGAGGTCCACGAGCACGAGGTGCACGTCGGTGCCGCCGGAGATCACCTTGACGCCCGCGGCCCTCGTGTCCTCGGCCTGGAGCCGCTGGGCGAGGATCTGCGCGCCCTCGAGGGTGCGGGCCTGGCGGTCCTTGAACTCGTCGGAGGCGGCGATCTTCAGCGCGACGGCCTTCGCGGCGACGACGTGCATGAGCGGTCCGCCCTGCTGGCCGGGGAACACGGCGGAGTCGATCTTCTTCGCCCACTTCTCCGTGCACAGGATCATGCCGGAGCGGGGGCCGCCGATGGTCTTGTGGATGGTGGTGGAGACCACGTCCGCGTAGGGGACGGGGCTGGGGTGCAGGCCCGCGGCGACGAGGCCGGCGAAGTGGGCCATGTCCACCCACAGCGCGGCGCCGACCTCGTCGGCGATCTCGCGGAAGCGGGGGAAGTCGAGCTGGCGGGTGTAGGCGGACCAGCCGGCGACGATGACCTTCGGCTGCTCGGCGACGGCGAGCTCGCGGACCTTGTCCATGTCGATCAGGCCCGTGGCCGGCTCGGTCTCGTAGGCGACGATGTCGTACAGGCGGCCGGAGAAGTTGATCTTCATGCCGTGGGTGAGGTGGCCGCCGTGCGCGAGGGAGAGGCCCATGAGCTTGTCGCCGGGACGGGCGAGGGCGTGCATGACCGCGGCGTTCGCGGTGGCGCCCGAGTGCGGCTGGACGTTCGCGTGGTCGGCGCCGAACAGGGCCTTGGCGCGGTCGATCGCGATCTGCTCGGCGACGTCGACCTCCTCGCAGCCGCCGTAGTAGCGCTTGCCCGGGTAGCCCTCGGCGTACTTGTTCGTGAGCACCGAGCCCTGCACCTGCAGCACGGAGCGCGGCACGAAGTTCTCCGAGGCGATCATCTCGAGCGTGCCCTGCTGTCGGGCCAGCTCGCGGTCGAGCACCTGGGCGATCTCGGGATCGATGTCGGCGACGGACTGGTCGAGGACGTTCACGGGGCCTCCTGTGGCGGGGTGAGGGGGCGGCGAGCAGCCGTCACGCCATCCTAGGCCGCACCGGCGCCCGAGCGCCCCGCGCTCTCAGCCTTCGACCGCCGGGGCGTGCACCGACCGGGAGCGCCTCCGTCTCTCACAGGTCGGGTCGGTCGCTCAGAGGTCGAGGCCGAGCCGCACAGGCTCGGGCTCGAGCTGGATCCCGAAGCGCTCCCGGACCCGCGCCTGGACGTCATGGGCGAGGGCGACGAGGTCCTCGCTGCTCGCGCCGCCGCGATTGGTCAGCGCGAGGGAGTGCTTGGTGGAGACGGACGCCCGCTCCCCCACTGCGTGACCGCGCTCGACGCCGGAGTGGCTGATGAGCCATGCGGCGCTGGTCTTGACGAGCCCCTGGCCGGCCTCGTAGCGCGGAGCCTGCTCGGGCAGGGCCGCGGCCTCCCCGGCGCTGAGGATCGGGTTGGTGAAGAACGAGCCGGCGCTCCAGGTGTCGTGGTCGGCGGGGTCCAGCACCATGCCCTTGGCGCCGCGGACCCGCAGCACCGCCTCGCGCACTGCGCTCATCGGCACCCGGTCCCCGACCTCGGCGCCGAGCTCGGAGGCGAGCTGCGCGTAGCGGATCGGGGCGGAGAGCGAGCCGATGGTGTGCTGGAAGGTCACCGACAGCACCACGTAGCGACCGGTCGCCGAGGGCACCGGGCCGCTGTGGCGGGTGCGCTTGAAGACGCTGTCGCGATAGGCGAACTCGCAGTCGGCGGCGAAGAACGTGCGCACGGCGCGCTCCTGGCGGTCCCAGGTGCGCACGCGGGAGATCGTCGAGGCGACCTCCTGGCCGTAGGCACCGACGTTCTGGATCGGGGTGGCGCCGACGGTCCCGGGGATGCCCGAGAGCGCCTCGATGCCGACCATCTCGCGGGCGATGGCGTAGCGCACGGCCCGGTCCCAGTTCACGCCCGCGAAGTACTCGACGATCGCGCCGCCGCAGGTGGGGTCCAGGGGCGTCAGCTCCGCGGGATCCACGGCGATGCCGTCGGGCTCCCCGGAGGCGCCGACCTCGCAGGTCGCGTCCAGCAGCGGCGGATCCTCGGGATCGCACAGGAGCACGACGGTCCCCTCGAAGGGGGCGTCGGAGGCGACGAGGTTCGAGCCGCCGCCGAGCACGAGCAGCGGCTCGCCGGCCTCGTCGGCCGCGGAGACGGCGTCGATGACCTCCTCGGCGGTGCGGGCCTCGACGAGGTTCCGGATCTCCCCGCCGAGGCGGAGGGTGGTCAGGTCGGCGAGCCTCATGCCCCGTCCTGCCCGGCGGACTCGCCGCTACCGGACCCGGGCAGGGCGAGGGTGGCGCGGGCCCGTCCCAGCACCTTCGCGCCGTCGAGCTCGGCGGTGAGGTCCACGCGGGCGGTGCGGGCGTCCTCGTGGATCGCGCCGACGGTGGCGACGACCTCGAGCGCGACCTCGCCGGTGGCGGGCACGGGCACCATCCCGGTGAAGCGGGTGGAGTAGGCGGTGACGAGGGTGGGGTCGCCGACGGCCTCGAGCAGTCCCGTGATCGCCGTGCCCATGGTGAGCATGCCGTGGGCGATGACGCCGGGGAGGCCGGCCTCCTCCGCCACGGTGTCGTTGTAGTGGATGGGGTTGAAGTCCCCTGAGGCGCCGGCGTAGCGCACGAGGGCGTCCCGGTCGAGGGTGTGGGTGGTGCGGGCGAGCTCGTCGCCGACGGCGAGGGCGGTGAGGTCGATCGTCCCGGCGGGGGCGGTGGGGCTGGGGGTCATCGGTGCTCCTGGCTGGTGGGTCTGCGCGGCGGTGCGGGGCGGCGGAGGGTCTCAGTCGCCGCGGACGACGAGCATGCTGCGCACGGCGGCGACCTCGGCGCCGGCCTCGTCGGCGAGGTCGACGCGCGTGGTCACCATGGCGTGCCCGCCGGCGGCGCGGACGGACTCGACGGTGAGCGTCGGCACGAGGCGGTCCCCGGCGACGACGGGGCGGTGGAGGGTGAACGCCTCCTCGCCGTGGACGACGCGGGAGAAGTCGATCCCGGCGGCGGGGTCCTGGACGTACTGCGCCTCGGTGTCCTGGGCGAGGGAGACCAGGAAGGTGGGCGGGGCCACGACGTCGGCGTGGCCCGCGGCGCGCGCGGCCTCGGGATCGGTGTGCAGCGGGGAGGGCGCGCCGGTGGCGCGGGCGAACTCTGCGATCTTCGCGGCCGAGACGGTGTGCACGGGACTCGGCGGGTAGGTGCGGCCGGCGAAGGTGGGATCGGGGGTGGTGGTCACTGTGTCTCCCGAGGTCGGGTCGGCGCGGGGCCGACGGGTCTGATCCCTCCGATCATCTCACCGTCGCGCCGCCGGCGGCGGGTGCGGCCCGCGGCCTCGAAGGCGTCCGGACATGACGAAGGCCACCCGGCGGTGCCGGGTGGCCTTCGTGGAGGATGCGGAGCGCCCGCTCAGCGGGTCTCGCGGTGAGCCGTCTGCTTGCCGCAGGTCGGGCAGAACTTCGAGAGCTCGAGCCGATCCGGGGTGTTGCGACGGTTCTTCTTGGTGATGTAGTTGCGCGCCTTGCAGTCGACACACGCCATGGTGATCTTGGGAC